>Ga0154435_154_pt2 | contig 197732 bp, 166 predicted proteins | sample RifGroC2_FD_115939 | JGI IMG/M metagenome (GOLD analysis project Ga0154435, IMG submission 115939) | Elusimicrobia bacterium GWC2_64_44
CGCACACCGTGCGCTCACTCGGCACTCGGCCTCGGCGCTACGCAAGCCTCGGCCTCGCGACGGCTTTGCTTGTCCTACCCCTGCGGTCTCCGCCGCTTCTATCTGTTACGGCATTGATATACAGAAACGGAGGGGTGGCAGGGGTGCTGCCCCCCGAACCCTTTGCGGAAGGGGGGCCCCGCACTGGGGATTTGAATCTGTAAGTGCTGTTAAACAGGCGGAAATTATTCGGAGAAGCGGAGACGTGGGGACTGCTGATTCTAAATCCGCAGTGCGGGGGGGAAACCGACGCAAGGGTTTCCATCTTCCAGGGTTCGGGGGGTAGTACCCCTGCCAGGCCCCCGAACTTGGCGGCGTGGCCCTGCCCCTCCTTTCAATTATTTGGGGGAGGAGAGGAGGAGGAGGCGGGAGAGGGAGAGGTCGGCGGCTTCGGGGGAGGCGAATTTATGGGGGGCGAGGGGGACGCTGGCGAGGAAGGCGGGGAGGAAAGAGTTATGGACGGCCCCGAAGGACGGGGTGACGAGCTTGTCCAGCAGCAGCCGGAAATTTATAAGGCTCGACGGAGAGCGGGCCGGGCCGAGCGGGGCGAAATCCAGCGCTTCCGGCCTGAGCGTCAGGCGCAGGGGCCCCTCGCCGCCTATGATGTCGGCGCGGAAGAAAGTTTCCTTGGGCGCGGCGGGGACCGGAGGGAGCGGGGCGCCGGCCAGGGCCGCTATTTTCGCGAACAGGCCTGGCGCAAGCGCCTGCACGGTGTCGGGGCTCGCCTCAGCGTCCCAGGCGGCCGCGGCAATAACGGTAATGGAGTCGTAAGGGATAAAAATGACGGCGCCGTGGAGTTTGGCCGAGAACCCGTTGCCTTTGAACTCCAGCTTCTCCGCCGGCATGCACATGGGCGGGGCGGGGAGCTCGCCCTCGGGGACCAGCAGGGTCCCGAAACCGGCTAGCCCCGCGGCTTCGGACAGTTCGCGCGCGGCCTCCAGCGGCAGGTTGCGCCCCAGGAAGCCTGGATTGGCGCGCAGGAAGCGCTGCGCCGGATCGCGACCGGAGCCCGGGCGCCCGGCGAGGAAAGCCTCCGGCGCGAGCAGCGGCGCGAGCGGGTCTTTCAGCAGGGCGGCGTACTGTGTCACGCTTTTTTATCCGACATGATGTCGAGGATGATGCGGTCCACCTTCTCCATGCCGAGGCTGGAGATGCGGGAGATGTTCCTGATGGTGGCCTCGGCCGAGTGGCCCACGAAGCCTTCCTCTTCGGTGATGCCCTCGCCGTTGCAGGCCATCCAGGCCGCGCGGATGGCCGAATCGGCCGACGAGGCCACCTTAAGGGCGCAGCCGCTCTTGGCGCCGTCGCAGATCATGCCGCCGATGTCGCTGATGACGGTGTTTACGGCGAGCGCGGTCTTTTTTACGTCGGGGCCGGAGCGCTGCCAGACTATGGCCACGGAGGCGCCTACGCCGGCGGCCACGGCGCAGCCGCAGATGGGGGCCAGCTCGCCGGTGAAAACCTTTATGTAGGAGTTGACCAGGTGGGAGAGCGCTATGCTTTTAAGGATGCGCCTCTCCGGGACGCCGAAGGCCTTGCCGACGAGCCACGGCACCAGCACCGCTACCACGCCCTGGTTGCCGGACTCGCCGCTCGACATTACCGGGATCGGCGCGCCGGCCATGCGCGCGTCGGCGGCCGCCGCGGCGGTCAGCTTGGCGTTGGAAAGAATGTCGCGCTTCAGGTACCCTTTCTTTATCAGGTCCTGCACGTAATAGCCCACCTTCTTTAGCTTCAGGCCTTCGAGCGAGGCGGCGAGGTTCATTTCCACGCCCCGCTTCAGGTAGGCGAGCTCTCCCGGGGTGACCTTGGCGGCGGCGCGGAAGAGATCTTTGAAGGTGGCCTTCTTCAGGGCTTCCTTGTATGGCAGGCGCGTTTTTTTGCCCGGGCCGCCGGTCTTTACGAGGACCTTGCCGTTATGGCTGAGGAGCGCGACCTGCTTGTGGCTGCCTTCCAGCACGCAGAGCGCTTTGTCCCGGCCGGCTTTAACTTCGGCGGCGATGTAGATGCCGCGCTTCGAGTAGTCCACTTCCACGCGGGCATGGCCGCCGCGTACCAGGGCGGCGGCCTCCTTCAGCCGGGCGTAGGGCAGGCCTTTGAAAAGCTCGGCGCCCAGCTCAGGCTTGCGGGTGACGGCGCCCACCGCGGCGGCGAGCAGGTTTCCCTTCTGGCCGCTGGTGTTCGGGATGGCGACGGCCAGGCCGTTCTTGTAGGTGCCGGGGTCCGTCCTGATGACCACCGAGGTAGTGCGGCCTTTCAGGAGCTTCGCGGCCGTGGCGGCGGCGAAAGCGACGGCGACGGGCTCGGTGCAGCCCATCGCGGGGTAGACTTCGTGCTTGAGCACTTCGGAGAGGAGGTTTTTTATCATATGTCCTGTTAGACTATTCCGGGTCCTGGCCGCCCGCCCGTTCGCTCATAAGCGGGCGCGGCAGAAGAGGGCCTGCGGTCCTCCGCCGGCAAAGAACGAAGACCTGTCGCTGCGCTCCATCCGCTCGGCACACAGTGCCTCGCTCAAACATTCTTTGCCGCCGCCCTAATGATAGGCGGTCCGCTACGGACCTTGGCCCTGCGCCCTAAAATCGCTCACGGGCGGGCGGCCAGGACCGGAGATCCCAGTACTAGACTACAATTTTTAAAAGGCCAATTGCTTCTTTCTCGCCCAGACGGCTAGGGCCAGGCCGGAGATCAGGGCGCCCGCCGCTCCGACGAGGAAAGGCGCGGAAGGGGAAACGCGGTCCCACAGGAAGCCGGCCAGGGCGCTCGCGGCGAAGGTGAGGAAGCCGAGCGTGCCCTGGAAATAGCCCATGGCGCTGGCGCGGTTGGCGGGCCCGCTGAGGTGGGCGACCACGGCCTTGGCTATGCCCTCGTTGAAGGCGCCGTAGAAGCCGTAGAGGGCGAACAGCGGCCAGATCATCCAGGGCCGGTCCGCGGCGGCGAAGCCCAGGTAGACGGCGGCGAAGACCGCGAAGCCGAAGGCCATGGTCTTCACTTTCCCGAGCTTGTCCGAAAGCCACCCGGCGGGAGAAGCCAGCAGCGCGTAGACCAGGTTGTAGCCGGTATAGGCCAGGATCACCTGCGTCAGCGTGAAGCCCAGGTCTTTCGCCTTCATGATCAGGAACACGTCGCTGGAATTGCCCAGGGCGAAGACGGCGTACAGCGCGACGAAGGTCTTGAAGTCGGAGCTGACGGGCTCTACGGGGGGAGCGGCCTGGCCGGCGGCGGCGGGGCGGCCGCCGGTCTCTTTTACCAGCCAGACGAGCACGCCGACGCCGAGCAGCGCCGGCACGAAGGCGGCCAGGAAGATGAGGCGGTAATCCGGCTTCTCCGCGCCCATGAAGTGTATCATCGCCAGCGCCGCCAGCGGGCCCAGCGCGGCGCCGAGGGTGTCCATGGCGCGGTGGAAGCCGAAAGCCTTGCCCCAGTGCTCTTTCTCCACGGAGCCGGCTATCAGCGCGTCGCGCGCCGAGGTGCGCAGGCCTTTGCCCACGCGGTCGATGAAGCGGGAGAACAGCACGAAGTGCCAGGTCGCCGCCAGCGCCAGCAGCGGCTTGGCGATGGCTGAGAGGGAATAGCCGGCCACGACGAAAGGCTTGCGGCGGCCGTACTTGTCCGAGAGCCTGCCGCCGATGATCTTTACGAAGCTGGCTGTGGCTTCCGCCACGCCCTCTATCAGGCCCACTACCTGCATGGGGGCGCCCAGCACCGAGGTCAGGAAGACCGGCACTATGGGGTAGAGCATCTCGCTGGAGATGTCGGTGAGCCCGCTGACCACGCCGAGAAAAGTGACGTTGCGGTTCAGCCCCGCTTTCATGTCTTTGAAGAAAGTCATCAGGATATCATTCTAGAAAAGTTTCGAGATGAAATTCAGGCCGGACGCGAACAGCAGCGCGGCGGCGAAGTTGATGGCGAAGACCTTGGCCGCGTCCCTGGCGCCCAGCTCGCGCACGGTCACCATGAAGCTGCCCAGGCAGGGCAGGTAGAGGCTCAGGAACACGCTGGCCACCACTATGGCGCCGGGCGTCAGCGCGAAGGGCGTGAGCATGGCGATGGAGATATCCTTGCGCAGGAAGCCCAGCGTCATCACCGAGACGGTCTCCGCCGGCAGGCCCAGCAGGCCGGTCACGGCCGGTTCGAAGAAGGCGGCGAGGCCCTGGAGGACGCCGCCCATCTCCATAAGGTTCACTACGAGCACGCCGAGGATTATCATCGGCACGGCCTCAAGCAGGAAATCCTTGAGCCGGAAATAGACTTTCTTCGCGAGGATCGGCGCGCAGGGCGTCTGGTAGGGGGGGATCTCCAGGAACAGCTCCGGCGTCTCCCCTTTCAGCAGCCGGCTCAGCAGCAGCGAGCTGGCTATGCCGGCGGCGGCGATGGCGGCGAAGACGGCGAGCGTGTAGTGGATGGGGAACGGCGCGAGCAGGCTCAGGATCATCGCCGTCTGCGGCATGCAGGGCGCCAGGCCCAGCGTCAGCGCGGCGGCGATCACGCGCTCGCGGGGCGTCTCCAGGACGCGCGTGGCGAGGATGGCCGGCACCTTGCAGCCCAGGCCCAGCATCAGCGGTATGGTGCCGTAGCCGTGCAACCCCACCTTGTGCATGGAGCTGTCTAGCATGACGGCGAGGCGCGGCAGGTAGCCGATGTCCTCCATCAGGCCGAGCGCCGCGTAGAAGGCGACGATGTAGGGCAGCACCGTGACGAAGGGTATATAGAGCCCCGTGGTCAGCAGGCCGAAGGACTGCATGGGCTCGGGCGTAACGCCCAGCAGCAGGGTCTTGATAAAGCCCCCGTCGGCCAGGCCGGATAGCGCACCTTTGGCCAGCGGCAGCCACGCCTGGTTGAAAAGCGGGTCCAGGGCGTGGTTGATCAGGCCTTCGCCGGTGAAGCGGATGGCCCAGAACACGGCCACCATGACGGCCGCGGCGAAAGGCAGGCCGGTGGAGGGGCGGGAGGTGATGTCCTCGAGTTTCTCCAGCAGCGTGGCGTGCTTGTGGGTGATCTTCTGGCAGCCGGCGGAGATGCGGCCTATCAGCGCCCATTTCTCGTCGGGGTCGGCGGGCAGGCAGGCGGGCGCGGGCAGGCGGCCGGCGTTGAAGTCCTCCACTGCGGCCTTCAGGCCGGAGAGCCCTTCGCCGGTGGTGGCCACGAACGGGACCACGCGCGCGCCCAGGTGGCGGCCCAGTTCGTCGGCGTCTATCTGCACGCCGCGGCGGCGGGCGATGTCCCACTTGTTGAGCAGTACTATCAGCGGCGAGCAGAGCGAGGCCAGCTCCAGGGTGTAGAACAGGTTGCGCTCCAGGTTGGTGGCGTCGACGACGTTGAGGATCAGCGCTTTGTCGGGGTCGGCCAGGAGGTCGCGGGCCACCTCCTCGGCCTTGTTGGTGGCGGCGTGGCTGTAGGCGCCGGGTACGTCCACCACGGAAAAGCGTTCGCCAGCGAGGACGGTGTGGCCGGCGGTATACTCCACGGTGGTGCCGGGGTAGTTGGAGGAGATCACCTCCAGGCCGGTCAGGCGCGAGAAGACCACGCTCTTGCCGACGTTGGGGTTGCCAGCGAGCAGGATGCGGCGGGACTTTACCTTGACCGACACTTTCGCGGCCATGCCGCGGCCCAGGGCGACGCGGGTCCCCATGACTTCCACTACTACGGGGCCGCCGGAATGCTCCGAGGAGCGCTTGATTATGCGGCGCCCGGTATAGAGACCCATGGCCTTGAGCTTGCCGGCGAACTCGTTGCCGCCTTCGACCGCAAGTATATAGCCCGCCTCGTTCTCCCGCATCGAGGCCAGCGTGAGCGCGGGGGCGGGCTTCATGGGCGCCTCCCGGCGGCGGCCCTGGCGGCGCTCAGCACGGCGCGGCGGGCGGGGTTCTTCAGGAAGGCCGCCAGCGCGCCAACGCGGCGCAGCGCCTCCTGGCTGAGGGCGTGTTCGGCGCGGCAGGCGTCGCGCTCGGCGTCTGCCGCCGGCATCCCAAGCACGGCGACCATGAAATCCTTGAGCAGCGAGTGCCGGCCGGTGATCTCGGCGCCGGCCCGCAGGCCGGCCGGGGTCAGCCGGATATAGCCGTAGGGCTCCTGCTGCAGCAGGCCGCGGGCGGCGAGGGCCTTCACGCCGGCGCTGACCGAGGGTTTGGAGACCTTGAGCAGCCGGCTGACCGCGCTGGCCCTGGCGAAGCCGTCCTTGAGGCTCAGGGCGTAGACCGACTCGAGGTAATCTTCAAGGCTGGAGGAAAGGTTTTTCGGCATATGTTATCAGAGGCTAATAAAGTTAGCCTGGACTAACTATATCATAAAGCGCGGCCGGCCGGCAACTGCCTGGCAATAAAAAACGGGGCCGCCGCGGCCCCGGGTCCGGCGCGGGTCTTTACTAGCCGCAGCCGCCGGTGAAGCAGGGCAGGCTCATAACGGTCGGGAACTGCTGGATTATCAGGTAAACGGCCCCGGCGCACGAGGCGGCGAGGAGGAGGGCGGCGAGCAAGCCCAGCACCCGGTGCTTTCTGCCGAAATCCAGGCAGCCTTGCAGCAGGGCGGCGGTCAGTTTGCGCAGTTCTTTCATTCTTTCCTCGCTCCCAGGGGTTCTTCCAGGTTGGCCAGGACCACGCTCAGGTCCTTGTCTCCGTAGCCGCTATTATACGATTTCGCCATAAGTCTTTCCACCGCTGCGGTGACCGGCAGGTCCAGACTGCTCTTGGCGGCCTCGGCCAGCATGAAGCGGGCGTCCTTGAGCATGTGCTTCAGCGGGAAGGCCGGTGGGTATTCGCGCTTCAGGATGTTCTCCTTCTTCAGGTTGAAATAGCCGCAGTTCAGGGCCGGGTTATGTCCCAGCGCTTCGAAAATGAGGGCCGGGTCCAGGCCCTGCGCGCGGCCCAGGGCCGCGGCCTCGGCGAGGGCGGTGGTCAGTTGGGCCACTATCAGGTTGAGGCAGAGTTTCAGCGCCGTGCCGGCGGGAGCGGGTCCTGCGTAGACTGTCTCCCGGCCCATGGCTTTAAGCACCGGAGCGTACCTGTCTACGGCCGCGCGCTCGCCGCCGGCCAGGATCACCAACTGCGCGCCCTCGGCGGCGCCCTTTGAGCCGGAGACCGGGCAGTCCAGGAAGGTCACGCCGGCGGTGAAACATTTTTTCGCGAGGGCGAGGGTGTAATCCGGGGATACCGTGCTCATGTTCAGCAGCGCGTTGCCGCCGGCGAAGGCCGAGGCCACGCCTTCTGGGCCTTCCATAACCGCGTCCATGGCGGCCGGGTCGGCGACCATCGTGATGACCAGGTCGCACATTTTCGCCAGCGCGCGCGGCGTGGCGGCGACCTGGCAGCCCAGGTCTGCGAACTCAATGGTGCGGGTGCGGGTACGGTTGTAGACCGAAACCTTGAAGCCCGCCTTGTGCAGATTCAGCGCCATCGCCCGGCCCATTATGCCGAGCCCTATGAAACCTATCCGCGGGGGAATGCTCATGGTAAACCTCTCAGCCTGGATATTTCGGCCGCCTTCAGCTCGCGCCACTCGCCGGGCTCGAGCCCGTCGGCGGTGAGCGGGCCTACCGCGCGGCGCAGCAGCCGCAGGACCGGGAAGCCGACGGCGGCCAGCATGCGCCTGACCTGCCGGTTGCGGCCTTCTTTCAGGATTATCTCGGCCCAGGAGGTGGGCACGGTCTTGCGGAACCGGACCGGCGGCACCCGCGGCGGCAGGCCCGGGTCGGGCAGCAGCTTTGCGCCGCAGGGCAGGGTGGGCCCGTCGTTGAGCGTCAGCCCGGCGCGCAGGAGGGCCAGGGCCTCTTCGGTCAGCTCCCGCTCCACCTGGGCCCAGTAGGTCTTGGGCAGCTTGTGGCGGGGGTCGGCTATGCGGGCCTGCAGGGCGCCGTCCGAGGTCAAGAGCAGCAGGCCTTCGCTGTCGTGGTCCAGACGGCCGGCGGGGTAGACGCCCTTCGGGAAGCCGAACTCCGCCAGCGAAGGGTGGCCGTGCTCGGGCGTGAACTGCGAGAGCACGCCGTAAGGCTTGTTGAAAATTATCGTCGGCATAATTCGCCGGGCTCCACCTGGGGCCCCCCTAAATGTTATTATATTTTAACATGAGTTACTCCTTTATCGACACGCAGAAAGAATTCAACGAGCTGTGCGCCAAGCTCGCGACCCATAAATACCTTTCGATAGACACCGAGTCCAACAGCCTCTACGCCTACAAGGAGAAGCTGTGCCTCATGCAGCTTTCCAGCGAGCATATCAACGCCGTGGTGGATACGCTCGCCGTGGATATAAAGCCGATACTCCCCATTTTCGCCGACCCCGGCGTGGAGAAGATCTTTCATTCCGCCGATTCCGACATCCGCGTCTTCAAGGGCGCGCTCAAGTGCCTCTTCGTCAATATCTTCGACGTGATGGTGGCGGCCAAATACCTGGGCATCATCAAGTGCGGCCTGGACAGCATGGTGGGGGAGTACTTCGGCCTGGAGCTGAACAAGAAATTCCAGAAGGCCGACTGGGGCCGCCGCCCGCTGACCAAGGAAATGCTGGACTACGCCAGCGGCGACACGATCTACCTGAAGAAGCTGCGCGACATCCTGGGCGGCGAGCTGGAGAAGAAGGGCCGGCTCGAAGAGGCCATGGGCCAGTTCGCCCAGATCTGCAAGATCGAGCCCACGCCGATGCGTTTCGACGAGGCGGGCTTCCTGACGCTGAAGGGGGCGCGGCAGCTCAACGGGCGCGGCCTGGCCGTGCTGCGCGAGCTCTATATCGCGCGCGAGGTGGCGGCGATAAAGAAGAACACGCCGTCGTTCAAGGTGATCAGCGAGGACCTGATGCTGCGCCTGTCGGTGGCGCCGCGCGAGGGCCTGCACAACCTGTCCATTTTCAAGGGCGTCAGCGGCTACGTGCTGTCCAATCACGGTCAGTGGATCCGCGAGGCGCTGCAGAAGGGGCTGAAGGCGCCGGAATACAATGTGCCGCACCGCGAGATCTCGCGCGAGAAGCGCGCCTATTTCGAGACGGTGAAGAACCGTTTCCGCACGCTGAAGCTCTGGCGCAAGGAAACCGCCGCCCGCCGCAACATGCTGCCCGAGGCCATCATGGGCAACGATATCCTCGAGCGCCTCGCCATGGCGCAGCTCCGTTCTGTCGCCGACATCCAGTCCATCAAGGGCATCGGCGCGGAGAAGTCCTCCCTCTACGGCGCCGAGATCCTCGAATTCCTCAAAAAGCACCACGATTAAGTAAACAAAAGAGCTAGCATACCCGGCGGCCTACCGCAGGGACAGGGCCGCAAAACTCACTCCGTGCGGCGGCCTAGCGCAGGGACGGGCCCCGAAAAACCGCGGTCTCGCACACAGTGCTCGCCGCTGCCCGTCTCGGCCTCGGCGCTACGCAAGCCTCGGCCTCCGACATGCTTTTTCGGGACCCATCCCTGCGCTCTCCGCCGGATTATCCTCTGAAAAAAACATCGACACGGGCATTCCTTCACCGTCCCTCCGTCACTATAAGTGACGTAGTTATCTCAGAAGAGAAGCAGGCGGAGACCGCAGGGGTAGGACAAGCAAAACCGTCGCGAGCCCGACGCTTGCGTAGCGCGGAGGGCGAGTGTCGAGTGAGCGCACGGTGTGCGCGAACGCGTTTTGCGGTCCTGCCCCTGCGGTAGGACGCCCGGCGATAACTCGCTTTTTTACGATTTTGAATTACAGCAGTTTCTTTATCAGGTCGGGGCGCTTTATTTCGCGCAGGGCCTGGAGGACGAGGGAGCGGTTTTCGGGTTTGTAGTACTGGAGGAGCGCTCGCTGGAGGCGGCGCTCCGTTTCTTTTTTGGGGACGTAGACGGGCTCGAGGGTGAAGGGGTCGAGGCCGGTGAAGTAGATGGAGGTGGCGTATTCCATGGGCGCGGGGAGAAAGTCGTTGATCTGCTGCGGGCGGATGTTGCGCTCTTTCAGGAAGACGGCGAGGTCGGCCATGTCGGCGAGGGTGGAGCCGGGATGGGCGGAGATGAAGTACAGCACCAGGTACTGCTCCTTGCCGGCTTTCTTCGACTCGGCGAGGAACTTGTCGGCGAACTCCTTGAAGACTTCTATCGACGGCTTCTTCATGACGGAGAGAACCTTGGTGGAGCTGTGCTCCGGCGCCACCTTCAGCTGGCCGCCGGTGTGGAAGCGGGCGATCTCCGAGATATACTCGCCGCACTTCAGCGCCAGGTCCATGCGGATGCCGCTGGCGACGAAGGCTTTTTTCAGGCCCTTCAGCGCGCGGACGCGGCGCATCAGCGCGAGCAGCGGCTTGTGATCGGTGCCGAGGTTGGGGCAGATGACCGGGTGCACGCAGGAAAGCTTCTTGCACGCCTTGCAGACGTTCATGTCGCGCCCGTGCAGCCCGTACATATTGGCCGACGGGGCGCCGAGGTCCGAGATATTGCCGGGGTGGCGCGGAGTGCGCAGCAGCTCCGCCGCCTCCCGCTCCACGGACTCCGGAGAGCGTTCCTGGATAAAGCGGCCCTGGTGCAGCGTCAGCGAACAGAACGAGCAGCCGCCGAAGCAGCCGCGGTGGATGACGATGGAGTCCTTTATCATCTCCAGCGCCGGGATGGGCTCCTTGTACGACGGGTGCGCGCGCTTGGTGAAAGGCAGGCCGTAGACGGCGTCCATCTCCGGCGTGGTCAGCGGCAGGGCGGGGGGATTCTGCACCACGGCCTTGCCCTCGCTTTTCTGGACGAGGACGGCGGCGTTGTAGGGGTTGGAGTTCTCGTATATGAACCGTGTCGCCGCGGAGAACTTCACGCGGTCGCCGGCGACTTCGCCGGCCGTGGGCAGTTCCACCGCGCCGGGCAGGGCCAGCGCGGCCGTCTCTTTCGCCCCCAGCGGGTAGGCGGTGCCGCGTATGTTCCGCAGGTCCTGTATCTTTTCCCCGGAATTAAGCCGGGCCGCAAGCTCGCGCACCTGGCGTTCGCCCATGCCGTAGACCAGCAGGTCGGCCTTGGAGTCCAGCAGCACGCTCTTGCGCACTTTGTCGGACCAGTAATCGTAATGCGCGAAGCGGCGCATGGTGGCTTCTATGCCGCCGACGACCACCGGCGCGTCGGGGTAGGCCTCGCGGCAGCGCTGGGAGTAAATTATCGTGGCGCGGTCGGGGCGAAGGCCCGCGCGGCCGCCGGGTGAGAAATCGTCGGAGGAACGCACCTTGCGGTTGTGCGTGTACTTGTTGATCATCGAGTCCATGTTCCCGGCCGAGACGCCGTAGAACAGGCGGGGCTTGCCGAACTTCCTGAAATCTTCGCAATTGTCCCAGCGCGGCTGGGCGAGGATGGCCACGCGCAGGCCTTCGGCCTCCAGGACGCGGCCCACCAGCGCCATGGCGAAGGAGGGATGGTCCACGTAGGCGTCGCCGGTGACCAGCACCACGTCCACGGCGTCCCAGCCCAGGGCTTTCACCTCCTGGGGCGTTGCGGGAAGGAAACTCATGGTTAAATAATAGCAAAACGGCGGGGTTCCATTTATATTTAAATTATGGGATAATAATGGGGTAGAACACGGTTTAGGAGGAAAAAATGAAAAAAATTATTCTTTCACTGTGCCTGCTGCCGCTGCTGGCTGCCGGCGCGAAAGCCGACGCTTTCGAGGATTTTAAGGCGCAGGTCGCGCTGCAGGGCGAAGCCCTGCTGAAGCCCTTCGTCATGGACCTGGGCGGCGTCATCGGCGCCAACGACTTCAACTCCGGCCGCTCGCTGGGCTTTCCCGGCTTCGAGGCCGGCCTGGCCGCCACCGTGCAGGCCAAGCCCAGCGTGGAGAACCGCATCCTGCGCGACGCCGACGTTAAGGCTTTCGGCGTGCCCATGCTGCACGCCGGCGCGGCCCTGCCGATCATCGGCGCGGACGTGATGGTGCGCGGCGTAGGCTACTCGGGCTTCTCTATCATCGGCGGCGGCCTGCGCAAGAGCGTGCTCAAGAGCGGCACGCTGACCAAGTTCATCCCCGACGTGTCTGTTGCCGCTTATTACGACGTCATCAACTACGACTACTTCAAGGGCAGCCATCTGTCGCTGGACGCCTCCGCCTCCTTCGACATCCCGGTCATAAAGCCGTATGTCGGCGTGGGCATAGACCGCACGACGCTGGAGATCAAGAACGTCAACGCCGCCCTTAACGGCGTGGACGCCACCATCTCCAAGCCGCGCTATACCGTCGGCGTGCGCCTGTCGCCGCTGCCTCTGCTCTACGTTTACGGCGCGTACAACATACTGCACGGCCAGGCCGGCTATTCGCTGGGAGCCGGCGCCAAATTCTGACCCCGGCCGCGAAGCGGCGGACAATCTGAAAGTTGGGAGGCTGGCAGCCTTTACCTGGGGGGGCCCCGCAACGGGGCTCCCGCTTAAACGCAGGGCCGCTCCATTAAAAAAGGAGACCAACATGGACACTAACACCGAGAACACCGAGAGCCGCAGGCTGATAGAAGTGGCCGAGCAGTACGGGGCCAACAACTACCACCCGCTGCCTATAGTCATCTCCACCGCCAAGGGCGTGTGGGTTAAAGACCCCGAGGGCAACAAGTACATGGACATGCTCAGCGCTTACTCGGCGCTGAACCACGGCCACCGTCACCCGCGCGTGATCAAAGCGCTGGTCGACCAGGCCAAGCTGGTCACGCTGACCTCCCGCGCCTTCAACAACTCCCAGCTGGGCCCGTTCCTGAAGGAGCTGTGCGAATTCTCCGGCTACGAGATGGCCCTGCCGATGAACACCGGCGCCGAGGCCGTCGAGACCGCGCTGAAAGCGGTGCGCAAGTGGGGCTACAAGGTCAAGGGCGTGCAGGCCGACAAGGCCGAGATCATCACCTGCTCCAATAACTTCCACGGCCGCACCATCAGCACCGTGAGCTTCTCCACCGAGGCGCAGTACAAGGACGGCTTCGGGCCGTTCACCCCCGGCTTCAAGACCGTGGAGTACGGCAACCTCGAGTCCCTGAAAGCCGCGATCACCCCGAACACCGTGGCGTTCCTGCTCGAGCCCATCCAGGGCGAGGCGGGCATCATAGTGCCGCCGGCGGGCTACCTGAAGGCCGCCTACGACCTGTGCAAGGCCAACCGCGTGCTGTTCGTGGCCGACGAGATACAGACCGGCTTCGGCCGCACCGGGCGCAAGTTCGCCTGCGATTACGAGAACGTAAAACCCGACATGATCACCATGGGCAAGGCCCTCGGCGGCGGCGTACTGCCGATCTCCGCCGTGGTGTCCTCCAAGGAAGTCCTGGGCGTGTTCAACCCCGGCGACCACGGCAGCACGTTCGGCGGCAACCCGCTCGCGTGCGCGGTGGCGCGCGAGGCGCTGAAGGTCCTCACGGAGGAGAAGCTCGTAGAGAATTCCTTCGAGATGGGCCGCTACTTCATGGACAAACTGCGCTCCATCAAGGGCCCGCATATCAAGGAAGTGCGCGGCAAAGGCCTGCTGATAGGCGTTGAGATGGACTGCAAGTCCCGCCCCTACTGCGAGCAGTTGATGGGCCTGGGCCTGCTGGCGAAAGAGACCCACGACCACGTGATCCGCTTCGCGCCGCCGCTGGTCATCACGCAGAAAGAAATTGACTGGGCCTTCAAGCGCATAAAGAAAGTCCTGTCGAAGTAAGAGCCGTTCCCGCCCCGCCGGCCGCAGCGCGCGCCGGCGGGGCTTTTCATACGATGCCAGCCACCGAAACCAAGACCGCCCGCCTGTACTTCATGGCCGCCGCCGCAACTGCGGTCTGGGGGGCGTCGTATCCTTTCACCAAGCAGCTGATGTCCGAGGTCTCGCCGCTGACCATAGTGGTCGCGCGCGCGACCGTCGGGGTGGCGCTGCTGGCGGCTTTCGGCGGCGCTCGGCTCGCCCCGCGGGATTTCCGCGGGAGCGCTTTGTGGAAACTCTTTATCCTGTCGGTGCTGGGCGTTTCGGCGCAGCAGTTCATCCAGGCCTACGCCCTGAAGTACACGCTGGCCTCCAACGCCGGCTGGCTCATCTGCACTATCCCTATCATGGTGGCCGCCCTTGCCGCCGCCCTCGGCGAGCGCATCGGCCCGTATAAGGCCGGTGCCTTCGCGCTGGGCACCGCGGGCACGCTGCTGGTGGTCTTCGGCCGTTCAGGCGCGGGCGCGCTGGCCCTGCCGTCCACCACCGGCGACCTTATCTTTCTGGCCAGCTGCGTGGACTGGACCATCTACGTGTTCTGCTCGCAGCGCTGGCTGACCGGCTGGCCGCAGGCCAAGGTGACGGCCGCCACCATGCTCGTGGCCCTGGTCAGCGTGCTGCCGCTGTGGCTGCTGACCGGCGGGCCGGCGGACTTCGCGGCCGTCAGCCCCCGCGGCTGGGCGGGACTTGCCTACCTGGGCGTGCTCTCCTCCGCCGTAGGCTACGTGTTCTGGAACACCGCAGTGGAAGGCCTCGGCGGGGTTAAGGCTTCCTATTTCATCTACCTGCAGCCTTTCTCCGCCATGCTCGCGGCTTACCTGCTGCTGGGCGAAAAGGCCGCGCCGGCCGGTTTCGCCGGCGGGCTGCTGATCCTGGGCGGGGTCTACCTGGTCGGGATGAAGGAAAATACAAGCGCGGCGCGGAGACTTTAGCCAATGCTCGATCGTTCACACCTTAAACAAAAATTCGGGGAGCGCTGCCTGTTCGACGAGCCGGCCGCCAATTTTACCACCTACAAGGCCGGCGGCCGGGCCGAGGTTGTGGTCAGCCCCTCCACCACCGAGGAGCTGCTGTGGCTGGCCGGCTGGTGCCGGGCCGCCGGGACCCCTTTCCTGGTGCTGGGCCGCGGCTCCAACGTGCTGGTAAGCGACCGCGGCCTGCCCGGCGTGACGGCGCTGACCGGGCGGCTGTCGGGCATAACGGTGGGCGACGGCTGGGCGGAGGCCCAGGCCGGCGCGCTGTGGGACGACCTCGCGCGCAGTACCGCCGAGGCCGGGCTGGGCGGGCTGGAGAAGACTTCCGGCATTCCCGGCTCCGTCGGCGGCGCCGCGCACATGAACGCCGGGGCCTTCGGCCAGGAAACCTTCGATCGTCTCGCCTCCGTAGAGGCCTTCGACCGGGCTGGCGCCATTGTGAAACTTTTAAAGAAAGACATCCGGCACGGCTACCGCCGGGCCGAGGGTCTCGACGGCCTCACTATCCTGTCCGTCCGGTTCGAGCTGCAGCCCGCTGACGCCGCCGTGCTGGTCCAGGACCGCTCCTGCGTGATGGCCGCGCGCGAGACCAAACAGCCGCTGGATCACCCGTCGGCGGGCAGCGTCTTCAAACGGCCGCCCGGCGACTTCGCCTCGCGCCTGATAGACGCGGCCGGGCTGAAGGGCCGCAGGATAGGCGGGGCGCAAGTTTCGGAGAAGCACGCCGGGTTCATCATCAACGCCGGCGGCGCCACCGCCGCCGACATCTACGCCCTGATGCAGGAAGTCAGGGCCGCGGTCAAAGAGAAAAGCGGCGTTTCGCTGGAGCTGGAGCAGATTTTGTTGGGAGAGTTCTGACTCGGTAACGGGGGAGAAAAATGAAAGCCATATTAGCCCTGCTGTTCTTTCCGTGCCTCGCCTACGGGGCGGGGGAGCTGGAGGATGCGGACCGGCATTTCGCCAAGGCCAGGTACGAGGAGGCGCTGCAGCTCTACGCGCCCGCCGCTAACCTGCCGGGAGAGGAGGGCCTGAAAGCCCGGTACCGCGCCGCCGAATGCCAGGGGCTGCTGTTCCGCTACGGCGAGGCCTCCCAGAGCTTAGCGGAAATGAAGCTGCCGCCCGACCCGCTGTGGCAGGGCCGTTTTTTGCTGCTGCGCGCCGAGATGGGCCGCCAGTTCCTGCAGCAGTACGGCTACTCGCTGCCCGCTGACGAGCAGAAGGGCAACGCGGATGTCACCAAGTATACCGCCGCCCAGTGGCGCCGGCTCATAAACGCCGATTACAATTCGCTGTGGCCGCTGCGCGGCGAGCTGCTGAAGCACCGCCTGGAAGGCCAGGGTTACTTCGTGGACCTCAAGGGGGCCGAGCTCTCCTACACGCCCACCCTGTGGGATTTCGCCGCGCTGCGCTGGACCGCTTACCTGCTCGGCGAGGCCGAGGACGCGGGCCCGAGGCCCGCAGCAGAGCCCTTCGCGGAGCCTTCGTTCAAGGCGGATTTCAGCGCCGCCTCGCCGTCCGCGCTCAAGGCCGCGGCCGTCTTCGAGGACGCCGCGGGCCTGAGCTCCTCCGCCATGGACTTCGCGCGGGAATACTGGCGCCTTGAGCGCCTGATGATACCCTTCGAGCACGCCGGGCGCGTGGCCGCCCACGACCGGGCCGCGCTTCGCGCGCGTGCGCTGCAGACGCTGCAGGGCTGGGCCGGTTCTTTCAAGACGGCCCTGGCCAGGAGCTGGGCTTATTACCGCGCCGCCGCCTTCGAGCGGGAAGCCGGGAACCTGAAGGCCGCCGTCGAGCTCTGTAAGAAAGCCTCGGCCGAGTCTTCCAAGTCCAAGCCCGCCTCCCATTGCGACAAGCTGCGCGCCGAGATAGAGATGCCGCGCCTGGAGCTGGCCGCCTCTTTCGCGCCGCCGCCCGGAGACAAGATCCTCAAGGTGACCGCGCGCAACCTGCCGACGGTCTATTTCAGGGCCTATAAGACCACCCCCGAGGAGCTTTACGGCTCCGGGCGGCAGGGCTGGGAGAACGGCTGGGGCCGTGTGAAATACCTGCAGCAGGACTCGCTGCGGCATTTCCTGGGCAAGAGCCCCGGCCTGGAGTGGAAGCAGAAGCTGGACTACCCGGCCCCGTACCAGGAGAAGCTGCAGGAGGTCGCCTCCCCGGCCCTGCAGAAAGGCCTGTACGTGATCGTCGCCTCCGGCGACCCCGGCTTCGAGGATGGCGCCTCGCTCATCCGCGGCGTGACGGTGAACATCACCGACGTCTTCCTGCTGGGTACCTCGGGCATAGCCGGGGACCCGGAAGCTTTCCTTTACGACAACGCGGCCCCCGCGCGGCAGGTGAAGGCGGACGTCTTCCGCCTGTACGCGGTCAACGCTCTCACCGGCAAGCCGCTGGCGGGCGCCTCCATAGACGCCTTCTATCACCAGTCCCGCGGGGGCAACTGGTCCCGCGCCGGGTTGAAGGCCGGTCTCGACGGCGCGGCGCTTTTCAGCGCTGACTTCACCGTCTCCTATCCCTCCAACGAATATTTTTCCATAGATCCGCTGCTCAGCCATAACGGCGCGTACGCCTACTGGAACTCCGAGGCCGGGGCCGGCCTGCACGTACCGCCGCCGGTCAGCGTCTTTACCGAGACCGACCGCCCGGTGTACCGCCCGGGCCAGGAGGTCAAATTCAAGGTGACGGCCCTGCTGCGCCTGCCGCGCGGCTACCAGACTTACGACGGGAAGCGCACGGTCACGGTGGTGGCGCGCGATCCCAACTGGCAGGAGGTCTACACCAAAACCCTGCCGTTCAGCGGCCTAGGCAGCGCGGCCGGCTCGTTCAAGATACCGGAGGGCCGGCTGCTGGGGGACTACTCGCTTACCGCCAGCCTTTCGGAATACGGCCGCAACTTCAGCGGCACTTCGCGCTTCGGGGTGGAAGAATACAAGCGCCCCGAGTTCGAAGTGAAACTCTCCGGCGCGGAAAAGCCTTACCGCTACGGGGAGAAAACGGAGGTTTCCGGCGAGGTGAAGTATTACTTCGGCTCCCCGGTGCCCGGCGCGCCCGTAAAATACCGCGTCATGCGCTCGCGCTATATCCCCTGGTACTGCTGGTACTGGGGCTGGTTCTACGGCGGGGGCGCGTCTTTCGAGGTGGCGTCCGGAGAGGTGAAGACCGGCGACGACGGGAAGTTCAAGTTCTCCTTCACGCCCCAGCCCGAGAGCGACAGCTTCGCCGCCTACCCGTCCTCCTACCACGTGGAGGCGGAGGCCCGCGACGCCGGCGGCCGCACCATAACCGACTCGCGCTCCTACAGGGCCGGGTCCAAGGCCTACCTGTTCGATGTTAAGCCCGACGCCGGTTTCTTCACGCCGGAGGGCGAGGCCGCGCTTACCGCCCGCCTGATGGACCTCAACGAGACCCAGCAGCAGGGAGGCGCGGAATACGCGCTTTACCGCCTGGAGAAGGCGCCGGAGGCCGCGGAGGGCGCGCGGGAGTGGGGTCACTTCGGGCGCAACCCGTCGCTGGAACAGTCCTTCAGCGCCGTGCCCGACGGCCCGCTGGCCAGGAAGGGCGACCTGGGCTTTAAAAAGGACGCGCCTACCGCGGTCAGGCTGGGCAAGCTGCCGGCCGGCGTCTACCGCCTGAAGCTGAAAGCGAAGGACCCGTGGGGCGGGGAGAGCGAATCGCAGCTTATAGTGGTGTCCGCGTCGCCGCGCGGGGCCAACGCCGGGCTCAAGCTGCCGCCCGTGGCCCTCTTCGAGCGGGACTCTTACCAGGCCGGGGAAACGGCCCGCGTGCTGCTGGGCGCCGCGGCGCTGAAGGGCGCCAAGTACGTGGAAATACTCGCCGGCCCGTTCGTGCTGGCCCGGGCGATGCTGCCCGAGGGAGGGCTGTCGGTCTTCAGCCTGAAGCTGGGCGCGGAGCACCGCGGCGGCTTCGGCCTGCGCTGGTTCGGCGCGGGCGGCTTCAAGGTTTACTCGGCGATGAGCGAGGCGGACGTGCCGCAGAAAGACAAGGCGGTCTCGCTCGCGCTGGACTACGACAAAGTGCTGGCGCCGGGCCAGAAGGTCTCGTGGCGGCTGAAGGCGAAAGACGCCGCGGGCAAGCCCGTCTACGGCGAGGCGCTGGTAAAAGTTTTCGACCGATCTCTGGAATATTACGGCAAGGACTCCGGCTTCTGGGGCGAGTCGCTTTACCCCAGGCGCTACTCGCAGGGCGAGGCGCTGGGCTCGCTGTTCACGCCGCAGGCCGCGGCGCTGCCGGTAAAGACCGGCGTGGTGCAGCGCATGCTGCAGGCCTTCAGACAGGCGATAGGCGAGGAGCGGCTCGCTTCCCTGCGCATCGGCTCCAGCCGGGTTTACGGCCCGCGCAACAGCTTCTACGCCAAGGGTCTGTCCTTCGAGGGTGACTCGGAGTCTTTCAGCGCGGTCTCGTCAGCGCGTGGGGCCAACATGGCCGACCTCGCCGGCGCCGCGCCCCCTGGGGCCCTGTCGGAAGCCAAGATGAAGATCAGGGATTCGAAGAGGGAGATGGCGCCATCCTCGCCCGCTGAAGGCGGGGGCGGGGGCGCGCCCGAGGTGAAAGTGCGCACGGACTTCTCCGAAACCGCTTACTACAACCCCCAACTGAAAGTCTTCAAGGGCGAGGGCGCCTTCTCTTTCCGCATACCCGAGCGGCTGACTTCCTGGAAGATAAGTTCCTACCTGCTGACCCGGAGCGCGCGCCGCGGCGCTTTCTCGGCCGAGGCGGTCACCAAGAAGGACCTGATGGTGCGCCTGGATATCCCGCGCTTCTTCCGCGAGGGGGACAAGTCCCGCCTGACGGCCGTAGTGACCAACGATACCGCCGGCGAACTGTCCGGCGAGGTGACGCTGTCCGTCGCGCGCGACGGGCTGCCCGCCCACGGCGACTTCGGCCTGAAGGCGCTGGCGCAGCCTTTCACCGTCAAGCCCAACGGCACGCTGGCCCTCTACTGGGACACGCTGGCCCCGCGCGGCACCGGCGCCTACAAGGTGCGGGCCGTGGCCCGCGCCGGGCGGCTGGCCGACGCGCAGGAGAACGACCTGCCGGTGCTGCCGTCGCGCGAGCGCCTGATCGCTTCCGCCGTGGCCGCGCTCGACGGAGATTCTTCCAAGACCTTCTCGCTGCCGGAGCTGGAGTCAGCCGACCCGACGCGCGCGGTGGAGGCCCTGCACCTGGAGGTGCAGCCGCAGCTGATCCTCACCGTGCTCAACAGCCTGCCCTTCCTGGTGCATTATCCTTACGAGTGCACCGAACAGCTGCTCAACCGCTACGTGCCGCTGGCCATCACCAACGGCTTCTACAAGAAGTACCCGGCGCTGCGCGCCTCGGTGGCCAAGGTCCCCAAGCGGACCACGCTGACGCCGGAGTGGGACCGCGACAACCCGGTGCGCATGATGTCCCTTATGGAGACCCCCTGGGAGCGCGAGTCGAAGGGCCGGACTTCCGGTTGGCCCGTGGTGGACATGCTGGACCCGAAACTGGTGGAGGGTGAGAAAGCGGACGCGCTGGCCAAGCTGAAGGCTTACCAGCACCCCGACGGCTCCTTTCCCTGGTTCCCCGGCGGGCAGCCGAACCTGCACATGACGCTCTACGTGCTGGAGGGCCTCGCGGAGGCCGCGCGCTACGGCGTGGAGATCCCGCAGGATACGGCCCAGCTGGCGCTGCAGTACGTGCTGCAGGAGATACCGCGGCACCTGAAGCCCGAGGCGGACCAGACCTCTACGATACTGTACGCGGCTTACGTGGTAACCTCGTTCAGCCAGGACTGGGCGCAGAGCGCGACGGCGCGCGAATACGCCAAGGCCTGGGTGGATTACGCCGACAAGCACGCCAATGCGCTGACAGCCTTCGGCAAGGCCTACGCGGCCTACGTCTATCACCGGCTGGGCGAGCGGCAGAAGGCCGCCGACTACCTGGCCAGGGCCATGGACGGGGCCCGCGCCGACGACATCGCCGGCGTGTACTGGACCCCGGAAAAGATCTCCTGGCTCTGGTACAACGACACGGTGGAGAAGCACGCCTTCATCCTGCGCACGCTGCTGGCGCTGCGCCCGAAGGACCCCAAGGTGGCGGGGCTGGTGCGCTGGCTGCTGTTCAACCGCAAGGCCAGCGAGTGGAAGTCCACCAGGGCCTCGGCGGCGGCCATCTACTCGCTGCTCGACGTGATGAAGGCCAAGGGCGCGCTGGACCAGCCGGAGACCTTCTCCGTCAGCTGGGGCTCCACGGCGGAGAACTTCCAGCTGCAGCCCTTCGACTGGGTAGGGCGTCCCCTGCGCTGGTCCAAGTACGGCAACGACGTGGGCCGGGCCGACCTGGCGCCCAAGGTGGCGAAGAAAGGCCCCGGGCTGGCTTTCGCGTCGTTCACCGGGATCTACAGCACGGACAAGACCGCGGCCGAATCTCCCGACGGGATGATGAACGTGTCGCGCAAGTATTTCCTCCGGGAGAAGGAGGGCGACGGCTACGCGCTGAAGCCCCTCTCCGACGGCGATTCTGTGGCGGTGGGAGACCAGGTGGAGGTGCACCTGACGGTGCGCACGCGCAGCCAGTTCGAGTACGTGCACCTGAAGGACCCGAAGGCCGCCGGCTTCGAGGCGGAGGAACTGACCAGCGGCTGGAAATGGGACCAGCTGGGCCGCTACGAGGAGCCGCGGGACTCGCTGACGAACTTCTTCATGGAGTGGCTGCCGCACGGCGAATACGTGCTGAAGTACCGCGTGCGCCCGACCACGCCCGGCGTCTACAAGGCCGGCGCGGCCGTGATCCAGTCCATGTACGCCCCCGAGTTCGCCGCCCACTCCTCCGGCTTCACGCTAAACGTGAGGCAGTAGGAGCCTGAGAGACTTGCGGCAGGCCGCTGAAGTTTAGGCGGCCTAGCGCAGGGACGGGCCCCGAAAAACCGCGGTCTCGCACACAGTGCTCGCCGCTGCCCGTCTCGGCCTCGGCGCTACGCAAGCCTCGGCCTCCGACATGCTTTTTCGGGACCCATCCCTGCGCTCTCCGCCAGATTCTCATCTGATGAAACAGCGCCTGAGCGGAGGGGACGGCCGGGGAGGGGTCCCGTGCGATTTTGGGGAAAGGGGGCCCCGCCTTAAATTCCCAAGGCTGGGGGAAACCGCGCAACGGTTTCCCTCTGCCCATGAGCACGGGGCCCCTCCCCGGCTGGCCCCGACTGGGCTTCTCGCGGTTCCGAAGTTAGTCAGCTTCGTTGAAATATTAAAAACGGCGGAAGATGATGGGGGAGGGGGAACCGGAGGCGAGGAGTTTGAAGAGCAGGAAGAAGACCAGGGCGCCGAGTATCAAGAGCGGGATGCCGATGATGGCGCCGATGACGGTGGAGGTGAGCAGGGCCCCTGAGAAGACCAGGACTACCCCCAGGAGGGCCAGGCCGGCGGCTATGAAGGCCTTCAGGCGCGCCAGGAGGCCGGGCGGCTGCGGAGGCGGCACGGGGCCGCGGGGGCCTTCGGAGCGGGGGCCGGAGGAGCCCGGGCTGAGCAGCTCCGGCTCCACGCAGTCTTCGCCCAGAGTTACGCGCTTGTCTTCCATTACCCAATTTTACCAAAAGCGCGCAACAAATTTGTCATACGGCGTTTATATAATATAGTGTCGTGATGCACCTATGGAGACCGGCATGCTAAAGAAAACCCTCATCCTCTGCGCCGCCGCCGTTCTGGCCGCGGCCGTTCACAGCGCCGCGGCGGACGCCCCGGTCAACGCGCTGCTGGTGGTCCCGTCCGAGACCGCCTTCAACAAGAAGTTCCAGGACTTCCTCGACAAGAACGGGGCCAAGCTGCTGCATTCTCACCCGCCCAGCGTCTTCATAGGCGTCATCCCGCCCGAACTGGACAAGCAGCTTAAAGAAAAATTCGGGGCCGAGGTCTACCGCGACAAGGTGGACGACTGGGCCTCCTTCGCGCGCTACGGCGAGAACGCCGTCTACGCCGTGAACGCCTGGAACAAGGGTTTCCAGGAGGACCCGCCGGCGGCCCCGCTGGTGATCAGCACCCGGGTGCAGAAAGCCGGGCGCAAGGGCGACACATTGAAGCTGGTCTGGAACGAGGTCATGAAGGCCCGCGCCTACCGCCTGCAGATAAGCCAGGACGAGACTTTCGACGCGGTGCTGCTGGAGACGGTGGTGCAGCGCAGCCAGTACAGCCTGGTGCCGGCTTTCTGGAAAGAGGGCGTCTACTTCTGGCGCGTGGCCGGCCTGATGACGCTTAACACCGGCGAGACCGTGGAGGGGGGCTTTTCCCAGCCTTACTCCTTCGCCGTTTCCAAGCCGTCGGCCGCCCCCGGTCCCAAACTGGGCGCCCCGCAGCTGCCCGAGAAGACCCGCGTAAAGGGCCGCCCCCTCGCCTGGCCCGCGCCCGCAGCCTTCAAATATTACCGCCTGCAGCTCGCCGAGACGGCGGATTTCGCCGCGCCGCTGCTGGACGTGTTCACCGATACGTGCACCTATAAGCTGTCGGGCCTGCCGGTTAAGTGGGGGGAGCCCTACTACATGCGCGTGATGGGTTCCGACGGCGCTTCGGCCGGGGACTGGTCCCGGGTTTCCGAGGTGGTGGTGGAGTCGCCCGGCCAGATCGTCAACGACATGAAAAAGATCAGGCGCAGGAAATAAATGAAAAAGCCCGCCGCCCTCGCCCTGCTGCTCGCCTGCGCCGCCGCGGCCCACGCCGCTCCGTACGGCGCGGGCTTCTACGACACCAGCGAGTACATGGCCGGCCGCGTGGCGGTCAACATAATCTTTATAGAGAGCAACGGTTCCATAGATCCCCGCACCGAGACCACCGGCTGGACAGCGGGCAAAAAGAGCGAAGTCGTCGGGGAGATACAGAACGCGATGAACTGGTGGGCGGCCCGCAATTCCGCCGCCAACCTGTCCTTCGTTTACAACAGCGTCACCGCCGCTACAGGCTACGAACCCATCTCGCGCAGCAGCGCGGACGAAGGTTTGTGGATAGCGCAGGTGATGAGTGCGCTCGGCTACTCCGAGCCGGACTACTACGACCAGGTCTTCCATTACAATAACGACCGGCGCGACGCGGCCGGGACCGACTGGTCCTTCACCTTCTTCCTGGTGGACAGCCAGATGGACGCCGACGGGGAGTTCCCCGACGGCTTCTTCGCCTACGCCTACCTGGGCGGGCCGTTCAGCATCATGACCTACGACAACGACGGCTACGGCATCGGCTACATGGAGGCCGTCGCCGCCCACGAGACGGGCCACATCTTCTACGCCCTCGACGAATACGCCGAGTCCGGCTGCACCACCGCCGAGAGCTCCGGCTACCTCAACGGGCTTAACTCCAACTGCCAGAACGGCGGCGGCTCCGCCAGCTGCATCATGCGCGGCGACATAGGCCCCTATTACACGCCAGCGCTATGCATTCATTCCCAGAAGATGCTGGGCTGGAGCGACCTGGACGCCAACAGCAAGCTGGACGTGCTGGACCTGGCGCCTGCCACGGTCCTCAACGCCTATGCCCCGGACCCGACCAGCAATGTCTCCCCGGGCTATACCGGCTCGGCTAACTCCATTGCCGCCTATCCCAACAGCAATACCTACGCCTTCTGGGGCGCGCCGCGCACCGCCAACGATATAAGCATCTCCCGCCTGGCCGCGGTGGAGTACCGCGTCGACGCCGGGGCCTGGCAGGCCGCGGCCGCCGCCGACGGCGCCTTCGACGAGAACTCCGAGAACTTTTCCTTCACGGCCGCCGCCCTGGGCGCCGGCGGTCATACCCTAGAGGCCCGCGCCAAGGATATCTTCAACACCTACGACCCTACGCCGGCCTCCGATTCCCTGACGATAAACACCAGCAATCCCACCGATATCCCGTATATACAGGACGGCCTGGGCGACGACATAGACTACAGCACCGCCAAGAGCAAAGTCTCCGCCAACTGGGGGAGCTCCTCTCACCCCAACGGCATAAATCACTACGAGTACGCCCTCGGCACCACGCCGGGCACCGCCAACACCGTGGCCTGGACCGCGGTAGGCGTCTCCACCTGGGTAGTCCGCAACGTTACGCTGGCGGAAGGGAACACGTACTATTTCTCCGTGGTGGCCTACGCCAATATCACCGGGGAGGCCTCGGGCATCAGCACCTCCGACGGCTTCCGCGTGGACAGCACCAGCCCGACCGCGCGCGTGATAATAACCTCTCCGGTGCCGGCGCCGACCGGGCCTTTTTCCGCCAAACTGGTGCTGACCGAGGCCAACCACGTCTCCGGCACGCCGCAGCTCAGCTTCCGCACCTCAGGCGGCCTGACCGTACCTTTCGCAATGACTTTCCTGACCGGCTCCACCTGGACGGCGACGGCGAATGTCGAATCCTACCACTCTACCGGCACGGCGACCTTCCTCTTCTCCGGCTACGACCTCGCCGGCAACCTGGGCTCGGTCATAACACCTGCGGCCTCTTTCGCCATCAACTACGCCCTGGCCGGCGGCTCCAGCGGCACCGTCGCCAACAGCGACGGGGCCTCGGTATACCTGCCGTCCGGTTCCTACGCCGGCACCCTCTTCGTCAGCATCTCCACCGTAGGCGCCGCCGCGCTGGCGGCGGCCGACTCCGCCTCGGGGGATTCCAAGAAGATCTTTTCTGAGGACCTGGCCCGGGAATTCACGGCCCGCGACGCAACGGGCGGGGCGGTCACGACCTTCGCCTCACCTGTCACCCTGACCCTCTCCTATCCCGACGACGATAATGACGGCCGCGTCGACACCGACCTGCTGAAGGAGGGCACCCTCTGGCTCTATTACCTCGACGCGGCGGCCGGCCTCTGGACGCCGATCCCGGGCGTGACGCGCAATACCTCGGCCAATACCCTCTCGGCCGCGGTCTCGCACTTCTCCGTCTATTCCATCCGCTCCGCCAACTCCTCGGCCGGCGGCATGGGGGCCCTGCGGGCCTATCCCAACCCCTGCGATTTCAGGACCACGCCCAGCCTGACCATCGACGGCCTGCCGGTGGACGCCCTGGACACCAAAGTATATATCTACAACGCCGCCGGAGAACTGGTGCGAACCCTGTCCGCCGGAGACGGCGTGGACGGCCTGAACGTGATCAAGTGGGACGGAGCGCAGAAGGACCGCTCCAAAGCCGCCAGCGGGCTGTATCTCTTCCTGGTGAAGACCGCTAATTACGGTAAAGGTACCGGGAAGTTCTTCATAGTCTGGTGATATGAATAGACTCGCCGCGCTTCTCTTCTTCTGCCTGGCCGCCGCCGCTAACGCGGGCGGCGCGGGCAGCGACGCGCTGGCGTTCCTCAAGATCGACGCCGGCGCAAGGGGCGCCGCCATGTCGGGCGCCTACGCCGCGGCCGGCGACGACGCGCTCAGCGTCTTCTACAACCCGGCCGGCACGGCCCTCATCGCCAGGAAAGAGGTGCTCCTGGGGCATAACGAGTGGCTGGAGGGCCTGCGCAACGAGATCGCGGCCTACGCGCAGCCGCTCGGGCCGAGGCTGACCGCCTTTGCCGGGGCCAACCTGCTGCTCAGCGGCCGCATGGACAGGTACGTGGTGGACCAGGCGGGCGACCCGCAGAACGAAGGCTACTTCAATGCGCTGGAAGGCGCCTTCTCCGTAGGCCTCTCCGGCAAGCTGCGCGAAGACTTTTACGGCGGGGCCGCGCTGAAGGCACTGACGCAGCAGGCCGCGGGCGGCAAGGCTCTGGGCTGGGCCGGCGACGCGGGCTTCGTCGCCGTCTCGGGGCCGTGGCGCGTAGGCGCGTCGGCCTCTAACGTCGGCGGCCAGCTGAAGCTCGGCAGCAAGTCTTTTTCAGCGCCGGCCATAATAAGGGGCGGCGCCAGTTTCCGGTTCCTTGAAAATTACCTGGTGGCGGCTGACGTGGTGAAAGCGGGCCGGTCAGAAACCGCCGGGGCCTTAGGCGCCGAAGCCAGTTTTCTTACCGGGCCCAAGGAGTACTTCCTGCTGCGCGCCGGCTACAAGACCGGGCGCAGCCGCTTCGCCGGTCCCGGCGTCACCGCCGGCGTGGGCGTGGCCAGCCGGGATGTCCGCGTGGACTACGCCTTCGCGCCCTACGGCGACCTCGGCGCGGCCCACCGCGTGACGGTCTCCCTCAAGTTCGGCGCGGTGCGCCCCGAGGAGATGCTGCGCAGCCTCTACGGGGACAGGCCGAAGCCCCGCATGAAGAAGATCCCGCGGCCCAAAGAGGACGCCGCGAAGAAGGAAAACGGGAAGAAGCCTGAAGAGAAGAAGGGAAAAAAAGACCCCGGCGAAGTCTATTTCATGTGGTAGGGCCGAGCAGGCCCAGCCAGAGCCCGGCCGTCTTTTCCAGCCCGAACTCGCCGGCGCGCCTGCGGCCGGCGGCGGCGTAGGCCCGCAGAGCCGCCGGGGCGCCCAGCATTTCCGATAATTTATCCGCCCAGGCCCGCTCCGCCGCTTCGAGGGGGGCGCCGGCCGGCAGCCGCAGCCCCGAGAGGGGCGGCATCAGCAGGCCGTAGTCGCCGTGCTCCGGCTCTGCCGCCTGTACTCCGGACGGCGTGGCGGGGGCCAGCAGCTCCCGCGGGCCGGAATCGCAATCAGAGGAGATCACCGGCACGCCGCTGGCCATGGCTTCCAGCAGGGCGTTGGGAAAGCCTTCCCACAGCGAGGTGAAGGCGAAGAGGCGCGCGCGCGCGGTGAACTGGTGCGGGTTCGGGCAAAAACCGGCGAAGTAAACGTCCGCGTCTCCCGGCGGCTCTCCGGCTCCGGGAAAAGTTTTAAAGCCCAGCTGCTCCGAGAGTGAGCGCAGGTAGCGGCCCAGCTCGCCTTCGCCTAGAAAGACGAGCGCCGTCTCGGGCCGGTTCTTTTTCAGTTCTTTGAAAGCGCGCAGCAGATGCCAGTGTCCCTTGGCCGCAGTCAGGCGCCCGCCGGTCACGACGACGGGGCGGGCGAAGACCGCGGCCCAGGGAGCGGGCAGGGGCTCGGCCGCCTGGCGGGCTATGCCGTCTGCGTCGCAGCCGTTGGGCACTACGCGGAGTTTGTCCTCCGGCACTCCGAAATTCACGGCGAGATCTCGCCGGACGCCCTCGGAATTGGCGACGATCAGGGCCGCCCTGGGGTAGTAGCGCCTGATCAGCGGGCGCATCAGCGCGCCGCGCAGCCCGGAAAACTCTCCGGACGGGCGAGTGCGCTCGCAGATGACGGCCCGGTGGCCGCTGGAAGCCGCGGCTATGACGTTGACGAGGTTGGCCCGCTCCATGAAGGAGAGCACCGTGTCACCGGGGCCGGCCAGCGCGGCGAGGCGCCGGGCGTAAAGAGGGATGGCCGCCGTCTTCAGCAGCGGCGAGGTGCCGGCCCGGTGGGCCGAAAGGGGTATGGGCCTGACCGGCGCCGGCAGCGAGGCTTCGTCCTCGAGGAGGTAGAGGCCGTCGTGGGGCAGCAGGCCGGCCAGCGCGGCGAACTGTTTTTCCGCGCCGCCGCGGAACAGGGAATTTATCAGCAGTTTGAGCGCCATCAGCCAATTGTAGAATATTTCCCGCGGGGGCGCTTTTTACTGCGCTGAAAATCGTGTAGAATAACGGTGCCGGGCGGGTTCCCGGCGCAGGGGGACAAATGGGGCTATTGATATCATTGCTATTGGCGGCGGCGGCGCCGGCAGGCGCTCAGGCGCCGAGGACGCTTAGCGGCCACCGCGCCGCGGTTGAGGCTGTGGCCTTCTCACCGGACGGCAAGTACGTCGCCTCCGGAGGCATGGACTCCAACGTCGCGCTGTGGACGGCCAAGACCGGGGCGTTGAAAAAGCTCCTGGTGGGCCACAAGGGCGGCGTGTGGGGGCTGCATTTCTCTCCGGAGGGGGACTACCTGGCGTCCGCCGACACCGGCAACATCGAGGTCTGGACCGTCCCCGGCGGCAAGAACTACAAGAGCGTACCGGGCCACGCGCATACGCTTTACGCCCTGCGGTTCTCGCCCGCGGGTGAGTACCTGGCGGCCGCCGGCTTCGGCGGCGTGGGGCTGTGGACCTTTCCCGAATGCGACGTCTACAAGGTGATGAAGGGGCCGGTGCAGAGCGCGCACGCCCTGGCCTTCGTGCCCAATGTGACCTCCCTGGTCACCGGCAACGCGAACGGGACCGTGACGGTCTGGAACATGAACGACGGGCGTATAGCGCGCACCATCAACGCTCACAAGGACGCCGTGAAGGCCCTGGCGCTGACGCCCGACGGCAAACTGGCGGTGTCGGCGGGCCTCGACGGGGACGTCAAGGTCTGGAAGCTGGCCGACGGCAGTCTGGTGAAGACCTTCGCCGCCCACGCAGGGGGCGCGAGGGCGGTAGCCGTGTCGCCCGACGGGGCCACGGTGGCCAGCGGGGGCATGGACGGCCTGGTGAAGCTTTGGCCGCTGCGCGGCCCGCAGGTGAAGGAATCTAAGGAGCTAAAGGACCACGAGGCCAGCGTGGAGGCCGTGGCTTTCTCTCCCGATGGCAAGAGCCTGGTCTCCGGGTCGAAGGACAAAACGGTGAAGATCTGGAAGCTTAAATAACGGGCCAACGGAATAAAAAAGGGCGGAACCTTCCGCCCTTTTTTATTGCCCCGGCGGGCCTAGATGAGCAGGCCCGCTACGGTAGCGGACAGGAAGCCCGCCAGCGAGCTGGCCAGCAGGGCGTAGAGGCCCAGCTTGGCGAGATCGTGGCGGCGCTCCGGCGCCATGGCGCCGATGCCGCCGATCTGGATGGCGATGGAGAGGAAGTTGGCGAAGCCGCACAGCGCGTAGGAGGCCATGGCGACGGAGCGGTCGCTCATGACTCCGGGGTTGGCCTTGAGGAAGGTGGACATGTTCAGGTAGGCCACGAACTCGTTGAGCACGGTCTTCTGGCCCATCCAGCTGGCCACCTGCTGCATCTCGTTGGACGGCACGCCCATCACCCAGGCCAGCGGCGTGAAGAGCCAGCCGAAGATCCGCTCCAGGGTCAGGCCCTGTACGCCGACGAAGCCGGCGCCGTAGCCGAGCAGATAATTGGCCATCGCCAGGATGGCCATGAAGGCGATCAGGCAGGCGGTGACGTTGATGGCCAGCTGCATGCCCACCGAGGAGCCGTTGGCGGCGGCATCGATCACGTTGGCGTCGGTGACCTCGAGCTGCATCTTCACTATGCCCTTGGTCTCGGACTCTTCGGTCTCGGGGACGATGATCTTGGCCATTACCAGGCCGGCAGGGGCGGCCATGATGGAGGCGGCCAGCAGGTGGCCGGCGATGTTCGGGATGGAATCCACGAGCAGCCCGACGTAGGCCGCCATGATGCCGCCAGAAATAGTAGCCATGCCGCCGGTCATTATGGCCATCAGCTCGGACTGAGTCATGCTTGCCACGTAGGGCCGCACCACCAGCGGGGCCTCGGTCTGCCCTACGAAGATGTTGGCGCTGGCGGACAGCGATTCCGAGCCGGAAGTGCCCATGACCCTGGCCATGACCTTGGCGAAGACCAGCACCACTTTCTGCATGATGCCCAGGTAGTAAAGCACGGACATCAGCGCGGAGACGAAGACGATGGTTGGCAGCACGCGCACGGCGAAGATGAAGCCCATGGAAGGGTTGGTCACCAGAGAGCCGAAGACGAACTCGGCGCCCTTGTCGGAGAACGAGAGCAGTTTGACTATGATGTCGTTCATGGTCGCGAAGAAGTAGCGGCCCCAGGGCAGCTTCAGGACGATGACGGCGAAGGTGACCTGCAGCAGCAGGCCCGCCCCGACCGTTTTATAGTTGATGGCCTTCTTGTTCTTGCTGGCCAGCCAGGCGATACCCAGCAGGACGAATATGCCGAAAAAACCAATCAGCTTCGGTGACATGAGCTCTCCTAAACCGCTGAAGTTATAACTGAATTATACAAATTTGGCCCGTCAGTAGGCGCCGCGGACTTTGCCGGTGACGGCGGTGAGGGGGAGGAAGTAGACGGGGGCGCCCGTGGCGGGGTCTTTCCAAGAGGCGGAATCCAGGGAATTGTCGCGGTTGTCGCCGAGCACAAAGAGGTGGCCCGCGGGAACGGTGAGGGGCCCCAGGTTGTCGCCGGCGAGCAGCTCGTCGGGACGGGTGTAGGCGGCGTAGCGCTCGTAGATGTGCTCGCCGTTGAGGTAGACCTTCTTCTCGCGCAGCTCCACGGTGTCGCCCGGTACGGCGATGACGCGCTTGACCGATTCATGCTCTTCGCCGACGGGGGACCTGAAGGAAACTATTTCGCCGCGGCGCGGCTCGCGGAAAAGATAGACGACGCGGTCCAGCACCAGGTGGTGGCCCAGCGCCAGCGTAGGAGCCATCGACTCGCTCGCTATGACGATGGGCGCCGCCACCCACCGGCGCACGAACAGGGCGGCCGCCAGGGTGATCACCACGATAACGGTAGTCCTGACCGGCTTCATAATTAGTTGGGCAGCTCCACCGGGAGCGTGCCGGCGGGAGCCAGCTGCCCCGTCAGTATCTCCCCGGCGGCGGCCATGGACGGGGCCGTCATGCCGTACAGGGCCAGCACGGTGGAGGCGCCCGGGTAGGCCGCGATGTCGTAGGGGTTCATCAGGCTCAGCAGCACCGCCGGCTTGCCGTAATTGACCAGGATATTTATGGCGTCGCGCTGGCTGGCGTTCTGTACGCCGGTCCACTGGAAGCTGCCCAGCACCAGGATGTCCGCCTCGGCCGCGGCCGCCGTAAGCTTCCTGAGCTCGGCGCCGCTGACGCCGATATCGAAGAAGTACTGGCTGGCCTGGTAGCCGCTCTCGCGCAGCACACGGTAGAGGCTCAGGGCGTTGCCGGCGAAGCGCTGCGGCGAGAAAATTATAATGGCGATCTTCTTGTCCTTCGGCAGCGGGATCAGGCCGGCGTCGCGCACCAGCGTGGCGGCCTGCCGCGACAGACTGCCGGTGATCTCCAGGTAAGCCTTGTCGAAGGGGGAAGGGGTTTCCGGAGGGCCGAAGAGCCCGGCCGCGCGCTTGGCCTCCAGGACGCGGTAATAGGCGTCGTTGAGGCGGGTCTCGTTGATCTCGCCGGCGCGCACCTGGCGGGCTATCTCGCGCGCCGCGGCGCGTGGGTCCCCGGTGCCTATGAGCAGGATGTCCGCGCCGGCCTTCAGCGCGGCCGCGGCCGCCCGGGGTACGCTCATGCGCAGCGTGATGGCCCGCATGTCCAGGCTGTCGGTCACGACCAGGCCGCGGTAGCCCATCTCAATCTTGAGCAGGCCGGCCAGCACCGCGCGCGAGAGCGTGGCCGGGTTGTCCTTGTCCAGCGCGGGGTAGCGGATGTGGGCCGTCATGATAGCCGGCACGCCGGCCGCCGCCGCGGCCCTGAAGGGCAGCAGGTGGGTGGCGTGCAGGTCGGCCGTGGAGAGGGAGATCTCGGGGAGGGTCTTGTGCGAGTCTTTCTCGGCCGCGCCGTGGCCAGGGAAATGCTTGGCCACCGCTATCACGCCGGAGGCCTTGAAACCGTTGAGGATGGCCGTGCCCAGGCGGGCGGTCTTGACGGGGTCCGAGCCCAGCGACCGGATGCCGATTATGGGATTTTTGGGATTGGTGTTAACGTCGAGCACAGGGCCGAAGGCCATGTTGATGCCCGCGCGGCGCAGCTCCTTGCCGGCCAGGTAGAAGAGCGTGGCTGTGCCGTTCTCGTCGCCGGCGGCGCCCAGCATCATGTTGGTGGGGAGCTCCAGCAGGCCCAGCGTGGTGGGCACGTAGACGCTGCCTCCCTCGTAGTCCACCGCTATGAAGAGCGGGGTCTTCTCGCCCGACTCAGCGGCCGCCGCCTGCAGGCGCTCCGTGAGCTTGCGCGTTTCTTCCAGCGAGTAGGAGCCCCATTGCAGCTGCACGCCGCCAAGACCTGCCCGGGCGGCCTTAACGGCCCTGGCGGAGGTGTCGGCTCCGGCGGAGATGATGAGCAGCTGGCCGGCCTTCTCCTCGAGCGTGGGTTCGGCCGCGGCGGGGGAGAGCGCCAGGGCGGCCAGCAGGAAAACGCCCGCTGAGCGGGCGTGTTTCCGTGCTGCCTGGCGCGTGATAGGTCTCACTTCTGGAACTTGTAGCCGCGCTTGGTGGCCTGGGTCCGGATGGATTCTATCATGGCCTTGTCCAGGGTGTTGGCGCCGGAGGCTTTCTTCTCCTCGGCGGAAATGTAGGCCTTGCGCTGGGACTGCAGGGCGTTGATCTCTTCCTTGATGCGCTTGCGCTCCGCCAGCTTCCCGTCGAGGTACTTCTCGCGGGCCGCTTTGTCGAGCTTCTGCACCTCGGCCGGGAGCTGGTCGGCCTTGATATCCTCTTTTTTCATCGCGCCGCTCTCCAGCGCGGAGACTGCGTCCCAGTCGGCCTCGGCCGCCGCCTGCGCGGGGGCCGCCGCGGCCTGGAACGCGGCGCGCTCGGCGTAGACGGACTTGCCCGCGCCTCTCGCCACTGCCTCAGAGGCGGCTTTATCGGCCAGCTTCTGCCCGCCGGAGGAACCGTAGCTCACGTAGGTGCTGTTCAGCTGTGCGCTGAGCTGGGCTATCTTGTCGTCCTGCGGGGCCGCTATCTGGTAGGCCACCGCGCCCTGGTCGATGTTGGTGTAGTCGCCTTCGGCCAGGTCGGCCCCCGTCTTCCACTGCTCGGCCAGGCCCTGCTGCCTGGCGCCGCAGTAGATGGTGTTCACGAAAATGTTCTTCGCTTTGGCCTTGGCGACGGCGTCCTGGAACGGCACCGGGCCCTGGGTGAAGGGCTCGTTGCCGGCGATGAAGATGGCTTTGTAGACGTCGGACTTGGGGCTCCATTTGAGCTCGGCCACGGCGGTGGCGATGGCCTGGCCGCAGTACTCGTCGCCGCCGTTGGTGCGCAGGGAGAACAGCTCCTTCGACACGGCGTCCAGGTCGGCCGTGAAGGGCATGACCTGGCGCATCCAGCCGTTCTGGGGGGACAGGCCGGAGTTGCCGTACTCGTAAAGCGCCACTTCTATCACGGGCCTGGAGCCGCTCTTCTCGGCGGAGACCAGCTCGTTGACTATCTTCCAGAGCTGCGTGCGGGCCTGGTTGATGAGGCCGTCCATGGAGCCCGAGGTGTCGAGCAGCACGGCCACCTGCACCAGCGGTTTGGAGCCGAAATTAGTGGTCACGGCCGTGCCGGTCCCGGTCCCCGTTCCGGTAGCGGCGGCGGTATCTTTCCAGGTCTTCTTGACCGGCAGCGAGGCTGCCGCGAGGATCTTGGCGGTCTCGGTCTCTACCACGCGGGCGTTGATCTCGGTCCTGCTCTCTTTGAGGTCGTTAAGGGTGCCGGTGACGATGGCGTCGGCGCCGAGCGTCTTGCCCAGCTTCTTTACCGTGGCTTCGTCCATGGCGCCGGAGGCCTGCAGGTTCAGTTCGCCCATGACTTTTTTCAGCAGGCCGCGCTCTATCAGCGTGATCTTCTTGTTCTGGGCCAGCGCGGTGATGAGGCGCTCCTGCACCACCACCGGGCCCTCGGAGGCCTTGCCGCCCGCGTAGGGGAATTCCAGCACGGCAAGCTTGATGGAGGGGCGGTCCTTGAGGCCGGCGGACAGCTTGTCCGCGAGCTTCTCCAGGGACTGGGCGGCGGCGGCGCCGGCAAAAGAGCAGAGCAGGGTCAGCGAGAATAACATTTTTTTCATAGAGTCCTCCGGCAACTGCTTTTTAGGATACTAAAAATAAGAAGATCATGGCCACACTATTGAAGCCCCTTCAAAAAAGATGTAACTTAATGCAAACGACAGGGGGAACAACCAGTGAAGAGAACCTCATTGCTAGCTTTTATCGCGGCCGCCGGGCTTTTCGCCGCCTGCGGCGACAGGGACGGGGGCGCCTATAAGCAGTCCACCTTCATCATGAACGTGCCGGCCCAGGTCAAGGTCTACGGCGCGGGCGAGGCCGAGGGCAAGGCCGTTGCCGACGCCATCTTCGCCGAGTGGAACCGCATCTCCGGCGAGTTCAGCTTCAGCGACCAGTACAGCCTCACTTCTGTAGTGAACAAGAAGGCCTACGGCGAATGGGTCAAGGTGGACGAAGAGTTCATGACGCTGCTCTCGCTGTCGCTCGATTATTACCGCCTGACCGGCGGGGCCTTCGACATCACCTTCGCCCCGCTCTGGCCCATCTGGAAGGACGCGGCTTCCACCAAGAAGATGCCGGCTAAAGAGGAGATCATCCGCGCGCTGTCCAATATGGGCTCTAACTACATCCAGGTGGACGCCGCCCGCCGGATGGTGCGCTTCAGCCGGCCCGTGCAGATCAACATGGGCGGCGTGCTGCGCGGCTACTGTTTCGTGCGCGCGGCCAAAATGCTGCGCGAGTCCGCGCCCCCTTACAAGGTGGAGCTGTGGCTGGGCAGCAACATGCTGGCGTACGGCAAGGGCGACTGGGAGTACGAGGTGAAGGACCCCTTCAACGAGGACAAGGCCTTCGGCCGCCTCAAGTTCGAGGACGGCGTGGTGATGTCCTCGTCGGGCCGGGAGCATTTCGTACAGATAGAGGGTAAGCTCTATTCCCATATCCTGGACCTCAAGACCGGCTACCCGCTGGAGAACTTCTCCAGCCTGGTGGTCTATTTCCCCAAGCTGGAGAGCGAGAACTTCCTGGCCTCGGCCGTGCTGGCCGTGATGGGGCAGGACAAGGCCTTCGCGATGCTCTCCAGGATGAAGGGGACCGCCGCCGTCTGGATAGACGGGGCCGGGCGCGAGACGGTGCTGGCCAACGAAGGCAGCGGGGCCCGCTGGGAAAAGACCAAGAGATTCTTCTGAAGCCGCAGGGCGTAAAAAACCCCGGGCCGCCCCGGGGTTTTTTTATTCCGCCTAGTCGGCCTCTTCGAACTCGCCTTTAACCTTGTTCTTGCGCACGTTGTACCAGTTGAAGTAGCGGCCGTTCATGGCTATGTAGACGCCGGGCGGCAGGGTCTGCGCGAAGGACAGCGCCGAGCCCAGGTTGAACATGCCGTCGGAGGAGCCGAACTTGTAGGGCACCATGGCGCCGGTCAGTATGATGGTCTTGTCCTTCACGCTGGTCCCGAGCAGGCGGGCGGTTTCCGGCATGGTGTCGGTGCCATGCGTGACCACGATGTGCTTTTCCTTAGCCGTCAGGCACTCTTTCAGGACCCTGCGGCGGTGGGCCGCGGTCATGAACAGGCTGTCTATCATCATCAGCGTCTTGACCTTAACCGGCACGCGCGAGCGGCCGAGCTTGAGCATCTCGTAAAGGTGCGTCTTGCGGAAGAACAGCGAGCCGTTGAGCTCGTTGTACTCCTTGTCGAAGGTGCCGCCCGTGATGAAAAGTTTTATGGTCATGGTAAATCGGAACCGGGGCCCCGCGGCCCCGGTACTCCGTCGAGGTTATTTCCTGCCGTCCTTCAGGAAGGCCAGGTAGCCCTTGTAGGTCATATAGGTGTCGAGCTTGCCGGCCAGCTCCATCGGAGCGTGCATGGAGAACAGCCCCACGCCGCAGTCCACTACCATCATGCCGTGGCGGGCCATGAATTTGGCGATGGTGCCGCCGCCGCCCTGGTCCACCTTGCCCAGCTCGCCGGTCTGCCAGATGACGCCGTTCTTATCGAAGATGCGGCGGATATGGGCCAGGAACTCGGCGCTGGCGTCGGAGGAACCGCCCTTGCCGCCCGCGCCGGTGAACTTGGTCACGCAGACGCCGTGGTTGAGCTGCGCGGCGTTGCGCTTCTCGAAGTAAGTCGGGAACATCGGGTCGAACAGGGCGTTGACGTCCGCGGACAGCATCCAGGAGTTCCTGAGGGCGCGCTTGAGCGTCAGCTCGCTGTAGGAGTCCGAAGTGAGGTTGAGCAGTTCGGCGGCGGCGTGCTCGAAGAGGTCCGACTCCATGCCGGTGGAACCCACCGAGCCGATCTCCTCCTTGTCGCAGAGCAGCACGACCGAGGTGTGCTCCGGGACGGCCTTAAGGTCTATCAGGGCCTTGAGGCCGGCGTAGGCGCAGATGCGGTCGTCGTGGCCGTAGGCCAGGATCATCGAGCTGTCGAGGCCGGCGGACCGGGGCTTGCCGGCCGGGACCAGCTCCAGCTCCGCCGACTGGAAATCGTCCTCCGTCACGCCGTACTTCTTGTGGAGCAGGGAGAGGACGTTGTGCTTGACCTTCTCTTTCTTGTCCTTCTCGGAGGCGGGGATGGAGCCGAAGACCACGTCCAGGCCCTCGCCGGGAATGGCCTGGCCGAGCGGCTTCTGGTTCTGTTCTATGGCGATATGGGGCAGCAGGTCGGTGATGCAGAACACGGGCTCGGACTGCTCTTCGCCGATGCTTACCTTGATCTTTTTGCCGTCCGGCCTGACGAAGACGCCGTGCAGCGCCAGCGGCTCCGTGACCCACTGGTACTTGCGGATGCCGCCGTAGTAATGGGTGTCCAGCATGGCGATGCCGGAGTTCTCGTAGAGGGGGTTCTGCTTGAGGTCGATGCGGGGGGCGTCGGTGTGGCCGCCTACGATGTGCATGCCCGCCTCGAGCGGCTTTTTGCCCACCACGACCGCCATCAGGGTCTTGCCCTCGCTGGAGCGGTAGACCTTGTCGCCGGGGTTCAGGCGGGTGCCGTCTTTCTCGTGCCGCGCCATATCGGTGAAGCCGGCGGCCTGCAGCAGCAGGACCGCTTCGTCGTGCGCTTCCCGCTCGGTCTTGGCCTTACCGATGAAATCCATGTAGGCCGCGCAATATTCTTCGGTGCGCTTCAGGTCGGCGGGGGAGGCCTTCTCGTAGCCGTTCTTGACTACGCTGGCCAGGGCGGGGGTCTTAGCGGGTTTCTTAGCGGTTTTTTTCATTCTGCCTCCGGTAAAAGTTGCGGCGGGGCGGTCCCCGCTTCTTTTAAAAGTTTAGCATTTTGCTATGATTGTATTCAGATGGACGATCCTAAATACGCGCGCCGGGTGCTGTGGCTGGTCTTGGGCCTGAGCCTTTTCAATTATATCGACCGGCAGGTGCTCTACGCCGTTTTCCCGCTGATCAAGGCGGACCTGCGGCTGAGCGACGCCCAGCTGGGGTTCCTGGCGTCGTCGTTCATGATCGTCTACATGTGCTTCGCCCCTTTCGTGGGCTATTTCGGGGACCGGGTGCGGCGGCCGCTCATCATAGGCGTCAGCGCCATCTTCTGGAGCATCGCCACGCTGTTCAGCGGCGTGGTAAAGAATTACGGCCAGCTGATAGCGACGCGCTCGGCGGTGGGCATCGGCGAGGCCGGCTACGGCACGGCCTGCCCGTCGTTCCTGGCCGAGTGGTTCCCGCAGGAAAAGCGCGCCCGGATCATGGCGCTCTACGCGCTGGGGATACCGCTGGGCAGCGCCATCGGCTACCTGCTGGGCGGCTACCTGGGCCAGCACTTCGGCTGGCGCAACGCCTTCTTCATCGTGGCCGTGCCGGGCATGTTCCTGGGCGTGGCCACGCTGTTCCTGCGCGAGACCCCCGAGAAGCTCAAGCGCTCCGAACATATCGATTTCAGGGGCTATGCCGCGCTGTTCAAGAACCGCACTTTCCTGCTGATCTGCCTGGCGCAGTCGATAGGCACTTTCTCCGTCGGCGGGATGTCCGCCTGGATGCCCTCGTATTTCGTGCGCGCCTTCGATATTTCCGTGGGCAAGGCGGGCCTGCTGTTCGGCGCGGTCACGGTGCTGGCCGGCATCACCGGAAATTTTGCCGGGGGCTGGGCGGCCGACTGGCTGCATAAACGCACCAAGCGCTCGTATTTCATTGTCGGCTACCTGAGCTTCTTCCTGAGCATCCCCTTCGGCGCGGCGGCCATCCTCACGAACGACCTGCACACCTCGCTCGTGATGATGTTCTTCGCCGAGTTCTTCATTTTCGCCTACTCGGGTCCCTATCACGCCGCCATCGTGGAGGTGGTCCCGGTGACCATGCGCTCCATGGCCTTCGCTCTGGACATCTTCCTGATACACGCGCTGGGCGACGCCATCTCTCCGTTCCTGCTGGGAGTGGTCTCCGATTCCGCCGGGCTGCCGGTGGCGCTGTTCCTGGCGATGATCTACCTGGTGTTCGGCGGCTTCGTTTCCATAGCCGCCGGCGAAGCTTACAAAAAGGACTTCCACGCTGCATGAAACCCGAAGACATAGAGATAGTGAAAGAAGGCCCCGACCTGCTGGTGGTGAACAAACCCTCCGGCCTGCTGACCATGCCCGCCCGCGGCAGCCTGGCCAAGGAGAAGCACCTGGTGGGCCTGCTGCACCAGCGCTTCGGCAAGGTCTACGTGGTCCACCGGCTGGACCGGGACGCCAGCGGCCTCATCATTTTCGCGCGCACGGAGAAGGCGCACCGCTATTATTCGGGGCTCTTCGAGACGCGCGCGGTTGAAAAGCATTATCTCGTGGCGGCCGAGGGCCGCGTGGCCGAGAAGCGGGGGGAGATAGACAAGCCGCTCAAGGAGCGGGGCTCGGGGCGGGTGTCGGTGGTCTTCGACGGCAAGGCGGCGGTGACGCGCTACGAGGTGCTGGAGCGGCACAAGACCGCTACCGTGCTGGACGTCTCCATCATCACGGGCCGTCGGCATCAGATCCGGGCGCATCTCTACTCCATAGGCAACCCGGTCATCGGCGACAGGCTTTACGGCGACGCGGCCAAGCAGTCCGTGTACCCGCGCCTCATGCTGCACGCCTGGAAACTGCGCTTCAACGACATGGCCACCTGCAAGCCTGTCTCCTTCGAGGTCTACCCGCCCGACGATTTCATGGGCGTGCTTAAGGTTTTGTAGTGTTTTCCGGCAGGCGTTCTATGGGGGGGAGCTGCAAGCACATATGCGTATTCTACTGACCATCGCTTTGGCCATGGCCGCGGTTCCGCGCGCCAGCGCCCTGGATATCCCTGCGCAGGTCGCCGCGCTTTCAGCCGGCGACTTCGAGACCCGCGCCCGGGCCGTAAGGGAACTCTCGGCCGCGAAAAGCCCCGGGGAAGCCGCGGAGATCATGGAACGCTTCAACAGGGTCCTGGCCTGCTCCGGAAAAAAGCCCGCCGCGAGCGGCTGCCACGACCCCAAATTCGTCTATAACGCGCTGCTGGTGGCTGGCAACCTGGCGAGGAAGGACACCGGCGCTCCCTGGGCTTTTCTAATCGGACTGAGCCAAGGCAAAACCGTGAACGAGGGCTCTTTCTTCCAGGCGAAGGACGAGAGCGACGAGCATCGCGGCGACGATTATTATACGCCGTCGGCGCCGGACCCCAAACTTACCAGGGAGTACCTGGAGGCGACCCTCCAGCGGGCCGTGGACCGCGCGGAGATACTGCCTTCCTGCGGCTGGACTTTAGCGCGGATAAAAACCCTGGCGAAGAAGGTTTCGGACTCCGGGGGCTACCAGGTCTATTCTTACAGCCGGGATTACTCTCCCGCGGACATAGCGGGCCAGTACCGCGTGAGCCCTTCCCGGGACTGGCTTTACAAGGGCACAGCTCTCGTCGCCTGCGGGGAACGCACCCTGACCGCGGACCTGGGCGCCGCCGGGCGCTACTTCGCTGTCATCGCGGACCGCTCCGACGAGCAGCCTCTCCTGGATATTTCCCTGTATTCTCTGCCCGGAGGAAAACCGGCCTGCGCTTATACCGTGCAGGGACTCTCCGAACTGGACCCGGACCCTTTGACCGCACTTCCCGGCGCGCCGGCGAAGTATCTCCCGGCCGTATTCGACTTCTCCGGGGGGCGCTGCGTCCCCCGCAAGGCGTCCGGCTATGACTACACGCCGCTGGCGGCGGGCGTACCTTCGAAGGACTGAAACTTTTCCGGTTCCGGCGCATCTAATAATACTCAGGGAAAAAGGAGCGATCGACATGACTTTCATGGACACTCAAACTGCGGACGAAGTGAAGAAGCGCTTCTCGGAGCTGCCAGGGGAAGTGAAGATAGTCTTTTTTACCGAGGCCCTGATGTGCCAGACCTGCGGCCTGGCCGAGGATTTTTATAAGGAGCTGGCTACGCTTTCTGAGAAAGTGAAGCTGGAGATCTACAACAAGGTCACGGACACGGAAAAGGCCGCGGCCTACGGCGTGGAGCAAACGCCGGCGGCGATAATAGAGGGCATCAACGGTGCGCGCATCCGCTTCTACGGTATTCCCGCGGGCTATGAATTCATTTCGCTCCTCGAGGCCCTCAGGAATTCTACCGTCCTCGCGGTTGACCTGCAGCCGGAGACGCTTGCCGCGCTGGGCGGCGTGAACAAACCGGTCAATATAAAGGTCTTCGTCACGCCCACCTGCCCCTACTGCCCGGCGGCGGTAGTGCTGGCCCATAAATTCGCGCTGGCCTCGCCGCAGATAACAGCGGAGATGGTGGAGGCCAGCGAGTTTCCGGCCCTGGCCGGGAAGTACGAGGTCGCGGGCGTGCCGCAGATAGTGGTGAACGAAAAGATAAAGCTTGTCGGGGCGCAGCCGGAATCGGCCATGCTCGCGGCGGTGCTGCAGGCCGCCGCGCAGTAGCGGCGGCCGGCGGGAGGGGTATATGTTGATCAAGAACGTAGGAAAGATAGACAGGGTGATACGGCTGGCAGCCGGCGCGGCGCTGGGGTATTTCGCTTATACCGGCAGCGGCACGGCCGCAGTCATAATGGGCGTAGCCGCCGCCGGGGCTATAGTTACCGGCCTCGTGGGCTTCTGCGGCGTTTACAAGCTGTTCGGCATAAACACCTGCAGCGTGGATTAGCCCTTACTTGGCCGCGAGTTCTATATCGACGGCAGTTTCGGCCCCGCCGGAAAGATAAGTTACGCTTACCTTCTGGCCGGGGCTGAATTTTTTGAGTTCCGCCGAATAATCCCGCAGCCCTTCTACGGCGACGCCGTTGAACTTTATGATCACGGAGCCGGGCGGGACCCCGGCCTTGTACAGGGGGGAGCCCGGAGCGATCTCGCCGGCCCGCACGCCCTTGCCCTGGAAAGCGAAGTCCGGCACCAGTCCGGTAGAGGCCTTGCGCTCGCCGGACGGCTGCGCGGCGGCGGGGCTTTGCCCGCCTGCCGGCCTGGTAATGAACTCCGAAGTCCCCGCCAGGTAATCCGCCATCTCTCGCGCGAATTCAGCTATTTTTACCAGCCCTCTGCCGTCCAGTTTCTCCGCGGCGTCGCCGGGTTTGTGATAATCCGCGTGGGGGCCGCTGAATAGCTGGAGGCCCGGGATGCCGGACTCGATAAAGCTCACCTGGTCGCTCGAGTCCAGGTCGCCCGCGGCGGCGTAGTCGTAGCCGGTCACGAAGCCAGCGCCGCGCAGGATATGCACCCACTTGTCCGACGAGCCGGAGCCCAGCGCGAGTATTTTTCCGGCGCCCAGACGGCCCACGGTGTCTAAATTCAGGGCGGCGTTCATCCTGCCTCTCATTGCCGCCGGGAGGCCGCTGACGAAAGCCTTTGAGCCCAGCCTGCCGCTCTCCTCTCCGTCGAAAGCGGCGAATACCACCGTGCGCGCCTGTGGTTGCGACGCGTAGTGGCGGGCCAGTTCCAGCAGTACCGCCACCCCGGAGGCGTTGTCGTCCGCGCCGGGGAAAACTGCCCCGTCCTTAGCCGGCAGGTGATCGTAGTGGGCGGCCAGGATCAGATACCTCTCCTTATCCGAGCCGCCCGGTACCATCCCTACGAGATTTCTCTGCCCTGCCGGCGCGGAGTCCTCCGCTATGCCGTAACCGGCAAAGGGTTTGAGCCCGGCTTTGCGCATCTCCCGGAGTATGTAAGAGGCAGCCGCCTCGTGCCCGGGGGTTCCGGGAGCGCGGCCGCCCTTCATCGCGGCCAGCGCGCGGGCGTCTGCCAGCATGCGGTTTTCGGAGAAGACCGAGGGCAGCCAGGCCAGCGGAGGCCGTGCCGGGTAGGGGCCGGGGGCCGGGGCTTCGGGCGCCAGGTTCATCGCCAGCGGCGAAGCGGCGGTCTTCCAGATGCCGGTGGCCAGGGAGGTCATGTTCTTGTCGAAGACCAGCCAGGAATACTTGCCGTAATGCGGCAGTTTGCCGGCCAGGAGCTGCAGCTTGTCCGTGCTCCCGGAAACCACCAGCGCGCCGGAATGCGCCGGGTCGGCAGGGTTGAAACCGGCGAAGACGAAAGTGTGGCCCTCGCGCGGAAAGCGCCGGTTCTCTATCGTTATTGTGTCCATGCCGAAAGCCGCGCCGTAAGCTTCCAGTGCGGCTTCGAAATCCCGCGCAAGGAGGTTCTCGCCGCCGAACAGCCAATAGGAAGAGGACGACGGGAGGGCGTCGATTTCAGTGTCCGCCTTTACGACGGGGAGGTTAGCCTTGTCCTTGGTCCAGGCGGCCGCCAGGCCGCGCCAGGGCTCGCCGGGCTCGCCTTCGGGGATCACTATCAGGGGTTTGGAGGCGCCCAGCAGGCGCGAGAGCGTAGGCGGGGTTTCCAGGGGGCTTACGCGCCGGAAGAGGTCGAACTCGGGGTCTATCTCCAGCCGCAGCGGCCGCTGCAGCGGCGAGCTGTAGTGGAAGGTAGCTTCTTTCTCCCGCATCGGCAGGGTCTTCAGGCGGGGCTCGGCCGCGCCCTCCAGGTAGAAAGCGGCTGGCACCTGCAGGTCGTAGGGAGGACCGTCCTGCGTCTGCGCCAGGGTGAACTCCAGGTCGTAGCCGTCGTTGCCGCGCGTGACTCTGGCGCTCTTCAGGGCCAGCGCCGGGGCGCCGGGCCGCGCGGTCCACTGGTCGAAGAAGGGCTTCAGCCGGCCGGGGCCGGTGGTCTTTTCGAAGGAGGCGCGCAGATCCGAGAAAGAGGCGGTCTTGAAAGCGTTGTCGGCGTAAAAGCGCTTCAGGCCCAGCCGGAAATTCTCGTCGCCCAGGAGGCCGCGCAGCATGTGGTAGGCCATCAGCGCCTTGCCGTAGCCTACCGCCTCGGAGGCGGAGGAATGGCGCGAGCGGAACTCCGTGAGGGGAAAGTCGGCGCCGCCGGAGACGTAGTCCGCGTACTTCTGCAGCGCCGCCATGCGGTAGTCGCGGCCTTTGCCGCGGTTCTCGGCGATGAGGTAGTCGGCCAGGTAGGCCGTCAGCCCTTCGCACCAGTTGCCGGACGCGTAATCCACGAACACGCCGTTGCCCCACCAGTTGTGCAGGATCTCGTGCGGATAGGAAGAGCTGATGATGAACGGCAGGCGGATCACCTTGTTGCCTAGCAGCGTGAACGAGGGCAGGCCGTAGCCGGTGTCCCAGAAATTCTCGACGAGCGCGAACTTGCCGTAGGGGTAGGGGCCGACGAGGTTTGAATAGAGCTTTATGTATTTGCCGGTGGCCTCCAGGTAGCGCGCGGCCAGCTCGGGGTCCGGCGAGCGCAGGAAAGCCTGGTATTCCAGCGGGCCTTCGTGCCTGGTATATTCCGTGTATTTCCCGCAGGTCAGCGTGATGTCGTCCTGCGGCTTGGCCGCTTCCCAAACCGCCGTGTTCCTGCCCGCCTTCGCCGAGGTCCTGGTGCGGAGGCCGCCGGCGACCGCGCCGTAGGGTACTGGCAGCGAGGCCTCCAGCCGGAAGGTCACCAGCGCGCCCTCGAAATGGGGGTACCAGCCCGACGAACCCGAGAGATAGCAGCCCTCCGGGGAGATCACTCCCGGAGTTTCGGAAAAGCTGCGGGCGTATTCCTGCGCCTGCTCGCCCGGCGGGTGGTTTATCACTCCGGCGTATTCCAGTGTAAAAGAGGCGGCGGGCCTGGGCGGCCTGACGCGGTAGGCGGCGGTTAGGGCGGCGGTGGAGCCGTTTATCCCGTAGCGGGCTGCGGCCTCGGCGGGCAGTTCTTCGAGCGCTGCGCCCTTGGCCGACGGGTTCAGCCCGCGGTGCAGCGTGAATACGAATTCCTCCGCCGGGGCGGGCAGCGAGACGCGGTCGGTGACGGCGAGGGAGCCGTCGGCGGGGGACAGCGAGACCCTGAGGTCGTGGCTTATCGTCTGCGCGGCGGCGGCCGGGAGTACCGACAGGAAAAGGAAAAAGAGGATTTTCATATACGCTGATATACTATAATTTTCGCAATGACGGCTGAAACGCCTTATCTCCGCATCGCTGTGATGGCCGCCTTCCGGACCTGCCTGCTGGGCGCCGCGCTCTTCGTGCCGGCGGGCAGCTGCCGCTGGGCGGCGGGCTGGGCCTACCTGGCGGCCTACGCGGCCTGGTCGGCTGCCAACATCATACTGCTGGGGCGCAGCCAGCCGGCGCTGCTGCGCCTGCGCGAGACCGAGGCCCCTCCGGCCGCCGAGGCCTGGGACAAAGCTTTCATCACCGCCTCTACGGCCCTGCTTGGGGCCACCCTGCTCCTGTGCGGGCTGGAGGGCCCGGCCTCTCCCTTCGGCGCCGTTTCCGCGGCGGCCTTCGCCGTTATTATCGCCGCGCTCGCCCTCTTTACCTGGGCCCTGCTTTTCAATCCGTTCGCCGCCGGGGCGGCGCTGCTGCAGCCCGGCCAGTCAGCGGCGGACAAAGGGCCCTACCGCGCCGTGCGCCATCCCGTCTACCTCGCTTCCATACTCATCTCCGCCGCCACGCCGGCGGCCCTCGGCTCGCGCAGCGCTTTCCTGCCGGCCGTCCTGCTGGCGCTGGCGATAGCGGCGCGCACCGCGCTGGAGGACCGCCTGCTGCTGCGCGGCCTGCCCGGCTACCGGGACTACGCCGCGCGCGTGCCTTACCGGCTGCTGCCGGGTATTTGGTAAAATTTCCACAGGAGAACCAACATGAAACACAAACAAAAGACCGCGCTGCTGATGGTGATAGACGCCGTCGGCCTTTCTACGCTGGAGTACCTGCTTTCCAGATACCCGGGCAAGGTAAGGCTGCCCAACCTGAGCCGCCTCGGCCTCGGCGGCATAGTCCTGCCGGAATACCGGGACCGCCTCGGCAAGCCTGGCGGTAAGGCTTACGCCGCGCGCGTCAGCCAGGTGTCGGCCACGGCGGACAGCCTGGTCGGCCACCGCGAGATGATGGGCGTGGTGGACCGCCGCACCTACGACCTGTTCGACGACGGCTTCCGCAAGGACTACCTGGCCGAACTCGAGAAGCGCATTGGGCGCAAGACATTCTTCAACAAGATGGCGGGCGGCATGGAGGCCATCGAACTTAACGCCGCCGAGCACGAGCGCACCGGCAAACCCATAGCTTACGCCAGTAAATGCGACCCGCTGATACAGCTGGCCATGAACGAGGCCGTCATACCCGTGGCCGAGCAGCACAAGATCGCCGACACCGCCTTCGCTCTGGCGATGGAGATGGGCATCCCGATCACCCGCGCCATCGCGCGCTCCTACATAAAGAACGCGGCGGGTGAGATCATCCGCACCGGCAACCGCCACGACGCGGTGCTGCCGATAGGGCAGAAAACCCTGATCGACCTCATGAACGAGAGCGCGGTCTGGACAGTCGCCGTCGGTAAGACGGCGGACCTGGTGAATACCACCTACCGCGCCAAGATCAAGCTCAACCACGAGGTCTACCTGGACCCGTCGCTGAAGCTGCGCTTCGTGCACCCGAAGAAGAAGGACACCAATCCGTTCTCGCTGCAGGGCACCATCAACGCGCTGCAGGCGGCGCATTCCGTCTACCGGCCGAAGGGCACCTTCATCTTCACCAACCTCGTGGACACCGACAGCGTCTACGGCCATACCCGCGAGGTGGAGGGCGCCATCAAGTCGCTGGAGGAGATAGACCGCTGCCTGCCGCTTATAGAAAAGAACCTGGCGCCCGGCGACCTGCTGGGCCTTACCGCCGACCACGGCATGCTGCACCGCGAGGATTACGGCTATCACAGCAACGAGCCGCTGCCGTTCATCGCCGCCGTGAAGGGCGGGGACCGCAAGCTGGGCGGGCTCAAGACGGGGCTGTTCCCCGGCCTGCTGGATATCGGGAGCGTCTTCTCCCAGTACTTCGGTCTGCAGCAAGAATATCAGAAGATCGTTAAGTTGTAAGGGCCGGAAGCGATAAAAGAAGAGAGAGCCCCCGGCGGGCTCTCTCTTCTTTTCAGCGGTCCGGCGGCCGGGCCGTCTAGCGTTCCCCGTGCTTGTATTCCGGATCGACGAAGGCGCGGTAGGACTGGGGGGTGAGCGCGGCCCAGGTGTACTTGTTGGCGGCGTTCCACAGCACCCAGCTCTCGAGGTGGTTCAGGCGCGTGGCCATGATCTGCGCCCGCACTTCCGACGGGCCGTAGGTCCAGCCCAGCGAGAAATCCTGCAGGTAGGGGCGGATGCGCGCGAAGTCGGTGCCGAGCTTGCCCATGGCGTCCTTGAGGCCGCGGTTGATGACCTTGAAGGGGCTCGCGTTGGGGTTCTTGAGGTTGTACTCGCCGGGGTTGTAATGCGAGGGGTACATCATAGGGTAGACGTAATCCGCGCCGGCGGTCAGAATGGCGATGTCCTGGCCGATGCCCATGTCGTCCTTGACCGAGGTGGTCAGGCCGAACACGTCGGCGGAGATCTTGACCTTGTAGGGGGCCAGGCGCTTGCGCGAATAGTCGAGGAAGTCCTTCAGGTTCTTCGTGGAGGTCTGCCTGTTATGCGGCTTGGAGTAGCGGCACAGCGAGGTGTTGCCCTCCGAGGGGTAGCGGATATAGTCGAACTGTATCTCGTCGAAGCCCAGCTTCGCGGCCAGCTCGGCCAGGTCCAGGTTGTAGTCCCAGACCTCCTTGCTGTACGGGTCCACCCAGGTGGCGCCGTTGCGGCTGCGCCACAGGTCGCCCGAAGGGGTGCGCACGGCCATGTCCTTGCGCACCTTGGGAACCACCTTGTCCTTGAAGACCACGATGCGCGCCACGGTGTAGATACCGGCGCCCTTGAAATCCTTGAGCATGGCGGCCGGGTCGGTGATGGCGGCCTGGTAAGAACCGAACTTGTGGGCTTTCTCCACGCCGGGGATATAGACCTTGCCGTCGGTTTCCTTGAGCGCTATCACCACGGTGTTGATGACGGAATTTGAGATCTTTTTTATCAGCTCCCTGCGGAGCTTCGTTGAGCCGGCGCCCCAGCAGGTGAGGTGGATGCCGCGCACGCGGCGGTCGGCCAGCACCAGTTCCCGGATGGCGGTCGTGGAGACCTGGACTTTGGCGGTTTCCGAGGCGGCGGGCATGCCGGCCGAAACGGCGGGGAGCGAAGCGAGGAGCAAAAATAACGCTGTATGAAGCATATGAAGATATTTTACAATTTAAGCCGGAACAAAGGGGAACCCATGAACGCGCTGAAAGTATTTCTTATCGGAGCCACGCTTATGACCCAGCCGCTGCACGCCGCCGACAAACTTGTCATACATTACAACCGCCTGGACAAGGCCTACGCCGGGTGGAACCTGTGGGTCTGGAACGACGGCGACAAGAAGCCCGGCTTCGAGCTGCCGCAGGCCGGCGGCGACGCCTTCGGCGTCTTCTACGAACTGGACCTCGACGCGTCCGGGCTTTCCGGCAAGCGGACCGGCCTGCTGCCCCGGCGGGGCAACTGGGCGGACAAGGACGCCCCCGACCGCTTTCTGGAAGCGGCGCGGCAGGGCGAGGTTTACCTTGTGGAGGGCGACGGCAAGGCCTATAGCTCGCCGCCCGCTGTCTCCACCGCTATCACCGGCGCGTGGTTCGACGGCTCTGGCGCTGTCCGCGCCGCCTTCACGCGCCCGCTGGACGCGGCTTACCTGGCCGCGCAGAATTTCCATGTGCGCCGCGGCACGGATACCTGGCGCCCCGCCGCCTTCGCGCCTATAGGCGGGGCTTACTCCCGCGCCGCCAGGCTCGCCATAAGCGGCTTTACCCCGGACTACGCCGCGCTGAACGCCGGGGAATACCGTCTTTTTTCCGATACCCTGGACCCGGTGACCCTGCTGCTGGGAGACGCTGTCTACGGGCCGGAGTTCTACAGCCCGCTCGAAATGGGCCTGACAGAGGTTGGTGGCCACGCCGTGCTGCGGGTCTTTGCGCCATACGCGGTCAAGGTGGAAGCGCTGATAAACGAGAAAGCGGGGGAACCTCCTTCCGCGACCGCGCTGGAGCTCCGGGAGAACGGCGTCTGGGAGAAGAACTTCGGCAGGCCGCTGGCGGGCAAGTCCTACCGCATCCGCACCGAACAGAACGGGCAGACCTATGTAGGGCTCGACCCCTACGCCCGCTGCGCCACCGGCGACCTGGAGGGCGCGCTGATCTTCAAGGACGCTACCTCCGTATTCCCTGGCCCGGCCTTCGGTTTAGAGGAGGCCGTGGTCTACGAGGTGCACTTGCGCGACCTCACCTCCGACGAGTTCTCCGGAGTGAAGAATAAAAGGAGCTACCTCGGCGCGGCGGAGGCCGGCACCCGCCACCCCAAATTCCCCGACGTCCGCACCGGCCTGGACCACATAGCGGAGCTGGGCGTGAACGCGGTGCATATACTGCCGTTCCAGGACTTCGAGAACGGCGACGACCCCGGGGTCTATAACTGGGGCTACATGCCCGTCAACTTCAATTCCCCGGAGGGCGCCTACGCCACCCGCCCCGCCGACGGCAGCCGCGTCACCGAGGTCAAGAAGATGATAGACGCCTTCCACCGCAAAGGCCTCAAGGTGATCATGGACGTGGTGTATAACCACACCGCCGAGACCCGGGCCACCACCTACAACTTCAACGCCGCGGCCCTGGATTACTACTACCGGGTTAATCCCGACGGCACCTATTCGAACGGTTCGGGCTGCGGCAACGAGTTCCGCACCGAGGCGCCGATGGCGCGGAAATTCCTCATCGACAGCCTGGTCTATTGGGTGAAGGAATACAAGGTGGACGGCTTCCGGTTCGACCTGATGGGCCTGATAGACCGCGAGGCCGCCGACGAGATCATGAAGGCGCTGAAGACGGTGAAGCCGGATATCTTCGTCTACGGCGAGCCGTGGAAGGCCGGGGCGAGCCCTGTGGACGGCGTGCAGAAGGGCAGCCAGCGCGGCAAAGGCTACGCCGTGTTCAACGACGACTTCCGCGACGCCATCAAGGGCAGCGTATTTTCCATCGCCGACCTGGGCTACGTTCAGGCCGCGCAGAAGCGCGATGGCGTGAAGAACGGCATACGCGGCGCGGTGGATAATTTTACCGACGGGCCGCTGGAGACCATGAACTACGTTTCCTGCCACGACAACAACACGCTGTGGGACCGCATCGACCTGTCGGTGAAAGGCGAATCCCGCGGCCACAAGGTAGCGATGGACAAACTGGCCAACGCCATCGTGCTGACCTCGCAGGGCATCCCGTTCCTGCACGCCGGCGAGGAGTTCCTGCGCACCAAGGGCGGGGAGGATAATTCCTACAACCTGCCGGACTCTGTGAACCGGCTTGATTGGACGCGGAAGAAGGAAAACATGCAGGTGTTCAACTTCTATCGCGACCTGATAGCCCTGCGCAAGGCGCACCCGGCCTTCCGGATGAAGACGCAGGACGACGTGCGCAATAACCTGAAGTTCTACGAGGAACTCGGCCTGAAGATAGAGCCGCCGGCCATAGCCTACCTGCTCTACGGCGACAAGGCGGGGGACAGCTGGCATAGGATACTGGTGCTGATAAACCCGGAGAAGGGGGAGCACAAGTTCGCCTTGCCCGAGGGCAAGTGGCTGCCGGCCTTCGGCCCCGCCGGCCTGGTTAAAGAGCGCGGGGAGGCGGCATACTGGCACTACACTGCGCCTCCGCTTTCGCTGTCCGTGCTGCGGCTGGATATTTAGCGTAGGACTTTCGACCCCGCTCCGCATAGGCCTTTTGCCGCTTATGCGGGGCGGGCTTTTCATTGTAAGATATCTCATACGTCAGGAGGATATTGAATGAAAAAAGTTCTGTTGCTCTTATTGGTCGCTTCCGTAGTTTCCCCGGCTTACTCCCTTGATTTCTCCCTCATGAAAATTAAAGCCGCCGACCTCGCCGTAAAGGCGGAGGCCGTGCCCGCGCCCGTGCCGCCCGCTCCCGTCAAGGAAGACCCCGTCCCGCAGGACCTGGTCTACAAGTTCCAGCAGTTCAAGAACGACCTGTCGCGCCTGGAGAACGATACTACCTGGCTGCGCAGCGACATCGACCGCCTGGAAGCCGACGCCCGCCGTATAGAGCAGGGCGGCTCCAACGCCTTCTTTGGCAGCGACCTGCGCCGCATGTCCATGGACATGTCCCGCCGCTCCAACGACGCCCAGCGCCTGGCCATGGAGATGAAGAACCTGCTGACCCTGGCTAAGAAAGACGCCAGGCTCAACCAGCTCGCCAGCGATATGGAATGGAGCGCGCGCGACCTGGACAACCGCTTCCAGTTCGAAGTGCAGAACGCCGCGCAGAACCTGGAGTGGACCGTGCGCCGCGTCGACCCCAAGGTCATCGGCTACGACGCCCAGTGGAACGCCTCCGACCTGTCGCGCAACTGCCGCGATATACAGTGGAAGACCCGCGACCTGCGCTGGGACGCGCAGGAGCTGGTGCGCAAGACCCAGCCTTAAGGTTCCTCCGCGAAGGGAAAAGCGGGGCCGCACGCCCCGCTTTTTTCTTTGGTAGAATTTAACCATGGAAAAACACCGCCAGACCCTCAATTTAAAGATGCTCGGCAACGCCGCAGCCGCGCTGCGCAGGAATAACTTCGGGGCCGAGGTTTTCGGCGACGGCAAGGCCGCCGCGGCCGCCATCCTGAAGCTGGCGGGCGGGGGCAAACAGATAGGGATCGGCGGCTCGATGACGGCGGCCGCTCTGGGCCTGGCGGACGCGCTGGCAGCCGCCGGCAACACTATCATCACCCACAAGCCCGGCATGGACTTCGAGGCGAAGCGCGCCGTCTGGCTGTCCGCCCTGGCCTCGGATATTTACCTGGCCTCGCCGCAGGCCGTGACGCTGGACGGCAAGCTGGTCTTCATAGACGGCAACGGCAACCGCGGCGCGGCCGTGACCTGGGGCCCGCGCAAACTGGTGCTGGTGGCCGGCGTCAACAAGATAGCCAAGGACCAGGAAGAGGGGCTGTGGCGCGCCCGCAACGTCGCAGCCATCGCCAATAACCTGCGCCTGGAAAAAGACAACCCCTGCGTGGCCGCCGGCCGCTGCGTAGACTGCGCCTCCAAGGCCCGGATTTGCAACGCCGTGACCCTGCTCTGGAAGAAGCCCGCCGTCAGCGACATCCTGGTGCTGCTGGTCAACGAGGACCTGGGCTACTAGCCGCCGGCCCGGCAAACAGAAGCGCCGCCGGCAGCTGCCGGCGGCGCTTCTGTTTGCGGGGTAGCGTTCAGCTCTTGGCGCGCGGAGAGCGCTTGGGCTCCGCGGCGGGCGGGGCCACTTTGTCCAGGGCCTCCAGGTACTCGGGGAGCTGCTCGTCCTTTGGGGAGAGCTGCAGCGCCTTCTGCCAGGCCCTGCGGGCGGCGCGGTATTCCTTGAGCTGCAGGTAGGCGGACCCGGCGCGCTTGAGGGCCGTCACGTCGTTAGGCTCCAGCCTTAGCACGCCCTCCAGTTCCTTTACCGCCAAGTAGAACTTGGAGTCGTAGATCTGGTCCAGGGCCATTTTCTTCTTGTGGTCCAGGATAGCGGTGTTGGCCGGTTTGCTGTCGTTGAGTTTTAGCTGGGGGGCCTCTTCCTCCAGCGCCAGGATCAGGCGGGCGAAGCTCTTTTCCGCGGGCGCGAGCTCGGAGGCGTAGCGCAGGGCGTCGTAGGCGAACGGCAGGTCCTCCTTCTCGCTGAGCCAGTAGGCCACGCCCTCGGCGGCGGCGTTCCAGGCTTTGCTGGAGTTCCCGGGCCGGGCGGGAACTATGGCCGAAACGGTCTTGAGCCGGCCCTGCAGCTTGAGATAGTAGGGGTTGGTCGAGTCGGCCGCCTGCAGCTCTTCCAGCTTGATCAGCGCGTCGGCGTAGCGGCTGGCGTTGAGCAGCTTGGTCAGGGAGGCGCGCTGGTTCACGGCCGAGCCCGACACTTTACGGCGGGCCTCTTCTATCATGTTGCGGGCCGTGGTCTGTTTGGGGTCCAGCTTCAGCACCAGGTCCCAGTTCTCTATGGCCCGCTTGTAATCCCCGGCGACGTAATAACTGAAGGCCTTGTCGTAATAGCCCTTGAGTTCCTCGGCCTCTGTGGACGGCGAGGCGTCCTTGGCCGCGAAAGCGGGGGGGCAGAGCAGTAGCAGGGCGGCTAGGGCGAAGCTGGTTCTCATGATTTTCCTTCCTGTGGCGGGGTCTGGGCCTGGCGCATGATGATCATCTCTATCCGGCGGTTCTTGACGCGGCCCGCCTCGGTGTCGTTGGGGGCGGCGGGGCGGAACTCGCCGTAGCCGAAAGCTGTTATGCGGGCCGGACTCACGCCCTTCTGCACCAGATACTCTATCACCGAAAAAGCCCGCATGATGGAGAGCTCCCGGTTGGAGGCGAATTTCTTGCCGAGCATCCGGGCGGCATCCGTGTGGCCCTCTACTATCACGTGGTTGTCCATCTTGAGGATGCTGGCGGCGATCGGGTCCAGCACCTCCTGCGCGGTGTTCTTGAGCGTCGCCGAACCCGAGTCGAACAGGATCGGGGCGGTGAAGGTGAGCTTGATGCGGGAGGTGGTCACCTCCAGGCCGAGGCTGCCGTCCTGGATCTGCTTCTTCAGGTCGTCTTCCACCTTCTTGGTGGCGTCGAGCTCCGAGATCTTCTTCTCGGCGCCTTTGACGCCGAGCTCCTTCTGCATGGCGGCCAGCGCCCGCTCGTAATCGGAACCTTTCATGGAGAAGGAGAGCCCGTACAGCGCAAGGAAAAGGATGACCATGCAGGTCATCAGGTCGGCGTAGGGCACCATCCAGAGCTGGGAATTGTCCTTCTTTTTCTCGCTCATTTGCGTGAGACTATGATCTCGATCCTGCGGTTCTGCGCGCGGCCCCGGGGCGTGTCGTTGGACGCCACCGGGCGGTGCTCGCCGTAGGCGGCGGCTATCATGCGCTCCTGCGGGACGGCGTAGCGCGCGGCCAGCAGGTTCACCACGGCGTTGGCGCGCGCGGCGGACAGCTCCCAGTTGGTGGCGAAGTCGCCCGACTTGATGGGCACGTTGTCCGTATGGCCCTCGACGATGATGTCGTTGGGCAGCTTGTTGAGCACGGCCGCCACCGGGCCGATGACTTCCGACGAGGTCCGGCCCAGGTCGGCCTTGCCGGAGCCGAACAGCACCGGGGCGGCGATGTTGATCTTTATCTGCTTGTCGGTGAGCTGCACCTCGGCCATGTCCTTCATGCCGGCCTTGAGCAGCTCTTCCGCCAGCTTCAGCGCGACGTCCTGCTCGTTGAACTTGTTGAGCACCTCTTCGGCCTTCTTCTCTTTTTCCTTCTGCGCGGCTTCCTTGTCGAAGCCGCTCATGAAGGTCTCGGCGGCCTTGTTCTCGGGCTGGATGTTGAAGACGTAGAGGATCAGGAAGAACAGCATGAGGTTGGTCATGATATCCGACAGCACGACGAGGTAGAGGGGGTTTTCCTCTACCTTGTGCTTTGCATATCGGTCTATGAAGAACTTCATCGGTTGGGGCCCGTGGCCGCGCTTACTTGGAGATAGCCTTGGCCTTGCGCCGCAGCGCGAGCGACAGGTAGCCTTCCAGCTTCTTGGAGACCAGCCACGGCACGTCGCCCTCGTAGACGGAGAGCACGCCCTTGGCTATGATCTCGCGGCTCAGGATGTCCTCGTCGGAATAGTAGCCCAGCTTGCTGGCTATGGGCAGGAAAAGGAAGTTGGCCGAGAAGATGCCGTAGAAGGAGGCGGTCATCGCGATGGCCATCGACGAACCCATCATGGCCGGGTTGGAGATGTTGCGCAGCACCTGCACGACGCCGATGAGCGTGCCGAGCAGGCCGAAGATCGGGGCGAAGGTGCCGGCCGAGTTGAAGATGTTGGCCTGCTGCTGGTGGCGCAGGCGCGTGGTGTTGATATCGTTCTCCATGCGCTCTCGCAGGATGTGGATGTCGACGCCGTCGAGCATCATCTGGCAGGCGTCGGTCAGGAACGGGTGCGGGGAGGTGCGGATCTCGGCCGTGAGGGAGTCCACGCCGTTCTTCTTGGCGAGCTCGGCGTAGCGCACGATGGTGGTGACCAGGACGTTGATGGGCGGGCGCTTGGGGGGGAACATCACCAGCAGGACCGAGGACTTCATCCACTGCAGCGAGGCCCAGGGGTAGGCGATCATGATCGACCCGGCGGTGCCGCCGAAGATCAGGATAATGGCTTCCCAGTTCAGCAGGAAGCGCAGCATGCCGCCGGCCGAGAGCACGAACACTATAACTCCCATGCCGGTCAGCGCGCCCAAAAAGGTCATCAGGTCCATTCAGTTCACCTCGCTCAGAGTTTGCCCGCGGGGAGCGGGGGCTTGCTATCGGGCAGGCCAGCCGGTTTGGCGCCGGGCAGGGGCGGCAGCGCGGCGGGCTTGGCCGCCGCGGGGGTGGCCGGCAGCGGGGCCCGTCCGGCGGGCTTGGCCGCCGCGGGGGCGCCGGGCAGCGGGGCCAGTCCGGCGGGCTTAACGGCGGCGGCCGCAGCGGGCCTGGGGACGCCCGCGGCCTTCAGCGAAATGAAGCCTTCCTTGATCATCTGCCGGAGGGCTTCCACTACCCGGGCGCGGTCGCCCTTGTAGGCCTCGGCGGGCAGGTCGCGGGTGAGGTCGAGCTCCTGCTGCAGGCGCTCCTGCATGCCGCCGGCGAGCTTGGCCAGGAAGGGGGCGGAATACGGCGAGTTCTTGAGCGCCGCGGCCAGCACGCGCATCGGCACGCGGCGGGTAAGCGCCTGGGCCTGCGCGGCCTCCAGGTCCATGATCGCGGAGAAGCGCACTATGGAGGCGTTGAGCTTCTTGCCCATCGCCGGGTCGAGCTTTGCGAAGGCGGCCAGGGCCTTCTCCTGCACGGTCTCGTCGAGGCCGCTGAGGATGCCGAGGGCCTTGTCCTCGCCGCCTACCACGTAGTCCAGCGAAGAGAGCAGCTCCGCCTCGAAAGCGCGGATGCGGGCTTCGGGCATCAGCGTCACGTTCGGCAGGGCGGCCAGGGCCTCCGCGCTCTTGGGATAGAGGGCCTCGGCAAGCTTGGCCGGCATGTCTCCCGGCGCGTAGCTGAGGAGTATGGTCAGGTCCTCGACGGAGCGGGTCTTCATGATGAAGGCCAGGCTGGAGAGGTGCGCGGGCCCGAGGAACCAGAAGGGCGGCTTGCGCCCGTCGACCGGCTGCGCGGCCTGGGCCTCGGCGGCTTTGACGGCGGCGGTCTCCTTTACCTCCTCCCGGCGCTCTTCGCGGGCGGAGCCGCCGGCGGCGGCGGCCTGCGCGGCGCTATGGGCGCTGAAGGCCTCCACGAACGCACGTGCGCTCTTGGAGAGCGGGGCGAGGAAAAGGGCCACGGTGAAAAGGGCGAGCAGCGAGACCACCACGATCCAGATCAGGCTCCAGAGGTTGGGCGGGACGAAGAGGTCGGACAGCGTCAGGGGCTTGGCCTTGCGGAAATCCATCTTCTCTATCAGGACCAGGTCCTGCCGGTCGGGCGGCAGTCCGAGCAGGCCTGCGGCCAGCTTGCGGGCGAGCTTGGTGTCGTCTTCGCTGACGGACTTGTCGAGTATGAGGCTGGCGGAGATCTTCTTGACCATCGTGAGGCTGGAGGAGAGGGACGGCTCGCCCATCTTCTCCTGCTGCGGGATGCCGGGCATCAGTTCGGCGGCTTTCTTTTCCTGCTCCTGCATTTCCGCCGAGATGATGACAATCACGTCTTCGGTGCCGAGGGCCTCGGCCAGCACCATGCGGACGCGCTTCTCGAGCGAATTCTCCAGGGCCAGCTTGGCCTCCAGGGAGGAGCGGGTGGACGACTGGGCGTAGAGCGCGCCGCAGAAGGCCTGGACCCCGAGTATGGAAAGCAATAATATTTTTTTAAACATTCGAAAGATCCCCCGCTGTTAAAACGCGTTCGTTGAATTATATTATAACGCTGGCGGCGGGCGCAACAAGCGCGTGGGGGAGGGCCAAAGTCAGCGGTTGACACCAGGCGGCCGTTTTACTAGTATTGGCCTTAACACACACACGCGCACAGGAGGAGTAATGATGAACAAGTTGACCGCCGCGCTTCTCTGCTCTGTCATGGTGACCGGCGCATTCGCCGAAGTCACCTTCGACCAGCGGGGCAGCGTAACAGAGATAGTGAAGCAGCTGCAGAACGCCAGCCCGGACGCGGATGTTACGCCGCTGCCCGGCGACCCGAAAGCCCCCGCGGCCTGGACCATCATGGTCTACGTGAACGCGAAGAACAACCTGGAGACCTACGGGCTCAAGGATGTCAACGAGATGGAGATGATCGGGTCCACGCCCGAGATCAACATCGTCGCCGAGCTCGGCCGCATCAACGGCTACGCCACCAACGACGGGGACTGGAAAGGCTCCCGCCGCTACCTCGTCCAGAAGGACGCGGACGCCGCCAAGATCACCTCCCCGGTGCTCCTCGAGATCCCCAAGTCCGACATGGGCAAGTGGGAGAACATGGTGGAGTTCGTTAAGTGGTCCAAGGAAAGATTTCCCGCGCGGCAGTACGTGCTGGTGGTCTGGAACCACGGCTCCGGCTGGAGCAAGAAGTCCGAAGAGGAAGGCAAAGGCATCTCTTACGACGACGAGACCGGTTCCCACATCACCACCCAGCAGCTGGCGCAGGCCCTGCAGTCAGCCGGCAAGATCGACATCCTGTCCATGGACGCCTGCCTGATGCAGATGATGGAAGTGGCCTACGAAGCCCGCAAAGGCGCGGACTACATCGTGGCCTCGGAAGAGACCGAGCCCGGCGACGGCTATACCTACAACACCTGGCTGGGGCCCCTCGCGGCCAAGCCCGGCATGGGCGCGGCCGAGATGTCCAAGCTCATGGTGGATGCCTACACGGACCACTACCAGCAGATCAACCAGGGCGCGACGCAGTCTTCCGTCAACACTGCCAGCCTTGAGAAGCTGTCCAGGCTGACCGACGAGTGGACCGCCGCCGTGATGGCTACCGGCAACACGGCCGCCGCCGTGGCCGCCCGCACCAAGGCGCAGGCCTTCTACTACTCCAGCAACAAGGACCTCTACCACTTCGTGAAACTGGTCAACGACGCCACGGCCGACGCCGCGGTGAAGGCCAAGGGCGCGGAGCTGCTGGAATACATCAAGGGCTCGGTGGTCTACCACAACCGCGTGACCGGCGCCAAGTACGCCAACGCCACCGGCCTGGCCGTCTACCTGCCCTCCTCCTACTCAGCCGCCTACGACGGGCTGGCCTGGGCCAAGGACTCTAACTGGGACGCCTTCATGAAGTGGATAAAGTGATCCGCTGAACGAACCATCCCTTAAAGAAGGGCGGGAGCAATCCCGCCCTTCTTTTTTTTATTTACGGGTTGCCGGCCTACCGCAGGGGCAGGACCGCAAAACGCGCTTGTGTTTGGCGGCCTAGCGCAGGGACGGGCCCCGAAAAACCGCGGTCGATGCATTGTCGCTTCGCTCCACACGCACACAGTGCTCGCCGCTGCCCGTCTCGGCCTCGGCGCTACGCAAGCCTCGGCCTCCGACATGCTTTTTCGGGACCCATCCCTGCGCTCTCCGCCGGCTTCTTACAGTTACAGCATAGTGCCAGAAAAACGGAGGGGACGGCCGGGGAGGGGTTCCGTGCGACTTTGGGGAAAGGGGGCCCCGCCTTAAATTCCCAAGGCGGGGGGAAACCGCGCAACGGTTTCCCTCTGCCCAGGAGCACGGGGCCCCTCCCCGGCTGCCCCCGACTTCACATCTCGCGGTCTTATTTCTTGAGGTTATCTGTAACAAATCTGTCATTGAAATAAGGCGGCAGTAGTGTATACTATTATATCGGCGGAGCGGGCTTTAACGGGCCTGGTCCTGCCGGGTTATATATGAGAAGGCGGTCTTACATAATTGCGGTTTTTGCCGCGGCCCTGCTGGCCGCGGGTGGACTCTTGCCGGCTCGCGCCGGCGGGGTGGGCACCACTTCGGCCAACTTCCTCAAGATCCCGGTAGCGTCGGTGCCGGCCGGCCTGGGCGAGGCCTATACCGCCATGGTAGGCCCCGACTCCATCCTCTACAACCCCGCGGGCCTCGGCCTGCTCAGCTACTCGGCCTTTTCCGGCTCCCATAACCAGTACCTCGAAGGCATCACGCAGGAATACCTGGCCCTCGCCTGGCGGTTCCCTTTCGGCACCGTCGGCGCCGGTTTCTCCTCGCTTTCCAGCGGAGACATAGACGCCTACGACGAGAACGACATGCCCGTCGGCAAGACCTCGACGAGCCACCAGCTCATGGTCCTTTCCTTCGCGCAGAGCTGGCCGCATTTCCCGAAGGACGCCGGCAAGCTGGACCCGATGCTCATCACCCCCGGCTGGACCAAGATCGAGCCCGTCGCCGATTACCGCCCCAAGTCCTACCGCCTGGCGGCCGGCGGCAGCGTTAAAAAGATCAGCGAGAAGCTGGCGGGGGAAGCCTCGTCGGTCTACGCCTTCGACGCCGGGGTCACGCTGGTCCTGCCGCACCATTTCCACGTGGGGGCGTCGGCGCTTAACTTCGGCGGCAGCCAGAAGTTCATAACCTCGGCCAGCCAACTGCCTTCCTCGGTGCGCTTTGGCCTCGCCAAGGACTTCCATACTGTCAACGATATCATGGTCTTCACTGTCGCCTCGGACCTGGTGAAATACTCGGACCGCGAGTACCAGACGTCCGCCGGCCTGGAGATGGACGTGATGAAGATGTTCCAACTGCGCCTCGGCTACAAGGCGCAGAAGGATTCCGGCTCCCGCATGTCCGGCGGCTTCGGCATGAACTTCGACCGCCTCTCCGACAGGAGCAGCCTCATTAACGGCGCGCGAGTTGATTACGCCTATGTCGACTACGGCGCCCTCGGCGTCACCCACCGGCTGGGCGTGCAGCTTATCTGGTAGGCCGCCCCGCCTCCCATTATTTGTATAATTTATAGAGAATGGACCCAGAAAAGTATATCCGGGAACAGGCCCGCGCGGTCAGCGCGGCGCTGCCCGCCGCCGTCTCCCGCCTTAAGGGCGCGGAGCCGCGCCTGGCGGAGGCGATGGCCTATTCCCTGGCCGCCGGCGGCAAGCGCCTGCGCCCGGCCCTGCTGGCGGCCTCCTACGAACTTTTCGGCGGTAAGGCCCGCGACGTGAGGCCCGCCGCCTGCGCCCTGGAGATGGTGCACACCTATTCCCTGGTGCACGACGACCTGCCGGCCATGGACGACGACGACCTCCGCCGCGGCCGCCCCACCAGCCACCGCGTCTACGGCGAGGCGCTGGCCATCCTGGCCGGCGACGCCCTGCTGACCGACGCATTCACCGTATTGCTGACCTCCCGTTATCCTGCCGCAGTGAAGCCGGCCCGCCTGCTCAGGGCGGCCTCGGTGCTGGCGGTCCGCGCCGGCGCGCGCGGCATGGTTTCCGGGCAGGCCGCCGACCTGGCCGCCGAAGGTTTTCTCGACGCTAAACTTACGCCGGCCCGCCGCCGCAAGGCCCTGGGGCTGCTGGCCTATATCCACCTGCACAAGACGGCCGACCTGATCACCGCCGCCGTGGAGATGGGCGCCGCGCTGGCTGGCGCCCCGGAAAAAGATTTCATGGCGCTCTCGGCGTTCGGCCGCGAGCTGGGCCTCTGCTTTCAGGCCGCCGACGACGTGCTGGACGTGACCGGCGACAAGAGTAAGCTGGGCAAGAGCGGCAGCGATGCCCGCAACCGCAAACTCACCTACGCCACCCTGCTTGGCGTGGAGGCCGCCGGCCTGAAGGCCGAGGCCTACCTGCGGCGCGCCCTGGCCAGCCTGCGCAAAGTGCGCGGCGGCCGCAAGGCCCTGGCCGACCTGGCCGGCCTGGCCGCTTTCGCCTGCAGGAGGGAGAGCTGATGGCCCTGCTCGACCGCATCAAGGGCTCGGCCGACCTTAAACGCCTGCCGCTCGCGGACCTGCCCGCGCTGGCAGGCGAGGTCCGCCGGCTGATAGTGGAAGGGGTAAGCCGCACCGGCGGGCACCTCTCCTCCAGCCTGGGCGCCACCGACCTGATCCTGGCGCTGCACTACGTCTTCGACACCCCGCGCGACCGACTGGTCTTTGACACCGGGCACCAGGCCTACGCGCACAAGATCCTGACCGGCCGCGCGGATAAGTTCCACTCCATACGCACGCGCGGCGGGCTTTCCGGTTTTTTGAAACGCTACGAATCCGAGTACGACGCCTTCGGCGCAGGCCACGCCTCCACGGCCCTGTCGGCCGCGGCCGGCATGGCCGCCGCGCGGGACCAGGCGGGGGACGGGCGCAAGGTGGTGGCGATAGTGGCCGACGGGGCTATGACCGGCGGCATGGCCTGGGAGGCCATGCAGAACATCGGCCACCTCGGCACGGACATGCTGGTCGTGCTCAACGACAACCAGATGTTCATCTCCGAGCGGGTGGGCCGGCTGGGCCACCTCCTCACCAAGATGCTCACCCGCGGCGCGGTGCAGCGCGCCGTGCGGCGCACGGAGCTCTTCCTGGCCCGCTTCCCCAAGCGCGGCCGCGTGATCCGCCGCGTCATCAAGCGCCTGCGCGTGCTGCTTTTTCCCGGCATGATCTTCGAGGAGATGGGCTTCGCCTACTTCGGGCCGGTGGACGGCCACAACCTGCCCGAGCTGGTGGCCGGGCTCGGCCACGTGAAGGACCTCAAGGGCCCCGTGCTGCTGCACGTGGTCACCAAGAAGGGGCGCGGCTACGAGCCGGCCGAGGACTCCCCGATAGAATTCCACGGCACGCCCAAGTTCGACATCGAGACGGGTGCGGCCAAAAAAGCGGGGGCCGCCGCGCCGGGCGCGCCCACCTTCACTGCCGTCTTCGGGCGCACCCTGGCCGAGCTGGCCGCGAAGGACCCCAAGATCTGCGCCATCACCGCGGCCATGCCCGAAGGCACCGGCCTGGACCTCTTCCGCGACCGGTTCCCGGCGCGCTATTACGACGTCGGCATCGCGGAGGCGCACGCCGTAACTTTCGCAGCCGGCCTCGCCGCGGAAGGGATGAAACCGGTAGTGGCCATCTATTCTTCGTTCATGCAGCGCGCCTTCGACCAGGTGCAGCACGATGTGTCGCTGCAGCGGCTGCCGGTAGTGATCGCCATGGACCGCGCCGGCCTGGTGGGCGAGGACGGCCCCACGCACCACGGGGTGTTCGACCTGTCCCTGTTCCGGCTGGTGCCGGACCTGGTGATCATGGCTCCGGCCGACGAGAACGAGCTGCGCCACATGCTGGCCACGGCGCTTGCCTGCGGGCAGCCCGCCCTGCTGCGCTACCCGCGCGGCCGCGGCTTCGGCGTGCCGCTGGACCCGGAGCCGCAAGCCATCCCCCTGGGCAAAGGGCGCCTGCTGTCGCGTGGCCGCGACCTGAATTTCCTCGCCATCGGCAACCGCGTCCATCCCGCGCTGAAGGCGGCAGAGCTCCTGCAGGCCTACGGCATCGAGGCCGGCGTGGCCGACATGCGCTTCGCGAAGCCGCTCGACGGAGAGCTCATCCGGCTCCTGGCCGCGGCCGGCCCCGTGGTGACGGTGGAGGACAACGCGCTGGCCGGCGGCTTCGGCTCGGCGGTGCTGGAATACCTCAACGCCGAGGGGCTGCAGGCGCGCGTGCTGCGGCTCGGCATTCCCGACGAGTACGTGGAGCAGGGCAAGCCGGACGAACTGTACGCCGACACCGGCCTCACCGCCGAGAAACTGGCCGGGGCGGCCTCGGCCTGGCTGGCCGGCAGCAGCGCCGTAAAAATTTAGTCAAGGAACAGCTTAAGGAGTCATCGTGAACAAGAAACCCAAGATCAGCAAGGAAGTTCTGGCGCTGCGCAGGGCCAAGGCGTACCGTAAGGCCTACCTGGACCCGGAATTCCTCAGCAGCGACGCCATGCGGCCGGTCCGCCTGCAGCTCGAGCTGCAGAAGCCGGAGATGACGCTGACGGAGCACGGCGTTAAGTCCACCGTCGTGGTTTTTGGCAGCGCCCGCATCTGGGATCGTGAGCAATCCGAGGCCCGCATCAGCGAGGTGAAGGCGCAGCTGCGCAAGGACCCGAAGAACCCGGTCCTTAAGAACAAGCTGGCCTCCGTGGAGCGCCTGCGCAGGTCCACCAAGTACTACGACGCGGCCCGCGACTTCGGCCGGCTGGTCTCGCAGTCCGAAGTGTTCAGCGACCGCAAGCTGGTGGTGGTCACCGGCGGCGGCCCCGGCATCATGGAGGCCGCCAACCGCGGCGCGCACGACGCCGGCGCCAAGAACATCGGCCTCAACATCACGCTGGACATGGAGCAGGGCCCCAACCCGTACGTCTCTCCCGAGTTCTGCTTCCGGTTCCACTACTTCGCGATACGCAAGATGCATTTCGTCATGCGGGCCCGCGCGCTGGTGGCTTTCCCCGGCGGCTTCGGCACCATGGACGAACTGTTCGAGGTGCTGACGCTGGTGCAGACCGGCAAGAAGACCCGCCTGCCCATAATCCTGGTCGGCAAGGATTACTGGACCGATGTGATAAACTTCCCCAACATGGCCAAGTGGGGCTATATCTCCACGGAGGACCTCAAGCTGTTCTCCTACGCCGAGACCGGCGCGGAGATCCTCGCCCACATAGAGGCCTTCTACAAAGCCAACCACCCGCTGGTCAACGGGAAGGCGCGCAAGTGAGCCGCGGGCGCGCAGCGGCGGCCGTGGGCCTGGCGGTCGTATCCGCCGGGCTCGCGGCCGCCGCCGCCGCGCTCATAGCTTTCTATCCGCCGCCGTCCACCTTCGCGGCGCTCTACCCTGCCGACAACGGGCATGTGCGCCCGGGCCGCTTCGCGGCGCCTGCCTGCAACGGCGTGCAGTGCCGCCTCTGCCCTTGGGACTGCTTTCTGCCGGAGGGCGCGCGCGGCCGCTGCAATGTGCGCGTCAACCACGGCGGGAAGATCAAGACGCTGGTCTACTAGCTGGCCGCCCCGGTGCGTGCAGTGAAAAAAACTATCCAGACCCTGTTCTTAGCCGCGCTGGCGCTGTTCGCAGCGCGGCCGGTCTTTGCGCGTGAGGCCTCGGCGGCGGGGAAATTCTATCCGGCCGACCCGGCCGAGCTGGCGCGTACCGTGGATAAATACCTGGTCCCCTCCGGGCGGACCAGGCCGGCCGGGACGGTAGCGGCCGTGCTGGCCCCGCACGCCGGGTACGAGTTTTCCGGGCGCCTGGCCGGCATGTCTTACTGGTTCGCCGGGGACGACTACGAGACGGTGGTGATCCTCGCCACCGGCCATACCGAGGGGGTGAAGGGCGCCGCGCTGCTGGCCTCCGACTTCTATGAAACGCCCCTGGGCAGGGTGCAGCCGGACCGGGAGCTCGCCGCGGCGCTGGTCAAGGCCAGCCCGCTCTTCGAGGACAAACCGTCCGCGCACCTGCGCGAGCACGCCGTGGAAGTGCAGCTCCCTTTCCTGCAGCGCAAGCTGAAAAAACCCTTCAAGCTCCTCGCCGCCACGCTCAATACCGGCGACCCCGCCGCGCGGCGGGAGATAGGGACCGCGCTCGCCGCCGCCCTGAAAGGCCGGAAGGCGCTCCTCGTGATCTCGGCGGATTTTTCGCATTATCCCTCCAAGGCCGACGCCGCGGCCGCCGACGGCGCCATGCGCCTGGCCCTGGAGGCCCTGGACCCGGACCTCCTGCGCAGCGCGGGCGTTTTCATGGCCGCCAAGCGCGTGCCGGGCCTGGAAACCTGCGCCTGCGGCGGCGCGGCGGCGGAAGCGGGGCTGATCGCCGCGCGCGGCCTGGGGGCGAAAAGTTTCCATACGCTGGCCGTTTCGGAGTCCAGCGCCGAGAGCCCGCGCGCCAAGCCGGACAGCGTGGTCGGCTACATCTCCGGACTCTTCCTGAAAGCGGGCCGCCCCGCGGACCTGGAGCTCAGCGCCGGGCAGAAAGACTTCCTGCTCAAAGAGGCCCGGGCGACCCTGGAGCGGGCCTTCTCCGGCGAGCCTCAGCCCGCCGGCCTGGCCGCGGACCCGCGCCTGAATCTTCCGGGCGCGGCTTTCGTCACGCTGAACAAGGGCGGGGCTTTGCGCGGCTGCGTAGGCACCGTGACGCCAGAGCTGACGCTGGCCGACGCCGTGCGCTACGGCGCCTTCAGCGCCGCTTTCCGCGACGGGCGCTTTGCGCCGCTGGCTAAAGCTGAACTGCCGGAAGTGGAAATAGAGATCTCGGTGCTGTCGCCGCTGAGACCGGCGCAGCCGGGCGACATCCGTCCGCGCGCGCAGGGCGTGCTGCTGGAGCGCGGAGGCAAGTCCGGGCTTTTCCTGCCGCAGGTCTGGGACCAGATCCCCGGCAAGGAAGACTTCATGGGGGAACTATGCGCGCAGAAAGCCGGTCTTCCCAGGGACTGCTGGAAGGACCCGGCGGTAAAAATTTACTCTTTCACCGTGGATTCGTTCGAAGAGCTCCGCCGCCCTGCGGCCGGCGCGCCTAAAGAGGGGGACAGCCCCGCGCTTTTGTGATATTATTACAATAAATGGAACCCACGGAGACCCCCACGCAGCGCGCACCCGCCGCCGCCCTCTTTGCCGCGCTGGTCTTCGTTCCCGTCCTTTTTTTCTCCTCGGTTATCGCCGGGCGCGAGATCAGCCGCCTGTACGCCCTGGCCTGGGCGCTCTTCGCCGGCGGGATAGCTTACGCTATCGCCGCCACCGGCAGGGTTTCCTCCTGGCGGCGCGTTTTCTTCTCAACTTCGGCGCTCGCCTTCCTCGTCCACTTCAAGCTGGGCCTGGCCGGCAAGGCGTTCGATCCCACCTGCTTCAAGGATACCCCGTATTGCCATATAGCGATGGCGCCCTATTTCCTCAACTACCTCTACCAGCAGTACCTGGCCCTGATGAGCGCCGGCTGGAAGCTGTGGGGGCCGCTGACGCTGGGCGCGGTGTGGCTGTTCGTTACGCTGGCGCTGGGCCGCGGCTGGTGCTCATGGGCCTGTTTCTACGGCGGCATAGACGACGGGCTCGCCGCCCTGCCGCGCCGGCCGCTGCTGCGCCTGGGGAGCTGGGCCCTGCGCCTGCGCGATCTCCCCGCCGCGCTGCTGATCTTCTTCATGCTGGTCTCGCTGGCCTCCATGCTGCCGGTCTTCTGCCTGTGGTTCTGCCCCTTCAAGGTCACCGGAACGTTCCTCGACGCCGGCGGCTGGCAGCGGACGGCGCAGCACGCGCTGCTGTACTCGGCGCTGGCCGCGCTGCTGCTGGGCCCGCTGCTGACCAAGAAGCGCATCTTCTGCTCCTACCTTTGCCCCTTCGCGGCCTGGCAGGCTTTCTGGGGGCGCCTGAACCCTTTCCGCGTTACGCTGGACCCGGCGTTGTGCACCGGCTGTGTGAAATGCGCGCGGGCCTGCCCGATGACCGCCATCAGCTGCGCGCCCGGCGGCAGGCCCGAAGTGAGCGCCTACTGCAACCTCTGCGGCGAGTGCCTGGAGGCCTGCCCGGGGGCGGGGTTTAAATACACGCTGTTCGGCCTTGAGCTGCCGAAGACGGCCGGCTTCTTTAAAGACCTTTTCACCGCTAAATTCTTCTACGTGTTTTCGGCGCTGACGCTGGGCGCGGCCTTCTCTTCACTCTGGGCCCCGGCCGCGCTGCGCGACATCGTTCATTGGGTCCGCTAGGAGGGGAATATGAAAGACGGCAAATGGCTGGCTCCGCGCTACACCAGCAAGGAGATCTTCGAAAAGGACTTCGCCAAGCTCGACGTCTCGGGCATGGAAGTGAAGTGCCCCGGCTGCAAGGACGCCGTGCAGCTTAACCGCAAGAATCTCGCCAACCGGGCCGCCGGGTGGTGCAAGCGCTGCAACCGGGCCGTGGACATTTAAAGCGTGCCCGCGCTGTTCTCCGAAGGGTTCCTGCTGGGGCTCTCCACCGGCTTCTACTGCCTGGCAGCCTGCCTGCCGCTGCTGGCCCCTTACCTGCTGGCGGAGGGGAAGGCCGCCTGGAAGTTCAACTTCGCCATCTTCCTGCAGTTCCTCGGCGGCCGCTTCGCAGCCTACATGCTCTTCGCGCTCCTGGCGTCGCTGGCCGGCAAGGCCGGCCGCTACGCGCTGCCGGCGCAGCTCCTGCCCGCCTGCATGGCGGCCTGCGGCCTGCTGATGGTGTTCCTGGCCGCGGCCAGGGTCTCTGCCGGGGGGGCGCCCTGCCTGCTGAAGAAAGACCTGAGCCCCTGGTTCAAGCGGCTGCCGCTGGCGCTCGGCTTCGTCACCGGCATCAACGTCTGCCCGCCGTTCGCGGCCGGTTTCATACGCCTTCTGGAGATGGCGGACATCCCGAAGGGGTTCGCCTACTTCGGCGGCTTTTTCGGCGCGACCTCCCTCTTCATCGCCCCGGTGCTGCTGGGCACGCCCTGGCTGGGCCGCCGGGCCAACGAGATCGGCCGGCTTACGCTGCTGCTGGCGGGTCTCTGGTACTCCTTCCTCGGCCTGAAGGGGCTGCTGGTTAATTGACATTCGTCATAGGCCTTAGGGCCCAGAACCGGCTGGGCCCTTTGGTCTTGCCAAACTTGCCCTTTGGGTCCTATAATTAGTATAGATTGATTATAGTCAACAGCCTGCGGAGAGCTTACAACATGTATAAACTGATACTATCCCTCGTCCTGGCAGTCAGCGCGGCGCCCGTGTTTGCCGCGGAAACCCCTTCTTACGACCAGCTTTTAGGCCAGCTCACCAGCGTGCAGGGAGAGATCCCGCTCGCGCCGGTGGCCGACAAGGCCGCTTTCGCCGCGGAGACCGAAGGCCGCTACTGGGTCACCGTCAAGGCGGCCGACAAGCGCGCCCGCACCAAACTGCTGGAAGCCGGCTTCGACATAGTAGAGATCAACGGCGATAAAGTGAGCGGCATCGCCGGCCCCGAGCTCATGGGGCTGCTGTCCTCCAAATCTTACGGTCTGGTCGAAAAGACGGCGCTCGCCGCCCTGGTGCCGGACACCAAGGACTTCCCTTCCCAGGACGCCATTTACCATAACTACCAGGAAACCTACGACCTGCTCAAGCAGCTGGCCTCCGCCAATTCCGATATAGCCTCGCTGTTCTCCATCGGCAAGACCGTGGAAGGCCGCGACATCTGGTGCCTGCGCCTCAATTCCTCCGTCAAGGGCGAAGGCCCCAGCACCAAGCCCGGCGCCTTCTTCATGGGCAACCTGCACGCCCGCGAACACCTGACCACCGAGGTTTCGGTGCTGCTGGCCGCGTGGCTGCTGGAGCACCGCAACGACGCCGACGTGAAGAAATACCTCTCTACCCTCGACATCTACATCGCGCCGATGGCCAACCCCGACGGCTCCGAGTACGACATCAAGACCGGCAGCTACCAGTATTACCGCAAGAACATGGCCAAGAACGCCGACAAGTCCCGCGGCGTGGACCTTAACCGCAACTTCGATTCCTGGTGGTGCGAGGCGGGGGCCTCCACCTATCCCGGCTCCGACACCTACTGCGGCCCCAGGGCCTTCTCCGAGCCCGAGAGCCAGCACCTCAAGCGCTTCTTCGAGGGCCGCCGCAACCTGAAGACTCACATCACCTACCACTCCTACGCCAGCGAGATCCTCTACCCGTGGGGCGGCAATGAAGCCGACGTCCCCAATGACAAGGACAAGCGGGCTTTTATCAAGATCGCGACCGAAATGGGGAAACTTACCAACTACGCTCCCACCAAGTCCAGCGACATGTACGTGGCCACCGGCGACAGCGCCGACTGGGTCTACGCCGCCACCGGCGCGCTGGCCTTCACCTTCGAACTGGAGGGCCGCGGCTTCTACCCCGGCGCCGCCATAGTAAAGGGCGCCGTGGAGCGCAACATCAAGGCCGCGGTGTACCTGCTGAGCGTGACCGACGACCCTTATAAGGTAATATAGCCGCAGGCGGCTGAGCCGAAAAGCCCGGGCCTCCCGGGCTTTTTGCTTGTTTGACCGGCCCGCCGTATAAAAGATACGATTTTTTTAAAGATGATACGCTACCGCTTCCTGAAGAACCCCGACGATAAAACCCTGGACCAGCTGACGGCCCTTTACGCCGAGCAGGGCTGGTGGGACAAGTCGGACAGCCGCGCCATGCTGCGCCGCATCGTGCGGGACAGCCACTGCTTTTTGGCGGCTTTCGAGGGCGGCCGCCTGGCGGGCATGGGCCGCGCCGTGAACGCCCTCTCGAAGGAAGCCTACATCCACGACGTAGCCGTCTTCGCCGACTTCCGCGGCCGGGACGTCGGCTCCGGGCTGGTGCGGCGGCTGACCGCCCGCCTCCGGGATGACGGCATACGCTGGATAGGCCTGATAGCCAGCGGCGGCTCCGCCCCGTTCTACCGCTCGCTGGGTTTTTCCACACCGGCCCGCAGCGCCGCCATGACTAAAAATGTTTAAGAAACTGCAGCCCCACGATTACCGGCACCTGAAGCCCTGGTTCGACGGGCAGCTCTACCCGCTCTGCCCCTACTCGCTGGCCTCCATGATGATCTGGAGCGGCTGCCTGCACGAGGCCTTCTGGCGCGAGGACGGCGGAACGCTGTTCCTTTCCGAAGTCGACATCGAAGACAAGTCCCGCCGCCGCATGCTGCTGCCGCTGCTGCGGCCTTTCCGCTATCCCACGCCGCGGGAACTGGCCGAGGCTGCCCGCGCGCTGGATTTCCCCGGCTACCATTACGTGCCGCAGGATTACGTGGAGATCATAGGCGCGGACAACCTGTGCTGCTACTTCACGCTGCAGGAAGAGGACGGCTACGGCGACTACGTCTACAGCGCCGCGGACCTGGCCCTGCTGAAGGGGCACAAGTATTCCAAGAAGCGCAACCTGATCGCGCAATTCCTGAAGGCCTGCGGCCCCGCCGCTGCCGTGAAGCCGCTGGAGGGGGAGTGCCTGCACGCCTGCCTGCAGCTGTTCGACCACTGGGAAAAAGTCAAGGGCGGCCCGGTGATAGAGGCCATTCCCAACTGCGAGCGCAAGGCCATCGTCAACGCGCTCGAGCATTTTAAGGAGCTGGAGATGTCCGGCGTGGCCGTGGAACTGGACGGCCGCATGGCCGGCTTCGCCTTCGGCTCGCGCCTGACGGCCGACACCTGGACGCTGAATTTCGAGAAGGCCGACCCCGGGGTCAAGGGACTGTACCAGTATCTCGACAGCGAGGCCGCCAAGGCCGCCCCGCCCGGCTACTCCGTGCTGAACAAAGAGAACGACCTGGGCCTGCCCGGCCTGAAAAAGGCCAAGGAATCCTATTTCCCGACGCGGGTGATCAAGTCCTATATCCTTACCTTGAAGAGCTGACCCGCGTCTGTTATAATCGTTTCGGGAAGGGGGAAAAATGCAAACCGAAGAAAAGAACGGGCTGAAGCTGCTGCGGTTCGATATTTTCAGGGGCCAGGCGGGCCTGAACTGCGCCGTCGCCACCCGGCAGGGCGGCGTCAGCGCCGGGCCTTACTCCGGGCTGAACCTGGGCACGGGTACCGGCGACAAGATCGAGAACGCCGAGGAGAACCTGGGCCTGCTCTGCGCGGCGCTGGGCGCGGAGCCCGCGCGGGTGGAGCGCATGCGCCAGCGCCATACGGCCAACGTGGCCGTGCTCGAGGCCGGCGGCGGCGCGCCGCCGGAGAATACTGACGCCCTCGTTACGGGCGTCCCCGGCGTGCCGCTGCTGGGGCTTTCCGCGGACTGCGCCCTCACCTGCTTTTACGACCCGGCCCACAAAGCCATAGCCGTGGTCCACAGCGGCTGGCGCGGGGCGCTGCTGGACGTTTACGGCGCGACGCTGGCCGCCATGCGGCTGCGCTTCGGCACCGAGCCCGGCGACCTGCTGGCCGCCGTGTCGCCGATGATCTCGGCGGCGCATTACCCGGTTAAGGAAGATTTCCTGGAGAAGCTGAAGGCTTTCTACCCCGGCGGGGCGGACAAGCGCTTCCTTGCGCTGAAGGAAGGCCGGCATTACTTCAACCTGAGGGAGCTGCTGCGCTGCCGGCTGGAGGCGCTGGGCGTGCAGCGGCACGAGTTCATGCACCTCTGCACCTATACCGAAAAAGAGCTGTTCTATTCCTGGCGGCGCGACGGGGAGAAAACCGGCCGCTTCGGGCTGATAGCCACGCTCACCTGAGCAGGTCCCAGGCGATCTTCAGCAGCAGCGCGGCCGACACGGCGAAGAGCATCGGCCGGATGATCCACGCGCCTTTCTTAAGCGCAAGGTGCGAGCCGGCGTAATTGCCGGCCATGCCCGCCGCGCCCATGGCCAAGCCCAGGCGCACGTCCACCATGCCCAGCCAGAGAAAGGCCGCCAGCGCGGCCGCGTTCGAGACCAGGTTCAGCAGCTTCGCCAGCGCCGTGGCGCGCAGCAGGTCGAAGCCGCAGAGCCGGGCGAACGCCACCGCCAGAAAGGTGCCGGTGCCCGGCCCCAGCAGCCCGTCGTAAAAACTGACCCCGAAAGAGATGGAGCCGGAGCGCCGCAGCAGGGCGTTCTCGGAGTGCCGCCGGCTGGTGTCCGCCAGGCCGAAGCTTTTCCTGGCGGCCAGGAAAATGGCGACGGGGGGCAGCAGAACCAGCAGCAGCAGGCGGATGGTTTCCGGAGGTACCAGCGAGATGGCCTTGGCGCCGAGGGCGGCGCCGCCGGCGGCCAGCACGATGAGGATGAAGAGGAAGTCCGCGCCGAACCTGGTCTCCCTTACGAATCTGAAAGCGGCTACTGCCGTGCCCAGGCAGGAGGAGAGCTTGTTGGTGCCCAGCAGCAGCGCCGGGGACAGCCCGTGCGCCAGGTAAGCCGGCAGGGTGATCAGCCCGCCGCCGCCGGCGATGGCGTCCACGAACCCGGCCAGGAAGACCAGCAGGGCCAGCGGCAGCCAGGGCTGAGCGGCGCTAAACAGTTCCATTGCCGTCGGGCTGACTCGCAGCCGCGCCTTTCCAGAGGGCTTCCAGTGCGGTCCGGACCTCCGCTGACTCTTTCTCGGCGCCCGGCAAGGTTTCTTCGGCGCCCGTCACCGTTCCCGCCTTGCCCAGGGACTCCAGGACGAAGCAAAGTTTCTGGAGGCGCTTGGCGCCTATGTTGCCGCTGCTGCCTTTCAGCGAGTGGGCGGCCTGGCGCAGCGCCTCGGCGTCGCCGGCTTTAACGGCGGCCTTTATGGCTGCCAGCCTGGCGTCGAGGTCGGCCAGGTAGGTGCGGGCGAGGTCGGCCAGGAAGCCAGGGTTCTCCGGCCCGGCAAGCTCGCGCAGTTCCTTTATGACGAAGGCGTCCAGCGGCGAGTCCCATTGCGCCAGCGCCCCGGCCAGGGCGTCCATGCGCACCGGCTTGGGGATGTAGCCGTCCATGCCGGCGGCCAGGCACTTCTCCCTGTCGCCCTGCAGGGCGTTGGCCGTCATGGCCACTATCGGCGTGCGGCGCTGGTCGGTCTCGAGCCTGCGGATCTCGGCCGTGGCCTGGAAGCCGTCCATCTCGGGCATCTGGCAGTCCATCAGCACCAGGTCGTAGGGCTGCCGCTTCATGGCCTCCAGCACTTCCAGGCCGTTGGCGGCTACGTCGGAGGCGTAGCCCAGCTTCTCCAGCTGCTTCACCGCCACCTTCTGGTTGACGGTGTTGTCCTCGGCCACCAGCACGCGGAAATACTTATTCAGCGGCTTCCTTTCGGCTTCGGCCGGCTGGGTCTGCTCGGCGTGCCCGGCGTGGGCCCCGGCGAGGGCCAGGCTGAGCTTTTTGAGCAGGGCCAGGGGGCGCACCGGCTTGCCCAGGCAGGCGCTGATACCGGCGGCGTCCAGGTCCAGCTGCTTCAGCTCGTGGCCCAGCGAGGTCATCATGACCGCCCGGAGGCCGGCGAGCGCGCGGTCCTTCTTTATCTCGGCGGCCAGCATCAGCCCGTCCATGCCCGGCATCTGCATGTCCAGCACCATGATGCGGAAAGGGTCCGGCCCCGCCGCCTCTTTCTTCAGCAGCTCCAGCGCCGCGCGCCCTGAGGGCACGGCGGAATAGCGCATGCCCCAGGCTTCCAGGTAGCGGCTGATTATTTCCCGGTTGGCGGCGTTATCGTCCACTATCAGCGCCCGCGCCCCGGACACGTCCGCGGCCGGCCGCTCCGGGGCCGGCGCGCCCTCCTGCACTTCGAACGGCAAGGTGAACCAGAAAGTGGAGCCCTTCCCCTGCTCGCTCTCGAAGCCGATGGTCCCGCCCATCAGCTCGACCAGCCGTTTGGAGATCGAGAGCCCTAGCCCGGTACCGCCGTACTTGCGGGTGGTGGAGGCGTCGGCCTGGGAGAAAGAGGCGAACAGGTTCTTCTGCGCTTCCGCCGGCACTCCGATGCCCGTATCGGTCACGGAGAATCTCAGCACCGCGCTCGTTTCCTCCGCTTTTTCGGCCGTGACCCGCAGCACCACTTCTCCTTTCTCCGTGAACTTGACGGCGTTGCCCAGCAGGTTCAGCAGCACCTGGCGCACGCGGCCCTGGTCGCCGCGCAGCGCGGGGGGGACGCCCTCGCTGACAAAATAGGCCAGCTCTATCTCTTTGGCCTGCGCCCGGGAAGCCAGCAGGTCCGCCGTGCCCTCCACGGTCTCGCGCAGGTTGAAATCCATGCTCTCTATCAGCAGCTTGCCGGATTCTATCTTGGAAAAGTCGAGGATGTCGTTGATGATATCCATGAGGCCCTCGCCGGCGCCGTTGACCGTCTTCACGTAGTCGCGCTGCTGCTGGGTAAGCGGCGTGTCGAGCAGCAGGCCGGTCATGCCTATGATGGCGTTCATGGGCGTGCGGATCTCGTGGCTCATGTTGGCCAGGAACTCCGACTTCATGCGCGCCAGCTCCACGGCGGCGTCGCGGGCCTTTTCCATCTCCTTCTGGGCCAGCTTGCGGTCGGTGATGTCCAGCTTGACCGCCACGAAATTGGTAATTTCTCCCCGCGGGTCCTTGACCGGGGAGATGGAGGCGTATTCCCAGAAGAGCTCTCCGTTCTTCTTGCGGTTGAGGAACTCGCCCTGCCATTCCCTGCCGGCGAGCAGGGTGTCCCAGAGCTCTTTGTACTTGGCTACCGGAGTGCTGCCGGACGCGATGACGCGGGGATTCTGTCCCAGCAGCTCCGCCTCTGTGTAGCCGGTAAGCGCCAGGAATTTAGGGTTGGCGTATTCTATGCGGCCGTCTTTGTCGGTTATCACCAGGGAGGTGGGGCTGGCTTTCACGGCGGCCGAGAGCTTGCGCATCTGCAGCTGGGCCGCTTTACGGCTGCTGATGTCCGTGGCCAGACCCAGGAAGCCGACAAGGTTGCCGTTATGGTCTTTCACTGCCGTGACCACCAATTCCACCGGGAACTTCCTGCCGTCCTTCGCCACGTAAGTCCACTCGCGGGCCTCGTAGCCGCCCTGGCGCGCCGTCTCGACGAAGATGTCGAAGCCGCGCACCGGGCGCCCGAGCTGACGCGTCAGTTCTTCGCCCCGGGCCTCCATCTCCGCCGCCAGGTGCAGCGGGGCGGGGGTGCTGACGCCCACCAGTTCTTCCGCCTTGTAGCCCAGCAGTTTCTCGGCGCCCGCGCTGAACAGGATTATGGTGCCCTTCATGTCAGTGGAGATGATGGAGACCTGCGTGGCCGAATCCACTATGCTGCGCAATTGCGCGTGCGCGTCAGCCAGCGCCTCCTCGGCCGCCCGGCGAGTGCGGGCTCCGTGCAGTACCGCGCCCAGCGCGCCCAGTACGATCAGGAAAGTGAAGAGGAAGATAATGGTCAGCAGGGTGTTGCGCTGCGAGGCCGCGGCTTTTGCCTCCAGTTCCGAGACGGCAAGGTCGCGCCGTTCGGTTCCCTGCATCTCGTTGATCAGCGCGTTTATCTCCGCGGTGAGGCTGGTGCCCTCACCCTTGCCAGCCAGATCGCGGGCGGCCTCGAAGCCCTTAGTCCGGCGCATAAGCACCACGTCGCTCATAACGGCCTTGCGGCGGTTCAGCAGGTCCTCCAGCGCCGCCAGGCGCGGGCCTTGGGCGGAGTGGGCCTTCTCTACCACCCGCAGAAAGTTCAGTTCTTTCTCCAGGACCGAGACGGCCGCGGAAAAGGGTTTCATGGCGTCGGGGCTGCCGGTGATGATATAGGACCGTACCGCCGACTCGGCGCCAAGCAGGGCCGAGTAGATTTCATCGGAACCGCGTATCGAATCCCGGGTGTGACTGATCTGCGCGTCGGTTTTGCGCCAGTAGCTCAGGTTCTGGTAGAGCAGCGCGCCCAGCCAGGCCATTACCAGTATTATAAGCGCGGCTGCCGCGGCGCTGGTTTTAGAATTAAGTTTAATATTCATGAGACCTGTCAGGATCCTGCGGCCCGGCCGCCCCAGAGGGTATGATACAAAATGCCGCCGCGGTAAATAAAATCCTCAGCTTTCCTTTTGCGATGCGGCCCGCTAATATGTAAAATTAATAAATTCACTACCAAGGCGGTGGCTATATGGACAGGGATTCAAACCTCGAAAAACTCAGGAGCACGATAGAGATCTCCGGCGGCGCCAAGCGCGTGGACCTGCTGCTAAAGAACGCGCGGGTCATAAACACCTTCTCCGGGGACATCCACCGCACGCATGTCGCCATCCACGGCGGCAAGGTGGTGGGCTTCGGCGACTACAAGGCCAAGGCGATCATGGATCTCAAGGGCGCCTACCTGGCCCCGGGCTTCATCGACGGCCATGTGCACATCGAGAGCTCGATGGTGAAGATCCCCGAGTTCGCCCGCACGGTGCTGCCCTGCGGCACCACCTCCGTGGTGATAGACCCGCACGAGATCGCCAATGTCCTGGGGCTCGACGGCATCAAGTACATGATGAGCTCCAGCCTCAACGCCGTGCTGGGCGTGTACGTGATGCTTCCCTCCTGCGTGCCGGCCACGCACCTGGAGACCGCGGGCGCGGAACTGGACGCCCACGACCTGTCGCTGCTGCTGGGCGACGAGCGCGTGCTGGGCATCGGCGAGATGATGAACTATCCCGGCGTGATCTACCGCGACAAAGGCGTGCTGGAGAAGATAGCCATCGCGAAGAACAAAGTTATCGACGGCCACGCGCCCATGCTCAAGGACAAGCAGCTTTACGCTTACGTCTCCGCCGGGATCAAGAGCGACCACGAGTGCACCGACGTGGCCGAGGCCCGCGAGAAGCTGCGCGCCGGCATGTACATCATGATCCGCGAGGGTACCGCGGCCAAGAACCTTAAGAACCTGCTGCCGCTGGTGAACTCCGAGAATTCCCGCAAGTTCATCCTCGTCACCGACGACCGCCACCTGGAGGATATAGAGAAGCAGGGGCACATAGACTACCTGGTGCGCACGGCTATCAAGCTGGGCGTGGACCCGATCCGCGCCATACAGATGGCCACCATCAACACGGCCGAATACTTCGGCCTCAAGAACCTGGGCGCCATCGCCCCCGGCTACCAGGCGGACCTGGTGATACTGCAGGACCTCAAGGGCATGAAGGTCACCAAGGTCTTCAAGCACGGCAAGCTGGTAGCCACCGACCGCAAGATCACGCCCGGCGTGATCAAGGAATACGAGGGCAAGGCCCGCGGCACCGTGAACGTGAAGTGGATAGAGCACGAGGACTTTGCGCTGAAGGCCGAGGGCAAGTACGCCAGGGTCATCAACGTCATCCCCGACCAGATCGTCACCAAGATGAGCGTGGAAAAGGTCAAGCAGGACGGCGGCTACGTCTCGGCCGACACCGACAACGACGTGCTCAAGATCGCCGTGATAGAGCGCCACATGGCCAGCGGCCGCATCGCCAAGGGCCTGGTAAAGGGGTTCGGGCTCAAGAAGGGCGCCATCGCTTCTTCGGTCTCGCACGACTCGCACAATATCGTGGTGATAGGCACGCACGACGGTGACATGTACGCGGCGGCCGTGCAGGTGGTCAAGATGCAGGGCGGCATAGTGGCCGCGCTCAACGGCCAGGTGCTGGAAGCCCTGCCGCTGCCCGTGGCCGGCCTGATGAGCGACCGCAGCTCCGAGTTCGTGCGCGAGAAGCTGGCGCGCCTGGCCGCCGCGGCCAAGATGCTCGGCTCGAAGCTCACCGACCCGTTCATGGCGATGGCCTTCCTGACCCTGCCGCCCATCCCCGAACTGCGCATCACCGACCGCGGCGTCATCGACGCCGTGAAATTCAAGGTGACGCCGCTGTTCTGCGGCCCCGGGGGGAAATGAAGATAGTCCTGGCGGCCGTGCTCGCCGCGCTCGCCTGCGCCCCCGCGCGGGCGGCGCAGCTGGAGCGCGGTCCCTACCTGGAGAACATGTCCAAGGAGATGGTGACGGTCCGCTTCCGGGTGGACGTAGCCTCTCCGGCGTGGCTCGCCTACGGCGCGCCGCCGGACTGCGCCCGCTTCCTGACCCCGCTGACCGTAGTGAAAGAGAACCGCGTGCCGCTCTTCGGCCTGCTGCCCGACACCACGCATTGCTACCAGCTCTACCTCACCGCCTACGAGAGCACGGCCGTTTACAAGGCTTTCGAAGGGGCCTTCACCACCTTCCGCGAGGAGGAAAAGCCGTATTTCTCCTTCCTCGCGTTCGGCGATTCCGGCTCCGGCACCGAGGAGCAGCTGGAGCTGGCCGCGCAGCTGGTTAAGCTCCGCCCTGACTTCGTGGTGCATACCGGCGACATGCTGTCGGAGGGCCTGGACGAAATGGCCGACGAGGAATACTTCGCGCCTTACGCGCCCCTGCTGGCGCGGACGCCGTTCTTCCTCACGCTGGGCAACCACGACTACGGGCGCGACCTGAAGACCGCCGCGGGCAAGGGCTTTCTTAAAGCCAATTTCACCCCGTTCCACAGCACGCCGCTGACCGGCCTGCCCCCGCATTACTATTTCTTCGACGTGGCCGACGCGCGGTTCTTCGTGCTGGACGCCAACGCCTTCCACGGCGCCAAGTTCGCGCCGCCGCTGGACCCCGAGTCCAAGCAGTACAAGTGGCTGCAGCATTTCCTGTCGAAGTCGGGCGAGAAGGCCTGGAAGTTCGTGGTCGTCCACGAGCCGCTCTATTCCACCGGCGCGCACGGCGTGTCCGAGGAGCAGGTGAAGGCGCTGGAGCCGCTGCTCCTGAAATACAAGGTTGACCTGGTGCTGCAGGGCCACGATCACAATTACGAACGCACCCTGCCCATTAAAGACGGCCTGGCCGACCCGGAGGGGGGCATTACCTACGTGACGCTGGGCGGCGGCGGCTCGCCCCTCTACATACAGCGCCGCAACGAGGAATGGTCCGCCAAGTTCCTGCCGGTCTACCACTTCGCGATCTTCGACGTGAAGGACAACGCGCTGAAGATGACCGTCTATGACAAGGCCGGGGAAGTGGTGGATACGCTGGAACTGCAGAAGTAGCCCGCCCCGCCCGGCGGCGGGGGAAGAAAAGCGCGACAAGAGCCGCGCTTTTTTTATTTCCCTGCGGGACGGCCCCTGCGCCGGCGCGCATATTATATAATGCTCGGGTCAGGGCGTCACTTTTCCGGAGGAACTCAATGCGTCATTTTACTGCGCTTTCCGCGGCTTTCTGTTTTCTGGCGGCTGTCCCGTCGTCGTCGGCGGCCCAGGCGGGCGCGGACTCGCCCTGCGCCGTGTTCGACCGGCAGGTGCAAAGCAAAGAGCTCTCCGACGGGGCCGCCCAGTGGGCCGCCCTGGCCAAGGTCATGGCCGCGGATCCGCTGTTCGCGCAGCTCGGCCTCGACAAGCTGGAGTTCAAGGCCGGCAACCGCCTCGCGTATGACTACGACCTGAAACTGGGAGACGATACGCTGGACCTGGAGGGCGTGCTCATGTTCGATCCCGCCCCGGCGGACGGCGCGCCGCTGGCCACCCTGGCCGCCAAGACGCAGTCGCGTACGCAGACCGACCTGGTGGAACTGGGCCAGTTGCGCGCCACCGCGGCCGCGCTGCAGGCGTCGGTTTACAAAGAGAACGGCGGTTATAAACTCTATGCCCGGCTGATACCTTATTTCACCGACCATAACAGAGAGCCGCGCCCTTGCATCATGCTGTCCAAGGGCAAGAGCGGACTGGATTTCGCCGTGACCGGGGGGAACCTCCTGCTCAAGGAGCTCTATCCGCCGGCCGCCCTCGTGAAGATCTTCGACCAGGTCGCCCTGACGGGCGTGGTCAAGCAGGGTAAGGAAATAGACGTGCTCGGCGCCGTGAGCGGCAAGGACATCAAGGCGGAGTTCGAGACCGGCCGGGACTACCTGCTGGTGACCGGCGCGGACCTGGTCCTCTCCGATTTTATCCCCGAGGCCGGGGCCGCCCCGTTCCTCGACGGGTTCGCCTTCGAGAACTTCACTCTTTCCGGCGGCACGCTGACCGTGAACGGCCTGCAGAACGGCCGTAAGCTCGCCGTCTGGCGCGGCGCCGACCGCAAGTCCTTTTCCGTGTCGGGCGACGGCCTTAAACTTTCCGATTTCATTCCCGCGGCGGCCCAGGTGCCCTGCGTGAACGGTCTGGCGCTGGACAGCGTCCGCCGCTCCGACGCCGAACTGGCCATCGCAGGCCGGCTCAACGGCAAGCCCGTAGCGGTCTCCGCCTCCCTGACGGAGAACAAGGTGGAAATGACGGGGCCCGCCCTGAGCCTGCCCGCCTGCCTGCCGCTCTCGCTCAACCTGCCCTTCCTTAAACTCTTCAGTTTCGGGGCCCTGTTCCAGTGGCCGGACCGGCTGGAGGTGGACGGCACCCTCGACGGCAAGGACGTAAAGCTGGTGTGGATCTTCGCCCCGAACACCGTCACGGTCACGGGCGAGAGCATCGAGCTCGGCGATATAATCCCCGCGGCCGCCAAGCTCCCCCTGCTCGACCGCTTCGCTTTCCTGAGCCTGGAGTATTCCAAAGCCGAGCTGAAAGTGAACGGCACCGTGAGCGGCAAGGCCCTGGCGGTGGTGCAGGACAATGCGGCCAAAACCTTCACGGTTACCGGCGCCGGCCTGAAGCTCGGGGATTTTATCCCCGAAACCTCCGGCATCGCCTACCTGCGCAGGTTCGACTTCAGGGAGCTGCGCCAGAGTCCCGGCGGCGTGCTGGCGGCCGGCGGCGTGGACGGCAAAGCCGTGACGGTGGAGAGCGATAAAGCCTCCGCCTCGTTCACCGTGACCGGCGACGATCTGAAACTATCCGACTTCGTGCCGGAGGCGGCGCAGGTCTCTTTCCTCGACGCCTTCTCGCTCGACCGCGTGCGCAGTTCTCCCGGCGAGTTCGCGGCGGAGGGCAAGGTGAACGGCAAGGCGGTCACGGTGGCCGACCACGCGACCAGCAATATCTTCACCGTGACCGGCGACGGCCTGAAGCTCCAGGATTTCTTCCCGGAGAGCAAGGACCTGACGGCGCTGAATACCTTCGCTTTCGAGAGCCTGACCCATACCGCCGACGGGGTGACCGTGACCGGCAAGGTCAACGGGAAAGCCGTTTCCGTGAACCGCGGCTCCGCGGACCAGACCTTCACGGTAAAGGGCGACGCCCTGAAGCTGGCGGACTTCGTGCCCGCCGCGGCCAAGGTCTCTTACCTGGATAATTTCGCCTTCCTCGCGCTGACCTGGCGCCCGGACACCCTGGAGGTGGACGGCGCCGTGAACGGCAAGAGCGTCGCCGTGACGCTGGACAAGGCGGCCAAGACCTACACCGCCTCCGGCTCGGCGCTGCAGCTGGCGGATTTCGTGCCCGAGGCGGCCAAGCTGCCCTACCTCGCGCGCTTCGACCTGACCCGCGTGCAGGAGCGCCCCGCCGGCGTGCTGGTGGCTGGCGACGTGGACGGCAAGGCCGTTACCGTGGACTATGACAGGGCCGCCGCTTCCTTTAAGGTGACCGGCGACGGCCTGCAGCTGAAGGATTTTATCCCGCAGGCGGCCAGCGTGGGCTACCTGGACAACTTCAAGTTCGACGGCCTGCTCTATTCCGCCGCCGCCCTGGAAGTGAGCGGCAAGGTGAACGACAAGGCCGTGACGGTGAAGAAGGCTTTGGACGCGCCGGACTTTTCCGTTACCGGCGACGACCTGAAACTGGCCGACTTCATTCCCGGCGCGGAGGTTGTGCCCTGCGTGAGCGCCTTCGCGCTCGACAGCGTCCTCCGCTCTGAGACCGAGCTCGGCATAACCGGCCGTGTCGACGGCAAGCCGGTCTCCATTTCTGATACTTTCGCCGACAACAAGGTGCAGATGAGCGGCCCGGGCCTGAGCCTGCCTGCCTGCCTGCCGCTGTCGCTCAACCTGCCTTTCCTGAAGCTCTTCAGCTTCGGCGCCCTGTTCCACTGGCCGGACCGCCTGGAAGTCGACGGCACGCTGAACGGCAAGGACGTCAAGCTGGTCTGGGTCTTCGCCCCTGACACCGTCACGGTGACCGGCGACAGCATAAAGCTGGCCGACGTGATCCCAGCCGCCGCCCGGGTTCCCTTCCTTAACGGCTTCGCTTTCCTCGAGCTGGATTATTCCAAGGAGCAGCTGGCCGTTAGCGGCACGATGCGCGGCAAAGCCGTCTCGGTGACGCAGGACAGCGCGGGTAAGTCCTTCCGGGTGACCGGCGACGACCTGAAGCTGGCGGATTTCGTGCCGGAAGCCGAAGGCCTGCCTTTCCTTAAAGCCTTCGCTTTCGACGCCCTGGCCTACAGCCAGGCCGCGGTGACCGTGGAGGGCAAGCTCAACTCCAAGGCCGTGGCCGTTACCAAGGCCTTTGGCGCGGACGGGTCCTTCACCGCCCGGGGCGAGGGCCTGACGCTGGGCGACATAGTGCCCGAGGCGGCCGGCCTGAAGGCCTTCGACTCGCTGGCGCTGGACTTGGTTTCCGTCTCGCCCGCCATGGTTGAAGTCGCGGGCAAGTTGAACGGGAAAGCCGTGAAATTCTCCCGGACCCGCGGCGACAAGCCGGTCACCACCGTTACCGCCGACGGCCTGACGCTGGGCGACATCTACGCGCCGCTGGCCGGCTTGCCGGCGGTGAACGCCGTGGCCATGATCAAGCTCAGCCTCGACGGCTCCTCCGTGGAGGCCGAGGCGCGCCTCAACGGCGTGACGGTGGACGTGGTAGCTCACGCCGGGCAGACCGCGGACGCCTACACCGCAGTCTTCTTCGGCACGCTCGGCGCGGCGACCTTCGTGCCGGCCGCGCAGGGGCACGTGGTCAACGACCTCGCCCTGGAGCGCGCGCTCTTCATCGTGCAGCCGGCTGGCTCGCCCGCGCGCACCGTCGCGGCGGCGGACCTGCCCGGCGGACTGCCCACGCTCGTGGGCTGGGGGGCCGGCGACACGCTGGCCCTTTCTGAAGGCGTGAATTTCGCCGCCTGGCTGAACGTGACCAAGTCCGGGGCGCTGGCGAAAGCCTTCGCCGCGGCCGGCCTGCCCTCCGGCGGCCTGTTCCTTAAAGGCACGGTGGCCCCCGGCTCTTTCAAAAGCATGACCGGAGCGGCGCCGGCCGCCGCGGCCTCGCTGTCCGAAGCCGACAAGCAGGGCCTGCTCGCCGGGCTGAACCTTTCAGTGGCCCTGCCGCTGCCTTCCCTGCCGGCGATAGCCGGGCTGGTGACGGTGCGCGGCCCCGTGATCCTCTCCATTGGCGGCGACGCCAGGGGCAAAAGCAGCCTCTGGGCCAATGTGCCCGCTCCCATAGCGGCCTCCAGGCCCGCCGGCGACCTCGACGTCTCCCTGCAGTTCGGCCTCGACATCGTGGGCGCCGGCGTCAGCGAGAAGCTCGACGCGCTGGTGAGCCTCGACAAGGGCGCGCGCGCCGGCTACAGCCTGCTCGCCGTCTACGAGGGCGCCTGGAAGCAGCCCTTCGGCATCCAGGGCCTCACGCTCGACAACGGCGGCTTCGAATTCTCCCTCGAGAAGGCGGCCGACGCTTCGAAGAGCGGCCTGGCCTTCTTCGCCACCGCGCAGATAGGGGCCAAGAACGTGGCCGTGGCCGCGCAGCTCAAACGCGAGGCCGGCAAGGTGTCGCTGGATTACTTCCAGTTGGACGGCCAGTTCCGGCCCGGCGATTTCCCCGGCGGCAAGAACATCCCCTACGGCGACAAGTTCGAGCTGGACCAGCTCAAGCTCTCTACCAAAGGCATAGAAGCCAAAACGGTAATAGCCGGCAAAAAAGTGGACGCCTACCTGTTCGACGCCGGCGCTCCCGGCGCGCCCAACTGGGTGTTCGCCGCGGCCCAGAAGAACTTCAACGTGACGGAGCTGCTGCCGGCCGCCAAGGCCGTCAAGCCTTTGGCCGCCATGACCATTCCCGAGGCCGCGCTGATCGTCTCGGAGAAGGGGCTTAAGAACGCGGACCGCAATTCCCTGGGCGTCATAGCCAAGGACCTGTTCGACGGCGTGCTCGGCAAGTCCGCCGTGAAGCTCAATATCCCCGACGGCATAAGCGTGCTGGCCGGCTTCGACGCTGGCGCCATGGGCCCGCTGGGCAAGGGCCTCAGCGGCATCGGCGTGCACGACGACGCCGTGGTGATGGGCGCCGTGACCGGCGTCTTCGCCGGCAACCCCGGCGTGATGCTGTCCATCACGATGGACAATCCCGGCGACCCCAAGGGGCTGCCCAAGAAAGTGGTGAGCTTCAAGCCCGGCGTGCCGCCGGCCTATTTCGTGCAGTGGTCCGGCACCGAGCTCGACGCCGGCCTGCGCGTGCCGCTGCTGATCAAGGCCGGCAAAGAAACGCTCTCCATGGACGCGGACCTGGAGCTCAAGTTCGCCGAGAGCGGCGTGGGCGTGAAGGTGCTGGCCGTTATGGACGGCGCCTGGCACCAGCCCTTCGGCATAAAGGGCCTGGTTCTGAAAAATGTGAAGGTGGACATGTCGGTCAACGAGATCGGCGAGGTTCAGTTCGGTCTGGCCGGCGACCAGCTTTACGGGCATTGCTCGGACCCCAAGTCCAAGGACTGCCTGGACCTGGATATGGCCATGAGCGTGAAGATCCCGCTCGAGGCCGGCCTGCCCGACGGCGTGGCCTTCTCCGGCAAGGCCAATAAGCTGGGCCTGCCGGCGCTGATAGAGATCACCGAGACCATCACCGGCGCGCCAGCGGGGAGCCTCGCCGCCCTGCCTGCGCCTTTCTTCGAGATCAAGAACGCGCAGGTGGCCTTCGCCACGCCCGGCGCCTCGGACCCGCAGCTCGGGCTGGTGGGCGAGGGCTTCGCCTTCGCCGGCGTGTTCGTCTTCATGAACCGCGAGCTCGGGCAGGTCAAAGGTTCCGGCGGCCCCGCCGGCACCGCCATCAAGGGGACCATAGACGATATCGACCTGGACATCATCAAGTTCACCGGCAACAGCATAGACTTCGCCATGGGGCCGAAGCCGCGCTACGCCATAGATTCCAACGTGAACCTGCTGGGCACGCCGCAGCAGGTCAAGCTCGACATCGAGCCGCCCTACTTCGAGTTCGACCTGAACGAGAAACTGGGCGCCTTCGGAGCCGCGCTGCTGACCGTGCGCATGGACGGATTCGACCTGATGAAAGGGACCTTCGACAAGAACGCCGGCGTCAGCGTTACGGGCGTGTTCAAATCCGACCTGGTGCCGTGGATGAAGACGGAGGTCAAAAAGGGCGTGGAGGAACTGCGCGACTCCGCCCGGGCCAAGTTCGAAGAGGATACCAAGGCCCTGCAGGCCGCCAAAGCTTCTGTGAACGAGATCGACTCCAAGATCGAGGCGATAAAGAAAGAGGACCAGAAGGCCAAGGACCGCGCCGACGAGGCGCTGGAGTCCGCCCGCCGCCGCGTGAACTCGCTGCAGGACAAGCACGACCACGAGGAGCACGAGGCGCATCACTGCGGCTCGAAGTGGACCCACTGGGCCTGCTCGCCCGGCTGGCGCATAGCCTCGGCCTCCACCTGGGTGGTGCTGGAAGTGGCCAACGGCGCCCTTAGCGCCGCCGAAAAAGCCGTAGCGGCCGCCACCAACCTGGACCCGCGCGTCGCCGTGCTGATAGCCCAGCGCGACATAGAGCGCGCGGCCCTGTCCGTGGCCGAAGCCGTGGTGAAGGTCACGGAAGAGATCGAGGACTTCGTGCTCAAGGAACTGGAGACCGTGCTCGAGCGCGCGGTGTCCAGCATGCCGCTGGAGATAGACGAAGCCGTGATAGTGGGCGACCTGCGCGACATGGTCACGCACAACGACCCGATGGTGCTGGACATGAAATTCAAGATAGCCGGCGCCCCCATGCACGAGTTCTTCGCCGTGAAGGTGCCCGACAGCCCCGAGAACGCAGAATTCGACGCCACCGCCTTCGCGCTGCTGCCCGCGCTGGCGCTGGACAAGCTGACCGAGGAGGCCCTCAGCAAGATCTCGCCCAAGGCCTCGCGCTGGGTGCACTCGCACATCGCCACCAGCCTCGCCGCCGCCAACGAAAAGGTGCGCGACCAGGTGGCGGCGGAAGAGGAGAAGTACGCCAAGGTGCTGGCCTCTTTCGACGACGGCAGCGCCAAGTACCGCAAGGCTTTCGAGGAGCAGACCGACGAGCATCTGTCGCTGGTGGAGGCCTACCAGGTCAGCGATACCATGCCCGACAGCCTGGAGTATTCCAACATCTATCTGGCCATCGGCCACAGCGACCACTGCCTGGGCGTCTCTAAGGACGGCTTGAGCGTGGTGCAGATGGTCTGCAAGGACGCTGATACCGAGATGTGGAGCACCGTGAAGCTCGCGAGCGACACGGCCAAGGGCTACGTGCAGCTCAAGAACAAGGGCCTCTGCCTGAAGGCCCGCAACGGCGACAAGCCGGATAACTTCGAGCCGCTCATCCTGGCGCCCTGCGACCCGGCGGACCGCCACGAGCAGTGGAAGATCCACTCCTCCGACGGTTTCTACGACGAGATAGTCAACCGCTTCGCGCAGAAGTGCCTGCACTTCAATAAAGAGGACGCCAATCCCGAGACGGCCTACGCGGTCTGGTCCGGCTGCTACGGCGCCGACAGCCAGACCTTCCGCGATATCACGGACGCCGAAAAGCCCACCTGGCATAAGATCGACTCCATGGTAAAGGCCGGCAACGGCCTCTGCCTGGACGTGGCCGAGGACGGCGAGAATACCGCCGCGGTGACGCCGGACAAGAAGGAGCTGAAACTGCTGGCCCACAAATGCGGCGACGGCAGCGAGCGCTTCAACTTTATCGAGGAAGTGAACGGCGACATCAGGCTGGTGCACGTTGAGACCGGCCTCTGCATCTATCCGCAGGAAAAGGCGCAGACGCTGGCGCTGCGGGCCTGCGACCGCGGCGCGGACATGTTCTGGCGACTTAACGACTTGGAGGGCTCGGCCGACCAGTTCTTTAACCCCGCCCGCAATTCTTGTATGATACTACCGGCGCCCCCGAAGGGCGTCACCCAGGACGCGCAAGCGGGCCTGGCGGACTGCAAGACGGTCCCCAATGACGCTACCCTCATGGACTTCGTGAAATGAAAAAACTGAACGCCCTGTTGCTCACCCTGGCGCTGCTGGCGCCTTCCTTCGCCGGCTGCGCTTCTTCCGGCTCGGCCCGCAGGCCGCGGCTGGACCCGGCCGTGGACCGGATGCTCGCCGAGGCCTCCAAAAAGCCTTCCGGCAAAACGGCGGCCGACGCCGCCGCCGGCATCAAGGCCCTGCGCCGCGGCCGCTACGCCGACGCGCAGAAGCGCTTCGAGGCGGGCCTGCGGCTGGACCCGGAGAATGGCAGCCTGCACTTCCTCAACGGCCTCTCCTACCACCTGCGCTCGCTCGGGGGGGACCAGGCCATGCTGCAGCTGGCGGAGTCCGGCTACGCGCTGGCGCTGCGCTTCGACCCTGATAATTACTGGGCCTCCTACTTCCTGGGCCATGCGTACTTCGCGCAGAAGCGCTACAAGGACGCTCAGAACCAGTTCTCCTACGCGCTGCTCTACGCGCCCGGAGACGCGGACTTCCTGCGCGGCCTCGCGGTGGCCTCTTACTACGCGCAGGACCTGGAGACGGGCGGCTGGGCCGCCGAAAAAGCCCTGAAACTGGAGCCCGCCAAGCCTTCCGGCTGGCGCGCCGCCGCGCTGCTCAGGGCGGCCCGCGGCGACGTCGCCGGCGCCGGCGCGGCGCTGGCGCGGTTCAAAGAACTTTCCGACAAGGCCCCCGGCGCCGCCGGAGAATGGACGGCCGAACGCCTGGCGGTAAGGGTCGCGGACTGGAAAGCTTTCCACGAGCGCAACCCCGAACCCGTCAAGGCCGCCGGCAGCGTTTTCACCGCCGGCCCGCAGGCCGAGGGCAAGCCGGTGGACCTTGGCGATTCCGGGGACAATTACGACGGCGACGAAGCCGCCGCCACCGCGGCGCTGACCGACGCGGGCGCCGCCAAACCGGCAAATCCCAACGCCCCCAAGATGGCGCTGGTGGACGTGGTGATCCTCAGCACCGAGGAGAACCGCAGCCAGTCCAAGGGCGTGAACCTCCTGGCCGGCCTCAAGGCCACGCTGACAGGCACGCTTTTCGCCTATAAGTGGACCTCCGCCCACGGCTCCGGCGGCACTTCCGGCCGCGCCGTCACGGTGTCGCCCAGCTTCACCCTGGAAGGCCTGGATTACAACCTGAACATCTGGAACGACGGCGTGAACAAGGCCGAGGTGCTGGCGCGCCCGTCGCTGCTGGCGGTGGCGGACCAGACCTCGCAGTTCTACTCCGGCGCCATCCTGCACGTGCAGCTCAACAGCAATAATTCCGACGGCTCGCTGGTGGACGTGCCGGTGGGCATCAACCTGTCCGTCACGCCGACCTTTCTCGACGACGAGACCGTGCGGGTGAAGGTGCACGCGGACCGCAGTTTCATAGAATCGCGCAGCGAGAAGCTGGGCTTCTCGGCCTTCTCGCAGACGTCCAAGACCTCGGTGGACTCCACCGCTGTGCTGCGCTTCGGCGAAACCCTCATCCTCAGCGGCCTCACCGAGAACGAGACCTCCAGGAGCAAGAGCGGCGTGCCCATACTTCAGAGCATTCCCATAATACAGTGGTTCTTTTCCAACAAGAACGAGTCCGAGACCAAGAAGTCCGTGATGATACTGCTGTCGCCGAATAAGGCGCGCCGCGCGGGCGAGCACATGACCCCGGCCGAGATAAAGGAGTTCAAAAAGGCCGCCAAGCAGGGCGCCCAGGCCGTGGAACACCTCAAGTCCCTGAAGAAGAAGGAAGGGCTGGCCGGCAAGGACAACCTGGACGCCGTCTTCGAGCAGCTGTCCGGCACCAAGTTCTACCGCGAGTTCCAGTCCGGCGACCTGCGCCTCGACGAGTGGCACAACTCCGACAGCCTGACCGGCTCGCTCAAGCGTGTGCTGGGCTTCTTCTGGTACTGATGACCCGCCTGCTGCCGCTGCTGCTTGCGCTCGTAAGCCCCGCCCAGGGCGGGACTTTCGAGCTGCGCGACGCTGTAGCGGCCGCGGCCGAGTCCGCTTCTCCCGCCGTGGTCACGGTGACAGCGGGGCCGTCAGAACCGGCCGACGACCCGTACGCCGCGCTCTTCTCCGACGCAGACCTGCCGGCCGCGACGGGCTCCGGCATCGTGATAGATCCCTCCGGCCTGATACTCACTAATGAACACGTGGTTGGGACGTCGGCCGATGCCTGGCTCATCCTCGCCGACGGCAGCAAGCTCAAAGGCCGGGTAACGGCCCGCGACGCCGCCGCCGACCTGGCCCTCATAAAAGTCTCCACCTCGGGCGCGCTGGCTAGCCTCCGCTTCGCGGCCGCCGCCCCGCGGGCCGGGGATTGGGCCGTGGCCATCGGGCGCCCGCACGGCTCCGGAGCCGTGGTCACGGCGGGTGTGGTGTCGGCGCCGCTGCGCCGCGTGCCCTACGGCGGCAAATTCCGCCCGGCCCTGCAGACCGACGCCGCCATCAACCCCGGCAATTCCGGAGGCGCCCTTGTAAACCTGGAAGGGGAACTGATAGGCGTGCCCGCCGCCGGCTACGCCGCCGCCGGCCCTTACGCCGGCCTCGGTTTCGCCGTCCCCGCCGCCGCCGCCAGGGCTTTCCTCGTCAAGAACCTCCGCTAGTATCTGTGAAATCCGCACTAAAATTTGTAAGGTGTTTGCGTGGGGGAGAAATATCTCAACGCGGAATATTTATCTGCGAGATCATAGTCATAAAGGAACTTTATGCTTAAAGACTTCAAAGAGTTCATCATGCGCGGCAATGTGGTGGATATGGCTGTCGGCGTCATCATCGGCGGCGCCTTCGGCAAGATAGTGACCTCGCTGGTCACCGACGTCATCATGCCGCCCATCGGGCGTCTGACCGGCGGCGTGGATTTTTCGAGCCTCTACATTAACCTCTCGGGTGCCGCCTACGCGAGCCTCGCCGAGGCGCAGAAGGCCGGCGCCGCCACCATTAACTACGGGATATTCCTTAACACCGTCATCAACTTCCTGATCGTGGCCGGGGCCATCTTCCTGATGATCAGCCAGATGAACAGGCTGAAGGCCAAGTTCGAGAAGCCGGCGCCCGCCGCGGCTCCCAACACCAAGGACTGCCCGCTGTGCCTGTCGGTGATACCGCTCAAGGCGGTGAAGTGCGCTCATTGCGCGTCTGATCTTAAGTAAGGTGGAATAAGAGCCGGAGGTTTATCGCCTCCGGCTTTTTTTTAAAATCAAGTTATCCAGATATACGTTGCATTCTCCCGCATTTTGTGGTATACTTCTTATGCGGGGTAGAGCAGCCTGGTAGCTCGCAAGGCCCATAACCTTGAGGTCGCAGGTTCAAATCCTGCCCCCGCAACCATTTAAGAGATTCGAACCTGGAACAAGAAATATCAGGACCGGCCCCGGAATTAACCTTCCGGGGTTTGTGTTTATAGGCAAAAAAAGAAGGCTTAATACTTCCAGGACAGGCCGAAGAAGAAGCCTTTGCGGGTGGCGTTGACGCGGTTGAGCTTGCCTTCCCAGGTGCTGCCGTCCGTGTAGTAGCGGGTTTCGCTGCCGGAGTTGGACCTGTAGGTGGAGGCCATCCAACCGGCGTCGGCCTCAAAATTCTTCCAGAACTTGTAGGAGACGGAAACGTCGAATTCGGCCAGGTGGCCGGTGGCGGCGCTGCGTATGCCGGGGTTGGCGAGCGCGGTGTCGAGGTTCCAGAAATTCTCGCCGCGGTATTTCATGGTAGGCCCGAAGGCGAAGCGGGCTTCGGCATGAAAACTCTTGCCCAGGTCGGCCTGTTCGCGGAAGCCGCCGGTCCAGCCGTACCAGGCCATGCGGGTCCGGGAGTCCAGTCCTGTCATGGGGCCCACCGGGGCGGTGGGGAGGAAGAAGTCCGTGGACATGATCTTGTTGCCGTTGAAGAGCCTGACCTTGGTTTCGTAGTAGGTATACCCCAGGAAGATGTCCAGGGTGTGGGCCAGCTCGAAGAACCCGTCCTGCGACAGCCCGTCTGTCTTATAAATGTTCACGTAAGCCGCCGCCGAATACTGGCGCGCGCTGCCGCTGGTCTCCATGCGCTTCTTGGCGTAGTCGCGGTGCTGCGGGCTCTCCCAGACCACGCTGTTGAGCAGATAGAGGGTCTGGTCGTTGGCGTGCAGCCAGTCGTGCTCGAAATACTTGCCGCCGGAGAACTTGTTGTCGCCTGTCTCGAAACTGAAGGAGAGGCCGCGCACCGGCTGCGTCTCCAGCGAGAAGAGGTAGAGGGGGGCGTCCAGCACCTTGAAATCATAGGTGCTGCCGATGCTGATGTTGGACGAGGGCGGCGACCACCAGGAGGCGGGGGTGAACATCCAGGAGCGCACCTGCGCCGAGGTGGCGGTCTGCCAGCGGCGCACTCGCGCTTTGATACTGTAGGTTTTCTGCGGCTTGCGCTCCCAGCTGTAGTAGTGCCGGGCCTCGGCCGGCTCTGCGAAGGCGCAAAAGAGGCCCGCGGCCGCAGCCAGCAGCGCAGTTCTTGCGACAATTCCATGCGGGTATCTCATAATCTGCGCGCCTTATTTTCACGCGTTGCTAAATAATATAACATAACGGTATGACAGAAATATGGCGGTTTCGTGACGAGTGGTTCCTGCGCGCCATTTCTGGCCTTCCCGGGGTTTCGCCGCAGCTTGTAGAGCGGTTCCGCGCTGAAAAGAAGAAATTCCTGTCGCACGCCCTGGTCGACACCGGGGCGCTGACCATTGACCAGCTGGTGAAAGCCGCTGAATCCCATTTTAAGATCAAGTATTTCATGCTTTCTCCGGAGCAGGTGGATAAGTTCGCCCTTTCCCTGGTGCCGGAAAGGATCTGCCGCAAGTACGACCTGGTGCCTGTCAGGCTGGCGGAAACCGAGATAAAAGTGGCCATGAGCAACCCTTCGGATTTTAACGCCCTGTCCGACGTGGAAGCGCTGACCGGGCGCCGGGTACTGCCGCTTTTCAGCACGCCCCGGGAAGTGGAGTCCTGCATGGAGCAGCTCTTCAGCGCCGATACGGTGATCTTCGACCTGCTGAGCAAGGTGGACGTGCCTGACGATATCGCGGTGCTCGGCGAGGCCGCGGCGGTCGAGGCTAAGGCCGGCGGGGTAACTTCCCCGGTCATCACGCTGGTCAATTCAATAATCTCGCAGGCTTACCGCAAGCACTCTTCCGATATACACATCGAGCACGAGGAAAAATCCAGCCACGTGCGCATCCGCGTGGACGGCGAGCTGAAGAACATCATGAAGCTGCCGCGCCATATCGCGATCGGCCCCGTGGTGTCGCGCATTAAGATCATGTCCGACCTGGACGTGTCTGTGCACATGCGCCCGCAGGACGGCCGCACCATGCTCCGCATCGGCAGCGCCGAGGTGGGCCTGCGCGTTTCCACGCTCCCGACTTCCTTTGGCGAGAAGGTGGTGATGCGCATCCTGGACCAGCGCGCGGCCGAGGTGCCGTTCGAGAAACTGGGCTTCGCGCCCGAGGTGGTAGCCGGCCTGGACAAGTGCATGTCCTCCACGCAGGGCCTCCTCCTGGTCACCGGCCCTACCGGCTCCGGCAAGACCACTACGCTTTATTCCGTGCTCAACAAGGTCAAGCAGGAGACCACGAATGTCGTCACGGTCGAGGATCCTATAGAATACAAACTGGCCGGCATAAACCAGGTGCAGGTCAACGACAAGCAGGGCCTTTCCTTCGCGGCCGTGCTGCGCTCGGTGCTGCGGCAGGACCCCGATATCATCATGGTGGGAGAGATCCGCGACCACGAGACGGCGGACATCGCCTTCCAGGCCGCCATGACCGGCCATCTTGTCCTCTCGACGCTTCACACTAACGATACGGTCTCCACGCTTTCCCGCCTGGCGGATATGGGGGTGGACCGTTTCAAGATATCGCCCGGACTGCTGGCCATCACCGCCCAGCGGCTGGTGCGCAAACTCTGCCCGCTCTGCCGGGAGAAAGTGCCGGATGTCGCGGCCGACCAGGAGATATTACTGGCGCTGGCGGCGCACGGGTTCGAGAAAACTTATTACCGCGGCATAGGCTGCGCTAACTGCGAGAGCAGCGGCTATGTCGGGCGGACCTCCATAGTGGAACTGCTGAGGATAGATCCTAAGATAAAGGAACTTATCAGCTCCGGCGCGGCCGCCGAGGAGATAGTCAGGGCCGGCACAGCCTCTGGCTCGCTGCGCACCATGACGCGCGACGCGCTCTGGCACCTGGCCACGGGCCAGACCGATCTGGAAGAGATAAAGACTTATCTCCACCTGGACAAGGCGGACGGGAAGCCCGCCGAAGCCCCTGCCGTTCCCGCCGTCAAGGCGCAGCAGCCTGATGTCGTTGCCTCACCTCTGCCGGCCGGCAAGCCACGCGTGATGGTGGCCGACGACGATCCGCTGATGCGGATGCTGCTGAAGAAGTTCATAGAGAACGCCGGTTACGAGGCCCTGGAAGCCGCGGACGGCGAGGAGGCCCTGACCAGGATAGCGGAGGGCCCAGCCCCCGACCTGCTCATCTCCGACATCAACATGCCGCGCCTCAACGGCTTTGACCTGGTGAAGGGGCTGCGCGGTACGCTGGGCTTGCTGGACCTGCCGGTTATCATGCTCACTACGGAAGGCTCGGACAAGAGCCAGGAGCTGGCCTTTCAGCTGGGTGCCGACGACTACGTTATAAAGCCGTTCAAGGGCCCGCTGGTGATGGCCCGCGTGACGGCCGCGCTGCGCCGCGCCGGGCGGATAACTTAGGGCGCGCCGGGTGACGGCGTCACTCTGACGCCCGACAATTTTGTAAAATGTAGGCATACTCAGGAGGAATACGATGAAAAAATTAACCTTAGCTGTTTTCGCGGTATTCATGGCGGGCTCCGCCGCCGCGCAGGACAAGGCTGCCGACGGGATGACCGAGGACCAGAAGACCCTTTATTTCCTGGGCCAGGCCGTCAGTTCCAAGATCAAACAGTTCGACTTCAGCGCCGATGAAGCCAAGTTCATAGTGCAGGGCTTCACCGAAGCCCTGGCCGGCGAGAAGACCAAGGCCGACGAGTCCTACGGTCTGAAGCTCAACGCCTACCTGGCCAAGAAGCAGGAAGCCATAGTGGCCAAGCAGAAGGAAGCGGCCAAGCCCTTCCTCGAGAAGATGGAGAAGGAAGCCGGCGCGCAGAAACTGACTCCCTCCGGCGTGATCTATATCCCGGTCAAGGCCGGCACCGGCGCCAGCCCCACGGCCGCCGACATGGTCAAGGTGCATTACCACGGCACCTTCCCCGACGGCAAGGTGTTCGACTCCTCCAAGGAGCGCGGCACCCCGGCCGAGTTCCCGCTGGGCGGCGTGATCCCCTGCTGGACCGAGGGCGTGCAGAAAATGAAGGTCGGCGGTTCAGCCAAGCTGGTCTGCCCCTCCGACACCGCTTACGGCGACCAGGGCGCGGGCGGCACCATCCCCGGCGGCGCCACGCTGGTCTTCGAAGTTGAGCTCCTCGAGATCCTCAAGGACAACCCGATGGCCGCGATGACGGGCAAGGGCGAGAAGAAAGAGCCCAAGAAAGCCGCTCAACCCGCCAAGAAGGCCGAGCCCAAGAAAGCCGAACCCAAGAAGTAAACTTCAGCGCTCAAAATGAAAAACCCCGGCCGCCCGGGGTTTTTTATTTGGCGGGCGGTGCGGCTAGAACCAGCCGCGCCTGCGGGCCAGCTTTTCTCCCTCGACCGCGAAGAAGACCACTGAGGCGAGGGCCAGCGCGAAGGCCAGCTCGGCGGGGCTGAGCGGGGCGGTACGGAACAACTTGTTGAACAGCGGGGTGTAGATGACCAGCAGCTGCAGGCCCAGGGTAAGCAGTACCGAGTAGAGCAGCGCCTTGTTGGTGCGGAGGCCCAGCGACCAGAGCGACCTGGTTTCGGAGCGGATGGCCAGCGCCTGGCCCAGCTGGCTCAGGCAGAGCACCGTGAAGACTATGGTTTGCCAGTGGGCGCGGCCCGTTGCGACGCCCCAGTACTGCGCGGCCAGGCAGACCCCGCCCATCAGCAGCCCCACCCAGACCACGTGCGCGCCCAGACCGCCGGAGAGCAGGCTTTCTCCGGGGCGTCGGGGGGGGCGGCGCATTATATCCGGCTCGGCCGGCTCTGAAGCCAGGGCCAGGCCGGGCAGCCCGTCGGTGACCAGGTTGATCCACAGGATCTGTATGGGCAACAAGGGTATGGGCAGACCGAGGAAAGGCGCCAGTGAAATAGTCCAGATCTCTCCCGAATTGCAGGCCAGGATATAGCGCACGAAGCGGCGTATATTGTCGTAGATGCGGCGTCCCTCCCGCACCGCCTTCACGATGGTGGCAAAATTGTCGTCGAGAAGGATCATGTGGGCCGCCTCCTTGGAGACGTCCGTGCCCGTGATGCCCATGGCTACGCCTATGTCCGCGCGCTTGAGCGCGGGGGCGTCGTTGACGCCGTCGCCGGTCATCGCCGCGAAATGCCCCTTCTCCTGCAGCGTCTTCACTATGCGCAGCTTCTGCTCCGGCGCCACCCGGGCGTAAACCCGCACCCGCTCCACGCGCTCCAGGAATTCCTCATGGTCCAGCGCGTCCAGTTCCCGCCCGGTCAGCATGGCCGCGGCGTCGCCGGGCTTGATGATGCCCAGCCGCTCGGCTATGCTGCGCGCCGTGACGGGGTGGTCGCCGGTTATCATCACGGGGATGATGCCGGCCTCGCCGCATTCGGCCACGGCGGCGGCGGCCTCGGGGCGCGGCGGGTCCTCTATGCCCACGAGGCCGAGGAAGATAAGTTCCTTTTCCTTCGACGGGTTGCCCTTGCCCGGCAGGGCGTCCCAGGGCTTGAAGGCCAGGCCCAGTACGCGCAGGCCGCGGGCAGCCATCTCCTCGGCCGCGGTGTGCACGGCGGCCTTGCCTCCGGGCGCGATCCCGTCCGGCGTCCAGATGCCGGCCGAGTTCTCCAGCAGGTTCTCCGCGGCGCCCTTGGTCACAGAGAAATACTGAGCCCCGCCGCCGGCCAGCGCGCCGGAGTGGAAGGTGGTCATCATCTTGCGCTCGGAGTCGAAAGGCAATTCTGCCAGGCGCGGGTGGTCGGCGTCCAGGGCGGCCTTTTCAAAGCCGGCGGCTTCCGCCAGCGCGCACAGCGCCGTCTCCGTCGGGTCGCCCAGCCAGCCGGCCGGGCCCCTGCGGGAATCGTTGTTGAGCGCGCCTGCCTTCAGCAGCGCGGCGTGAAGCGCGGCCAGCTCGGGCGGGACGGCCGCCCCGGCCTTCAGCGACGCGCCGGAGATATATACTTCCTGCGCCGTCATCTTGTTCTGCGTCAGCGTGCCCGTCTTGTCCGAGCAGATATGCGTCACCGAGCCCAGCGTCTCGACGGCCAGTAATTTGCGTATCAGCGCGTTCTGCTTCACCATCTTGGCCGCGCCCAGCGCCAGGGCTATGCTCATTACCGCCGGCAGGGCCTCCGGGATGGCCGCCACGGCCAGCGAGACCGAGGTCAGGAACATTAGCGCGGCCGGCTCGCCGCGGGCCAGGCCGGAAAGGAACACTACGGCGCAGATGCCCAGTATGGCCCAGGCCAGCTTCTTGCCGAAGTCGGTCAGCCGCCGCTGCAGCGGGGTCTGCACCTCGCCCTCTTCCTGCAGCATCCCGGCGATCTTGCCCAGCTCGGTGGCCATGCCGGTGGCCGTTACCAGGCCCTTGCCGCGCCCGTAGGAGACGGAGGTGCCGCTGTAGGCCATGTTGCGCCTGTCGCCGAGCGCCAGGCCGTCCTCGGCTATCGGCAGGGCGTGCTTCTCTACGGAGAAGGATTCCCCGGTCAGGGGCGCTTCCTCGGTCTTGAGCGAGGCGCATTCTACCAGGCGCAGGTCGGCCGGCACTACGCTGCCGGCCTCCAGCAGCACCAGGTCCCCGGGCACCAGCTCCGCGGCCTTCACGCAGGCGGGCAGGCCGTCCCTTAATACATTGGCCGACGGGGCGGCCATCTTCTTCAGGGCTTCCATGGCTTTCTGCGCGCGGAATTCCTGGATGAAACCCATCACCGCGTTCAGTATTACTATGGCCAGGATTATCGCGGAGTCCAGCGCTTCGCCGATGGCCCCGGAAACGGCGGCCGCCGCGATCAGGACCATGATCATGAAGTCTTTGAACTGGTCGAAGAACATCGCCAGCGGGGAGCGCTTTTTTTTCTCTTTCAGGGCGTTGGGGCCGTAACGCGCCAGGCGCGCGGCGGCTTCGCCCGCGGAAAGGCCGGAGAGGGACGCGCCGAGCTCCGTTAAAAGCCCGGGCGTTCCCATTTTGTAGAACGGAATAGCCGTAAAAGTACCCCCGGCCATTATATAACAAAAAAAAGCCCCGGTTTCCCGGGGCTTTTGGCCGGCGGCGGCGTCAGGCTTTTTCGGCGGCGGGCCGCGGCTTGATGGCCACGGACAGCAGGATGGAAAGCGCGAGTATCCCCAGCACCACGCCCAGCGAGATGAGGGGGTCTATCTTGTAGTAGCCCGAGATGGTCATCTTTACGCCGACGTAGAAGAGGATGACGGCGATGCCGAACTTCAGGTAGCGGAACAGGTCCATCACCGAGGCCAGCAGGAAATACAGCGAGCGCAGGCCCACCACCGCGAACACGTTGGAGGTGTAGACTATGAAGGGTTCTCTGGAGATGGCGAGCACGGCCGGAATGGAGTCCACCGCGAAGACCAGGTCGGTGGTCTCTATGACCAGCAGGGTAGCGAACAGGGGGGTGGCGTGCCAGACCTCCTTCTTGACGAAGAAATCTCCGCCCGAGGCTTCCTTATCTATGGGCATGACCTTGGCCAGTAGCTTGAGCAGCGGGTTCTTGCCCGGGTCCATGTCGCCCTCTTTGTGCAGCAGCATCTTTACCGCCGTGAGGATGAGGACGCCCCCGAAGACATAGATGAGCCAGTGGAAGGTGTTTATGAGCCCCACGCCGGCGAAGATCAGCACCAGGCGCATGAAGACGGCGCCCAGGATGCCCCAGGTGAGGATCTTGGGCTGGTACTTCTTGGGCACGGAGAAGTAGGAGAAGATCATGATGAACACGAACATGTTGTCCATCGAGAGCGAGTACTCTATGGTATAGGCCGTGAAGAACTCGACCATGCGGTCGAAGCCCAGCATGTAGCCGGTCAGCACGCCGAAGACGGAGGCGACCAGGATCCAGAAGGCGCAGAGGAGCATGGCCTCCTTGCGGCCTATCTCGTGGGCGCGGCCGGCGGAAAGCTTTATGTCCGCGACGAAGAGGCCGGTCGCGGTGACGGCGAAAATTATCCACATGAGGGTAATAGATTCCATAGTGGTAAATTATATAAAAAGTCGAGGTTTACTTTTTACCTTATATTGTTTAGAATTTATCAAACAAGTCCCAAAAAAGTCAGGAGGAAACATGAGCGAGACATTCGACATAGTACTGCTGCTGGCCCTGCCGGCTTCCGGCAAATCCGAGGTCAGGCGCTTTCTGGCCAACGTGGAGGCCGAGCGGCTCAAGAAAGAATTTCACATCGGCGCCAACCTGCAGCTCGACGACTTTCCGTACGTGCACATGATGCGCCGCGCCGATGACGAGCTCGCGAAGCTCGGTAAGGCCCGCCTGTTCTTCAAGTCCGGCGACCGCCCTTTCATCGACACCAAGGACTGGGGCACGCTGATCCACCTCCTGAACGAAGACTACCACGACCTGATGAATAAGAACGTCGTGAAGACCGACTCCGCCGCCGACCTGCTGATGAAGCGCATCGATAGGGCCGGCGAAAAGGCCAAGCTCGCCCCGCGCCTGGCCAAGCTCGACGCCGGTACCTGGAAGGCTGTGGCCGCCGCCCTGGAGCCCGAGGCCCGCGCCATGCTCGACGAGAAGCACGCCGCCTACCCCGCCTCTTTCGAGGGCAAGACCATAGTCATCGAGGCCGCCCGCGGCGGTCCCGACAAGTCCACGTTCCCGCTGCAGGACCCGCTGGGCTACCAGTATTCCCTGCGCGAGCTGGACGCCGAGATCCTCAAGCGCGCCGTCATCCTCTACGTCTGGGTCACCCCGGAGGAAAGCCGCCGCAAGAACACCGCCCGCACCAACCCCAACGACCCGGGCTCCATCCTGCACCACGGCGTGCCGATGGAAGTGATGCTGGGCGACTACGGCTGCGACGACATGGACTACCTGGAGAAGAATTCCGAGGTGCCCGGCACCATCACCATCGCCAAGGACGGGGTTAAGTACCACCTGCCGATAGGCCGCTTCGACAACCGCGTGGATAAGACCTCTTTCCTGCGCGTCGAGAAGAAGGACTGGGACCCGAAGATGGTGGCCGACGTCACCAACGGCATCAAGGGCGCCACGGACAAGCTGTACTCAATGTCCGCCGCCGCGAAGAAGTAAAGCGCCAGGACCAGATAGACGGCCGCCGGCCTTAAACCGGCGGCCGTTTTTTTGTATCATATCGCTTTCCCGCCGTTAAGGCGGTTACGATAAAGGGGCGTCTCAATAATGGGTACAGAAAACAAGGAAGCTTGGGGCTCGCGCATAGGCCTGGTGCTGGCCATGGCGGGCAATGCCGTGGGCCTGGGCAACTTCCTGCGCTTTCCGGCGCAGGCGGTGCAGAACGGCGGGGGGGCCTTCATCATCCCCTACCTGGTCTGCTTCGTGCTGATGGGCCTGCCGCTGCTCTACGTCGAGTGGGCCATGGGCCGCCACGCCGGCAACCGCGGCCACCACAGCACGCCCTTCATCTTCGGCGCCATGCACAAGCACTCCTTCTGGAAATACGCGGGCGTGCTGGGACTCTTTATCAGCATCGGCATCTGCGCCTACTACACCTATATAGAGGCGTGGACCCTCTCCTGGGCCTACCATAGCGCCATGGGGCATTTCATGGGCATGTCCCAGGACCAGGTAGCGGCTTTCTTCAAGAATTACGTCGCGCTGGGCACCTCCGAGCCTATCATGGTCTGGGTGCTCTGCGTGGCCCTTAACACCTGGATACTCTCGCGCGGCCTGCAGGGCGGCGTCGAAATGGCGGCCAAGATCGGCATGCCGCTGCTGCTGCTGTTCGGCGTGGTGCTGGCCTTCCGCGGCGTCACGCTTACGGCGGGCTCCCACGGCGCGGTCAATAGCGGCCTGCTGGGGCTGAACTTCCTGTGGACGCCGAATTTCAGCTCCATCTGGGACCCGGTGGTGTGGCGCAACGCGGCCGGGCAGATCTTCTTTACACTGTCGCTGGGCATGGGCAGCATCCACTGCTACGCCTCTTACGTCAAGTGCAAGGACGACATAGCCTTGAACGCCATGAGCGCCGGCTGGATGAACGAGTTCGTGGAGGTGGTGCTGGGCTCGGCCATCATCATCCCCATCGCCGTCGGTTACCTCGGAGTGGATAAAGTGGTGGAGATGACCAAGGGCGGCAGCGGCTTCGGCATCGGCTTCATGACGCTGCCTTACCTCTTTACCCAGTGGGGCCCCGCCCTGTCAGCCCTGTCGGGCATCATGTGGTTCGGCCTGCTGTTCTTCGCCGGCATTACCTCGTCGCTCGCCATGGGCACGCCGGTGATGGCCTTCATGGAAGACGAGTTCGGCTGGAAGCGCCGCAACGGCGCACTCTTCTTCGGCGCGGCGGTGCTGCTGCTCGGCATCCCGTCTGTGCTGTCGCAGGAGGCCTTCAACGAGTTCGACTACTGGGCCGGCACCATAGCGCTGGTGGTCTTCTCGCTCCTCGAGATAATCCTTTTCGCCTGGGTGTTCGGCATGGAGAAGGGCTGGAAAGAGATAACGGCGGGCGCGGATATGAAGGTGCCCATCGCCTTTAAATATGTCATCAAGTACGTGACGCCGGTGTTCCTGCTGATAGTCTTTGTCGGCAGCCTGCCGGAAGTCTGGGCCACGCTGACCAAGCCGGTCACGTTCCAGGTGGCGCTGGCGCGCGGCCTGATGGTGGCCCTCTTCGCCGGGCTGTCGGGTCTGGTCTGGCTGGCAGGAAGGAAGAAGGTGACCATATGAGCACTAGCGCGCTGACGATAATGCTGATCACCGAGGTAACGATAACGGCTTTCACGCTGTATTACTTCTGGAAAGTAGTTACCACCCCGCCCAGGGCGGAGCCGGACTCCTACGCCGCCAACGACGACGAGCCGCGCTAGCCCGCAGGCTAGCGCCCCCTGAGGTACGATGAACGATAGAAAACTTACCGGTTATCTGCTGCTGGCCTGCGGCCTGGGGCTCATGGCCGCCAGCTCCGTGATGCTGTGGCGCACCTTCTACGGCAGCATGGAGCCGCCGCAGACTTTCGCCTCCGAGAGTACGGTCACGCTGACCATGGCCTCCGGCATGGCCGTCAACCTGCCCCTGCCGCCGCAGGTGAACCGCTTCGCCAACCTGTCGCTCGCTTTCATGCTGATGTTCTTCCTGGCCGTGGTGGGCGGCAAGGTGGGAAACCTTGGCGCGAAGCTGATAAACGGCCCCGCCGCGCCGCCTCCGCCCAGGCAGCCTTAGCCGCTTTCCCGGGCCGCCTCAGGCGGCCCTTCTTCCAGGCGGATTTTGACTTGTCTTAAGATTTATATATAATTAATAACGGTTGCCGAGGTAGCTCAACTGGTAGAGCGTTCGCTTCGTAAGCGACAGGTTGTGGGTTCAAGTCCCATCCTCGGCTAAAATTTTTTACAGGGGTTGGGCGCAGTTTTCCGCAGTTCTTCTTACCTTCCGCCGTTCTTTAGCGAATCATGTCAAAAAAAACTAACCTGCCGGCTTCAGAGTTCGACGATATAAGTTTTGCCCCGGGGGTCAGTTTCGCCCGCAAGGCCATCTGGTGGTGGCTGCCGGTGCTCTATCTCCTGATCTCCGACACTTTCTACCTGCGCACCTACGATTCCGCGCAGGTGAAGATCACCCTGCTGCAGATGGGCGGTTTCGGGCTGCTGGGCCTGTGGGCCTCGCTGCTGGTGCTGGAGGGCCGCCGCGCCTTCCGCCGCGAGGACTTCGTCTTCCTGGCGCCGTTCTTCGCCTACCTGCTCTACGTGATCGTTTCCTTCGTCAGCGCGCCCTACCGGGGGCCCAGCGTGGACGACTTCGTGCGCTACCTGCTGTACATGTCGGTCACGCTGATCGTCATCCGCGAGTTCACCGCCAGCGCCGTCGACCGGCTGACCAGCGTGCTGATGGTCACCGCCTACATCGCCATCGGCTACGGCGTGGTGCAGTTCCTCGACACCCGCTTCTTCCCGCCCAAGGACATGGGCCCCGGGCTGGACCCTTTCGTCTGGCGCTGGGCTTTCGGGCCGCGCGTGTTCTCCACCTACGGCAATCCCAACTTCTTCGGCAACTTCCTCGTGCTGATCCTGCCGATCATAGTCACCCAGTGGATGAAACGCAAGTCCGTGTTCCTGCTGCCGCTCATCGGCATGAACCTGCTCTGCCTCTACGCCACCCAGACAAAGGGCGCCTTCCTGGGCTTCGGTATATCGGCTTTCCTGTTCTCTGTGTTCTACGGCTACTTCTTCCTGCGGGAGCGGTTGAAGATAAGCAAGGGCGCCTTCCTGGCCCTGGCCTCGATCATTCCGGCCGGGGCTTTCCTGGTGATCTACCTGCTGGGCAACGCGCTTTCCTACAGCTTCCGCATAAACACCTGGCTGTCCACCTGGGAGATGATAGAGACCCATCCCCTGACAGGCATCGGCGTGGGCAGTTTCAAGGTCATCTACCCGGCTTTCCGCCGCCCGGAGATCTTCCACATCGAAGGCAAGCACAACACCGAGACCGACCACGCCGAGGACGAGCACCTGGAGCAGTGGATGGACAACGGCCTGATAGGCTTCGGGCTGTACCTCTGGATAATTTTCTTCGTGACGACGGTGGGCCTGCGCGCGCTGGGCTCGCTGACGGCCAACCTGAAAGGGGCGCGGCCGCCGCCGGTGGCCTACGACCTGCTGGGTTACCTCACCGCGCTGCTGGGGATGCTCGCGCATAATTTCACCGACGTCAGCATGCGGTTCGTCTCGTCGGGCGTCTACCTGGGCCTGCTGCCCGGGGCCATCATCGTCCTGGCGCGCGGCCACGCGCTCTGGGAACTGCATTACAAGGAAGAGTCACAGGAGGCCAAGGACGAGGCCGCCGATCCGGCCGGCAAGGACGGTTTCTATCCCATGCTGGTCTGGGTGGCCCGCGCGGCCGGCCTGGCCGGCGTGCTCTACGCCGCCTGGCTGGTGCTCAGCGAGTTCGCCGGCCTGCAGGGCCCCCTGCGCAACTACATCGCCGGCGGCGAGATCCTGCAGTGGCATATCTCCTGGGCGCTGATGCTGCTCTGCGTCGGCTACGCCGTCTACTCCTTCGGCGGCGTCATCCTGAAGGGCGCCTCGGCCGCGGTGCCGGTGGTGATCCTGCTGACCCTGCTGCCGATCTATTACTTCTGGGGCTGGTTCAAGGGCGACGTCTACCACAACATGGCCATCTTCTTCTCCAAGCAGGGGAAATGGGAAGACGCTATCGGCTATTACAAGCGCGTCAACAAGCTCAACCAGTTCTTCATCATGCCGTATTACTTCACCGGCAACGTCTTCAACGACCGTTTCAACATGGAGCGGGCTTACCGGCCGGAGTGGGGGGACACCAACAACCAGCCCCGCGACGACTTCGAGCGGGCGATGGAGGCCTACGAATACGTGCGCAGTATAGCGCCCAACTACGTGCAGATGCACCACCAGGTTGGCACGCTCTACATGAAGATGCACGACCACATGGCGCGGCAGGGCAAACAGAAAGAGGCGCAGCAGTACCTCGACATGGCGCTGGCCCGCTACAACCTCTACGAGAACCTGGACCCGGTCTACCAGCCGAACTATTACCGCAAGGCGCAGGTCTATATCATGCGCAACGACCTGAAATCGGCCGAGCGGGAGTACAAGAACAACGTAGAGGCCTGGAAGTGCCACAAGAAGGACCACAACCACGGCAGCCCCGAGGGCTACACGCTGCTGGCCAACGTGCAGTACGCGCTCAACAAGTTCCCCGAGGCCGCCAGGAACTACCGGCTGGCCCTGGAGAAGGACCCGAATTACGAGCAGGCTAAGCGCAACCTGCAGGTGGTTTACGGCAGGTTCCCGGAACTGGCGCGGGCCGCTGAAAAAGAGAAGGCCGCGCTGGTGACGGTGACCGGAATAGAAACGCGCTAATGGCTGACACGGAAAACACCCTCCCGGTCCCGCGCGCCCCGCTGGCCATGCTGCTGGCGGCGGTCTTTTTCGTGTCGCCGCTGATGTTCTTCACGGGGCTTACCCGCAACCCGTATTACCTGCAGATAGCGCTGCTGAACTCAGGCCTGCTGGCCGCGGCGGGGCTTTTCCTGTGGCAGTCCGCCAGGCGCGGCGCCTGGCTGCTGCCCGCCACCCCGCTGACCCGCCCGCTGCTGGCGCTGGGCCTGGTATACCTGCTCTCCTTCGCCTGGGCCTGGTTCGGCCATGCGCCTTTCTACCGCCCGGCCATGACCTCCGAGGGGCTGAAGGCCCTGCTCTTCTTCCTGATCAATTGCCTGGGCGCTTTCTACCTGGCGCTGAGCGTGCCTTACGGCGGCTCCGACGAGGAAGTGCCCGCCGGCAAATGGCTGCTCTTCATCCTGGGCTGGGGCTCGCTGTGGTTCCTGTTCCCGGCGCTGAGGGCGCCCGCCGCCGCCGACACGCTGTTCGACCGGCTCTTCGACCCTTACGGCTTCCTGGTCTGGGTCACCGGCTTCACGGCCGTCTACCTGCTTATCCGCCGGACCCGCCAGGAGGATATCCTTCACCTCGCCCTGTCGGCCGGGGCGGTGGCTTCCCTCTACGGCATCCTCCAGTATTTCCGCGTCGAGCTGGTCTGGGCCAAGCAGCTTGCCGCCTACGGCAACCGCTCGGTTTCCACGTTCGGCAACCCTAACTTCATTTCCACCTACCTGGTGATACTCGCGCCGCTGGCCGCCTCGCTGCTGATGAAGGCCCGCACCGGCGCGCAGCGCGCGTTCTACGGCCTGGTGCTGCTGTCCTACATCGGCATGCTTATGTGCAGCCTGACGCGCTCGTCGTGGATAGGCCTTGGCGTGGGCTTCGCCTTCCTGTTCGCCTTCGCCTCTCACCGCGCGCAGCTCAGGGCGAATAAAAAATTCCTGTACCCGTTCTTCGCCGCGGCGCTGCTGACGCTGGCCCTGTGGCCTTCGGATTCCCTGAAGCCGTTCAGCTCCGGCCTGGCCAACCGCGTCAGCGAAGCCGCCAGCGGCGTCGGCTCCGCTTCGTCGGTGAGCCTGTCGGGGGACGAGGGCCGCGTCTACCAGTCCTTCCACCAGCGCCTGCTGATCTGGACCAGCGCCTGGCAGATGGGGCTGGAGAACCCGCTGCTGGGCAAGGGCTGGGGCCAGTTCGAGCTGTTCTACCCGTTCTACCAGGGCCGCCTGGTCGCCAATTTCCCGGTGATGCGGCCGCTGCGCACCCACGCCAACAACGCCCACAACGAGGTGCTGGAGCAGTGGTCGCAGGCCGGCCTCGTCGGGCTGGGCGTCTATCTCTGGTTCCTGGCAACGCTGTTCTACGGCTTCTGGCGCTTCTACCGCACGGCCGGCCCCGGGGCCGCCTACGGGGCCGTGCCCCTGGCCGCGGGCCTGGCCGGCGCGCTGGCCGACAACCTGCTCAACGTTTCGCTGCACTTCGCCGTGCCCGGGCTCATGTTCTGGTGGGTCGCCGGGGCGCTCGCGCTGAGAACGGCGGGCCCGTCCGCGCCGGCGCCTTGGCGCCGCCCGCGCGCCGCCGCCACCCTGGCCTGGCTCCTGGTCTTCGGCTGCGCCGCCGGCGTCTGGTCCTGGCAGCGCCAGTTCATGCGCGAGTACCACTATTTCACCGGCTTCAGGGCCATGCGCGCCGGCGCCCTGCCCGCGGCCGTGCGCGAGCTGCGCGCCGCCTGGGAGGCCCACCCCCGGGAGGTCAACAGCAACTACGAGTACGGCAACGCCTATGTGCGCTCCGGCGACCTGGAGAAGGGCGCGTGGGCCTACGGCGAGGCGCTGCGCTCCAACGCCGGCTACGACGAGATCTATTTCAACCTCGCCATCGTCCTCAAGCGCCTGGGGCGGACGGAAGAAGCGCTGCGGCATCTGCAGATCTCCTCCGTTATCAACCCGCTGAACCCCACCACCTGGCAGGCGCTGGCAGAGATCTATTTCTCCGCCCCGGACCGCGCCGCGGTGGCGGGCCGGGCGGCGGCCGACTTCGAGGAGGCCGTACGGATCTTCCCCTACGACCCAAACATGTGGAACACCCTGGGCTATTTTTACACGCTGCTCAAGAAGCCCGAGGCGGCCCACCGCGCCTACGCGGGCGGCGTGCGCGCCGACCCCGGTAACGCTATGTTGCAGCAGAACCTCGCCGGCGTCTCGCGGCAGCTGGGCCTGCGCGACGACCCGCAGCTGCGCTGGCTGTCCGAGTACCTGCGCCTCGAGCGGGTCCTGGCCGGGCCCGGCGCCGCGCCCGCCGACCTGAAGGCCGCGGACGCTCTGCTGGCCCTGGAGCCCGCCTCTCCCAGGGCGCGGCTGCTGCGCGCCAGACTTTATTTCAAGGCCGGCCGCCTGCCGGAGGCCAAGACGGAACTGGCGGCCCTGGTCCGGAATAATTACGCCGACAACCAGGCCCGCTACGGCCTGGCGGTCATCTATGAAAGAGAGGGGGAGATAGCGCTGGCCCGCGAGGAATGGCGGCGCTTCCTGGAGGTAGAGCCGGGCAACGCCGCGATAGCCCAGCGCCTGGCCGCACTGAAATAGCCGCGCGGCACAAACACAGTTTTGGCCGCCTTGCGCATAGCGCTTGATGCGGCACAAACATAGTTTTGTAACAATCCTGTAATAATTAGGTAAACAGGAAAAGGTTAAATATAGCGGACAGGATCGAGTGCAGAGATCCGTATCATGAAAACGAAGAACTATCCGAATTTGCTGTTGCCCGCCGCGCTGGCGCTGTTCGTCGCCGCGGCCGGCCCTTTTGCGCCCGCCCTGTCCGCCCAGGCCGCCAAGGGCGGCGTCAGCCGCTCCATGGAGCAGGCCATACGGCTTTACCACGAGGGGGAAGATACCGAGGCCATGGACCGCTTCATGGACATCCTCGTGAAGGGCAGCCCTTCGGAGAAGGCGCTGGCCAACGAATACATAACCAAGATCACGCTGCGCATGAACACCGGCGTCAACACCGTCAAGGACCGCGGCGCCGAGCCTACCACCCTCACCGAGGTGTCCCAGCCCAAGACCGCCCCGTCCGGCCGCCAGGACGTCCCGGTGGGCGTCAGGCTTAAGGAGACCCAGGAGGCTGAGGAGGCCGAGTTCGAAGCGCGCGACGACGCCGAGGCGCAGCGCGAGCGCGTCAACGACAAGATCTCCGCCAAGATAGCGCAGATGCGCCGCGATATCCTGCTTGAACTTGGCCGCGCCGACGCCGTCAAGGTCTACATGGGCGCCGACGGCCTGCCTAAGGCCCTGACGCTGGACCCCAACTATTTCTTCGCCGCGGAGACCACCTTCCGTCCCGGCACCGACAAGATGCTGGGCCTGCTCTCCGGCCTGCTGTTCACGCTGGGCAAGGGCAACGCGCTGCTGCTGCCCGAAGGCTCCGCCGAAGGCGATGTGAAGATAAAGAGCATCCGCCGGGCCATCGCGCTGAATTCCTATTTCGAGTCCCGCGGCGTTTCCAAGTCCCGCCTGGAGATCAACCTGACCGGGACCGACATCCGCTTTCCTAAGGAACTTACTAATATAAGCGGGCTTATTATACTCTTTGACTATGATAAGCAGCCGCGCCTGAAGGACCTGGAGGACCTGCAGACCAAGGGCCCCAAGGTTTCCCTTGGTATCTACCCCACCGCGATAGCGGTGCACAACAACGAGGGCGCCATAGTGGAGTTCTCCGCCTTCGAGTCACCCATAGGCCAGCCGAGCTGGAAGTTCCAGATCTTCGAGGTGCAGAAGGACGGCAGCCGCCTGCTGCTGCAGGAGATGTCGGGTTCCGGCCCGCAGTTCAACCAGAGCTTCTGGAACGGCCGCAAGAAATTTTTCGGCGCCCCGTACCCGTCCGGCAAATACATGTTCACCGTTACCGCCACGGATGTGGAGGGGAGGGAAACCTCCCTGAGCCGCCTGCTGGCCATCCGGCTCACGCCGGAAGAAGAGAAGGCGCAGCAGGCGAGGCCTGCGCAGAAGCCCGCTGGCGAGAAGGTGACCCGATCCGGAGTCAAGACCCGCTCCCTGAATGCCAATGGCGTCAAGGGCGGCGTGTCCGGCAAGCTCATGAAAGGCGCCGGCAAAAAGGGGAAGGCCCTGAAAAAGGCCCCCCCTAAAAAGAAGGCCCGCCCCGCCAAGAAGCCCGCGCAGGAAGAAGAGGCCGCGCCCGCCGAAGGCGGCGAGACCTCCTCCGCCGGAGACGCCGCGGCCCCGTCCGGAGAGTCCGCCCCGCCCGGAGAGCTTTCGGGCCAGTTCAGCTATAAAGTTTTTTTCACCGAGGCCAACGCGCTCACCAGCAGCAGCGAGAAGCGCCTGGCGCAGGTGGCGGAGACCATGGGCTACTACCCGATGGCCAATATACAGCTCACCGGCTACGCCTATTCGGGCGAGCCGAACGCGGACACGCTGGCGGAGAACCGCGTGAACATGGTGGCGGCGCGGCTGACCGAAAAGTATAAGATAGAAAAGGCGCGCATGGAGATGAGCTCCAAGGTCAGCGAGGCCACCAAGGCGATGGTCGAGATCAAGCTGACCGGCAAAGAATAAGCCGGACTATTAAATTTATGGCAAAAGCAGCGGGACCTAAACACCTGGGCATCTACATCTCCCCTAAGGAGATCTGCATCTCCCAGGTCAAGCTGGGCAAGGACTCCAAGCCGGAGACCGAGCACCTGGTTAAATTCCCCACCGAGTTCCCGGTGAAGGAGGGGATGCTCAGGCCCCTGTCCCTGAACCATGACTTCTTCAACGAGAAGGCCTCCTGGCTCGCCCCTTTCAGGCAGGCGGTAAAGAAGGTCAGCTGGGATTCCACCACCGTCGTGGTGACGCTGTCCCAGCAGTTCTCCATCATCCGCTATTTCGTCATGCCCGCGGTGGACCGCCGCTTCTGGAGCAAGTCCATCCCGCTCGAGTCCAAGAAGTACATCCCGGTCTCCTTCGACGAGGTGGTCTACGATTTCAGCGCGGTGCCCGCCGACGGCGGCAAGAAGCTGGGCGTCCTCTTCGGCATCACGCAGCGCAAGAGCGTGGAGTTCCTGACCGAGGCCCTCAAGAGCTGCGGCCTCACGCTGGCGGCGCTGGAAGTCACGCCCATCTCCTTCGAGCGCGCGGTGGGCTTCCTGGACCCCAAGGAACACGACTCCAAGGGCTACATCCATTTCAGCGAGAACATGACCTTCATGCTCTTCTCGCACAACGGCTACCCGGTGCTCTACCGCGAGACCGAGACCGAGTCCGGCGGAGCGATGAGCGAGCGCAAGCGCCTGGACATCAAGGGCGGCGTACAGTTCGTGGACCGCTACGTGGGCGGCAAGGATTACAAGGCCATCATGATCAGCGGCGACGGCGCCGAAGGCTGGAAGCCGATGGCCGAGAAGGAGGCCGAGCCCATCTCCGTGCAGCTCTGGGACGCCGGCAAGGCCTGCGGCCTCAAGGACAACGACGCCGCCTCGCTGCTGGCCACCGCCGCGGCCCTGCGCGGGCGCACCTCCGGGCCCTCGCTGCCAGACATCTCCGGCGTCAGCACCGCCGCCAACCTGGAGAAGAAGGTGCAGAGCTACGTCTGGAACATCTCTTTCGTCCTGGGCGCCCTTATCCTCTCCCTCTGGCTGCTGGCCGAGGGCCGCACGATGATGCTTTCCTCCAAGGTCTCCTCGCTCAAGGCCAAGGTGGTCAACGTGCCCGAGCTGGAGGGCCTGGAAGCCGATACCATCCGCACCCGCATAGAGACCATGGGCACCAACTCTATGGTGCTGGAGGGGCTGGTCAGCGACATCGACCCGGTGGCCCCCAAGCTGGCCGCCGTGGCGGACCGCATCCCGCCGGACCTGTGGGTCACCAACATGACCTACGCCAACCCTTTCGCCCTGTCCGAAATGCAGACGGGGGAAAAGACCATGCGCATCGGCGGCGAGACCTTCCTGCGCGGAGACCTTAAAGGCCGCCTGGTGGACGCCTTCACCAAATCGCTGAAGGCGGCCCCGGAGTTCAAGGTTTACAGCGCGCCTTTCGGCGGTATAGACAGTACTACCGAGGAAGGCGGCCGCTCGGGAGCCGCCGCCGGCCCCGGCGCGCAGAAGACCAGCGGTTTCGCGGTGATGTGCAGGTTCAAGAGGAAATAAGCTATGGCGCCCCAGCTAGGATCAATGCCCGATAAGGCCCTCTCCTACTTCAGGAGCATGTGGGACGATATCCTCATCATCTACGGTGAGAAAGGCTTCGCGCCTTTCAAGAAGCCCGTGATCTACGCCGCCCCCGTGCTGCTGGTGCTCTATTTCGGCTTTTACGGCCCGGCCGGCGGGCGCCTCTCCCGCGCGCGCGCCGAGGTGACCAACATGACGGTGGTCTCGCAGTACGCGGAGCAGTACGAGACCGCCAAGGGGCGCATAGGCCTCCTGCAGCGCAAGCTGCCGCTCGTGAAAGACAAGGACGAGTGGCTCAGCTACGTCATCAGCAGCACCGCCAAGAAGGCCGGCGTGTCGGTGGATTCGCAGAGCGCCCAGCGCGAGAGCGAAGTGGGCGGCTACCTGGTCGTTTCCCGCGAAATTTCCACCACCACCACCTACCACGTCTTCGGGCGCTGGCTGGCGGAGATAGAGAATTCCCCTATCTTCCTGCGCATCACCGAGCTGTCGGTCACCCGCGACGAGAACAGCCCCGGCAACGTGAAGGTCAGCTTCATCCTGTCCACCGTTTTTCCGAAGCAGGGAGGGGGAGGCTGATATGAAAAGCTTTTCCTCCATACTGCTCTGGCTGCTCCTGATCGCCCTGGTGGCCGTCCCGTCCTTCCTGTTCTATAACTGGGTGATGCAGGGCAAAGAGAAGGCCGCCGCGGAGACCACCTCGACGGGGCCCGTGGCCAACGTTTTTCCTCCGTCGCAGGACGCGACGCCGCGCCCCGCCGCCGCGCCGGCCGCGCAGCCCCAGGCGGCCCTGGCCCAGGCCGCCGCTCCGGTACAGCCCGCGCCCAGGCCCGCTCCCGCCCCGGCCCAGCAGGCTCCCGCCGCGCAGCCGCAGGCCGCCCCGGCCCCCGCCGAGCAGTCCCCTTCCGCCTCCGCCAACGCGCCGGAGCCCGCCCAGGCACTGCAGCCGGAGGTTTCCACCGGCGCCGAGCAGGGCGTGGAGGTCTCCACCGTTCCCAAGCCGCGCTCCTGGTACGCGCCCAAGAGCGAGCGCGACCCTACCTTCTCCCCGGCCGATTACCGCAAGCTCAAGGAAGAGCAGATGCAGCGCGAGGAGGCCGAGCGCCTGCAGCGCTACGCCGAGCGGAACAAGCCCAGGGAGCCCGGCCCCGAGACCAGGATCAACCTGCAGGGCATCGTGGGCAACGCCGCGCTGATCAACAACGAAATGTATTACGCCGGCCAGACGGTGCGCGGCGTGAAGATCCTCAAGGTGGGAGTGGACTATATCATCGCCGAGTGCGTCACCGGCTCGTGCAAAGGCAAAAAATTCAAGAAAGTGATGAGATAGGCGCTGTTACAAAGGCCGTTGGTTAACATATAATAGGTAAGCAATTAAGGACGGAGGCGTATTATGAAGACTCTTAAGATTTTACTCGCGCTGGCGCTGGCCCTGGAGCCGGTCCTTTTCCCGGTCGCCGGGCTTTACGCCCAGGACGCCCCCGCGGGCGATAAAGACTTCGCCCAGGACCTGCAGGGTCCCGGCGGCGACGAGGGCGGCCCCATCCTCGACAGCGGCCCGGCCGATTCCGCGCCGCCTTCGGTGATGCCGCAGGGCCAGGTCCCCGGCTCGCCCATCGACTCGGTCCAGATCGGCGGCGCCCCCAAGGACGCCCCGATGTACGAGGAGGTGGAGTCCGTCTCGCCCCTCGACCGCAAGATCGGCCCCATCCGCCTCAAGGGCGCCCCGCTCTCCACTTTTCTCGACGTGGTTTCGGCGCAGTCCAAGGTCAACTTCATCATCACGGAAGGCCTCGAGACCAAGACCATCACCGTCTTCCTGCGCAAGACCACCGTGCGCGAGGCGCTGGAGCTGCTGCTGCGCGTGAAGGGCCTTACCTACCAGCGCATAGGCAAGAGCAATACCTACGTGGTGCAGAAGCGTTCGGCCGACATGCCTAACCTCATCACCAAGATATACACCCTCAACTACATCCCGCTGATCCCGATCACCTCCGTGGGCGAGGAGATCGCTTCCATAACCGCGCAGGACACTTCCTCCGGCGGCGGAGGGAACAATCAGCAGGGCGGCGGCGAGGAGAAGGGCGGCGAAAGCAAAGAGAGCCCCATCTCCATCATCAATATCGTGCGCAGCGTGCTGTCCAAGAAGAACGGCAAGCTGGCCACCGACCCCCGCACCAACACCCTGATCATCACCGACGTGCCCGAGGTGTTCCCCCAGGTAGAGCAGATCATCGCCGAGCTGGACAAGAAGGCGCCGCAGATCCTCATCGAGGCGCAGATCGTGGAGATCAACACCGACCGCATGAACGAGCTCGGCATCGAGTGGGGCGGGTCGCGCGGCGAGATGGCCTATTTCGCCGGCCCCTCGCGCCTGACCGACTACGGCCTGCGCCCCGGCTTCTTCTCCGGCGACGAGTGGAAAAAGTTCTTCCCGAAGACCAGCGACATCTCCGGCGAAGCCGGCAGCGGCGGCAGCGCCGGTTCGGTGGACCCGATCTTCTCGACCGGCCAGCAGAGCTCCAAGGGCGTCTACTACGGCGTCTTCAGCCTGGCGCAGCTGCAGGCCATCTTCCGCGCGCTGATCTCCAAGGGCGAGGGCCGCTACCTGGGCAAGCCCAAGATCGTGGCGATGAACAACAAGACCGCGCTGATCGCCATCTCCAAGGACGCCGCGATGGGCACCACCAGCACCGTCTCCTCGGCGGGCGGCGCATCCGGCACCTCCTCCAGCGGCGTAGAGCGCCGCCGCATCGGCCTGATCCTCAAGGTCACCCCGCAGGTGAACAAGGAAGGCTATATCACGATGATCGTGCAGCCTTCCTATTCGGACGCGGTGGCCTCGGCCATCACGGTGCAGGGCTCGACGGTCTACGACCCGGTCAGCCGGGGCGCCTCCACCATGGTTCGCGTGAAGAACGGCCAGACCGTGGTCATCGGCGGCATGCTCTCCTCCACCGAGAGCAAGACCATCCGCAAGGTCCCGCTGCTGGGCTACATCCCTATCATAGGCTGGCTTTTTACCAGCGTGAGCTCCAGGCGCACCAACACCGACCTGGTGATCTTCCTCACGCCGACGATACTGGTGGATTAACCGCTTAGCGCGGTTGCGGGCTACGGGATAAAGGGCGGACCGCGGGGTCCAGTGCCCTTTATCCTTCGGCCTTGAAAGGCATAACGAAAGGCGGCGCGTAATTATCTATGGCACATAAACTCCTCGGCGAAATAATGGTGGCGGCCAAGTGGATCACCGAAGACCAGCTGGAAAAGGCCCTGCGCTTCCAGCAGCAGCAGGGCGGCCTGATAGGCGAGGCCCTGGTCAAGCTGCGCTACGCCAGCGAAGAGCAGGTGGCCCAGGCGCTGGCCAAGCAGCTGGGCATCATCTACGCCTCCAAGGAGAACCAGATCCTGAACCCCGAGAAGGGCCAGGGCCTGGAGAAGCTCATCCCCGAGAAGTTCGCGCGCGACAACGCCGTGGTGCCGCTGTTCATCGAGAACAACACGCTGGCCACCGCGCTGACCGACCCGACGAACATCATCATGATCGACAACATCAAACTGGTGTCGGGCATGGAGATCACGCCGTTCATCTCGACGAAGGCCCAGATCCTGAAGGTCATAGACTCTTTTTACGCGGCGCAGGGCAGCCTGATCGACAAAGTGCTGGACAAGGCCGGGGAGGGGGGCGAGGCCTCCGAGACCGACGTGGTCACCTCCGACGGCAAGCTGGACCTGGACAAGGTCATTATAGGCGCCAGCAAGGGCGCGCAATCCATCAAGCTGGTCAACGCCGTCATCAAGCAGGCGATCAGCGAGCGCTGCAGCGACATCCACCTTGAGAAATACGACGAGAAAGTGGCCCTGCGCTTCCGCATCGACGGCACGCTCTACGAGCGCAGCGCCCCGCAGTCGGACCTCTTCGACGCCATCATCTCCCGCGTGAAGATCCTCGCGAAGCTCGACATCTCCGAGCGCCGGCTGCCGCAGGACGGCAGCTTCACCATCAAGTTCCAGAACCGCAACATCGAGACCCGCGTCTCGATCTGCCCCACCGTCTTCGGCGAAAAGCTGGTCATGCGTCTGCTCGACAAGGGCAACGTGGAATTCAACGTGGATAAGATCGGCTTCGAGACTCGCCAGAAGGAGGACTTCCTGAAGGCCGCCACCGCGCCGCACGGCCTGATCCTGCTGACCGGCCCCACCGGCTCCGGCAAGACCACCACCTTGAACGCGGTGCTCAACACCATCAAGTCGCCCGAGATCAACATCATGACGCTGGAGGACCCCGTCGAAGTCAAGATGGAGGGCATCAGCCAGGTGCAGATCCGGCCGCAGATCGGCCTCACCTTCGCGAGCGGCCTGCGCTCCTTCCTCCGTCAGGACCCCGACGTCATCCTGGTCGGCGAAACCCGCGACAACGAGACCGCCGAAGCCTGCCTGAAAGCCGCCATGACCGGCCACCTCGTGCTGTCCACGCTGCACACCAACAGCGCGCTCGAGGCCATCCCGCGCCTCATCGACATGGACATCGAGGCGTACCTGCTGGCGAGCACGCTGCTGCTGGTGGCGGCGCAGCGCCTGGTGCGCGTGCTCTGCCCCGACTGCAAGGTGCCTTACCGCCCCACGCAGGAGGAACTGGACCTGATCGTAAAAGAGTCTTACCTCAACCCGATGCCGGACCTGACCAAGCTGACCTTCTACAAACCGCGCGGCTGCCCCAAGTGCGTCAACATGGGCTACAAGGGCCGCAAGGCCATCTACGAGGTGTTCTTCATCACCGAGGCGATGAAGCGCATCATCGCCAAGGACGCGGACCAGCCCAAACTGCGCGAGGCCGCGGCCATAGGCGGCGCGTGGGACCTGCGCGCCAGCGGCTGGCGCAAGGTGATAGCGGGGGTAACCTCCTCCGAGGACATGATGTCGATAACGATGACGGAGCATTAAGACCTTGAAGTTAGCGGGTCCATCTGTTAGACTATAAGATATATGGGAAGATTCATTTACACGGTCCAGGACGCGCAGGGCACGGTGACCACCGGGGGCCTGGACGCCGACGACGAAGACGGCGCGGTACAGGCGCTGCAGACCAAGGGCCTGTTCATCCTTTCTATCCAGTCCGAGGACACCAAGTCCAAGGGCATCATGAGCATCAAGAAGCTCAGCGGGGGCAGCATCTCCGGCCGCGAGATGGTGTTCTTCGGCGAGCAGATGGCCACGCTGATAGGCGGCGGCATCCCGCTGGTGCGCGCCCTCTCGCTGCTCTCCGAGCACGCCGAGAACAAGAACCTGGGCGCGGTCCTCTCCACGGTGACCAAGGAAGTCTCCGCCGGCGGCGCCTTCCACAAGGCGCTCGAGAAGCACCCCAAGGTCTTCGACGAGATCTGGGTGTCGCTCGTGCAGGCCGGCGAGGTGTCGGGCCAGCTGCCCGCCGTGCTGCGCCAGATCACGGCCTACAGCGAGTCGCAGGAGAACGTGAAGAACAAGATCATCACGGCCGTCTCCTACCCGGCCGTGCTGATGACCATGTCCTGCGGCGTGCTGATCTACTTCATCGTCTACATCGTGCCGGTCTTCGCCGGCATCTTCAAGGACTTCAACCTGCAGCTGCCCTTCATCACGCAGATGATCGTCAATATCTCTTATATCGTGACCAAGTACCTGGTCCTGATCCTGGTGGTCGGCATCGGCAGCGCGTTCGGCTTCAAGGCCTATATCGCCACGCCGCCCGGCCGCCTGACCTGGAACCACGTCCAGTTCAACATGCCGCTCGTCGGCTCGCTGATCAAGGCCATGGCCATCGAGCGCATGCTCACCACCATGGCCACGCTGATCCGCTCCGGCGTCAGTATCCTCAACGCCGTCTCGGTGCTGGAAGGGGCGTTCAAGAAGAACCTCATCTTCCAGGCCGGGCTCAAGCAGGCCAAGAACGACATCGCCAGCGGCCGCTCCATCTCGGAGTCCTTCAAGAAGACCGGCATCTTCCCGCCGATGGTGACCGAGATGATGTGGATGGGCGAAGAGTCGGGCAAGCTGCCCGACATCATCGTCGTGCTTTCGAAGTATTACCAGGAGCAGATCGACCAGTGGCTGCGCCGCTTCAGCTCGATGATCGACCCGATCCTGGTCGTGGGCGTCGGCGGCCTGGTGGCCGTGATCGTGATGAGCATCTTCATGCCCATCTTCCAGCTGTCGCAGATAGGCGCCGGCTAAAACTTACGGAGGGGAAAATGAACACCCAGAAGAAAGGCTTTACCCTGATAGAGCTCGTGGTCGTCGTGCTGATCATGGGCATCCTGGCCTCGGTCAGCGTGCCGTACTACTACAAGACGGTGGAAACTTCCAAGGCCACCGACTCCGTAGCGCTGGGGCACCTCCTGGGCAACGCCAACAGGATGTTCCGGCTGGACCAGCCCGCGGCCGCGATGAGCGGTTCCGTCACCAACAGCTGCAACACTTATACCTGCGCCACCGTCCCGGCCGGCAGCGGCTGCCGGCTGATAGCGTGCGGCTACGTGGCCCAGCAGGACTGGAACCAGGCCTCCTACGACTTCTACGTCTGCAACGGCGGCAACGGCGGGCCGTGCTGCGGCAGCGCCGGTACGGAGATCGGCGTCTCCTGCACCAGGCGCAAGGCCGGCGCCAGCGGCGCCTACGCCAACTGGGGCTACCGCTTCTACAACAGCGGCCGCTGCGAAGAGCTGGGCGGCGCGCCGAGCTGCCCCAAGTTCTGATTTTATGAAAGCGCGCATGAGGCCTGGCCAGAGCCTGATAGAAGTCACGATGGCCACCATGATAGCCGCGATCACCACCACCGCGGTCTTCTCGGTGGTGCTGTCGAGCTTCGTGTCCGACGCGCGCGCCGACAAGCGCGACGCGGCCGCGATGGCGGTGCGCCACGCCCAGGAAGTTCTGAAGAGCTTCGTCAGCGTGGACCCCTACAACCCGCTCTACGCGCCCACCTCGGCCCTCGGCACCGGCCGCTGGCAGGCCGACACCTCCGGCGCCTGGGCGCTGCGCGACGGCCGCCACTGGATAAACTCCCTGGTGCAGCAGCCGGGCTCGCCGCTTTCCCCGGCCGGCGTGCCTGCGGCCACCATGTTTTACGACGTGCAGAGCTATCAATGCGCCTGGTTCGGCACCGGGGCCGGGCCGGATTTCCCGATGGCCTGCAAGCGGGTCACCTTCCGGCTGGACTATACGGACTGATTATGAAGCAACGCAAAGCCTTCACCCTGGTAGAGCTGATCATCTCCGTCTTCATCTTCAGCTACATCGCCGCCTCGCTGGCTACGATCTACTCCACCACGAACCGCCACATGTTCCAGAACTACCGGCGCAACGTCATCAAGACCGACGTGCTGATCTCCATGCGCGCCATCCAGGCCGGGCTCACCCAGGCCACCCGCCTGGACCTGCCTGCTGCCGGCACGCAGAACAACGTGCTGGCCTTCGCCTTCAACGTGGACCAGAACTCCGCCTGCTACCCGGTGAATAACGCGCTTCCGGCCTCCTGGCATTACTTCTGCCGGGGAGCCGACCCGCTGATAGCGGGCTCCTGGAGCCTCTACCACCACACCGCGCAGCTCCCGGCGGGCACGCCCTGCGGCAACCCCGCCGCAAGCACCTGGAACGGGGTTTATCCCGTGCCTACCTGCGGCGCCAACATAGGGGGGCAGACGGTCACCCTGCTGATGCGGCATGTAAGCCCGCCCTCCGGCTTCATGTTCAGCCGGCGGCCCGCGGACGGCGTGGACGCCGTAGGCGCGGTGCGCGTCACCCTGCGCTCGTTCTGGTCGGCCGCCGGGCGCGGTTTCGGCGCCTCCCAGCGCGACGTGGATTTCTCGCTGGACAGCGTCATAACCGTCAACCGTTCCAACTGACGCCGCGGCGGCGCCCTTGCCGACGGCGGTTTTGTCTGCTAGACTATAAATAATAATATGAAAGCCCGCTGGAAGAGAGGCGCAGTCCTCCTGCAGACGCTGGTCATGGCCATCATGCTGTCCATGATCGCCGTCATGCTGATGAAGTGGGTGCTGGCCCGCTACCTGCTGGCCGCCCGCAACTACCGGGCCACCGAGGCCAAGGCGCGTTCGCAGATGGTCACGGCCCAGCAGTTCACTCAGTGGAATTTTCAGGATTTCCCGACCCTTATGCCCGCCGGCTCCTCCGGTTCCCTTACTACTTTTGACAACACCACAGTGACCTGGGAGAGGTCCGGCGGCGCGCTGCCCCGCGTCTATACGGTCACCATCGACGAGGACCCCACGCCCTGAGCGGAGGCCCTATGCTTCCGGCCCTCCTGTCAGCGTTCCTCCTGGCCGCGGCGCCCGCCGCGGCGGCCCCTGTGGACTGGCATACCAAAACCTCCCCGCATTTCGAGATCCTGCACGAATCGGTCTGGTCGCCGGCGTCCATCTCGCTCGAGCTGGAGCGCATGTACTCGTCGATGCGGCTGAACATGGCCATGTTCGCGCCGTGGATGGTGAAGGAAAAGACCAAGATCTACATCTACTCGGCCCAGGACTCCTACCTGGCGGGCGAGTTCCGGCCGCCGCGCTGGTCCAAGGGCCTCGCCTTCGTCGCCAAAAAGACCATAGTGGTCTATGACACCGGGGACATCGTTAAACTCAAGGCCGTCATCGCCCACGAGCTGACCCATCTCTACTTCGAAAGCTATTTCGCCGAGAAACTCAAGTACCCGCCGCAGTGGCTCAACGAGGGCCTGGCGGTCTACCTGGAGGAGTCCGCCTTTCCCGGCGGCGCGGGGCCGTGGAGCCGGGCCCTGGCCTATTTCCCCGACGAGCGGCGCTTCCCGTTCCCCGCCTTCTTCGACCTGAAGATAGACCAGCTGTCGGCGGAGTCGCGGATAGCTGATTGGTACCTGCAGGCGTACGGCACCGTGCTCTACCTCTACCGCCCGCACACGCGGGTGCAGTTCAAGGCTTTCTGCGAGGCGGTGAGGAACGGCAAACCGGTGGAAGGCGCGCTCTGGGACAGCTACCGGGTCAGGGAGGGCAGGGATTTCAGCGTGAAGTGGGAGGCCTGGCTGCAGGCTTACTCCAAGCCGGGGGCGGACGGCCTGCCCATGGGCAACCCCTCGGCCAGCTTCAATTTCAAGCCGGTGCAGATCTCGTCGTTCAGCTTCACTAATTTCGGCTCAAAGAAGTAGCCCGGCGCCGCGGAAAATATCGCGGAGCCGGGCCAGGTCGGTCTTGTCCCGCGGGGTCAGCCCCGCGGGTTCTTTATTTTGCGCCAGCAGCAGGGTGAGATAAAAGTCGCGGCGGCCGGGCGCCGCTTTCAGCGCGTCCCCGAGCAGCCGTACGGCCCGCGCCCGGTCCCGTTTCAGGGCCAGCAGCCCGGAGAGGTAAAGCGAATCGGCGTCCGGCGGATAATCCTTCAGCAGGGCGGGGATCTCGGCCGCGCCGCCGCACCAGGCCAGCGCGTAGGCGAGCCGCAGGCGCAGGTTGCCGTCGGCCGGGGCCAGCGCGGAGGCGTTACGGTAATTATCCACGGAGCCTGAGCAGGCCCCCTGGCGCAGCAGGGCGGAGGCCAGGTTGGCCCGGGCCCTGGGGGAGGAGGGGGAGCGCGCGGCCGCGGCCGAGAAGAGGGAGAGATCGTCGCGGAACTCCGGCCCGCGGCGCAGGGTTTCCGCCCCGAGCCAGGCCAGCCAGAGGCAGGCCGCCGCGGCCGGCAGCGAGGCGCCCTTGGGCGGCAGCACGCCTTTGAAGGCCCAGGCCGCCAGCAGCGCAAAGCCCGCCAGCGGCAGGTAGAGGTAGCGGTCCGCCTTTATATTGTAAAGCGGCCAGATATTTAGCACAGGCAGCAGCGCGGTAAAGATCAGCAGCAGGGCCAGCCCCGGCAGCCGGCCGCGCGCGAAGAGCCACGCCGCCCCGGCCAGCGCGGCCAGGCAGAGCGCCAGGGGGCCCGCGCCCTCGCGGAAGGTGCGCCTGACCCGCGGGCTGTAGTCGGAGGCCAGGCCGTAGGGCAGCGGCAGCTCGCGCAGGTAGCCGCGCGCGACGCCGGCCATGGTGTAGAGGTTCACGGCGGGGCTGGCGTAGACCTCGCGCCAGGGCGCCAGGCTTTTCCAGACCCCGCGCGGCGCGCCGGCGCCGGGAAACAGGGCGGCGGGGTAGAGCGCCGAGGGGGAGGAGACCCCCGGGGCCGAGCCCGGCAGATAATAGCCGGAGCGCGGCGCCCTGAACCAAAGGTAAAAGCCGGCCACGAACAGCAGCCCCAGCAGCAGCGGGGCCGCGCGCTTAAGTCCCTGCCTGCCCGAGTCGAAAAGTATGGCGGCGCTCGCCGCCAGCGGCAATACTACGGGCGTTTCCACGCTCAGCATGGCGAATAGATAGCAGGCCGCCGCGGCCGCGCCGGCGGGCAGGGACGGGCGGCGGGCGTAGAACAGCGCGGCCAGCAGGCCCGCGCAGAAGAAGAAGAAGCCGAGCAGGTGCGAGCGGAAAACTATGATATGCACTGCCTCGGCGGCCGCCGGGTGCAGCGCGAAGGCCAGCGCCCCGAACAAAGCCCCCGGCGCCGAGCCGGAGATCAGCAGCAGCAGCGCGAAGAGCAGCGCCGCGTTGCCGGCGTGCAGCAGGGCGTTAGTGAGCTTCATGCCGCGCGGGCCGCTGCGGGCGCAGGCGTCGGCTATCAGCGTGGCGTTGACCGCCGGGCGCGCGCTCATCCTTACCGGCAGGACTTTCACCAGCTGCGCCGGGTTCAGCGCCGCGCCAAGGTTGGCGCAGTCCGTCACGAAAGAGTTCTTGGCCAGGAATTCCCCGTCGTCCCAGAGCAGGCTGTCCGAAAGAAAGGGCAGGTGCGCGGCCAGCCCGGCCGCAAAGGCCAGAGCCGCGAGCAGCAGGTACAGCCGGGGTTTTTCAGCCGCCTTCATATAGTTAAAATTCTATAATATTTAACATGCTAGTCATTAAAGCCGGCGGCAGCGTCATTACCAGGAAGGGGGGGCGTCCCGCCTTCGACCGGACCGCGGCCGCCAGGCTGGCCAGGGCCCTCGCCCGTTTGCGCGGGCCCTTCGCGCTGGTGCACGGCACAGGCTCATACGGCAAGCCGCCTGCGGTCCGCTACAACTACCTGTCCGGCAGGATCGCCCCCGGCACCGCCCCGGTCGCGGCGATCAAGGCCTCGCTCCTGGAACTGCATTCCCTTTTTATCTCTCAACTGGCCGCAGCGGGCCTGAGGCCGGTCAGTTGCCCCGGCTGCGCTTGCTTCTCCCTCGCCGGCGGCCGACCGAGGCTGACCGCCGCGCCGGCGCTGAAGGGCTGGCTTGGCCGGGGGTTCACGCCGGTGATCAATAGCGATATCTTCATGTCAGGCGCGGGCTTCCGTGTTGTATCCAGCGATGCGCTGGCCGCCGCGCTCGCCGCGGCCCTGCGCCCGGAGCTGGCGGTATTCCTGACGGACGTCCCGGGCCTGCTGGACCCTGACGGCGCCCTGCAGCCCGAGCTGTCTCGGGCCGGGTTCCGTGCCCTCGCCCGGGACATCGGCGCGCCGCGCTCCGACGTGAGCGGCGGCATGGCCGGTAAAGCCCGGGAGATAGCCCGCATCCTCGCCGCGGGGGTGGACGCCGCGGTGCTGGATGGGCGGCGGCCTGAAGAACTGCTGAAACTGCGCGCCGGACGGCGCGCCGGGGGAACTTATATACATGCGCGCTAAAAAGAACAGGATCAGCGTGGTTATACCGGTCTACAACGCCCTGCCCGAGCTGAAGGCCTGCCTGGAAAGTCTTTCGCGCACCGCGCGCGGCCTTTATGAACTGGTGCTCGTCGACAACGGCTCCGGTCCGGAGACGCGCCGTTTCCTCGCCGGGCTCAAGGGCGCCGTCAAAGTCCGCAACGCCTCCAACCTCGGTTTCGCGAAAGCCGTCAACCAGGGGTTGAGGGCGGCCTCCGGCGAGTACCTCGCCGTGGTCAACAGCGACGTGGCATTTTACGACGGCGGCCTGCAGGGCCTGGCGGCCTGCCTGGACGCTGACCCGGCCGCTGGCGTCTGCGGTCCGCTTACCAACCGCACCGTCGGAGTGCAGCGCGTGGTCCTGGCCCCGAAGGTGGAGAAGGATAAGCGCTCGCTCGAGGTCTTTGCCCGCGCCATGGCCCTGCGCTTCTCCGGCGAGGCGTTCGAGGTGCACCGCCTGGTCGGTTTCTGCTTCATGCTGCGCCGCGCCGCCTATGAGAGCGTAGGCGGGCTCGACGAACGCTTCGGTACCGGGTGCTTCGAAGATTTCGACTATTGCCTGCGGCTGCGCCAGGCCGGGTGGCGGCTGAAGGCCGCCAAGGACGTCTTCGTCTGGCACCGCCATCACGCCAGCTTCTCCGGCCACGACCATTTCATGTCCTGCGCCGTGAAGAACCGCGAGGTGTTCGTTGATAAATGGTGCCGCAAGGCGCTGGAGTTCCTCGACGAGCTGGATCCTTACCTGGAGACGAGCGGGGCCCGCCTTAAAGCCGGGCGTTGAGGCCTTTTCTGGAAAAGCTATACCCCGTACTCGGCCATTCGATGCGTTTCCTGCTGGAGCCGGGCGACGCCGTGGCCGCGCGCCCCTGCGCGCCGGCAGCGCTGCGGGCGGGGGACATAGCGCTCCTGGTGCGCTGGTCCGGCGGCCTGCCGTCGGGCTATGTCCTCCACAGGGTAGTCCTTAACCTGTCGTTTGCCTGCGGGCCCGTGCTGACCAGGGGTGACGCCAACTTTTTCCCCGACTGGCCGCCTTCCGACTACCAGCCGGCGGGCGCGGCCGCTGCCCTGCTGCGCGGCGGTCTGCGTTACGAGCTGCCGAGAGGGCTAGGGCCCTCGCTGCTGCTCCCGCTCTATTCCCTGGCGGCTAATAAATTCCTGTACGCCGCGGCCGCCGCGGCCGCCGGCTTGTTCTCGCTTGCCTGCCGCCTGCGCCCCGCCTTCGCCGCCCCGCAGCTGAATTGGCTCTACCTGGGCTGGGAGAGCCGCCTTTACCCGGCCCTGCTGCGGCTGCTGGCCGCCCCGGCGCTGCCCCGCGGCGGCAAGCCGGCCGCGGGGACCGCGGCGGTCAGGAGCGGGCGCGTCACCTCCGACGAGACCTGGAGCGGCAGTGTGACCGTGGCGGACTACCTGACCATAGAGGCCGGGGTCACCGTGACGGTGAGGCCCGGAACCCGGGTGGTTTTTGAGCGGCGCGAGCCCTGGTTCTTCCCGGTGCTGCGCGCGGGCGGCGCCGGAGAAAAACTGGAATTGGAGAGCGCCGGCGCCAAGCTGCTGGTGTACGGCCGCCTCCTCGCCGGCGGGACGCCCTCGGAACCCATATTCTTCGGCGGCCCCGCCTTCGCCGGGCTCCACGCGCTCGGGAGGGGTTCCGTTGAACTGCGCCAGTGCCGCCTGTCGGGGTCCTCTTCCTGCGCCCTGTCCGTCCGTGACTCTGCCGAAGCTCTTGCCGCATCCTGCGCGCTAGAGGGGTGCGCGCGCGGCGCAGAGCTTTACGGCGGGGCGAACGCCGCTTTTAACGCCTGCTCCGTCTCTGCCTGCGGAGGCGCCGCTTTCCTGGTTTCCGGCCACGCCACGCTGCTAACGCACGGCGGCATGGCCGAGTGCCGCGGGGCCGCCGCGGAGATCTCCGGCAGCGCGGCGGCCGGGTTTTACGGCTTCTCCGCCGCCGGGTGCGGCGCCGGTTTTTCCGTAACCGGCCGCGCCGCCGCCCGCCTGGAAAAGTGTTCTGTCTCCGGCGCTGAGGGCCGCGCCGTATACTGCGCTGACGAGGCTTCGCTGACCGCCGCCGGCTGTTCCTTTACGGGGAACCCGGCCGGCCTCGGGGCCGCCGGCGCCACCCTGACGGCGTTCCATTTCAGCGTTTTTTCCTCGGCCTCGGGCCCCTGCTGCCAGTTCTACGGCCGCAACGAGTCGGTTTTCACCGGCTGCTCCTTCACCGGGGGGGCCGGGCCCGTGCTGCAGTCCTTCGGGCAGAATCGCGTTTCACTGGACCGCTGCGCCGTCGCCGGGGGCGAGACGGCCGCGGCCTTTTGCGGCCGGGGGGAACTGCGCGCGGAGCGCTCTGTCTTTACGGGCACCTCCGGCGCCGCGTTCAAGCTGGACCGCGCGGCGCGCTTCTCCGCCGGGGCCTGCCGCGTTGAGGACTGCAAGGCCGGCGTGCGGGCCGAGGATTGCCTGGAATTAGCCTTGGACGGGTGCCTGTTCAGCGCCAACGCCGGCCCCGCAGCTTTTGTCTCCGGCCGCGGCTCGGTTTCTGTCTCGGGCTCGGTCTTCATCGGCAATGCCCTGGGGCTGCACTTCTCCGGAGAGACCGCCGCCCGCGTGACTGCCTGCCGTTTCGAGGGGCAGCGCGGAGCGCCCCTGCTCCTGGACGGCCGGGCGCGCTGCGCCCTTGAAAACTCGGCTTTCACCGGCAATTCATCCGGCATAGCCCTGGGGGGCCGCGCGGAGGCGGAGGCCGCGGACTGTTCTTTCCTCGGCAACGGCGGTCCTTCTTTCGAGCTTTGCGGCGCAGCGGCGCTGGACGCTGTGGCCTGCGTTTCCTCCGGCGGGCCGGCGGCGCTGCTGCTGCGGGAGGATGCCGCGGCAGCCCTGGCCCGCTGTTCTGCCGAAAGTTCCTCCGGCCCCGCCGCCAGCCTTGAGGGGTCGGCTGGCCTTCTGGCCGTCGGCTCTTCGTTCAGCTCCGGGCGCGACGCGCTCTACTGCCGCGGCGCCTCGACGCTGGACCTCTCGGGGTGCTCTCTTTCCGCCCGCGCCGGGGCGGCGCTGGATTTTGCCGGGAAGTCCGCGCGTCTGCGTTCCGTGGCGGCGGCCGGCACCGGAGGCCTGGCGGCGGCTGGGCATGCCTCTGTGCGCGCCGAGGGCCTGACTATCCGTGCGTCCGCTTACGCGGTGGATTCTTCCGGGGCCAGGCTCCGCCTTTCCGGTCTCGTGGCCGAAGGCGGTTCGCTCGGCGGGCTGCTGCTGACCGGCGGCTGGGCCCGCGTCGACAATTCTTCGTTCTCCGGGGCGCCTTATCCGGGCCTTGCCGCCGGCGGCGGGGCCAGCCTTCGCTGCCGGGCGGTAACCGTCGACGGAACCCCCTGGCTCCCTCCGCCAGCTCCTCACTCCCCGGCCAGGCTCAGGCCCGCGTTGGCCGCCTTCGCCGCCGCAACCGCGCACCTGCCCGTCTTCAGGGTACTGTACCGCCTCTTCTACCTCGCCGGGGTCCGGGCGGCGGGGCCGCTGCTCAACCCCGGGCGCGGCGGCTCGGTCTATCTCTACCGCGGCATGGCCGCGCCGGGCTGGGTGGCCGGCCTGAGCGACATGGACCTGGCCCTGCTGCAGCCGCGGCTGTCTCCCGCGGCAGACTGGACCGCTTTCTCGGCCCTGCGCCGCCGGCTGCGGATCTTCAGGACCCTGTTCCCGTTCACCGGCGAGGTGCTCTCCGCCCCGGCGGAGGACTTTTCCGGCTTCGTTTCTGGCTGGGGATTAAAGGGAGCCGAGTTCCGCGCCGCCTCCCGCCTGCTGGCCGGCCCGCCGCTGCCAGCGCCGCCGGCGCGCGAGGCCCGCACTCCCGACGCGACCGAGGCATTTTATTCCTATACCTTGCTGCTCTCGCATTTTCTGGCCGCCGGCCTGCCGCCCGCCTTCAGGGCCCGAAACTGCCTGAAAGGCCTGGCCGATGTAAAACGGTACCTCGACCGGGGCTCTGCTCTGCGCGCGTCGCGGACGGCCTACGCGGAGAAGTACCGCCTGACTCCCGGCACCGGAGAGCTCTCCCCGGCCGACGCCGCCTTCCTGGCTTTCTCCGCCCTGCACGCGGCTTCGCCCGCCCCGCGCCCTGGGCGGGCCGCGCAGCCTGCAGTGCCCGGCTGGTTCAATCGCCACGCTTTCGAGGCCGCCTGCGCGCGCCTGCGCGAGTCGGCTGGCGGCGAGACCGGCGTGGTGCTGGATTCTCTCTACAGGGTGTACCTGGTCCTGCCGGACACCGCGGCCGGGGATAAGGCCGCCTTCCTGCGCGCCGCCGCCGCCCTGCGCGAGGGCGGCTCTTACTTCGCGGCCGCGCCGCTCATCCTTACGCGCGCCTCTTTCGTCTTCCTCACGGAGCTGCCGTACCTCAATAACCCGCTTTTTTGCCTGGACCTGGCCGCCGCCCCCGGCGGCCGCTCTCCGGCGGATGGGGGCGTTTTCACCTGGAACCTGGAAATACCCGCTCCGCCGGCCGCGCCCGCGGCCGCGGAAGGGGCCGCGCTGGCGGCGCGGCATTTCGGCGCTTCCTGGCGCAGCCTCTGGGGCTCCATGCCGCCGCATTATTTCTATACGCGCGCGGCGGGCCTGCGCCTGCTCCTCGAGACCGGCGAGTGCCCGCCTTTCTCCGCCCCGGCCGCGCTCGGAGAGCGCTTGCGCATAGCTTACGCCGGAGAGAAGGCCTGGGGAGAGTTCTCCGCGGGCGGGGCCTGCCGGGCCAATTATGAATTCGTGGCCGCGCACGCGCGCGCGGCCCTGGAGGCGGCCGGTGACCGCTGAAGGCGGGATATCCGCCCTCGTGATAACCCGCGGCCGGCCCGAGCTCCTGGCCGCCTGCCTGGGCAGTCTCTCAGCCGGGCCCCCGGACGAAATACTGGTAGGGATAGACGGTGAGGATCAGGCCACGGAGCTTGCGCTGAAGCCTTTTCCGGCCGTAAAGGTCCTGCGGCTGCCGCGCTCGTGCCGCGGCGAGGCGCGCAACGCGCTGGCGGCGGCCGCCGCCGGCCGCTGGCTCTGCTTCCTCGACGACGACGTGGTGCTGCCCGCCGGCTATTTCGACCGCCTGCGCGGGCTTGTGAAGCTGAACACGGGAGTTTCGGTCTTCGGCGGGGGGCAGTGTTTGTCCCCGGCCTCGGGCTATTTCGAAGAGGCGGTTTACGCCCTGCTGGCCTCGCCGTGGGGCGGCGGGCCGTTCACCGAAAGATTCTCGCCGGTCGCCGGCACCCGCCCGGCCGGCCCGGAAAAATTCATACTGTGCAACCTCGCCGTGGATTCTTTCTTTCTGCGCGAGCGGGGCCTGGCCTTCGAAGGCCATTTAAGCAGCGCCGAGGAAAACCTGCTGCTCAACCGGATGGCGGCCGCCGGGGCGCGCATGCTGCTGAGCGGCGACTTGAACCTGGTGCACCGCAGGCGCAACGGCCCCGCGGCGTTTATCCGTCAGGTATTCACTTCGGGCCGCGGGCGCGGCCAGATCACCGCCCTGAGCCCGAAGGGCTTTTCTCCTTTCACCCTCCTGCCCCCGGCCGCGCTCGCGTGCGCGGCCTGCGCTGCGGTCCTGTCCCCGCACCTGCTCGGCGCGGCCGCGGGCCTGCACGTGTTCGTCTCTTCCGGTGCGGCGCTCTTCTGCCGGGCGCGCCCGGAGGTCAAGCCGGCCGTCCTGGCTCTTTACCCCGCGCTGCATACGGCCTACGCCGGGGGCTGGGTCTTTGGTTTTGCGGAAGGTTTGTTCTGCAGGGCCATCGGCGGGGCTAAGCCGCGCCGCTGCCGCTGCGAAGGAAAGCCCGCAGCGCCGCGGCGTTAGCCCCGCGGTCCGGAGATAATTCAAAAACATGACAGCCGGCGCGCCCGAGCAGGGCGGCGGCGGCGCGCAGGCGGGAGCCCAGGATCCCGGCCTTAGCCGCCAGGTCCCGCGGGGAGAGGCGGAGGAAGTACTCCGCCAGCTGCGGCGTGCCGCAGCCGGCCGCCAGGGAAACCGCCAGCTCGGCCGCGCAGGCGCAGGCGCACCGCGCCAGTATACGCGGCTTGGAAGCGCGCCTCAGCAGGAAGATGCGTCCCGCCGGCAGCGTACCGGAGATCTTGCAGCCCGCCGCCGCGGGGTCGAGCAGGCGTTTCGGGGGGTAACCGCGGCGCGTAAAATCCCTGAGCCCGCCGAAGTCCGGCAGGTGCGGGCTGTCGAGCCCCAGGCCTATGCGTACAGGAAAAGGGTGTATATCGCCCGCCGCGTCCGCGAGCGGGGTATCGTCCGAGAGCAGCGAGAATTGCGTGTCTTTCAGCAGTTCCAGCAACAGCGTGGTCTTGCCCGCGCCGCGCGCCCCGCAGAAGAGCAGGGCCTGGCCGCGCCAGCCCAGCCCCCCGGCGTGCACCCTGTGCAGGCCGCGGCGGTCCAGGTACTCCCCGGCCCGCGAAAGGACCAGCAGGTAGGCGAGCTCGCGCAGCAGGGCGGGGTTTTCGCTCCTGAGGACGCCCGCGCGCGCGGCATAGTCGTATTCGCAGAGGGCGCCGCCGGGATACCACGCCAGGCGGCGGCCCGGCTCCGAGCGCAGCACGGTCCAGCGCCGGGCGCGCAGCAGGGGGGGCGGGAGCGCGGCCGGGAGGCGCTCCGGCAGGGCCGCTATCCTTATGTCGGGTTCGGACGGGGGCGAGGCGAAGGCTGAAAAGTCGAAGGAAAGTTCCGCCGCCAGGGCCTGGTCCGGCGTGGAGAACTCCACGGCGCAGCCGTGGAAATCGAAATAGCTTTTCACCGGCATCCGGCTTTGAGCCGCGCCAGCGCGCGGCGGTAGTTTTCCGGAGTGTCGGTGCGCAGTACTTCGGCGTCGGCTGGCAGCTCGCAGACGAACTCGGTCAGCATGGCGCCCGGCGCCAGCTCCACGAAGGTGCGCACTCCGGCGCGCAGCAGCGCGGCTATCGTCTCCTGCCAGAGCACGGGGCGCACCAGCGCGGCGGCCAGCTTGCGCTTGAGCCCCGCAGGGGAAAGCTCCCGCTTGCCGTCGACGTTCATGTAGAGCGGGATGGCCGGGCGCGAGAACTTTACCCCGTCGAAGTAAAGGGCGGCGCGGGCGGCGAGGCGGTTGAACAGCGTCGTATGGAACGCGCCGACCTCGCGCGAGAGGGAGATCCTGTGGCGGTGGGGGGCCAGCGCGGCGCGCAGCAGCGGCAGCGCGGCCTTGCGGAGGCCGGCGACCCCGAGGCGGGCCTTATCGTAGAAGGCCACTACCTCGCAGAGTTCGCCGCCCCGCTCTACCTGGCGCGCGGCGGCCGCCAGTTCGCGCCTGTCGAGTCCGTAGATGGTGACGAGGAAGCTCGGTGAGTCTAGGCAGTCCTGCTGCCCGTTCAGGGTCACGTGGCGCACCATCCCGAAGCAGTCCGCGTCGGAAAAAACCCCGGCGAAGGCGGCGGCGCTGTACTCTCCCATGCTGCGGCCCGCCGCAATATCGGGGCGCGCCCCGGCCGCGCCCAGCGAACGGGCCACGGCCAGCGCGAGGGCCATAGTGACTTCCATGAAAACCGTGGGGTCGGGGGAATTTACCGGCGGGAAAAGCAGGGCCTCCGGGCCGTCCATGGCGGCGGCTATGTCGCGGCCTATGGCCAGGTTGATAGAGCGGAGGTTTTGTTCTACGGCGGGAAAGGCGTCCCGGAGACCGCGCCCCATGCCCGGATACTGCGCGCCGGAGCCGGGGAAGAGGAAGGCCGTTTTCGGCTTACGGTTTGAAGGCGGACGCGACTTCACTTATCTTACCGTGGGCTTTCACTTTGGGCTTCTGATATTTCTTGTCTTTGCGCGGCTGGCTTTTGGTGGGTTTCATTTTGCCGTCTCCCGGCTGAGTATCTTGAGCTTGGACAGGTCCTTGAGGAAATCGGCCAGGTCTTCTGCGGCCTGGTCCGCCGTGACGCCGTATTCGGCGGAGAGCGCTTCGGTGATGCGGGCCGCGGGCTTACCGGCGGCGAGCAGTTCCCAGATAAAGGTCCCGGTTTCGTTGAGGGAGTAGTACTCGGAAGTTTCGAGGTTGAGGATCACGGCCTCGTCACCGGTCTTGCGCCAGGTGACGGCCGCCGAAATTCCGCTGTTTTGCTTTGCTCCCGCCATAGTTCCATTCTACCAAAAAATCAGGCCCGCTTTTGGCACGGGCGGACCGGCCCGCGTGCCGCACGGCCGCAGCGCCGCAGCGCGGCCGCGAGCGTGCCGCGCCGGAGCGAGCCAAGGCCGGCCAGGGCGTAGGGACAGGCCCGCAGGTCGCCCGACGGGCCGAGGTAGAGGATATCGGCGCGCTGCGCGGCGCAGCCGCGCCGCCCGCGCGCCAGGCAGGTGCCGGCGAAGCCTGCCGGGTCCTCGCGGCGCAGGGCCGCGGCCAGGGCCGCCGGCAGGCGGCTGGCGCCGGCGCGCGGAGAATAGGGCAGGAAGCGCGCCCCGTGAGCGCCGGAGTCTTTGGCGAAGGCCAGCAGGCCGCGCAGGTCGCGCTCACCGGGGCCGGCCGAGAAAACGCAGGAGGAAACGTAGGTCACCAGGCCCGCTTTCAGCGCCGCGGCCAGCGCGCGGGCGGCTTTTTGGTAGGTGCCGCGGCCGCAGAGCCGGTCATGCTCCTCCGGGGAGGGGGAATGGAGGCTGACCATTACCGAAGACAGGCCTGCGCGCGCCAGCGCCCGCGCGCGGGCAAATGTAAGTTCCTGGCCGTTGGTGTCGAGCTCCGTGAATAAGCCCAGGTCCCTGGCCGCCCCGGCCAGTTCGGCGAGGCGGGGATAGAGCAGCGGCTCGCCGCCGAAAAAGACCGCCTTGGGAACGCCGAGCGCCGCCGCCTCGCGCAGCGCCGCCAGCGCCAGGGGATAAGGGAGGTCGAGGTCGCCGGCGCCGCCGCGGTATTTGCAGTGCAGGCAGGAGAGGCTGCAGCGGGAGGTCAGGCCGAGAAAAAGCGAGCCGGGGATCCCCGCCGGCTTACCGGCCGCGCGCACCCGGAATACAGCCAGCGCCAGCCGGGAGGCGGGGGAAAGGCGGCTGAATTGTTCTTTGACCGGGGTTCTCTGGGCCATGGTTTGGCGGTAAAATACCGTCGTACATTATTTTATATAATTAAGTCCGTCTATGATCGGGAACATCGTGTCGCTCTATACGCGGGCCCGCGCCGCGCTGCCGCTGGCCGTGTTCCTGCTCTTCCTGAACACGGCCCGCTCCGTGACGGGCGGACTGGACTCAACGACCCTGCTGTGCGGGCTTTCGTTCTGGGCGCTGGTGCAGCTGAGCTACATCTACGATTCCCTTTTCAGGACCCGCGAAGACGCGGTAAACCTCCCGGGTACGCCGGAAGGCACGGGCCGGACCTGGCCGGTCTTCGCGGCCGCGCTGGTCCCCGCAGTCTATATAGCCCGCCTCGGCTTCTGGCCGATGATAGTCATCGCCCTGCTGATAATCCCCTTTTACAGCGACCCGTCCATGAGCGGCCGGCGCCTGAAGTCGATCGCCGTGGTCAAGAGCCTGGTCAGCGTACTGAATTTCTGGCTGGTAGGCGTCATGGTGCCGGTCCTCCTCAAGTACGACTTCTCTTTCGGCCTCCTGCTTTCGGTCCTGCGCTCCAGCCTGCTGCTGCTGGGGTTCGTCTTCCTGCTGACGGTCCTGCTCGACGTCAGGGACGTGGACGGAGACCGGGAGGGCGGGATCCTGACGCTGCCGGTGCTGCTCGGCCCCCGCGCCACCGCCGCCGGCATCGGCGTCCTGCTGACCGCCGGAGGGGTTTACCTCTACCGGGCGGGCATGGCGCCGGCGGCTTTTTCCACCTGGCTGACGGCGGGGTTCGCGTTCGCCGCGATGCGGCGGCCCGGCCGGGCTTTCTACGAGTGGCTGCTGGCGGCTTTCAACCTGGTCCTCGCCGCCAGGCTGCTGAGGGCCTGAGATACCTGAACCATGAACCCTCCGCGACTTACTATCGAAAACTACCTGGCGGCCTGCCGCGACGGCGTATTCTCTCATATCCGGCGCTACCTGGGAGCCAGGACGGCCGCGCTGCCGCCGTCCATGCGCCGCTGCGTGACCGATTATCCGTACCGGCGCGGCAAGGCCCTCAGGCCCGCGCTGGTCCTGCTGTTCAGCGACGCCTGGGGCGGCCCGCGGGCCCAGGCCCTTAAAGTGGCGGCTACCTACCAGCTGCTGGAGGATTGGGGCCTCGGGCGGGACGATCTTCTTGACGCCGGGCTCCTGCGCCGCGGCCGGCCCTCCCTGCACGTCCTCTACGGCGTGCCGAAGGCCGTGAACGCGCTGGACATGCTCCACGACTGCGTCGGCGATATGCTCTACTCCTACTGCGCCCTGCCGCCGGCGCGGTACAGGGCCATGCACCGCCTGTTCGCCGAGGCGACCGGGATCACCCTCGGGGGGCAGCACCTGGACATAGAGGCCCGCGGCGTGCCGCTGGAGAACTTTACCGCCGCGGCCTACCTGCGCATCGCCAGGCGCAAGACGGCTTTTTACACCGCGGTGGCGCCGTGCCTGCTGGGCGCGGCGCTGGCCGGCCGGCGCGCGGCCGCCCCGGCCATCCGCCGCTTCGCCGAGCCCCTGGGCACGGCCTTCCAGATCATAGACGACGTGCTGGACGCGGAGAACGACGGGACCGGGCGGCTCGGCAAGGCCCCCGGCAACGATATCCGCGAGGGCAAGCGCACGCTGCTGGCCGCGCTGGCGTTCCGGCGCCTCCCGCGGGCGCAGGCCGCGGAGCTGGCCCGCTTTTACTCCGCGCCGCCCGCCTGGCGCACCGCCGGGCGCGTGAAGAAAGTGCGCGCGCTCCTGCTCTCCAACGGCGCGCCCCAGGCCTGCCGGGCCAAGGCCCGCAGCCTGACCGGGGCGGCCCTGCGCACTTTTACCGAAGAGCTTTATCCCTCCATGCGCAAGCCTTACGGCGGGCTGGTCGCCGACTTCATGCGGCTGCTGCTGGCCAGGAGCTATTGACCGGTGAAAATACTTTTCGTTGATTCGGCCCGCTACCGCCCCGACGGCACCGTCAGCCGGACCGGCCGCGCCTACATTCCCGCCATCACGCTGCCGCGGCTGGCGGCGCTGACGCCCCGCGACATAGAGGTGCGCATCAACCTGGACCTGCTGGCCGAGCCGGACTACGGCTGGGCGCCAGACGTAGTCGCGATAACCGGCTATACCAAATCCATGGCCCGGGCTTACGATATCGCGGCCGAATTCCGCCGGCGCGGCGCCTACGTGGCGATGGGCGGCATACACGTGAGCATGGTGCCGGAGGAGGCCCTGGAGCGGTGCGATACCGTTTTCGTGGGCGAGGCGGAGGCCACGTGGCCGCGCTTCGTGGAGGATTTTCGGCGCGGCGCCCCGCAGCGCCTGTATAAAGGCGACCCCACCCAGCCGCTGACCGGCTGGCCGGTGCCGCGCTACGACCTGCTGGACCCGGAGCAGTTCTACACCCTCAAGCGCGGCGGCCCGCTGTCCAAAGTGATCCCCGTGCCCGCCTACCCGGTGGAGACCTCGCGCGGCTGCCCGCACGCCTGCTCCTTCTGCTCCGTCTCCCCGTTCCTGGGCACCGCTTACCGCGTGCGGCCGGTGGCCGAGGTTGTGGAGGAGATCAAGGCCCTGCGGCCCAAATGCTGCCTGTTCGTGGATAATAACCTTTTCGGCGACCACGCCAGGGCCAAGGAGCTGCTGAGGGCCCTGATCCCGCTGAAGATCTCCTGGGTCAGCCACGCCACGCTGGCCAGCGCCGACGACAAAGAGCTGCTGGAGCTGGCGGAGGCCAGCGGCTGCCGCTCCATCACCGTCGGGCTGGAGTCGATAGACGAGGCGGGGCTTTCCGGCTACAACAAGGAGTTCAACCGCGTAGGCGACTACCGCCGCCAGCTCAAGGCCTACGCCGACCACGGCATCTCGGTGCTGGCGAGCATGGTGTTCATGCCCGGCTACGGCGCGCCGGACCAGTTCCGCAAGGCCTGCGATTTCCTGATAGAAGCGCGCGTTCCTTACGCCGCCTGGTGGAACCTCACGCCGCTGCCCGCCACCCCGTTCTATTTCGACCTCAAGAAGAAAGGGCTGCTCAAGCGCGAGAGCTGGTGGCTCTACAAGCCGGGCAAATACCCGGACTACAAGTTCTGCGGGCCCGACATGGGCGAGGAAGAATTCCGCCGGGAGTATATCCGGGCCTACCGCAGGTTCTATTCGCTGCCGAGCATCCTGCGCCGCATCCCGTCGCACTTCAAGCCGGGCTGGCTGGCCGAAGTGCTGTGGAACGTCGGAGCGTTCTTCGTTTCCCGTCTCAGGAAGGACGCCATGAACCTCTACAGCCCGCTGGACCACGACAAGGGACTGCTGTCTTTCCTGAAGTGGCGCTTCTTCGGGCCCGGGAGGGCGCTATGACCCGTCTGTCTTTCCACGCCTACGCGGCCGCGGCCAGGGCGGAGACTTTCGCGGTGATGCAGGGCTGGCTGCGGGAGGAAACCCTCGGCCTGCCCGCGGTGATGCGGACCTGCATGGCCGACTATCCCGCCCGCGGCGGCAAAGCGCTGCGCCCGCTGCTGCTGCGCCTCTTCGGTGAAGGCCTGGGCGCTTCTCCGGAGCGCTGCGCGCGCCTGGGCGCCGCCTGCGAGCTCTTCGAGAACTGGGCGCTCGCCTGCGACGACATCATGGACGATTCCCTGCTGCGGCGCGGCAAGCCCGCCATCCACCGGCTCTACGGCCGCGAGACGGCGATGAACTCCATGGCCGCGCTCACAGCCATCATGCCGCGCCTGCTCTACCGCTCCTGCGGCCTGCCCCCGCGGCTCTACGGGCCCGTGCTGGAACAGTTCTACGACTCCACGCTGGAGGCGCTGGGCGGCCAGCACCTCGAGCTGAGCTGGCGCGCCCGGCCGCTGGCCGAGTTCGGCGCGCGGGCCTACTTCGCCATAGCGTCAGCCAAGACGGCCTCCTATACCACCGTCGGCACCGCGCGCCTGGGCGCCATCCTGGCCGGCCGCCGGGACCTCTTCCCGGCCGTGGACCGCTTCGGCCTGGCCCTGGGCAAGGCCTTCCAGCTGATGGACGACATCCTCGACGTAGAGAGCGAGGGCGGCGGCGCTTTCGGCAAGGCCCTGGGCAACGACCTGCTGGAGGGGAAAAAAACCCTGCTGGCGGCCCTGGCACTGAAAAAGATGAAAGGCGCAGAACGCCGCAGGTTCGAAGTATTCTACGAACCGGGCCGCGCGCGCCCGCGCAAAGAAGCACTCTGGGCGCGGGAAGCGATACTGCGCTCGGGCGCCGCGGCCGCCTGCCGCAGGCGGGCCGCCGAACTTTCAGGCGAGGCCCTTTCTGTTTTACGGGCGGACCTAGTCCCGGCCATGAAAGAGCCGTTCAGGGAATATATCCTCGGATTCGTAATGCTGCTCAAGGAGCGGGCCGCTTGACCGCGCCTGCCTTCGACCTCGCCTCCGCCCCCGGGCTGCGGCTGATAAAAGCCGCGACGCTGCGTTCTTTCCCGCGCCGCTTCAACCGGGCTTTCTCCGTCCCGCCGCTGCCGGCGGGGGAGCTTGAAAGGGCCATCAACCGCCCGGCGCGCCTTTATCTGGCGCGGCCCGGCAAAATGCTGCGTCCCATAATAACGCATGTCATCCTGCAGGGCCTGGGCAAGAAGCCGGCCAGGTATGCCGCCGCGCTCGGCGCTATAGAATTAATGGAGGCTGCGACCGTCAGCTTCGACGATATTATCGACGCTTCCGATACACGGCGGGGCGGGCCGGCGACGCACAAGGTGTATGGCGAAAAGAACGCCTACCTGGCTTACCAGGCCGCTTATAACTGGGCCTACGGGGCCTTCCTGGACCCGGCCCTGCAACTGGAGTCCTGGCGTCGGCTGGAGCTCCTCGCTTCTCTCTCGCGCGAGATCTTCGCTTACGGCTACGGCCAGGCCTCCGAACTTTACTGGACCGCGTCGCGCCGGCGCCCGACGCCGGAGCAGTACCTGGCCATGAGCTGGGACCGCATCCGGTTCCTCTCCTTCAACGGGCCTTTCCGCATCGGGGCGCTGCTGGGCGGCGCGCCGCGCCGCGACCTGCCGCTATACGTGAAGGCCGGGGCCTGGCTGGGGATGGCCTATCACCTGCACGGCGACGAGCTCAACCTCTTTCCCCGCTCCGCGGAATGGGGAAAACCGCTGGCCGACGACATCACGGCGGGCCGCTACACTTACCTGTACCTCGCCGCCCTGCGCCTCGCCGCGCCCGCCGCGCGGCGGGAGCTGAGCGCCGCGCTGGGGAACGCGCGCATTTCCCCGTCCCGTCTTAAAAATGTTATAGATATAGTCCGCGCCAGCGGCGCGGTCGAAGAGAACCGGCGGAAGATAGGAGCTTTTTACCGGCGGGCCTCGGGCGCGATCTCGCGGCTGCGGCTGCCGGCGAAGCAGAAGCGGCTGCTCCTGGGGCTGGCCCGCTACATGGCATATGACAGGCCGAAATAAAATCCAACTGTTGATCAGCCCGGTAAACATACGCGAGGCCGCGGTGGTCGCGCGCGCCGGGGCGGATATCCTGGACCTTAAAAACGTGAAGGAAGGCTCTCTCGGCGCCAATTTCCCATGGGTCCTCTCCGGCATCATCGCCCGGTTCCGCCGTCCCGGCCTCAAGTTCAGCGCGGCCATCGGCGACCTGGAGTATAAGCCTGGTACGGCGGCGCTGGCCGCCTACGCCGCGGCGGTTATCGGCGCCGATTACGTCAAGGCCGGGCTTTACGGCGTCAAGGGCGAGCGGCAGGCTTTCGAGCTGGCCGCGGCCGTGGTCAAAGGCGTGAGGGCGGGCAGCCCGCGCGCGCTGCCCGTCATCTCCGGCTACGCCGACTGGCGCCGCTTCGGCGGGCTGGCCCCGTGGCCGCTGGTTCGCGCGGCTCAGAAGGGCGGCGCCGCCGTGGTCATGCTGGATACGGCGCTCAAGGACGGGCGCACCCTTTTCGACAGTATGACCCAGGCCGAGCTCGCCCGCTTCATGCGCCTGGCCCGGACGGCGGGCCTCAAGACGGCCCTGGCAGGCTCTGTAAAGCCGGAGCACCTGGCCCGCCTGCGCGCGCTGGGGCCTGACATCATCGGCCTGCGCGGCGCCGTCTGCCTGGGCGGCGACAGGTCCCGCCCGGTCTGCCCGAAGCGGCTCTCCGCCCTGCGCGAGGCCTGCGGGGCATGAAGACGCTATTCCCCGCTCCCGCCGGGATAAAGGCCTGGCACAGGGCCATCCTCGGCCCGGCCCCTTTCCCTTCCGACGCGCCCTCCTCCGCCGCGGCTTTCTTCAGGCCGGCCGCCGCGCTTTGCCGGCGCCCGGTGGCCGCGGAAAAAGCGCTGCCCGCTTCCCTGCCGGCCGCCCTGCGTAAAAAGCTGGTTTATTCCCTGCGGCTTTGGCAGGCCTCGCAGGAAATTACGCAGGCGTGGGCGAAGCGCGGCTTCCTGAGCCCTGGTATGGACCTGCCCATGACGCTCAACTTCGCTATGGCGCTTGGCAACTATTCCCGGTTTTTTATTTTCTCCGCCAAGGGGCTGCCGGCGGCAGCGGCCCTGCGCCTGCACGCGGCTTTCGCCGGGGAGATGACAAGGATGCCGGCGGCCATGGCCCTCGACCGCCTGCCGGCCCGGGCGGCCAGCGCCTGCTCTCCGGCGGCTTCCACCGGCCGCTTGGCCGCGGCCTTTGCCGCGGCTCTCGGGGGGAGACCGTGAAGTTCTCTCCCTGGCTTGGCCGCGTGGCCGCGCTTTACGACTCCAAGCGCAAGGATTTCAACTGGCGCCTCGCCGCCGATGGTGTCATCCATCACCATAACGGCCTGGTCTTCGACCGGGCCGCCTACATGGGCCGCATAAAGAAGGGCGGAGCGGCGGCCGACCTGGCCGTCCACGCCGCGGAGACGGCGCTCTCCAGGTTCGGCTTTAAATACCTGGGCCGCCCCCATGCCGGCGCCCGGCTGCTGGACGCCGGCTGCGGGCGCGGCGGCTCCAGCCTGCTGCTGGCTAAGAAATATCCTGCTCTGGCGATACGGGGCGTGACGCTGTCCTCCTACCAGGCCGCCGCGGCGCGTGCCGCGGCCAAAGCGGCCGGCGTAGGTCGGCGGGCCGTGTTCCGTCGGGCTTCCATGCTGGCGCTGCCCTTCCGGCCAGAAACCTTCGACCTGGTCTGGGCCTGCGAGTCCACCGAGCACGTGCCGGCCTTGAAAGTTTTTTTCTCCGAGACTGCTCGCGCGGCCAAGCCGGGCGCCAGGCTGGTGATCATCGCCTGGGTCCGCAACGCCGACCACGCCGCCGGGCGCCGTTACGCGGCCCTCGCCGACAAGGCCTACGTTACGGCTATCCATCCGGAGGCCGAATACCTGCGCGAGTGCGCGGGCACGGGCTGGCGCCTGGCCGCAAAGGCCGACCTGACCGCCCCGACGGCGGCCTATTGGGCCGGCCGCCTGGCGCTCAAGAGCGGCTCCGGCACTGAGGCCTTCATGGCCCCGGCCTTCGCCTCCCGCGCGCTGGTTTACAGGTTATACGCTTATGATCTTGCCGAATGACGGACAGGCCGCGGCCGCGGCCTCGATGGTGTTGAAATTTATCTGAGCCGATCCGCCAGGCTCGCCGTAGGCCCCGCCCAGCAGCACGCAGGCGGGGATCTTCTTTTCAGCCAGCAGGGCGAAGAGGAAGGCGTCCCGCTCTTTAAGGCCATCGGCGGAAACACCGAGGCCGCCCAGCGGGTCCTTCTCCCAGGCGTCGGCCGTGCAGAGGGCGAAGACGAAGTCCGGCTTGGCCAATTCCAGGAAATCTTTCAGTCCCTTCTTTACCGCCGCCAGGTAGGCGGCGTCATCCGCCCCGCCGGGCAGGTCCAGGTCCATCGAGGAGCGCACCCTGCCGGGCGGGTAGCCGTCGGCCTTGTGCGCGGAGAAGGTCTTTACCTCGCCGCCGGAGAAGATGAAGGCGGTGCCGTTGCCCTGGTGGGCGTCGAGGTCTATGACGGCCGGCCGCCGGACCAGCCCCTCTTTCAGCAGCAGCCTGGCCGCGATGGCGATGTCGTTGACCGGGCAGAAGCCTTCGCCGCGGTCAGGGAAGGCGTGATGGCCTCCTCCCGGCGGGAAGACGCCGAGGCCGCCAGCGAGGGCGGCGCGGGCAGCCGCAATGGTGCCGCCGGCCATGCGCCAGGCCAGGGGGAAGAGCTGTTTTGAATAAGGCAGCGCCAGGGCCTCCTCCTCTGCGGGGGAGAGGTCCGCGGCCTTCAGGCGGGCGAGCCAGCCGGGAGTATGGACCAGCAACAGCTGCTCGTCGGCGGCCGGGGACGCTTCCTGCAGTGTGAAGCCGGAGGACTTAAGTCTTTCGTAAAGCAAAGAGTACCGTTCCAGGCCGCGGCGGAAAGCGGCACCTGGCGGCTCTGCGGCGCCTGGGCGCGGCAGGCCGGCGGCGGGGCCCAGGTAGGCCTGGGCGCCGTTCTCCAGCACCAGCGCCAGGTCGGCGAAGCCGCGCGCCAGCGCGTGATCGTGCGTGGCGAAGACCAGGATAGCGCCGGCCTGTTTCAGTTCCTTCAGCCTGGCGAGGCAGAGTTCCCGGAAGCCGGCGTCGCCCACGGCGAGCGTCTCGTCGATGAGGAACAGCCCGGCGTTGGAGGCCAGGGCGGCCATGAAAGGCAGGCGCAGTTTCATGCCGGCGGACAGCTCTCCGGCGCGGGCGTTGCGCAGGTGGGCAAGCCCGGCCGCGGCCATCACCCGCTCACCGTTCTCGGCAGCTGAGCCCGGCAGGCCGAAGAAGACGGCGCAGAGCCGGGCGTTCTCCTTTACGCTCAGGCGGTCCTGGAGGATGGAGGCGAAACCCAGCAGGCAGGCGGTCTTGCCGTCGTAGCGGTACCCGCCGCCGGAAGGCTCGGTGATGCCGGCCAGGACCTTGAGCAGCGTGGTCTTGCCGGAGCCGTTGTGGCCGCACAGCGCCAGCGCCGTGCCGGGCTCGAGCTCGAAGGAGACGCCGTCGAGCGCGTTGAAAGGGCGCGACGGCGAGCGGCCGCTGAAAAAGCGCATCAGCGCAGAAAGCGCGTCCTCGCGTGGCAGCTCCACCCGGTAGGTCTTGGAGATATTTTTCACCGAGAGGCCGGTCACAGCGCGTCCCCTATGGCCCGGCGCTTGAGCCGCAGCAGGGCAAAGCCCGCGGCCAGCGCGGCCGCGGCCCAGAGCGCGGTAAGCCCCAGCGCTTCCGGCCGCGGGGCAGAGCCCGCGAAAGCCAGGCGCGCGCTTTCAACTACGGCGGTGAGTGGGCTGTAGGCGAGCAGTTGGCCCTTATCCGGAGCAAGCACGGAAAGCGGGTAGAAGACCGGGGTCAGGAAAAAGCCCGCCGTAAGGACCAGGGTCCAGATGCGTTCCAGGTCGGAGAAGAAAACGAAGAGCCCGGCGAGAAAAAGGCCGGCGCCCGCGGCCAGCGCCAGGTAGGCGAGGTCTATAACGAGGACCCAGAGCCAGGGGAATGAAGGCGGGTATTGGAAGGCGGCGAGGATGGCGCCCAGGGCGGCGAGCTCGAGCAGGTGCGAGAAATAGACGCTGAGCACCGAGGCCAGCACCGGCACCTCCAGCGGGAGCGGGTAGCTTTTCAGCAGGGGGCCGCGGCGCAGGAGGCTAGAGAGGGAGTAGGAGGTGGCGGAGGCGAAGAAGTTCCACTCGACGAGGCCTATCAGTAGAAAAACCGCGTAGTCGCCCTGCGCGCGGCCCAGCCACTTCACGAACAGCCCGTAGAGCACGGCGAACATGAGGGCCGGGTTGAGCAGAGTCCACAGGAAGCCGAGGAAAGTGCTCTGCTGCCGCAGGCGCCACTCGGCCCGCGCCAGCGCCAAAAGCTTTTCCAGGTCTTCGCGCTTCATAGTTAAGATTATATCAAAGGCCCGCTCCTAGCGCGCGCAGCGCAGGAAGCAGGAGGCGCACGACGGGGAGGAAGAGGGGAGGCGGCGGCGCAGGGCGGACTCGGAGCCGGGCGGGGCGGTCAGGCCCTTGTGGAAGGGGCAGAGGTAGAAGAGGCCTTCGGGGGAGAACAGGTAGAAGGCCGTTCCCGCGCCGCACGGGCCGGGGGCCGGCTTGCCTGCCAGGAAATCCAGCGCGGCAGCGAGGTTGCCGGACGGGGCCTCCGCCTGCGCCGCTTTCAGGCCCGCGGCGAGGGCCTTCTTGTCGGCGGCGCCCAGCTCCAGGCCGGCGGTGTTGGCGTTGGGCGCCAGGAATTGGATCCCGAGCGGGGCGCCGAGCTTTTTCGCCTCCAGCCAGGTCTGGTAAAAGGCGGCGGCGTTGAGGCGCGTGGCGGTAAAGGTGAAGCCGGTAGAAAGGCGGGGGAATTCCCTCTTTACCGCGGCATGGGCTTTTTTCAGCGCGGCGAAAGCGCCGGGCCGGCCGCGCAGTTCGTCGTGCAGGGGCGCGGGGCCGTCCAGCGAAGAGCCCAGGTGCAGGCGCGCCAGGACGGCGGCCGGGAGCGAGCGCAGCAGCGCCAGGGCTTTATCTCCGTCGTAAAGGCTGGAGAGGAGCACCAGCGCCGCGGCGGGGAACGCCCCGGCAGCTTTATTCATTATAGCGGCCAGCTCCGGGTGCAGCAGCGGCTCGCCGCCAGAAAAAGAGACCAGCCGCAGGCCTTTAAAGCGCGGGGAGGAAAAAAGGGGGGCGAGAGCGGCCAAGGAAAGCCGGGCGGACCCGGCCCGCCTGTGGTCGCAGGCCAGGCAGGCGCTGGGGCAGGAATGGAGCAATTCCAGGTGGAGGGCTTCAGCGGGCATGCAGCACCTTTGCGTAAACTTCCGAGACCTTAGCTACGACGTCGTCGAAGGCGTAGCTTTTTTTTACCAGCTCCAGCGCCGCACCGGCCAGGCGACCGCGCAGCGCGGCGTCGCTGAGGAGCAGCGCGGTCTTTTGCGCGAAGTCCCGGTCGGACCCGGCGGCGAGCAGGTGCCGCCCGGGCTCCGCCGCTTCTACGCTGGCCGCGGCCTCGCGCGAGGCCACCACCGGCAGGCCGGCGGCGAATGCTTCGAGGAGCTTGCCCTTGGTGCCCAGGCCGTAGCGTACCGGCGCGGCGAAGACCTGCGCCCTCCAGAGGAAAGGCCTGATGTCGGCAGTCGTGCCCGGAACGGCGATGTCGAGCCCCGCCAGGGCCTGCACCGCCGCCGTGGGGCAGGAGCCGGCCAAGGTAAGGGTAGCGCCCGGGAGTTCCGCCTTGACGAGGGGGAAAATGCGGCGGGCCAGGCGCAGGGCGGCGTCTTCGTTGGGGTAATGCGGGTAATGGCCGAGGAAGAGTATCTCTCCGTCCCGCCTACCAGCGGGGCGGGCCTGCTCGAAGTCGGCCGGAATGACCGCATTGGGCGTGACCCCCGCCAGCGGGGCGGAAAGATAGGGCTCTATGTCGCGCCCGTCGCTGGCCGTGATGGACGTGGCGGCTGCGAAGCGGTGATAATGCCGTCGGGCGTAGGCGCGGGCCCTGAAGAACTCTCCGGGCTTGAAGAAGCCTTTCAGCCCGGCCGTCTCGCGCAGGTAATACTTCCAGGGGTAGAGGTAGCTCGAGTCTATCTCTGTATACACTGCGGGCAGACCCGACGGCAGCGCCCCGGCATAAGCGGCCATCTCGGAGAAAAGGATGTGCACTACTTCGGCCCGCGTCTCCCGGGCGGCATCTCCCAGCCTGGCGGCCGCCGCGGCCGACCAGTAAAGGCCGGGCAGCGCCGGCAGGCCACGGGCCTCGGCGCCGTCGGGCCTTGGCAGCAGGTAGATCTTTTTGAGCTGCCGGCCCTCCAGCGTCATGGCCAGCGCGGTCTGATGCGCCTCCGCGCCGGGCGCCGCGAAGGCGAAGAGCGAGACTTCGTGCTTTACCGAGAGGCCGGCGGCGAGCGAGGCGGCCCACTTCTCCCCGCCCGAGAGGGAGGGATAGGGAAAGCGCGGCGCTACCAGGAGGACCCTGCTCATGAGCAGATGCCGGACCGCTTCAGGTCGAGGTGCTCCTTTAGGTAGGCGCCGGTATGGGAGCCGCGGGCCTTGAGCACGTCGCAGACCGGGCCGGAGAAGACCAGGCGGCCGCCGGCGTCGCCGCCCTCGGGGCCCAGCTCTATCAGCCAGTCCGAGGCGGCAATGACGTCAAGGTTGTGCTCTATGACCAGCACGGTGTTGCCTGCTTCTGAGAGGCGGTGGAGCACCTGCAGCAGCTTTTCCACGTCTGCAAAGTGCAGGCCCGTAGTGGGCTCGTCGAGGATATAGAGGGTGCGGCCCGTGGCGCGGCGGGCCAGCTGCTCGGCCAGCTTCAGGCGCTGCGCCTCGCCGCCGGAGAGAGTGGTGGCGCTCTGGCCCAGCTTCAGGTAGTCCAGGCCGACCTCGCTCATGGTGGCGAGGATCCTCGCGATGCGCGGGATGTCCGAGAAAACGCCGCGCGCCTCTTCCACGGAGAGGTCCAGCACGTCGGAGACGCTCTTGCCCTTGAACTTGACCGCCAGGGTGTCGTCGTTGAAGCGCTTGCCGCCGCACTCGTCGCATTTGACGTAGACGTCGGGCAGGAACTGCATCTGGATCTTTATCGTGCCGTCGCCCTGGCAGGCCTCGCAGCGGCCGCCCTTGACGTTGAACGAGAAGCGGCCCGGCTCGTAGCCGCGGCGCTTGGCCTCGGGCAGCTGCGCGAACAGGTCGCGGATGTGGTTGAAGACGCCGCTGTAGGTGGACGGGTTGGAGCGCGGCGTGCGGCCGATCGGGGACTGGTCCACGATGATGACCTTGTCTATCTGGGCCGCGCCCTTCATGGAGCGGTAGGCGCCGGGAGCCTCCTTGGACTTGAAGAGCTCGCGCGCCAGCGCCTTGTAGACTATCTCGTAGAGCAGCGTGGACTTGCCGGAGCCGGAGACGCCGCAGATGCTGACGAACAGCCCCAGCGGGATCTTCACGTCGATGTCCTTCAGGTTGAACTGCCGCGCGCCGGCGAATTCGAGGAACTTGCCGGAGTGCTTGCGGGGCTCGCGCCGCACCGTGGTGGAGCGCTCGCCGCTGAGGAAGGGCCCGGTAACGGACTTCTTGTTCCTGATGATCTCGGCCGGGGTGCCCTGCGCCACTATGTACCCGCCGGCCACGCCCGCGCCAGGGCCCAGGTCTATCACGTGGTCCGCGCCGCGGATGACGGCTTCGTCGTGCTCTACGACCAGCAGGGTGTTGCCGATGTCTCGCAGGGACTTGAGGGTGTTGATCAGCTTGGCGTTGTCGCGCTGGTGCAGGCCGATGGTCGGCTCGTCTAGCACGTAGAGCACGCCCGTCAGGCCGGAGCCTATCTGAGTGGCCAGCTGGATGCGCTGGGCCTCCCCGCCCGAGAGGGTCTCCGAGCGGCGGTCCATGGAGATGTAGCCCAGGCCCACGTCGTTGAGGAAGTTCAGGCGGGAATTTATCTCCTTGAGGATAAGGCGGGCGATGGTCTTCTCGGTCTCGGACAGGTCCGGGGCGGCCATGGCCTTCCTGGCGGCCGCTATGGGCAGCGCCGACATCTGGGCGATGTTGCGGCCGTCCACGATCACGCTGAGGGCTTCCGGCCGCAGGCGCAGGCCCTTGCAGGAAGGGCAGACCGTCTCCTGCATGAACTTGGTATAGATCTCCTCCTTCACGAAATCGGATTCGCTCTCCGTATGGCGGCGCTTGAGGTTGGTCACCACGCCCTCGAAGTCTCCCACGCCTGTGAGCAGCATGTCGCGGTGCGCCTTGGGCAGGTCCTTCCAGGGGGCGTCGAGGTCTATGCCGTTGGCCTCGGCCGCGGTCTTGAGCATGTCGGCGTAGTAGCCGGACCAGGAGCCCTTCCACCTGTGGGTGCGGGTGGTGACCGGGTTGGCCCAGGCCTCGAGCGCCCCGTCGTTGACCGATTTGGCCTTATCGGGCACCACGAGGTCCGGGTCTATCTCGATCTTGATGCCGAGGCCGTCGCATTCCTGGCAGGCCCCGTGGGGGGAATTGAACGAGAAGAGGCGCGGCTCGAGCTCGGGGAAGCTGGTGCCGCAGTCGGGGCAGGCGTTCTTCTCGCTGTAGAGCGCGGAGGACTTGCCGGCCGGGTCCTCCACGGCCAGCAGGCCCTTGGACTGGGCCAGCGCGAGCTCCACGGCCTCGGACAGGCGCTCGCGGTCCGTGGCGGAAACGGTGAATTCGTCGACGAACAGGTCTATGTCGTGCTTCACGTAGCGCTTCAGGGCGGGCGGCGCTTCGAGCTGGCAGAACTTGCCGTCCACCTTGGCTTTGGTGAAGCCGGCTTTCTTCAGGCGGGAGAAAAGCTCCTCGTAGGTGCCGCTGTGGCCACGCACCAGGGGCGCCAGGACCCTGACTTTCCGGCCCGTGTTCTTGGCAACGATCTCGGCGGTGATGCCCTGGGCGGACCAGGCCTTGATGGGTTTGTTGCAGGTCGGGCAGTGCGGCCGGCCGGCCTTGGCGAACAGGAGGCGCAGGTAGTCGTAGATCTCGGTGACGGTGCCGACGGTGGAGCGCGGGTTCTTGGACGGGTGGTGCTGCTGGATAGCGATGGCCGGCGAAAGACCTTCTATCGAATCAACGTCGGGCTTGTCCATCTGTTCCAGGAACTGGCGGGCGTAGGCCGAGAGGGACTCCACGTAGCGGCGCTGGCCTTCTGCGTAGACCGTGTCGAACGCCAGCGTGGATTTGCCGGAGCCGGACAGGCCGGTGACGACCACCAATTGGTTCTTGGGTATCTCCAGGCTGAGGTTCTTGAGGTTGTGGGAGCGGGCGCCGCTGATCTTTATCTTGTCCATTGGGTGGCTACTTTCCGTAGCGGTCCGCTACGGTGGGTTTCAGGAACTTGTCCGACGGCTTGGGGTAATCCACGGTGTAATGCAGCCCGCGGCTTTCCTTGCGGGCGCGGGCCGAGCGGATGATGACTTCGGCCAGGCAGGCGATATTGCGCAGCTCCAGCAGGTCGCGGGTGGGGAGGAAGTCCCAGTAATACCTGACTATCTCCGCAGAGATGAGCTCCATCCTGTCGGCGGCCCGCGCCAGGCGCTTGTCGCTGCGGACTATGCCCACGTAATTCCACATCAGCGTGCGGATCTCGTCCCAGTTATGCTTAATGACGACGGCTTCGTCGGAGGGGCGGGCGTTGCCGGTGGTCCAGGGGGCGGGCTTCATAGCGGGGCGCGGGCCCGGGCGGTCTCCCAGTACGGCCTCGGCGGCCCGGTGCGCGAAGACGCAGGCCTCCAGCAGGGAGTTGGAGGCCAGGCGGTTGGCGCCGTGCAGGCCCGTATGCGCCACCTCGCCTATGGCCCAGAGGCCGGGCAGGGCGGTGCGGCCCCGCTCGTCGGAGCGCACGCCGCCGCAGAAGAAGTGGGCGGCCGGCACCACCGGGATGGGGGCTTTGGTCATGTCGATGCCGAGCGAGAGGCACTTGGCGTGGATCATCGGGAACCGCCTCTTAAGGAAGGCGGGCTGCAGGTGAGTCATGTCCAGGAAGGCGTGGTCGGCGCCGGTGCGCTTGAGCTCGGAGTCTATGGCCCGCGCCACTATGTCCCGCGGGGCCAGTTCCTGGTAACGGGAGTAATCCTTCATGAAGGCGCGGCCTGCGGCGTCGCGGAGTATGCCGCCCTCGCCGCGCAGCGCCTCCGAGATCAGGAAGGACTTGGCCTGCGGGTGGTAGAGGCAGGTGGGGTGGAACTGCACGAATTCCATGTTCACCAGCTCGAGGCCCGCGCGGTAGGCCATGGCCATGCCGTCCCCGGTGGTTACGTCGGGATTGGAAGTGTAGCGGTAGACCTTGCCGGCCCCGCCGGAGGCCAGCACCGTTGCCGGGGCCAGGAAGCTGCGGACCTTCCCGGTAGCCTGCTCGAGGGCGTAAACGCCCAGGCAGCGGTTAGCGCCAGGGCGCACCCGGGCCGGCCGCCCCGCCAGGATCAGGTCCACGGCGGAAAAGTGGGTGAAGAAAGTGATGTTCTTGTCGGCGCGGCAGGCCGCCAGCAGCGCGCGCTCTATCTCGCGGCCGGTGGAGTCGGCGGCGTGCAGCACCCGGCGGCGGGAGTGGCCGCCCTCGAGCCCGAGTTCGAAGGCGCCGGCCCTGGCGCTGAAGCGGGTTCCCAGGTCCAGGAGCTCCTGCACGCGGGCGGGGCCCTCGCTGACGGTCAGCCGCACTATGCGCGGGTCCGAGAGGCCGGCGCCGGTGCGCAGCGTGTCCGCGATGTGCAGGTCGAAGCTGTCGCCGGGGGCCGTGACGGCCGCGAGTCCGCCCTGAGCCAGGTTGGTGTTGGAGATCTCGGGCTCGCGCTTGGTCAGCACGGCCACGCGGCCGGCCCGTGCCAGTTTGCGGGCGGCCAGCAGGCCGGCGGCCCCGCTGCCGACCACCAGGAAATCGAACCGGTATATGGGCATATTGTCACGCTGGCGCGGGGGCCTTTGCCTAGCCGCGCAGAATAATATAAACTAATTTTATCACATTATGAAACAGGTCTCCGCCCGCAAAAAATTGGCACTTTACGCCCCCGTCGGGCTGTCCCTGGGCATCCTGCTCTGGCTCATCTACCCCAACCTGGGCGCGATGGCCGACACTCTCCGCAACTCCAGCCCCTGGTGGCTGCTCCTCTCGGCCGGCTTCGCGGTCTCGAGCTACACCTTCATGGGCCTCACGCTGTGGGAGGTGCTGCGCATCCTCGGCATCAGGCTGCCCTTCCTGGAGACCGCCGGGATCGCCTTCGTCTCCACCACGGTTAACTACTTCGTTTCCTCGGGCGGCATCAGCGGCTTCGCCACCCGCGCCCACCTGCTGGGCAAGCGCAAGGTCCCCTACGGCGCCAGCGTCACCTCGTCCGTGGTGATCACGGTGCTGATCTACCTGGCCCTCGCCTTGATAGTAGTGGAGGGAGCCGTGCTGCAGTTCCTGCAGACGCCGGAGTTCAACAAGAGCATGGTGGAGGCGCTGATCGGTGTTGTGGCGGTGCTGGGTTTCGCCTTCGGCCTGACCCTGCTGTTCTTCCATCACGAGCTGCGCGCGGCCTGGGCGCGGCGCATGTTCGTGGGGGTCAACCATGTCATCTACTTCTTTTCCAAGAAGGAGATCCCGCACGAGAATTTCAAGAAGTTCGAATGCCAGCTCGACGAAGGCATCCGCACCATCCACGGCCGCAAGTTCGAGCTGCCCAAGGTGATCGGCTACGTGTTCTGCGACTGGGTCAGCAATATCCTCATCCTCTACTTCGCCTTCAAGGCCGTCGGCGTCTCCCTCGGGGCCACCACGCTGATCGCCGGCTTCGCCTTCGGGATGCTGATGACGATAATCCCCATCCTGCCCGGCGGCCTGGGGGCCATGGAGGCCGCGATGACGGCCGCCTTCTCCGGCATGGGCGTGCCCGTGGGCCAGGCGCTGACTGCGAGCCTCCTGTTCCGCCTCTTCTATTACCTGCTGCCCGCCTTCGCCAGCGTCTTCATCTACTGGGCCCTGCACGCTACCGAGCCCAAGTCCACCGGGCATTACCGCCACGGAAGGGGAGTTAAATGACCGAAGAATTCCTGGGCGCAGTACCCGAAGTCCACGCCGGGGCGTGGGTGCACTCTACGGCCTGCCTGATAGGCAAGGTCAAGCTCGCCGACGAAGTCTCGGTCTGGCCGGGGGCCGTGATCCGCGGCGACGTGGACCGCATAGAGATAGGCCGCGGCACCAATATACAGGACCTGGCCGTCCTGCACCCGAACAAGGACAAGCCCGTGCTGGTCGGCCCCGGCGTTACCGTCGGGCATTCCGCCCTCATCCACGGCTCCGTAGTAGGCGCGCACACGCTGATAGGCATGGGGGCGGTGGTGATGGATTGCGAGATCGGCGAGTACTGCGTGATAGCCGCGGGCGCGGTGGTCACGCCCGGCACTAAGATCCCGGCGCGCAGCATGGTGATGGGCGCTCCCGGCAAGGTCAAGCGGGAGCTGACCCCCGAGGAATGCCTCGGCCTCGAGCGCTCCGAGAAGGATTATATCCTGCTGGCCGGCTATTACGCCAAAGGCGGCGCACGGTGACCGCGCGCAAGATAGTGATGATAGAGGACAGCAAGGCCGCCTCCGGCGTGCTCAAAGACGTGCTGGCGGCCGAGGGCTACGCGGTACTGCACGCCGCCGACGGCGTGAGCGGCCTGGCCCTGGCGCGCCGCGAGAAGCCGGACCTTATCCTGCTGGACCTGCTGCTGCCCAAGCTAAACGGCTACGACGTCTGCAACGCGCTGATGCGCGATAACCTGATGCGCCATACGCCGGTGCTGATAATTTCCACGCTGGATACCCCCGAGAGCATAGAGAAGGCCAAGCAATGCGGCGCACGCAACTTCATGAAAAAGCCCTACAACCTCGACGACCTGCTGCGCGAGATAAAGCGGCTGCTTCCCAAAGAATAAGAGGGATCTATTCCCTGCTGTTAAAGGCTTTCGGCCCGCAGGGCTGGTGGCCGGTCACGCCCGCCGGCGGTGCCGCGCCCGTCTATGTGCCGCTCCGCTACGGCCCTCCGGGGGAAAAGGGTTCTTTCGAGATCTGCGCCGGGGCCATACTCACCCAGAACACCGCCTGGACCAACGTGGAGAAGGCCCTCGCGGCGCTGCGCCGCGCGGGGCTCATGAGCGCGGCCGCCCTGGCCGCCTGCCCGCTGCCGCGCCTGGAGCGGGCGATACGGAGCAGCGGCTATTATAAGCAGAAAGCGCGCCGCCTCAGAGAATTCTGCCGGCGGGTCAGGAAGGAGCACCCGGAAGGTTTTAAGCGGTGGTTCTCGGCAACCCCTGCCCCGGCGCTGCGGGCGGAGCTGATGTCCTGCAAGGGCGTAGGGCCGGAAACCGCGGATTGCATGGTCCTCTACGCCGCGGGCAAAGCCTCTTTCGTGATCGACGCCTATACCCGGCGGCTGGGCGAGAGGGCCGGCCTGGGCCGGGGCCTTTCCTACGGCGCCTGGCAGGCCCTCTTCGAGGCCGCGCTCCCGCCCGACGTAAAAGTGTATAATGAATATCACGCCCTGCTGGTAAAGCTGGGCAAGGATTTCTGTAAGAAAACTAAACCTCTCTGCGGCCCCTGCCCCCTGACGAAGGTGTGCCGGAAACTTATCTGACTATGGAAAAAATTGAAAAGCTTCTTGACGACGGCGAATTCTCGAAGGCCCTGGCAGCGCTGAAGCGCACCAGCCCCGGCGGAGGGCGCGCGCGCTGGCTGCTGCTGAAGGGCGAGGCCCTGCGCGGCCTGGGCCTGTTCGCTGACGCCCTTAAAGAATACGCGCTGGCGCGCAAGGCCGCCGGCCGCGACGGGGAACTGGTGCTGGAGGCACTGCTCAGCGAGGCCCGCTGCTTCCGGGCCCTGGGCGACGAGAAGGGCGCCCTCTCGGCGGCTTCCGCCGCGCGCGAGCTGGCCGGGAAACTGGAGATTTATGGACAGGAGGCGGACCTGGAATGGGCCCTTGCTCTGCGCTTGGTCGGCCGCCTGCCCGAGGCCGCGAAGGGCCTTGAGCGGCTGCTTAAGGGCTACAAGAAGGCCGGCGACCACTCCGGCGCGGCCTTTGTGCTCTGGGCGCTGGGCGGGCTCTATCGCCTCCAGGGGCGCTACGCCGACGGGATTGCCGCCTTCGAGGCGTCTTTAAAAGCCGCCGGGCGCGACAAGGACGAGCCCGCCGCGGGTTACGCGCTGTTCGGCCTGGGCGGCATATTGCGCGTGGCCGGCTTCATGGGCCGCGCCCTGGATTGCTATGTGCGGGCGCGCAAACTGTTCGCTGGCACGGACGACGCCTTTGCCAAGGCCTACGCGGAATGCGGCACGGCCAACGTGCTGCGCCAGCTGGGCCGCCTGGACGAGGCCTACGCCGGCTACGAGCGGGCGCACAAGCTCTACTCTTCCCTCTCCGATTGGGCCGACCTGGGTTTCGTGGAGTGGGGGATGGGGGAGATCAACAAGAGGAACGGGCACTTCTCCGACGCGCTGAAAAATTACCGCAAAGCCGCCTCCCTCTTCAAAGGCCGCTCCGAGCCGCGCGGCGAAGCCCTTACTCTTCTTTCCTTAGCGAACCTTTACTACCTCACGGGCCAGACCGCCTCCGCCGAGCGCCAGCACGACGTAGCCATGTCCCACATCCGCAAACACAACCTTCACACCCACCTGGAGACGTTCACGTAAGAATCCACGGGTAGGTCGCTGAAACTCGGCGGCCTACCGTGGGGACGGGCCCGTCAAAACCCGGGCTCGGTGCATTGTCGCTTCGCTCCACACGCACACAGTGCTCGGCCCTCGCCACTCAGCCCTCGCGCTTACGCAAGCTCGGGCTTCCGTGACGGTTTTGCCGGACCCATCCCCACGGTCTCCGCCAGATATATCATTACTGTGAGATGCTGAACAGCCGGAGGGGTGGCAGGGGTGCTGCCCCCCGAACCCTTTGTGGAAGGGGGGGCCCCGCACTGCGGATTTGAATCTGGAAATACTGTTTAGATAGGCGCTATTTCTTATGAAAGCGGGAAAGCCTTAGCAACTTATTGCACGAAAGCCGCAGTGTGGGGGGAAACCGACGCAAGGGTTTCCATCTTCCAGGGTTCGGGGGGTAGTACCCCTGCCAGGCCCCCGACTTCGCATCTCGCGGTTCTATTTTTGCTGATTACAGTTTGAAGTCCCAGCCGAGGTAGAGCTCGCGGGCTTTGGGGTCGTTGAGGAGGGCGTTGGCGTCTCCGTCTATGAGGATCTGGCCCTGGTAGATCAGGTAGGAGCGGTCGGTGATGGAGAGGGTTTCGCGGACGTTGTGGTCGGTGATGAGGACGCCGATGCCCTTGTCCTTCAAGTGCAGGATGATCTTCTTGAGGTCGCTGACGGTGATGGGGTCGATGCCGACGAAGGGCTCGTCGAGCAGGATGATCTTGGGGTCGTTGATCATCACGCGGGCCACTTCCAGCCGGCGTTTCTCGCCGCCGGACAGCGTCCAGGCCTTCTGGTCCTTGAGCCGCAGCAGGCCGAACTCGCCCAGCAGGGACTCAACGCGGTCCTTCATAGCCTTGCGGTCGGGCGTAGTGCGTTCGAGGATGGCTTCCAGGTTCTGCGCCACCGTCAGGCCGCGGAAAACAGTGGGCTCCTGCGCCAGGTAGCCTATGCCGCCGCGGGCGCGCTGGTACATCGGTTCCTTGGTCGCGTCGCGGCCGTCGATGAAGACCTTGCCGCCGTCCGGCTCCAGGAAGCCGACCAGCATATGGAAAGTGGTGGTCTTGCCTGCGCCGTTGGGGCCCAGCAAGCCGCAGACTTCGCCCGAATTGATGTGCAGGGAAATGCCGTTGACCACCTGGCGGCGGCTGAAGTTCTTCTCGAGGAGGGCGCATTCCAGCTTCATTATTTTTTTCCGTTGGCGCCGGCGGCGTCCTTGACCCAGCCGGAGACCCTATTATAGAACTTTATGTCGCGGCTATCCTTGAAGAACTTTATCCGCTCAGCGCCGATGGCGAAATCGTAGCCTTGCCTGGCACCCACGGCCGCCGGGGTGGAATCGTACATCAGGAAGGTGGCCTCGGCGTTGTCGTAGATGCCTTTTTCCGAATAGAGGTCCAGGTTCTCTGTGGACAGAGAGAACGCGCCGGTGAAAGTCATCATGCCCTTTTTGTACTCGGCTTGCGAGCGGTTTGCCAGGCCCCGCAGCAGGCGCCCGTCGGCGCCGGTGTATTTCAGGCGCACCGGCTGGGCGCCGCGCTCCAGCGTGGCCTCTTCCAGCGTCTCCAGGTAGACGGCCCGGTCGCAGTTCACTTCCACCTGCCCGCCGCGTTCGAAGCGGCGCAGCATGTAGACGGAGCCGTTCATGTTCCAGGTCTGCGCCGGGCGCAGGTAAAGGGCGTTATCCGCCTTCAGGGTGTACCGGGGGTTGCGGAAAGAGACGTTGCCGTCGAAGATCTCCCGGTCGTTGGCGCGGTCCATCTTCCACCTGTCGCTTTTTACCACGGAGCCCATCAGCAGGTCCTCCGCCGCCGGCAGGGGGAGCGCCGGGAGTGCCAGCAGCAGGAAAAGCGGTAGCTTCCTCATTCGCCGGCCAGCCTCGTCTCCTGGCGCTGTATCTCTATCTCCGAGAGGTCGGGGTTGGCGGTGAAGCCGCGGCCCTTGATGACAGTGCGCCCCTTGTAGATGGTGACCGGTTCTTCGGTCCAGATCTTGGCGCGGGCCGAGCTGTAGTAAAGCTTCGTAGTGGCGAGCTTCATGCCGTCCCTGACCGCGGTGACCACCACCTCGTCGCTGAGCACGGCGGACTTCTCGGTCATCTTCAGCGAACCGGCCCGCGACGTGACCTCGGAGGAGACCTTGCCGGCGTCGTAGAAGCGGATGCGGGGGGAGGTGAAGGTTATAACGCCTTTCTTCTCGTCGAGGCGGCCCTTGTCGGCGTCCAGGCGCCAGCGGGAGCCCAGGCGGTCGGCCTCGGACATGGAAAAGTTCTCCAGCAGGCTCACGCCCGGCAGGGTCGCCTCGCGGGCGTCGGTCCCGCCGCAGGCTGCCAGCAGGGGCAGCAGGATGAGGGCGAGCTTTTTCAACCCAGGCCTTCCTTCAGCAGGTCGCGCTCGTCGATGATGCCGACGGGCCGGCCGGTCTTCTTGTCGGTCACCGGCAGGTTGTCGATCTTGCGGTCGGAGATCAGGCGGGCGGCCTCCATGGCCATGGTCTCCGGGTGCACCGTAAGCGGCCCGCGCGTCATAACGGTCTTGACCGGGGCGGAAAGATCGGCCAGGCCGTCCTGCAGGCGGCGGCGCAGGTCGCCGTCGGTGAAGTAGCCGGTCAGGCGCCCGCCGGCGCCGGTGACGGAAACCGCCCCGGCCCTGGTGGCGGTCATCACGCGCAGCGCCGCCGACACGGAGGCCGTTTCCCTGATCACCGGGTTCTGGCGGCCCTTGTGCATCAGGTCGCTCACTTTCAGGTTGAGCAGTTTGCCCAGATTGCCGCCGGGATGGAGCCGCGCGAAGCGGCTGCGGTCGAAACCCTTGAGCGTCATCAGCGTCACGGCCAGGGCGTCGCCCAGCGCCAGCATGGCGGTGGTGGAGGAGGTCGGGACTATGTCCATGGGGCAGGCCTCGGATCTTACGTGCAGGCGCAGCACCACGTCGGAAGAGCGCGCCAGGCGCGAATCCGGGTTGTTGGTGATGGAGATCACCGGCAGGCCCTGCCGCTTCAGGATCGGCAGCAGCTTGGCCGTCTCCTCGGTCTCGCCTGAGTAGGAGAGGGCCACGGCCACGTCGTCGGCCGCTATCATGCCCAGGTCGCCGTGCAGGGATTCCACGGGGTGCAGGTAGACGGCGCGCGTGCCGGTGGAGGCCAGGGTGGCCGCGATCTTGCGGGCGATGAGCCCGGATTTACCCACGCCGATCAGGACGGCCTTGCCGGAGCAGCCCTCCAGCAGGCGCGCGGCCCGGACGAAAGACCGGTCCAACGCCTTCGAAAGCCCGGCCACGGCGAGGCTCTCGGAGCGGATGACCGCGCGGGCGGTCTTCAGTATCAGCGCGTCTTTCTTGGGGGCCATATTATTTAGCCGGCACTTTGTGCGGGTTCAGCCAGGGCGTCATCTCCGGCGGGATCTGGCGCTGGTCGTAGGGCGGCGGCAGTTTGCGCAGCAGGTAGCTGACGGCGAAGAACCCGACGATCAGCGTCAGGTAGATCCAGGCCAGCGTCTTCAAATGCCACTTCCAGCCCGGGAACCAGGCCGGAGGGAGGGTGAGGTCCCCGCCGCATTTCTTGCAGAACTTGACGGTCGAGCGGTTGTCCTGGCCGCAGTTGATGCATTTCATAGAATTTCCTTGGCTGCTAATTTGAGCTGAGGCCGGAGAGCTCTCCGGCCAGCCGGTCCACGCGGTTAAGCGCCGAGACCAGCGGCTTTACAGAGGAGAGTTTCAGCGAATTGGGCCCGTCGGAGAGCGCCTTCGCGGGGTTCGGGTGGGCCTCGAAGAACAAGCCGGCGATCTTGAGCGAGGCCGCCGCTTTGGCCAGCGGCACGATGAAGCGCCTGTCGCCGCCGGTGGCCGTGCCCAGGCCGCCTGGCCGCTGCACCGAGTGCGTGCAGTCGAAGATTACCGGGTAGCCGAAGTCCTTCATTATCTCCAGCGCGCGCATGTCCACCACCAGGTTGCCGTAGCCGAAGGACGAGCCGCGCTCGGTCAGCATGATGCCGGCGGCGCCGCGGCTCTCGAGCTTTTTGATTATATTCTCCGCCTCCCACGGCGAGAGGAACTGCCCCTTCTTCACGTTGACCGCGCGGCCGGTGTCGGCGCAGGCGAAAAGCAGGTCCGTCTGCCGGCACATGAAGGCCGGCACCTGCAGGATATCGGCGGCCTCGGCCACGCGGGAGGCCTGGGCCGGCTCGTGCACGTCTACGAGGAGCGGCAGGCCGAGGCGGTTCTTGAGGTCCTTCAGGAAGTCCAGGGCCGCCTCCATCCCCACGCCCCGGAAGGAGTCGTGCGACGAGCGGTTGGCCTTGTCGAAGGACGCCTTCAGCACGAACGGCGTCTTCAGCGCGGCGAAGACGCCCTTGAGGTGCGCGGCTTCCGCCGCGTAAGACCTGGGCGTCTCTATTACGCAGGGGCCCGCTATGTAGGCCAGCGGCCTGTCGTTGGAGAAGACCACGTTCCCGGCTTTGACTTGTTTTTGTTTGGCCACTTTGGGCTCCTTACTTTTTCTTGTTCTTCACCGCGGCCGCCACGAAGCTGAAGAACAGCGGGTGCGGCAGCAGGGGCTTGGACTTGAATTCCGGGTGGAACTGCACGCCGACGAACCACGGGTGCGCCTTGATCTCAACTATTTCGGGGAGCCCTGTCTTCTTGTTGAAGCCGCTGATCAGCATGCCTGCCTTCGCGTACTGCGCCTCGTATTTGCTGTTGAACTCGTAGCGGTGGCGGTGGCGCTCGGAGATGGCGGCCGCGCCGTAGATCTTGCGGGCGAGCGTCCCCGTCTTCAGTTCGCAGGGCCAGGCGCCCAGGCGCATGGTGCCGCCCTTGTCCTTCACGCTCTTCTGCTCCGCCATCAGGTCGACTACGGGGTGGGGGGTCTTGGCGTCGAACTCGGCCGAGTGGGCGCGCTTGAGGCCCAGCGCGTTGCGGGCGAACTCTATGGTGGCGCACTGCATGCCCAGGCAGATGCCCAGGAACGGCAGCTTGTTCTCGCGGGCGAAGCGCACCGCCTCTATCTTGCCCTCTATGCCGCGGTCGCCGAAGCCGCCGGGCACTATCAGGCCGTCGGCCTTGCCCAGGCGCTCCTTGAAGTCGGGGGCCTCCACGTCGACGTAGTCGAACTCGGCCTTGACGCCGTTGGCGATGGCGCCGTGAAATACGGCCTCGGTGAGGGACTTGTAGGAATCCTTGAGCTTGGTGTATTTCCCGGCGATGGCGATGCGTACCGGCGCGGCCGAGCAGGCGTTCTTGAGGCGCGTGGTAAAATCCGTCCACTCCTCGAAGTCCCAGCGGCCGCTGCGCAGGCGCAGCAGCATCATGATCTGCTCGTCGAGGCCCTGCTTCTTGAGCACGAGGGGCACGTCGTAGATGGAGGCGGCGTCGGGCGCGTCGATGACGGCTTCCTTCGGCACGCTGGTGAACAGGGCGATCTTGTTCTTGATGTCGCGGGCGAGCGGCTTGTCCGCGCGGCAGACTATGATGTCGGGGTCGATGCCGATCTCGCGCAGCTTGTTGACCGAGTGCTGGGTGGGTTTGGTCTTGAGCTCGTCGGAGGCGTGCAGGTAGGGCACCAGGGTCACGTGCAGGTAGAGCACGTCGTTGCGCATGCGGTCGGGGCGCATCTGGCGGGCGGCCTCGAGAAAGGGGAGGCTCTCGATGTCGCCCACGGTGCCGCCTATCTCTATGATGGCGATGTCGAAACCCTCGCCGGCCTTCTGGAAGCGGCGCTTGATCTCATCGGTGATATGGGGAATGACCTGCACGGTCTGGCCCAGGTAGCCGCCCTCGCGCTCTTTGGCGATGACGGTCTGGTAGATCTGCCCGGCGGTCATGATGTTGACGCGGCCGGTGTCTATGCCCAGGAAGCGCTCGTAGTAGCCCAGGTCCAGGTCGGTCTCGGCGCCGTCGTCGGTGACGAAGACCTCGCCGTGCTGGAACGGCGCCATGGTGCCGGCGTCCACGTTGATGTACGGGTCGCACTTCATAATGGTGACGGAAAGCCCGTGGGCCTTGAGCAGGCGGCCGATGGAGGCCGCGGTGATGCCTTTGCCGAGAGAGCTGACTACGCCGCCGGTCACGAATATATATCTGGTCATGGTTGTCCCCGCGCTCGCGCGCAAAACCACTGAAGAGCCGCTCCCCGCGGGGCGGCCCGGCCCGGCTTCCTCCTAGCGCCCGGCTTTTTTTAGATAATTCTCGGCGGCCCTCAGGTCCGCCGGCACGTCGATGGCCGGCCCCAGCGCCGGCACTTCCGCCACGGCTATGCGCAGGCCGTTCTCCAGCGCGCGCAGCTGCTCCAGCCGCTCCAGCCGCTCCAGCGGGCTGGGCTTCATCTTTACGAATTTTTCCAGGGCTTCACGGCGGTAGATATAGAGGCCGTAATGCCGGTAATAAGGATAACCCTTCAGGTCTGAAAGCGGGTGATGGAACGGCACCGGGCAGCGGGAGAAGTAGAGGGCGCGGCCCGCGGCGCTCATCGCCACCTTCACGCAGTTGGGGTTCTCTATGTCGGCCTTGTCCGTGATCCGGGTGCAGGCCGTGCCGATCTGGCAGTCCGGCGACGCCTTAAGTTTGAGGAACGCCTTCTTCAGGACGGCGGCTTTCATAAAGGGCTCGTCGCCCTGGATGTTGATGACGAAGGAGGCCTTCGAGCCGCGGGCCGCCTCGCGGACCCGGTCCGTGCCCGACTGGCAGCGCGGGCTGGTCAGCACGGCCCTGGCGCCGAAGGCTTTGCAGACCGCCAGCACTTTCTCGTGCTCGGTGGCCACTATGACCTCTCCGAGGCCGGCCTTGACGGCGGCCTCCCAGCACCACTGTATGACGGGCTTGCCGGCCAGCGGCGCGAGCACCTTGCCGGGGTAGCGCTGCGACCCGTAGCGGGCCGGGATCACTATTAAGCAGTCAGCCATGATTTTGCGCTTTCGAGCAGCTCTTCCACGCTGGCCGAGGCGGTGCCGAGCTTGGCCACCACTATGCCCGCGGCGAAGTTGGCGGCGAGGGCCGCCTCTTCCGGCGCGGCGCCAGCGGCCCAGGTGAGGGCCAGCGTCGAGATCACCGTGTCGCCGGCGCCGGTCACGTCGAAGACCTCCCGCGCGCGGGTGGGGATATGGACGGGCGTCACCGCGGCGCCTTTGCGGACAAAAAGGGTCATGCCGTGCTCGCCCTGGGTTATCAGCAGGGTGCGGAGCGCGAGTTTCTTCATGATGGCAGCGCCCAGCGCCTCGGCGGCCGGCTGGCCGTCAGCCTGGGTGAGGCGCATGCCGCCGAAGGCCTCGGCGGTGTTGGGGGTGATGCAGGCGACGCCGCGGTAGAGCTGGAAGTGCTCCACCTTGGGATCGACGAAGACGGGGACGCCGCGTTTGGCGGCGAGGGCTATCGCGGCCTTGATCGTGGCCGGCTCCAGCAGGCCCTTGCCGTAATCGGAAAGTATCAGGGCGCCGCAGCCTTCCTGCAGCACCTCGGCCAGAGAGGCCAGCGCCGCGCGCTTGGCGGCGGGCCCGAGCAGGGCGGGGAACTCGCGGTCGAAGCGCACCACCTGCTGGTGCTCGGCTATCACGCGGGTCTTCTCTATGGTGCGGAAGGCGCCGTCGCGCACCAGCGCGCCGGCGGGAACGCCGGCGGCGGCCAGCAGCGAGGACAGTTCCTCGGCGGCCTGGTCGCGTCCGGCGACGGAGACCAGGACGGGCCGGGCGCCGAGGGCGGCCAGGTTGACGGCCACGTTGGCGGCGCCGCCGCAGACGGAGGACTCGGAGGTGACGCGCACTACCGGGACCGGGGCCTCGGGCGAGATGCGCTTGACGGAGCCTTTGACGTAGCGGTCGAGCATCAGGTCGCCGAACACCGCGATCCGGAGGTCCTTGAAATTGGAAACGATGGAAGAAAGCCGCTTGAAACCAGCCTTTGTCATAATATAGATATTATACAAAGCAATGGAAAGCGGCGGAAGGCCGCGGAGGGGCGGATGTCAGGGAACTATGGTGCGGCGCACCAGTTTGGCGGTGACGGAACCTATGAAGATCTCGGCTTTCAGCAGCATCGGGAGGCGCAGTTCGTCCTCGGTGATCCAGACCAGCATGCGCTTTCCGGCCTTCGCCACGAAGATGCCCTCCTCGCCGGCCATCGGCTCGAACAGCATGCATTTCTTCTTGCCGTAGGGGGTGGAGATCTTCTCGCTCTTTTTCGACCGGATCGAGATGCGCCAGTTGCGCTTGGTGTTGACGGCGAACTCCACTGTCTGGCCGGGCCCGATCTGCATGGTGCGTATGCGGTACAGCGCCGAGAGCACGTCGTTGACCGGGCCGTCCAGCGGGCCCTCGAAGTCGGCCGGCTGGCGCTTCTTGTTCATCTTGCGCCCGTAATAGCGCTTGCCCGGCCCGTCGAAGATCACCCACTCGTTGAAGAAATGGCCGCCTTCCTGGATCTTCTTGTAGTAGCCGTAGGAGGTGAGGTCCTGCGCGTCCATCCAGGCGTCGTTGCGGTCGGCGACCTTGTAGAAATTCTTTATGAAGGAGCCGGACTTGGCCTCCGAGACGATATGCCAGGCCGGCCGCGAGGAAATGTCCACGGTGCGCTCTATCTTCAGGTAGGACTTCCCGACGTGGACCAGGCCCCAGTAGATCTCGTATTCGAGCAGCTCCCCGCTGACCAGCGCGCCCGCCGCGGCCGGCGCGGAGGAGGAGGGCAGGCTCCAGTAGGGATGCTCCAGCAGCTTCTCCTCCGCTGACGCGGGCACGGCCAGCGACAGCAGGAGGAGGAGCCTAAAAACCATACTTGATCCGGGCGGCCACCAGGGCGGCCAGCGCGAACGCGGCGGTCATGCCGCGCCACTCCTTGTTCTTGCGGAAAACCTCGGCGGAGTAGGCGCCGGAGTCGAAGAAGCCGGCGATGCCGCCAAGGCAGGGCAGGAGGGCGGGGGCCGCTTGTTTGTACTTCTCGAAGTCCGCGCCGTAGACGGAGAGGAGGAAGACCTCTTCGGCCTTGATGGTTACGTAGTAGATCCACCCGAAGGCGGCGGCGGCGAAGGCCCAGGCGCCGGCGGTCAGCAGCGGCCTCGACGGGGCGGAGAGCATGATCAGCAGCCCGGCGGTCATGATCATCGTGCCGAGGTACAGCGGGTTGCGCACGGCGGCGTAGGGCCCCGTGGTGGTGAGTGTCTTCGACTTCACTATGGCCGCGCTGGCGGCCAGGCGCACCGCTTGGCCCAGCGCCATTACGGCGAGGCCGGTCCAGAACAGGGGCCAGCTTTCGGGGCGCGTTAAGACCAGCAGCAGCAGCGTGACTATCTGGGAGACGAGTATGCGTTTTTTCACCGTGGTTTCCTTTTTTTGCCGCCGCTGACGTCGGGCAGCGCGCGGGCGAGGGTAAGCAGATCTTTGAAGCCTTTTTTCGCGGCCGCGGCGCCCAGCGAGTGGCGCCACTGCCCGGTCAGTACCAGCCGGCCCTTGATCCCGGCGTTGCGCGCCAGGTCCAGGTCGCATTTCTTGTCGCCGGCCATGAAAGAGAGCGCCTGGTCGGCCGGGCGGTCCTTGGCGGCTTCGTTTATGAGCCCCGGCCTGGGCTTGCGGCAGGCGCAGGCGGCCTCCGGGGCGTGGGGGCAGAAATAGACGGCGTCCACGCTGGCGCCGGCGCGGCGCAGCTCGCGCACCATCTTGAGGTTTATGGCGCGGGAAACGGCCATGGTCATGTAGCCGCGTCCGACGGCGGACTGGTTGGTGAGCACCACCACGCGGTAGCCCTTGGCGTTAAGGAGCTTCACGGCGGCGGGGGCCGCGGCGTAGAGCCTGAACTGCGAAAGCTTGAGGATATAGGAGCCCGCTTTGTCGCGGTTGATGGTGCCGTCGCGGTCCAGGTAGGCCGTGGGGACCGGGGGGCCTTTCGCCACCTTCGGAGGCCAGGCCCGCATCAGGCGTTCTCCCTGCCGGCGCCGTCCACTATGCGCATGAGCTTTATCCACCCGTCGCAGAGGAACACGATCTTGACCGAGAGGATCAGCACCCCGCCGCCCAGCAGGTCCTGCCAGCCCGGGGGAAAGCGGGCGAAATCCTTATAGGTGGTGATCAGCGGCAGGCCCCCGCGGGCCTGCCTGGCCGCGGCCAGGTCCCGCTCGGTGTAGGCGTAGTGGTCGGGGTAGCGCCAGATCTGCTTCAGGTCTATCTTCATCTTCTTCAGCACGGCTTCGAAGGAGTCCGGGTCGCCGATGCCGGAAAGGGCGACGGCCCCGCGGCCTTTCAGGGAGCCGAGGTCCACCTGGGAGGCGGTCGCCGGGTCGATGAAGGCTTCCGGGGCGTGCATGCTCTCGATGATCTCGGCGGCCGGGGCGCAGCGCTTGATGTCGGCGCGCAGCGCGTCCACGGCGTCCTGCGAAACCTGCTCGCAGTGGGTGATGATCACGGCTTTGGCGCGGGCCAGGCCGGCGGCCGGTTCGCGCAGGTTGCCGGCGGGCAGGACCCGGTCGGCGGTGAAAGGGGCGGTGGCGTTGACCAGGGCGATATCGGCGTCGCGCTGCACGGCGAAGTGCTGGAAGCCGTCGTCCATCAGCAGGATGTCGGCGCCCAGTTCCGTGACGGCGGCCATGCCGGAGGCGAAGCGGTCCGACGAGACCACCACCGGCACGCCGGCGGGCTCCAGCAGGCGGTAAAGCATCAAGGCCTCGTCGCCGGCCTCGTCGAGCGTGGCCGGGCGGCCCTTGGCGAGGATGGTGACGGCGGCGTGGGGGGCGCGCCGCTTGTAGCCGCGCAGCAGGACGGCCGGCCGGCGGCCGGAGCGCGCCAGCTCCATGGCGGCGGTGACCACGGTGGAGGTCTTGCCGGTGCCGCCGGAGGAGATGTTGCCGAAGCAGATCACGGGCACGGGCAGGCGCCGGCTGCGCAGCACGCCCTTGCGGTAGAGGAGCCTCCGCGCGGCAATGCCGCCGGAATACGCGAAGGATAAGAGCCCCAGCAGCAGGCGGCCGGCGGCGCCACGGCGCAGCGCGTCGCGTGTCTTTTCGGGGGAGAAAGCGGTCATGCCGGCACCTTCTTCAGGTTTTCCACGTGGGCGCTGAGCTGATCCCAGGCGGTCTCGAAAGGCATCTCTGCCAGCTCGCCCTGCACCCAGGCGTGCTTCGGGCCGGGCGGGCTCCAGCTCAGCGGGGAATTCTGCGGGGCGTAAATGGTGAAGGTCGGCGCACCCTGGCTGACGGCCACATGCATTGGGCCGGAGCTGGTGCCGCAGTGCAGCGCGGCGCGCTTTTGCAGGGCGGCGAGGTCGAGCAGGTCGAAGTCCGGGCAGAGCAGGTGTCGCCCGGCGGCCGCGCCCATGGCGGCTTTCACATAGTCCAGTTCGCCGGGGCCCCAGAGGAAGACCACGCGCGCGCCGAAGTCCTTGGCCAGGCCGTCGGCCAGGCGGGCGAAATTTTCCGGGGCCCAGCGGCGGTGGTCCCGCGGGCTGGTGATGTCGAGGGTGACGGTGAAGTCGCCGGGGCGCACGCCCGAAGCGGCCAGGAAGGCGTCGGCCCTGGCGGCGTTCTCGGGGCCGAAGTTCAGCTCCAGCTCGTGCCCGGCGTGGGGGATGCCCAGCGGCTCGAGCAGCTGCAGGCGGTCGTAAGCGGTGTAGCCTGCGCCGGGCTTTTTCTCGGGCAGGATGTTGTGCCAGAGGCGGCCCGCGCCGAACTTGAAAGCGAGGCGCTTTCCGGCGCCGGAGAACAGGGCGTAGAAGCCGGAGGAAGTGGAGCGCATGTAGTCGAAGGTGATGTCGATGCCGGCGGCGCGGATGGCGCGCAGGGGGCCGTCTTCGCGGCAGAAGACCCCGTCGAGGCGGGGATTGCCGCGCAGCACTTTGAGCGAGGGTCGGCGCGTCAGGAAATAGAGGCGGGAGTCGGGCATGGCCGTCTTCAGCGCGCGCAGCAGCGGCGTCGTCAGGAGCACGTCGCCAATGCCTTTGTAAACGATGACAAGTATTCCAGGTCCCATGTTGTGTGTCAGGCGAGTCCTGTCTCGCCGCGAGCGATTTTAGTGCGCAGGGCCAAGGTCCGAAGCGGACCGCCTATCATTAGGGCGGCGGCGGAGACTGTCCGAGGAGCGCACTGTGTGCGCGACGAGTTCTCCGCCGGCGGAGGACCGCAGGCCCTCTTCTGCCGCGCACGCTTATGAGCGAGCGGTGAGACAGGACTCGCCGCTGCCCGTCACTGCGCCGTCTTGGCGCGGTAACGGGGGTCGTTGTACATCTTGAACTGGCGGTAGATCTTGAGCTTGACCCTGCCCGCTATCACGTCGGAGACGAGCTGGGTCAGCTCGTCCTCCAGGTCGCGCACCTGCACGCCCATCACCTCGAGCTTCGCGGCGCAGGCCGCCTTGTGCTCGTCGGCGGCGTCCGTGCGCTGCAGCTGCTCGCGCATGTGGTAGATCTTGAGCTGGATGATGCTGATCTTGTCGGCCAGGCTGCCTACGGTCTCAGCCATTGACGGCCTCCAGAACTTTCTCGTCGATGCGCTCTATCAGGTCGTTGCGCTTCTGGTTGAGGCGGTCGATGTTCTTCTTGGCGGCCGCGATGGCCGGCACGTCGCCAACGCGGGCCTTGTCTTCCTCGTGCCAGAGCTCGGTGTTGGTCATGGCCAGCTCGCTTACAAGTTTACCTATGCCTAAATCTTTCATTTTGATGTTACCTCTGTTTATTATTATACAAAGAAGACCTTACAGCCTTGAAGCGCCGCACTTGAGCTGCAGGGCCAGGTCCCAGTTATTGTCGCCGCCGCGGATGAAGAGGCGGTCGATGGTGGCGCCGGCGCGGTCCCAGGGCCACGGGGTCTTGCCCTGCCTGAAGCTGAAGTCGAAGGTGTAGCCGGCCGCCAGGGCCTTCTCCCGGATGGCCGGGGCGTAGGCCCCGTCGCCGTATGGATAGGCGAAAGCGCACATCTCGCGGCCGAAGGCGGCCTCGAGCTGCCGCTTGGACTCGGCCATCTCCCACGCCGCGTCCTCGAGCTTCAGCGCCGAGAGATGGGGGTGGTTCATGGTGTGGGAGCCGTACTCCATCACGCCGCTGTCCTGCATCTCTTTGAGCTGGGCCAGGGTGGCCATGTTGACCCAGGCCTCGGAGGCCGGGTTGTGCCACAGGTTGGTCTTGCCGATGGTATTGTAGACCACGAAGATATTGCCCTTGGCGCCGAGCTCTTTGAGGATGGGCCAGGCCACGGAGTGGTTGTTCTCGTAGCCGTCGTCGAAGGTGATCAGCACCGCCTTCTCCGGCAGGGGTGCGCCGGCGTCGTAGAGCTTCTTCAGGTCGGAGAAGAACAGCGTGGTGTAGCCGTTATCGAGCAGGTATTTTACCTGTGAGCGGAACTTTTCAGCGCTGACCCAGAGCTCCTTGAGCCTGGACCCCGCCGGCGGGACGCCGATCTTGTGGTAGCACAGCACCTTCATGCCGGGGGCCGCGGAACGCCACCAGGTCCAGCGGGCGCTGAAGGCCAGTAGCCCCAGCAGGATTATAACGGCGGCTGCTATGATCATTTGGCTGCTCCTCGTGTTCTGGCGCGGCATTCCTGCGCGGCCCTGAAAACTTCGTCTACGGTCAGCAGGCGCATGCAGAGGAAATGCCCGCGCGGACATTTTTTAGAGCCGTGCAGGGCGCAGGGCCTGCAGGCCAGCGGGGTTTCGATGACCCTGTTGCCGGGGCCATACGGGAAAAAGCCTAGCTCGCGCGTGGTGGGACCGAACACGCCCACGGCGGGCACGCCGAGCGCGGCGGCGATATGCATGGGGCCGGAATCGTTGGAGATGAAGACCTTGAGCGGGCGGATGGCCTCCATCAGCTCCGGCATGCTGGTCTTGCCGGTCAGGTTCAGGCAGCGCTCGGGCCCGGCCAGGCGCTCTATCTCCGCGTTCCAGTCCTTTTCTCCGGGGCCGCCCACAAGCAGCACTTTGCCGGGGCGCTCGGCGGTGAGGCGCTTTATCAGGCGGGCCCAGTTCTCCGCCGGCCAGCGCTTGGTGGGCCAGGCGGACCCGGCGTTAATGCCCGCGATCACGCCGTCCTGCGGGCCGTAGGGCGCGCCGGCGTCGCGGCGCAGGCCCGGGAAAGGGGATTTCAGGTTCTCGGCCAGCGGCGAGAGCAGGGCCAGGTTGCGCTCCACGTCGTGCAGCAGCCAGGAGAAGGGGACCCGGTGGGTCAGCAGCGCGCGCCCCGCGCTGGAGGAGAAGCCCACGCGCACGGGGATGCCCGCGCGCCAGGCCAGCAGCGCGCTGCGCAGCGAGCGGTGGGGGATGATGACGGCGTCGAAGTTGCGCGCGCGCAGCTCTCCGGCCAGGCGGCGGAACTCGGCGAAGCCGGACGGGGCCGTCTTCTTCCTGTCCTCTATTATTTCCGCGGCGAGGCCGGCGGCGGCGAAGATGCCGGCGGTCTCGGGGCGCGTCACCACCGTGACCGCCGCGTCCGGGAAGGCCTCGCGCAGCTTCTTGAGGAGGGGGAGCGTGAGCACGCAGTCGCCCAGGAAGGCGGTCTGCAGCAGGCAGATCTTCAGGGGGCCCTGCTTCAGCTCCGCCCGGGCGCCGCCGGGAGCCCAGTCGCCAAGCTCGGGGCCGGGATGCACCACGGGCACGCCGAGCGCGGCGAGCGGTTCGAGGTAGCGGTCGAGGGTGTGCTTTTCCAGGGCCGGGCTAGGGATGCGCAGCCCGACGAAGAGGCGGCGGGCCAGCGAGGCCTTGCGGTAGCGCAGCTTCACCGGCGCGGCCGCCAGGAGCGAGATCAGGCGGCTGCGCGGGGTGTCGTGGAGGTCGATGATGGCGTCGTAGCCGGCGGCGTTCACCTCGCGCAGGGCGGCGGCGAGGCCGGTGAAGGGGATAGCCCTGTCGATGAAAGCGTTCTTGGTGACGGCGCCGAGGAACTGCGGCTTGACCAGGATCTCCAGCCGGGCGCCGGGCCATCTGGCCTTCAGATTGCGGAAGACCGGGGCGGTCAGGATGATGTCCCCAAGGGAGGACATCCTGATCACCAGTATCTTCGGGTCCGGCTTGCTAATGTCAACCATCTAAAAAAATTATATCATTTATAAAATTGCCGGCCGGTACGGGTTGTAACAAAAAGTTAACATAAATTACATTGACACGTATCTGTTTTTGATATATCTATATAATATGAGGTTAAAGCGGGCGCTTGCGGTCTTACTGGCTTTCCTGGCGGCGGGGGGGCTCTACCGCTATACCTCGGCCATGATGAGCTCCGCCGGCTACCGCATGCTCATCAGCGAGCAGACCACCATAGGCAACAGCGCGCCCAAGACCGGCGGGGCCTACTCACTCTTCGGCAGTACCGGCCAGCTGGGCTATGGCGCGCTCGCCGGCGGCCGCTACACCGTGACCTGGGGCATAGTCAATTCCTGGCGCCCGCCCCAGGCCGACCTCACCTCCGCGCACGTCTACCCGAACCCCTGCAAGGTCTCCAACGGCTGCACCGGCGTCACCTTCACCCGCCTGACCCTGCGCGCCACGGTCCACGTGTTCACCGTTTCCGGCGAGAAAGTAAAGACCGTGGAGAAGAACAACAATATCGACAGCGTAGGCTGGGACCTGCGCAACGAGGCCGGCTCCAAAGTGGCCAGCGGCCTCTACCTCTACATCATCAAGGGCGAGGGCTCTACCAAGAAGGGAAAGATAGTGGTGGTCAGGTAAGGTGCTATTATGAAAAAAACGATCTTAGCCGCGTGCGCGGCGCTGCTGCTGCCGCTCTCCGCCTGGGCGGGGGACGTGGCCCCGGGCAGCGTGCCCGGGACCCTCAACTACCAGGGCCGCCTGGAGCGCGACAACGCGCCCATAACCGGGCCCATCCATCTCTACTTCCGCGTCTATAACCACGCCACGGCCAACAACACCGGCGGCGGTCTTTGCGGCGCCGTCGCCCAACCCTGTCTCTGGCAGAGCCCCGAGATCACCGTGCAGGCGGCGCAGGGCATCTTCAGCGCGGACCTCACGCCCCCGCTGTCCGTGCTGAGCGGCGGCATAAAGCTGTACCTGGAAGTGCAGGTGGAAAGCGACGTGCTGCAGCCCCGCGAGCCGCTCAACAGCGTGGCGTACGCCTTGCTGGCCAAGAAGCTGGAGGACGGCGCCAGCGTCTCCGTTACCACGCTCACCGCGCTCAACAACGTCATGCTGTCCACGGCGGCCGGCGCTTACCTGACTGTGGGCACCGACGCCCAGTCCAGCGCCGCGCGGGTGACGGTGGACGGGTCGGTCAAAATTCTCAATGGCAGCCTCATTTTCGCCAACGGCACATCGATGAACACTGCCGGGGTAGGCTCCGCCAGTAATATCGCCAGCGTCAGCGACGCCGACATCCTGGCCGATTCCCTGGCCGGCAACACCGCGGCCAGCGGCGATGTCCTGTTCCGAAAGGCCAGCGCGGTCTTCATGCGCATTACCAACTCCGGCAAGGCCGGTATCGGGCCTACCTTCACCGTCGACTCCGGCCTTAACCCGCCCGGCGGCGGCACCGGAGTGGCGCCCCTGCTGGACGTAGACGGGCAATTCTACGTCGGCAACGAAGGCATCTACGACCGCGACGACTCCGAGGTCAACGTAAAGGAAGACCTGGTGGTGGAGGGCGGCAAGGTCAGCGGCTACGGCTCCACGCCCGCGACCCTGGCCAATATCTCGCTCGGCGAGACGCCTGGGCTCATCACTTTCAACGTGGGCGCCGCGGAGAAGATGCGCATCCATAATACCAACAGCTTCGTCGGCATAGGCCTCGCGGCGCCGACGGCCATGCTCCACGTGCTGGGCGACGTGCGTTCCAACGCGGGCGTGCGGGGCGGCGCGGTCTCGGTCGGCACGTACGCCGGAGACTGGACCGGCTACGACAACGAGCTGCGCGCCCAGGCCGCCAGGCACCTGCTGCTGCAGCAGACCAACTCCTACAACGTAGGCATAGGCACGGACGCGCCCAAAGAGAAGCTTCACGTGCGCGGCAGCGTGCGCTCCGACTACGGCCTCATCGCCGCCACGGCGGCGTTCAGCGGCGACGTGCGCGTGAACGGCACCTTTACCGCCAACTCCGGCCAGGGCAACCGGGTCTACCTGTCCACCACCACCGTCTACGGCGATCTGATAGTGACCGGCGGCATCGGTTCGCTGGCGGGCATACCGGCCTACCTGGCCTCCACGCAGACCTTCACGGGCCTGAGCGCCTTCCAGAACCAGGTCGTGGTATCCAGCGACATCCTGACGCTGAGCCGCCTCGGCGCCGGCGTGAGCGACTTCGATTTCGCGGGCACGAAGTACCTGCAGGTGGGCGACAACAAGCCCGCCTTCGCCAACGATAACGCGATGGCCTACCTGGTGGGCGGCGCCAACGCCGACGCCAAGCTTAATTTCTACCGCGGCGCGGCCGAGCTGGGGCGCATAGAGACCCAGACCACGGCCTATGGCACCGGCCTGGCCCAGGTGCTTAACGGGCAGACCAAGGTCTTTACTGACGCTGTCTACCACCACATCCAGAACAGCGCGGTCTGGATCTCCACCGGCTACCGCTCCACCCCGGCGATCTTCGTCAGCTCCTTCATGGGCAATGTCGGCATGGGCACCGCGGTCATGGACCCCAACTGGAGGCTGACCGTGGACGGCAACATCCGCCTCTCGGGCGCGCTTTCCAACGCCCTGATCTTCGCCGACGGCACCAGCCTCAATACCGCCAGCGCCCTCGGTTCCGCCACCAACCTGTCGTCCAACGGCGACGCGGTGGTGCAGTCCAACGCCGACCTGAGCGGCGGCGGAGATGTGGTGCTGCGCGCGGGCGCGCTTGACGGCCTTATCCTCAACACCGGCGGCAACGTCGGTATCGGCACCATGTTCCCGGTAGCCAAGCTCAACGTCCGCTCCGGCGACCTGGTGATCGGCGCGCCGTACAACCCCTATAGCGGCGACTCCAGCGAGGACCTGGTGGTGGCCGGCAACATCGCTTTCGACGGCGAGATGGTGCAGCGCTCGGCCCTGCCGGTGTATCTTTCCAAGTTGGTGGTCTCCAACGACGTTTATCTCTCCACTACTGTGGGCACCCGCACGGGCATCGGCAACGTGGCGCCCGGCTACACCCTGGACGTGACGGGCGACATCAATACCAGCGCCTCTCTGCGCACCGGCGGCACGGCCCGCATCTCCAATACCGGCACCGTCGGCAGCGGCGGCGCCAACGCCACCTGGGACGGCGTAACCATAAACGTCAACCGCGGCGGCACCGGCGCCGCCACCTTCACCGACGGCGGTATCCTGTTCGGCAACGGCACGGGTGCCATCGGGGCCACGGCGGTGCTGGCCAACGGTCAGCTGCTCATCGGCGACGGCACGCAGGAGCCGACCGCGGCTACCCTGACCGGCACGGCCAACCAGGTGATAGTCACCAACGGCGCGGGCAGCATCGCGCTGTCGCTGCCGCAGAATATCCATACCACGGCCGATCCCAGTTTCGACTCTATTTCGGTCGGTTCGGCTACGCTGGCCACTGCGCTGACCGTTCCCAACGGCGGCACCGGCGCGACCACTCTTGCGGGCATCGTTAAAGGCAATGGCACGGCGGCCATGACCGCCGTAACCGGAACCCTCGGATACATAACCTATTGGTCCGACGCCAATACCATTGCCGCGGAGCAGTATGCTTCCGTTACGCGCGGCGGCACTGGCGTGGGTAGCCTGACCGGCGTCGTAAAGGGCAACGGCACTTCCGCCATGAGCGCGATGACCGGTACCGCTAACCGCCTTACCAAATGGTCCGACGCCAATACCATAGCCAACAGCATCATCTCGGACAACGGCACCACCGTAAGCTTTACGGGCGGGCTCGCGGTAACGGGGACCGGCAGTTTCACAGGGAACGTTACCATGAACGGCACCGGGAGGATCAATAACCTCGTAGACCCGGCGGCGGACCAGGACGCGGCGACCCGGAAGTACGTGGACGACCAGGTGCTGGGCGGCGCTTCTCCGGCCTGGAGCAAATACGGCAACACTGTCTCCGGCAGCAACTACATGGGCAGCAGTAACTTCGCCGACGTTATCTTTAAGACCAATGACACGCGCCGGATGGCCATTACGGCCGGCGGCGGGATACAGCTGGGCACGGGCGTTAACTTGTCCACTTTCACTTCCGCAGGGGTTCTGCAGCTAGCCGCTTCGCTGGGCGTAGCCTATGGCGGCACAGGGGCCAATACGTTCACCGCCAGCCAGCTGGTGCGCATGAACGCCGGCGGCACCGCGCTCGAGAGTTCCGGCAAGACGGTCCCGACCGGGACCATAGTGGGACACACCGATACACAGACGCTGACCAATAAGACCATGTCCACCAGTTCTTCCTGGCAGGGAGATACGGTAGCGGTGGGCTACGGCGGCACCGGGGCTACTGCGTTCACCAACAGCCAGCTGGTACGCATGAACGCCGGCGGCACCGCGCTCGAGAGCTCCGGCAAGACGGTCCCGACCGGGACCATAGTGGGACACACCGATACACAGACGCTGACCAACAAGACCATGTCCACCGGCTCGTCCTGGGAGGGCACTGCCGTGGATGTGGCTTACGGCGGTACCGGGGCCGCCACCGCCGCAGCAGCGCGCAGCAACCTTGTGGCCGCCAAGAGCGGGGCCAACAGCGACATTACCAGCCTCTCCGCCCTGAGTACCGCGCTCTCGGTGGGCCAGGGCGGCACCGGCGGCACTGACCAGGCCAGCGCACAGAGCGGCCTTGGGCTGGGGACCATGGCTACGCAAGGGGCCAACGCCGTAGCCATCACCGGCGGCACGATCTCCAACGTCACCAGCCTGACCTCGGCCGGAGTGCTGCGCCTGTACTCGCGCACGAAGTTGCAGCTTAACGCCATCACGCCCGCCGCCGTCGGAGAGATCTATTACTGCTCCAACTGCTCGCCGGTCAACGTCATGGTCTCCACCGGCACGGCCCAAGCCAACTTCGGGGCCATAACCGGCGGTGCGTTTCAGTAAGGTTTATTGAGGAACGGAGATCGCCGCCAGGGTCCTGGCGGTGGCGCCCTTGAGGGCGTTGAGAGTATTTGTAGCGTTGTCCCGGGCGGCCTGCATGGCAGCGGGATCGGTTAGAAGCTGCGCCAGCAGCGCTGCCAACTGAGGGGCGGTTTCCGCGAGGAAGCCGCCCTTCAGCTTTATAAGGGTGTCGCCGGCGTGCCGGGCGTTGCGGTAGTTAGGACCGAACAGCGCGGGCTTGCCGAACAGCGCCGGCTCCAGCAGGTTGTGCCCGCCGGTGTCGTCGAGCGTGCCGCCTACGAAGCAGACGGAGGATTTCGAGTAGAGGGCCTGCAGCAGGCCCATGGCGTCCACAACCAGGCAGTCGGTCTCGGCGGCGCCCGTGGACCAGAGAGAATACTTTACGCCGCGGGCTTTAAGCAGGGTCTCGGTCTCGCCGAGGCGCTCGGGGTGGCGGGGGACCAGGACCAGTTTGAGGGCCGGTACCGCCTTCTTCGCCTCCAGCCAGGCTTCTACCAGCACTGGCTCCTCAGGCGGATGGGTGCTGCCGGCGGTAAAGACCGGCGTGTCCCGCCAGCCGGCGGCGGTAAAAAAATCCTTAACCTGAGCGGTCCCCGCGGTCGAGATCCCCAACAGGTCGTGCTTGAGGTTGCCTGTCACGGTTACCTTGCCCTCCAGGCCGGGCAGGCGGCTGAACAGTTCGGCGTCCCGCTCGCTCTGCGCGAGGACTTTCTTCACGCCGGCGAAGGCCAGGCGGGACAGGGGCGCCAGCGCCCGGTAGAGGGCCGCCGTGCCGCCGGAGATGCGGGCGTTGACCATGAAGACGGGCACTCCGGCCAAGGCCGCCGCGTAGAGCGTGGCGGGCCAGATCTCGGTTTCCACGAGGGCCAGCAGGCGGGGGCGGGCGGCGCCGATGAACGCGGCGGCCAGCGGGTAGAAATCGAGCGGGGCCAGGCGGGCTTCCGCGCCCAGCCTGCCGGCCTCGGCGCGTCCTGCGGCGGTGGAAGAGGTGATCAGCAGCGGGGCGCCGAAGCGGGCGGCCAGCTCGGGCGCCAGGCGGGTGACCGCCTTTACTTCGCCCATGGAGGCCGCGTGCAGCCAGACCGGGCGCTCGGCGAAGACGGGCGGCTCTAACGCGAGGCGCTCCTTCAGTTCCCCGGCCAGGGCCTTCATCAGCGCGCGGCGGGGGGAGAGCAGGAAGAACAGCGCGTAAAGCACCGCTATGACCGGCGCGAGCAGGCTGTAGAGTAGAAGCAGCAGATGTCCCATCGGGGAATTACTTCTTGGCGGCGGCTTTCTTTTTTTTCTTGGAAAGCCAGGGCAGGGCGAAGACGGCTGAGTATTTAGGGGTGAAGGCGCCCGTGTCGAAGGAGACCCCGATCTTGGCGGCCTCCAGGCGCTCGCAGAGGCCCTTGATGAGCTCGTTCTCGAAGAGCGGCACGGCCGTGGACTCCTGGGGCGGCAGCTCCGGCTCGGGGGTTGAGGCGATGTAGACGGCGGGGCCGAACTCGAAACCCTCCGGCTCCGCCTCGCGCATGGCCAGGTCGGCCGTCACGCTGACGGCGGTCTGCATGAAGACCTGCGCGGCTATGCGCGCGAGGAATTTGTGGGTGTCGTCGGGCGGGTTGGCGAGCTTGTCCTCGAAGGATTTACCCAGCGTCAGGATGCCGATGGTGACCGGGTGTTTGGAGTCTCCGCTGATGCGCGCCGCGGTCTCGTCCTCGGCGGGGAGGTACTCGAAGACCACGGCGGGCTCCAAGGCGGCGGCGAGCGAGGCGGCGTGCTCGCGCACGGAGGACTCGTCGGGCAGGCCGATGGCGGCGAGGTCGAGCTTGTGCTTGCGCGCCTTGCGCAGCACCTCGTAGGAGTAGACCGGGATCTTGAACTTCTTTATCTTCCTCATGCCGCCTTTCCGCTAAGTAGTTACTTGCCCTTGTTCTCCCACTGGTAGACCAGCGGGGTAGCTATCGCTATGGTGGAGTAGGTGCCGAAGATGGAGCCTACCAGCATGCAGAAGGCGAAGTTGTTGATGACCTCGCCGCCGAAGAAGAACAGCACCGCCACCACGGTCAGCACGGTGAGGTTGGTCAGCAGCGTGCGCGACAGGGTCTCGTTGATGCTGGTGTTGACCAGCTTGCCGAGCGCCATCTTCGGGAACATGCGGATGTTCTCGCGCATGCGGTCGAAGATGACGATGGTGTCGTTGATGGAGTAGCCGGCGATGGTCAGCAGGGCGGCCACTATCACCAGGTCTATCTCGCGGTTGGTGATGGACATGGCGCCAGCGGCCACGAACACGTCGTGCAGCAGCGCCACTACGCCGGCCGCGCCCCAGACGGGGTTGGAGAACCGGAACGCGACATAGACGATGATGCCGAACAGCGACAGCACGAAGGCGAACAGGGCCTTCTTGGCCAGGTCGCGGCCCACCACGGGCCCCACGTAGTCGCGCTTCTCCTCGGTATAGGCGTTGCCCGGGAAGCTGGTTTTGAAGCCCGCCAGCATCTTGTCGGCGATCTCGTTGACGTTCTCCTGGGTGCCCTTCACCTTGAGCTGGTAGGCGTTGCGCCCGGTGAAGCTCTGGATCGTGGTCTCAAGGCCGGCCGTGGTCATGGCCTCGCGCACCTGCGCGGTGGTCACGGGCGCCTCGAATTTCACCTGCAGCAGCGTGCCGCCGGTGAAGTCGAGGCCGAGGTTCAGGCCTTTTACCGCCATGGACGCCGCGCCGGCGGCTATCAGCAGGGCAGAGAAGCCGAAGAACATGAACCGCTTGCTGATGAAGTCGATGTTAGTCTTTTTTATCAGTACCATCATATGCTGAGCTCCTTGGGGTTGGACGTGAGCCAGAATTCATAGATGGCCCTGGTCACGAAGACGGAGGTGAACATACCGACCAGCAGACCGATGGTCAGCGTGACGGCGAAGCCCTTGACCGGGCCCGAGCCGAACTGGAACAGGAAGATGGCCGCGATCCAGGTGGTCACGTTGGAGTCCAGGATGGCGCTCCAGGCCTTGTCGTAAGAGGTGGGGATAATCATTGCCACCGGTTTGGACAGTGCCAGTTCTTCGCGCATGCGCTCGAGTATCAGCACGTTCGCGTCGATAGCCATTGCGAGCGACAGGATGATGCCGGCGATGCCGGGCAGCGTCAGCGTGGCGCCGAAGTAAGCCATCGCGGCGGAGAGGAACACGAAGTTCAGCGCCAGCGCGATGTCGGCCACGAAGCCGCCCGCGCGGTAGTAGACCAGCATGAAGGCGATGACGAAGATGAAGCCGATGCCGGCGGCCGAGAGACCCTTATTGATGGAGTCTTCGCCGAGGCCGGGGCCCACCACGCGCTTCTCGATGATGTTGACCGGGGCGGGCAGGGCGCCGGCGCGCAGGATGATGGCCAGGTTGCGGGCCTCTTCCATGGTGAAGGAGCCTTCTATGACGCCCGAGCCGCCGCCGATGCGGCTCTTGATGACGGGCGCGGAGTGCACCACGTCGTCGAGCACGATGGCCAGGAACTTGTTGACGTTGGCGCCGGTGAAGTTCTCGAACAGCTTGCCGCCTTCCTTGTTGAAGGTAAAGCCGATGCTGGGGGTGCCGAACTGCTGGTCGGTCTCCACCCGGGCGCTCTCGAGGTAGGCGCCGGTCACGGGCACTTCGTTGAAGAGCACGTAGTAGCGGGCCTTGTCGCCTTCGGGGCCGGGGGCGGCCTTGCGCAGGATCGTTCCCTTGGGCATGAGCTTGGCGATCTCGGGCAGCAGCACGCCGTTCTTGCCGAAGGGGGGCTCGGTCAGGCCGTCCACCTTGGAGAGCACGGCCTGGGCCTCGTTGGAGGTGTCCACCAGGCGGAACTCGAGGAGGGCGGTCTTGCCGATGAGGTTCTCGGCCTCTTCGGTGTTGGAGATGCCGGGGAGGTCCACGGAGATCCAGCGCTCGCCCTGGCGGGAGATCGGGGTTTCGCCGACGCCGTACTGGTCGACGCGGTTGCGGATGATCTCGATGGCGCGGGTCATGGCGTCGTTGAGCTTTTCCTTCTTCTCGAGCTTTTCAACGTCGAGCTCGAGCAGCAGGTGCGTGCCGCCGCGCAGGTCGAGGCCGAGGTTCAGGATGCGCTTGGGGCGCAGGCGCATGGCCTCGGTCTTGGCGCGGTCGTCGGCGGTCTTGGTGTACCACTCGACGCTGGGATACAGCAGCCAGACGGCAAGGATAAGCAGGCCAAGGACCGTGCCTATTTTCCAGTGTAATTTGTTCATGTCCTATTGCTCCTTGAGTTACTTTGCCTGATTCAGAACCGCGCCGATCGCGCTGCGGGTGAAGAGGGCTTTTACGCCCTCGGCGATGCGGACTTCCACTTCTTCGCCTTTCACGGCAGTGATGACGCCTATCATTCCGCCGCGGGTGACTACCTTGTCGCCCGCTTTAAGGGCTTCAAGCATCTGCTTGGTCTCTTTCAGTTGTTTCTGCTGGGGGCGGATGAGCAGGAAATAGAAAATGATGGCTACGGCTATAAAGGGGACGAGCTGCATGAAGGCTGCGTTGTTGTTCATTGTTCCTCCGTCGGCTGTTGCGGTAAATATTCTAACAAATTTTAAGTATTAATAATAATTAACGGTTTCCGGAGCTGTGTTGGCGCTCGACCGGGCCCTCCGCTCGCTCATAAGCGGCCGTGGCAGAAGAGGGCCTGCGGTCCTCCGCCGGCAAAGAACTCGTCGCGCACACAGTGCGCTCCTCAAACATTCTTTGCCGCCGCCTTAATGATAGGCGGTCCGCTCCGGACCTTGGCCCTACGGCCTAAAATCGCTCACGGAGGGCCCGGTCGAGCGGCGGCTATTTAGCCGGGAGATAGGCGTCCATGAAGGATTTCTTGGCCTGCTTGAAGGTGCCGGCGGCTATGGCCAGCCTCATGATCTTGGTCTGATTGATCAGGAAGCGCAGGTTGTGGATGGACAGCAGCTGGCTGCACAGGATCTCGCCCGCCTTGAAGAGGTGGGAGAGATAGGCCTTGCTGTAATTGCGGCAGGCTATGCAGTCGCAGTCCGGGTCCAGCGGGGACTCGTCGTTCTTGAACGGGGCGTTCTTGATATAGAGCTTGCCGCGGCTGGTCAGCGCCTGGCCGTTGCGGGCGTTGCGGGTGGGCAGCACGCAGTCGAACATGTCGACGCCGAGCTCCACGGAGTTCCAGATGTCCTCGGGCGTGCCAAGGCCCATGAAATAGACCGGCTTGTCCTTGGGGAGGTTGTCCATGACGGCGCCGAGCGATTCCATCATCTGGGCCTTGCTCTCGCCCACCGAAAGTCCGCCCACCGCGAAGCCGTCCACGCCCAGTTCCGCCATGTGCTTGGCGGCTTCGGCGCGTAGGTCGGTGTAGATGGACCCCTGGATGATGCCGAACAGCTGAGGGCGCTCTGCGCGCGGGATGTGGCGGGTCTTCTCGTCGAAGTGCGACTTGGCGCGCTCGGCCCATTTCTTGGTCTTCTTGAGGGCGTCCAGGGCGTCGGCGCGGGAGGCGGGGTTCTTGACGCATACGTCGAGGCAGGTCCAGATGGAGGAGCCGATGGAGGCCTGGAAGTCTATCACCTTTTCGGGCGTGAAGAAATGCGGGCTGCCGTCGATATGGGAGGCGAAGTGCACGCCGCTGTCTGTGATCTTGCGCAGGCGGCTGAGGCTGTAGACCTGGAAGCCGCCGGAGTCCGTGAGGATGGGGCCCTGGTGGTTCATGAATTTGTTGAGCCCGCCGAATTTCTCGAAGGTGGGCAGGCCGGGGCGCAGGTAGAGGTGGTAGGTGTTGGAGAGCATGCACTCGGTGCCTATCTCGACGAGGTCGCGCTCGGGGACGGCTTTCACCGTGCCCTGGGTGGCCACCGGCATGAACACCGGCGTATGCACCAGCCCGCGGTTAGTCGTCAGCACCGCCGCCCGCGCCGCGGTTTCCTTATCCTTATGTAAAGTCTTGAAGTGATGGTCCATAATATTAATCCTTAATCCAGAGTTTAAAACTTCGGCGGCCTACCGTGCGTGCAGGAACGCCAGCGTGTTGGGCCGGCGAGGGTATGCCTTCTCCGGGTACGCTCGCCACACCGTGGCTCGCTCTGTCAGTCGGCCCTCGCGCTATGCAAGCTCGGGCCGACCGAGGCCCCTGCGAAGGCATACCCTCACCGTCCCTCAGTCCGTGTCAGTACTACTGCAAGCGAGAAACCAGCGGAGACCGCAGGGGGTAGGGTTAGCAAAACCCTCATGAGGCCCGAGCTTGCGTAAGCGCGAGGGCCGAATGCGGAGTGAGCGCACGGTGTGCGCGAACGCGTTTTGCGTTCCTACCCCCTGCGGTAGGCCGCCAACCACGAGCGCGCCCAGGGGCCCCTACCCGGCTGGCCCCCGACTGGGCATCTCGCGGTCCTCTCTGTAAATTTAACATATGAACATGGAGTCGCCGTAGGAGTAGAAGCGGTATTTTTCTTTGACCGCTTCGGAGTAGGCTTTGAAGAGGAGGTCACGGCCGGCGAAGGCGGCGGTCATGTAGAGGGGGGCGGAGTCGGGGACGTGCAGGTTAGTGATGAAGCCGCCCGCGACCTTGAACTTGTAGCCGGGCTTGATGAAGAGGCCCGCCCTGCCCGAGCCGGCCCGGACGGCGCCGCCCTCGTCGGAGAAGGTCTCGAGCGTACGCATGGAAGAGGTGCCTACCGCTATGACGCGGCCGCCGGCGGCGCGATGGGCGTTGATGAGGGCGGCCGTCTCTTCCGGGATCGAACAGGTCTCCTCCATCATGATATGGGAGGCGGGATCCTCGGAGCGCACCGGCTTGAAGGTGCCCCAGCCGATATGCAGCATGACGAAGGCTTTTTTGATGCCCGCCGCGTCGAGGCGGGCGAACAGGTCCGGCGTGAAGTGGAAGCCCGCCGTGTGGGCCGCAATGGAGCCCGCCTCGGCCGCGTAGACTGTCTGGTACTTTTCCTCGTCGGCGGGGGCCTCCGCGCCGCGGCGCTTGCGCGCGTTGAGGATATACTGCGGCAGCGGCACGGCCCCGTTGGCGGCGAGGTAAGCCTCGTCCACCGGGACCGAAAAGCGGAAGGAGTAGCTCCCGTCGGGGTTGCGGCCCAGGCATTCGGCCGCAGCACCCCCGGCACAGAGCAGCGTAGCCCCCGGCTGGATCTTGCGGCACAGGCCGGTCCAGAGGGTGTGGTCCGGGCCGGAGGGGGCCATCAGGAGTATCTCCGATTTGCCGCCGGTGGGCTTGGCGGCCGCCAGGCGCGCCTTCCAGACCTTGCTGCGGTTGAGCACCAGCAGGTCGCGCGGCCCCAGCAGCCCGGCCAGGCCGCTGAAGCGGTGGTGAGAAAGTTTTCCGCCGGAGCGGTCGACCGCCAGCAGGCGCGACGAATCGCGCGGCTCGGCGGGGCGGTCGGCTATCAGCGGCTCTATGTCGAGCGCGGAGAATTCTTTAAGGGCTTCTTCACTCATGATCTAGTATGGCGGCGCCGGGGTAATAGTGGCGGAGTATCTTTTTATACGGCCGGCCTTTCATCGCCATGTACTTGGCTCCTTCCTGGCACATGCCCACGCCGTGGCCCCAACCCCGTCCCGCCAGCTCAAAGCCGCCCTTAACGGGCGTAATGGAAGTGATGTAAACGCTGCGGAACTCGAAGGTGCCGAAGCGCTTGCGCATCTCGGTGGCCTGCACGGTCTTGGAGCCTTTGTCGGTGCCGACCAGGAACGAGACCGCCCGCCCCGAGCGGTCCTTCTTATGGATCCGCAGGCTCTTCACCTTCAGCGCGGTGGAACCGGCCGCCTGGATGTATTTCAACAGCTCCGAAGAGGCCAGGTAATACTCCCAGCGGTAGTGGCGGGAGGGGGAACAGAACGGATCGGGCGCGCCGTAAAGGGGCTTGATGATATCCTCGCCCCAGGCCGAGCGCACGCTGGCCGTGTGGCCGCCGCAGCAGGCGTGAAAGAAAGCGGAGACCAGCTTTCCTTTATATTTAAGCACTTCGCCGCGCGTAGAGTTCACCGCCTCTATGATCCTCGGGCTGATCTTGGCGGTGCCCTTGTAGACCTGCATCTCCACGCCGTCGGTCACGTCGTAATCGCGGGCCGGGTTGATATAGCGCAGGGCGTAGGTGCGAGAGGCCACGGCCTGGGCCTTCAGCGCCTCGAGCGGCCAGTCCGGGCTCATCTCCGAAGGCAGCACGCCCTGGAGGTAGTCCTCCAGGGACAGATATTCGATGATGTCCAGCTTGCCTTCCGGCGTGGCGCGCAGCAGGATGTCTCCCTTGTAAAGATTGCCGCCCAGGCGGATGCGCTCCTGTCCGTCGGCGGCCAGCAGCTTGATGGGGGAAGAGAGGGCCTGCCCCGCCACGGCTATGCCGCGCCCGTCGGCCTTGACCTCGTAGGAGGCGTCGGCCAGCAGCATGTACTTCTGCCCGCTCTTGACCTCCTGCACGTAGAGCTTGGCCGAGGTTTTGAGCTTGAGCGCCGGCGAGTTGCGGGAGATGGCCACCCGGATCTGCGGCTGCGCGCCCAAGCCGTCGGCCGCCGCCGCGGGCGCGGGGGAGCAAAGCAGGAAGAGCAGCGCGGGAAGCAGTTTCATCCGTGGTTAAAGTAGTTCCGCCTGGGGGGACAGCTTGAGGCCCAGGTGCGCGGCCGCCTTGGCCGTCAGCACGCGGCCGCGGGTGGTGCGCTTGAGGAAGCCGGCCTGCATCAGGAACGGCTCGATCACGTCGGTAAGGGTGTCCGGCTCCTCGGAGACGGCAACCGCCAGAGTCTCTATGCCCACCGGCCCGCCGCCGAACTTCTCGGCTATGGCCAGCAGGATTCGGCGGTCCAGGTTGTCGAGCCCCTCGGGGTCTATCTCCAGCGAGGCCATGGCGGCCTCGGTGACTTCCCTGGTGATGACGCCGGCGGCCTTCACGTCGGCGAAGTCGCGCACGCGCTTGAGCAGGCGGTTGGCTATGCGCGGGGTGCCGCGCGAGCGGCGGGCTATCAGGGCCAGCGCTGGCTTCTCCGCCCTGCTGCCCAGGATGCCGGCCGAGCGGACGAGGATCTGCGTGATCTCCTCCTCGCCGTAGAACCCGAGGTTGAAAACTATGCCGAACCTGTCGCGCAGCGGGCCGGTCAGCAGGCCGCTGCGGGTGGTGGCGCCGACCAGCGTGAAGCGCGGCACGGCCAGCTTCAGCGTGGTGGCGCCGGGGCCCTGGCCTGTGTTGATGAAGAATAAAAAATCCTCCATCACGGGGTAGAGGGCTTCTTCCACCGTGGCGTTGAGGCGGTGGATCTCGTCGATGAACAGGATGTCGCCCTCGGCCAGCTCGGTGGTGAGCATGGCGGCCAGGTCGCCCGGCTTGGAGAGCACCGGGCCGGAGGTCACCTTCATGTTGACGCCCATCTCGCGCGCCAGGATGTGGGAGAGGGTAGTCTTGCCGAGGCCCGGGGGGGAATAAAACAGGCAGTGGTCGAGCGGCTCTTTGCGGCCGCGGGCGGCCTGGATGAAGACCTTCAGGTTGTCCTTCAGCTTGGCCTGCCCGACGAACTCGTCGAGGGAGGCCGGGCGCAGGGCGGATTCCAGCCGCGCGGCCTCGGGTGAGGCGGGGCGGGCGGCGAGCAGGTCGTCGTTCTTGGGCATTATTTGGGTGAGAGGCGCTTGAGCGCCAGCCTGATGATGGTTTCGGCGGAGGCGGCGCCGCCGGCTTCCGCCGAAGCGTCCTCGAGGGCGGCCCTGGCTTCGCCGGCCCTGAAGCCCAGCGTGGTGAGGGCGCTCATGGCCTGCGCGTAGGCCCCTGAAGCGGCGGGGAAGGCCCCGGCGGCGTAGGCGCCGGACTGCGGGAGCTTGTCCTTGAGGGCCGATACCAGCTTGTCGGCGGTCTTGGCCGTGAAACCGAAGATGGCCGTGAGGCGCTTGGTGTCCTTGGCGGCCACGGCGGCGGTGAAATCGGGCATGGACTTCACGGCCTTGCCGAGGTAGTCCATGGCTTTCTTTGCGCCGGTGTTGGGCACGGCGTCGCGCAGCAGGTCGAAAAGCTTCTTTTCCTCTTTGGAACGGAAGCCGTAAAGCGCGGTGCCGCCGTACATGCTGATGGACTCGGCGATGAAAACCTCAGCCGTGGCCCCCTCGGCGCCCAGCGCTTCCAGCGAAGGCTCGCAGAAAAACACCTCGTAGCCGAGGCCGTTGGTCTCGATCACGGCGCTCTCGGCGTCCTTGTGCACTATGCGGCCGCGCAGGTAGGCTAGCATTTGGCCCGCTCCTTCGCCGCCGCCAGCGCCTTGGCGAAAGGGGCCAGCCGCAGGTGGCAGAGGGCCGCCGCGGCGGCGTCCGCCACGTCGTCGGGCTCCAGCGGCGCGGCGAGGTTCAGCGTGAGCTGCACCACCCGCTGCATCTGCCGCTTCTCGGCGGAGCCGCTGCCTGAGATGGTCTTCTTGATGGTCTTGGGGTTGTAGGAGCTGATCGGGACGCCCGCCTTGTCGCAGGCCAGCAGGATCACGCCGCGGGCGTGGGTAGTGTTGGCCTGCGTGTCCGCCCGCTTGGAAAAAAAGACTTCCTCTATGGCGGCCTCGCCCGGGGCGTGCGCCCTGACCACGGAGGAAAGCTCGTCGTAAACCGCCGTAAGGCGCTTTTCCAGGCGGGTATTGGCGGGGGTGTGGATCAGGCCGGAGGCGGCCAGCCGCGGGGGGGCGGCGCCGTCCTTTTCAAGCACGGCCCAGCCGGTCCTGTCCAGCCCAGGGTCTATGCCAAGTATCCTCACGGAGGGTTACTTCTCCAGCTTGGCGATGATCGCGTCGGGGATGTTGAAGTTGGAGTAGACCTTCTGCACGTCGTCGTGGTCTTCCAGCGATTCCATCAGGTCGAGCACGCGCTGGGCGTGATCCTCTCCGACGTTGACCTCGTTCTTGGGAAGCATCGTGATCTCCGCGGTGACCACGGGGATCTTCTTCTCTTCCAGCTTGGCCTTCACGGAGTCGAAATCCTGCGGAGCGGTGATGACCTCGTATTCTTCGGAGCCCTCGGGAGAGCGGAAATCCTCGGCCCCGATCTCGAGCACCAGGTTCATCAGCTCCTCTTCCTTGGCGTCCTCTTTCTTTACGGAGAGGTAGCCCTTCTGCTCGAACATCCAGCCTACGCAGCCGGCCGAGCCCATGTTGCCCCCGTGCTGGTCGAGGATCTTGCGGATCTCGCTGGCGGCGCGGTTCTTGCTGTCGGTGGTGACGTTGATGATGATGGCTATGCCGCCGGGGCCGTAGCCCTCGTAAATGATCTCTTCGTAGACCACGCCAGGCTCCTGGCCCGTGCCGCGCCTGATGGCGCGCTTGACGTTCTCAAGGGGCATGTTGCTGCCTTTCGCGTCCGCGATGGCGGAGCGCAGGCGGGGGTTATCATCGGGATTGCCGCCGCCGGCCTTGGCCGCGATGGCGATCTCCTTGATGATCTTGGTCCACACCTTGCCTCTCTTCGCGTCGGTGATGGCCTTCTTGTGCTTGATACCGGCCCAGTGAGAATGTCCGCCCATGGTGAACTCCTTGCTAAGGGGATTTAGGGTTAAAATTGCCGCGATTATGACGGCGGCTAAATAAATTCTATAATAATATGAATCGTTTCACAACCCGCCCTCTTAGCTCAACTGGATAGAGCGTCCGCCTTCGAAGCGGCAGGTTAGAGGTTCGAGTCCTCTAGAGGGCACGATTTAGGCTTTTGCGGCTCGGCGGTCCTGTAACTTATTTGTAATCAAAAGTTAACCATACCGCAAACAGGATAGATTAGAATTTATACATGTTCGCCTTACTGGTGGCCGTCTTGCTGGTACTGCCTGCCCTGCCCGGGGTTGCTCAGCCGTTGCCCAAAAAAGACCTGGGCCGCCGCGCCCTGCAGACCGTCGTGGAGCACCTCAAGAGCGACGACTCCGACGTGCGCGCCCTGGCGGCCGGCATCCTGGGCGAGGCCGGCAACAAGGCCGCCGCGGGCATGCTGCGCAATATGCTGGGCGACTCCGATAAGTACGTGCGCCTCGCCGCGGCCAGGGCGCTCTGGCAGCTCGGCAGCCCGGCCGGCATGAAGACCGTCCTCGGAGTAATCGGAGACGTGCCGGCGCAGGGACCGATAGCCGTCACCAACACCCCGCTGGTGGAGCTCAAGATCATTTCCCAGAACAAGATCCGCGAGAAGGCCATAGAGACCTATGCCTGGATGAAGGGGGAGAAAGCCTCCGAACTGCTTTACCAGCTCAAGAACGATAACTACGGCACCGTCCGCGACGCCGCCGCCCGCGAACTGGCGCGCCTGGGCCGCGAAGAGGAGCTGACCCAGTTCACCGAGGCGCTGGCCGCAGAGGAAGAGCCTATCCGCTACGAGGCGGCGGGCGTCCTGGGCCGAATCTGCGCCGCCTCGGCCGCCGGCCCGCTGGTCAAGCTGCTGGCGGCGGAAAAGTCCATGCGCGTGCGCATGGCCGCGCTGGACGCGCTGAAATGCGCCCCGGCCAAAAAAGAGGCGGCCGACGAGCTGCTGAAGCTGGCCGACGACGAGAACCCCACCATCAAATTCAAGGCCGTCGGAGCGCTGGGCGGCATCAAGGACGCGCGGGTCAAAGAAAAGCTGGCGGCCGTGGCCGCCGCCACCCGGGACATCCGCCTAAAAATAACGGCCCAGAAGGGGCTGATGCTCGCTGGCGCGGCGCCGGACCTGAACACCGCCCGCGACGCCATGAGCGCCGCCAGCGCGGATATAAAACTGGAAGCGCTGGACGTGATCTCCTCTTTCAGCGACGAGGACGCCCTGCCCCTGGTGGACCAGGCCCTGGCTGACGCCGATACCAAAGTCAAGCTGGCCGCCGCGCTGCAGGCGCTGAAGCGGGCCTCGCGCAAGTAATATGAAGAACATTAAGGTATTCCTTCTCGCTTTACTTCTCCTGCTCCCCGCCGGCGCGGGGGAACTTCTGGCCGCGCCCAAGGCCCGCGAGCGCAAGCCGTCGCCGCTGGCATCGTCGCTGCGCCAGGTCCGCCGCACTCCTTCCGCGGCCACCCGCGAGGCCTTCCGCTCTTTCGTGAAGAAACAGGGCAAAGGCTGGAAGGTGCGCTACAACCCCCGCACCGCGCTGCCGGAAGCGATCACCGGCGGCCGGACCGCGCGCTATCCCGGCACCCCGGAGCAGTCCGCTATAGCTTTCTTTGATGACAATAAAGAACTCCTTAGGGTGCAGCCCGCCTCGCTGCGGCTGACCCACAAGAAGGAGTTCCTGGGCGTCACCCACCTGCAGTACCAGCAGTACAAGGACGGCCTCCCGGTGGAATTCTCCTACGCCCGGGTGCACGTCTCGGCGGAGGGCGAGGTCTCCGGCTATCAGGGCCGCTTCGAGCCCGAGCTGGAGCTAAATACCGCTCCTTCAATTTCAGAGCAGGCAGCGGTCATGGCCGCCAGGATGGACCTGGGCCGGCAGCTGGCCGTCTCCCGGGCCGAGCTGGTGATCTATCCTGACGAGGCCGCGGGGACTCTTAAACTCGCCTGGAAGGTCCGCGGCCGCGCGGGCGGCCTTTGGGTCTACTACATAGACGCCGCCGACGGCTCCGTGCTCTATAAATACGACGACCTGCGCTACGCCTGCGCCGGCGTCTGGAATACCTACGGCACCTCCACCGGCAAAGTCTACGCCGTCTCGCCCATTCCAGGTTATAACGCGCCCAACAGCCTCAACGTCACCGAGGACCTCTGGTCCACGCCCGTCACCGCGCCGCTGCGCGACCAATATTTCTGGGTCGGGTCCTATTCCAGCATGACGGTCACCAACTCCGCCGGCGACTACTGCGTTACCGGCAACGGCAAGGTCTTCTCCTCGCTGAAGGGGCCGTATTTCGCCGTTACCAATTTCCGCGGCGCCAGCGCCCATTACGACAACGGCGGGGGCCAGTGGGTCCCTGTCGCGAACTCGGTGCAGACGCCGCACCCCTACGCCGATTCCCAGACCTACGTCTATAACGTCACCATCCCCGACACCTGGAGCGTCAGCGGGTATACTTTCGCCAAGGCCATGCCGCGCTTCACCTCCTTCAGCGCCGGCAGCCTGGACCTGTACGGCTCGGTCAACGACACCGACCAGGTTTCCGTCAAGAGCGGCAGCTCCGTGCTCGGCACCTACATCGGCACCCGCACCGCCCCGTTCTACGGCGCGGCCGTGGAGAACCCGTCCTACACGGTGGAGCTGGAAAGCGACGCCTCCGGAACCTCCAACGGCTTCATAATCGACATCTCCAGCTACCTGGTGCTGACCAACGCCCCGGGCACGTCCGTGAACATCGGCGCCGGCGCCGGCTCGCCGGTCTGGTCGACGACCACGGCCGGCATGTACTGGGACACTTCCCTGGGCGGCGCCAACGCCCTGTCCGAGGTGAACGCCTTCTACCATCTCAACGCTATACGCCGCTACTTCGACCCGCTGAACATCAACACCGCCGGCGGACTGGCCATAGACCTCTCCGCGCAGGTGCCGGTAATGGTGCACGCCTCGGGGAACCCGGACTCCCTCACCGGCTGCGCCACCGGCTGCCAGGGCATGCTGAACGCCTACTACGACCTGGAGAAGGGCCATATCATCATGGGCGACGGCATGATGGACAACCATAACAAGTACCGCTCGTTCGCGCTCGACGGCACCATCGTGCGGCACGAGTACATCCACCTCGTGATAGACAAGATCTACCCCATCATCAATTTCGGAGAGTTCGGCGCTATCAGCGAGGCCCTCGCCGATTATCTGGCGCTGGCCTCTTTCTGGCGCGAAGGCTACGGCACGCAGGCCACGCTGGGCAATTTCGTGGGCGCGGGCGAGGGAGCGGCGCGCGACCTGTCCGGCTCCGGCCAGCCCAGCGACGTGCGCAACATGCCCGACGACTGGTACGGCGAGGTGCACGAGGACGGCATGATCCTGTCCCAGGCGCTCTTCAGCCTGCGCAACAGCACGCCCACCACCGTGACCGACCTGGGCGTATTCACCGCCGGCAGCTTCAGCGGCCAGTCCCGCGCGGACGTGCTGGTTTTCGCCGCCCTCTTCTATTTCCCCGACAACTTCACCAACTTCTACGACGCCATGATAGACGCCTGCACCCAGCTGGACCTCAGGTGGGCGGGCCAGTGCAGCGCCGCCCAAAGAGCCAAGATCGCCACCGCTTTCGCGGCGCACGGCATAGGCACGGCCGGTGTAGGCGGGGACTCCTACGAGACCAGCGCTTCCTCCACCCTGTGCGACAACAACAACGGCCCCGAGTGCGCCGCGGATATCAGCAGCCTGCCCTCGCTGTCGGCCACCGTCTACCCGCTGGGAGACGTGGACTATTATTCGCTGCCGCTGTCCCCGGGCCGGTTCACCGCGGACCTGAGCCTGCCGATGACCGTGGACGAAGGCATCTACTACGCCTACACCATGTTCCTGTTCGACTCGGAGCGGGAGTACGTGACCGAGGCCGGCCCGGTGATCTACGGCACCGGCTCCGACGCGTGCAACGACACCGGCCAGTGCTACACGCTCAACAAGACGGTCCGGCTCGACTACGATATCCCCGCCGGGGGCGGCCGCTATTACCTGGTGGTCTCCGCCGCGCCCAACCAGTACTACGGCAACTCCGAGGCCAACTCCGCGCTCCCCTATTCGTTGACGCTCAGCCGCTCGCCTCAGGGCAGCGCCGCCGCCCGCATCTATTCCTCCGTGTTCGATAACGACGAACTTTCTTTCGACGTTCCGTACCCCTACTTCCCCATGCTGGGCTCCGTCTCCTCTACTACGCTCCCGGGCGGCACCCCGGTGACCGGCGCCGAGCTGGTGTTCGAGTACGCGCAGCTGCGCGACCATAACTACGACCCTATCCAGCTCACTCGCACCAACGCGGCGGGCACCTACATGACGCATGTCTCGGCCGCCCTGAACGCCGCGCCCGGCAACCTGGACGCCTACGGGCGCCGCGTGGTCTCCAGCCGCGTCAAACTGCAGCCCGGCTTCGCCGCCCGCTACCCGGGCGTAGGCACGGTTTACCTGGAGGTCTTCGGGCGCAACCACCTGGGGCACGTCCTGTCCCTGGGCGTCTCCAACGCCATCAACCTCACCGCCAACCGCTCAGAGGTGACGGCCTACAACAATATCATCGGCTCAGGCGGCTCCGCCCTCATCAAGTACGAGGTCCAGTCCTCCGGCGCCCTTTCCGTGAAGGTCTACACCCAGGCCGGCACGCTGGTCAGGACCGTTTACGACGGGCCGGTGCCGGCCGGCAAGGGCACGCTGGAGTGGGACGGCACTAATTCCAACGGCGGCAAGGCCGCCAGCGGCATCTATTTCGTGAAGACGAAAGGGCCCGGGGTGAACAAGATTGTAAAGATAGCGGTGGTCAGGTAATGCGGCGGCTATTATGAACTACCGGCACGACCAGAACAGGCTAAAGTCAGCGGCGCGCGGCGCGGTGCTGGCGCTGCTCTGCTGCGTCCCGCCGGCCGCCGCCGGCGGCCCGGGCTCTGCCGGAGTGCAGGTGCTCAAGACGGACATGAGCCCCCGCGCCCTCGGCATGGGCGGGGCCTTCGTGGCCGTGGCCGACGACGTGTACGCCGCAGAGTACAACCCGGCCGGCCTGGGCCAGCTCTACCTGCCCGAGGCCTCCGCCATGTACCAGTCCGGCTTCGACGACGCCACCCTGCAGCACCTCTCCTTCGGGCTGCCGCTGCCGATACAGGGCTTCGCAGGCTTCGACAAGCCCGGCCTGGGGATCTCCGCCATGTTCTCCGACAGCGGGCGCTTCGTCTATAACCCCATAGATTCCGACGGCGGCGTAAATACCGTCTCCATGGACGCCGAGAGCACCCGCGTGATAGCGCTTAGCTACGGTGAGAAGATATTTTCGGACGAAGTTAACCTGGAGGGCTACACGGCGAAGATCGACCAGTACCTGGGCCTCTCCGTCAAATACATCGGCTCCGAGCTGCTGGAGACCTACTCGGCCTCGGCGCTCGCTTTCGACGGCGGGTGGCTGCTGCGCGATAACAACCTGGGCCTCAGCCTGGGCGCCTCCATCTCCAATTTCGGCGGGGGGGTAAAATACTACCAGGAGACCACCCCGCTGCCCACGATCCTGCGCCTGGGCGCCGCCTACCAGCGTCCCACCGTGATGTCGCAGTCGGTGCTGCTGGCCGCCGAGGCCGACCTCTACCTGCAGGAGAAGCTCAAAAGCCTGCGCGCGGGCCTGGAGTACCATTTCCAGGAATACTTCAATTTCCGCCTGGGCTACCGGTCGGCCGAAGACAACAAAGGCGCCACCGTCGGGCTGGGCGTGCACTACGAGAATTTCTCCCTCGATTTCGGCATGACGATGGGCGGGGAGGTGTTCAATACCTCCCAGGTCTCCTTCGCCTACAAGTTCTCCGGCTGGCGCACCGGCGAATACCTGCGCAAGAAGCCCCAGTACCGCGGCCCGCAGGCCGAGGAGCCCGCCGCCAAGGTCAAGCCCGCCAAGGCGGGGCAGAAGGCGCCGGCCAAGCCGGCGGCCAAGCCTAAGAAAGATTCCGACTTCTTCTGGATCTATTGAGCGCTATGAACCTGAAAACCGATACACTGGCGGTCCTCCTGGCGGCGGCGCTCGCGCTGCCCGCAGCTCCCGCGCTGGGCGCCGAAGTGTCCGGCGGCCTGAAGACCGGGCTTAACGTCAGCGACTTTGTCGGGAGCGACGCTTCGGCCGGGAGCGGCACCAAGGCCCCGGGGGCCGGCCTGGCCGCCGGCGGCTACCTGGTGTTCCCGCTGCGCCAGGCCAAGTTCAAGGTGCAGGCGGAGTGCATGATCACGGTGAAAGGCGCCACCTACAAGGGCGACGTCCTGGGTTCTCACTACGAGAACCGGGTCAGGCTCACCTATCTGGAGATCCCGGTGCTGGCGCGGTTCGACATCGCGAGCCGCAGCGGCGCGAAGCCGGCCTTCCTGATCGGGCCCGCCTTCGGCATCAAGATCAGCGCCAGGACCGAATCCCACTCCATCGGCTACTCGGCCACCAGCAACGCCGAGAACATCAAGGCTTTCGACCCCGGCGTCATGGTGGGGGGCGCGGTGGATATCCCGGCCGGCAAGGGCGCCATTTCGCTCGAGGCACGCTACACCCGCAGCCTCACCACGATCTCGGAAAGCAGCGGGGGCGACACCCCCGACATCAAGAACAGCGTCCTCACCATCCTGCTGGGTTACCGCTTCTGAACCCGGCGCCCAAATTGACACTGCGGGGTTTTGTTTATAGAATTAAGCCGACAGTACTAGGAGGGCATTATAATGAAAAAGATACTTTTAGCCGTAGCCGCGGGCCTGCTCGCGGCCGGCTGTTCCTCGTCCCCTGAGAAAGGCACGGTCTCCAAGAACGGCGAGATCGAGCGCGAATGGGTGGAGGAGGGCGTGACCAAGAACTACGTCTTCGCCCGCGGCATCGGCGCCGCCGACCAGACCCTTGAGAACAAGACCCAGCGCATGGCCACTTCCCGCAACGCCGCCATCGTCAACGGCCAGTACAACATGCTCTCCTTCGTCAAAGGCGTGCAGCTCGAGGGCGGCGTGACCGTGGAGAAGGCCATAGAGACCGACTCCGTGCTCGCCACCAAGATCGACGCCGTCATCAAGGGCGCCCAGGTGGTGCGCAGCGAATGGACCGCCGACGACGGCTGCGTGATAGTCCTGCGCCTGCCGAAGAAAGCCCTGAAAGAGGCCGGCATCAAGATCGCGGAATAAGCCCGATGACCTCCCGACTGCCACGCCTGCTGCTCGCCGCGGCGCTGTTAGCCGCGGCCGGCTGCGGCGGCCCCCGCAAAAGCTCCCTGAACCCCGCCTTCGAGACCGAAGTAGTGGAGGCCGAGGGCATGGCCCCCGTGACCGGCGACATCGACTCGGCGCGCAAGACCGCGCTGGCCGAGGCGATGAAGAACGCCCTGGCCCTGGTGGTGGGCGTTTACGTCTCGCAGGACGCGCTGGTGTCCAAGGCCGTCCTGATAGACGACAGTATCACCTCCCGCAGTGAGGGATACATCGAAAAATACGAGACGCTCAAGGAGTGGCGCGACGGGGACTTCTACAAGACCCGCATCCGCGCCCACGTGCGCAAGGAAGACCTTTCCGCCAAACTGCGCGCGCTGGAGAACGAGCCGCAGAAGCTCGGCAACCCAGTGATCGGCTTCGACATCAAGGAGGCGGTGGACTCCAAAGCGCAGCAGACGGATTACGCCGCGCTCGAGCTCAAGAACCGCTTCATAGAGGCGGGCTTCGTTACCGGCGATAAGGACAAGGCCGACATCGTCATCAGCGGAGAGGCGCAGACCTCCTTCAACACCAGGGAAGGCCTGGGCGGCTTCGTGTCTTACCGCGCCGGCATCTCCGTCTCCGCGGCCAAGACCGGCTCCCAGGAGACGCTGGCTTCGATGCAGGAGTCGGCGGGGGGCATAGACCTCAACGAGACCGCGGCGGCCCGCGCCTCGCTCATCAACGCCGCCAAGAAGGCGGCCGACCCGCTGAAGGAAAAGGTCCTGAAGGCCCTGCGGGAGCGCTCCATCGTGCGCCTCAACCTGGCCAACGTGAGCACGATGAACGACCTCAGCGAGTTCACCAAGCTCCTGCGCAATATCCCCGCCGTGCGCGCCTCCTGGGTGCGATCGTTCAGCGGCGGCACCGCCGTGCTGGACGTGGCCATGCACCGGGGCGGCGCCTCCGACCTGTCGCAGCTGCTGATGAAGAACGCCAAGCGGCCGGTCAAGGTGAACCGCACCTCTTCCTACGACCTGGACGCGGAACTGCAGTAGCCCCGCGTACTCGGAAAAAGGCCGGGACCGCCCGGCCTTTTTCATTTCCCGGCGGGCGCCCGCGGCCGCCTGCACGATCCCCGCCAAATATTATAAAATCGTGATATGAATTTTTTCCGCCTGCGGGTACTCAACACGCTCCTGCTTTTCCTGATCGGGGTGGTGCTGGGCTTCATCCTCAAGGAGAAATTCTACCCCGCCGTCCCGACGGCTGCCAAACCCGCGTACGTCCAGCCTTACACAGCCCCGCCCGCCGCCGCGGCCGCCCAGGAGGAGGACCTCTCCGACGAGCCCTACCTGGCCCCCGACGAGGACCGCGCCCGCCCGGCCGCCGAGGAGCCGGCCACGCCCCGCCAGGAAAGCCCGCCCGAGCAGGCCCTGATCGAGGCGGAAGAGGAAAAACCGGCCCGCAAGCAGGCCGTCCTGAAGGGAGAAGAGGCCGCCTTCTTCTCCGAGCCTGGAAGGTTCGAGGGGCGGGACCTGGAGATGGACCTGCAGATGATAACGGCCCGCAAGGCCCGCCCCGGCTGGCGCCTCAACCTGGTCTACACCGGCCCCGGCAAGAAGATAGATTACCTCTACGTCGACGACGCCGGGCTGCTGGGCGACAAGCCGGACCTGCGCATAGGCTTCGTCTACAAGGTGCGCTTCTACTGCGGCAAAGGCCAGGCCGACTCCGGCAACACTCTGGCCGCTATCGCACCCACCGGCGCAAAGGCCGACTGGGCCACCGGCCTGAGCGCGGTAGAGTGATGTCCTACTATTTCATCGTCAACCCCAACGCCGGCCGCAAGTTCGGGGACGTCCGGGAGCGCATAGAGCGCTTCTTCTCCGGCCGCAGCCTGCGCTTCGAGGTAGAGTTCACGCGGGCGCGGGAGCACGCTTCAGAACTTTCCGCCAGGGCCGCCCTGGCCGGCTTCCAGCGCGTAGTGGCCGTCGGCGGCGACGGCACTATCCGCGAGACAGCTATCCCGCTGCTGGGCAAGGCTACCGCCCTCGGCATACTGCCCTGCGGCTCCGGCAACGGCCTGGCCCGCAACCTCTATATCCCGCTCGACTTCGACGCCGCCCTGGCGGGGCTGATCAGCTGGGAGCCGCGGCAGGTGGACGCCGGCCTGGCCAACGGCCGGCCCTTCTTCTGCGCGGCCGGCGTGGGCCTGGACGCCGAAGTGGCGCACGATTTCAATTCCCTCAGCTCCCGCCGCGGCATCCTGCCTTACGTCTGGCACGCTGCCCGCCGGGTGCTGGCCTATAAGCCTGCCCCGGCCACCGCGGTGGTCGACGGGCGCCGGCTGGAACTGCTCTCCATGATCAACGCCGTGCTCAACGGCGTGCAGTACGGCGGCGGGGCCCGCATGGCCCCCGGCGCCTATATCGACGACGGCCTGCTGGACCTGGTCTCGGTGAAGAAAGCCTCGCTGCCGCGGCTGCTCGCGGCCGTGCCGGCGCTGTTCCGGGGCACCCTCCACCGGCACCCTGACATCTACTCCGCCGTGCAGGGACGGGCCATAGACCTGGACTGCGGGGCCGGCTCCTGGTACCACCTCGACGGAGAGGACTTCTATTCCGAAGACGGCAAGGTCAGGTTCACGGTCCTGCCGGGGGCGCTGAAGGTGCTGGCGCCCAAACCCAGCCTGCCGCGGTAACACTATGGCTTTCCTGCCGGAACTTGCCCGCGAGGCGGCCCTTTACGAAAAGTTAGCCGGCGGCCGGGTCCGCTGCTCCGCCTGCGCGCACCGCTGCTCCATGCCGGACGGGGCCGCGGGGATCTGCGGCGTGCGCTTCAACCAGGGCGGGCGCCTGAGAGCGCCGTGGGGCTATGTCTCCGGGGCCTCTCCGGACCCGATAGAAAAAAAACCTTTCTTCCACGCGCTGCCCGGCGCGCGCACCCTGTCCTTCGGGATGTACGGCTGCAATTTCTCCTGCGGCTTCTGCCAGAACTGGCACATCTCCGGAGTGAAAGCGGCCGGGCGGCCGGCCCCGGAAGCTGTTTCCGCCGAAGACCTGGCCGCGGCGGCGCAGGCGGCGGGCGCCAGGATCCTGGTTTCCACCTACAACGAGCCGCTCATCACCGCGGAATGGGCCGCGGCCGTCTTCGCCGCGGGGAAACGGCGGGGCCTGCGCGCCGCTTTCGTGTCCAACGGCTACGCCACGCCGGAGTCCGTCGCCCTGCTGCGGCCGGTCATGGACCTATGGAAGGTTGACCTTAAAGGTTTCGACGCGGCCAAATACGCCAAAGTCTGCGGGGGGCGACTGGAGCGGGTGCTCGACGGCATACGGCAGATAAAGGAAGCCGGCTTCTGGCTGGAGGTCGTGACCCTGCTGATCCCGGGCTACAACGACTCGGACGCCGAGGTGGGGGAAATGGCCGCCTTCCTGGCGGGGCTTTCGCCGGATATCCCCTGGCATCTTACGGCCTTCCATCCCGATCATAATATGACCGACCGCGGGGCCACGCCTCCCGCCGCGCTGTACCGCGCCAGGGAACTGGGCCTCTCACGGGGCCTGCGCTACGTCTATTGCGGCAACGTGCCCGGCGCCGCGGGGCAGAATACCTCGTGCCCGGCCTGCCGGCGGACGGTGATAAAGAGGGAAGGTTTTTCGGTAGGGGAGTATCTGCTGGGTCCCGGCGGCTCCTGCCCCTGCGGACAGAAGATCCCGGGCGTCTGGGACTAGCTTACCTGAAATAGCGGGAGACTGAGCCGGGCCACGGGTTTTCCGACGGGGCCTGGCCGAGCGCCGTCAGCCCGCCGAGCAGCACCCCCAGGGTTACACAGAGGCCTGAAAAACCGTAGGCGCCGAGGCTCGTGCTAAGCGCGCCGCGCCAGAAGAGCAGGCCGCAGAACAAGGAGCAGAAGGCCACCAGGATGGCCAGGAAGGGCCGTTCCTCCCCTGTAAGGCGCAGGAGGCTCGCCAGGTAATACTGGACCAGCGCCGTGCCCGCCGCGGAGAGCCCGAAGCCGGTGGAATCGAAGATCAGGGGTTTGAGCCAGTAGACTTGCTTCGGGCCCAGGAGCAGCCGGGCGAAGGCGAAGGCGGCCTTCATGGCCGCGAGCGCGGACAGCAACAGCAGCGCCGTGGCCAGCAGCGAAGCTCCGAAGTAGGCGGCCATGGAATAGACCAGCGCCGCCTCGTCACTTCTTCTCATAAAAACCGATCTCTTTGAGGAACACGGGGTTGTCCTGCCAGCCCGGGGTGACCTTGACGGTCAGGTGCAGCTCCACCCGGCGGTGGAGGAAAGCGCCGAGGGCTTTGGCGGAAGCCTCGCGCAGGCGCGCTATCGCGGAGCCGCCCTTGCCTATGAGGATGGGTTTCTGGGTGGCGCGCGCTACGTGTATGGCCGCGAGGATCTGGTCGTCCTCTCCGGGCGACTCGTGGAAGACCTCTATCTCCACCGCGCAGGCGTAGGGGATCTCCTGGCTGTACTGCTTGAAGATCTGCTCGCGGATGATCTCGGCGGCGTAGAACTTTTCCCAGCGGTCGGTCAGCTGGTCCTGCGGGTAATAGGGGGGATGCTCCGGCAGGGCGGCCTTTATCGCCGCGCGCAGCTCTTTCAGCCCGCCGCCGGTGAGGGCCGAAATGTGGAAGACCTGGCTGACGGGCAGCAGCTTGGAGTAAAAATCGGCCGCGGTTTTGGCCCGGTCAGGCGTGGTCTCCTTGTCAAGTTTGTTGATCACCAGGTAGAGGGGACAGCGCACCTGTTTGAGCGGGTCGAAGAGGTGGATCTTATTGTCCGGCGGCAGGCCGGGCTCGGCGATGAGAACGCAGAGATCGCCTTCGTCCCTGGCCGCGCGCTTTATGGCGCCTTCCATGCTGCGCTCGAAAAGGTTGCGGGCTTTCAGGAGGCCCGGAGTGTCCACGAAGACGGCCTGGTAGTTAAGGCCGTTGAGGATGCCGAGGATGTTGTTGCGGGTGGTCTGCGGCTTGTCGGAGATAATCGAGAGGCGCGTGCCGCACAGCGCGTTCATCAGCGTGGACTTGCCGGCGTTGGGCAGGCCGGTGATGGGCACGAAGCCCGACCGGAAAGAAGATGGAGGCGTCTGAGCGCCTCCATCCTTATCCTGATTCTGTGTGTCCGGCATTACTTAAGACAGACCGGGTTGCCCCAGAGGGGCAGCTGGGTGGCTTTCTCCAGCTTGCGGACCTTCACGTCGCCGGTCAGCTCCTGGATGAAGACCTCGGCGCTGAAGACCCTGGTGCCCATCACGAGGTGGCCGCCGAAGGCCTTGCCCTCGTTGTCGGAGAACATCGCATGAGAGTGGACCATCGGCTTGTCGTCGAAGAGGCTGATGTTGCCGGTCAGCGAGAGGATCTCCAGCTCTTTCTCGATGGACAGCTTGATGTATTTCTTGGCCTTCTGGTCGTAGATGCTGAAGGTCGCCCGCTCGACCGCGCCTATGGCGCTGATCAGGCCGCAGCGCACCTGGTGGTGGTGGCAGAAATACTGAATGGCTTCCAACAGGTCCTCGCCCTTGTGGATGCTGAATAAGAAAGCCCTGCCGGTAAGATAAGGTTTTTCCTGCTGTTGCATTGTACCCTCCGTTGTCCCCGAGTTGCCTTAGGTATATTTTACCAAATTTACGAGGGGGAAAGGCGGTCTTTGACGGGGGCTTAGTAATTCATATAATAACTTTGCAGGGAATTCAGACCGGAGGACAATATGCCCGTATCATACAAAGAGCTCGGTTTCGTCAACACCCGCGAGATGTTCAAGAACGCGATGAAGGACGGCTACGCCGTGCCCGCCTACAATTTCAACAACATGGAGCAGCTCCAGGCGATACTCACCGCCTGCTGCCGCAGCCGCTCCCCGGTGATCCTGCAGCTCTCCAAGGGCGCGCGCGACTACGCCAACGCCACGCTGCTGCGCTGGATGGGCCGCGGCGCGATGGAGATGATCAAGGAGTTCAAGGAGGGCCCCGTGCCGGTGGCCCTGCACCTCGACCACGGCGACACTTTCGAGCTGTGCAAGAGCTGCATAGACAACGGCTTCTCCTCGGTGATGATAGACGCCTCCCACCACCCTTACGAGAAGAACGTCGAGATCACCAAGCAGGTGGTGGAATACGCCCACAAGTTCGACGTGACCGTCGAGGGCGAGCTGGGCGTGCTGGCCGGCATCGAGGACGAGGTCTCCCACGAGCACTCCAACTACACCGACCCCGCGCAGGTCGAGGATTTCGTGAAGAAGACCGGCGTGGACTCTCTGGCGATCTCCATCGGCACCAGCCACGGCGCCTTCAAATTCAAGGTCAAGCCCGGAGAGAGCGCGCCGCCGCTGCGCTTCGACATCCTCGAGGAATGCGAGAAGCGCATCCCCGGCTTCCCGATCGTACTCCACGGCGCCTCCTCGGTGCTCAACGAGTACATCGACATGATCAACAAGTACGGCGGCAAGATGGAGAACGCCGTGGGCGTCTCCGCCGAGCAGTTGCGGCGCGCGGCCAAGTCCGCCGTCTGCAAGATCAACATCGATTCCGACGGCCGCCTGGTGATGACCGCGGTGATCCGCAAGGTCTTCGCCGAGAAGCCCACCGAGTTCGATCCGCGCAAGTACCTGGGCCCGGCCCGCGAGGAGCTGGTGAAGATGTACATGGACAAGAACGCCACCGTGCTGGGCAGCGCCGGCAGGGTGTAGCCCGAAGGCCAAAGGACGAGGACGCCCGGTTCGCCGGGCGTTCTTATTAGCATGCAAAAATACGATATAGCTGTCATCGGGGCCGGCGCCTCCGGCCTGGCGGCGGCCGTGGCGGCCGCGAGGGCCGGCGCGGCCGTACTGGTCCTGGAGAAGAACCACGTGCCGGGCCGCAAGATCCTCTCTACCGGTTCAGGCAAATGCAACTTCTCCAACTCGGCGGTAACGCCCGCCGCCTATCACCCCGGGCCGGCGTCTTTCCTGAAAAGGACCTTCGCCGCGCTGCCGCCGCGCGAGGTGCCCGCTTTCTTCGAAGAACTTGGCCTGCTCTGGACCGCGGACGCGCGGGGCCGGCTGTTCCCCAACTCTTTCAGGGCCCAGGACGTCAGCGGCGTGCTGCTCAACGAACTCGGCTCGCGCGGGGTGGAGCTGCGCACCCTTACCGAAGTTTCCGCCGTGACGCCGGGCAAGGAAGGATTTACCTTGGAGGCGTTCCGCGTGCCGCCCCAGTGGGACAAGAAGAGCGCGCGGGGCGAGCGGCTGCAGTTCTCGGCCGGCCGGGTGATCCTGGCGGCCGGAGGCGCCGCTTATCCGCAGATAGGCGGCACGGGGGGCGGTTACGCCCTGCTACGGGCCCTCGGCCACAAGATCTCGGCCCTGTCTCCGGCCATCGTGCCGCTGACTTCGGGCGACGCCTCCCTGAAGGAGCTCGACGGGGTGCGGACAGAGGCCGTCCTGACGCTGCGGGCCGGGGGCAAAGCCCTTGCCGCGGCCGCCGGTGAACTTCTTTTTACTTCCTACGGGGTTTCGGGGCCGGCCGTGCTGGACCTGAGCCGGGCCGCCCTGGCCGCGCTGGGCAAGTCCGATGTTTTCATCGAGGCGGATTTCTTCCCGTCGCTCAAACCGGACGCCCTGCGCCGCCTGCTGGAGACCCGGGCGGAGCGCTTCGCCGCGCGCCCCTTCGGCCACTTCGCCTGCGGTCTGCTGAACGAAAAACTCCTGAAGGCCGCGGCCGCCCGCTGCGGCATCGTCTGGGCGGCGCCGGCCGGGCCTGGCCTGCCGGAGTTCGCCGGCGTGCTGAAAGGCTTCTCGGTCGGGATAACCGGCTCGCGGGGCTTCGAGGACGCCATGGTCACCGCGGGCGGCTGCTCCCTGGCCGAGCTCGACCCGCAAACTTTCGCCTCGAAAAAAGTCCCCGGGCTTTACGTGACCGGGGAACTGCTGGACCTCGACGGTGATTCCGGCGGCTATAACCTGCACCTGGCCTGGACCTCCGGCATCCTGGCAGGCCGGGCCGCCGCTAAGAAGAAATAGAAAGCCCCTTAAAAAAAGAAAGAGCCGCGCACCCGCGCGGCTCTTTCGCTTTTACGCAGGCCGGTCAATTGAACAGCCCGTTCGAGAGCAGGTAGACCAGGGCGGAGATCAGCGCCGAGCCCGGGATGGTGAGGACCCAGGCCCAGATGATCTGGCCGGCCACGCCCCAGCGCACCGCGCTGAAGCGCTTCATAGTACCCACGCCCATGATGGCGCCGGTGATGGTATGGGTGGTGCTGACAGGTATGCCCAGGCCTGAGGCGAGGTACAGCGTGGCCGCGGCCCCTGACTCGGCGCAGAAGCCGTCCACGGGCTTGAGCTTGGAGATCTTGTGACCCAGCGTCTTGACTATGCGCCAGCCGCCGAACATCGTGCCGAGGCCCATCGCGATGTAGCAGAGGACGGCCACCCACTTGGGAATGTCGAACTCCGTGCCGGTGGGGCCGGCGTCCAGGTAGCCGGCGCTGACCAGCAGGCCCGCTATGATACCCATGGTCTTCTGGGCGTCGTTGCCGCCGTGGCCCAGGCTGTAGGCGGCTGCGGAGAGCAGCTGGCCCTTGCGGAACAAATGATCCACCTTGCTGGGCACGGCGCGGGCAAAGAGGCGGTAAACGACGACGCCGAAGAAAAGCCCCAGCAGCATGCCCATAACGGGGGAGATGACGATGAAGGCCACAACTTTGTAGATGCCGGACATGACCAGCACCTTCGTCGAGCCCGCTTTTACCACGGCGGCTCCGGCCAGGGCGCCTATGAGGGCGTGAGAGGAGCTGGAAGGGAGGCCGAAATACCAGGTCAGGATGTTCCAGGCGCACGCGCCCATCAGGGTGCCGAAGACGACATGAGTGTCGATGACGGCTATATCGACGATCCCCCTGCCCATGGTCTTGGCCACGGAATGATCGAAGATGAAGAAGGCCACCACGTTGAAGAAGGCGGCCCAGATCACGGCCTGGCGGGGGGAGAGCACCCGGGTCGAGACTATGGTGGCTATGGAGTTCGCGGCGTCGTGAAAGCCGTTGAGGAAGTCGAAGACCAGCGCCAGGGCTATCAGCCCGATGATGGGAAGGAGCGCGCTATCCATGCTTTACGAGGATGGCTTCTATGACCTTGGCCACGTGCTCGCAAGTGTCCAGGGTGCCCTCGGCTACCTCGTAGATCTCCTTCCACTTGATGACCATGATCGGGTCCTTCTCGGTCTCGAAGAGGCGGCTGATGGCCTTCTCGCGGATCTGGTCGCCCATGTTCTCCAGGCGGTTGACCTCTATGCAGTAGTCCAGCACGCGGCGGGCGCGC
>Ga0154435_130_pt1 | contig 194549 bp, 180 predicted proteins | sample RifGroC2_FD_115939 | JGI IMG/M metagenome (GOLD analysis project Ga0154435, IMG submission 115939) | Elusimicrobia bacterium GWC2_64_44
CGGCCGCTGGCCGCTGTTCCGCTACAACCCCGCGCTGAAGGCGCAGGGCAAGAACCCGCTGACCATAGACAGCAAGCCGCCCACGATCACCGTGGCCGACTTCATGAACGGCGAGAACCGCTTCCGCACGCTGCAGAAGACCAACCCGGAAGTGGCCAAGCGCCTGGCCCTGCTGGCCGACGGCGAGTACAAGTGGCGGATGAGCGTGTACACGCAGATAGCCGCCATGAACTGCGAGACCCCGGCCAAGGAAGGGGAAAAAGTCGGCGTGTAGTATAGTATCGTCACAAAGCAAAGGGCGGGCGCCTCAGGGCCCCGCCCTTTTGCTTTGTGCGCTCACCGGCGGCCAGCTCGCCTTGACAGGTCAAGGTTGATATAGGTCAAAAGGCCCAGGGAGGCATAGGCCTTAATAGTTTCCCGGTCTGGGCCTTTCGGTGGTGACAGGTTTCGGCGCGCTGGGATATACTCTATATGTAGCTGATGGATATGGGAGTACACAACATGAAACTTTACCTCTCCTCCTTCTCCGTGCTGTTCACCTTGCTGTTAGCGCTGCCGCAAGTTAACGTTTTCGCCCAGGAACTCGTCGAGAGGCAGACTCCCGCCGACTCTCCCGATTACACCCCTTCCGAAAAAGAACTGGCCCGCACTTACCCCGGTTACTTCACGCTCAACAATGATTCCATCAAGGTAACCCTCCTGTCGGTCGGAGACGAACCCGACACCAACTACGTAAAGCTGCAGGAGACTCCGCCCAAGGACCTGGCCGGCATAGTGGTGACCATAGAGAAGATAGTCAACATAGCTTCCAAGGTCTGGGACATCGTAAAGGACAACGCCGCCGCCGTCAACATAGACACCAAGTACGCCACCGCCTACCCGGAGGGCGTTACCTCCGCCACACAGCTGGCCGGCTGGAGCCGCCCCAAGAGCTATACCTACGGCTTCTACGCCGAGAACCTTTACGGGTCCGTGATGATAGACTGTAAATATAAGTTCTCTTATACCTATAACGGCGCCTACAAGGGTAAGGGCAAGTTCCTGACCGGCGTGGCCGTGATCCCCAGCAAAGTGACGGCCGGCTGGGGCTATAAGTTCACGATGACCGCGGCCGTGCCGGATTCCACCATCGCCAACGTGGGTACCGATACCGACCCTGTGGCCGCCCTGCAGATGAAGCTGAACTGGAAGATGGCTACCGTGCTCAAAGTGGTGGAAGGCACCAGCGTCTATTACCTGGAGGGCACCGGCTACTTCGAAGAGATCGCCAGCCCCTGGACCAAGAAGGAGAAGCAGGCCGCGGACCTGAAGTCCGCCGCGCCGCTGCTCGGGCCTTCATCGGTGTTCTGATTTTCGCACCCGCCGGATGGCCGGCGGCAATAGAAAAGGAGGAAGTATAACATGAAGAAACTGCTCGCAATAACCGCAGCCATGACGGCGATGCTGGCCGGCCAGGTTTCCGCCACGGACACCCTGGACGCCAAGTATTTCGCCATCGACGAGAGTTCCATCGTCATTGAAGAGCTCGACCTCCGCGGCGGCACGATCCCCGGCACCCAGGTGGTTCCCGGCGGCCCGACCATCCCCGGCCCCGGCCAGCTGCCCAAGCCTCCGTCGGGCCCGCAGATCAACCCGCCCATCAACCCCGGCGGCGGCACGACCAAACCCCCGGAAGGCGGCACCCCGCCCGCCGTGGACCCGCTGACCAACATCAATAACACGGTGGACACGCTCGACAAGATCGTGAACCTGATGGAGAAGATCTTCGCCATCATCGAGAAGAACCAGCCCGTGGTCAACGTCACCACCAACTACGCCAACGCGGTGCCCTTCGGGACCACGCATTGGACGCAGCTGCAGGGCTGGACCCGCCCCGCCACCAAGAAGTATTCCTTCTCCATGAAGAACGCCTATGGCTCCGAAGTCGTGAAAGTTACCTACCAGGTTCACTATACCTATAAGGGCAACTTCCAGGGCAAAGGCCAGTTCCTGACCGGCGTCACTGTGGAGCCGCTCAATGTCGTGACCGCCTGGGGCTACAAGGTGACCCTGGTGTCCGAAGTGCCGGATTCCACGATAGCAAACGTGGGCACGCACGAGGACCCCATCGCCTCCATGCAGCTGCAGCTGCGCTGGACCGTGCACACGATGGTCAAGGACATCACGTCCAAGGCTATCTACTACGTGCAGGGCGACGGCCTCCTGAAGGAGATCGGCACCCCGTTCAAGAACGCGGAAGAGCAGCGCACCCAGAAGAAGGTAGAGGCCGCCCAGGTCAGCGTGACCACCTCGTCCTTTAACTAAGCAGCAAGTACCGCAGCCTCCTTTTCGCCCCTGCGCCCGTCACCCGGGCGCAGGGGTTTCATCTTATTTTGGGAACCGGCTTGGCCCGCGCGCACCCGCTGCGAGCGATTTTAGGGCGTAGGGCCAAGGTCCGGAGCGGACCGCCTATCATTAGGGCGGCGGCAAAGAATGTTTGAGCGAGGCACTGTGTGCCGAGCGGATCGAGCACAGCGACAGGTCTTCGTTCTTTGCCGGCGGAGGACCACAGGCCCTCTTCCGCCACGCCCGCTTATGAGCGAGCGGCGGGTGCGCGCGGGCCCATGTGTGATTACTCCAGTTCTTTGAGTTTGCGAAAGAGGTCGAGCTGCTGGGGGGAAAGGGTGCCCGGGAGGGAGAGATAGATCTCGGCGTACAGGTTGCCGCGGGAACCGTCCTTGCGGGGCAGGCCGTGGCCTGACAGGCGCAGCCTGCGCCCGGAAGCGGAACCGGCGGGAAGTTTCACCTTGACCGGCCCGGCCGGGGAGGGGACGGAGATCTCGGCGCCCAGCGCGGCGTCCCACGGGTAGACGTCCACCCTGGCGCGCAAGTCGTCGCCGTCCAGCTCGAAGCGAGGGTCGGGCGCGAGGCGTATCTTGAGGTACAAGTCGCCGGCGCGGCCCGACGATTCACGGCCCTGGCCGCGCAGCCGTATGGTGGCGCCGTCGCGCAGGCCCCGCGGAAGCTTGACGTTGATGTCCCGGGTCTCCGTCTTGCGGCCCGCGCGGAAAGAAAAAGAAAGCTGTTTGTGCCCGCCCTTGAGCAAGTCCTCTATGGAAAGCTGGAGCTCGGCTTCCATATCCAGTGCGGAACGGCCGCCTTGTTCCTCAACGTCACCGAAGCCGCCCATGCCCTGCGCCCCGCCGAACATGGACTTGAAGAAATCGCTGAACTCGCCGAACTGGCTGAAGTCCGCGCCCTGGCCTCCCTGGTAGTGATGCTGGAAACCGCCCGGACCATGCTGCTGGCGCTGCGGCCCGCCGGGCGGGGGACGGTAGCCCTGCTGCGCGCCTTCCCTGCCGAACTGGTCGTAGAGCTTGCGCTTCTGCGGGTCGGACAAGACCTCGTAGGCCTCGTTGATCTCTTTGAATTTGGCCTCGGCGGCCTTGTTGCCCTGGTTGCGGTCAGGGTGATGCTTCATGGCGAGTTTGCGGTAAGCGGACTTGATCTCCGCCTCGCCGGAGGATTTCGGCACTCCGAGCACGGAGTAGTAATCTATGTAGTCCGCCATAGCGGGTTATTTAAGTTTCAGCAGGAAAAGTGCCAGGAACACGCCGAAGCCGGCCATGACCCAGCGCTCTATCACGCTCTCGGAGATACCCGGCAGAGCGGCGTTCAGGACACGGGCGATGACGAGCGCCGCGACGACGCCGAGCCAGAAGGTCCAGATCTGGGCGTTGGAGACCTTCTCTTCGGGCGGCGCCTCCTGGGGCGGGCGCGGCGACTGGAAGGGGGATTGCTGCGGGACCGGGGCTTCGGGGACCTTAAGTTTCTTGCTCATGTTATTTCCTGGCTACGAAAGAGATGTCCTGGAAGACCACCGTGACGCCGAGCTCCGCGCCTTCGGTGTGCTTGACCAGCATGGTGCTGTAACCGATTATAAGCGGGGTGTTGGCATGGAGGATGGAGATCTCGGCTCGGCGTACGCATTTCTTGGATTCGATTGTTTCCCTGATCACTTCTTTCAGCGCAGGGAAGGCGTCGAACATTTCCGAGTAGCTCTTGTCGTGGCAGCAGGACTCGGGCTCCATATGCAAAATCTTTCCCGCCATCGGGTTCACGTAGACCACTTTGCCCTTCATGTCCACGCTGATAAGTCCGCCGGTTAGGTTATCCAGTATGCACTGGTAATATTCCTGAACGTTTTTTATCATGGGGATATTCTACTAAAAATGAAGAAGAGGGGAATTAAGGAGTGAGGAACTGATGCCGGGCTGGACACTGCGGTGTCGCTTCGCTCCACCCGAACCGGGAAGTTACATCGAGATCAACCCGCCCGGCGGGCAAAAAATTAAGACCCCCGCTGCGGGGGGGCAGAGGTGATGAAGGGGGAACTTATGGGCTGGACGGGAAAGTCGCGCTGCGCGCGACGCGAACCGGGAAGGGGTTAGAGCCAATCAATCACAGAGACCAAATTTAAAAACCCCCGCGGACGGGGGTTTTTAAATTTGCTCGCCGGGCTGGACACTGCGGTGTCGCTTCGCTCCACCCGAACCGGGAATGTATTCAAGCCAAACAGTCACAGAGACCAAAATTTAAAACCCCCGCGGACGGGGGTTTTAAATTTTGCTCGCCGGGCTGGACTCGAACCAGCAACCCTTCGGTTAACAGCCGAATGCTCCACCATTGAGCTACCGGCGAATACTACAAGAACAATTATACAAAATTTTCGGAAAATCAATAAGCCAAAAGCCCCTTGACCGCCATCAACCTTTCCTTTATAATTAACCTGTGACCAACACGCTTACCATCGCGCTGCTGTTCTTCGTTTCCGCCCTCTGCGCCCAACAGGCTTCGGGCCCCTCGTACCTGCTGCTTTCCCACGACCCGGCTTTCCTCGAGGAAGTCGGCAAACTTTCGGAGCCGGTCTACGCAAAAGGCCGCGCGCGCCTGGTCAGGTTCACCGTGCCCTATGCCTCCCTGCCCCCTCAGATAGCGGCCTATGTCCGGCCGGCCGATATCGGGGAGATCTCTTACGGGCCGGCTCCCGCACCCGAAGTAAAAATGGCCGACCCCGCCGTGCTGGCCGTCACGAATAGAGTCAGTGGCGCCCGCCTGATGGGCTACGCCGAGACCCTCACCAACACCGGCAAACGCGGCGCCAAAGACCTGGACGCCTCCGCCGCTTCCGGCAACCGCGCGGCGATGGATTATATCGAGAACGCTTTCAAAGAGCTCGGCTACCAGACAGAGCGCCACTGCTACAAGGAACGCAAGAAGGACCGCGAGTGCAATATCCTCGGCCGCCGCAAGTCAGCCGTTTCCGGCGCCAAGACCATAGCCGTGGTGGGCCATATGGATTCCGTGGGCCATAACAACGCCGGGGCGGACGATAACGCCTCGGGCGCGGCCGGCGTGCTGGAGATGGCCAAGGTCCTTTCTTCCTACGCCGCGGACCACGACCTGCTCTTCATAGCCGCCAATGGCGAGGAAACCGGCGTGGCCGGCACCTACGCCCTGGCAAAAAAGATGAAGGCCTCCGGCGAGATGGCCTCCGTGGCCTGGGCCATCAACATGGACATGATAGCCTGGAACCGCAACGGCATCCTGGACATAGAGACCAATAAGGAATTTTCCGCTTTCGCCGACTGGGTGGCCGCGCAGGCCGTCATCTATACCAAGCTCAAGCCTTATATCTCCATGCCGGCCTGGGGCAGCGACCACGTGCCTTTCCTGGAGGCGGGCGTGCCCACCTATCTCTCGATAGAGAATTGGGAAGACCATAATCCCTGCTACCACCAGGCCTGCGACAAGATGGACACGCTCTCCTGGACCTACGCCGCCGACCTGGTGAAACTCAACCTCGCTGTGGTGGCAGGCAAAGCGAAACTCACCCCGCTGAAGCCTTGAGCGGGAACAGAAATAAAAAAGCCCGGCTTGAACCGGGCTTTTTTATTTGCGGCGCCTGTCAGTGAGACTGGAAGACTTTCGCGCCTACTTTTTCTGCGAGTGAGGGATCGTCCACGAAGGGGTTTCTGTTGCCCTGGAAGCCGGCTATGGCCTCGTTGCGGGCGCGCTCGGCGGCGCCAGGCGGGTCCTGGCGGTGCCACTGCAGGAACATCCCGACGCGGTTGGTCCAGAAATCCCGGTAATCCGCGCCGTCGCGGATATTGCGGTCGTAATAGCGCACCACGAAATAGAGTATGGCCCTGGCGATCTCGCCCTTCACCGCGTCGGCGGGCTCGAAGCCCTCCGCGCCCAGCTTCGAGCCGCTGTTGGTGGCGTAAACGAAGCTGGAAACCTCTCCGAAGGGCTCGCTGCCGCGCCGGCCGTTGACGCCGATATAGGTGGGGAAAATATGGTGCAGGTCCGACTTCATGGGCGCGGCTTTGTTAAAGAAGCCCTGCGGCCAGGAATGCTCGGCGTTCATGCCGTCCGAATCATTTATGCCGTCGCCGTTGGCGTCGCCCTGTTCCTTATAATCATCGCCGTGCTCACTGGCGCCCCTGGAGCAGATCTGGGAATAGATACAGGTCACACCCGCGGAGCCGGCGCAGCCGGTATTGTCGGCCACGGAGAACATGAATTTCTTGGCGTTCAGGTAATCCTTGCCGGAGCCAGGGACGGGATATTCGGTGGCCTGGTGCAGGTACTGGAAAAGCTTTTCGCCGGAGAGGCTCGAGGCCTGCGCCAGGTACTGGGGCTGAAGTTTAAGCGGGGGGAGGGGCGCGGGTACCGCCTGCGAGGGCAGGTCGTCTGTGAATCTCTCCAAACTCGGCAGGTCCAGGGCGGAACTTGCGCTGAAACCGGCTGCGAGCAGGACTGCTGCGAAGATCAACGAGTTGCGTTTCAAAACGGCTCCGGAGTCTTGCTATTTAACGCCACGAAAATTATATCATTATTTTGATTTTAATCAACGGCATAAATCAGTGGCGCGAAGGCTTTCGGTTTGCTATATTCAAGTTAAGGCCCCCGCATGAAAAATCACCTCTCCGCAGCCCTCTTTTTCGCCTTCGCCGCTTCCGCCTCCGGAGGCTCTTTCGACCAGCTGCGCCGCGGCCTGGAACTGCCGCTGGTGCCCGACCCCGCGCCCCTGTCACGGGCGACCGAGGCCCTGGCCGGAGATACCCGCTATTGGATCACCGTAGGCGCCGACGACAAGTATGACCGCACGGCCCTGCTGAACGCCGGGCTGGACATCATAGAAACGCAGAAGGCTTACGTCTCGGGGCTCATCGAGGCCGAGCTGATGGACCAACTGGCGGCCAAGGGCTTCATAGTCAAGAGCCGCCGCACCATCCAGGATTACGCGCGGCAGCACCTGAAGGATTTTCCCGCGGGCGACGCCGCCTACCATAACTATAAGGAAACTACGGACCTGCTGCTGGCGCTGGCGGCCGAGCACCCGGCGGAGGCTTCGCTGTTCTCCCTGGGCAAGACCATCGAAGGCCGCGACATCTGGTGCCTGCGGCTGAATACCGCCGAAAAGGGGGAAGCACCTTCGGCCAGGCCCGCCGCCCTCTTCATGGGCAACCACCACGGCCGGGAACATCTTTCCAACGAGGTCTCCCTCGCGCTGGCACGCCACCTGCTGGCCAACAAGGCCGCCCCGGAGATCCGCCAATTCCTGGACACGCTCGACATCTACATCGCCCCCATGACCAATCCCGACGGGGCCGAATACGACATCGCTTCCGGCAAGTACCGCTGGCACCGCAAGAACGCCCGCGTGAACGCCGACAAGACCATAGGCGTGGACCTGAACCGCAACTACGACTCGCTGTGGTGCCAGGCCGGGGCCTCCCATTACCCGGCGGCCGACACCTATTGCGGCCCTTACGCTTTTTCAGAACCGGAAACGCAGGCCATAAAGAGGTTCGTGGAGAGCCGTCCCAACCTGAAGACGCTGATGAGCTATCACTCCTACTCCAGCCTCCTGCTCTACCCCTGGGCGGGCAAGGACACGCCCGTGGAGAGCGAGCGCGACCGCAAAGTGTTCGAGGCTATGGCGCGGGGCATGACGGCCTTCACCGGCTACACCCCGCAGCAGTCCAGCGACCTCTATGTCGCCACCGGGGACACCACCGACTGGGCCTACGCGGCCCGCGGCATTTTCTCTTTCACCACCGAACTGGAGGGCACCACTTTCTATCCCGGTGCCGCGATGATAGACAAGGCCTCCGTCAAGAACGTGAAGGCCGCGCTGTACCTGCTGGGCGTCACCGCCGATCCGTACAAGCTGGCCAGGTAGCCGCCGCAGGGTAAGGGGGGAGTCAATGCGTTCATGCTTTTTACTGGCCGCTGCGCTCTGCGCCGCTGCGCCGGCGCGCGCCCAGGAGTCGGGCGGCGTGGATTTCTTCCAGTCCTCGCTGCGCGAGATCCTGGATACGCCCATCCTCTCGGCCTCCTACGCCGAGGAAAGGCCCTCGGATACCGCCGCGGCGGCTTACGTGGTCACCGCCGAGACCATACAGAAGCGCGGGTACAAGACCCTGCACGAGCTCCTCTCCGACATGCCGCAGTTCCAGGTGCAGCGCAACTCCGACGTGCGCCGCCTCAACCTGGTTTCGGTCCGCGGCATCCCGGGCAACGAGAGGCTGGTGATACTTTACGACGGCGTGCGGATCACGCCGCCCACCGGCGACCTGTTCGCCATAGCCGGCCAGTTGTCAATCAAGAACGCGGAGCGGGTTGAGGTCGTCATGGGCCCCATGTCCTCGGTCTACGGCGCCGACGCCTTCAGCGGCGTGGTCAACGTGGTCAGCCGCCGCGCCGGCGTTTCCACCGCCGGCATAGCCTACGGGTCCTTCGACGCCCGCGTCGCCGGCTTTACTGCGATGAGCAGGCATTCAGAAGAGGCCGGCACTGGCCCGGCCGCCGCCGTCACGATAGACAAGCGCTCCGGCGGCAACCCCAAGCTGCCTGATTACTACAAGGACGATTACGCCTGGTACAACAGGGAATACCAGGCCGGGCTGGTCAAGTTCCCTATCCCCAGCACCGTGACCGCCTCGGTCCCGGTGACCGGGTACGACGCGCGGGAAGACTCCTTCTACCTTAACGCCATGCTGGACCTTGGCAGCCTGGAAGTAGGCCTGATAAAGATGAAGGAGTCCCATTCCTCCTCCATCGGCGTAAAGCCGGAGCTCACCGTCTACAACAAGGACGCCCGCTTCGCCACAGGGCAATGGACGGCCTACGGCCGGCATTCCTACTCCTCGCCCGGCGAAACCTTGAAGGTCAATACCCTGCTGTCCTATTACGACTACGAGATCCTCCCGGAGAGCCGCTTCATAAACAGCTATTCCGGCTACGCCGACGCCTACAAGTACGCCTCCGCCAAAACGGCGACCATAGAGCAGACCTTCTCCTTCGAGGCCGCCGAAGGCTTCCCCGTGCTGGCGGGCTATTCCTATCAGGAAAACGCCGTCCTGCCCTACACAGCCGACCTGGGGCACGAGTTCGACACCCAGAGAAGCCCCGTCTCGCAGAATTTCGTCTACAACGGCTCCACCATACCCGTGGATTTCCATTCCCTGCGCTACAGCAACACCGGGGCATTCCTGCGCCTGCAGAAACAGCTGTCGGACGTCTCGCTTTCGCTGGGCCTGCGCTACGACCGCAATACGGCCTACGGCGAGACCTGGAACCCGCGCGCCGGCCTGGTCTGGCGGCCCGGCGGTTCGGAACGCACCGTGGCCAAAGTCCTCTACGGCGAGGCCTACCTTGCCCCCTCGCCCTTCTGGACCAACAAACATTTCGGCTCGTTCATCTCCTCTCCGACGGCCGCCTCCGGCTACCACAGCTATTTCTTCCATATTCCCAACGAGGCGCTGGCGCCGGAGAAACTCCGCTCGGTGGAAGGCACGCTCTCTCATGACCTGACCGGGAACGTGCGGGTCTCGCTGAATCCCTACTACAACAAGGTCAGCGGCCTCATACAGGATGTCACCATAGGCCCCGGGACTTTCCACGGGGTGGAGGTGGACGTGCTCGAGCGCGCCGAGAACTCCGGCAGCATGGAGACCTACGGCGCCACCCTGAAGGCCGACGCGATCTTTCATGCCGGCACCTGGAGCTTCGAGCCTTGGGCGGCCTATACGCATTCAGAGGGCCATCTTGCGGGTGAGCCCCTGCCGTTCAATTCAAGGCACGTTCTGCAGGCCGGCGCCTCGGCGCAGCACGGCAGGTGGACCATCACTCCGCGGGCCTTGTACCGCTCCTATACCCGCAACCAGGACGGGGCGCGGGTCGCCCCTTTCACTACGGCGGACCTTTACCTGCGCTACAGCGACATAACCCGCAGGTCGGCGGGGATAGCCCTCTGGCTGTCGGTGAAGAATATTTTCGACCGGCGCTATTACAACGCCGCTTACGGGGGCGGGGCGGACAGGCTCGACGGAGCGCCGCAGAGCCCGCGCGAGGCCTCGCTGGGGCTGAGCTGCAAATTCTGACGCCGGCGCCTATGAAGAAAGACCATTTAAAAGGATTGTGCCGCGCGGCTGCCGCGGCTCTGGCGCTTTGTGCCCCTTCAGCGGCCAGCTCCGGCGAGCTGGCAGCCGTGGTCTCCTCAGACGCCGGTCCCTACGCCGAGGCTTACGCCGCTTTCCGGGCCGGCCTTTCCGCGCCGGTGGACCTTTACGACATTTCCACGCCGGGGTTTTCGGCTCCGGAGGACGCCCGCTACGTGGCGGTTTTCGGCGCGCGCGCCACGGCCCTGGACTTCCCGGCCGGTACGCACCGCGTCTATGCGCTGGCCCCGGTGGCCGGCCGCGGGCGCGGCTGGCACCAGATCTCAATGGTTCCGCCGCCGGCCGAAGCCCTGGCGGCCTACGCCGGTCTCCAGCCAGGCCTCAGGCGGCTGGCCGTGTTCTGGGCCGCTTATCCGGGAGAGAAGTACATGGAGGAACTGCGCGCCGCGGGGGAGGCCGCCGGCATAGAGATCCTTTCGGCAAGGCTTAAGTCCCCGGATTCGCTGCCCGAGCGCCTGCGACGGCTCATGGGTAAAATGGACGCCTTCTGGCTTATGCCGGACCCGGTGCTGATAACGCAGGGCAGCCTGATGGTGCTGGCGAACTTCTCCTGCGCTAACGCCGTGCCTTTCTACGCGCCGACCTACGCTTTAGTGCAGAACGGGGCCACGGCCTCCTTCGCGCCGGACTTCGCGGAGGCCGGCGCGGCCGCGGCCAGGGCCGTGGAAGAATTGCGCGCCGGGCGCCGCCTGCCGCCGGTGATCTACCCGCTGAACACGCGCCTGCGCCTTAACATGCAGCTCCTGGATAAGTGCCGCTGGCCCCTCAAGACAAAGTAGATCGAGCGACCTGAAATAAAAAAGGCCCCTGGCGGGGCCTTTTTCATTAGCTCAAGGTTCAATGAGAGCGGAAAACTTCCTCGCCTATCCTGTCGGCCAGCTCCGGGTGATCTATGAACGGGTTGCGGTTGCCCTGGAACTCTTCCACCAGGTCGTTGCGGCGGCGCTCGGCGGCGTCGGGCTGGTCCTGCGTGTTCCACTTGAGCAGCAGGGGGACGGTGGCGTTCCAGAAGGAATTATAGTCCATGCCCTGGCGTATGCTTTTGTCATGGTAGCGCACCATGAAGTACAGCATGGCGCGGGCCACGTTGCCCTTGGATTCGTCGGTGGGCTCGAAGCCTTCCTTGCCCAGCATGGAGCCGGCGGAGGTGCGGTAGACGGGGCCGGTGACCTTGGCGAACTTGAGGTTGCCGCGGCGGCCGTTAGGCACGGAGAAGGTGGGGGCGAGGTGGTGCAGGTCGGCCACCATGGGCAGGGCGCTGTTGAAATAGCCCTGGGGCCAGATATGCTCGGCGTTGATGAAGTCGCCGGGCACGCCGTCGCCGTTGCTGTCGCCGTTCTCGTGGTAAGAATTGCCGCTGCTGAAAGAGCCGGGAACGCAGACCAGTGAGTAGAAGGTCTTGATGCCGGGCCCGTTGTCGCAGCCGGTGTTGTCCGCCTTGGAATACATGAACTTCCTGGAGGCGTCGTAGGACAGCACAGCGCGGTCGGAGGGGGCGGTGGCGTCGTGCAGGTAGGAGAAGAGCTCCTCGCCGTTCACGTCGGACTCGGGCAACTCGAAGAGCCTGGAGAGCAGCGGGGGCTGCACCGCGGGGGCGGCCTCAAAAGAGAAACCCGCGGCGGACTCCTTGAGGAGGTCGAGCGCGGGCGATGAATTGTCGGCGGCCGAAACAAAAGACGCGGCGGTCAGTATCGTCAGTGAGAGCAGGGCTGTGAAGCGTTTCAAAATTCCTCCGGTCTTGACCAAAATCAACATGACTAATATCAATAGTTTAGCCGAATAGGCCTATAAGGCAAGGGCCAAAGGGCCTATGCCACAAATAGGCCCTTTGGTCCAATTTTTGTTTTGTAAGCGGTGGGCTAAAGAAAAAAGAGGACGCTGGTCCTCTTTATCCTTACCTCACGGCAGTGCGTCAGCTGAGCTTGAGCAGACCGCGCAGGCCGTCCCAGATTATCTGCACGCCTATAGCCAGCAGGATGAAGGCCGAGATCTTGGAAATGGTCTGGGCGCCGGCCCGGCCCATGCGGCGCAGCAGGTTCTCGGAGTAGCGGTAGAAGAGGAAGACGCTGAGCGCTGCCAGCGCGATGCCGGCGGCGTCGCCTGCGAACTTAACCCAGGTGCCAGAGGCGAGCAGCGAGCCCGCCGGCACCAGCGTCAGGGTCACGGCTATAGAGCCCGGGCCGGCGGTGACGGGCATGGTCATAGGGAAGAAGGCCCGGTCGGTCATGTGGCGCTTCAGTTCCTCGTGCTCGTCCTGCGAGAACTTGGGCTTGTTGTTGAGCATCTGCCAGGCGGTGTTGAAGAGCAGCAGGCCGCCCGCTATGCGGATGACCGGCACCGAGATGCCGAAGATCTTGAGCAGCCAGCCGCCGGCCAGCATGACGCTGAAGAGCAGCATGAAGGTGTACTTGCCTATCAGCCGGGCCAGGCGGTGCCTGTCCTCGTCGGAAAGCGAGTCGGTCATGTCGAGGAAGATGGGCGCCATGGCGGGCGGGTTAAGGATGGGGAACAGGGCGAAAAAGGCCAGCGCGGCGTGGTCCGTGAACTCGTGCAGCATGGGTATATTATCCCATTTTATCCGCCGTGGCGCTAATTTTGTATTATTAATACCGAACTATGAAGATTTCCAAGTTAGTCACCGGTGCGGACAAGCGGACGGCCGCCGCGCTGATGGCCGCCTCCGACCCCTGGCTGACCCTCGGCCTGGGCCGCGCGCATTGCCTTAAGACACTGTCCGCGCCCTACCGCGAAACCTACGCCGCCCGCGACGGGCGCGCGCTGGCCGGGCTGGTCACCGTGACCATGTACGGCACTTTCCGGGGCTACATACAGTCCCTTTTCGTGGCCCCGCCCGCCCGCGGGCGGGGGCTCGGCGAAGAACTGATGCGCTACGCGGAGGGAAAGATCTTCGCGCGCGCGCCTAACGTCTTCCTGTGCGTCTCTTCCTTCAACAAAGGCGCGCTTAAGTTCTACCGCCGGCTGGGCTACCGCAAGGCCGGCGTGCTGACGGATTTCTTTCAGAAAGGCAGCGACGAGCTGCTGCTGCGCAAGACCCTTGGCCCCATGCAGACCTTCAGTCCACGGAGAAAACAACATGGCAAACCCTAAAATATCTTTCCACGGCGCCGCCGGCGAGGTGACCGGCTCCCGCCACCTGCTGGAGACCGACGCCGGCACGCTGCTGCTGGACTGCGGCATGTTCCAGGGCCACCGCGGCGACGCCCAGGCCAAGAACCGCACCTTCCGGTTCCCGCCGGCCTCGGTGGACGCGGTGATCCTCTCCCACGCGCACGTGGACCACTGCGGGCTGCTGCCGCTGCTCTATAAGGAAGGCTGCGACGCGCCGCTCTACTCTACGCTCGGCACGGCGGAGATCACCGGCGTGATGCTGGCCGACTCGGCCCGGCTGCAGGTCTCGGACGCGCAGTTCTACAACAAGATCCACGCGGCCGAGAACCTGACGATAGAGCCCCTCTACGACGAGGACGACGCCAACAAAGCCCTCGGGCACCTGCAGCCGGCCGAGTACGGCGCGGACTTCTCCCCGCTGCCCGGCGTTCGGGCGCGCTTCCATAACGCCGGCCACGTACTGGGCTCCGCGATAACCCAGCTCGACCTGCAGACCGAAGGCGGGCCGCGCCGGCTGGTCTATACCGGCGACCTGGGACGCCAGGAAGGGCTCCTGATGGAGACCCCCGAAGTGCCCGAAGGCACGGACTACCTGGTGATAGAGAGCACCTACGGCGGGCGGCTGCACGAGAAGCTCTCCGACGCCGGCGAGAAACTGGCCGAGGTGATAAAGCGCGCCGTAAAAAGCGGCGGCAAGGTCATCATCCCCAGCTTCGCGCTGGAGCGCACGCAGGAGATAGTGTTCATCCTGGACCGGATGTTCCGCGAGGGCAAGGTCCCGCAGGTCCCGGTCTACGTGGACAGCCCGATGGCCGTCAGCCTGACGGAGATCTTCAGCAAGCGGCGCGACGATTTCTCTTTCGACGACAAGTTCCGGGCCTACGCCCGGATGGACGGAGACCCGTTCGGCTTCGACTATATCCGCTACCTGCGCACCAAGGAGGACTCCCAGTCCCTTAACAACAAGAAGGGCCCGATGCTCATCATCTCGGCCTCCGGCATGTGCGAGGGCGGCCGCGTGCTGCACCACCTGCGCAACGGCATCGGCCGGGACGAGAACATCATCCTCCTGGTCGGCTACCAGGCCATGGGCACGCTGGGCCGCAAGCTGCAGGAGGGGATGAAGAAAATAAAGATCTTCGGCATGGAGCATGAAGTGGCGGCCAGCATAGAAACGATGCACGTCTTCTCTTCGCACGCCGACAACTCCGACCTGGTCGCCTTCGTCAAGGCCGCCAAGCCGGCCCGCGGCGTCTTCCTGGTCCACGGCGAGCCCGAGGCCCGCGCCGCCCTCACCGAGGCCCTGACGAAGGAGGGGATAAAGAACATCATCTCCCCTCTTCCCGGCGAGGAGTTCGAACTGAACTGACCCGGAGCCTCAACAAAGAAGAAGCCCCTGCAGAGGGGCTTCTTCCTTTCTAGGCGTCCTACCGTGGGGACGGGCCCGTCAAAACCGGCGTCGGTGCATTGTCGCTCCGCTCCACACGCACACAGTGCTCGCGCCTGCCGCTCTCGGCCTCGGCGCTACGCAAGCCTCGGCCTCCGAGAGGCTTTTGCCGGACCCATCCCCACGGTCTCCGCCGGTTTCTCCACTGATACGACATTGCCGCGAAGGCATACCCTCACCGTCCCTCCGTCCTGTCAGTACTGTTACAAGCGAGCCACCAGCGGAGACCGCAGGGGTAGGACAAGCAAAACCGTCGCGAGCCCGACGCTTGCGTAGCGCGGAGGGCGAGTGCCGAGTGAGCGCACGGTGTGCGCGAACGCGTTTTGCGGTCCTATCCCTGCGGTATGCCGCCAACCACGAGCGCCCCGCCCGAGAAGACATACCTCGCCGGCCTTTGATACTGGGCCCCTCCCCGGCCGGCCCCGACTTCGCATCTCGCGGAACTTTTTCCTGTGCACCATGCTTACGAGGTAGGCGGAAATAGAATATAATATAGATAACATATGAAGAAACTCCTCAAGAAAATAGGGACCAAGGCGCTGCATGTGCTGGGTCTCAAGAAAAAATCAGGCTTCTACGGGCTCGGCATCGCCCCCAAGCTGATGCAGATACTCGACGCCAAAGGCTTCGTGACCCCGACTCCCATACAGGAGAAATGCATCCGGATCGCCACCGAAGGCAAGGACATGGTCGGCATAGCCCAGACCGGCACCGGCAAGACCATCGCCTTCTCTATCCCCATGATACAGCGCCTCGCGCAGGGCCCCGGCAAAGCCCTCGTCCTGCTGCCCACCCGCGAACTCGCCGTGCAGGTGGCCGAAGTCTGCCGCGAATTCGCGCCCGCCTTCAACATGGGCGTCGCCTGCCTCATAGGCGGCGAAGGCAAAGAATCCCAGCTGCGCGACCTCAACCGCAAGGCCCGCATCCTTATCGGCACCCCGGGCCGCGTCTACGACCATATCGAGCGCGGCGCCGCCAAGGTGCAGGACTGCCGCATCCTCGTCCTCGACGAGGCAGACCGCATGTTCGACATGGGCTTCGCCCCGCAGATCAACCGCATCATCCGCGAGCTGCCGAAAGAAAGGCAGACCATGCTGTTCTCGGCCACCATACCCGACGAGGTCATGAAACTGGCCAGCCAGCACATGAAGCTGCCCATCCGCATAGAGGCGGCCAGGTCCGGCACCGCCGCGGCGAACGTCATCCAGGAACTTTACGTAGTGCGCAGCGCCATGAAGCCCCTGCTCCTCTCCAAGCTCCTCGAGAAATACACCGGCACCGTGCTCATCTTCGTCGAGACCCGCTACGACGCCGCCAAGGTGGCCATGATCCTCGAGCATATGAACCACCACGTGGCCGAGCTGCACTCCGACCGCACCATGGGCCAGCGCAAAGACGCCATGGAAGGCTTCAAGTCCGGCAAGTACCGCATACTCGTGGCCACCGATATCGCCGCCCGCGGCATAGACGTGACCGGCATCGAAGCTGTGATCAATTACGAGATGCCCGCCGAGGACGACGCCTACGTGCACCGCATCGGCCGCACCGGCCGCGCCGGTCAGCCCGGCCGCGCCATCACCTTCGCCACGCCAGACCAGGGCGGCGACGTGCGCAGCATCGAGACACTCACCGGCATCCCCATGAACCAGGTGACGCATCCCGAAGTCCCCGCCGAGACCCTCTGGGGCTACGACAAGGCCGTCGGCGGCCGCGGCTGGAACCAGCGCTCCGCGCGCAGGCCCTCCGGCGGCGGCGGCAGGGGCAGGCGCCGGTGAAGAGCGCCCGCCGCGGCGCGGCGCTACTGCAGGTCCTGGTCATTTCGGTGCTGCTGCTCGCGGCGGCGATGATAGTGATCCGGGGGCTGCTGCAGCGCAACCAGATGAGCGCCAAGGCCTCGGTACAATCCCAGCTCAAGATAGACGTGGAAGGCACCCGCGGGGCCGTGAACTCCTGCCTGGGCGCGGCCGGCTACCCGGACGCTTCCTGCCAGCCCACGGCCGCGCAGGCGGCCTGCGTGCCGCCCGGGGTCAGCATAGTCTTTTCCGGCACGCCTCCTAACTGCGAAATGCAGATAACAGCCACCCGCTGACCGAAGCAAAAAACAAAAAAGGCCGCCTCCTGGCGGCCTTTTCCATGCCCTCCCGCGGGCTAGTAAGGCGCGCGGGCCGACTTGAAGAGCTTCTCGAACTCGGCCAGGTAAGGCGCCGAGTACTCCGGGGCCAGCGTGAAGATAGTGTTCTCGGTGTTCGCGTCCTCGGCGGTGGCGGTCCAGTTGAAAGAGCCGTTGATCAGCAGCTTGCCGTCTAGTACGGCGTACTTGTTGTGCATCTGGCCTTTCTCCAGGCGGCCGTCCTTGAAGCGGAAGTCGATGCTGCTGGCCTTGGCTTCCTTTAGGAAGGGGAACTTCTGGCCGGAGAACAGCATCATCCGCACGCGCACGCCGCGGGCGGCGGCCCGCTTCAGCGCTTCCATGATGTTCTTGGAGGTGAGGGTGAACATGGCCACCGCCACGTCGGAGCGGGCGGCGTCCAGCGCTTTTACTATGGCCGCCTCGGTGCCGCCGCGCGGCGAAAAGGCGTAATCCGGCAGCGCGGTGCCGTTAAAATTCACATCGGGAGTGGGGTCGGAGGGCGGGGGGGTGGGTTTCGCTGCGGCGGCGCCCGGCTGGCCCGCGGGCCTGGCCTGCGCCCACATCCAGTCGAAATTCCTGCCATAGCCGCCGACGATGTCCGCGTCGGCCACGAACATGATGTTCTCGTAGCTGAAGCTCTCGGCGAAGCCGCTCCAGTTGGCAGAACCGGTCTGCAGCAGCGTGCCGTCGAAGAGCGCGTACTTGCAGTGCATCGCGCCCGTGCCGCCGCGGCCGTTCATGGCGCGGGCTTCGATGCCGGCGTCTATCACGGCCTGGATCTGCCTGCCGGCCTGCGGGTAGACGTGGGCCTTGTCGAACAGCACGCGCACTTTCACGCCGCGCTCCCTGGCCTGCACCAGGGCCGTCACGGCGGCGTCTATCTGCAGGTTGTAGAGGGCCACGTCCAGCGTATCCTTGGTGCGGCCGATAGCGTCCACGATGGGTTTCGCCAGGGCTTCCTCGTCGGTAAAAATGTAGGCGGGCAGGCCGGACCAGTCGTAAGCGCGGCCCGGCTCGTAGAAGGGCGCGGGGGGAACCGGCGCCTCCACGGGCGGCAGGGTTTTCAGCGTCAGCGTCTCGAGCGGGGCGGGCGGGGCGGCAAAGACCGCGGTAACGGACAAGAAAAGGACCAGCAGAGCGTTAAGTGATTTCAGCACGGAACCTCCACCTGCGAAGCAACAGGATACCTATACTTTAGCTGATGCGGCGGCGCGGCGGCAGGGGCATAGGGCCTGCGCCCGCGCCGTCTTAGGGCCCACGCGGACGGGGGCCTTTAGGCCGATGCCGTCCTCGCGCGGTTTTGTATATAATGTATCCGATATATGAAAAAGGCGCCGCACGTCACCGTGAAAAAAGTCTCCCGCGAGAGCGGAGAGTGGCGCACGCGCTTCGAGGCCTTCTATTCGGATTGCGAGATCCGGCGCGTGGACAAGCTGCCGCACGCCTATTTCGCCGCCTATTCCGGCGACGAGATCGCCGGGCACAGCGTGGTCTATTTCGAAAAAGGGCGCTGGGTGATGGACGGCCTGCGGGTCAAGCCGGAATTTCGAGAGCGCGGGATAGCCAAGGCCCTCACCGAGGCCCGCATCCGCCACGCCCTGGAGCAGGGCGCCAAGGAAGTCTGGTACGCCTGCGAAGACGGCAACCTGGTCACCATCTGCTGCCACCTGCGCTACGGCTTCGAGAAAGTCTGCCCGCACGAGCATTGCAACGCCGCCACGGCGCACTGGTACCGCCTGAAGATCACGCCGCAATTGTTCGAGAAATTCCCAGCGCTCAAGCCCGGCCGGGCGGCCGGTCACTCCACCCCGTAAACTTCCTGCTTCTCCAGCGACACGTGCACGGTTTTAGCCCGCACGAAGCGCAGGTATTCCCTGGCCTGGTCGCTCAGCAGCCCCATGGAAACCTCTACGCGCTCGCCGGCGCCCAGCGGGTCGCTGTGGCCGTACGGGCGCGACCAGATGACCGCGCCGTTCTCGTCCTTGAAGACGAGCGTGCCGTTGAAGGCGAAAAATTTGCGGTTGGTGGTGTTCTCGAATTCGAGGAACAGCTTGATGCCCAGTTTCTCCTGGCCTACCACCTGTTTCTTTTTAAGGAAGACCACCCCGATCGGGTTGGCCGGCAGCCGCTGGGAAGCGGCCGGCGCGGCTAGCGCGGCCGCGGCGGCGCCGCCGGTTTCCAGCCTGACCAACCTCTTCTCTACCTTCGTCACCCGCTTCTCCAGGCCGGTCAGCCGTTTTTCGGTCTTGGTCTGGCAGAAGGCCGGGGCGGCGCAGAAGAGCAGGCAGAGGAGCAGCGGTCTCATACCTCAATTATACTACTGTCGCCGCCGCTCCAGATATGGGATAATGACATATGACCGAAACGACACAAACTCCCGCCGCGGGCTTTTATGGCCTGGGCATCGCTCCCAAACTCCTCGAAGCTTTAGACAAGCTGAACTTCAAGACCCCGACCCCCATACAGCACAAGGCCATCCCGCCCGCCTCCGAAGGCAAGGACATGGTGGGCATAGCCCAGACCGGTACCGGCAAGACCATAGCCTTCGCCATCCCGATGATCCAGCGCCTGGCCGCCGCCGGCCAGGGCAAGGGCCTGGTAGTGGTGCCCACCCGCGAGCTCGCCCTGCAGGTGGCCGAGGTGGTGCGCCAGTTCTCGCCGCTGCTGGGCATGGGCTGCGCCGTCATCATAGGCGGCGAGAGCATGAACCGCCAGACGGCGGAGCTCCGCAAGGGCCCCCGCATCATCATCGCCACCCCCGGCCGCCTGATCGACCACGTGGCCCAGCGCACCGTCAGCCTTTCCGACGTGCGAGTGCTGGTCCTCGACGAAGCCGACCGCATGTTCGACATGGGCTTCGCGCCGCAGATAGAGAAGATAGTGGCCGCGCTGCCGCGCGACCGCCAGACCATGCTGTTCTCCGCCACCATGCCCGACCCCATCATGAAGCTGGCCAGCCGCCACATGAAGCTGCCGCTGCGCATCGAGGTGGCCCGCCCCGGCACCGCCGCCGAAAGAGTGGAGCAGGAACTTTTCATCGTAGACCGCAGCGAGAAGAACGCGCTCCTCGCCAAGCTGCTGGACAAGTACTGGGGCAGCGTGCTGCTCTTCGTGCGCACCAAGCATAACGCCAAGAAGATCGCGCGCGCCATCAGGGAGATGCCCCACAGCGCCTCCGAGATCCACTCCAACCGCTCGCTCGCGCAGCGCAAGGAAGCCCTGGAGGGCTTCAAGTCCGGCAAGTACCGCGTGCTCGTGGCCACCGACATCGCGGCCCGCGGCATAGACGTGACCGGCATAGAGCTGGTGATCAACTACGATCTGCCCGACGAGGACGAGAACTACGTGCACCGCATCGGCCGCACCGGCCGCGCCGGCCAGCCCGGCCGCGCCATCACCTTCGCCGCGCCCGACCAGGGCGCGGACGTGCGCAATATAGAGCGCCTGATCCGCATGCCGCTGACGCGTATAAAGATGCCCGACGTGGCCGCCGCGGATTTCGGCGCTCCGGAAGGCCCCAGGCCCGGCGCCAGGCCCGCGCCCGTCCAGGCCACGCAGCAGCCCCGCGGCGAGCGCCCCCGTCAGCAGCAGGGCAGGCCCGCGCAGTCCGGCCCCCGCGGCGGCGGCAGGCCTGGCCCGCGCCGCGGCGAAGGCCGCCCCGGCAGGCCCCAGGAGAAGCGCTCCGAGTTCGGCCGCGGCGCAGGCAGAGGCCCCGCCCGCGGCGGCCGCCCTGCGCCGGACAGGGACGGGCGCCCCAACCGCTATGGGGTAGCCCCGGATAAGAAGGGGGGCATAGTCAGCCTCTCGCCCTATTTCGACGAGCCCAGGCGCCACGACGGCCCCAGGCGGCACGAGGGCCCCAGGCGGCAGGGCAGGCAGGACTCCCGGCCCGCCGAGCCCCAGCAGCCCGCCCCGGGCGGCAACTGGTTCACCCGGTTCCTGAAGAAGAAAAAGACTGATTACAAGAACGAGTAGCGCACAAGACCCCGCCGCCAGGCGGGGTCTTTTTTTGCTGTCCGTTACCCCTCCTTTTTAGTATATTCAGTATATGGGCGGGACTAACTACAGGAAGGACGGCCTGCACGGCGGCGAAGCAGGCGAAACGGACGGGCAGCCGCTGCAGGGCGTAAGCGCCCTGCGCAGGATACTCGATTACGCGGCCGTCCCCCTGGCCGTAGTCAACTCCGACGACATTTTTGAATCCTACAACCGCAAAGCCGAAGAGACCTTCGGCTATTCCAGCGCCGAAGTGCCGGACATGGCCCATTGGTGGGCCCTGGCCTATCCCGAAGCCGCCTACCGTGAAGAATCAAAGAAGCGCTGGCTGGCCGGCCTGCAGAAGGCCCGCCAGGGCGACGGCGTAATAGAGCGGGGGGAATACCGGGTAACCTGCAAAGACGGGTCGCTCAAGACCTGCAGCTTCTTCGGCAGCGTCATCGAAGGGAAAGCCTTCATTATGCTGGAGGACATCACCGCCAGGTCCCAGACGGAGACAGCCCTGCGCGAGACCGAGGCGACGCTCCGCAAAATAATCGACAGCGCCCCGATGTCCATGGCCATAGTAGGCATGGACGGCGTCATAGAGTATATCAACCGCAAGGCCGTGCAAACTTTCGGCTACCCGCACGCGGACATCCCGAACATGGACCGCTGGTGGGCGCAGGCCTACCCGGACGAGCCCTACCGCAAAGATGTCATAGCCCGCTTCATGGGCCATGTAAGCGACGCTATAGAAAAGAATACGGAGATCGCCGGCGAGGAATACCTGGTCACCTGTAAGGACGGCTCAAAAAAGACCTGCTTCATCTTCGGCGTGGTAGCCGCCGGCAAGATCTTCGTGATGTTCGACGACATCACGCAGCGGGTAGAAGCGGTAAAGGCCATCCGCAGCAGCGAGACTACGCTGCGCCGCATACTGGAGCTGGCGCCCATCGCCATCAGCGTCCAGGACCTGGACGCGAGGATGGAGTTCATAAACCGGAAATTCTCAGAGACCTTCGGTTATACCACTGAGGACGTCTCCGATTACGAGGCTTTCAAGCGCAGTTTCTTCCCGGACGACGCCTACCGGCAGGAAGTCTACGGCGTCTGGAAAGGCTGGGTGCAGGAGTCGCTGCAGAGCGGCAGGGAGATGCCCGGGGGGCAGTTCAATGTCCGCTGCAAGAGCGGCGTGACGAAGGAAGCCTATATAACGGGGATGACCACCCCGGACAAAAAAGTGATCTCCCTCTTCGAGGATATCACCGCCCGCAACCAGGCGGCCCTGGAGATAGCCGAGAACGCCCGGACGCTGCGCCGCACGCTGGAGCAGGCGCCGATCTGCATAGCCGTCTATACGCTCGACGGCAAGCTCAATTTCCTCAACGCCAAGTTCACGCAGACCTTCGGCTACAAGAGCGGTGAGATGCCTACCGCCGAGGACTGGATGCGGCTGGCCTACCCGGATCCCGCCTACCGCGAAAAGCTCGGCAGGCAATGGGCCCTGCTGCTCGACAAGGCGGTCCGGACGAACGGAGAGATAGACGGCGGGGAATACCGGGTCGTGGCTAAGGACGGGACAACGCGCAACGTCATGGTCCATGGCGTGGTCACCGACGATAAGCAGGTCGTCTGCCTGCTCGAAGACATCACCGCCCGCGTCGAGACCGAGCGCGCTCTGCGCGAGCGCGAATCCCTCTACCGCGCCCTGATAGAGACCACCGGCACCGGCTACGTGGTCCTTGACGGGCACGGCAGGGTACAGGACGCCAACCGCGAGTATGTCCGCCTCTCCGGGCATTCCGACCTTAAAGAAATAATGGGACGCAGCGTGCTGGAATGGTCCGCCCCGCGGCACCAGGCCAGGGCCTGGGAGGCGGTTGAGATAGTTACGCGCGACGGCCGCCTGGCCAACTTTGAGCTGGATTACGTGGACAAGGCGGGCAAGTGCACCACTATCGAGATCAACGCCACGGTGGTCTCCCGCGGCGGGGTGCAGCAGATCCTGGGCATGTGCCGCGACGTCTCGGCACGCAGCAAGACCGAGACGGAACTGCGCGACAGCGAGTCACTCTACCGTGCCCTTATCGAGACCACCCGCACCGGCTACGTGGTGATAGACACTAAAGGCAAGGTCGTCGACGCCAACCGGGAATATGTCCGCCTGACCGGCCGCTCGGACCTTAAAGAGATACTGGGCCGCAGCGTTTTGGAATGGACCTCTCCCGAGCAGCAGGAGTCCAACGCCGCCGCCGTGGCCCGCTGCGCCAGGGAAGGTTACGTCTTCAATTTCGAGACCGAATACATAGATACCAAGGGCAAGCACACGCCCGTAGAAGTGAACGCCACCGTGGTCAACCGCCGCGGCACGCCGCAGATCCATACCCTCTGCCGCGACATCACTGACCGCCGCCGCGCCGAGGCCGAGCTCCAGTCGCTGAACCAGGGCCTCGAGAAACACGTCGAAGAGCGCACAGCCGAGCTTTCAGCCGCCAACATGGAACTGACCATGGAGATCGCCCAGCGCATCGACGCCGAGCGGGGGCGCTCGAAGCTGCAGGAAGAACTGCTGCAGTCGCAGAAGATGGAGGTGGTCGGCCGGCTGGCCGGCGGCATAGCGCACGATTTCAACAATATCCTGGTGGCCATCAGCGGCTACGCCGAAATGCTGCAGAAAAGAGTGCCCGCGGACGGGACTGAGAGCGAGGACCTCAACGAGATCATCCGCGAGACCGAGCGCGGGGCCCTGCTGACCCGCCAGCTCACTACCATAAGCCGCCGGCAACCGCTGGAACTCAAAGAACTGTCCGTGAACACGGTGGTGGAAGATTCCTGCAGGATGCTCAGGCGCCTTATCGGCGCCAACATCCACCTTGCGTCCAGCCTGGCGCCTGACCTGGGCTCGGTCAAAGCCGACCAGGGACAGGTGTCGCAGGTGATCATGAACCTGGTGATCAACGCGCGGGACGCCATGCCCGACGGCGGCACCATCTCGCTGGCTACCGCCAACGAAGAACTGGCGGCGCGGCCGGAAGGGCTGCCGCTACCACCGGAGCCGGGCAGCTACGTGACGCTGACGGTAACCGACACCGGCGCCGGCATGGCTCCGGAAACCGCGGCCCGGATCTTCGAACCGTTTTTCACCACTAAGCCCGAGGGCATGGGGACGGGCCTCGGTTTGTCCACGGTCTTCAGCATCGTACAGCAGTCCCGGGGCGGCATAGCCCTGGAAAGCCGCCCGGGCAAGGGCAGCGCCTTCAAGATCTACTTACCGCGCCTGCCCGCCAAAACATAAAAAAGACGCCGCCCTGAGGCGGCGGCAGTGACGCTCCGGCCGGCGCTACGCCGGCCTGGGGGACCTGTTATACCAGCCCAGTATCAGCCCCAGCGCCAGCGACCAGAGCGCGGCCAGGCCTATGCGCAGGTCCGGCGGCAGCAGGAAGGTCACCGTGTGCGCCGGCACCCAGAACCAGAGCAGCGAAAGCAGGCTTTTATCCAGGTTGGCCCAGTTGGAGCGGCCGTCTATCGCGTTGTCCATCAGGCGGTGGACGAGCACCAGGAAAGGGCCGAACTGCAGGTTCATGGCCAGCGACACGGCGAAGGCGCGGCCCAGCGCGCCCGGGGCGGGCAGCAGGCCGTGGGCGACCAGCCCGTCGACAAAACCGATAAAGCCGGTAAAGGCGTATTTGATGCAGACCGCGAGCGCGGCCCAGCCCAGCGCCCTCAGCAGCGTGCCGCGCAGCCCGAAGGGGGAGAATACGCGGCCGGCGCCCAGCCACTTCGAGAGCACCTCGCCCAGCGTGCCCAGCACAGCGAACTGCGCCATGGCGGTCAGTATAGGATGGGCCTGCACGAGGGAAATATAGCTATCCATACGCCTATCTTACCAATTTTAAAAAGCGCCCGCCCCTTTTGGGCGCCGCGCCCGGAACCCCCTCGCCCTTTCATTTTGTAGAATTAACCCGTGACCGCACCCGATAACCTGGTATATTTCCTCGGCGTTTCAGTGGCGCTGACCGTGGCGCCGGGGCCCGATGTGATCTTCCTGGCCTCGCAGGGGCTGGCCGGCGGCCCGCGCGCCGGGCTGGCGGTGGCGCTGGGGCTCAGTACCGGGCTGCTCGCGCATACCGCGCTGGCCGCCCTGGGCGTGTCGGCCGTGTTCGCCGCCTCGCCGGCCGCCTTCGGCCTGGTGAAATGGGCGGGAGCCGCCTACATGGTCTGGCTAGCCTGGTGCGCCTTCCGGGAGCGGCCGGTCGCCGCCGGCGCGCGGGGCCCTGCCGGGAGCGCCGCCGCCCTCTACCGGCGGGGGATCGTCATGAACCTGCTGAACCCCAAGGTAGCGCTGTTCTTCCTGGCGCTGCTGCCCCAGTTCGTAGATCCCGCCCGTGGGCCGGTGCGCGCCCAGATGGCGGTACTGGGCCTGGTCTTTATGGCGCAGGTCGTGGTCGTCTTCGGAACTATCGGTTACCTGTCGGGCCGCCTCGGCGAGAGATTCCTGCCCGGCGCCGGCCACGCCCGCGCCATAGCCGCGGCCAAGGGGCTGGTCTTTCTTTCCGTCGCCGTGCTGCTCTCCCTCTGAAAGGCGGGGGCGCCTTTGTGATTTTAGGTATAATTCTGAAAAGGTTTTTGGAGGAACAATGGCTGAAAAGAAACAGGGCGTGCAGTGGGACCTTACCAGTTACTTCCCGGCTTTCAACGGCCCGGAGATGCTCAAATTCAAAGCGAAGCTCGCGGCCGACATAGCCGCGCTGCAAAAGAAAGCGGCCAAGCTCCCGCCGCTTTCGGCCAAAACCGCCAACGACTGGGAGAAACTGCTGCTCACTGCCGAAGAGACCGGCATGCGCCTGGGGCATATCTACTCTTACGTGGGCTGCCTCGAGGCCGCGCACTCCGACAAGGACGAATACGCGGCGGAAAGCGCCAGGCTCGACGGGCTCGCCGCGGAATACTCCAAGTTCAGCGTGGACGTGCTGCGGGCGTTCAAGGACGTGCCGGAGAAGGTCTTCTCCGCCTTCATAAAGCGCGAAAAGCTCAAGGACATCGCCTATTCCCTCAAGCGCCTGCGCGAGCAGGCGAAACGCACCATGACCCCGGCCGAAGAGAAACTGGCCGCCGACCTGTCCGTGGACGGGTTCCAGTCCTGGGAGCGCCTCTACAACAAGGTCTCCAGCAAGCTGACCTTCGAGATGCGCTGGCCCGACGGGCGCGTTGAGACGCTGCCTATCTCGCGCTGGCGCGCGCTGATGGGCGACGCCGACCGCAAGGTGGGCCGGGCCGCCTTCGAGGGCGGCAACAAGGCCTGGGCGACCATAGAGGACTCCTGCGCCGCCGCGCTGAACGCCCTGTCCGGCACGCGGCAGGCGCTCAACCGCCGCCGCGGCGTGAAGCATTTCCTGGACCAGTCCCTGTTCCGCGCCGGCATAAAGCGCTCTACCCTCGACGCCATGTACGAGGCCGTCGGGCGGAACCTCGAGCCCGTGCGCGAGATCCTGCGCGTCAAAGCCGCGGCGATGGGGCGCAAGGGTATAGCTTTCTACGAGAGGGAAGCCCCGCTGCCGCTCAAGGACAACAAGCTCTATACCTGGGAGGAAGGCTCCGCCAAGGTGGAGGGGGCCTTCGGCCGCGTCTACCCGGCACTGGGGGCCTTCTACAAAGAGTTCCTGGAGAAGAAAATGCTGGAGAGCGAGGCCCGCGGCGGCAAGCGCCCCGGCGCTTTCTGCACCGGCTCCCACTATATTAAGGAAGGCCGCGTCTACATGACCTTTAACGGCACCCTGGGAGACGTGAACACGCTGGCCCATGAGATGGGCCACGCCTGGCACGGCCGCCTGATGCAGGACATGCGCGACTGGGCCACCGAATACCCGATGACGCTGGCCGAGACGGCCTCCATCTTCGGCGAGCACCTCCTGGCCGAGGGCATACAGGGCGACCCCGCAGTCCCCGAGGCGCAGAAGCTGATCATGCTCGACGAGTACCTCAGCGGCGCGGCCATCACCATCCTCGACATCACCGTGCGCTTCCGCTTCGAGAAGGCCTTCCACGAGGAGCGCGTGAAGGGGGAAGTTTCCGTCGCGCGGCTCAAGGAGCTGATGGTGAGCGCGCAGAAGGAAGTGTTCGGCGACGCGCTGGAGCCGGGCGGCGAGGACCCGCTGTTCTGGGCCTCCAAGCTGCATTTCTACATGGCCGGCGTTTCGTTCTACAATTATCCCTACACCTTCGGCTTCCTGATGGCGGCCACGCTGTTCACCAAGTTCAAGGCCGAAGGCCCGGCCTTCCTGCCCAAGTACGAGGCCTTCCTTCGCCATAGCGGCTCCGACACCGCCGAAGGCGTTGCGCGGCGCAGCCTGGGCGCGGATATCGGCAAGCCGGAGTTCTGGGAGACGGCGATAAAAGGGCTGGCGCCGCAGCTGGCCCGCTACCGCAAGCTGCTGGCCGGCCTCAAGGTGAACGCGTGACGAAGAAGCTGCCGCATTTGCTGCTGGGCTTTTACCTCGCGGAATTCCTGGCGCTGGCCGTGAACCCCTATTCCAGGGACGTCTGGTTCGCAGAGAACCTGCCTATGGTCCTCATCGTGGGAGCGCTGATCCTCACCTACCGGCGCTTCGCCTTCTCCAACGCCTCGTACCTGTGCATGAGCGCGCTGGTGTTCCTGCATACCATAGGCGGGCACTACACCTTCGAGCGGGTGCCGTTCGGCTTCGTGACCGACCTGTTCGGGTTCACGCGCAACCACTACGACCGCATAGCGCATTTCTCGGTCGGCTTCTACGCCTACCCCATCGCCGAGTTCATATGGCGCAAGGGCTACAGCAGGTCCAAAGGGCTGCTGGCGTTCACCGGGATCACCGCCATCTTCACCGTGGCGGCCGTCTACGAGATCATAGAGTGGTGGTACGCCGCCTCGGCGGACCCGGAGGCGGGCATCGCCTTCCTGGGCAGCCAGGGCGACGTCTGGGACGCCCAGAAGGACATGTTGGCCGACGGGCTGGGCTCCATCTGCGCCGCCGTCGCCTTCCTCTTCCACTACAAGGACCCGCCGGGGACGCAAGACGCCGCCTGAAATAAAAAACCCCGGTTCCGACCGGGGTTTTTTATCGGTCCGCGGGGCGGGCTCAGTCGTCGGTAGTTATGCCGTTGAAGAAGCTTCGGTTCAGAGCGGTCTCTCCGGACTCTTCGCCGGTGGCCTGCGGCACCACGCCGGTCCAGTACTCAGGCGAGAACATGGTGCCGGTGTTGAGGTAAAGCTGGTCGGTGGAATAGATCACGTTGCAGTCGCGCTTGTAGGGCATCTCGGGGCAGCCGTACTTGCTGAAGACGGCGTAGCGGTAGTCGAAGCCGCCCTGCCCGGCCTCCCGGAGGCCCTGGGACGAGAAATACTTGAAGCCCACCACGTCGGGGCCGTAGCTGGGGAGCAGCTTGCCCGTCTTGCTGATGTAGGAAATAAAGGTGACCGCGTGCCCGGTCTTGGTGGTGCGGTTGATGTTGACGAAGTCGCCGGGCAGCAGCTTGTCGAAGGTGCGCCGCTCGCCCATGCCGAAATTTATCAGGGCGTCGGCGGTGCCGTCGGCCTTGAAGTCATGGTTGACCCAGATATGGCCCTTCAGGTCGGTGATGGCCAGGCCCTCGAAGCTGCGCTTGGGCAGGTAATTGTAGACCGAATAGTCGCCGGTCTCCCTGGCGTAGAGGTCGAAGGCGGTGAGGATGACCTCCATCTGGGCGGCCACGCACATCGTGAGCGGGGCGCGGCGGGCCTTGATGGTGCCGAAGGTGTGGTATTCGATATCGTGCGTCAGGATGGAGTTGATGTCGTAGCCGAGCAGGCCGTAATTCTTGTAGAGGTGGTCCACGGCCTTGAGCACGTAGGCGTTGAAATACTTGTCGCCGGCGCGTGCGCCGGCGCGCAGCGGCACGGCCACCTCGGGTGCGGCCGGCAGGGTCAGCTCGCGCAGGTCTTGCAGCTGAAGGGAATTAAGGGTGAAGGCGGTCTGCGCCGAAGCGCCGCAGGGAAGTGCGATTGCAAGTAGTAGGAGAAGCCTGGTCATTTGACATTCCTCAAGTCGTCCGCTTCATATAATTATACAACTATAGAAGTGCGTGTCAACAAGTTCAGGGTTTGGCTGACGGGGTGACGCCCTTAACGCAGATGGCGGCGTTGGACCTGCCGTTGGCCTTGATCAGGGTGTATAAGGTCTTGGCGTCGGCCTTGGAGAGGCGGATGCAGCCGTGAGAGGCGGGCTGGCCCAGCAGATGTTCGGCGTTGGTGCCGTGCATGGCGATATTGCCGTTGAAGAAGACGCTGTGCGGCATCGGGGCCTTGTTGTAGAGGCTGGAGTAGTGCATCTCCTCGATGAAATCGGGGGCGAAGCATTTGCCGCTGCCGGGCGTGCCGTTCTTCGGGAGCAGCCCCGAGGAGATCTTGAAGGTCTGGTCGAAGTCCTTGGCCTGCACGTTGACGCGCTGGCGGTCGAGGTACACCGTTATCTTCACCAGCGCGTTCTCTATGCGCTTGGGGTCCGTGATCTGGAAGCGCGCGGGGGAGAGGCCGAAGGCGAGGGCGACCTCCTCGGGGGTATGCTCGTCGATGAACGCCGCGGGATCGGCCAGGGCCTCGGCCTGCAGCGCGGTGAGGACGTGGTCGCCGGCCTCGGCCGGGGCCGGCACGGGGCCGGGCTGCTCCAGCTGCGCGGGGCTGACGCCCAGCGCCGGCAGCTGGCGCTGTATGGTCACAAAATCGAGGGAAAAAGCGGGGGTGGAACCGAGCACAAGAGCCGCAAGCGCGAGAATATTCTTCATTAACTTTGCCTCCGGTTAAACTCTGCCCTCTTACTATAACTTTCTTGAGCCCGACCGGAGATGAAGCGAAGGGCCTAATTCCCTTCCGCCTTTTGCCGCCGCAAACCTGGGCCCTTTGGTTTGTATCCAACTTCACATTGCTTTCCCGCCACCGCCTGCTATACTATAATCGGCTCGGCCTCCCGCCCAAAAGTGGAGGCCCAATTTTTTATATCCCCTAATCTATAATCCATGTTCGGCGGCCTACCGCAGGGGCTCGAAGTTTGGCGGCCTACCGTGGGGACGGGCCCGTCAAAACCGCGGTCTCGCACACAGTGCTCGCCGCTGCCCGCCTCAGCCCTCGCGCTACGCAAGCTCGGGCTTCCGGCATGCTTTTGCCGGACCCATCCCCACGGTCTCCGCCGGCTTCTAACTGGTACAGCATAGAGAGAAAGAACCGGAGGGGTGGCAGGGGTGCTGCCCCCCGAACCCTTTGCGGAAGGGGGGGCCCCGCCTTAAATTCCCAAGGCGGGGGGAAACCGACGCAAGGGTTTCCATCTTCCAGGGTTCGGGGGGTAGTACCCCTGCCAGGCCCCCGACTTCGCTTCTCGCGGTTCTTTCTTTTAGTGGATTAGTCTATCCTGCCGATGAGGCGGAGGAGGGCGTCGAGGATGCTGAGGGGATGCGGTGGGCAGCCGGGGATGTACATGTCTACGGGGATGTCTGCGGGGATGCCGACGCACTCCTCGTGCCCGGCGTAGGGGCCGCCGGAGATGGCGCAGGCGCCGCTGGCTATGACCACCTTGGGCGAAGGCAGGGCGTCGTAAGTTTTGCGCAGCGCCAGCTCCATGTTGCGCGTTACCGGCCCCGTGATCAGCAGCCCGTCTGCGTGGCGCGGCGAAGCCACGAACTGCACCCCGAAGCGCCCCAGGTCCCAGGCCGGCGTAGCCAGCACGTTGCAGTCCGCCTCGCAGGCGTTGCAGCCGCCGGCGCTGACCTGCCGCAGCCGGAACGAACGGCCAAAGAGCCCGCGCAGCTCGGCCCCGAGCGTTTCCGCGCGCCGGTACTCCCCGCCGGTTACCACCAGCGAACCCCGGTCCGACGCGCAAAGTTTATATTCCCGCGTAAATTCCACGGCCTCGGGCGCCGCCTTGGCGCAGGCCCCGCAGAACACGCAGCGGCCCAGGTCCAGCCCAGGGTTCTCGCCGGCAGAGATGCCGCCGTAAGGGCAGGCCGCGGCCGCCTTCTCGAGATGGCGCGACTTAAGCCGCGGCACGCCCAGCCCGCGGTGGGGCAGCTTCAGCTCCGGCGCCGGGAACTCCATGGTCCGGTAGCCTTGCTTGATCCTCGCCAGCAGCGCTTTGATCATATCAGAGGTCCCGCCCGCAGTAGGAAAGATTGAAACTCTTGTTGCACAGCGGGAAATCCGAGATCTCGCCGTTGCGCAGCGCCAGCGCGAGCCCCTGCCAGTTATGGAACGAGGGGTCCGTGATCTTGTAATGGCGGAACACGCCCGAGGCGTCGGTCAGCGCGACGTGGCAGATCTGGCCGCGCCAGCCCTCCACCAGCGAGACGGCGGCGCTCTCGGGCTTCAGGGCGCCGCACTCCGTCTCCGACGGGCCCTCGGGCAGCGCGTCCAGCCAGCCCGTTACGAGCTCGGCGGATTTCTGGATCTCAAGCCAGCGCACGTAGGCGCGGGAGTAGACGTCGCCGCTGCCGGAGACGCCCAGCGTGAAGCCCTGGTACGGCTCGGAGGGGAAATTGCGCCGGGTGTCGAGCCCCACTCCGGAGGCGCGCGCGGCCGGGCCCACCAGGCCGAGGCCCTCCGCGGCCTCCTTGGGCACCACGCCGGTGCCCTCGAAGCGGTCCCGCACAGAGGCCGTCTCCCAGAGCAGGGAGACCGCGTTCTGCACGTCGCGGTAGGCGGCCTCCAGGCGCAGCTTCAGCTCCTTGATCAGCGCAGGGTCCAGGTCGAAACTGACGCCGCCCGGCTTGAACATATTGCGGCCGAAGCGGTTGCCGCAGACCAGTGCCGTCATGTTGAGGAGGTCGCCGCGCAGGCGGCCGCAGAAAGAGGAGGTGGGCAGGTAGGCCACGTCGCCAGCCAGCGCGCCCAGGTCGCCTGTGTGGTTGGCCAGCCGCTCCAGCTCCAGCAGCAGGCCGCGCAGGGCCTGCGCCCGCGGGGGCACGTTCACGCCGGCCAGCGCCTCTACGGCGCCGCAGTAGGCCCAGGCGTGGCCGGCCGATGTATCACCGGCCAGCGTCTCGGCGTAGCGCAGGCAGCGCGCGCCGGGCCCGCCGATGAATCTTTTCTCGAGGCCGCGGTGCTGGTAGCCCAGCATGATCTCAAGGTGGAAGACCTTCTCGCCGTGGCACTGGAACCTGAAGTGCCCCGGCTCTATCACCCCGGCGTGCACCGGGCCGACGGCCACCTCGTGCACCTGGCTGCCGTGCACGGCAAAGTAGTCGGCCACGCCCGGCACCGCGCCGGCGGTGTTGAAACGCACGGGCTTGAGCCACGGGTGGCCTTCCGGCTTGAGCCCGGACTGCTCGTAGATCTCGCGCTCGAAAAGGTGGAGCTGCGGGAAGGCCGGCGTCAGCGCGCGGAACGGGCCTTCCGCCCGGGTAGAGTAAGCCTCCAGCCTTCCCTCGCGGTCGAAAGCCACGGCCATCACCAGCCGCCAGGCTCCGGCTTCGGGCACGGCGAAATAGGACACGGCCCTGCCGCCGGCGGCCAGCCGCGAGGCCGCCGTCTCGAAGAAAAGCCCCGGCTCCAGGTCGGAGGCTCCCAGGCTGAAGGCCGCTTGATGCTCTATCTTCATAGTTTACCGCCGATGTTCGCCGCCGCGCCGGCCAGCAGCGACTGCAGCCAGGCGGGCAGGTACAGGCCCGCCAGCACCACGAGGACGAGGAAAGCCGCTGCCGGGGCCAGCAGTCCGGCGCGCTCCTCGAAGGGGCGCTCGCCGGGCTTGGGCACACGCTCGCCGAAAGTCATGGAAATGAAAACCCTGGCCATCCCGCCGAACAGCAGGCCGAGGAAAAGCAGGAAGGCGCCGGCCAGCCAGTATTGCTTCAGCGCCAGGGCCTCCCTGAGGATGATGAGCTTGCCCAGGAACACGCCCGAGGGGGGCGTGCCGGTGATCAGGAAGAAGCCCGCCAGCCAGAGGACGGCCGTGCGCGGGGCGCGGCGCCAGAGGCCCTTTACGTCGGAGATGCGCCTGGTCTTCTCCGCCGCGAGGATCAGGCCCGAAGTGAAGAACAGGCCCGCCTTGACCAGAGAGTGGCTGAGCGCCGCGAGCAGCGCGCCGAAGACGGCCCCGCCGCCCAGGCCCGCTCCCATGGCGATTATGCCCATGTGCTCTATGCTCGAGTAGGCGAGCATGCGCTTGTAGTCGCGCTGGCCCAGCATGAACAGCGCGGCCGTGATCACCGAGAGGAGGCCGAACAGCACCAGCAGTCCGCCCGTAAAGTCCGCCAGGCCGGCGGACGCGCAGACCGCGTTAACCCTCAGGATGCCCAGGAGGGCGGCGGTGGAAAGCACGCCGGAGAGCAGCGCGGAAACCACCGCGGGAGACTCGCTGTACGCGTCGGGGAGCCAGGTGTGGAAGGGGGAAAGGCCCATCTTGGTGCCGTACCCGACGAACAGGAACAGGAAGGCGGCCTTCAGCAGCGGCTTGTCCAGCGCGCCCGCGCCGGAAAGCAGGGGGGCCAGGTCCAGGCCGACCCCGGACTTGAGCCCGGCCGCGCCGAGGAACAGATTGCCCATCAACGCCAGCGCGATGCCGACGGAGCAGATCAGCAGGTACTTCCAGGTGGCCTCCAGCGAGCGCTTGTGGCGGTGGAAGTAGATCAGCGGGGCGGAGAGCAGCGTGGTGGCCTCTATCAGGGCCCACAGCAGTCCCATGTGGCGGCTGGCCGTCACGGCCGTCATGGCCGAGAGGAACAGCAGCAGGCAGCCGGTGAAGACGGCTTCGGGCGCGTTGTTGAAAATAAAGCCCCCGTCGGCGTCCTCGCCGGGGTCGCGCTTCTCCGCGGCCAGGTAGGTTACGGCGTACTGCGCCGCGCCCAGGAACAGCAGCGAGGCTATGCCCAGGAAGAGCAGCCCGAGCGGGTCGTAAGCGAACCATGGCGACGACGGCTCCGGGACCGGGGAAACGACGGCGGCGATAAGGGACCCGCCGGGGAAGTATGCGCCTATCACGAGAACGGCCAGCAGGAAGTGGCCCCGGGCCGTCCACAGAAGCAGGGAGCGCCGGGCGGCGTCGCTCCGGATCAGGAAGGCGGCCAGCCCGGCGGCCAGCGGCAGCAGCATCAGGGCTGTCGTCATTTGCCGTACTCCCCGCGGCGCCAGTCGGACAGCTCCGACAGCTCCGCCGTGTCGATGTGGTCGAACTCGCGGCTGATATGGAAGATGGCGATGCCCATCACGAAGACCGCGACGAACACGTCGAGGAGGATGGCGAGCTCGACCATCAGGGGCTGCTCCACGAACAGCGCCAGGCCGAAAATATAGATGCCGTTCTCTATGACCAGGTAGCCCAGCACCTGCGTTATGGCCTTGCTGCGCGTGGTGATGAGGAGGAAGCCGGTGAAGATGGTCGCGAGCGACGCCGGCACTATCCACGCGACGCCGGTATCGGGGAGCGGCAGGCGCGAGCCCAGCCACGACGAGGCGATGAAGGCCCCGAGGCAGAGCATGACCGAAGCCGGGTAGCTGATGAGCGGCTCCACGTCCTTGCCCGCGCCGCTGCGGTCGCGCGCCCGCAGCAGCAGCCAGGGGAAAACGGCGCCCTTGAGCAGCATGATGGCCGCCGCGAAGATCACCGTCCGCGCGTGCGGCGCGCCGTCTCCGGCCAGCAGCGGCAGGATGCCCGCCACCACGCCCTGCACCGCCACCAGGCGGATACAGGCGGCCAGCCCGCCCGTCACCGACAGCGCCAGGTTGAGCAGGATCACGAAGACGATTATCAGTTCTGCCAGTGTATGCATCAGCGTCCCATTTGGAAGATCAGCGCCAGCGCCGAGAAGGCGAAGGCGGTTATCAGCATGTACGGCACCTTGGTCAGGCGCAGGCGGGCTATCACCGACTCGACCACGCCGACGGCCGCCGCGAGGCCGAACATCATCAGCAGGAACAGGGCGGAGTCGCCGGCCCACGAGCCGCTGTGCCGCGGCAGCACCGTGCTGCCGATCAGGGCGGCGAAGAGCCACAGCTTCAGCGCCGCGCCGTAAAGGATATAGGCCAGGTCGGGGCCGCTGTGGTCGAGCACCATCACCTCGTGGATCATCGTCAGTTCCAGGTGGGTGTCGGGATCGTCAGCGGGCACGCGCGAGTTCTCGGCGAGCAGCACGAGGAAGAAGGAGGCGGTGAGCAGCGCCAGCACCGGGGCGGCGGTGCTCCAGGTGCCCCCGGTCAGCGCGCCGAACATGCCGGCCAGCGAGGTCTGGCCCGTCACGCGCGCCAGCGACGCCAGGCCCATGAAGAAGGCCGGCTCGGCGAAGACGGCGAACTGCATCTCGCGGCTGGCGCCCATGCCCTCGAAAGCGGAGCCGGTGTCCAGCGCCGCGAGCACCGTGGCGAAGCGCGCCAGGCCGAGCAGGTAGAGCAGGAAGATGAAATCCCCGTCGAACGAGAGGAAGGAAGGGCGCCCGGCGAACGGCAGCAGCGCGAGCGCGGTGACCAGCGCCGCCGCGCCCAGCAGCGGGCCTGCCCGGAATACCCAGGTGGTGGTGCGGCTGTAGACCGGCGTCTTGCGCAGCAGTTTGGCCAGGTCGTAATAGAGCTGCAGCAGCGGCCGGCCTTTGCGGCCGGCGAAGAAGGCCTTCACCCGGTTGATCACGCCGGGCAGCAGCGGCGCCAGCAGCGCCGCGGCCAGGAACTGCAGCAGCGGTTTTACAATTTCCATAGCAGGAGCAGTATCAGGGTCACCACGATATAAAGGATGTAGAGCTGGAGACGGCCGTGCTGGATCCAGCTGAACCGGTAGGCCAGGTCGCGGATGCGCACCGCCACCGGCCGGTAGACGGAGTTATAGAAAACCGCCTGCGCCTCTCTTGAAAAAGAGGCCCTGGCGGGGAAGTATTCGGTAATGACCGGGTACTGTCCTATCTTGCGCAGCACCGGCTGGAAGAAATCCGTGAGGGGCTGCGCGAATGAGGAAGCGCCGTACTGCATGCGCGCCGTCGGGGCGGCGTAGCCGCAGTCCCAGGTCAAACCCTGCGCCGGGGTTTTGCCCCGCAGGAAGACCTTGCGCTTGACGGCGCCGAACGCTATCATGGCCAGCAGCACCAGAAAGCCCGCGGCAACCCCGGCGAGGGGCTGCGCCGCCGAGGCGGCAGCGGCCAGCGCCGGGGGCAGGCCGAAGGCGGCCGCCGACGCGGTGCCCACCGGCAGCAGCAGAAATGGACCGGCCAGTCCGGACAGCAGGCAGAGCAGCGCCAGCGCGCCCATGGAGAACAGCATGAGGGGCCCGGCCTCATGGGCCCGGGCCGCCATCTCGGTACGGGGCTCGCCCAGGAAGGCCGTACCCGCGGCCCTGGAGAAAGCGGCGGCGGCCAGGGCGCCCGCGGCGGCGAGCGACAGCCCGGCTATCACCCCGGCCAGCCCCGCGGGGCCGGGCTGCCCAAGGGCTTTGAACGCGCCCAGGTAGATCAGGAATTCTCCGGCGAAACCGTTGAAGGGGGGGAGGGCGCAGGCGGAGGCGGCGCCCGCCAGGAAAAAGGCGGCGGTGCGCGGCATGCGCTTGCCCAGGCCGCCCAAGGCCTCCAGCTCGGCCGTGCCAGCGCCGTGCAGCACGGCGCCGGCGCCCATGAACAGCAGGCCCTTGAACAGCGAATGGTTAAGGACGTGCAGCAGCGCGCCGGCGAAGGCCAGCCCGGCCATGACGGGGGAGCCGTTGATCGACGCCACCACGCCCAGGCCGAGGGCCATAACGATGATGCCGATATTCTCTATGCTGGAATACGCAAGCACTCGCTTGAGTTCGTGCTGGGCCAGCGAGAAGAGGGCGCCGATCAGGCAGGAGGCGGCTCCGGCGGCCAGCAGGGTCCAGCCCCACCATTCCTCCCACACCGGCAGGAAGCCGAGCAGCCGGATGAGGCCGTAAATGCCGGTCTTTATCATCACGCCGCTCATGACCGCCGAAACCTGGCTGGGCGCGGCGGGATGCGCCTCGGGCAGCCAGACGTGCAGCGGGACGAAGCCGGCCTTCAGTCCGAAGCCGAAGAGGCCGAGCAGGAAGACGGCGGAGGCCGCCGCGCCCGCCGGGGCGGAGAAGAGGGCGAAATCGAGCGAGGCCGAAGACCGGCCCAGCAGCGCGAAGGCCGCCAGCAGCAGCAGCGCGCCGACGCCGCCCGCCGAGATGTAGAGGAAGGCGGCCCGGCGGGACTGCTCGCGCTCGTGCTCGAATAGCACCAGCAGGAAGGAGGCCGCGGCCATGAGTTCCCAGCCGACCATGAAGAGGACGGCGTTGGCGGCCGTCAGGACCAGGACCATCGCCGCCGTCAGGACATTGAAAGCGGCCCAGGCCAGGCCGAGCGGCTTTTTGCCGGCGTAGCCTTTCAGGTAGTCCGCCCCGTAAACGGCCGCCAGGCCCGTGAGAAGGAAGACCGGGACCAGGAAGAAAGCGGCCAGCGGGTCGAGGTTGAAGGAGAGGGAACCGAGCGGCACCGACCAGGGCAGAGCCAGCGTTTCAGTCTCGCCGGTCAGCAGCACCCGCACGGCGGGAACCAGGCCGGCCAGCGAGGCCGCCACGGCGTAGTAAGCTCCGGCGTCCTGGGCGCGGCCGGGGTTGCGTGCAAGTAAAAGCGCCAGCGCGGAGCCGGCCAGCAGCAGGGCTAAGGATAGGAGGACCAGTAACATTTTGAAGACTTAAAGCGCCGTGAGGTGGTCCGGTCTGAACGCGGGTCGTCCATCAAAAACTAAATGCGGCGGTATCTTTAATTTTAAATTTATAACCGCCGACTGTCAATTAATGAATTCGGCGGGATGACTGCGTGAAACGCGGGCGGGCTGAAGGTGCGCGGCGGCGGCCGCGCCGGGAAGAGCGGCCCGCTACTTCCGCCTCACCTGCGGCAGGTAGGCGCCGTAGCCCTCTTTCTCCATGTCCTCCTCCGGCACGAAACGCAGCGCCGCGGAGTTGATGCAGTAGCGCAGCCCCCCGGGGCCGGGCCCGTCGGGGAAGACGTGGCCCAGGTGGGAATCGCTGGACTTGGAGCGCACTTCGGTGCGGGCCATGCCCAGCGTCGAGTCGGTCCTCTCCTCGATAGTTTCTTTTTTCAGCGGCTTGGTGAAGCTCGGCCAGCCCGAGCCCGAATCGAACTTGTCCGAAGAGACGAATAAAGGCTCGCCGTCCACGATATCGACGTAAATGCCCGGGCGGTGGTTGTCCCAGTATTCGTTCTTGAACGGCGGCTCGGTGCCGCAGTTCTGCGTGACCTCCAGCTGGAGGGGGGTAAGCTTTTTCAGTTTCTCGTCCATTTGCTTGTTCTCCGGGGCGGGCGCCGGTGAGCAGGCGCACGCCAGCAGCAGGCAGGCACTCAGCGCGGCGGGCTTCATATCTTATTCAGGGCCCGGCAGGCCACCAGGTCCACGCCCAGGCCGAGGAAATCCGTGGCGATCACGGAGCCGGCCTTGACCGGAGAGGTCACCACCAGCCGCTTCACGCCTTCCATCGCTTCGAAAAGTTTTTCCTTGGGTATCGGCTTCGAGGTGCGCACCGGCAGCATGCGCAGCTCCAGCCCCCGGGTCAGCACCGAGGTGGTAAGGGTGCGCAGCGGCGCCTCCACCTCCTGCCGGGCGTACTTGTCGCCGCGCTTGCACTTCTGCCCGGTCACGGAGATCACCCGCGTACCGTCGGCCTCTATCTCGAGGCTGCAGCCCTGAGGGCATTCGATACAGGTCATGAGCCTCTTCATTTGAGCCCCAGGTACCGCGCGGCGGCCCGGCCGGCCAGCTCGCTGTCGCGCGTCACGGAATCCGCAAGGTCGTAGACCTTGAAAGCGTTGCCGCAGGCGAAGATCCCGGGCAGCGAGGTGAGGTTCACCTCCGGAGCGACGGGCCCGTTGGTCTTGCGGTCCATCTCGGCGCCGGCCATCTCCAGCAGCTCGTTCTCCGGGATCAGGCCCACGGATATCAGCACGGTGTCGCACGAAAGCTCGAAGCCGGAGGCGGGGATATCCCTGAACTCGTCGTCCACCTTCACCACGGAAACCTTCTCCACCCGGTCGCGGCCGTGGATCATGGAGATGCGGTGCTGGAAATAGAGCGGGATGCCGAAATCCTCGAGGCACTGCACCACGTTGCGCACCAGGCCGCGGCTGGTCTTCTGTATCTCCACTACCGCCTTCACGCTGACGCCTTCCAGCGCCATGCGCCGCGCCATGATGAGGCCGATATCCCCGGACCCGACGATGACCGCCTCCCGCCCCGGGATCCAGCCTTCCATGTTTACAATCTTCTGCGCGAGGCCGGCCGGGTAGACGCCGGCGGGGCGCGAGCCGGGTATGGCGATCATTTCCCGAGTGCGCTCGCGGCAGCCGGTGGCGAGTATCACCGCGCGCGCCTTCACTTCCTCCAGCGCGCCCGGGCGCAGGAAGGAGATCTCCCTGTCTTTTGTGAGCTTTACGACGAAAGAGCGCAGGCTGACCTCTATGCCTGGATCTTCGGCTACCTGGCGCGCGAAGCGGTCGGCGTATTCCGGCCCCGTCAGCTCTTCTTTGAAATGGTGCAGGCCGAAGCCCGGGTGGATGCACTGGTTCAGGATGCCGCCCAGGTGCTGGTCGCGCTCGAGCAGCAGCACGTCCTGAGCGCCGGCGGCGCGGGCGGCCAGCGCCGCGGCCATGCCGGCCGGGCCGCCGCCCACTATCACCAGTTCGCGGTCGCGCATCAGTTCCGGCTCTGGCCCGTCCAGTCCTGGCTGGTGTACATGAAGGCCAGCATCTCCGGGGAGATGTCGTTGAGGAAGGTGACTATATAGTCGCGCCTCTTCACGGGGGCGGGGGCCAGGCAGCAGTCCCCGGCCGCGATGTCGTAGACGGAGACGGGCTCGCTGCGGCGCAGCTTAGCTTTTATGAATTTCTTCGTCTTGGGCGTGGTGTGCCGCAGGTAGATGAGGTTCATTTTCTTTCGTCCTTTATCAGTTCCGAGCCGGGGCCGCGCTTGGTGAGGGCGGTCACGGGGAAGCCCAGCTCTTCCTGCATGATCTTCAATATCCGGGTGGTGCAGAAGCCGCCGTGGCAGCGGCCCGCCTGCGCGCGCGTGCGGAACTTCACGCCGTCAAGGGTGACCGCGCCGCGCTTGATGGCGTCGCGGACTTCCTGGGCGCTGACCAGCTCGCAGCGGCAGACTATGTCCCCATAGGCGGGGTTCTTCTCTATCAGGCGGCGGCTCTCCTCGAGCGGGATCTGGAAGAGATGCGCCGGGCGCGGCCGCAGGCGGTGGAACTGTTCCTTGGGCCGCAGCTCCAGGCCGTGCTTCTTCAGGATATCCGCTACCATGACGGCGATGGCCGGGGCGGAGGTGAGGCCGGGGGACTGGATGCCGGCCGCGTTCACCAGCCCCGGGGCCGAGTCTTCGTGGCGGATGACGAAGTCTTTACCGGCTACGGGGCGCAGGCCCGCGAAATAGGCGATGATGTCGCTCTTCTCGAAGGAGGGGATCATGCGGCGGGCGCCAGCCAGCACCTCGGCCAGGCCCGCGTCGGTGGTGGCCAGGTCCTCTTTATCCTCCGTGTCGTGCGCGGTGGGGCCTATCATCGGATTGCCGTCGGAGGTCTTGATGATCAGGATGCCCTTGGAGGTTTTGGACGGCAGCGGGAATATGATGCGGTTGGCGATATGCTCGCGCTTGCGGTCGAGCAGGTATTCCTCGCCCTTGCGGGGAGTGATCCTGAAAGTGGGAGCGCCGGCCAGGGCGGAGATCTCGTCGGCGCGCAGGCCGGCGGCGTTGACCAGGAAGCGCGTGGCGTAGACCTGGCCTCCGGCCTCGACGTAAAAGCCGCCCTTCTCGATGCGGGTCACGCCGGTGACGCGGCAGGAAGTCTTCAGCTCTGCGCCGTTCTTGAGGGCGTTCTCCACCAGCGCGTAGACGAAGCGGTAAGGGCTGATGATGCCGGCGGAGGGGACCAGGAGGGCGGCCTTCACCTCCGGTCCCAGGTTGGGCTCGTTGGCGTCCAGCCAGGCGCGGTCGACGAGCTGCAGGCCTTTCACGCCCAGCGCTTCGCCTTCCGCCTTTATCCTGTCCAGCTCCGGCAGGTCCGCCTCGTCGAAGATGACGATCAGCTGGCCGCATTGGACGAGGTTCAGGCCCAGGTCCTCGGCGAGTTCCTCACGCAGCAGGCGGTTGCCCTCTACGCAGAGCCAGCCTTTAAGCGAGGCGGGGGAATTCTGGGTGCCGGCGTGGATGATGCCGCTGTTGGACTTGGAGACGCCGAAGGCGGGCTCGGCCTCCTTCTCCAGTACCAGCAGTTTAAGCCGGTAGCGGGAAAGCTCCCGGGCTATGGCGGCCCCGGTAACCCCGGCGCCGACTATGACCACATCGTAGGACATCGGGGTTATTCTACTAAAAAACGCGGCGGGGCGCGCCTGCGCCCTTTTTTAACTTGCATATCGGAGGTAGTGTTATATAAAATTAATTATATGAAGCGTCTTTACCGCAGCAGCGACAACAAGGTTTTTGCGGGCGTACTGGGCGGGCTGGGAGAATACTTCGAGGTGGATCCCGTGGTGCTCCGGCTCGCCTTCGTCTTTGTCCTGCTGGTCACCGCCTTCATTCCCGGCCTGCTCGCCTACCTGGCGGCCTGTTTCATAGTGCCGGCGAAACCGGGCGGCCAGGCCTAGGCGCGCCCTCCGGGGGGAGGGCCACATCTGTCAGGGGGTTTATGCGGTATCTTGCAGTCTTAGCCCTTTCCATTTTATTCCCTGCCGCCGCCGCGGCCGCTCCGCACGCGCTCACCGAAGAAGAAGAATTTTTCAGCCTCGAGCGGGCCTCGCTCGAGGAAGTCCTGGATATCAAGACCACCGTCGCCTCGCGCACCGGCATGAAGCTCCGGGAGACACCCGGGCTGGTCACTGTCATTACCCGCGAAGAGATACAGGCCTCCGGCGCCCGCAGCCTGGTGGACGTGCTCTCGCTGGTGCCCGAGTTCGAATTCGGCATGGACGTGCAGGGGAACCTGGGCCTCGGCGTGCGCGGCAACTGGGCCAACGAGGGCAAGGTGCTGCTGCGGTGGGACGGCCAGATCTATAACGAGATCCTTTACTCCACCATACAGTTCGACCGTTTCCCTGTAGACCAGATAGAAGAGATCCAGATAATCAAGGGCCCGGGCTCCGCCGTTTACGGCGGCTTCGCCGAGCTGGCCGTCATAGACATACAGACCCGCACCCCCAAAAGCCTCGACGGCTCCTCCGTCTACGCCGCCGGCGGGCTGGGGGGAAGCGAGTCCTCCTACGCCGGCTATTCCTTCGGTAAAGCCGGCGCCGGCGCCGACTTCTCGGCCCAGGCCTTCTGGGGAGCGAGCCGCCGCAGCGGGCGCCGCTACACGGATTTCGCCGGCTCTTCGTACAGCATGGAGGGGAATTCGGACCTGAGGCCGAAGAGCCTGAACCTGAGGGCGGCCGCTCACAACACCTCCGCCCGCCTAATACTGGACGATTTTTCTATGCGCCAGCGCGACAACGTGGACGGGGTCGTCCTCTCCACCGGGGCGACAACAGTTAGGTTCCCGGTCCTCTTCGCGGAAATAGCACGGTCGATCAAGCTGCCCGGGGCCGTTACCCTGGAGCCGCGCTTAAGCTACATGCGCTCCCGCCCCTGGTACGAGAACGACGAGCATTTCCCTTACGACAAGCGCGCCACCAGGCTGACGCTGGGGCTTACCGCCTTTTACCGGCCCAGTTCCCGCGCCGATTACCTGGCCGGCGGCGAGTATTGCCACGATGACGCCGAGATCGGCTCGCTTACCAGCGACGCCGCCGCGGCTTACAGCGGAGTGCGCAGGGACGGCGCGCACTACGACAACCACGCCTTCTTCGGCCAGGGCGCTTTCGACCTGGACTTCGCCAAGGTCATCGCCGGGGTTCGCTACGGACGGCACAGCCACTACGGGGGCTCGCTGGTGCCGCGCGTGGCCGTCACCAGGTTGTGGAACGACTTCAATTTCAAAGCCATCTACAGCCAGGCGTTCCGCGCCCCGGCGATAGAGAATATACGGCTCAACCCCGGCATCGACCCCGAGAAGGCTGTCTCTACGGAGTTCGAGGCCGGCTACAAGGCCTCCGATACGCTCTTCTTCTCCGGCAATCTCTTCCATACCACGATAAAGCGCCCGATAGTTTTCACCGTGGTGAACGGCGAGGAAACCTACCTGAATTACGACCGCACCGGCACCTTGGGCGGCGGCTTCGGTGTAAAGTACAAGAGCAAAGGCCTGCGCGCCGACCTGAACTACCTGTACCAGAATACCCACTTCAACAGGGTAGACATCTACGCCGTACCTGGCAGCGGTTCCTACATGCTGGCTTTCCCGCGCCACAAGCTCACGCTGAATTCCTCGCTGCCGCTGGCCGCCGGCCTCAGCCTGAACCCCTCGGCCGTCCATGTCTCCAAGCGCTACTCCTACGGCGGCGGCGGCACGTTGAAGGTGTTCGGAGAGAGGACCACGGTCAACCTGAACCTGCAGCTGAAGGGCAGGCCGCTGGCGCGGCTGACGCTGAACCTCGGCGTGCGCGATATTTTCAACTCGAATTACAGCTACCTGCAGCCCTACGACGGCGGCCACGCCCCTCTCCCGGCGCCCGCTCGGGAACTCTTCCTGAAGGCGGTGTATGAATTTTAGGAGCCTGTTAGCCGCGGCCCTCCTCTGCCTGTCCCCGGCGGCGCATGCGGGCGAGGAAGTCGTTGCCGTGCTCTCCTCCGCGGGCGGAGCCTACCTGGAGGCGTTCTCGGCGTTTCAGGCGTCCTACGGGGCTCCGGTCAGGTATTTCGACGCCTCGAAGGGGAAAACGAACCTGCCTCCAGGCACCAAGCTGGTGGTCACCTTCGGGACCAGGGCTGCCGCCCAGGGCTACCCGCCTGGCGTGGACCAGATCTACTGCATGGCTCCCGGGTTCTTTCTGGCACCGGGCGCGCACTCCGGGAAAGCGATAAAGATCAGCATGCGGGTCTCACCGGCCAGGATGCTCTCCAAACTTATAGAGATCCAGCCTTCCTTAAAACGCCTGCGCATCCTATGGATGAGTCCCGCCTACACAAGTTTTTTCGAGGCCTACGGAGAAGCCGGGCGGGCGCTCGGGCTGGAGATAGCCGTGGTCAAAGTCGCGGGACCGGACCAGTTGCCGGCCCTCCTGCGCACGGCTATAGGGAGGACAGACGCCATCTGGTTGCCTCCGGACCCGCTGCTGGTCTCTTCCGATAGCCTCATGATCCTCCGCCAATTCGCGTGGAATAATTCCATCCCGCTTTACGGCACTACAAAAGGGATGTCAAGGGAAGGGGCCTGCGCTTCCGTAGGCGTTAGCTTCGCGGAAAGCGGAGCGTCCGCGGCCGCCGCCGTCAGATCCCTGCAGGCCGGGGAGAGCCTGCCGAAAATTATCTTCCCGGAAGTGACAGAGCTGACACTGAACGCCTCGTCGGCCAAGCGCTGCGGCCTGCGCTTTTCCCCGGAGATCCTGCGCGAGGCCGCCTACCTTTTCCCATGAAACTATTCGTAAAGATCATGCTGTTCGTCTTCGTGATAATAGGGACCGCCCTGTCGGCGAACGTCTATTTCTCCCGCCGGGCGGTATCCGAAGGCATGAGCGGCCAGATAGCCGACTCGGCGGCCGCCGCGGCGCAGGACCTGGCCCAGGACTTCCGCAACGCCATCGCCTCCGGCAAGGAGCTTGACGGCATCAAAGCTCTGCACGCGTTCACCCGCAAGACCGGCGCGGTCTATGCGGGTATGGTCTCCCCAGAGGGCACGGTCATCGCCCACACCAACGTGGCGCTGACGGGCGGCGCCATGCGCGACCCCCTGATGCTGAAGGGCCTGCGCTCGGCCGCCCCGGTGTCGCGGCGCGTCTACCATAACGGCGAGCAGGTGGTGGACGCCGTCATCCCGGTGCCGCAGCTCCGGGCCTCCGGAGAGGACCTGCTGCTCGAGGGCCTCGCCTCCCCGAACGCCGCCGCCGGCTACCTGCGCGTCGGGCTCCCGCTGACTTCCGCCCGGAAGGCTGAAACCACCATCATCCTGAACCTGCTGCTGGTGGCGCTGTTTATCGCGGCCGCGGCGGCGGCCCTCTCCGCCCTTTTCGCCCGCGTGATCCTGCGGCAGGTCGCCCTCCTGGGTGAAGGCATAAAAAAAGCGCGCGAAGGCGATTACAGTTTTTCCGTGAAGGTGATCTCCAAGGACGAACTGGGAGAGGTGGCGGAGAGCTTCAACAGCCTCAGCGCCAGCCTGTCCGAGACGACGGTGTCCAAGAAATACCTGGACTCGGTGCTGGAGAGCATGCCTGACCCGCTCTTCATCACCGACGAGTCCGGCGTCATACTGACGGCCAACAAGGCCGCCCAGGAATTTTCGGGCTACGATTTCCAGCCGCCCGGCGCGCTGAACCTGCGCGACCTGCTGGAAGCCCAGGCGGGCGGGGCGGCCGAGCCTTTCGGCCTGCTCTCCTGGAGCGGGCGCATCAAGGAGCTGGACCTCTGGTTCAAGGGCAAGGACGGACGCCGTCTGCCCGCCATGCTCTCGGCCGCCTTTATAGGCAGGGAGGGCCGCCGCCAGGTGGTGACGGTACTCAAGGACACCTCCCAGCACAAAGAATCCGAAGCCCGCCTGGCCCAGTACCTGAAGGAAGTAGAGACGGTCAACAACGAGCTGGACGCCTTCGCCCACACCGTCTCGCACGACCTGAAAGAGCCGCTGCGCGGCATAGAGATGTTCTCCGGCATGCTGCTGACCGATTACGCCGCCAAGATGGACCCGCAGGCCGCGGATTACCTGGGCCGCGTGGTGAAGGCCTCCGGGCGCATGCGGCGCCTCATAGACGACCTGCTGAGCTACGCGCGGGTGGCCCGGGTACGCAACCCCTACGAGAACGCCTCCACGGCCAACCTGGCCGCCGAGGCGGCCGCCGCTGTCTCGGCCCTTATCGAGGAGCGCAAGGCCTCCGTCAACATCGCCGGTACGCTGCCCGAGCTCTTCTGCGACCCGGTCAAGATGCAGCAGCTTTTCCAGAACCTTATCACCAACGCCCTTAAGTACAACGACAAGCCTGCCCCGCGGGTGGACATCAGCGCCGAAAAATTCGGAGAATACTACTGGAAGTTCATGGTAAGGGACAACGGCATCGGCATCCCCAGCCAGTACTTCGAGGAGATCTTCCGCATGTTCAAGCGCCTCCACTCCCGCCAGGAGTACGGCGGGGGCACCGGCGCCGGCCTGGCGATAGCGAAGAAAATAGCGGAGGAGCACGGCGGCAAGATCTGGGTGGAGTCGACGGAGGGCGAGGGCTCCACCTTTTTCATACTGATACCCGCGGACGTACGCAAGAAACCCTGACGGGAGGAACGATGACGAATAGCAACGAAAAACTGAGCGTGCTGCTGGTCGAGGACAACGAGGACGACGTCCTGATAGCCCAGCGGGCCTTTAAGGAATTCAAGTTCATCTCGGCGGTGCACGTGGCCAGGGACGGCCAGGAGGCGCTGGACCTGCTGTCGGCCTCCGGGGCCCGCTCCGGCCAGAAGCCGCTGCGCCCGTCCATGATCCTGCTGGATATCACGCTGCCGCTGATGGACGGCATCGCGCTGCTCAAGCGCCTGAAGAGCGACTCGGCGCTGCGCTGCATCCCGGTGGTAATGCTCACCACCTCGTCGCGGCACGAGGATATCATGCGCAGCTACGAGAACGGCGCCGCCTCCTACATCACCAAACCCGCCTCGCTCGACGAGTTCCTTGAGCTGGCGCGCAAATTCGAAATGTACTGGGTTTCCGTATCCAGGCTACCGCTCTGAGAGGCAACATGTCCGACATCCACAAAATGCGCATCCCCGACATCGCCATCCTTAAATGGCGCAACATCGCCGACCTGCTGGCCGAGGTGGCCGGCGTCCCGGCGGCCACCATCAACATCCTGGAGGAGGACTCCATCCGGGTGATCGGCACCAGCCAGGGGAGCGACCGCCCCTTTAGCGAGGGGACCACTATCGAGCTCAAGCCCGGCATCAAGATGTACTGCGCCGCAGTGATCCAGGCCAAGGACAAGCTGCTCATCCCCGACGCCACCAAAAGCGAATTCTGGCGCGACAGCGCCGGCGCCAAGGCCGGCTACATAGCCTACGCCGGCGTGCCTATCCTGCAGCAGGACGGCGAGATCTTCGGCAGCATCTGCCTCTTCGACCGCAAGCCCAACGAGTTCAAAGGGCCGGTCATCAAGCTGATGGAGGAGTTCAGCGAGATCGTGACCGCTCACCTCTCGCTGATCCTGAAGAACACACAGCTGGAGGAAGCCCTGAAAGAAGTGCGCGCCCTGCAGGGGCTGATCCCGATCTGCGCGCAGTGCAAGAAGATCCGCGACGACAAGGGGTTCTGGCAGAAGGTGGAGGTGTACCTGGAGAGCCACTCCAAGGCGCGCTTCACGCACGGCCTCTGCGAGGACTGCATGCAGAAGCTCTACGGCCACGAGAAGTGGTTCAAGGAAAAAGACGGCAAGTAAGCGTCAGAAGAGGCCGAGGTGCCCGGCCAGGATCTTCAGGCCGATGGCTATCAGGATGAGGCCGCCCGCGGCCTCCATCTTGTGCTCGAAGAAGTGTCCGCCCGACGAGCCCAGCCTGACGCCAGCCACGGACATGGCGAAGGTGACCGCCCCGATCACCAGCACCGGCGTTACGATGGAGACGGCCAGCGCCGCGAAAGTCAGGCCCACGGCCAGCGCGTCTATGCTGGTTGCTATGGCCAGCACAGTCAGGGTGCCCGTATCGAAGGGGCAGGTTTTGGGCCCGCCGCACTCCTCCTCCTCCTTGATCTTGAAAGACTCGTAGAGCATCTTGCCGCCTATGGCGGACAGCAGGCCGAAGGCGATCCAGTGGTCCACACCGGAGATGAAATTTTTCATGCCGAGGCCGGCCAGCCAGCCCAACGCCGGCATCAGCGCCTGGAAGCCGCCGAAGAACAGCGCCATCTTGAGCGCGTTGGGCAGGTGGAGGCGTTTCATGGTGGCCCCGCTGGCCACCGCCACGGCGAAAGCGTCCATGGAAAGCCCGAGCGCGATCAGCAGAAGTTCCGGTGTCTTCATGCGTAAATTATAGCACTACCCGGCCGCCGGCTTGAAGAAAGGCAGTATGTTTTATATATTGAACTTATGAACCCACTAAGCATTTTAAGACAATTCATAAAGGGCCTCACCTCCGACACCGACCCGTCGCAGATAGGCTGGGGCATCGCCCTCGGCTTCGTCATCGGGCTCATTCCCAAGGCCAACCTCACCGCCCAGCTGCTGCTGGTGCTGCTGATGGCCCTGAAGGTGAACATCCCGATGGGGCTCATCGCCATGTTCTTGGTCTCCTTCGTCAACCCGCTCTTCGACAAGCTCACGGACCCGATCGGCTACGCGCTGCTCACCTCGGACGCGCTGGCGCCCCTGTGGACCGCGCTCTATAACATGCCGGTGGTGCCGTGGACAGGTTTCAACAATACCGTGCTCCTGGGCGGGCTGCTGCTGGGCGCCGCGCTATTGGTCCCGGTGTATTTCGCCGGGCGCCGCTTCGGCGTTTACTATAACGAGAAGTTCCGCGAGCGGGTAATGAATTCAAAGTTCGTCAAAGGCCTGAAGGCTTCCTTCCTCTTCGACTGGTACTTCAAGGGGGGGGTGTAATATGCGCTGGTCCTACATAGCTCCCCGCCTGGCTTTGCTCGTCCTTGTCTGGGCTTTCTTTTTCTTCGCCTTCGACCACCTGCTCAAGTGGGGCATGATCAAAGGCCTGGAGAAAGGCGCCAAGGCGCGCGCCGAGATCGCCTCGGTGCGCACCACGGTGCTGCCGCCCTCGCTGTCCATAAAAGGCCTGACCGTGGGAGACGCGGCCTCCGAGTTCTCCAACCTCTGCGAATTCTCGTCGCTGGAGTTCCGGCTGGAGGGCCGCCCGCTGCTGGAGAAGAAGTTCGTGATCGACCGCGCCGCGCTGGCCGGCCTGAAGTTCGGCACGCCCCGGAAGACTTCCGCGCGCCTGCCGCTCGTTAAGGAGGAGCCGCCCTCTGAATTCGCCAGGGAGGTACAGGACGCCTCAAAGAACTTCGCCCTGGACCGCGCCGCGGACGTAAAAAGCGACGCCCTGGACGCCTACAAGGTGGAGCCGGATTCGCTCGAGTCCGTAAAGCTGGCTAAAGAGCTGGAGCGGAAATACGAGGAAGATTACAAGAAGCTTTTCGAACAGGCCGACTTCGCGTGCTACCAGGCCCGCATGGACGCCCTGAAGGCCGACTACGAAAAAGCCAAAGGCGAGAGCAACCTCCCCAAGCAGGCCAAGGCTTACGCCGCAGCCGGCAAGGAACTGAAGAAGCTCACAACCGACTTCAAGGCCGACAAGGAAGCGGTCGAAAAGGCCCTGGCCGAAGCCAGGTCGGCGATGAAGGCGCTGGAAGATGCCCGCCGCAAGGACACCGCCGGCGTCCTGGCCAGGCTGAAGCTGCCGTCGCTGGACAAGGCCTCGCTGGCCCGGATGCTGGCCGGCCCGGCCATAGCCGCCAAGACCGAAAAGGCCATGAAGTGGCTGGCCATAGCGCGCCGCTATATGCCCCAGAGCGCCACGGCCAAGACGCTGGCCCGCGAGGCCGGCCGAGGCCGCGTGATAGAATTCCAAAAAGAGCGCGCCTGGCCCGCGTTCCTTATAAGGGAGTTGGAAGTCTCCGGCGAGCTGGACCTCGGCGAGCCGCTGGACTACAGCGGGCGCATAGAGGGCATCACCACCCAGCCGAAGATCTACGGCAAACCGCTGGTGGCCGACATCAAGGGCGCCAAGGGCGCCCGCACGCTGCAGGCCAGCGCCCTGGTGGACGCCACCGGCGACGCGCTGGCGGCCCGCGCGCTTCTGACCTACACGGGCATGGCCGTGAAAGACCTGCGCCTCGGCTCGGAGAATTCCGTCACGGTGGACATCAGGGGCGCCGGCAATTTCGACGGCAGAGCGGCGGTGCAGGGCGAGAACCTCTCGGGCAAGGCGGTCTTCACCGTCGCCGGGGCCTCTTTCTCGCCCAAGGCCGACTCCGTGAAGACGCCGCAGGTAAAAAGCGCCCTCCTGGGGGCTTTCGATTCGCTGAAGTCCGCTTCGCTCTGGGCCGACGTCGGCGGCACTCTCAAGGCGCCCAAGTTCTCCGTCGATACCGACCTGGCCGGGGCGCTGTCGGCCGGCTTCTCCAAGGCGCTGGGGGCCGAGCTGAAGAAGGCCCAGGACGAGGCGGCCAAAAAGGTGGACGCCGCCCTTGAGCCCTACAAGGCTAAGCTCGACAAGCTGACCTCCTCCAACGAAGCCAAGATCCGCGAGAAGCTGGGCATGGGCGAGAAGTCTGTAGGCGGCTTCGCCGGCGACCTGGAGCAGAAGCTGAAGCAGTCCCTGTCGCCTGGCAAGGTGAAGCTGCCCAAGTTCAAGCTGTAATGAAAGCAGACAAGCTGCCGGCGCTGTTCATCGGCCACGGGTCGCCGATGAACGCGGCGCTGGACAATCCTTTTACGCGGGCCATGGGCGCGCTGGGAAAAGCGCTGCCGCGGCCCCGGGCCATCCTGTGCGTCTCCGCCCACTGGCTTACGGAAGGGGAACTCCGGCTCAGCGGGAGCGCGCCCTTCGAGACCATCTACGACTTCTACGGCTTCCCCGACGAGCTTTACCGCATAACCTACGCGCCGCCGCCTGCCGGAGAGGCGGCCCGCGCTACCGCCGCCCTGCTCACGCCGGCGCCGGGCATAGAAGGCAGGGGGCTGGACCACGGCGCCTGGACCGTGCTGCGCATGCTCTATCCCGGGGCGGATGTGCCGGTATACCAGCTCAGCGTGGATTACCCTGCCCCCGGCAAAGACCATTACGAACTGGGCCGCAGGCTGTCGGTGCTGCGGGAGCAGGGCGTACTGATCGTTGGCAGCGGCAACATAGTCCACAACCTGGGGCGGATGTCCCCGGAGCAGGACGCGCCGCCGGCGCAGTGGAACCTGGATTTCGACCTGAAGGTAAAGGAATATATAGATAATGGCCGCAGGGCAGACCTGGCGGCCTACGAGAAGCTGCCGGGGGGGAAGCTGGCCGTGCCCACCCCCGACCATTACTGGCCTTTCCTCGTGGCGCTGGGGGCCGGCCTCGAGGATAAAGCCTCCTACCCCTACGAAGGCTACCACCACGCCACCCTCTCCATGCGCGCGGTCCTCCTCGGCTAGCGCAGAACGTTCAGACTTCAATACCAAATCACAGCATCTTCCCGGGCCCGGGCTGACTCCCCGCGAGCGATTTTAGGGCGTAGGGTCAAGGTCCGTAGCGGACCGCCTATCATTAGGGCGGCGGCGGAGACTGTTTGAGGAGCGCACTGTGTGCGCGACGAGTTCTCTGCCGGCGGAGGACCGCAGACCCTCTTCTGCCACGCCCGCTTATGAGCGAGTGGGGAGTAAGCCAGGGCCCCGATGTGGGGGAACGGCAGTCTTTAACAGCACAAAGCAGCGTTACATACTGTTACGCGAAGGCGCGTACATACTAGTATGTAACGCTGCTCTTTTACGGGCGCGCCTGTTAGTGTAACGCAACAGTAACGGTGCTACTCCGACGTAAATACGGCACATTTAAATAGGCATTGACAAAACAGAAACGATGACGTATACTATTTCTGTAGTCAACGTTAATAGATTAACGTTATTAAATAACGATGCGGCTACCATCGTTACATTCTGAACGCTAGACAACCCCGGAGGAAAGTATGGCAAAGATACTCTGCATAGACGACGACAAGGACATCCTGGACACCTGCGAAGTGGTGCTGCAGGGGGTCGGGCACACCGTTGTAACGGCGACCAACGGCAAGGAGGGCTTCGAGAAGGCCTCCAAAGAGAAACCCGCGCTTATAGTCCTGGACGTCATGATGGACGACTCCACAGAGGGCTTCGCCACCGCGCAGAAGCTCCGCCGCGCCGAGGCCCTCAAGTACACCCCCATCATGATGCTCACCTCGGTCAACGAGACCTCGCCCCAGAAGTTCGGGGAGAAGGACGGCGAGTTCCTGCCCGTGGACGCCTTCCTGGAGAAGCCCATAAAGCCCAAGGAGTTCCTGGCCAAGGTCAAGGAACTGCTGGCCCTCAAGAAGGAGCAGGTTAACGTCGACGGCCGCACCAAGTAAGGAGCAATATGACAAGGATCCCCCAGCGCACCGTAGAGAGGTTCTTCCGCTACTGCCAGTTCCTGCACAACAGGCTTGAAGCCGGCTCCGAGCACGTCTTCTCGCACGAGCTGGCGGCGGCGGTGGGGGTTTCGCCGGAACAGGTCCGGCGCGACCTCATGAACTTCCGGCTGAAGGGCACCCCGCAGCGGGGCTACCCAATCAAGGAGTTCATGGCCGAGCTCTACGCGCACCTGGAATCCTCGTCGCTGACCAAGATGGTGCTGGTGGGGGTGGGCAACCTCGGAAAGGCCATACTTTCCTACTTCCTCAAGCGCAGGCCCAACCTCAGCATAGTGGCGGCCTTCGACCAGGACCCGGAGAAGGTCAACCGGGTCTACTCGGGCTGCCAGGTGCACCACATCGGCCAGCTCGAAAAGACGGTCTCCCGCGAAAAGGCGGCGGTGGGCATCATCACAGTGCCCGCCGCCTCCGCGCAGGAGGCGGCCGACGCCCTGGTCCGGGCCGGTGTGCGCGGCCTTATCAACTTCGCCCCGGTGCAGATCCGGGTGCCCGCCGGGATCTTCCTCGAGCAGATAGACATCACGCTCTCCATAGAGAAAGTCGCGTATTTTGCCCGCAAGAACAGATCGAAGGAGTGACATCATGAGCGCCCCCAGCAAAGTGGACAAGGTCCTGGAGAATTACAGTTTCGCCAAGCGCGACAAGCTCATCCCCATCCTGCAGGACGTGCAGGCGGCCGAAGGCTTCATCTCCAAGCCGGCCGCCCTCAAAGTGGCGAAACATTTGAATATCCCCGCCAGCAAGGTCTACGGCGTGGCCACTTTCTACAACCAGTTCAGGTTCAAGCCCGTGGGCAAGCACCACGTCATGATCTGCCGCGGCACCGCCTGCCACGTCAAGGGCTCCGCTGCCGTGCTGAAGATGTGCGAGGAGGTGCTCGGTATAAAGGCCGGCGACACCAGCCGCGACGGGCTATTCAGCATAGAAGTGGTCTCCTGCATCGGCGCCTGCGGCCTGGCCCCGGTCATCAGCATCAACGGCGAGTTCCACGCCAAGGTCACGGCCGACAAGCTGCGCAAACTGGTAGAAGATCTTAGAAAAGCGGAGAACTCCAATGGCAAATAACGACATCCTGGACCGCAACCTCTCCGGCCTAACGCCCTCCGCCCGCAGGGACTTCCTGACACGCGTCTTCGGCTCCGAGGACTACGCCGCCAAAGCCGCGGCCCTGCGCCGCGAGGCGCTCACCCGCCCTGTCATTTACGTCGGAGCAGGCACCTGCGGCCTGGCCGCCGGCGCCGCAAAAACTCTGGAAGCGGCGAGGAAATATCTCAAGGACAACAAGCTCGAGGCCGACATTCTGGAAGTGGGCTGCATAGGGCTGTGCGCGGCCGAGCCCCTGCTCGACGTGCAGCTGCCCGGCCACGCCCGGGTCGGTTTCCAGCGCGCCTCCGGCGACACGGTCCCGGCCCTGCTCGACTCCGTCTTCAAGGCCAAAGCCCCGCTGAAGGACTACCTCCTGGGCCAGTTCGAGGACGGGGGGAAGAAATGGCCCAAGGTGCCGCTGCTCTCGGAGCATCCCTTTTTCTCCAAGCAGCTGCGCTTCGTGCTCAAGCACGTCGGCCTCGTAGACCCGCTCTCTATCCAGGAGCATATAGCCCGCGGCGGCTACGGCGCGTTCCTTAAAGTGATACATACCATGACCCCGGCCCAGGCCTGCGACGCCGTGGAGGCCAGCGGCCTGCGCGGCCGCGGCGGCGGCGGCTTCCCGACGGGCAAGAAGTGGAAGATCGCCCTGGCGTCGGACGCCGACCAGAAATACATCGTCTGCAACGCCGACGAGGGCGACCCGGGCGCCTTTATGGACCGCTCCGTCATCGAGGGCGACCCTCACCGCGTGCTGGAGGGCATCGCCATCGGCGCCTACGCCATACACGCCAGCAAGGCCTACATCTACATCCGCGCCGAGTACCCGCTGGCCATCCAGAACCTCAAGAAGGCCATCGTCGACGCCAAGGCCTACGGCCTGCTGGGCGAGAACATCTACGGCAGCGGCTTCGACCTCGACGTCATCATCAAGATGGGCGCCGGCGCCTTCGTCTGCGGCGAGGAGACCGCCCTGATGAACAGCATCGAGGGCCGCCGCGGCATGCCCAAGCCCCGCCCGCCGTACCCGGCGGTGAAGGGCCTCTTCGGCAAGCCCACCGTCATCAATAACGTCGAGACCTTCGCGAACGTCCCCGAGATCCTGTCCCAGGGCCCGGCGGCCTTCGCCGCTATCGGCACCAAGGGCAGCAAGGGCACCAAGGTGTTCGCGCTGTCGGGCAAGGTCAACCGCACCGGCCTCGTCGAGATCCCGATGGGCACAACGCTTAAGGAAATAGTCTTCGACATCGGCGGCGGCATAGAGGGAGGCCTGGGCTTCAAGGCCGTGCAGATAGGCGGCCCGTCGGGCGGCTGCATCCCGATGAGCCACATGGCCATCCAGGTGGATTACGAATCCCTTAAGACCGTGGGCGCCATGATGGGCTCCGGCGGCCTCGTCGTGATGGACGAGACGACCTGCATGGTGGACGTTGCCAAGTATTTCATGGACTTCATCAAGCGCGAGAGCTGCGGCAAGTGCATCCCGTGCCGCGAGGGCACGCTGCGCATGCTCGAGATCCTCAAGGCCATCACCCGCCACCGCCGCGGCGAGAAGGACGCGGACGCCCTGGCCCGCTTCTCCGGCATCATGAACCTCGAGAACCTCAGCCAGGTCATCCGCGAGACCAGCCTGTGCGGCCTGGGCCAGAGCGCCCCGAACCCGGTGCTCAGCACGCTGCGCTGGTTCCGCGACGAGTACGAGGCCCATATCTTCGAGCGCAAGTGCCCGGCGGGCGCCTGCACCGAGATGCTGGAGTTCTCCATAGACGCCGGCAAGTGCAAGGGCTGCACTCTCTGCATGAAGGGCTGCCCCACGCAGGCCATAGTGGGCAAGCCCAAGGTCCCGCACTACATCCGGACCGAGAAGTGCATCTCCTGCGGCTCCTGCAAGACCGTCTGCAAGTTCAAGGCCGTCGCCGCCGCTTAAGAGGAAACACAACATGAAACTGACCATCAACGGAAAAGCCGTAGAGGCCCAGGCGGGGGAAACCCTGCTCACCGTGCTGCGCCGCGAGGGCGTGCACGTGCCCACCCTCTGCCACATGGAAGGCATGCTGCCGTCGGGCGCCTGCCGCATCTGCGTGGTGGAAGTGGAGGGGCAGAACAACCTGATCCCCAGCTGCTCCTTCCCGGCCGCCGAGGGCATGAAGATCCTCAGCAACAGCCCGCGCGTCATCAACGCCCGCAAGACCGTGGTGGAGCTCCTGCTGGGCAGCCACCCCGACGACTGCCTCTACTGCGCCAAGCAGCCCACCTGCGACCTCAGCCGCCTCAGCCGCGACTACGGCGTGACCAGCCGCCGCTTCCCGGTGGCCCGCAAGAAGAAACCGCTCGACATCTCGAGCCCCTCCATCTCGCGCGACCCGGACAAATGCATCCTGTGCGGCAAATGCGTGCGCGTCTGCGAGGAGACGCAGAGCGTGGCCTGCATCGACTTCGTCAAGCGCGGCTCCGACGCCTTCATCGGCTGCGCCTTCGACTCCAGCCTCAACGTCTCCTCCTGCGTCAACTGCGGGCAGTGCATCAACGTGTGCCCCACCGGGGCACTGATCGAGAAGAGCGACATCCAGCCCGTCATGGAGGCCCTGGCCGACAAGGACAGGTACGTCGTCGTGCAGCACGCCCCGTCCATCTCGGTGTCGCTCGCCGAGGAGTTCGGCCTGCCCGCCGGCACCGACGTCAACGGCGTCATGACCGCCGCCTTCCGCAAGATGGGCTTCAAGGCCGTGTTCGACACCTCCTTCGCCGCGGACCTCACCATCATGGAAGAGGCCAGCGAGCTCGCCCACCGCATAAAAACCGGCGGCGCGCTGCCCATGTTCACCTCCTGCTCGCCGGGCTGGATCAAGTTCGTCGAGACCTTCTACCCCGAGATGCTGCCGCACCTCTCCACCTGCAAGAGCCCGCAGCAGATGCTGGGCGCCATGATCAAGACCTACTACGCAAAAAAGCAGGGCCTCAATCCGGCCAAGTTATACAGCGTCTCGGTGATGCCCTGCACCGCCAAGAAGTTCGAGGTCGCCCGCCCCGAGATGGGCCGCGACGGGTACCCGGACATCGACGCCGTCCTCACCACGCGCGAACTCGCCCAGCTGCTGCGCATCTACGGCATCGACCTCAAGACCCTGCAGCCCGAAGAGCCGGACCTGCCCTTCGGCGACCGCAGCACCGCCGGCAAGCTGTTCGGCGCCTCCGGCGGCGTCATGGAGGCCGCGCTGCGCACCGCCCACTTCCTGCTCACCGGTAAGGAACTCGGCAACCTCAAGGTGGAGGCCGTCCGCGGCCAGAACGGCCTGAAAGAAGCCCGGCTCAAGATCGGCGCCCTCGAAGCCGGCGTGGCCGCGGTCAGCGGCCTGGGCAACGCCCGCAAGCTGCTCGAGGAGGTCAAGAACGGCCGCAAGGACCTGCACTTCATCGAGGTCATGACCTGCCCCGGCGGCTGCATCAACGGCGGCGGCCAGCCCATCGCCAAGAACAAGACCGCGGTCCTCGAGCGCATGAAGGCGCTGTACGCCATCGACGCCTCCGAGAAGCTGCGCACCTCCCACGCCAACAAGGCGGTGCAGCAGCTCTACAAGGACTTCCTGGGCAAGCCGCTCGGCGAGAAGAGCCATCACCTCCTCCACACCAAGTACGCCAGGCGCAAAGCGGCGGACCTCATCTGACGGGCCTATTATTGAATACATTAGCCCGAAGTGCGCGCTAAGACAGTAAGACTCCCAGTGCAGGCAACAGTATGACTTACGAAGACGGACAACTGGTCAGGACCATTAAAGAACGCTGCAAGGCGTGCTACACCTGCGTCCGCGGCTGCCCCGCCAAAGCCATCCGGATCTCCGCCGGCCAGGCCGAGGTGATCAAAGAGCGCTGCATCGGCTGCGCCAACTGCGTGCTGATGTGCAGCCGCGGCGCCAAGGAGACCAAGCAGTCCGTCGAGGCGGTCAGGGCCCTGCTGAAGTCCGGCGCGCCCGTGGCGGCGGCCCTGGCCCCCAGCTTTCCCGTGGAGTTCGGCAGCGTCGACCCGCTGCGCTTCGCCGGCATGCTCAGGGCCCTCGGCTTCAAGTACGTCTGTGAAGTGGCCTTCGGCGCCGACATGGTCTCCCTTCAGTACCGCAAGCTCCTAAACGAGAACCCTGGCAAGAAATTCATCAGCACCGCCTGCCCCGCCGTGGTCTCCTTCGTGGAGAAATACCACCCGGCCCTGGTGCCGAACCTCGCCCCGATAGTCTCGCCGATGGTGGCGGAAGCCCGGGTGATCCACGAGCTCTACGGGCGCGACGTAAAAGTGGTCTTCATCGGCCCCTGCGTGGCCAAGAAAGGGGAATCCGCCCGCAGCACCGGCGACCTGGACGAATCCATCACCTTCACCGAGCTGCGCGCCCTTCTCGAGGGCGCCGGCGTGGACCGCAACAGCGCGCTCGATGGCCAGTTCGACCCGCCGTACCCGGCCAAGGGCGTGCTCTACCCGATGGGCGGGGGGCTGCTGAACTCCGCCGAGCTGGAAGAGGACCTGCTCAGCGGGCGCTTCCTGTCCGCAGAGGGCCTCGAGAGCTTTCCAGAAGTGCTCAAGAACCTGGAGCACGGCGACATAGACTCTGACTTCATCGACCTGCTCTGCTGCAACGGCTGCATCATGGGCCCCGGCATCAGCGTCAAGACTTCCAAGCACGCTCGCGAGGCCGCGCTGCGCCGTTACGCCCGCAAGAGCTATTTCAGCATCAAGTTCAGCGACTGGGAAGAGAGCGTACGGCGCTTCCGCTCGCTGGACTATTCCGCCTCCTTCGCTCCCGAGGACCGCCGCATGGGCCTGCCCGGCGCCGACGCCCTGAAGGCCGTCCTGGAGAAACTGGGCAAGCTCAACCCCGAGGACGAGCTCAACTGCGGCGCCTGCGGCTACTCCACCTGCGTGGAGCACGCCGTGGCCATCATCCGCGGCATCGCCGAGAGCGAGATGTGCCTGCCCTATACCATCGACCGCCTCAAGATCACCGCCGAAGAGCTTACGGTGTCCTACAACCAGCTCGCCAAGACCAAGCAGGCGCTGATGCAGAGCGAGAAGCTGGCCAGCATGGGTCAGCTGGCCGCGGGCGTTGCGCACGAGCTGAACAACCCGCTCGGCGTGGTGCTGCTCTACTCGCACCTGCTGGCCGAGCAGTGTGAGAAGGGCTCGCGCACTTTCGCCGACGCCAAGATGATCACCGAGCAGGCCGACCGCTGCAAGAAGATAGTGGGCGGGCTGCTCAACTTCGCCCGCAAGAACAAGCCCTTCTTCCGGCAGACCAGCCTGGTCAAGCTCGTGGACAACTACTTCAGGACGGCGCCCCTGCCGCCTGCCCTGCGCGTCACCGTCAACCGCTCCGGCGAGGACCTGCAGGCCGAGATGGACCCCGACCAGCTGGTGCAGGTGCTCACCAACCTGGTCACCAACGCGCTGGAGGCCATGAACGGCACCGGGGCGCTGACCATACGCACCTTCGCCGAGGGCAATAATGTCTGTTTCAGCGTCACCGACACCGGCTGCGGCATCAAGCCGGAGAACTTCAAGAAGGTCTTCGAGCCCTTCTTCACCACCAAGCAGATAGGCAAGGGCACCGGCTTGGGCCTCGCCGTCTCTTACGGCATCATCAAGGTCCACCGCGGCAACATCACCGTCGAGAGCAACTCCGACGCCGCGGCCGGCCCCACGGGCACCACTTTCACGGTAAAACTGCCGCGCGTAGCCAAAGACGCCGGCGCTATAAAAATGAAGGCCGAGCAGGCCAGGAAGTGACCAGGAGAAACGCTATGAACGATAAAACCAAGATCAAGATCCTCGTGGTCGAGGACGACCCCGACATGATGGAGCAGATGAAGGTCTACCTCGAAAGCGAGTCCTACGAGGTGGTGGCCGCCTCGACGCAGAAGGAGGCCGAGCCCATCATCAGGCCCGGCGCTTTCAGCGCGGCGGTGCTGGACCTGATGATGGAGAACCCGGACTCCGGCTTTGTGCTCAGCCACAAGATCAAGAAGATGGACCCGAAGATCCCCGTCGTCATCGTCACCTCCGTCACCAAGGAGACCGGGTTCTACTTCGACAAGGCCCACGACCCCAAGGCCTGGATAAAGGCCGACGCCATCATCCACAAGGAACTGCGCTTCGAGCAGCTCAAGGCCGAGCTCAGGCGCCTGCTGGGCGCGGGGGGCGGCCATGAATGACGACCCGCTGCCCGTCCACCAGCTGGACGTCCTGATCGTCGACGACGAGGCCGGCATGCGCGCCGGCGCCGAGCGCTCGCTGGAGGGCTTCTCCGTGCCGCTGCCCGAGTTCAGCGAGACCGTCACCTTCGCCGTACGCTCGGCCGCCACCGGCGAAGAAGCCCTGGCGCAGCTCAAGGCCAAGACCCCTGACATACTCCTGCTGGATTATAAGCTGCCGGACATGACCGGCATCGACGTGCTGGCGGCCTCGTCGTCGGGCGACTTCCTGACCATCATGATCACCGCCTTCGCCTCGCTGGAGGTGGCCGTCACCGCCACCAAGCGCGGCGCCTTCGATTTCCTGGCCAAGCCGTTCACGCCCGAAGAGCTGCGCGCCACCATCTCCAAAGCCGCCCGCAGCATCTACCTCCACCGCAAGGCCCGCCGCCTGGAGGAGGAGAAGCGGCAGGTGCGCTTCGAGTTCATCTCCGTGCTCGCCCATGAGCTCAAAAGCCCGCTGGCCGCCGTGGAAGGCTACATGCACCTGATGAAAGAGCGCATGAAAGGCCCCGAGCTGGAGGCCTACGACTCCATGATAGAGCGCTCGGTCACCCGCATCGGCGGCATGCGCAAACTGGTGATGGACCTCCTGGACCTCACCCGGCTGGAATCAGGCAAGAAGAAGCGCGCCCTGGAGCCCGTGGACCTTGTAAAGGCCGCCGGTCTGGCCGCCGAAGCCGTGGCCTCCCTCGCCGAGGCGAAAAAGGTCGCCGTCGAAGTAAAAGTTCCCGCCGGCCTCGCCATGACCGCCGATCCCGGCGAAGTGGACATGATACTGTCCAACCTCCTCACCAACGCCGTCAAATACAACAAGCCCGGCGGCCGGGCCACCCTGGAGCTCGAGCGCGCCGGGGGCTCCGTCGCCATACGCTGCACCGACACCGGCATCGGCATGACCGAAGAAGAACTGGCGAAGCTCTTCGGCGAGTTCGTCCGCATGAAGAACGAGCACACCCGCAACATCGACGGCAGCGGCCTCGGCCTGTCCATCCTCAAGAAAGTCGTCAAACTTTACGGCGGCGAAGTGAAAGTTCGCTCCAAGTACGGCGAAGGCACCACCTTCGAGCTCACCTTAAAAGACGCCCCCGTTCCCGCCACGGTAGAGGCGGCCAGGTAGTTTTAATCGGGTAGCATTTCAGTTCCAGACGACGCCACTGAGCGGACGGCCGTGGTTCATCCGGCAAACCCGTTGGGGAAGGGGGGCCCCGCTTCGGGGGGGAACCGCGCAACGGTTCCCTGCAGTCCGGGTTTGACGGGTGAATCACGGCAGGCCGCGACCCCAAGGAGGCGCTATGCAAACCGCAACCGTAAACGCTGATACTTACAACGACTACCTCAAAGACGGGCGTGACTTCATAGACGACGCCGCGCTGAAGGCCGCCCTGGCCGCGCCCGCCCCGACGGCGGACCGCGTGCGCGAGATCATCGCCCGCTCCCTGCGCGTCTCCGAAGCCCTCCCGCCCGAAGACACCGCCGCCCTCCTCGCCGTCGAAGACCCCGCCCTCCTCGAAGAGATCTTCGAGGCCGCCCGCGACGTCAAGCACAAAGTCTACGACAACCGCGTCGTCACCTTCGCCCCGCTGTACGCCTCCAACTTCTGCGTCAACAACTGCCTCTACTGCGGCTTCCGCACCGGAAACGCCGGCGCCGTGCGCCGCAAGCTCTCCATGGACGAGATCAAGGCCGAGACCGAAGCCCTCGCCGGCCGCATCGGCCACAAGCGCCTCATCTTCGTCACCGGCGAGCATCCCGCCACCGGTGCGCAGTACATCGCCGAGGCCATGAAGACCATCTACGCCGTAAAGGTGCCCACCCGCCGCGGCTTCGGCCAGATCCGCCGCGTGAACGTCAACGCCGCGCCCATGAGCGTCGGCGACCTCAAGGTCCTGAAGGCCGCCGGCATAGGCACCTACCAGGTGTTCCAGGAGACCTACGACCGCGAGCTGTACGCGAAGCTGCACCCCGGCGAAACCCCCAAGGCCGACTACCGCTGGCGCCTGTACGTCATGCACCGCGCCTTCGCCGCCGGCATCGACGACGTAGCCCTGGGCGCGCTCTTCGGCCTGAACCCGGACTGGAAGTTCGAAGTGCTAGGCCTCGTCGCCCACGCCCGGGAGCTGGAAGCCCGCTTCGGCATAGGGCCGCACACCATCTCCTTCCCGCGCCTCGAGAACGCCGACGGGACCTCGCTGCCCGCCGACAGCCTGAAGAACGTCTCCGACAAGGACTTCAAGAAGCTCGTCGCCGTGCTGCGCCTTTCCGTGCCCTACGCCGGCATGATAGTCACCGCCAGGGAGCGCCCGGAAACCATCCGCGAGGTCATCGGCATGTGCACCCAGCGCGACGCCAGCACCCGCATAGGCATAGGCGCCTACTCCGAGCGCTACGGCGAACAGGAGGCGGAGCGCCAGCAGTTCCTGCTCGGCGACACCCGCTCGCTCGACGAGGTCATTGGCGAGCTCGCGGACCTCGGCCACATCACCTCCTTCTGCACATCGGGCTACCGCTGCGGCCGCACCGGCGACCATATCATGAAGCTGCTGAAGTCCGGCCACGAAAGCCGCTTCTGCAAGCTCAACGCGGTGCTGACCTTCCGCGAATGGCTCGACGACTTCGCCTCGGACGCCACCAGGGCGAAGGGGGAGAAACTGATACGCCGCGAGATCAACGAGATCCGCGAGCGCGGCGCGCATTTTCCGCCCGAGACGCTGAAGCTGCTCGAGGCCTACTACGCCCGCATCGAAGGCGGCGAGCGCGACCTGTGCTTCTGAGGCCTGTATGGAAAGAGACGAGATGATCAACTGGCTCTCGCCGGATAGAGATCCGGCGGATCTCTACGCCCGGGCCGACAAGGCGCGGCGCGAGGCTGTAGGCGACGCCGTGCATCTGCGCGGCCTCATAGAGTTCTCCAACTTCTGCCGCCGCCGCTGTTATTACTGCGGCATCCGCGCCGGCAACGCCAAGGTGCGGCGCTACCGCCTTACCGAGGGCCAGGTCCTCGACTGCGCCCGCACGGCCAAGCGCCTGAACTACGGCAGCGTGGTGATGCAGTCCGGCGAGGACAGCCACTGGGGACCGGCTCAACTGGCCGAAGTGGTGAGCAAGGTCAAGCGGGAAACCGGCCTGGCCATCACTCTCTCCGTCGGAGAACACACGCGGGAAGAGTACAAACTGCTGCGCGCCGCCGGGGCCGACCGCTTCCTGCTGCGCTTCGAGACCTCCGACCGGCGGCTCTTCGGCATGTTCAAGCCGGATTCCGACTACGACAACCGCTTCCGCTGCCTGGCCTGGCTGAAGGAAGCCGGCTTCCAGGTGGGCTCCGGCGTGATGGCCGGCCTGCCCGGCCAGACCCTCGAAAGCATGGCCGACGACATCCTGCTCTTCAAGCGCCTGGAGCTCGACATGGTAGGCATCGGCCCCTTCATCGCCAACCCCGACACCCCCATGGCCGGTGCCGTGAGCGGCACGCTCGACGCCGCGCTGCGCATGGTGGCCCTCACCCGCATAGTAACGAAGAACGCCCACATCCCCGCCACCACGGCCATGGGCAGCATAGACCCGCAGGGCCGCCAGAAGGCCCTGCGCTGCGGCGCCAACGTGCTGATGCCCAATATCAGCCCGACGGAGCACCGGGTGGATTACAGCCTCTACCCGGGCAAGATCTGCACCAACGAGGCCCCGGAGCAATGCGCCGGCTGCGTGGACGCCATGCTCGACTCACTCGGCCGCAAGCGCGCCGAAGGGGCCGGCCACAGCTTGAAAGTCTGAGAGACCCGGAGGGGCGGCCGGGGTATTCCCCTAAGGCCCCAGTTGGGGAGGGGGACCCGGCCATAAATTCCCAAGGCCGGGGGAACCGCGCAACGGTTCCCGGGTCTGGGGCACAGGGGAATATCCCGGCTGCCCCGACTAACGGAGACACCTACTATGAATACCACACCTAAATCCCTGCGGCTCCAGATCGCCATCTTCGGCCGCACCAACGTCGGCAAGTCCAGCGTGCTCAACATGCTGGCCGGCCAGGACGTCGCCATCACCTCGCCGGTACCGGGCACCACCACCGACGTAGTGGAGAAATCCATGGAGCTGCTCCCCGTCGGCCCCGTGGTGTTCCTCGACACCGCCGGCCTCGACGACAGCGGCCAGCTGGGCGCCCTGCGCACCGAGCGCGCCCGCCGCGTCTTCGACCGCGCCGACGTGGCCGTCCTGGTGGCGGAGCCCTCCGCCTGGGGAACCTGCGAGGACGAAATTGCCGCCGCGGCCGCCGAGAAGAAGATCCCGCTGATAGTCCTGGTCAACAAGACCGACATCGCGGCCCCCGCGCCCGAGCTCACGCAGGCTCTCGCCGAACGCGGCATCGAGCCCATACTCTGCTCCGCCGTCACCCCGGCCCTGCGCGAAGCCGCCGTCTCCGCCGTGAAGGCCCGCCTCCTCAAGCTGACCGAATCCGCCGCCAAGGCGACTCCCATACTGGGAGACCTGGTCAAGCCGGGCCAGACCGTAGTTCTGATAATCCCCATAGACAAGGAAGCCCCCAAGGGCCGCATCATCCTGCCGCAGGTGCAGGCCATGCGCGATCTGCTGGACCACGGCGTCTTCTTCCTCACCTGCCGCGAGCACGAATACCCGCAGGCCCTGGCCGCCCTCAGGGAACCGCCTGCCCTGGTGGTCTGCGACTCGCAGGTGGTGGACTTCATGGTGCGCCATACGCCCGCGGGCGTGGCCTGCACCACCTTCTCCATACTCTTCGCCCGGGCGAAGGGGGACCTGGCCGTCTACGCCGCCGGGGCCGCCGCCATCCGCGCCCTGCGCCCCGGCGACAAACTGGCCGTGCTGGAGGCCTGCTCCCACCACGCCATAGAGGACGACATAGGCCGCGTGAAGCTGCCGCGCTGGCTGCGGGAGACGGCGGGGGGAGAGCTGGCGATAGACACTTTCTCCGGCCGCGACCTGCCCGCCGACTTGAGCGGCTACAAGCTGGCCGTACAATGCGGCGGCTGCATGCTGGGCCGCGCCGAGATCCTCAATCGCATGGGCAAGGCCGCAGCGGCGGGCATCCCCATCACCAACTACGGCACGGCCATCTCCGAGTGCAAAGGCGTGCTGGAGCGGGTACTGAGCCCCTTTCCGCAGGCGCTGGACGCCTACCGCGCCGCCCGGGCCGCCGCCGGGCGGACAAAAGAGAACGGCCCGGTCTGACCGGGCCGCTTCCGCCGCGCCGACGGCGCGTCTACTTAAGTTCCACTATTTTCACCTGCAGGGCGTAGGCCAGGGCGGCCTTGGCCAGTTTTTCGTCTTTGGTGAAGAGGATTATCTGCCAGCCGGTCTCGGCCTGGAAAGCGCTCAGCAGCTTCAGCGCCGCGCGTTCCCGCTCCGGGTCCAGGGTGTAGAAAGGCTCGTCGAGCACCAGCAGCCCGGGCCCCGTCTTGCCCTCCGCGTCCTGCCGCGCCTTGCGGGCCATCAGCAGCCTGGCCGCGAGCATGAAGAGGTCCTGCAGGCCCGAAGAGAGGTGCTTGATGCGGCGCAGCTTGCCGCCGGCGTCCTTGAGCCTGGCCTCGGCCGCGTCGAAGCTGTCGAAACGCGCCTCCGCGCCCGGCAGCACCGCGCCCAGCGTGGCCGCCACCTCTTTCGCGAGCAGCTCGAAAGCTACGGTAGACTTCTCGGCCAGCCTGTTAAAGACCTCGGCGGCCAGCGTATAGGCCTGCAGCTGCAGCTCCAGTTCCGTTATCTTGGTTCCGGCCCCGGCGGTATCCGTCTCCAGCTGGTTGATGCGGGCCGGGAGGCCCTCGAGTTTGGCTTCGGCGCGCGCCCGGGCGTTGCCCAGCCTGCCGTCTATCGGCGCGGCCTCGGCCTCCAGCGCGTGCGCGGCCTTGCCCAGGCCTGCGGCGCGCTGCTTCAGGCGCTCCAGCTCCGGCTCGTCGGACTGGGCGTGGTCCACGCCCTTGCGGTCCAGCGCCTCGCGCTCGGTATAGAGCCGGTCCTTGAGCGCCTCCGGAGTGGAACAGCTGTGGCGGTTCATGAATATTTTTACCCGCTCGCGCAGGTCCGCCGCCCGGGCGGCCAGCTTCTCGTGCTCGGTCACCTTGGCCTGGTATTCTTCCTCAGCGGCGCAGCCGCGATCCTTCAGCCAGTTCCCGGCGGTTTGAGCGGCTTCCGCGGCGGCGCGCTTCGCTTCCTCTGCGCTCTGCGCCAGCACGGCCAGCGCGGCCTCGGCGTCGGCTATCTCTGCGGCCTTGTCGTTGTAGGCCTCGGTCAGGGCGGCGTGATCGGCGGCGGGCTGGGCTAAAGCGGCGTAGACCTCCTCCGCGGCGGCGGGAAGGGGGGTCTCGCTGACCAGCGCCCACTCGGCGGCCAGAACGTCCAGGAAGGCCTTGGTCTCCTCCGGCGTATGGCCGGCGAGCGTCTGCTTGACCGAAAGTTTCAGCCCCACCCAGGCGCCGGCCGCGGCTATGGCCAGCGCCGCGATATAGCCGGGGAGATTCCCGGCGCTGAGGGCTACGAAGAGCGCCAGCGCGGCGGCGCAGCCCCAGACGCCGTAGCGCATCGGTTTGAGCACCGTGAGCACCACCTTCTGCGGCGCGGAGGAGAAAGCAGAAAGTTTGGCCGACAGCTCGGCGGCCTTTTCCACCTGGCGGCGCAGCCCCGGGTCGCGCTCGGCCAACTGGCCGGCGGCGGCGCGGGCCGCCGCGCCCGAGGCGCGGCGCTCGCCCAGCGCGGCCTCGGCCGAAGCCGCTGCGCGGTCGCGCTCAGCCTGCGTGCTTACCAGGGCGCGGTAGGCGGGAAGCTCGCTGCGGCCGTAATTCTTGAGAGCCTCCAGCGCAGCCTCGGTTTCGGCGAGAGTACGCAGGGCTTTGATGCCTTCGAGGGCGGCGGCCATGCGGCAGGCGTCAGCCAGCACTTCTATTTTGGAGTTGAGCGCGCGCAGTTCCGCCTTCCGGGCCTCCGCGGCGGCGTTCTTCTCCTTAAGTTCGGCGTCGAGCCGGGCGGTCTCCGCTTCGCCGGAGAAGATCGCGTCCCGCTGGCGCCGGAGCTCGTCCAGCGCCGGCCCCCGCTCCGCGATAAGTTTTTTGAGTTCGGCTATCTGCGCCCTGACCGAACCGCCCTTTTCGGTCTTAGCCTTGCCCGCCAGCGCGGAGGCCAGCCCCGCCGGGTTCAGCCCGGAATTCAGCAGCCTGGCTTCGGCCACCGCCTTCCAGCTCTTGCCCTTCACGGCGTGCACGCTGGCCTCTCCGGCGCGGATAGCGAACAGCTCCAGGAATTCCTCGTCGGTAAAAGAGAAAGGCTCGCCCTGCCAGGTCAGCACGGCCTTGCGCAGCGCGCCGTAGCGCCCGGCCAGGTTCTTCCAGGCCGGATGGCTCTCGTGGCGCGACCCGGCGCACAGCGCGTCGAACAGCGCGTCGAAAACGGTGGTCTTGCCGGCCTCGTTGGGGCCCAGCACCACGGTGAAGGGCCCGAACTCCAGCGCGTGCCGGCTGAACTTGCCGTATTCCTCCAGGTCGAGGCGGGTGATCATTTGTCCTCCCCGGAGCGCTCGGCTATCTCCTGCAGGCCGTATTGCCTGGCCAGCAGCCACCGGCGGTACTCGTCGCCGGTCTCGTCTTCCGGCTTTATGGCGTCCAGCTCGGCCAGGAAGGACTTGGTCAGTTCATTGGAATAAAGGGCTTCGGCCACGGTGGTTTCCAGGTCGACGCAGGCGGCGCGGGCGCGCTTGAGCAGGCGCTCGCGCAGGGCGGCGGCCGCGGCCTCTGAGGCGGGCTCGTTCTCCACTATGCCCGTCAGCTTTACGCGCACCAGGTCGCGGTTCGTGAGCCCGGCCTCTATCTTCTGTATCTCCGGCAGGCTGGCCTCCCCGTCGGGGCCCAGCGGCAGGGTGTATTCCTTGTACTGCCCGGCGGACCGGATCTCGGCCAGGCGCGTGGCCACCGGGGCGCCGCCGGTCTCCACCACGCAGACGGTCTTGAGGCCGGCTTCCCTGGCATGGGCGCGCCAGACGCGGGGAGAGCCCGGATAGCAGGCCGTGGCCCCGCCCAGGCTCTGCTGCCGCCCGGCGTGCACGTGCCCGAGGGCGGCGTAGTCAATGGAGAAGCGCCTGAAGAAGTCGTCCTCTATGACGCCCGCGCGGGAATCGGATTCCTCGTCGGGGCCGGTGTAGATGGTGGAATTGAGGGCGTGCAGCACGGCCACGCGGGTGACGCCTTCGCGCTTGGCGGGGACTTTCCAGTCGCGGTAGCCGTCGTAGTTCTCCGCGTGCGGCACGCAGATGAACTCTACGCCGTCAGCTTCGAAGAAGACGAAGGGCGCGCGAGCGTAGAACTGCACCGGGTCCAGGCTGTAGGCGGAAAGTTCGGAAGTGGCGCCGCGTGCCTCGTGGTTGCCGGGGATGTAAATGACGCGGCAGCCCGCTTCGTGCAGGTGGAAAAGTTTGTGCCGCACCTCTTTGCGCAGCGACTCGAAATCCGCGAAAGAGTCGAACAGGTCGCCGGCGATGACGAGGAAATCCGCCTTCTCCGCTTTGGCCAGCTCGATGATCTCGTCGAGCACGGCGTAGCAGTAAACCTTCTCGTCCGCTCTCAGGTGCAGGTCCGCTGTATGTATTATCTTGGCCACGATCCCTCCGCTGTCATTATACTTAAAACCTTATGGCCGCGGCTTAGCGGTTCCGACAGGCCCTTGTCGGCGGGACCTGCTAAACTATACCCGGGGCGAAAAAGGGGGGAGCATGCTGCGCTGCATACTTGGACTGGCTTTGGCGCTCTGCGCGGCTCCCGGAGCCCGCGCCGGCGAAGAGCCGGCGGGACCTTTCGCTTTCTGCCGCGGAAATTGTAGACTTTTCACAGTTACGGCAGAGGGCGGGACACAAGGGGGCGCTGTGAAAAAGGGAACCTACAACCCGGAAGCGGAACTGGCCAAAGGCGCGGACCTGACGGCCTCTTCTTACGACAAGACGCAGGGCGTGGACGTGCCTGCCGGCAAAGTGACCGTGGGCGGCAAGGCCGGCAGGGCGGAATTCACCGGTCCGGCTACCGGCAAAGGCGCGGGCATAGAAGGAACCATGAACCTCTGGCTTTCCATCTTCCGCTATATGCGCCCCGACGGCACCACCAACCACGTCGCCGGCTGGAACATCGCGCTGGCGCTGAAGCCGGGCCAGACGGCGCTGGACACCGCCAGGGCTTTCGAGACCTACATCAACGCCGGCACCCGCCCCTACAGGGCCAAAGCCTCGGGCGACGGCGACAGGGCAGCCGTGGAGATAACATACACAGGCGCGGAGAAGCGCTAGGCCGGCGGGGTTGAACTGCCGCTTGCGGTATATTAAAATCTAGGAAACGCATCTAAGGGGATACCATGCCTGTAAGTTCTTACGCCGGAAAGACGCTGCCCGCCGAACTGTTGACCGACCTTCCAAAGCTGCTTGAGGATTATTACAACCTCGCCCCGGACCCGGGCGCGGCCTCCCAGCGCGTCTCCTTCGGCACCTCCGGCCACCGGGGCAGTTCCTCGTCGCGCACCTTCAACGAGCGCCACATCCTGGCCGTCACCCAGGCCATCTGCGACTACCGCCGCAAGGCGGGGGTGGACGGCCCGGTGTACATGGGCATGGACACCCACGCCCTCTCCGAGCCGGCTTTCGCGACGGCGCTGGAAGTGCTGGCCGGCAACGGCGTGACCGTCCTCATAGACGCGGCCGGCGGCTACACGCCCACGCCCGCCGTCTCGCGCGCCATCCTGACCCACAACTCCGGGCGCACAGGCGGGCTGGCCGACGGCATATTGATCACCCCTTCGCATAACCCGCCCGCCGACGGGGGATTCAAATACAACCCGCCCAGCGGCGGCCCCGCCGGCCCGGAGATAACCGGCGTCATCCAGGACCTCGCTAACGCGCTGCTGGCAGCGGACCTGGCCGGGGTCAGGCGCATGCCTCTCGCCGCGGCGAAGAAGGCCTCTACCACCAGGCCCTATGACTACACCGGCGAATACGTCAAAGGCCTCGCGGGGGTTATCGACCTGCCAGCCATCAAAGCCGCGGGCGTGCGGATAGGCGTGGACCCGCTGGGCGGTTCCGGAGTGGCCTACTGGGCCCCCATCGCCAAAACTTACGGCCTGGACCTCACCATCGTCAGCGACAAGGTGGACAAGACCTTCTCCTTCATGACGGCCGACTGGGACGGCAAGATCCGCATGGACCCGTCCTCTCCTTACGCCATGCAGCGCCTGATAGGGCTCAAGGACCGCTACGACGTGGCCTTCGGCTGCGACACCGACTACGACCGCCACGGCATTGTGACGCCCGCCGGGCTGCTGCCGCCCAACCATTACCTGTCGGCGGCCATCCATTATCTCTTCCAGAACAGGCCGGGCTGGCGGGCTGACGCCGCCGTAGGAAAGACGGCGGTCTCGAGCAGCATGATAGACCGCGTGGCGGCCGGGCTGGGCCGGCGGCTGTGCGAGGTGCCGGTAGGCTTCAAGTGGTTCGTAGACGGGCTGCTCGACGGCAGCTTCGGCTTCGGCGGCGAGGAGAGCGCCGGGGCCTCGTTCCTGCGCTTCGACGGCGGGCCGTGGAGCACCGACAAGGACGCCATCATCCTCTCGCTGTTGTCGGCGGAGATAACCGCCAGGACCGGCAAGGACCCGGCGCGGCTCTACAAGGACCTCACGGCCAAATACGGCGAGCCGTTCTACCGCAGGCAGGACGCCCCGGCCACGCCGGAGATGAAGAAGCTGCTGAAGAGCCTCACCCCGGAGAAGTTCCCTTTCAAAGAACTGGCCGGGGGTAAGATAGAGGGCGTGCTGAATAAGGCCCCGTCCAACGGCGAGCTGCTGGGCGGCGTAAAGGTCTGCACCGCGGCCGGCTGGTTCGCGGCGCGGCCCTCTGGCACCGAGGACGTCTACAAGATCTACGCGGAGAGCTTCCGCGGCGAGGAGCACCTCGGGCGCATCTTCACCGACGCGGAAAGCATGATCAAGAAACTTTCGGAACAGAAATAAGGAGGGGTTAATGAAGAAACTTACGATACTGGCGCTGCTCGCGGCCCTGCCGGCCGGGGCCCACGCCATGGGCATGGGCGGGGGCTGGCACGGCGGGATGTACGGAGGGATGCGGCCGCCGCACCCGATGGGGCTGCACCTGGCCCTGATGCTCTACGCGCTGATGGCCGCCCTGGGCTACTGGGTGCTGCGCCACGCCGCGGCCGAAACGGAGAAGTCCGTCCGGGTGGCCGGCAAGACCGTAGCCTGGTTCCTGCTGGTGTTCGGCCTGGCCGGGATGCTCTGCGCCCTGGGCAGCCACATCAAGAGCAACTGCGGCTGCAATAAGAAGTGCGGCTGGCAGGAAGCGCAGGGCGCCGAGGCCTCCGGCCCGGCCGCCCCGGCCGCGGTGAACGTGCAGGTGAAGGTGGAGAAGCCCCTCAAGAAGTAAGCTGTGGGGGACAGTAAAAGGCCGCCGGGTGGCGGCCTTTTTCTTTTCGCGCTTCTACTCGGCGCGGGCGGCGGTAGGGGCCAGCGCGCTGCAGTAATTTTTTAGGATCAGCTCCTCGGAGCCGGGCACTATCTTGCGCAATTTACAGACGTTGGAGTTGGGGGGGCAGAGCTGCGCCAGCGGGCCGCCCGAGGCCGCGTGGCCCGCGCAGTTGTCGCAGATTGTGCCGAGTGTTTTCAGCACGTGCTTTCTTTTCTCGTCCTGCAGCGCGCCCAGGAGCTTCTTGACGTCGTCTTTGACCCGCCCGGCGAAGGTGCGCGTAGGGTAGACCAGGCTGAGGCGCGGCTTGCAGAGCTGGCTCCACGAGCCCGGAGCGGCGCCGGCGCCGCCGTAGAGCAACTGGTGGCGGCTGATAACCTTGGCGGTGTCGGCCTTTTTGGCCGGGGACTCGGGCGAGTATTTGCTATGAGAGGTAAAGCCGGCGAAGAGGTCGTACCCGCCGGCCTGGCAGACAGACATGTTCGGGTAGAATTTCTGACCCTCGGGATTGGTGACGAAGCCGCCCTTGGTATCGCCCTCTCCGACGAAGACGAAGCCAAGGGTCAGCGGCCGCATCAGCTTTTCCACGATGTCGTCCGGGGTGGGATACTGCTGGTATTCCACCGCCGCGTTGGGATAAAGATAAGTGAGCCCGGCGTAAAGGCCCTGCACGGCGTCGTTGCAGGCCTTGGCGCTGATCGCGTCCTTATGCTTGCCCTCCGGCATGCAACTGCCCGCGAAGATCACGAACTTGCCGGAGGCGCAGAAATTAATGGTCGGCGCCGCCGCCTGCTCCCCGGCGTTGAAGGCACGGAACTGGGCGGAGGCGGGCGCCGCGAGGGACAACAACAGGAGCAGACTGATCATTTCTTCACGGCCTCCAGCACGCGGTCCAGCGCCGCCCGGAGGGCGACCGAAGGCGGGGCTTCGGGTTTCTCCACGGCGTAGAACCTGCCCTCGTCCCCGGCGTCAACCATGGCAGGGTCGAAGGGAACGGAGCCGAGGAAAGGCACGCTCATCTCCGAGGCGGCCCGGCCGCCGCCGCCGGTCTTGAAGAGGTTTATCTCTTTGGCGCAATGCGGACAGTTGAAGGCCGTCATGTTCTCCAGCACGCCCAGCACAGGCACGCCCACGGCCTTGAGGAAATTGATGGCCTTACGGCTGTCGAGCAGCGCCACGGCCTGTCCGGTGGTCACCACCACCGCGCCGCTCATCTCGGGGATGAGCTGGCAGATGGTCAGCGGCTCGTCGCCGGTGCCGGGGGGGGCGTCTATCACCAGCATGTCCAGGTCGCCCCAGCGCACGTCGGAGAGGAATTGCTTGAGCGCCGTAAGCTTCATGGGTCCGCGCCAGACTACCGGCGCGTCGGCCGCCTGCATCACCGTGCCCATGGAGATCAGCTTCAGGTTGGGCGCGGCCTCCAGCGGCTCGATCAGCCCTCCCTCGGTCTCATGGGGCCTGCCCTCTACCCCGGTCATGCGGCCCACCGAGGGGCCGTGGATGTCGATATCGACCAGGCCGGTCTTATAGCCGCGCGAGGCCAGCAGCGCGGCGAAGTTCACCGCCACGGTGCTTTTGCCCACGCCGCCCTTGTTGCTCATCACCAGGATCTTGTGCTTCACGCGCGCCATGTTCTCTTTGATCAGGCTCGCGCGGTGGTCTACGTGTACATTGTGCATATGCCCTCCTGCCGCCTTTATAATATAATAATTTTGTTATAATATGAAAAATTATCGGCGCGATTTTCCGGCGTATTCCAAAAGGAGTCAGGCATGAAACCTATACTTACCGCGGATGAAGCTGTAAAGGACATAAAGGACGGCTGCTCGCTCATGGTGGCCGGCTTTATGGGATGCGGCAACGCGTTCACCCTCATAGACGCCCTGATACGCAAGGGCACCAAGGACATCAACCTTATTACCAGCGACACCTCATTCCCCGAAGTGGGCGTGGGCCGCATCATCTGCCAGTGCCGCGCGGCCACGCTGACCGCCTCGCATATAGGCACCAACCCCGTCAGCGGCCAGAAAATGAACTGCGGCGACCTTAAGGTGACGCTGGTGCCGCAGGGCACCTTCGCCGAGCGCATCCGCGCCAAGGGCGCGGGCCTGGGCGGCGTGCTGACCCCCACCGGCCGCGGCACCGCCGTGGAGGAGGGGAAACAGAAGCTGACCCTGGACGGCAAGGAATACCTGCTGGAGCTGCCGCTCGGCGCAGACGTGGCCTTCATCAAGGCCGAGGTGGCCGACACCTACGGCAACGCCTTCCTGCCCGGCGCCACCAAGAACATGGCCGTGGTGATGGCCATGGCCGCCGACCACGTGATCCTGGAGGCCGAGAAGATAGTGCAGCCCGGAGAGCTGGACCCGGAGCGCGTCACCATCCCCGGCATCTTCGTCTCTACGCTGGTCAAAGCCACCCTGCCGTCAGCCAACCTGCAGCTCAAAGCCTAAAGGAGAATTTAAATGGACCCCAAAGAACTTAAACGCGTCAGGCTGGTCAAGCGCATAGCGCAGGAATTCCCCGACGGGGCGCTGGTCAACCTGGGCATCGGCATGCCCACCATGGTGGCCAACTATATACCCGAGGGCCGCACCATACTGCTGCATTCCGAGAACGGCTTCACCGGCCTCGGCCCGGCCGCGCCGAAGGGCCAGGAAAACCCTAGCATAGTCAACGCCGGCGGCCAGCCCGTCACCATAGTGCCCGGCGGCGCCTTCTTCGATTCCGCCATGAGCTTCGCCATCATCCGCGGCGGCCACGTGGACTACACCGTGCTCGGCGCGCTCGAGGTGGACATGGAAGGCAACCTCGCCAACTACATGATACCCGGCAAGATGGTGCCCGGCATGGGCGGCGCCATGGACCTGGTGGCCGGCGCCAGGAACGTCATCATAGCCATGGAGCACGTCAACAAGAACGGCGCCCCCAAGATCCTCAGGAAATGCACGCTGCCGCTGACGGCCGTCGGCGAGGTGGACCTGATAGTCACCGACATGGCCTTCATCCGCGTCACCAAGAAAGGCCTGGTGCTGGAAGAGATAGCCGAGGACACCACGGTGGAAGAAGTCATCAAGGCCACCGAGGCCCCGCTGCATATAGCCGGCAAGCTCGGCAAGTTCTAAGGACAATATGGCGAAAATGGTAATCACTTGCGCCCTGACCGGCGCGGAGACCACTAAGAAGCAGTGCCCGGCCCTGCCGGTGACCCCCGAGGAGCTCGCGGCCAGCGCCGAGGAATGCTGCAAGGCCGGCGCGGCCATAGTGCACCTGCACGCCCGCGGCGACGACGGCGGCCCCACGGCCGACGTTAAGGTCTTCAAGAAGGCCATAGAGCTCATCCGCAAGCGCACCGACGTGGTGGTGGAGATCACCACCGGCGGCGCGGTGGGCATGACGCCCGAGGAGCGCATAGCGCCCGTCGCGCTGGAGCCCGACATGGCCTCGCTCGATTGCGGCACCGTGAACTTCGGCAACGACTATATCGTCAACACCCTGCCCATCATGCGGCAGTTCGCTTCGGAGATGAACAAGCACAAAGTCCACCCGACGCTGGAATGCTTCGACGTGAGCCACGTGCAGTCGTCCCACATCCTCATCAAGGAAGGCCTCATCAAGCCGCCCTACCATTACGGCTTCGTGATGCAGGTACCGGCCGCGCTGTCGCTGACCCCGAAGACCCTGGGCTACATGATGGACCAGATGCCCGCGGACAGCCACTTTACCGTGATGGGCATAGGCCGCGCGCATATCCCGGGCATCTGCCTGGCCATAGCCGCCGGCGGCTACATCCGCGTGGGCTTCGAGGACAACATCTATTACGCCAAGGGGCGGCTGGCCGCCTCCAACGCCGAGTTCGTGGAGCGGGCAGCTAGGATGTCGAAAGAAGCGCAGCTCGAGATCGCCACGCCCGGCGACGTACGCAAGCTTTTCGGCCTGCGCGGAGCTTAATTCAACAGGAGACTTACATGAAAATACTCAAGAACGGAAATCCCTTCGGCGCGCACCGGGTCATCGAACCCAAAGGCGTACTGCCCCAGCCGGCGCTCAAGGTCTCCAACGACATGGACGCCATCTACGACAACGAGATCCTGGTGGACGTGGAGACGCTCAATATAGACTCGGCCTCTTTCACGCAGCTCAAAGACGCGGCCGGCGGCGACGAGACCAAGGTGAAGGAAGCCATCCTCAAGATCGTAGGCGAGCGCGGCAAGATGCAGAACCCCGTGACCGGCTCCGGCGGCATGTTCATCGGCCGCGTGGCGAAGATCGGCCCGGCTCTCGCCGGCAAGATCGACCTCAAAGAGGGGGACAAGATCGCGAGCCTCGTGTCGCTGTCGCTGACCCCGCTCAAGATCGAGAAGATCAAGGGCATCAAGAAAGGCACCGAGCAGGTGAACGTGACGGCCAAGGCCATCCTCTTCGAGAGCGGCATCTACGCGAAGCTCCCCAAGGACCTGCCCGAGACCCTGGCCCTGGCCATCCTCGACGTGGCCGGCGCCCCGGCCCAGACCGCGAAGCTGGTGAAGCCCGGCAATACCGTGGTCATCATCGGCGGCGGCGGCAAGAGCGGCATCCTGTGCGCCTACGAGGCCCAGCGCCGCGCCGGCGTGACCGGCAAGATCATCGGCATAGAATACTCCGCCGAGGGCGTGAAGAAGATGAAGCAGTACGGCTTCTTCCACGAGGCCATACCGGCCAACGCCACAGACGCCGTGGGCTGCTACGAAAAGATAGCCGCGCTGACCGGGGGCAAGCTCGCCGACGTGGTCATCAACTGCGTCAACGTGCAGAACACCGAGATGGCTTCCATCCTGATGTGCAAGGACGACGGCACCGTTTACTTCTTCAGCATGGCCACCTCGTTCACCAAGTCGGCGCTGGGCGCCGAGGGCGTGGGCAAGGACGTCAACATGATCATCGGCAACGGCTACACCAAGGGCCACGCCGACGTAACGATACAGATTCTGCGGGACAGCCCCGTGATACGCAAAGCCTACGAGAAACTCTACGCCTGACAGCCGGAGGAAAAACAACATGCGCGATTATCCCAAGGTGCACTACAACAAGATACCGATGTGGAAGAACGTATCGGCCGACAACTGGAACGACTACCGCTGGCAGCTGAAGAACGTCATCAAGGACATCCCGACGCTGGAGAAGGTGGCCGTGCTCACGCCGCAGGAGAAGAAGGACCTGCAGGCCTGCCTGAAGAAGTTCACCATGGCCATCACGCCCTACTACGCCGCGCTGATGGACAAGAAGAACAAGGGCTGCCCGGTGCGCCTGCAGGCCATTCCCCGCGGCCTGGAGCTCACCACCGACGACTCGGACCTCTCCGACCCGCTGCACGAGGACGTGGACTCCCCGGTGCCGGGCCTGACGCACCGCTACCCGGACCGCGTGCTGCTGCTGGTCACCAATATCTGCTCGATGAACTGCCGCCACTGCACCCGGCGCCGCCTGGTGGGCTTCGAGGACGTGCACATGTCCTCGGCCAACATCGATAAGGCCATCGAGTACATCCGCAAGACCCCCGAAGTGCGCGACGTGCTGATCTCCGGCGGCGACCCGCTGGTGCTGACCGACGAGATGCTGGAAGGCATCATTAAGAAGATCCGCGCCATCGACCACGTGGAGATCATCCGCCTGGGCACCCGCACCCCCGTAGTGATGCCCATGCGCATCACCGACAATCTGGTGGCCATGCTCAAGAAGTACCACCCGATCTACGTCAACACGCATTTCAACCACCCGAAGGAGCTGACCGCGGAAGCGCGCGAGGCGTGCCGCAAGCTCGCCGACGCGGGCATCCCGCTCGGCAACCAGAGCGTGCTGCTCAAGGGCGTCAACGACTGCCCGCAGACCATGAAGAAGCTCGTCCACGAGCTGCTGATGGCGCGCGTGAAGCCGTACTACATCTACCAGTGCGACCTGTCCGTAGGCATCAGCCACTTCCGCACCTCGGTGTCCAAGGGCATCGAGATAGTGGAGAACCTGCGCGGCCACACCTCCGGCATGGCGGTGCCTACCTTCGTGGTAGACGCCCCCGGCGGCGGCGGCAAGACGCCGGTGATGCCCAACTACCTGATCTCCATGAATGACAAGCGCGTGGTGCTGCGCAACTACGAGGGCGTGGTGACGACTTACACCGAGCCGTCGGGCTACGTGTCCAACCACGACAACTGCCAGTTCTGCGGCGACGACCAGTACAAGCCGATAGACGGCGTGGCGAAGCTCTTGAACGGCGGCAAGCTGACCCTGGAGCCGGCCAACCTGATGCGCACGCGCAGGCACAGGAAGTAAGCGGCCGACGATGGACTTCATCAAGGGCCTCAGGGACAGGACCGTCTTCATAGTCGGTTCAAAAAAGAACGCCGGCAAGACGACGTTCATGAACTACGCCCTGAACCGCCTGCGCGGCAGCGCCCCGCTGGGCGCGCTCAGCGTGGGGGTGGACGGCGAGGCCCAGGACCTGGTGTTTGGCAGCCCGAAGCCGCAGGTGCGCGCCGAGAAGGGCGACCTGTTGCTCTGCGCCGAGACGGCGCTCGCGGGCGCGGACCTGCATTGCGAGATCCTCAACGTCTACCCGTTCACCACTGCGCTGGGCCGGCCGGTACTGGTGCGCGCGCTGCGCCCCGGCAGAGCGGAGATCTCCGGCCCGGAGAACAACGAGCAGCTGGGGGAGATACTCGCCGACATGCGCCGGCACGGGGCCGCCACCGTCTTCATCGACGGCGCGGTGGACCGGATCACGCAGGCCGCGGCGGTGGGCAAGGCCGCTTTCGTCTACGTCGCCCGCGTGGAGCCGGACAACCTGGACTCCTCCGCGGCCGCGCTCAAGCTGCTCTGGGCCGCGACCGCCGTGCCGCTGTGCCGGGCGGGGGAAAAGCTGCCCGAGCCGGTCATCATAATAGACGGCGCGCTGACGCCGGGGCGGATCCCGGGCAAGGAAGTAAAGCGCGGCACACTGGTCATAGAGGATTTCACCAAGGTTTTCCTGGGCTGGCAGCAGTGGGTTGAACTCAGCAACCGCTTCGAACTGCGCTTCGGGGCCAAGCCGGACCTGGCGGCCATCGTCGTAAACCTGGCCAATGTCAGCCGCGCCGATTTCGAGAAGAAGCTTGCCAGCCCGGCGCTGGCCGACAGGATAACCTACAACCCGTACCAAGTGACCCGCTAATGGAAAAATTCAGGGCATTCGCCGAATTCGAAACCTTTTACGCGCTCTTCAAGCCGCTGACCCCCTACGGCCGCATGGCCAGGGAAGCGCGCCGCTTCTACACCTCCGCGGCTGAACTGAAAGCGGAGTACGATCTGGCCGACGCCGCCGGCGCTTTCCTGGGCGACAGCCGCCACAAGGCCGACAAACTGCGCTTCCACCTGCGCAACCTGCCGGCCGCCGAACTTACCCCCGAAGCGCTGGGCAGCGCGGCCGGGCTTTTCCTGGCCCGGAAGTTCCTGCTAAATACGTCGGAGATCTTCAAGCTGCTGCCGGCCGCCCTGCGCTCCAAATTCGGCGCCAGGTGGGAATCTGCCGCGCTGCTCGCGCTGCTGAACAAGGGGGGAGCCGGCGAGGCCTTCCATCTCTCCGGCGCCTACTCCGAGGAGCTGGCCGCCGAGCGCGCGGCCATAGCCGTCTGCGACAAAGCCCTGAAAGGGCTGCGCGAGAAGCGGCTGAAGGCCCTGCGCGAGCGCTGGGGCCTGGATTTCAGCGAGCGGGACTTCCTGGTGGTGGATGAGAAGACCGCGGCAAAGCTCAGCGGCGCCCAGGACCTCTTCGCGGAGCCTTTCGACGGCTCGCATGTCACGGTGAAGCCGGTCTACGGCCAGGACTACATGGAAGTCTCGGCCGAGCGCGACCGCCGGCGCGGCCGTGAGGCAGAGCTGGAGGCCGCGGCCATAAAGAAGCTGGCCGGGGCGGTACTCGCCGAGAAAAAGAATTTCGAGGCCTACGCGGCCGCGCTGCAGAAGTTAGACATCGCGGCCGAGCGCGCCAGGCTGGCCGCCGAGCTGAAGCTGGTGCGCCCGGCGCTCAAGAAGTGCCCTGCGCCTATCAAGCTGGAGAAAGCCCGCTTCCTGCCGCTGGAGGAGCGCCTGCGCGCCGCCGGGCTGAAGTACACGCCGCTGACCGCCGCCTTCAGCCGCCGCGTGAACGTGATCTACGGCTCCAACATGGGCGGCAAGACCGTCGCGCTCAAGACCCTGGCCTTCGCGCAGCTGCTGGCGCAGAGCGGCTTTTTCGTGCCCGCGTCAGCTTTCGAGACCTGCGTCTTCGCCGGGGCGGCCTTCATAGGCGGCGCCGAGATGGAGACGGCGGGGGGCCTGAGCAGCTTCGGCCTGGAGATGAACGATTTTGTGACCGCCCACGCGCGGCTGAAGGACGGCAGCCTACTGCTGCTGATGGACGAGTTCGCCCGCACCACCAACTCCGAGGAGGCCGCCGCGCTGCTGGGGGCTATCCTCGAGGACCTGGGCGGCAACCCTTCCGCCGCCGCCTTCCTGGCCACCCATTTTTCCGGCCTGAAAACGGGCAAGACCGCGGCCGCCTTCAAGATGCGCGGCTTCGACACCGCGGCCTTCAACGATTATTTCTCGGGCCGGGGCGCCTGCGGCCTCGACGAGAAGCTGAAGATGATAAACAAGTTCATGCGCTACGAGCTGCTGGAAGGCGCCGAGGGCGAAGAGGCCCGCGACGCCATAAAGATAGCGGGCATCCTGGGCGTGGCCAAGGGCATCGTCCGGCGGGCGAGAGAATTCATGGAGGAGACTAAATGACACCGGTGAAAAGCAAACTGGGCCTTTCCAGGCCGAAGATAGAAGAGGCGCGGGAACTGGCCGCCGAGATAACGGCCCCCGTCCAGCAATTCATAGACGCCCACACTACCGTCACGGTAGAGCGCGCCACGCTGCGCCTCTTGGGCGCGGACGGCGCCAACGCCGACGGCGTGCCGGTGCCGAACCTCGTGGCCGCCCAGTGCGGCGACAAGCTGGCGGGCGGCGCGGCCTCCTTCTACCTCAACGCCCTGGTAAAGCTGGATAAAACGCCGGCCGCGCTGAACAAGGAGATAGAGAAGGGCCTGAACATCTGCGAGATACCCTTCACCGACCAAAAGCGCGTGCAGAAGAAGGCCGACGAGCTGGTCAAAGGCCTCGACGCCCGCATAGCCGGCAACGTGGCCCACCGCAACGCCAAACTGAAACAGTACAAGGACAAGTTCAAGTCCCCGCAGATCTACGTCATCGTGGCCACCGGCAACATCTACGAGGACGTGAAGCAGGCCCAGGCGGCCGCGCTGCGGGGGGCCGACATCATAGCCGTCATCCGCACCACCGGGCAGAGCCTGCTGGACTACGTGCCTTACGGCGCCACCACCGAGGGCTTCGGCGGCACTTACGCCACGCAGGAGAATTTCCGCATCATGCGCGCCGCGCTAGACGAGGTGGTGGAGAAAGAGGGCCGCTACATAAAGCTGGTCAACTACTGCTCCGGCCTCTGCATGCCGGAGATAGCGGCGATGGGCGCCCTGGAGCGCCTGGACATGATGCTCAACGATTCCATGTACGGCATCCTGTTCCGCGACATCAACATGTACCGTACCTTCACCGACCAGTTCTTCAGCCGCATGATCAATACCGCGGCGGACATCATCATCAACACCGGCGAGGACAACTACCTCACCACGTCGGACGCCGTGGAGAAAGCGCACACCGTGCTGGCGAGCCAGTTCTTGAACGAGCGCTTCGCCGCCGGCGCCGGCATGCCGAACCGCCTGATGGGCCTCGGCCACGCCTTCGAGATGAACCCGGACCTGAAGAACGGTTTCCTCTACGAGTACGCCCAGGCGCTGATGGCGCGGGAGATCTTCCCCGAGCACCCGCTCAAGTACATGCCCCCGACCAAGTTCATGACGGGCGACATCTTCAAGGGCTACGCCATGAACACGCTGTTCAACTTCGTCAGCAAGGCCACCGGGCAGGGCATCCACCTGCTCGGGATGCTGACCGAGGCCATCCACACGCCCTACCTGCAGGACCGCGCCCTGGCCATAGACAACGCGCTCTACGTGCACAACACCATGGAGGGCTTCGCCGACGAGATCGAGTTCAAGAAGGGCGGCATCATCCAGAAGCGCGCCCAGCTGGTGCTCGACGAGACCATAGAGATGCTGGGCGAGGTGAAGAAGCACGGCCTGTTCACCGCTATCGAGACCGGCATGTTCGCCGAGATCAAGCGCCCGCGCGACGGCGGCAAGGGCTTCGACGGCGTCTATGAGAAAGCCCCGGGCTACTACAACCCGGCCGAGGCGTACCTCAAGAAAAAACTCAAGGTGGGGAAATAGGAGACCGCTATGTTCATTAAACCTTACGGCGACACTTCCGACGACGGCGCGGTACAGCTCTCCTTCACCCTCCCGGTCAAGAATTCCGGCAGGGCCAAGGAGGCCGCCAGGCTTTACGTGCAGAAGCTGGGCTTCAAAAAGGTGGACGTGGTCCACGCGGCCGCCCTGTCCGGGGACTTCACCTTCTTCGTGGCCTACGGCAAGACCGACATCAGCCTGGACTACGACAAGGTGGAATACGCCGAGGCCGTGGACAAGTACATGTCGATGGACGAGGTGAACGACTTCATCAAGACCCACTTCAAGCGCAAGCTGGTGATAGTGGGCGCCTGCACCGGCACCGACGCCCACACCGTGGGCATCGACGCCATCATGAACATGAAGGGCTATAACCACCACTTCGGCCTCGAGCGCTACCCCATGATAGAGGCCCTGAACATGGGTTCCCAGGTGCCGAACGAGAAGATTCTCGCCAAGGCCAAAGAGCTCAAGGCCGACGCCGTACTGGTGTCGCAGATAGTGACGCAGAAGGACGTGCATATCAAGAACCTCACCGAGCTCATAGAGCTGGCCGAAGCCGAGAAGATGCGCGGCAAAACGCTGCTGGTCATGGGCGGCCCGCGCGTCAACAACAAGCTGGCCAAAGAGCTGGGCTACGACGCCGGCTTCGGCTCGGGCACCTACGCCGAGCACGTGGCCACCTTCGTGGTCAAGAAACTTTACGAGCGCATGACGAGCAGGAAATAAGGAGACCATACCATGGCTGAACATCTCAAACTCGACAATTCCGAAAGGCTCTATAAGGAAGCGCAAGAGCTGATACCCGGCGGCATGATGGGCATACGGCGCCCGTACAACTTCGTCCCCGGCGAATACCCGATCTTCTTCGACTCCGCGAAGGGGGGAAAGGTGACCGACGCGGATGGCAACGAGTACATAGACATGCTCTGCGCCTACGGCCCCATCATCATAGGCCACCGCGAGCGCGAGATAGACGCCGCCGTTATCAAGCAGATAAAGGAAAAGGGCTTCTGCATGTCCATCGTGCAGGAAGTGCAGAACACGCTGGCGAAGAAGGTCATCTCGCTGGTGCCTTCCGCCGAGAAAGTGGTCTTCACCAAGACCGGCTCCGACTCCACCACGCTGGCCGGCCGCATAGCCCGCGCCTTCACCGGCAAAGCCAAGACCATACGCTGCGGCTACCACGGCTGGGCCGACTGGTGCGTGGAGAACAAGGGCGGCGTGCTGCCCAAGAGCTACGAGGACGTGCTGGAATTTGAATACAACGACCTGCAGGGACTCGAGGACCTCATGAAGGCCCACGGCGACACGGTCGCCTGCATCATCATGACTCCGCTCGGGCACCCGAACGCCCACGAGGTCGAGATGCCCAAGCCCGGCTTCCTCGAAGGCTGCAAGAAACTGGCCGAGCAGTACGGCGCCGTGCTCTGCTTCGACGAGATCCGCACCGGCTTCCGCGTGAGCCTGGGCGGCGCGCAGAAGCTCTTCGGCGTGACGCCGCACATGAGCGTGTTCGGCAAGGCCATGGCCAACGGCTACGAGATCAGCATGGTCGCCGGCCGGCGCGACATCATGGACGTCCTGATCAGCAAGGCCTTCGTCTCCTCCACCTACTTCAATAACACCCTGCCGATGGTGGCCTCGCTCAAGACCATAGAACTCCTCGAGCGCGACAATATGCTCGAAGTCATCGCCAAGCGCGGCCAGGCCTTCTGCAACAAGGTGCGCAAGCATGTTAAGGCCAGCGGCCTGGCCGTGAAGTTCACCGGCGAGCCCTGGATGCCCTATATCACCTTCGACAAGGACGAGACCGGCGCCTACAAGAAGAACCGCGTAAAGTTCTACACCGAACTGATACGCCGCAAAGTCTTCCTGCAGCCCTATCACCACGGCTACGTGGCCTACAGGCATTCCGCCAAGGACCTCAACTACGCCGCCGACATGATAGCCGAGTCGCTGGAAGAGGTAAAGAAGGGGCTCTAAGAGCCCCGCCGGCAAACAATGAAAGAGAGGATATCGAACGGCGCCCGCGGTGCCTGGGCCACGCTGGCCCTGGCCGCGCAGAAGTTCAACCGGATCGACGGCGGCCAGCGGGCCGCCGCTTTCTCCTACAGCGCCCTGTTCGCCCTGTTCCCGGCCATCATCCTCTTCGTCACCATAGCCTCTTTCTTCATGGACAAGGGAGAAGCCGCGGCGATGGTGATCAATTACGCCGAGGGCTTCGTCCCGGCCACGGCCGACGTGCGCGACTACGTCTTCGCGGCGGTGGCCCGCGTGATAGAGGCCCGCGGCCAGGCCGGCCTGGTGGCGCTGCTGATGCTGGTCTGGGTGTCCGCGCAGTTCTTCACGACGCTGATACAGGCCGCCAACCGCGCCTGGGACACCGGCGGCAGCCGCTGGTGGAAGATGCCGCTCAAAAGCCTGGCGTTGCTCGGCGTGGTGACGCTGTCGGTGGTGGGGGGCCTGGGCATACCCATGCTGGCCAAGCTGGCAGCCGGCGCGCTGCACTCCCGGTATATCCTGCCCGCAGCCCACAAGCTCGCGCTGTTCTTCGTGCCCTGGCTGGCCCTGTTCCTGAGCCTTACCTTCTTCTATAAGCTCGCGCCGCACCGCCGCACCAGGTACTCGGAAGTCTGGTTCTCGGCCCTGTGCGCCTCGCTGCTGCTGTACCTGGCGCAGAGCCTGTTCGTGCTGTACCTCACCCATTTCGCCGCGCTCAACGCAGTCTACGGGGCTTTCGGCGGCCTGATGGCCCTGCTGCTGTGGCTGTACGTCTCCGGCGCCATCTTCATCTTCTGCGCCTGCCTCAGCGCGGCCCAGGCCGCGGTAAAGAGGCCACGGCATGGCTAAGCCCGTAGTCGTACACATCATCACCCGCCTGGAGGCGGGGGGCTCCAGCCGAAACACCATAGATTCCTGCGCTGCGCAGGCGGCCGATCACGACGTGGTGCTCATAGCCGGGCCGCACCGGGACGCGGCGGCCCTGCTGAAGCTCACCCCGGCGGTGAATTACATCGAGATCAAAGACCTGCAGCGCGAGATTTCGCTCCTGCGTGACTTTTCGGCGCTGCTGGCCCTCCGGCGGGAACTCTCCCGGCTGGAGCCGGACATAATACACACTCACACCTCCAAGGCCGGGGCGCTCGGCCGGCTGGCGGCGGCCCTGGCCGGCTTCGGGAAGAAGCGCAGGGCCATAGTCATCCACACGCCGCACGGCCACCTGCTGTACGGCTATTACGGGCCGCTGCGGACCTTCCTGTTCAAAACCGTGGAGCGCCTGCTGGCTCTATTTACGGACTACTTCATAGCCCTCACTCCCGGCGAGCTGAGGGAAACTTCCGCGGCCGGCATCGGTGCCGCCCGCAAATGGCGCGTTGTCCACAGCGGCGTGGACCTCAGGCCGCCCGCCGTACCGGCGCATAAGCGGACGCTGGACCTCGCCGAGGATGTCCTGACCGTCGGCACGGTAGCAAGGCTGGAGCCGGTCAAAGGCGTGGAATACTTCATAAAGGCGGCCGCTATCCTGAAGGCCCGCAGGCCCGGGCTTAAACTGAAGTTCGTCATTATCGGCGGCGGCGCGCTTGAGGGCGGGTTGCGCGGCCTTACCGACGGCCTCGGTATAGCGGACACGGTGATCTTCACGGGGTTCCGCTCCGACGCCGCGGCCCTGATGGCCGCGCTGGATATCTACGTGCAGCCCTCGCTCAACGAGGCCATGGGCCGCGCGCCGCTCGAGGCCCAGGCGCTCGGCGTGCCGGCGGTGGTAAGCCGCGTATGCGGCCTGCCGGACGTAATAAAGGAAGGAGAGACCGGCTTCGCCGTGCCGCCGGCGGACCCTGAAGCCCTGGCAGGCGCCGTAGAGCGGCTGGTAATGGATAAGGCCCTGCGCGAGCGCATGGGCGACGCGGCCAAAGCCTGGGCCCTCTCTGCCGACGAGGCCGGCTTTGCGCGCTTCGGCGCGGAGAGCATGAACGCGGAACTCAAAGCCCTCTACGCCCAGGTGCTGACCGCGCGGGACAAACGGGGGGACTGACGGCCGTCAAGCCGCTGAAAAACCGGGTATCCTAGCCCGGTTTTTTTTGTTATACTTTTATTATAGGCTTCAGCACCACGCGCGACACCAGGCAGTTCGACAGAAGTCTCTCCCGCCGAGCAACGCCAGCCGCGCCGCAAGTAAAAACCGGAGGTTCTATGCCGAAGATGGAAGTTGACGTGGACAAGTGCAAGGGCTGTTACCTGTGCATACAGGTCTGCCCGAAGAAGTGCATCGAAAAATCCGACAAATTCTCCAAGTCCGGCTATTACCCGGCCCTGGACTCGAAAGAGGGCTGCTGCATCGCCTGCCAGAGCTGCGCGCGCATCTGCCCCGACCTCGCCATCAGGGTTTATAAATAAGGAGCTGATCATGGCCGAAAAGAAACTGATGAAAGGCAATGAAGCCCTCAGCGAAGGCGCTATTCGCGCCGGCTGCCGCTTCTTCGCCGGTTACCCCATTACCCCGCAGAACGAGGTCCCGGAATACATGTCCTGGCGCCTGCCGCAGGTAGGCGGCGCGTTCGTGCAGGCGGAGTCGGAAGTCTCCGCCATCAACATGGTCTACGGCGCGGGCGCCACCGGCGTGCGCTGCATGACCTCCTCGTCGAGCCCCGGCATCAGCCTCAAGCAGGAAGGCATCTCCTACGCGGCCGGCGCGGACCTGCCCATCTTCATCGGCAATATCATGCGCGGCGGCCCGGGCCTCGGCAACATCGCCGGCGCCCAGGGCGACTACTGGCAGGCCACCCGCGGCGGCGGCCACGGCGACTACCGCTGCTTCGTCATGGCGCCTAACTCCGTCACCGAACTGGCCAACTTCCCGCACAAGTGCTACGAGGTCTCTTTCAAGTACCGCCTCCCGTCCATGGTGCTGGCCGACGGCATCCTGGGCCAGATGATGGAGCCTGTCGAGTTCACGACCCCGGAAGTGGATCCCAAGACCCTCACCGAGCCCGCCTGGGCGCTGGGCATCAACAACGGCCGCGCCAAGCGCATCGTGAAATCCTACGACCTCAAAGAGGGCGGCGTGGAGATCATGGTCAACGAGCGCGTGCAGCGCTACAAGGCCATCGAGGCCGCAGAGACGATGTACGAGGAGAAGATGCTGGAGGACGCCGAGATCGCCATAGTGGCCTACGGCATCTCCGCGCGCGTCTCCGTGGCCGCCATGAAGCTGGCCCGCGAGCGCGGCCTCAAGGTCGGCCTGTTCCGCCCGATAACGCTGTGGCCCTTCCCCAAGGCCCGCATCGTCGAGCTCTCCAAGCGCATCAAGCATTTCATCGCCGTCGAGATGAGCCTCGGCCAGATGGTCGAGGACGTGCAGCTCGCCCTCAACGGGCGCAGCGAAGTCCACCTCTACGCCAAGCCCGGCGCCTCGGTCATCAACGCCGAGGACGTCTGCAATGTGATCGAAAAGATCGTAAAGAAGGGGGCGAAAGAATATGCAGCTGCTAAATAAACATCCCGAATCCCTGCTGGACGTGAAGATGCACTACTGCCCCGGCTGCGGGCACGGCATCATCCACCGCCTCGTCGCCGAAGTGATGGACGAGCTGAACATCCGCACCAAAACCATAGGCGTAGCGCCCGTGGGCTGCGCGGTCTTCGCCGACACCTACTTCAACTGCGACATGATCCAGGGCCCGCACGGCCGCGGCCCCGCCGAGGCCACCGGCATCAAGCGCGCGAAGCCCGACTCGATCGTGTTCTCCTACCAGGGCGACGGCGACCTGGCCTCGATCGGCATGGCCGAGATAGTGCACGCGGCCATCCGCTCCGAGAACATCACCGTGATCTTCGTGAACAACGCCATCTACGGCATGACCGGCGGCCAGATGGCCCCGACCACGCTGATGGGGCAGAAGGCCACCACCTGCGTGGACGGCCGCACCGCCAAGCAGGCCGGCTACCCGATCAAGATGAGCGAGATGCTCGCCACCGTCGACGGCGCGACCTACCTGGAGCGCACCACGGTCCACACCGCCCCCGGCGTGCTCAAGACCAAGAGCGCCATCAAGAAGGCCTTCCAGAACCAGATCGACTGCAAGGGCTTCTCCATGGTGGAGATCCTCAGCATGTGCCCGACCAACTGGGGCACCCGCCTGGACAACCCTTCCGAAGCCACCAAGTTCGTTGCGGAAGGCATGCTGCCCGTCTTCCCGCTGGGCGTGTACAAAGACCTGAAAAGGGACTAAGGAGATTATCATGTACCAAGGAATAAGGATTTCCGGATTCGGCGGCCAGGGCGTGATCTCCGCGGGCTACCTGCTCGCGCAGGCCGGCATGATGGAGGGCAGGGAAGTCAGCTTCTTCCCGGCCTACGGCGCCGAGATGCGCGGCGGCACCGCGAACTGCTCGGTGGTAGTGGCCTCCGAAGAGGTGACCACCCCGATAGTGCTGCAGCCCGACACGGTGATAGTGCTCAACGAGCCTTCGCTCGCGAAGTTCGAGCCGATGGTCAAGCCCGGCGGGCTGTTGATCATCAACACCTCGCTGGTCAACTCCAAGCCCACGCGCACCGACATCAAGATCCTCAACGTGCCCTGCAACGAGATAGCCAGCGAGCTGGGCAACGCGAAGGTGATGAACATGGTCGCCATGGGCGCCTTCGCCCAGGCCACCGGCGCCATCACCATAGACGGCATCGCCAAGGCCCTGCCCAAGGTCTACAAGAAGCTCAAACCCGAAGTCATCGAGCTCAACGTGAAGGCCCTCAAGCGCGGCGCGGAGTACAAAGTCAATTAAACTGGGACAAAGGAGAGGGGCCCGGTTCACAGGCCGGGCCCCTTTTTATTAGAACATGCACGGACACCAGGGCGACGACGATTCGCAGGACCCTAAAGAGCAGATAAATTACCGGGCGGCCTTCCGCCTGCTCTACGGGCTCGTCCTCGAGCGCAAGGCGCCGTTCGCCGTGGCGGCGCTCTACATGACCGCGGCCACGCTGCTGAGCCTGATGATCCCCGTCATCACCAAGTACGTGATAGACACGGCGCTGCCGGCTATGAACTCGCGCGCCCTGCTGGGCGCCGTCGGCGCCTACCTCGCCGTGACGCTGCTCTACCTCTGCGCCAACTACCTGCAGGTGGTCCAGCTCGCGCGCGCCGGCCAGGACACTATCGTCGAGCTGAAGCGCCGCCTGCTGCGGCACATGCTCTCGCAGGACCTGGAGTTCTACTCCTCCACGCCGGTCGGCCGCCTGACGGCGCGCGTGCAGTCCGACACCAGCACCCTTTACGCCCTTTTCACCAACACCGTCATCTCGATCTTGAACGACGTGCTGATGTTCGCCGTGGCCTTCGGCGTGATGTTCCATTTCAACCGCCAGCTGGCGCTGGCGCTGCTGCCGGTCTTCCCGGCGCTCGGCCTGGCCGGCTGGGCCTACGCGCGCGTCACCTCCCCGATGTTCGTAAAAGTGCGCAAGATAGCCGCCGAGGTGCCCGGCTTCCTGACCGAGCAGCTCAACGGCATCAGCGTGCTGCAGGCCTTCAGCCGCGAGGCCGACGCGTGCGCCAAGATGGAGGACCTCAACAAGCGCAAGTTCGGCGCCGAGATGCGCGTAGAGCTCTACAGCGCGGTCTTCTTCATGTCCATAGTGGCCCTGCAGCCGGTAGCCACGGCGGCGATCTTCGGCTACGGCGGCCGGCTCGTGCTCGACGGCAAGCTGACCGTCGGCGTGGTAGTGATGTTCCTGCTCTACCTGGGCTACCTGTTCGAGCCGATCTTCCGCCTCTCCGAGCACCTGAGCGTCATCCAGCGCTCCTTCTCGGCCGGGCACCGCATAGCCAAGATCCTCGCGCTGAAGCCGCAGCTTACCGAGCCGGAAGATCCGCATTACCTCGCGAGCGTACGCGAGGCCATTGAGTTCCGGAACGTCTGGATGCGCTACAAGGAGGACTCCAACTGGGTCCTGAAGGACATCTCCTTCCGCCTGCCGCGCGGGTCAAGCCTGGCCATCCTCGGCGAGACCGGGGGCGGCAAGACCACCGTTACGAGCCTCCTGTTCCGCTTCTACGACTACCAGAAGGGGCATATAGAGATAGACGGCACCGACCTGCGCCGGCTGAGCCTGGGCTCGCTGCGCGCAGCCATTGGCCTGGTGCAGCAGGACATCTACCTGTTCCCCGGCACCGTCATGCAGAACCTGAAGCTGATGGACGACTCCATCCCGGACAGCCGGGTGCACGACGCCATCCGCACGATGGGCCTGGACCAGTTCTTCAAGAAGCACCCGCTCGACAAGAAGGTACAGGAGAAGGGGGCGAACCTCTCTATCGGCGAAAAGCAGGTAATCTCGCTGGCGCGCGCGATGGTGCTGGACCAGGAAGTCCTGGTCCTCGACGAGGCCACCTCCAACATGGACCCGCACACCGAACGGGCCATCACCGGCGCCATCAAGACGCTCATCAAGCATAAGACGGTCATCGTCATCGCCCACCGCCTCTCTACGGTCAGGAGCGCCGACCGCATTATGATGATCTCCGGCGGCGAGGTCAGGGAGATCGGCAGCCACGACGAGCTGCTGGCGCAGGGCGGGCTCTATTCCAAGTACTATAAACTGCAGTTCGGGGAGGCCGCGTGATCTCCAGCCTCAAATGGCTCTACCCCTACTGGCGCCGGCATTCCGTCCGCATGCTCATCATCGTGGCCCTCGGCATGGCCAGCGCGGCGCTGCAGGCCTACAACCCGGTGCTCATCAAGAACATCGTCAACGGCCTGAGCTCCAGCCTGACGCCGGAGTACCTGCGCCACAATGTGCTGCTGATCCTCGCGGTCGGCGTCGGCATGTTCGTCACCAACACCATAGCCATGCGCAACCGCGCCATCATGAACATGACGCTGGAGTGGGAGATCCGCCGCGACGTCTTCAACCACGTCGTCGCCATGGACCGCAACTTCTTCCACAAGTTCACCACCGGCGACCTGGTCACGCGGATGGCCGACGACATCTCGGAGAAGATCTCCTGGTTCGCCTGCTCCGGAGTGTTCCGGTTCATCCAGGCCGGGTTCACGCTGGCGGCCTCCGTCGGCATGATGCTATATCTGAACCCCGTGTTCGCGCTGTGCGTGCTGCTGCCGCTGCCGCTCGTGCTGGTGCTCTCCATCAGGACCGGCAAGCTGCTGACCGGCAGGTACAAGGCCCTGCAGGAGTCCATCACGGAGCTGTTCGACTTCCTCGAGACCTGCTTCACCGGCGTCCGCGTCATCAAGGCTAACGCCAAGGAGGAGTCGCAGCTGGGCTTCTTCTCCGCCAGGACGGCCGCCCAGCGGGACGCTGAGATCGCCACGGCCAAACTGCAGGTCCTGTTCTCCTACTTCTGGCACGAGGCCGGCTTCCTCTCCACGGCCCTGCTGTTCGCGGCCGGCGGCCTGCTGGTCATAAACGGGCGCGCCACGCTGGGCGAGCTGATAGCCTTCCAGTTCTACGCCAACATGGTGGTGGGGCCGCTGATGGACATCAGCCAGTTCGTAGTGACCGGCAACCGCGCCGGGGTCTCCATCAAGCGCGTCGACGAGCTGCTGACAGCCCGCTCGTCGCTGAAGATGGGCCTGGGCGACAGGACCACGCCGGACCATATCACCGAGCTGGAGTTCCGCGGCGCCGGCCTGAAGAGCCCCAAGGGCGACGCGATGCTGGTGCATGGCATCACTTTCAAAGCGGCGCGCGGCCAGCGCGTGGCCGTGGTGGGCAAGATCGGCTCCGGCAAGTCCACGCTGCTGGCGCTGGCGTTGCGCCTCTCCGAGCACGACGCGGGCGAGATGTGCGTGAACGGGACCGACATCCGCGAATGGGACCTGCACCAGTTCCGCGAGCGGGTGGGCTATACTTCGCAGGAGGCGGCCATCTTCAGCGGCACGCTGCGCGAGAACATATTAATGGACCGCAAGTTCGGCGTCACGGAGGCCATGCTGGAGAAAGCGCTGGAGACGGCCCAGCTCGCAAAAGAACTGCACAAATTCCCGAAAGGACTGGATACCGTGGTGGGGACGCGCGGCTTCGCCCTGTCCGGCGGCCAGAAACAGCGCGTGGCCATAGCCCGCGCCCTGCTGACCGGCCCCGACGTGCTGCTGCTCGACGACGCCACCAGCGCCATGGACGCGCAGACCGAGCACCATTTCTGGCAGGCCTTCCGCCGGGAGCACCCGGACGCGCTGTGCCTGGCGGTCACGCACCGCGTCAACACCATAGAGACCTCGGACCTGATCCTGGTGCTGGACGAAGGGAAGCTGGCCGAGCAGGGCACCCACGCCCAGCTGCTGGCCAGGGGCGGTCTCTACAAGCAGATCTACGAGCGCACGAAGCTGCGCGAGGAACTAGGCGGCGGGGGGGGCGGAAATGCAGCCTGAAAAAACGGATTATCTTATCGTCGGGGCCGGCATCATCGGCCTGACGCTCGCGAAGCAGCTCATGGAGAAATACCCTGGCAGGCGCGTGCTGCTGCTGGAGAAAGAGGCCGACGTGGCCCGCCACAGCAGCGGCCGCAACAGCGGCGTGCTGCACGCCGGGTTTTACTATACCGCCAATTCCCTGAAGGCCCGCTTTACCCGCGACGGCAACGCCGCGATGAAGGCTTACTGCCGCGAGAACGGCTTGCCGCTCAACGAATGCGGCAAGGTGGTGGTGGCCGCCGACGAGAGCGAGCTGCCGGCCCTCTACGAACTGGAGCGCCGCGGCAAGGCCAACGGCGTGGACGTGAAGCTTATAGACGAAGCCGCGCTGGCCGCCATCGAGCCCAACGCCAAAACTTTCCGCCACGCCCTCCATTCCCCGACGACGGCCACCGTCGACCCGGAACAAGTCTGCGCCTCGCTCAAGGCCAACCTGCTGAAGGCCGGCGCGGAGTTTTTATTTTCCGAAGGCTACGCCCGCCGTGGAACGCGCCTGGGGGAGCTGAACACCGTGCTCACTACCAAGGGCCGCATCATCGAGGCCGGGCGCATTCTAAACGCCGCCGGCCTATACGCCGACAAGATAGCCCGTGACTTCGGCTTTTCCAAAAACTACACCATCATCCCTTTCAAAGGCATCTACCTGAAGTATTCGGGCGCCGGCATGCCGGTAAAGACCAATGTCTACCCGGTCCCTAACCTCAAGAACCCTTTCCTCGGCGTGCATTACACCGTGACGGCCGACCGCCACGTGAAGATCGGCCCGACGGCGATCCCCGCTTTCTGGCGCGAGAATTACGAAGGCCTGAAGAACTTCAGCGCCGCCGAGCTCTTCGAGGTGCTCTCGCGCGAGGCGCAGCTATTCCTGCTCAACTCCTTCGGCTTCCGCAGCCTCGCCTTCGAGGAGATGCACAAGTACTACAAGCCTTTCTTCGTAGGTCTTGGCCGCCGCCTGGTCAAAGATATGGACGCGGCCGGCTTCACCGACTGGACCCGCCCCGGCATCCGCGCACAGCTACTCAACACTACCACGCTGGAGCTGGTGCAGGACTTCGTCATCGAGGGCGACGCGCAGAGCACCCACATCCTCAACGCCGTCAGCCCCGCCTTCACCGGCAGCTTCCCCTTCACCAAGTGGATCCTCGACGAGTACCTATCTTAAGTACTACAAAGCAAAATATCACGCATTTGGCGGCCTACCGTGGGGACGGGCCCGTCAAAACCCGGGCTCTCGCACACAGTGCTCGGCCCTCGCCACTCAGCCCTCGCGCTTACGCAAGCTCGGGCTTCCGTGACGGTTTTGCCGGACCCATCCCCACGGTCTCCGCCAACTTCTCTTCTGATATGGCAACGTCGCTTCTAGTGACGGAGGCTGGCGAGGGGATGCCTTCTGTCTCTTCGCGGCAATGTTGTATCAGTGGAGAAACCGGCGGAGACCGCAGGGGTAGGACAAGCAAAACCGTCGCGAGCCCGACGCTTGCGTAGCGCGGAGGGCGAGTGCCGAGTGAGCGCACGGTGTGCGCGAACGCGTTTTGCGGTCCTGCCACTGCGGTAGGCCGCAAAAAACGAACAGGTTACAGGAAGGCGGTCAGGGACCAGTCGTAGAGGTAGAGGAGGGGGAAGAAGGCGAGGGTGGAGAGGAGGATGCTCTGGCCGACGAGGTCCTCGTCGAAATCGAATTCCTTGCCGACGATGTAGTTCATCACCGCGACCGGCATGGCCAGCTGCAGGTAGGTCACCTTGGACACGAACCCGGTATAGCCGAAGGCCTTGGCCGCCAGCAGCGAGAACAGCGGCAGCAGGAGCAGCTTGAACCCGCTCACCAGCGCGATGCGCCGCAGGTTATGCGCGGCCTTCTTGCCGTACAGCCCCACGCCCAGCGTGAACAGCGACAGCGGCAGCGTGGTTTTGCCGATATCAGAAAGCACCCGGTTAAGCAGCTCCGGCAGCCGCAGCCCCGAGACCGACAGCAGCAGCCCCGCCACCGAGGCCCACAACACCACATTGCCGCCTATCAGCCGCGCGAAGCGCGCCGGCGGGCAGTCCCGTTCGCAGACGGAAGTCATCAGCAGGAAACCGAAAGTGAAGATGAAGATGTTCTGCACCGACGAGGCCAGGGCCGCGTAGCCGAGGGCCTCTTCGCCCAGCCGCATGGCCGTCACCGGGAAGCCCAGGTAGATGGTGTTGCCGAGAGCGGAGACGATGATCAGCAGCCGCGCCAGGCGCCAGTCTATCCTGCCCGCCTTCCAGAGCCCCCAGGCGGCCAGCATCACGCCGGCCAGCGGCAGCGTATTGGCCGCCAGGAAGCGCCAGCCCAGCCCCGCCAGCGGCGTCTCGGCGATGCGCAGGATTATCAGCGCGGGCAGGGCCAGGTAATAGAGGTACTGGTTAAAAGCCTTCTCCGCGCCTTCCTGCACCACGCCGAAGCGGCGGAACAGCCAGCCGGCGGCGAGTACCAGGGCGAGGTTGGCGATAATGACGGTCATTTAAGGAAAAGCAGCACCATCACCTGCGCCGAGATCACGCGCAGGATCATCACCAGCGGGTAGACCGTGGCGTAGGACATGGCGGATTGGTTCGACGGGCTCATGGCATTGGAAAAAGCGAGTGCGGGGGGATCGGTCATGGAGCCGGCCAGCGCGCCGCACAGCGACATGTAGTTCAGCTTAAGCTTCGCCTTTGCGAAGACGCCGAGGATGAGGATCGGGACCACCGTTATCAGGAAGGACAACAGCACTATCTGCGCGCCGCTGCCGTTGAGCAGCGTCTCAAAGAAGCGTCCGCCCGCCTTCAGCCCGACGCAGGCCAGGAACAGCGTGATCCCCAGCTCCCGCAGCATCAGGTTGCCGGCCGGGGGGAGATACCAGTTCAGCGGCCCGATATGCTGGATATAGCTCAGCACTATGGCCATGATCAGCGGCCCGCCGGCGAGGCCCAGCTTGACCGGGGCCGACAGGCCGGGCAGCGCAAGGGGGATGGAGCCCAGCAGCACGCCCGCCGCGATGCCGATGAAGGCGGGTATGAGCTGCGGGTGGTTGAGGTCCTTGGGGGAGTTGCCAAGCAGCGCGGCCGCCTTCGCCACGGCGTCGGCCTCGCCGACTATCACCAGGTTGTCGGCGAACTGCAGGGTATAGGAATCGGAGACCAGGAATTCCACGTCGGCGCGGGCCACGCGGGTGGCGACCACGTCGTATTTGGATTCCAGGCCTATCTCGTCTAGCGTGCGGCCGATGACTTCCTTGTGCGTGACGATGACGCGGGAGTGCAGGATGCGGCTGGGCAGCTTCTTCAGGTCGGTCTCGCTCCTGGAGCCTACGACCAGCGTGAATTTCTTAAGGTTCTCTTCCTGGCCCACGGCCAGCAGGCAGTCGCCGCCGTGTATAACAGTATCGTCGTGGGCCACGCCCAGCTGGCCGGCGTGGTAGACGCGGGACACCACCACGCCCAGCTCGGCGATGGCCGGAATCTCGCGGATCCTGAGCCCCTCGAGGTTCTTGTTCTCCACCGTAATGCTGGCGTGGGTCAGCTGGGAAGCGGCCTTGTCGGCGTGCACGTCGAGCAGGTCCCGCTCGGCCTCGGCCCGGAACAGGCGGCGTATCAGCACCATCGTCAGGATAATGCCCAGGATAGCGCCGGGATAGGCCAGGGCGTAGCCCACCGAGGCCGCGTCGGCGGCTTCGGCGCCGGCAGCCGCGAGCGACTGCTGGGCCGCCGCGAGGGAGGGAGTGTTGGTGACCGCGCCGGCGTACATGCCCACGGCGGTGGAGATATCGAAGCCGGCCAGCCGGGCCACGGCCAGGGTCATGGCCACGCCGCCCAGCACCACTCCGGCCGCCAGGAGGTTGAGGCGCAGGCCCTGCTTCTTGAAGGAGGAGAAAAAGCCCGGCCCCACCTGCGTGCCGATGGAGTAGACGAAGAGGATCAGCCCGAAGTCCCGCAGGAACTCCAGCGTCTCGTGATTGATGGCCACCCCGACGTGGCCGGCGAGGATGCCGGAGAAAAGCACGCCGGCTATGCCGAGGTTGATGCCGGCTATCCTGAGATTGCCGATAGCCAGGCCGCCGGCCGCCACCAGCATGATGACGAACACCGACCAGGCCACGGATTGGGGAGAGAAAAGCAGGGCGAGCAGGTCCATACGGTAATTTTATCAAATCGGGGCCGAGGCCGCCGGGGTCCGGTTTCCTAAAACAGCGAGAATTTCATATTATTAAGATAGTTCAGCAGCCTGGAGACCCTACATGATACCCAAAGCAGAAAGCCGCAGCCCCTGGGCCTACGTGCCCACCACCTATTTCGCCGAAGGCCTGCCGTACATGATAGTCAACTCGCTGGCCGTCATCATCTACAAGAAGATGGGCGTGTCCAACACCCTCATCGCCTTCTGGACCAGCTGGCTGTACCTGCCGTGGGTCATAAAGATGCTCTGGGGCCCGCTGATAGACATGTACGCCACCAAGCGCAGCTGGATAGCCTGGACGCAGGCGCTGATGGCCGTGGCGATAGCCACCGCGGCCCTCTCGCTCAAGACCCCGCATTTCCTGTACGTCTCCATGGTCTGCTTCATGGGCGTGGCCTTCCTGTCGGCCACGCACGACATCGCCGTGGACGGCTTCTACATGCTGTCGATGGACGACAAGCGTCAGGCCTTCTTCGTCGGCATCCGCGCCTTCTGCTACCGGCTGGCCATGCTGTTCAGCTCGGGCGTACTGGTGATGCTGGCGGGCCGCATAGAGACTAACACCGGGAACATCCAGAACAGCTGGACCACCGTGCTGATGCTCGCCGCGGCCATCATGGGCCTGCTGTTCGTCTACCACAGGGTCTTCCTGCCCTATCCCGCCGTGGACAAGCCCGACCAGGCCAAGGCCGGCCAGCTGGCCGAGTTCGGCGAGATCTTCGCCGCGTATTTCAAGCTGGAGAACGTGGGCATAGGCCTCGCCTTCATCCTGACCTACCGCTTCGGCGAGGCCATGCTGCTCAAACTGGCGGCCCCGTTCCTGCTGGACACCGCGGAGGCCGGCGGCATGGCGCTGACCACCTCCCAGGTGGGCGTGGCCTACGGCACCATAGGCCTGGGCTGCCTGATAATAGGCGGCCTGCTTGGCGGCTGGATCATCTCCAGATTCGGCCTGCGGCGCACCATCTGGCCCCTGGCCTTCATGCTCAACGCCCCGGACCTGGTCTACGTCTACATGTCCTATCACCAGGGCCTGCCGACGGACTTCATCTACACCCTGGTCGCGGTGGAGCAGTTCGGCTACGGCCTGGGGACCACGGCCTTCATGTTCTACATGATACAGCTGACCGGAGAGAAGTACAAGACCGCGCACTTCGCCATCTCCACTGGCATCATGGCACTGGGCATGATGGTGCCCGGCTTCGTCAGCGGCAAGCTGCAGGCCATGCTGGGCTATCCGCAGTTCTTCATAGCGGTATGCGTAGCCACCGTCCCGGGCATGCTGCTGATACCCTTCCTGAAGATAAAGGACGCGCAGAAGGCGGCCTGAGCCCTTCGGGGGCATAAAAAAACAGCCCGCGGCGTCGCGGGCTGTTTAATTTACTGACTAAAGGCTATTCAACCTTGATGCACTGCACGGGGCAGTTGGCCGCCGCGGCCTTGCAGGCGTCTTCCTTGCCGGCGGGCACGGGGCCCTTCACGATGGCCTTCTCGCCGCTCATCTCGAAGACTTCGGGGCAGTCGTTGGCGCAAAGTCCGCAGCCGATGCAGGAAGGGGCGTCTATGGTAGCTTTCATGTTATACCTCCGTTATTTTGCCGAAAATCCGATCGCTTAAATTATACAAAAAGCCGTACGGGTTTTGCCCTACTCGCTGATGCGCTTCTCGGTGGCCTTGTCGAACACGTGCATGTTCTTGTAGTTGAAGCACAGCGACACCGCGGCGCCGGGGCTGCGGTCGAAGAAGGCCTCCACCGTGGCCAGCAGGCGGGTATTGCCAGCCTTGATGTAGAGGTTCTCGCGGTGCCCGAGCAGCTCGCAGACCTCCAGCACGCCCTCCACCTTGTCCGAGCATTTCTCTCCGGTGCGGCCTACCAGCACGTCGTCGGGGCGCACGCCCACGGTAACCTCGCGGCCGTCGTGCTTTTTGGCGTCGTGCAGCAGGTAGGGGGGGATGGAGATCCTTATGTCCCCGTTGGAGAAGAAGAGGTCCTCGCCCTGCAGGGAGAGCTTGCCCGACAGCAGGTTCATGGTGGGGCTGCCTATGAAGCCCGCCACAAAGAGGTTGGCCGGCTTGCGGTACACCTCGATGGGCGAGCCCACCTGCTGGACTATGCCCTTGTTCATGATGACGATGCGGCCGGCCAACGTCATGGCCTCCACCTGGTCGTGCGTGACGTAGATGATGGTGGCGTTGAGGCGCTGGTAGAGCTTGGCTATCTCCACGCGCATCTCCTCGCGGAGCTTCGCGTCGAGGTTCGAGAGCGGCTCGTCGAACAAAAACACCTTGGGCTTGCGCACGATGGCGCGGCCGATGGCCACGCGCTGGCGCTGGCCGCCGGAGAGCTGCTTGGGCATGCGCTGCAGGAAGGGCTGGAGCTGGAGGATACTGGCGGCCTCGCCCACGCGGGCGTCGATCTCGGCCTTGTCGGTCTTGCGCAGGCGCAGCGCGAAGCTCATGTTCTGCTCCACCGTCATGTGGGGGTAGAGCGCATAGTCCTGGAAGACCATGGCGATCTGGCGCTTGGAGGGGTGCAGCTCGTTGACGCGCAGGCCGTCTATCAGGATCTCGCCGCCGGTGATCTCCTCGAGGCCCGCGAGCATGCGCAGCAGGGTGGTCTTGCCGCAGCCCGAAGGCCCGACGATGACCACGAACTCGTGGTCCTTGATGTCCACGTCTACGCCGTTGAGGACCAGGTTGTCCTTGAATTTCTTCACGATGCCGTTAAATTGGACAGAAGCCATAGGTTATCCTTTCACGCTGCCGAGGGTAAGGCCGGAGATCAGCCACTTGGAGGAATACAGGAACACGCACAGGACCGGGATGGTGACCAGCATGGAGCCGGCCGCGAACATGCCCCACTGGGTAATATACTGGCCCTGCAGCTCGAAGAGGCCGAGCGTCCAGGTGTACTGCTGGGAGCTGAACAGCACCACGCGGGCCACCAGGTACTCGTTCCAGGCCGTGGTGAAATTGAACAGGAAGGCGATGCTCAGCGCCGGGGTGGACAGCGGCAGGATGATGCGCCAGAAGGCGCCCACCTGGCTGGTGCCGTCCACCAGCGCCGCCTCTTCGAGGGAGCGGGGGATGGTGTCGTAATAGCCTTTCAGGATCCAGATGCTGAACGGCAGCGAGCTCACCGAGTAGGCGATGATCATGCCCAGGTAGGTGTTCATCAGCTTGAGTTTCATGATCATCAGGAAGAGCGGCAGGATGAGCATGCCGGCGGGGATCATCTGGCTGGATAGCAGCAGGATGAGCCCGGCCTTCTTGCCGGGGAACTGGAAGCGGGAGAAGGCGTAGGCCGCAGTGGACGCGAGCGACACGCCGATGAACGAAGTGGCCAGCGTGATCAGCAGCGAGTTCCACAGCCAGCGCAGGAACATGGTGTCCCTGAGCAGGCTCGCGTAGGCGACGAAGGTGGCCCCGTCGGGGATCAGGGAGAGGTCGGTGGAGAACAGCTTGTCCCCGGGGCGCAGCGAGACCGAGAAGATGCGCAGCAGCGGGTAGACGAAGAGCGCCGCCGTCGAGATGATGATCACGTGTATCGCCAGGTACTTGAAGAACTTCGCGCGCTGGATCGGGTCGCGCAGCACAGCGGAGGCGTCTTCGGCCGTGGCCGAGAACCAGCGCGTTATCTTTCTGAGCATCAGCGCTCCTCCTTGGCCGCGTCGAAACCGTGCAGGTAGGTGACCGAGATGAAGAACAGCAGCGCGAACACCACGATGGCGAAGGCCGCGGAATAGCTGTAGCGGTTGTAGGTGAAGGCCGCCTTATAGAGCGCGGACACCAGGATATCCGCCTGCTCGGTGCCGCCGGCCTGGCCGGTCACCAGGTAGATGACGTTGATATTGTTGAAGGTCCAGACCGTGCCCAGCGTGACGGCGGGCATCAGCACCGGCTTTATGAGCGGCACCGTGATGAAGCGCAGCTTCTGGAGGTAAGAGGCGCCGTCGATATCGGCCGCGTCGTAGTAGGAGCTGGAGATACTCTGCAGGCCGCCCAGGATGACCACCATCATGAACGGGATACCCAGCCAGATATTCACGATAGTGCAGGTCAGCAGCGGGTAGTCGGAAAGCCACTGCACCGGGGCCACGCCGAGCGAGGCCAGGAAGGGGAAAGCGGCCAGCAGCTTGGTGATGGCGATATTGACGAAGCCGTTCTGCGAGTGGAACTCGCCGCGCATGGCGAGCACGGCCACCACCTGCGGCATGGCCCAGGGGATCACCAGCAGCGTACGGTAGGCGCCCTTGAAGCGGATGGCGTTATTGAGCAGCAGCGCCAGGGCGAAACCGCCCAGCACGTGGAAGAAGACGTTGGAGAAGGTCCACAGCAGCGTGCGCCCGAGCAGCGCCCAGAACGTGACCTCGGAGAGCGGCGACGTGGTAAAGACCTTGACGTACTGCGAAAGGCCGGCGAAGGGTATGCGGCCGGTGTTCTTCCACATCATGATGGTGTTGAGCTTCAGGTCGTGGAAGGAAAGGTACACCTCGAACGCGAAGGGGTAGACCAGCAGCAGGGCGAGGCCCACGAAGGCCGGGGCCAGCAGCAGGTACGGCACCGTATGCCGGCCCTTGACCACGTAGCGGAAAGCGGCGGCTATCAGCGCCTCGGCCAGCAGGAAATAGAACCAGAGGGAGAACTCGTAGCTGCCGGCGATGGCGCTGGCGGCGACGAGCGCGCCTATGGGGAACGCGGCCAGCGCGACGGGGAAGAACCAGGGGCGGTCGTAATACCTGAAGTGGTAATAGAAGTAGGCTTCCAGCGCGCCTACGCCCAGGGCGATAAGCACTATGAACCCGGCCACCTCGTAGATTGATCTGAGGATTTCCATATTACCTGTTCATCTCGTCTATCTTCTTGTCCGTGTTCTCCTGCATGCGCTTGACGGCGTCCTCGATGGAGAGTTTTTTGGTAGTGGCGAGGCCCATGTAGTTGCGGGCGGAATCCCAGACCGCGCGCATCTCGATAGCCATGGGCATCGGGCGGCCTTTCAAGATCTGCTCGAGGGAGATGCGGGAAACCTCGTCGGAGGTTATCTCTTTGGCCTGGCCGGCCTCCTTGAGGGCCGGCAGGCGGGTGAGGGCCTGGTACTGCTTCACCTGGTTCTCGCGCGAGGTGTAGAACTCCAGCAGGCGCTTGACCAGCGCCAGCTTCTCGGCCTTGAGGCCGGAGCTGACCGTGAAATACTTGCCGCTGACCATCGGCGAGGGCCAGCGCTTGGTCTTGGAAAGCTGAGGGATGACCGCGAGGCCGAAATCCTTGCCGAAATGCTTCTGGTAGCCGGAAATGGCCCAGTCGCCGTTGATGATGAACGCGGCCTTGCTCTCCTTGTAGAGGGAGTCCATGCAGTTGTAGTCGCATTCCATCGGCACGAACTTACGCTCGTACTTCAGGTCGAGGTAGAACTCGAGGGTCGCCCGCATTTCGGGCGTGTCCAGCATCGGCTTCTTGCCTTCCATCGGCCAGCCGCCGAAAGCGCCCAGCCAGGGCATCAGCCAGAACGGCTCGCCCATGTCGAAGGCGATGCAGCGCTCCAGTTTCAGCTTTTTCGCCTCGCCGGCGCAGTAGGCGAACAGCTCGTCGGTCGTCTTCGGGGCCGTCTTCACCAGGCGCTTGTTGTAGAACATCAGCAGGTGGTTGCCGTTGGAGACCGGCACGCCCCAGATATGCCCGTCGAGAGAGATGGCCTCCACCACCGGATCGTTGAACTTTGAGAAATCGAACATGCCTTCGAGCGGCACGATAAAGCCGGAGATGGCGTACAGGCCTGCCGTATCGGAGGGCCCCAGCAGCAGGTCCGGGGGGACGCCTGCGAGCGAGGCGGCCTGGAATTGCTGGCGCAGGTCCTCGGTCTGGTAATGGGTGCGCACTATCTCTACACCCTCGTTGCCGGGCAGTTTTTTGAAGGCGGAGAAGACGGAATCAATGTAGGGGGCGACCTGGGCGTCTTCCTGTTCCCAGACCACTATGGTTTTGGAGTCGTCGGCCGCGGGGCGGGAACAGGCGGTCAGGGCTGTCAGCAGCAGCGGTACGAGAAATATTTTTTTCACCCTTGCCCCTTTGGCCGCGAGATCGTACTTAGAGGAACAGCTTAACAACCCTCGTATTTTTAATTAAACTATAATAATAGAAGCGAGGCAATATGAAAGGCACAAAGGCGAACGAAAAACTCTACTGGAACAGCAGGGCGGCCAACTACCCCAGGCCGTTCGGGCGCTCCAACACGGGCAAAACCCGCCGCATGCTGCGGCTGCTGGCCGGCCTGGGCGTCGGCTTCGAGGGAAGGCGCGTGCTGGACATCGGCTGCGGCACGGGCGTCTACGCGCTGCCGCTGGCCGCGACCGCCGCAGGTGTGCTTGGGGTGGATTCCTCCGCGGCGATGCTGGCCGTCTACAGGGCCGAGCGGCGAGCCAAAGGAATAAAGAACGCTCACTGCCTGCGCGCCGAGTGGAGCGGGCTGCCGGCCGCGAGGGTCAAAGGGCGCTTCGACATCGCTTTCGCCTCCATGACCGCGGCGGTGAAGACCCGCGCCGACATTCTCAAGATGGAAGCCGCGGCCCCGCTGTGCGTCTACATCGGGTGGGCCGGCCTGCGGCGCAACGCCCTGCTGGAGCACGTTTACGCCGCGCACGGAGTGAAGTACGGGGCGCCCGAGGGGGAGGAGCGGACGCTCCGGCTCCTCAAGGCCCTGGGCCGCCGCCCGCGCGTGGTCCGCGTACGCGACAGCTGGACCAAGACGGCCTCCGTGGCGGAGACCCTGCGGGAGCTGGCGGTCAGCATGAAAGTCAACGGGGAGAAGCTCGACGAGGAACTCGCCAGGGAGCTGCTCAGGCCCTTAACGCGGCGGGGGAAGGTGCGCCAACTGACGCTGGCGCGCAAGGCGGTGATAGTCTGGAGGCCGCCTCTCAGGCGAGCCGGGCGGCCAGCGCTTTGAGCTGGTCGGGGGTGCCCAGGGCGACAAGGATGTCGCCCTTTTTTAATTTCTGGCCGGGCAGCGGGTTCAGTTCGTAGGCGTTCTCTCCGGGCTGGCGGACGGCCACCACCAGCGCGCCTTTCCTGTCGGCGCCTTTGAATTCTGCCAGTTCGCGCCCGTCGGCGCCGGCGCCGGCCTCTATATCCTCGAAGCGCGCTCCGGATCCCTGGCCGCGCAGCATGGAATCCAGGAACTGCACCGTGGCCGGGCGCACCATCTCGGAGGCCATGCGCAGCCCGCCGATATGGGACGGGTTGATCACTATATCCGCGCCGGCACGCTGCAGCTTGTCGCGCATTTCGGCGTCGTGCTCGTTCTGGACCGTGATGATCTTCACGGCCTGGTTCAAGCCGCGGGCGGTAATGGCGATGAAAGCGTTGTCCTTGTCGTTCGACAGGGCGCAGAAGATGCCGGAGGCGCGGCCGATCCCCGCGGCGGCGAGCACGGCCGAAGTGGAGGCGTCGCCGGCGACGGCGCACCAGTCCTGCTTCATATACTTCTTTACTTCCTCGTCCTCGAGGACCACCAGCACGAACGGGCGGTTGGTCTTGGCCAGTTCTTCGCAGACGCTCAGGCCAGGCCTGGAAGCACCGCAGACTATGAAATGCCCGCTCATCTTTTCTATTTTATCCTGCATCCGTAGCCTCCGGAAAGCCTCTCTGAGGCCGCCCTGCATCAAGAGTTCGCCGATATTGGTGAAGATATAGGTCATCACGCCGATGCCGCCGACTATCAGGACGATAGTGAAGATGCGTCCGGAAGTATCCAGCGGGTTGGTCTCGCCATAGCCGATGGTGGCCAGCGTGATGATGGTCATGTAGAGGCTGTCGAGAAAGTTCCAGCCCTCCACGGTCATATAGCCGATCGTCCCGGCCGCGCAAAGCACGGCCAGGACAATCAGGGTATGCAGCAGCTGCCTTCGGATCTCGCGCACGGCTTTACGGCTTCACGCCCTCCGGCAGGGAGGCCGCCACCTTGGCCAGGTCGGGCTTCTTCACGCACTGCTTGGCGAAGGCGTCGTCGCGCAGCTTGTTGCGGTAGCCGGCGTGCTGGAAGGTGTAGTCGAAGCGGGTGTGGATGTCGTAAGACCCGTTCATCAGGCCCACCACGTCCTCCACGAACACGCGTTCCTCGTCGGTGGGGATCACGAACACCTTCACCTTGGAGGTCTTGCAGGAGATCTCGGTCTCGGCGTTGCGGGTCTTGGAGGTGTTGTTGCGCTCACGGTCCAGCTTGATGCCCATGAACTCCAGGCCGGTCAGCGCGGCCTCGCGGGTGATGGGGCCCATCTCGCCGACGCCGGCGGTGAACACCACCGCGTCTATGCCGCCGACGGCCGCCGCGTAGGCGCCGATGTACTTGCGGATGCGGTTGGATTCCATCTCCAGCGCCAGCTTGCTGCGGGCGTCGCCCTGCTCGGCGGCCACTTCCACGTCGCGGGCGTCGCTGTACTTGCCGGTGATGCCCAGCTTGCCGGACTTCTTGTTGAGGAGGCCGTCCATCTCGCCGGGGTTCATGCTCTCGCGGGCCATTACGTAGAGGGGGATAGCCGGGTCGCAGTCTCCGGCGCGGGTGCCCATCACCAGGCCCTCGAGGGGGGTGAAGCCCATGCTGGTGTCGTAGGACACGCCGTTCTTTACGGCGTTGATGGAAGCGCCGTTGCCGATGTGGCAGATGACCAGGTTGGTCTGGAAGGGGTCCTTGCCGAGCAGGCAGGCGGCGCGCTTGGCGTTATAGAGGAACGAGGTGCCGTGGAAGCCGTAGCGGCGGATGGCGTATTTCTCGTACCAGGCGCGGGGCAGGGCGTACATATAGGACGCCTCGGGCATGGTCTGGTGCCAGGCGGTGTCCATGATGGCCATGTGGGGGATCTTGGGCATCAGCGAGCGGGCGGCCTCTATGCCCTGGATGTTCGGCGGGTTGTGGAGGGGGGCCAGCGAGGAGAGTTCGCGGAAGGTTTCCACCACCTTGTCGTCGATGATCACCGATTTCACGAACTTCTCGCCGCCGTGCACTACGCGGTGGCCTACGGCGGTGATGCCGGAAAGATTGTCGATGACGCCGTGCTCCTTATGGGTCAGCGTGGTGATGACCAGCTGGATGGCGTCCTTGTGCGTGGGACAGTCCTGGTTGACCGTGACCTTCTCGCGGCCGGGGGCCTCTATGTTGATAAAGGAGGCGCCGATGCCGACGCGCTCCACCAGGCCGGAGGCGACGGTGGTCTTGGCCTGCCAGTCGAAAAGCAGGTACTTCACGGAAGAGCTGCCGCAGTTCAGACAGAGTATTTTCATTAGTGGGTCCCCTTTGTGCAGGCCTTAGAGGTTACGACAGGTCCTGCCGTTTTTCTATAATCTTATTCTACTAAAATAAACGGCCGTTCGTTTTCCGGAGGATTCATTTTTTATGAGGAAGTATTTCACTTTTTTCCTGGGGGCCGCGGCGCTGGCGGCGGCGGTTTCCTGGCTGCTCTGGCTGCGCGGCGGGATGGACGCGGCCGAGGGAGTGAGGAAGCTGTCCGGCATGCGGGTGGCGCTGGAGCTTTACCGGCAGCAGCATAAGAAACTGCCGACATCCTTCGCCGAGACGCTGCGGGCGGGCACGCTGGAGATGGCGCCGCAGCTGAAGCTGCGCGGCCACCTGGGCTGCTCCTCGGTCGCGGATTATCCGTCGATGCGAATAAAAGACACCGGCGGCTGGGCCTACGTCAACGACCCTGCCGACCCGGCTTTCGGGCTGGTCTTCATTGATTGCGCCCACAAAGACGAGCGCGGAAGGTTCTGGAGCGAGTTCTAGGCGGCGGCGCGGGCGCTGTCCTCGTAGAGGCGCAGGAGGATATTGGCCACTACGACAGAGGACATATTGTTATTGACGTAGTCGAAGGCCATCTTCGACAGGTTGTGGCAGACGCCCGGGTTGCCTATCAGCCGGATCACCGCCCTGGCCATGGCCAGCGGGTCCTCGGGCTCGACGATAACGCCGTTGCGTTCGTTCACCGTAAAATCGCTCAGGCCCTTCAGGCGCGGCAGCACGCAGGTCACGCCGGAAGCCTGGGCCTCTATCAGCGACATCGACAGGCCGGGGCGGCGCGAGGTCTTGGCGTAGATGTGCATCATCGCCATCACCTCGGGGATGTCGTTGCGCTCCCAGAGTATGTCCACCTTGTGGCTGATGTCGAGGCTGCGCGCGAAAGCCCGCAGCTTCTCGCTCTTCACACCGACGAGCATGAAGGTGGTGTCGGGCAGCACCTCCAGCACTTCGCGGGCCATCATGAGAAACAACTCCTGCTCGCGCAGCGTCGGGTCCATGCTGACCGTGCCCACCCGGTAGGGACGCTTCTGGAACATGGCCGGCTTGATGAGCATCGCGCTCTCCCAGCGGCCGATGCTTATGCAGGGCGGCACCATGAAGGTGCGGCCCGGGTCCACGCCCGCCGAGATCAGCTCCTCCTGCACCGAATTGCAGGCCCCGAAAAAGAGGTCGGTATGGGGCTGCAGCTGCGCCAGGCGGGCGAATGTCTTCGGGCTGCCCAGCTTGAACTGGCTGATGAAGATCCGGGAGCGGGCGCGGGCCTTCTTCAGGAAGAGCGGCGACAGGACCGAGGGGTCGTAAAAATTCACTATCTCCCAGCCCTCGGTCTCGTAGAAGCCCAGTTTGGCCTTCAGCGAGAGCGGCTTGGCGTTGACCTTGAGCTTCTCGCACTCGGCCCAGAGGCGGGAGCCTTTCTGGCAGTGGACGGCCGCGTTGTGCCCCAGCTTGGTGAACCTGGCGGCGGTGTGCAGGGCCTGGTAGGCGACTATGTCCCAGTCGGGAGAATCACAGACGTTGAGGATGTTCATCGCGGTTTCCCGGCCCCGGCGCCGGCCAGCTTTTCCAGCTCCCGCCTGGCGTTGGCCACGTAAGCCTCGTCCTTGGACGTCGCGGCGATATCCGAATAGATGGCCGCCGCCGCCCCGTAATTGCCGGCCCGCTTGTTGAGGAAGGCGGCCAGCTGCTTGAGCATCACCGGGCAGTCGGGGTCCTTGAGCAGGGGCGCTATGGTGGCGGCCACGGCGGCCGGGTCCTTGGCCTTGCTGTAGCCTATCGCGGCCAGCACCGTCAGGTAGCGCCACTCCTTCGGTGAATATTTAAGCCCGTACGTCAGCAGCTCCTCCGCCTCGGCGGGGCGCTCCAGGTTGAAGGCCAGCGACGCCGCGCCGTACAGCGCGCCGGCGGTGAAAGCGGGGTCCACTTCTATGATGTGGCGGGCCATCGGGAGGAACTCCGGGTATGAACCCTTGCCGTAATCCGCCCCGTGATCGCAGTGCTCGTGCCCGCCCGCGTCCAGGGAGTGGGCGTGGCCCTCGTGGCCGGGCTCGGCGGATTCCTCGCGGACTTCACGGGTGCCATAGTACTGCATCAGGCGCACGAACCACAGGTCCGCGAAAAGGCGCCGCGCGCCGGCGGCCAGCGCCAGCATGTCGCCATTGGCCCCGTCCAGCGGGGCGCGCAGTTCCGACGGAGGGGGAAAGGGACTGCGGTAAGAGGAAGCGGACATGGCGGCGGCGCCCCAGCAGAGGACCGCGGCGGCCGGCAGCAGGGACCGGCCGGCCATCAGAATTCCTTCCTGGACAGCAGCCACAGGGCGCCGAGGTAAGAGGAGAGGGTCCAGGCCGCTGCCGAGAAAAAGGCGGGCAGGCCCAGCGGCAGCGCGGCCGCCCCGTCGCGCACGTTGAAGAGCTGCAGGTTAGGGACCAGCCAGAGCGCAGCGCCCAGCAGGAAACCTTTGAGCCCACCGGCCCGCTCGGCCAGGAAGCGCGCCTCGGCGGCGAAGTGGCCCAGCGTCCACATGATGCCGGAGATGACCAGCGTGGAGACCGGCGAGGTGGAGAACAGCGAGACGAAGAAAGCGAACGAAACTATCACCGCCAGCTTGAGGAAAGTCCCGGCCAGCGCCCAGGCGTAGGCGGGCGGCACGTCGAAGCCCCTGAAGAGCAGCAGGCTGACGTGGATGGCCGCCATCACGGCGAGCATCACCGCCGCGGTGAGCAGCGCGCCGCCGAGCTTGCCGGCGAGGTAGGCCCAGCGCGGCACGGGGCGGGAGAATACCAGGTAGATGGTCTTGGTCTCCGCCTCCCGGGGCAGCGCCGAGGAGGCCTCGAAGAGGGCGTAGGCCAGCGCGGTCAGTTCTATCAACGCGAGGCCGAAGTCGGCCAGCAGGCGGGCCTCCTGGTCCACGGCCATCACTCCGGCCAGCACGGAGGCGTAGACGGCCGTGAAGGCGAAGACCGCCGCCAGGGTAAAGAAGCGGCTGCGGACGCTCTCGAAGAAGGAGTTGTACGCCACGGCCAGGACCACGGGGGCGGAGCGCCTCATTTCACGGCCTCCACGAAGATCTTCTCCAGGCCGCCGTGCGCGGCCTCCCACTCGGCGCGCTCCACCGAGCGCGAAAGGCGGCCCTTCACCATGATCAGCACCCGCGAGCAGAGCTTTTCAACTTCGGAGATGCTGTGCGAGGACAGGAAGATGGCACGGCCCTCGGCGTTCAGGCCGGCCAGCAGGCCGCGGATGTCGTGGATCGCCAGCGGGTCGAGGCCGCTGACCGGCTCGTCGAGGACCAGCAGCTCTGGGCTGTGCAGCAGCGCCTGGGCGAGGCCCAGCCGCTGCAGCATGCCCTTGGAAAATTCCGACACGCGCTTGCCCGCGTGCGGCTCCAGGCCGGTCTTCGCCATCGCGGACTCCGCCGCGCGCGCAAGCGCGGCCCCGGAAAGGCCGGAAAGCCGGCCGTAGTAGGCCAGCGCCTCGCCGGGCCTGACCTGCGGCGGGAAATACGGCAGCTCGGGAAGAAAGCCCACCTTGGCTTTGGCGGCCCCTTCCGAGGGGGAATGCCCGAAGACGCGCACCTTGCCCGCCGTCGGGAAGAGGAGGCCGGTGAGCAGCTTCATGATAGTGGTCTTGCCGGCGCCGTTGAGGCCCAGCAGCCCGGTCACGCAGCCGGCCGGCAGTTCGAAGGAGAGGTCCTTCACCGCCGTGAGGTAGTCCGCGCCCAGCAGGCGGGGGCGCTTGTAGGTCTTCTCGACTCCGGAAAAAGAAACCGCGGGGGCTGTCATCTTACGATCTTGCCCTCCTCTTTCTTCACGCGCCGCAGCTCCTCGGCGATGCGCTCGATCGGGATCTCGCCGAGCTTCAGGAAGAGGCTGTGAAACTTGCGCAGGTCGAAGTACTTGGCCTCGGTGCGCTGGTAGTACCGGCGCATCTCCAGGATGCGGTCCAGGCCGTAGATGTAGGTGAAGCCGTCGGTCGGCGCCAGGGACAGTTTGAGCACCTCGTTGTCCGCCTGCGCCTTGGTCATACTCAGCTTGTCCTGGAAGAACTTGGAGGCGTCGGCGGCGGTCCAGCGGCCGGTGTGAAGGGCGGAGTCGGCGTAGGCGCGCCCGGCGCGCAGCGCGCGCACGTAGAGGCGCAGGAAGCGCGACCAGTAGGAGGAATAATAGCCCATTTCCTCGGCGAGCAGCTCCGCGTAGCAGGCCCAGCCGTTGGTGACCACCGGCTGGCGGGAAACGCGGCGGATGCGGGAGAGGTTCGCGGACGCGGCAAAGCTGCGCAGGTGCAGGCCGGGCATGATGGAGTAGGCGGTCAGAAGTTCGGTCTGCGCGTAGTTGAAGCCGGCGGCCAGGATCTTCTCGCGCGAGGCCTCGGGCAGCGAATCCGGCGGCAGCAGCACGAACAGCTCCGAGATGCGCGTGTCGTCGAGGGCGAAGGAGGGGGTGTAGTGCACGTAGGGCAGCACGGCCGCCATGAAGCCGGGCATGCGCTTGATCAGCAGGCGCTGGCGGGGGAACTCCACCACCTTATGCTCGTCGAAGTGCTGGTAGGCGCGGTCCATCTCCGTCTGGAAGAGGTTCAGGACTTCGCCGGCCGCCGGGTGCTCCTTGGGCAGCTTGTCCATCACGCCGGGCCAGCCCTTGTCGCCGGCCGCTATCGCGTCGATGCTGCGGGCCTCTTTCTCCAGCTCCTTAATGGCCTTCTTGAAAGCGCTCTTGGCGTAGCTGTGGGCCGAGCCGGGCGTCATCTGCAGCGCGTGCAGGCGCTCCAGGTAGAAGCCGTACGTGTAGACGCCCGTGCGGAACTCGCCGGTGGAATTGGGCAGCACGTCCTTCTGCAGAAAGTCCGCGTAGCGGGCGAGCGCGGCCTTCACCTTGTCCATCGTGTCTTCCACCTGGGCCTTCAGGATGGGGTCGTAGCGGGTGTAGCCGCGGAAGACCTGGGCCGAGTCGCCGACGAAACTGTTCAGCGCGTCGTTGGCCTGCCGGATGGCCTGGCGGGTCCAGATCTCTGGCGGGTGGGCCAGATTGCGCTCGGCCTGCTCCAGCACGGCGGGGAACTGCTTCAGGCGGGCAATGGCGTTGGCGGCCCGGGTGTTGTAGTCCTCGTAGTCCTTGCTCATCATCTGGTAGACGAGGAACAGGGGCTCCAGGTACTGCTGGGGGCGGCGGGCCAGGAAGCCCAGCTGCTCCATCTCGTAGATATCCACCTCGAGCATGTGGTCCAGCGCCTCGTAGTCGACGCGCAGCGCCGGGTACATGGTGTCTTTCTGGATCTCCAGGAGCTTCGCGCGCAGGCGCTTGAGGGCCTCCAGCTCCTTGGTCACCCGCTCCTGGGTGCGCGGGGTGAGTGCTGCGTCGGAGCCGTGCAGGCCCATGCGCGTGGCCCGCTCCGGGTCGTACATCTGTATGGTGGCGAGGTACTGGTCGAACACCTCGCGCAGCTTGGTGTTCTCGAGGGTGCCCTGCATCTCCTCGGTGGTAAGGCGGTCTTCGTAGGCGCGGGCGGGCGCGGCGGCCAGGCACAACAGCGCCAGCGCGCCGAATATTGCGTGGGACATGTTCCTCCTCACTTCCGGATCGCCGCCTTTTTGGCCCGGGCCCTGCCGCGCGCGGCGGCTGGCTCCAGCGCGAGCTTAAGCACCTCGTCCATGCGCTCCACGGGGTGCAGCTTCATCTTGGAGCGGATCTCCTCGGGTATCTCCTCGAGGTCCTTCAGGTTGGCCTTCGGGAACAGGACGGTGTTGATCTCGTCGCGGAAAGAAGCGATGACCTTCTCCTTCAAGCCCCCGATGCCGAGCACGCGGCCGGTGAGGGTCAGCTCCCCGGTCATGGAAAGGTTCTGCTTCACGGCGCGGCCCGAGAAGAGGCTCGCCAGCGCGGTGGCCAGCGTGACGCCCGCGGAAGGGCCGTCCTTGGGGATGGCGCCCTCGGGAATATGCACGTGGAAATTATGACCGTTGACGTAGGAGGCCGGGGCCAGTTCCTTCGAGCGGATGTAGGAGAAGGCCGCCTGGGCGGATTCCTTCATCACGTCGCCGAGCTTGCCGGTCAGCGTCAGCGCGCCCTTGCCCGGTACGGCGACCGCCTCTACGGAAAGCACCTCGCCGCCGTTCTCGGTCCAGGCAAGGCCCGTGGCTATGCCCACCGCGTTGTAGGAAACCCTCTCGTGCGTGAACTTGGGCACGCCCAGGAAGTCGCCAATATTTTCCGGCGTCACTTTGACGGTCTGGACCTTTTCCTCCACTATCTTGCGCGCGGCGCGGCGGCACATGGAAGCAAGCTCGCGGTTGAGGTTGCGGACGCCGGCCTCGCGGGTATAACCGCGGATAGCGGCGTCTATGCCTTTATCGTCGAGCTTCAGGGAGCCTTCTTTCAGGCCGTGATCCTTGAGCTGCCGGGGGATCAGGAACTTCTTGGCGATCTCTATCTTCTCGTCGTGAGTGTAGCCGCTGAAGTCGATGATCTCCATGCGGTCGCGCAGGCTGACCGGGATGCCCCAGAGGGTGTTCGCCGTGGCGATGAACATCACCTTGGAGATGTCGAACGGCACGTCGAGGAAATGGTCGTTGAACTCGGTGTTCTGCTCGGGGTCCAGCACCTCCAGCAGCGCCGCGGCGGGGTCGCCGCGCCAGTCGGAGCCCATCTTGTCTATCTCGTCCATCAGGAAGACGGGGTTGCGGCTTTTGGCCTTCTTCATGCTCTGGATGATGCGCCCGGGCATGGAAGCCACGTAGGTGCGGCGGTGGCCGCGGATCTCGGACTCGTCGCGCACGCCGCCCAGGGACATGCGCACGAAAGTGCGCCCCATCGAGCGGGCGATAGAACGGGCGATGGAGGTCTTGCCCACGCCGGGGGGGCCCACGAAGCAGAGGATCGGGCCCTTGAGCTTCTCGGTCAGCTTGCAGACGGCCAGGTACTCGAGCACGCGCTCCTTGGGCTTCTTCAGGCCGAAATGGTCCTCGTCCAGGACCTTCTTGGCGGCAGTCAGGTCTATCTGGTCCTTGGTCTCCACGCTCCAGGGCAGCGAGACCAGCCAGTCGAGGTAGGTGCGGCTGACGGTAGTCTCCGGTGAGAACGGCATCATCTTGGCGAGGCGGGCCAGCTCCTTCTCCGCGGCGGCCTCGGCCTCCTTCGGGAGCTTCGCGGCCTTGAGCCGCTTCTTCAGCTCGTCGATCTCTTTGGAGAAATCGTCCTTCTGGTGCAGCTCCTTCTGGATGGCCTTCATCTGCTCGTTGAGGTAGTATTCTTTCTGCGACTTCTCGATCTGCGTCTTCACGCGCGTGTGTATCTTCTGCTCGATGTCGAGGATCTCGACTTCCTTGGCGAGGAACTTGACCAGCTTCTCCAGGCGCTCGCGGGGGGACTCGGTCTCAAGGACTTCCTGCTTTTCGGGCAGCCCGAACATCGCGTGGGCGGCTATGGTGTCCGACAGTTTGGCCGGGTCTTCCATCTGCTGCAGGAAGGCGGTGGAATCCAGCGTTATGCGGGTGCTCAGCTTGACGTAGGCCTCGAAGATCTCCACGGCGTGGCGCATCAGCGCTATGATCTCGGGGGTCTTTTCCGCCGGTTCGGCGGGGTAATCCACCTCGGCGTAGAGGTACGCGCCGGTCTTATCCACGGCGATCTTGCTGATGCGGGCGCGGCGGCGGCCCTCCAGGAAGACGCGCATCGTGCCATCGGGCATCTTGAGCGACTGAGAGACGGTACTGACCACGCCGTACTCGTAGAGGTCCTCGGCGGCCGGGTCGTTGACGGCGGGCTTCTTCTGGGCCACCGCCAGCAAATGCTTTCCGGCGGCCAGCGCGGCCTCTATCGCGGCCACCGATTTGGGCCTGTCCACGGAGAGGGGGAGGGCCATGTGGGGGAACATCACCACGTCCCTGATGGCTATGGCGGGCAGCGCCGCGGGATAAACGTTTTCTTTTTCTATTTTTTCTTCCATGTCGGTGGTCCTGGTGAGAGAATGCGCCGCCCCCCAAAAATACGGCCGCGCCCCCGCCCCGGAGGGGGCGGGCGGCGCGGGAGTGGCTCTTACTTCTTGCGGTGCTCGAGCACGGCGTCTATGATGCCGTATTCTTTGGCCTGCGCGGCGGAAAGGTACTTATTCCTTTCCATGTCCTCGCGGACCCTGTCAGCCGTCTTGCCGGTATGCTTGGCCATGATCTCGATGAGCCGGGTCTTGTTCTCCTGCATTTCCTTGCTCTCTATCTCTATGTCGGTGGCCTGGCCGGAGATGCCGCCGCCGTAAATGAGCGGCTGGTGGATCATGATGCGGGAATTCGGCAGCGCGTAGCGCTTGCCGGGGGACCCGGCCGCCAGGATCACGGCGCCGAAGCTCATTGCCATGCCCATGCAAATGGTGGAGATGGGGGCCTTTATGAACTGCATCGTGTCGTACATGGCGAGGCCGGCCGTCACCATGCCGCCGGGGGAGTTGATGTAAAGGTTGATTTCCTTCTCCGGGTCCTCGGCGTCGAGGTACAGCAGCTGGGCGATAACGTTGTTGGCGGAGGCGGTGGAAACCCCGCCTTCCTGGTCGCCTATGAAGATTATGCGGTCGCGCAGCAGGCGGGAGTAGATATCGTATCCCACCATCGCGCCCGCGCCCTTCCAGGTCTCAATAATCGTCGGTATCATCATATTCCCTCCGGTCTGCCTGTCAGTTGTTCTCTTCCTTGACTACGGCCTTGTCCTTCACGAGCGCCATGGTCTTGCTCTCCACCATGGAAGCCCGGATGTACTCCTTGCGCTTCTCGAAAAGATCGCGGCCCTTGGCCTTCTCTTCTTCGGTGTTCAGGCGCGCCATCACCTTCTGCAGCTCGGCGTCCAGTTCCGCGTCGGTGGCCTCGATCTTCTCTTTCTTGGCGATGTGGTGCAATATATAGGTAAGGGACAGGTTGCGCTCGGCCACGGGCTTCAGGCGCTCCAGCATGGCCTCGTCGGGGAGGTGCTGTTCCATCGGCGCGCGCTTCTTGAACAGCTCCAGCAGTTCCTGCGCCTCTTCCTTGACCAGCGTCGGGGGGAGGGCGAGCGGGTTGTTCTTCAGCAGCGCGTCCTCCAGCTGGCCCAGCATGTCCTTCTCGGTCTTCTCGGAGGAGCCCTGCTCCAGGAGCTTGCGCACGTTGGCCTTCAGTTCCTCGGCGGTCTTCACGCCGGCTTCCTTCAGGAAATTCTCGTCGAGCTCAGGCACCACCTTAGCCTTGATCTCGTTGACGGTGACCTTGAAATGCATCTTCTTGTCGCCGGCGGGGGCGTCGAACTCCCGGCTCTCGCCTTTCTTGGCGCCTATGACGGCGTCGGCCAGGCCGGCTATGGTCTGCGGGCTGGACAGGTCCACGATCTCGCCTTTGGCGGAGCCGCCCTCCACCGGGGCGCCGTTCTCGTACGTCTCGTAGTCCACGATGACGAAGTGGTCCTTGGCCGCGGCCGCGCCGTCGACGGCCGGCTTCAGGTAGGCGTTATACTCGCGCACCTGGTTGATGTATTTCTCCACGTCGGCGTCGGTCACCTTGTGCACCTTGCGCGTGGCGGCGATCTTCTCGTAGCCCTTGGGCTCGAGGACGGGGGAGCACTCGAACTGGATCTCGAAATAGAGGGCTTTGGCGGGCTCGTAGCTGACGTTCTTGAGCAGCGGGGACACCACCGGGTTGAGGCCGGAGGCCTTGAGGATCTCCGGCAGGGCGGATTTGGCGGCGATGTCGAGCACCTCGTCCTTGACCATCGAGGGGAACTGTTCCTTGATCATGGCCAGCGGCACCTTGCCGACGCGGAAGCCGGGCAGGCTGACCACGCTCTGCAGGCGCACCAGCGCCTCCTGGGAGGCCTCGGCCAGCACCTTGGCGTCCAGCGTGACGCCGAACAGGTGCACGCAGCCGTCCTGCTTTATCTTCTTTATCTTGTCTCCGAAGCCGAGGGCGATATTCATGTTTCCTCCGATGAAGTAGTAATGCTGGTGTCGGGACGGGGACTTGAACCCCGACGGGAATTACCCCACATGGTCCTAAGCCATGCGCGTCTGCCAATTCCGCCATCCCGACCCGGTACCGCGCGCTACAAATAAAAAAGGAGTAATGAGTTCTGAGTTCCGGGGAGGTCGCGCCTTCGCCCATTTACTCACCGACCACTCATTACTCCGCTGCGTTGAAATCTGTGTGGGCCATACGGGATTCGAACCTGTAACCTTGCGCTTAAGAGGCGCCTGCTCTACCGTTGAGCTAATGGCCCGCGTAAATATTATACATAAAGCCGGGAAAAAACCAAAATATTTTTTGCGGGTCCGGCGGAGCGGGCCTTCCCTTGCGTGCGTATAATTGCTAAATTTGGAACTATGCCGAAGGTAAAAACCATTGCCGCCTGCCTGCTGTTCGCTGCCGCCGCGCCGCAGGCGCGCGCCGCAGAGGACCTCTCTAAAATTTATTCCGACGCCTCGCTGCAATGGCTCGACGGCCGCCCGGAAGACGCCGCGGGCGCGCTGAAATACGTGGTCTACCGCTCCTCGGACCAGGTCCTCAACGCCGCCGCGCTGCGCGACCTCGCCGCGCTTTTCGCCGAGGCCGGCAAGAACGGCGAGGCCCTGGCCTACCTGGCCAAGGGCGAGATGCTCGCCCCTGAAGATTTTTACATCCACTACGAGAAAGGCTGGAACCTGTTGAGCCTGGAGAAACACCAGGACGCGCGCGCCGCGTTCGAGCGGGCGCTCACGCTCACGGCCGACCAGGACCTGGCCAGCCAGGCCCGCTTCGCGCTGGCGCTGGCCGAGGCGGAGCTGGGCGGCCCGGCGGCGGCCATAGAAGACCTGCGCTCGGTCTACAGCCGCTACCCCTACCTGCTCTCGCCCTCGGCCCAGCTGATCAGCGCCAACCTGGAGCGGCTCAAGAAGCGCCCGCACGCCGTTAACTTCATTAAGGAAGCGCTGACCTACGATTCGCGCAACATCCAGGCCGAGCTAGACCTGGCCCGCCTGTACGAGGCCTCGGATTTCTACGTGCCCGCGTGGCAGACCTACTACACCCTCTCCGACCTGGACCCGGCCGAGCCTTTCTTCAGCGACAAGGAGCGCAAGCTCCGCAAGTACGTGAAGGGCCGGCTCGACAACCTGCTCTACTGGGCGCGCATGGCCTGGCCCGCCCACCGCGACCCGCTGCCGGACTCCGGCGGCCCCAGGGTCAAGCTCGGGCTCTACGCCGACAGGGCGGGCGTCCCGTCCCTCGTGAAGAGCTTCAGCTTCATCTGCGCGGTCGATTTCACGCTGGTGGATACGCGCCTCGGGCCTATCGCCACTGGCCGCAGCGGCATGCAGTGGACGGTGGCCTACGACGAGATGAACCGCATCTACGAGATCCGCGACAGCCTGGGCTCCGCCGCCCACTCCACCACCAACAGCGTCCGCATAATCCCCAAGGTGCCGGGCGGCGTTATCCTTATTAAGAACCCGGAGCTGCCGGCCGCGCACGGAGTTAACCGCGGCGACAAGGAAGTCGCCGGCGAGCTGCTGGCGCTGGTCCGGGAGAAGGGCTTCTGGCTGATCAACGAGACCCAGCTAGAGCACATGGTAGCCCCCGTAGCATCCGGGCTGGCCGACGGCTCGCGCCTGCCGGAGCACCTCAAGGCCATCGCCGTGACGGTACGCACCCGCCTGGGGCGCCTCGCGCGCCTGCTCTCGCACGAAAGCCGGGAATACGCCCTCTGCGATTCGTCGCACTGCCTGCCCTTCGCCGGGCTGCAGGCCGAGAGCGGCCCCGCCGGCACAGCGGCCGCGGAGACCCGCGGCGAGACGCTGCTGCTCGGCGACGCCCCGGCCCCGGCCGATTTTCACCGGGCCTGCGGCGGCTTCACCGCCTCCGGAGTCAGCGACGGCGGCAGGCCGCTGCCGCGCCTGACCCCGTTCAACCTCTATACCCACCTCTTCAAGGGCCCGCCGGACGGGCTGCTCTGCCTCAGCGAGGACAAGACGGTCAGTTCCGACGTTTACTGGACGCTGCTGCTGGAGCCCAGGTGGATAGAGAACCGCCTTAACCGGACCCACAAGATCGGCTATCTCAAGGCCCTGGTGCCGCTGCGCCGCAGCCCCGACGGCAAGGTCAAGACCCTGCGGGCAGAAGGCACGGCGGGAACGGCTGTGCTCGAGGGCGCGCAGGCCATCTCCGACGCGCTCGGGGCCGGGACGCTGCGCTCTGACCTCTTCACCATCCGCCCGCTCTTCAAGGGCAAATATCCCCGGTTCTTCGTGGTGCGCGGCGCGGGCACCGGCGACGGCGCCGGCCTGTGCCTGCTGGGCGCCGGCGGCATGGCCAAGGCGCGCGGCTCCAAGTACCGCGAGATCCTGAGGCACTACTTTCCTTTATATAAGGTAGGGAAGGCGCGCTGAGCGATGGTAAAAGCCGTACACATCATAACCCGCCTGGATTTCGGCGGCGCCCAGGGCAATACCCTCTACACCGCGGCGCACCTCGACCGCGCGCGCTTCGACGCGGTGATCGTCACCGGGCGCGGCGGGGCGCTGGAGAACAAGGCCGACCCGGACCGCGTCGTCTTCGCCGAGCACCTGGTCAGGCCGATAAACCCGCTGAAAGACCTGGCAGCTTTCTTCGAGCTCCGAGCCCTGCTTAAAAAGCTGAAACCGGAAATAGTGCACACCCATTCCTCCAAGGCCGGCATCCTGGGGCGCCTCGCGGCGGCCTCCGCCGGCGTGCCTGTGATCGTGCACACCTTCCACGGCTTCGGTTTCCATCCGCTGCAGAATTTCATGAAGCGGGGCCTTTACGTCCTGCTGGAGCGGCTCTGCGCGCCGCTCAGCGCCGCGCTGGTCTTTGTCTCGCGGTCCAATATGGCCACGGCCCGCGCCGCCGCCATCGGCGCGCCGGAGGCTTACCGCCTGATCCGCAGCGGGGTAAAACTCTCTTCCTACCCGGCGCGGATAGACCGGGCGGCCCTGCGCGCCGGCCTGGGCCTGTCGGCGGAAGCGCTCGTGGTGCTCAGCGTCGGCAACGCGAAGCCCCAAAAAAACCCCGGCCACTTCCTGGAAGCCGCGGCACGCCTGGCGCCTGCTTTCCCGGCAGCCCGCTTCGTTTTCGTGGGCGGGGGGGAGGCGCTGGAGGACCTGCGCGCGCAGGCACGGGCGCGCGGCCTGGAAAAGGTCTGCCTCTTCACCGGCTGGCGCGCCGATTCGGCGGACCTGCTGGCCGCCGCGGACATCTTCGCCCTGGTCTCGCTCTGGGAAGGGCTGCCCCGGGCGCTGGTAGAAGCGATGAAGACCGGCCTTCCCTCCGTCTGCTACGCCACCGACGGCGTCACCGACATCCTGAAGGACGGCGAGAACGGCTTCTGCGTGCCGCAGGGCGACCTGGACGCCTTCTGCTCCGCCGTCGGACGCCTGCTCGGGGACGGTGCGCTGCGGGCCCGCCTGGCCGCCGCGGCCGCCGCCGCGGACCTGGCGGAATTCGACATCGATTTTATGGTGCGGCAGCAGGAAGCTCTGTACTCGGAACTGCTGGCCGCCAAGGGGCTCAACTCATGACCGTCTCCGTCTCCGCCGTCATTCCCGTCTTCAACGAGGAGCCTAACCTCGCCGGCCTCGAGGCCGAGCTCTCCGCCGCGCTGGCCGGGCTCAAGCGGCCCTGCGAAGTGATCTGGGTGGACGACGGCAGCACGGACGGCTCCTTCGCCCGCCTGCGGCAGTTCGCGCTCAAGCCCGGACAGCGGGCGCTGCGCCTCGCCAAGAACTACGGCCAGACCGCTGCCCTGGCCGCCGGCATCGCCGCCGCGCAGGGCGAGTGGATAGTCACGCTGGACGCCGACGGGCAGAACGACCCGGAGGACATCGCGCGCCTGCTGGCGGCCGCCGCCGCAGGGCCCGACGTGGTGAGCGGTTGGCGCCGCGACCGCCGCGACGCCTTTTTCACGCGCATCCTGCCTTCCCGCGCGGCCAACGCCGTCATCTCCGCCGTGACGGGGGTCAGGCTTCACGACTTCGGCTGCACGCTAAAGGTCTACCGGGCCTCGCTGCTGAAAGCGGCCGACCTCTACGGCGAGATGCACCGCTTCCTGCCGGCCATCCTCGCGTACGCCGGCGCGTCGGTCACCGAGCTAGAGGTCAACCACCGCCCCCGCCGCGCGGGCCTCTCCAAGTACGGCCTGCTGCGCACTTTCAAGGTGGTGCTCGACCTGCTCACCGTGAAATTCATGGGGGACTTCATCACCAAGCCCATCTACCTGTTCGGGGGGCTGAGCTTCGCGCTGCTCGCATCTTCGGGCGCTATGGCCGGCTACACGCTCTACAACAAGCTCTACAACGGCGTCTTCGTCAAGGACCAGCCCCTCTTCCTGCTGGCCATCTTCTTCGCGCTGGTGGCGGTGCAGTTCGCCGCGCTGGGGCTGCTGGCCGAAGTGCTGATCCGCACCTACCACAGTTCCAGCCGCCGCCCGCCCTACACGGTGGCCGAAGAAGCCGGCCCCGTCCGCCCCTAGCGGTTGACTATTCCCCGTATAGTTGATATCTTATTGTTCTTATGCAGGAGAAGGACCCATTTGTTTTCAAGTACGAGGACGTCGTGGCCGCAGGCGGCCACGACATCAGGCTCGCGCCCGAGCCGGCCCTCTTCGCCGACGCCTTCGAGAACCCCGCGGCGCTGAAAAAACTGGAGATAGAACTGATTCTTTCCGTCGGGGGGGACTCGGTGCTGGCGGAGGGCGTGGTCAGGGCCGAGCTGCAGTTGGAGTGCTCCCGCTGCGGCGAGCCGCTGACCCGGACCTTCGAGGACTCTTTTGACGAGGTCTACCCGGATACGGTAGAATATATAGATACGCGCGAAGTTATACGCGAAACGGCCGGCATCCTCTCGCCCATCAAGGTGCTGTGCGCGGAGGACTGCAAGGGCCGTTGCCTGGTCTGCGGGACCAACCGCAACAAAAAACCGTGCGGGTGCCGGCAGGAGAAGTCCGGTTCTTTCGAGGCGCTCAAGGATTTCAAGCCGGGACATCCCGGCGGAAAATAGAAGCTTTAGTATATTAAAGAGGTGCAACCATGCCTAACCCTAAACGTAAACACACACCGATGCGGCGCGACAAGCGCCGCGCGCAGAACTGGAAGCTGGAAGTGAAGTCCCTGTCGCCCTGCGGCCAGTGCGGCGCGCTCCGGCTGCCCCACCGCGTCTGCCCTTCCTGCGGTTCCTACAACGGCAAGATCGAAGTGGCCCAGAAAGCCCCGAAAGGCGAAGAGGGAAAAGAGCAGAAATAAGCCGCCGGGGAGCAAATGCGAATAGCACTTGACGCTCACGGCGGGGATTTCGGCCTGAAGCCCAACATAGAGGGCGCCCTGCTCGCCGCCAAAAAGCTGGACCATGAGGTCATCCTCGTGGGCCGCGACCCCGAGATCCGGGAAGAGCTGCGCCGCCTCGGCGCGGCCGACCCGGAGCGGATACGCATTGTCCACGCCCCGCACACAGTGGACATGGCCGGCGAGCCGGTGGCCGAGTGCCGCTCCAAGCCCGACTCGTCGCTGATGATCGGGGCCGGGCTGGTGCAGGAGGGCAAAGCGGACGCCTTCATCTCCGCCGGCAATTCCGGCGCCGTGATGGTGGCCGCGATGCTTAAGCTCAAGCGCATCCCGGGCGTGATCCGCCCGGCGCTCGCGGCCCCGCTGCCGACGCTGAAAGGCACCTGCGTGCTGCTCGACGCCGGCGCCAACATGGACTGCAAGCCCTGGCACCTGGCGCAGTTCGCCGTGATGGGCTCGGTCTACATGAAGTCGCTTTTTAAAATAGAGAACCCCTCCGTGGGGCTGCTCTCGATAGGCGAGGAGGAGACCAAGGGGAACGCCCTGGTGCAGGAAACCCTCCCTCTCATCAAGAGCATGGGCGTCAACTTCTACGGCCCGGTGGAAGGGCGGGACATCCCCGAGGGCCTCACCGACGTGGTGATAGCCGACGGCTTCACCGGCAACGTCGCGCTCAAGCTCTACGAGGGCACCGCGAAAACGGTTTTCAGGATGCTCAAAGAGCAGATCATGCGCAAGTTCACCTACAAGATAGGCGCGATGCTGATGCGCAAGCTCTTCGCCGACATGAAGGTCAAGATGAGCGTGGATATTTACGGCGGCGCCCCGCTGCTCGGCGTCAACGGCGTGGTAATGGTCTGCCACGGCAAGATCACCGCGAACGCCGTCTACAACTCCGTGCGCGTCTGCGGCGAGCTCGCGTCCGCCGGCATGGTGACCCACATCAAGAAGCAGATGGAGCAGGTCAAGGACAAGATCTCGGAAGCCAGGGAGCAGGAAGCATGAAGCGCCTGGAAGGAAAAACAGCGCTGGTGACCGGCGCCGCCCGCGGCATAGGCCTGGAGATAGCGGCGGCCTTCGCCGCCGAGGGAGCCGCGGTGGCGGTGGCGGACCTGTCGCAGGAAGAGAGCGCGGCCGCGGCCGCGGAGATCGCCGCGAAGACCGGCGCGCGGGCCATCGGCCTCGGCCTGGACGTCACCAAAGAGGCGGACTGCGAGCGGGCCATCGCGGAAACCGAAAAGGCCTTCGGCAAGGTGGACATCCTCGTCAACAACGCGGGGATCACCAAAGACAATTTAGTGCTGCGCATGAAAGAGGCGGATTTCGACGCGGTCATCGGCGTCAACCTGAAGGGGGCCTTCCTGATGTCGAAGGCCGCCGCGAAGCTGATGCTCAGGGCCCGCGCGGGGCGGATCATAAATATCTCCTCCGTGGTCGGGCAGAGCGGCCAGGCCGGCCAGGCCAACTACTCGGCCTCCAAGGCCGGGCTGATCGGGCTCACCAAGTCGCTCGCGCGGGAGTTCGCCCCGCGGCAGGTGCTGGTCAACGCGGTGGCGCCCGGCTTCATACGCACGCGCATGACCGACGGCCTCAAGGACGAGGCGAAAGCGAAGATCTCGGAGATGATACCGCTTGGCCGCATGGGCGAGCCCGGCGAGGTGGCCAAGGCCGCCCTGTTCCTGGCCGGCGACGATTCGGCCTACATCACCGGGCAAGTGCTCGCCGTCAACGGCGGGCTGTACATGTGATTTAGCGGATTCAAACTTAGCAGGAGGGACTACCCAATGGCAGAGAACCTGGAAGAGAGAGTTAAGAAGATCATCACCGAGCAGCTGGCCGTGGACGCGGCCGAAGTCACCCCGCAGGCCCAGTTCGTACAGGACCTCGGCGCCGACTCCCTCGACACCGTCGAGCTGGTCATGGCCCTCGAAGAGGAATTCGACATCGAGATCCCGGACGAGGACGCCGAGAAGATCCGCACCGTCGGCATGGCCGTGGACTACATCAAGGAAAAATCCGGGAAGAAAGACTAAGCACCCGTGTCCTCCCTTGAAGAAGTAATCGGCTACAGATTCAGGGACAAAGAGCTGCTGGCGGAAGCCCTCACGCACACGTCTCACGCGAACGAGAGCGGCTCTCCGCGGCACAACGAGCGCCTTGAGTTCCTGGGCGACAGCGTGCTCGGGCTGGTCGTCTCCTATTATCTGTTCCTTAAGAACCCCTCTGAAAACGAGGGGTTTCTTTCTGACACCAAGGCCGCGATAGTCTCCGGCGCCAACCAGGCCCGCTGGGCCGAAAGCCTCGGGCTGGGCCGCCACCTGCGGCTGGGCGCAGGAGAGCAGCTAAGCGGCGGGAGCCGCTCGCAGACCATCCTGTCAGACGCCATGGAGGCCCTGCTGGGCGCGATCTACCTCGACGGCGGCCTCGAGCACGTGGAAAAGATCGTCATCCCCTGGCTGGAGTCGCAGGCCTTCGAAGCGCTGGCGGTGAACCATAAGAAGGCGCTGCAGGAACTGATCCAGAAGCGCCACAAATGCCCGCCCGACTACGAGCTCATGTCCGAATCGGGCCCGGCCCACGAGCGCCTCTTCACCGTGCGCGCCTGCCTGGGCAAGAAGACCCTGGGCCTGGGCTCCGGCAAGACCAAGAAGGAAGCCCAGCAGGCCGCCGCTAAGAACGCCCTGGACTACCTGGCCACCCACGAGATCCACAAGCACGAGATCTGACACGGCTATGACCACGAAAGCCAGCCAGAACGCACCCTTCCCCGGCAGCGGGGAAAGTTCCGACGCCGAGTTCTCGGGCCTGAAGTACTCCGGGGCCGCCTCCGGGCTCCGCTTCGACGGCTGCCTGTTCAGGAACTGCGATCTCACCGGGGCGGAGTTCCGGGACTGCCGGTTCACCGACTGCGCTTTCGAGAGCTGCAACCTCAGCCTGGTGCGCCTCCCGCGCACCGCGCTCTCGGGCCTGCGCTTTAAAAGTTCCAAGCTGACCGGCGTGAACTGGGCCGAGGCCGCCTGGCCGCGCATCAAGTTGCCGGGAGCGCTGAAGTTCGAGGACTGCGTCCTCTCGGACGCCTGCTTCCTGGGCCTGCATCTCAGGGAGGCGGTCTTCGCCGGCTGCCTGGCCAAAGGCGCCGACTTCCGCGAGGCGGACCTGGAGGACGCCGACCTTACGCGCACGGACTTTTCCGGGGCGCTCTTCGTCGGCACCAACCTTTCCGGAGCCGACCTCAGCGGCGCCCGCAATTACGCCATCCGCGCGGCCGAGAACAAGCTGAAGGGCGCGAAGTTCTCGCTGCCCGAGGCGATGGCGCTGCTCTACTGCATGGACATCAAGCTAGTGTAAGGGGGAAACTATGGGAGCCAGAACCATCAAGACGCGCGAGGGCTTCGACTCAGAGCTGAAGCCGGGCGAAGGCTGCTTCGCGCTCTTCTACTCGGCCTGGTGCCCGTTCTGCACCAGCTTCATGGCCGCCTACGACGGGGAAGCTAAAGCAGGCGGAGGCGCATACATCAAGGTCTGCACCGACGACCTGCCCGAGCTGGAAGACCGCTTCTCCGTCGAGGTGGTGCCCACCGTGCTCTATTTCAAGGACGGCAAGCTGGCGCGCCGCCTGGACGGCGTGCTGGGCCGCGGCCTCAGCGCCGACGGGCTGCGCGCTTTCGTGGCGGCCTGCGCCGCCCCGGGGAAGGGGAGATAGCATGAAGGCCGCGCTCAGCCTGACCGCCCTTTGCCTCTTAGCCGCGCCGGCCCGCGCGGCCGGCCCCCTGGACGGCAGGCCTACCGCCGCGGCCGAAGCGGACCTGCGGGCTCCGGGGGCTGAACTCGTGGAGATAGATGGCTTCGTCGCTCCCGACGGCGACATCCCGTGCAAAGGCAAGTCCTTCTCCAACGCCTGGCACTACAAGTTCTACGTCCCCGGTTCCGGGGAGTGGCTGATAGTCAACGCCTGCGGCGATAATTTCATAAACGCGGCCAAGCATTTTCCCTACATGAAGGCCGACGAGCCCGACAAGAAGCTGCCCTACACCCTGGCCTCGCCGGCGGCGGTGCTGAAGAAGCTCAAGGACGAGGGTCTTTTCGACCCCGCGCCCAACCCGTTCAGCCGCGACATACAGCTGAAGGCCCGCATGCTTCCTGAGAAGCAGGGGCGCCCCGCCGGCTGCTATTGGACCGTCTCCCAGGGCAAAGCCAGGGCGATCACCGATTGCGCGGCCGGGCAGGCCTGGAAGATCACCGCGCCCGCCGGCAAGGCCAAGGCCGCGGCCGGCTCGCTGCAGCCGGCGGTCAAGGGCAAGGATACTGCGGGCCGCTACGCCAGCCTGGCCGTGGACTACATGGGCAAAAAAGTCCCGGGCTCCAGGCTGGTCATGGTAGAAACGCTCGCCGACCGCACCGGCAGCGCAAAATGCATAGACCCGAAGGACGGCTGGGCCTTCGTTTTCGCCTCCCGCACGGCCGGCGTCTCCGTCTTCGGGGGCTGCCGCGGCAAGACCTCGGTGGAGCTGACGGATTTCGACAACAAGCACCCCGTGGACGTGAACGCGCTGGACACCATCATCCTGCCTTTCAGGGACAGCGACGCGGCCCTGGCCCAGGTGCCCAAGGACTGCGTGGGCGCGCACCCGACCGTCGCCATGAAGCTCGCCAACTACAAGGCCGGGCATTCGCCGGCGGCGGGCCGCAGCCAGCTCTGGACCGTCAACTGCGGCTCCAGGAAGTTCCACGTGGACGCCAACACCGGGCAGCCTGTGCCGGTGGACGTAAAGACCGGAAAATAGAGAGGACCCTCATGAAGATCACAAAACAAAAGACCAAAGCGGCCGGGCTGGCCGGAGTGATAAAATTCGTGGAGAAGCGGACGGCTGAAAAGAGCTCTACCCTGGCCATCTTCGACCTCGACGGGACGCTGTTCGACAACCGCACCCGCACCATCTTCATCCTGCGCGAGATCTCGGAAAAGTTCGACAGCCGCGTACCGGCGCTGGCCGCCGCCTTCTGCAAGTTCCGCAACCTCTCCATAGTGGATTACAGCCTCGACGTTACCCTGGCCCGCCTGGGCGTGAAGGCCCGGCTGGAGATAGAGTTCATCAAGCAGGAGTGGGCGAAGCGCTTCTTCTCCGACGAATACCAGAAGTACGACATGCCGCTGCCCGGCGCCAAGGCTTACGTGGAGCGCGTGCACAAGGCCGGCGCCACGGTCATCTACCTGACCGGCCGCGACGTGGGCCGCATGCTGGTGGGCACCACCGAGGTGCTGCGCCTCTACGGCTTCCCGGTGGGCGTGGCCGGCACGATGACCATCGTGAAGAAGGAGTTCGAGCAGGACGACGAGATCTTCAAGAAGGAAGTCAGCGAATACATAGACCGGCTGGGCGAGGTGGCCGCGGTCTTCGAGAACGAACCGGCCAACTCCAATATCCTGCACGCGCGCTTCCCGGCGGCGGCCTCGTTCTTCGTCGAGACGCAGCACCGGCCCGGCGCCCCGGCCCTGGCCGCGGGCATCACCCGCCTGAAGGATTTCAAGTAACCGTGGAGGTCCGCGTCATCCTGGCCAGGCCCCGCAACCCCGACAATATCGGGGCGGCTGCCCGCGCTATGGCCAACTTCGGTCTGAAGGAGCTAGCCCTGGTGAACGCCTTCCCCAACGACTGGGGGGAAGCCGTGCGCACCTGGCGGGCCGAGGCCTCGGTCTCGGCCATAGGCGCGATGGACGTGGTTAACGCCGCCCGCCTCTGCGCCTCGGTACCGGAAGCCGCAGAAGGCTGCGACCTGCTGCTGGGCACTTCCTCGCTGCATTTCCTCAACCCGGAGCGCGACGTGGTGCTGCTGAAGGACGCCGCGGCCTTCGCCGGTGAACGCGGGGCAAAAAAGATAGCGCTGCTGTTCGGCGCGGAAAAGACGGGCCTCACCCGCGAAGAGCTCTCCTTCTGCTCCGCCGTGGTCAACATCCAGACCTTGCCGGACCAGCCGTCCATGAACCTGGGGCAGGCGGTAGCCGTGGCCTGCTACGAGCTGGCAGGCAGGCCTCTCCCGGAACCGCGCGCCGGGCGCAAGAGCGCGCCGCCGGCCCCGCCGGCGGAAATAGCCCGCGTGGCGGACCTGGTCTCCGAAAAGTTATGCCGGGAAGGGGCTAAGCACTGGGCGGGCGCGGCGCAGCTGCGCGAGATCCGCCAGGCCCTGCTGGACGCCCGTCTCACCAAGGGCGCGATGACCGCGCTCAAGCTCCTGCTTAAAGACAAATAAAGGTCAGGACCCGAGGAGGTCCCGCACGCCCCTGTAAGCGCCGGAAGGCACGTTGGGCCGCGCGAGCATCAGGTATTGCTCGCGCGTCATCGGGGGAGAGGGGAAGAGGGAGAACAGCGGCAGCAGCGGGCGGAAGAAGACCCGCGGCAGCCCGAGCACAGGGCGGCGCACGCCGGCCCCGGCCAGCGCCGCGGACAGCAGTTCCCTGAAAGTCAGCACCTGGTCTCCGCCGAGCTCGAAGAGTTCGTTCTTTACCGCGGGGTCCTCGGCGGCCCGCGCGAAGCAGGCGGCCACCGTGGCCGCGGCCACCGGGGCGACCCGGGCGTCCGAGGGGGCGGCGAAAACCGGCAGGAAGCGCGCGAGCGCCTTCAGGTCCTGCGTGAGGCGCTGGCCTTCCCCGGTTATAAAGGAGGGCCGGAAGATCACGTAAGGCAGGGCAAAAGACCGCACGGCCTCTTCCCCGGCGTACTTGCTGCGCTGGTAAGCGGAGGGGGAATCCGGCGCCGCGCCGAGCGCAGACATCTGGATGAATTTTTTCACGCCTGCCGCGCGCGCCCCGGCGAGCAGGCGGCGGGTGTACTCTTCGTGCACCAGGAAAAAACCGGCCCCGGGGGTTTCGCGGATAACGCCCAGCAGGTTTATCACCACCTCTGGCGCCGCGGCCGAGACCAGCCCGGCCAGGTCTTCGGTGAACGGGGGGAACTCTCCCTTTACGCCGGCGCTCCTGAATTTTCCGGGTTCCCTCGAGGGCAGCACGAGGTCGTGCCCGGCCAGGCGCTTCAGCAGCGCCCCGCCCACGAAACCGCCCGCTCCCGCTATGAATATTCTCATTAGCGCTTAAATTATATAATATGGGAAAGAGCCCGCAGCCGCGGGCCTCTGCGGGGTTAACTTAATCGGACATTTTTGGTAGAATTAAACTGATGCGCCAGTACCTGCCCTTCCTTTTTACCGCCGCCTTCGGCCTCGCCGTGGCGGGGGGCATGATCGCGCTTTCCATACTCTTCGGGCCCAGCAAGAAGACGCCGGTAAAGCAGGAACCCTTCGAGTGCGGCATGCCGCCGGCCATGGAGCCGCGGGGCATGGCGCGGGTGAACTTCTACCTGGTCGCCATCCTCTTCGTGATGTTCGATATAGAAATCGTCTTCCTCTACCCGTGGGCCGTCTCTTTCAGGCAGCTCGGCCCCTCCGCCTTCTACGCCATGGCCGCCTTCCTGGCGGTGCTCTTCGCGGGCCTGGTCTACGCCGTTAAGAAAGGAGCCCTCGAATGGGACTAGAGACCGTCTTCGGCCATTCCTACCTGACCACGCGCCTCGACGAGGCCGTCAACTGGGGCCGCAAGTATTCCTTCTTCCAGTATCCTTTCGTCACGGCCTGCTGCGGCATGGAGTTCATGTCCGTCTGGGCCTCCACCTACGACATAGCCCGCTTCGGCGCCGAGTACCCGCGCTTCTCGCCGCGCCAGGCCGACGTGCTGTTCGTCGTCGGCACCGTCAACGAGAAGCTGGCCCCCGTGCTCAAGCGCGTCTACGACCAGATGTGCGAACCCAAATGGGTGGTCTCCTTCGGCGTCTGCGCCACATCGGGCGGCTTCTACGACAATTACGCCACCGTGCAGGGCATAGACAAGATCATCCCGGTGGACATCTACATCCCCGGCTGCCCGCCGCGCCCCGAGGCCGTCCTCGACGCGCTGGTGAAGCTGCAGGAAAAGGTGGCCAGGGAATCGGTCCTCGACCGCAAATATAAATGAACAGCTACCTGCTAGGCACCTTCCGGGCCAAGTTCCCCGACGCTACACTGGAGACGCACGCCTTCCGCGGCGACGAGACCGTCACTATAAAGAAGGAGGCGCTGGCGCTGGCCGCCGCCTGGCTGCGCGACGACCTCGGCTTCGACTTCCTGATGGACCTGACCGCAGTGGACTACCTGCCGCGAGAGCCCCGCTTCGAGCTGGTCTGCCACCTGTACTCGTCCAAGCACAACTACCGCCTGCGCCTGAAGTGCCCGGTGGGCGCCGAGGACCCGCAGGTCGACTCGCTCACCGGAGTCTGGTCCGGGGCCAACTGGTTCGAGCGCGAGGTCTACGACATGTTCGGCCTGAAGTTCCGGGGCCACCCCGACCTGCGCCGCATCCTGATGTACGACGGCTTCGAAGGCTACCCGCTGCGCAAGGACTACCCCCTCAAGAAGCGCCAGCCGCGCATAGCCCACAGGGATTAAGCTTTAATGGAAACCAAGAAGCAGGAACTGCCCAAGAACTGGACCCTCGAGAACCTCGAGGACGGCCGGCTCGTGCTGAACATGGGCCCGTCGCACCCGGCCATGCACGGCATCGTGCGCGTGCTGCTGACCGTGCAGGGCGAGCGCGTGGTGGATTCCGACGTGGAGATAGGCTACCTGCACCGCGGCTTCGAGAAGACCTGCGAGAACGTCACCTACAACCAGTGCGTGCCCTACACCGACCGCCTGAACTACGTCTCGCCGTTCATCAACAACGTCGGCTTCGCGCTGACCGTGGAAAAGCTGATGGGCATAGAGACGCCCGCCCGCTGTCAGTACATCCGCGTGATAATGAGCGAGCTCTCGCGCCTGACCGACCACCTCACCTGCCTCGGCGCCAACGCCATGGAGCTGGGCGGCTTCACCGTCTATTTCTACCTGATCAACGCCAGGGAAGCCCTGTACCGGCTGACCGACTCCGCCGCCGGCGGCCGCGTCACGCCGGCCTACACCCGCGTGGGCGGCCTCTCGCGCGACCTGCCCCCGGATTTCAAGAAGAACACCGCCGAGGTGCTCAAGACCGTGCGCCGCAACCTGGCCGACGCCGACGCGCTGCTGACGCGCAACCGCATCTTCTACGACCGCCTGCGCGGCACCGGCCACATCTCCAAGGAGGACGCGGTCGCCCTGTCCTTCACCGGCCCCGTGCTGCGCTCCACAGGCGTGCCGCTGGACGCCCGCAAGGCCACGCCCTACCTGGTCTACGACCGCTTCGATTTCGACATCCCCGTCGGCTCCGAAGGCGACAACTACGACCGCTACCTGGTGCGCATGGAAGAGATGCGCCAGAGCATGCGCATTGTGGAACAGGCGCTGGCCCAGCTGCCAGAGGGTCCCGTCAACCACCCCGACTACGGCGTGATCCTGCCGCCCAAGGAAGAGGTGTACGGCAATATCGAGGCGCTGATGGCCCATTTCAAGCTGACCTTCGAGGGCGTGAAGCCGCCGAAGGGCGAGGTGTACCAGGCGGTGGAAGGCGGCAACGGCGAGGTGGGCTTCTACCTGGTCAGCGACGGCAGCGGCAACCCGTGGCGCCTGCGCGTGCGCCCGCCGTGCTTCCCGCTCACCGGCGGGCTGTCGCAGATGATCAAGGGCGCCTACATCGCCGACATCGTTTCCACGTTCGGCCAGGTCAACATGATCGGCGGGGAGCTGGAGCGCTGATGGCCTTCAAACTGACCGAGGAATTCAAGGCCAGGGCCGAAAAGGTCTGCGCCAAATACCCGCGCCGCGACGCAGCGCTGATACCGCTGCTGCAGGAACTGCAGGCCGAAGCTGGCTATGTGGCCGAGGAAGGGATGGACGAGCTGGCCGCCTTCCTGGGGCTGCCCTACGCCCGCGTAAAAGCGGTAGTCACCTTCTACACGATGTTCAACCGCGAGCCCTTAGGCAAATACCACCTGCAGGTCTGCCGCAACATCTCCTGCCACATGGCGGGCGCGCCCGGCCTGCTCAACCGCCTGCGCGAGAAGCTGGGGATAGAGGAGGGGGAGACCACCAGGGACGGGATGTTCACGCTCTCCGCGGTGGAATGCCTGGGCGCCTGCGGCGCCGCCCCCGTGATGCAGGTGAACGAGGAATATTTCGAGAAGCTCGACGAGGCCAAACTGGACGCGCTGCTGGAAGACCTGCGGCACGGGCGCCGCGTGGCCGGCCGCTAAGATGGACAACATACTGCTTAAAGATAAAGTCTGCGACCTGCCCGGCTATTTCGCCGCGGGGGGCTACAAGCCCCTGAAGAAGGCGCTCGGCCTGAAACCCGCGGACATAATCGAGGAAGTCAAGAAGTCCGGCCTGCGCGGCCGCGGCGGCGCCGGCTTCCCGACGGGCCTGAAGTGGTCCTTCATTCCGAAGGACGCCAAGGGCCCGCGCTACCTGGTCTGCAACGCCGACGAGGGCGAGCCCGGCACTTTCAAGGACCGCGAACTTATTTTAAAGAACCCGCACGCGCTGATAGAAGGCATGGCCATCGCCGCCTACGCCATCGGCGCCGAGACCGGCTACATCTATATCCGCGGAGAGTTCGCGGCGGAGGGAGCGCTGCTGGAGCGCGAGATCTTCTCGGCGCGCGCCAAGGGCTTCATCGGCGCCAACATCCTGGGCTCCGGTTTCAATTTCGAGCTGCACGTGCACCGCGGCGCCGGCGCCTATATCTGCGGCGAGGAGACGGCCCTGCTGGACTCCCTGGAAGGATTCAAGGGCCAGCCCCGCCTGAAGCCCCCGTTCCCGGCGGTGAAAGGCCTGTTCGCCTCGCCGACGGTGATCAACAACGTGGAAACCCTGGCCGCCGTTCCGGCCATCATCGCCGGTGGCGGCGAATGGTACGCCGCCATCGGCACGCCCAAGAGCACGGGCACCAAGCTTTTCTGCGTCAGCGGCCCGGTGAACAAGCCCGGCGTTTACGAGCTGCCGCTGGGCGTCACCTTCCGCGACCTGCTGGAGCAAAGCTGCGGCGGGCTGAAAGAGGGCAAGCGCCTTAAAGCCGTGATCCCCGGCGGCTCTTCCACTCCGGTGCTGACCGCCGAGGAAGCCTGGGCCGTCAAGCTGGACTACGAAGCCCTCGCCACCGCAGGCTCCATGCTGGGCTCCGGGGGCGTGATCGTCATCGACGAGGGCCAGTGCATGGTGAAGCTCCTGCAGGTGCTGGCCCGCTTCTACCACCACGAATCCTGCGGCCAGTGCACGCCCTGCCGCGAGGGCTGCGGCTGGATAGAAAAGATCCTCAACCGCCTCGAGTGCGGGCGCGGCACCAGGAAGGACATAGACACACTCGTCTCGATAGCCGAGGGGATGACGGGCCGCACGATCTGCCCGCTCGCCGACGCCATGGCCATGCCCGTGATAAGCTTCGTCAAGAAATTCCGCGCCGAGTTCGAGGCGCACGCCGCCGGGAAATACTGCCCGCCCGACGCGCCGGTGAAACGCTGATGCCCAAGATAACCATAGACGGGAAAACGCTGGAAGTCGCCAAAGGCACCTCGGTCCTGGAGGCGGCCCAGCTGCTCGGCGTCTATATCCCGCGCTACTGCTACCACCCCAAGCTTTCCGTTTCCGGCAACTGCCGCATGTGCCTCGTAGAGGTGGAGAAGGCCCCGAAACTGCTGACGGCCTGCTCCACCGAGGCCGCCGACGGCATGGTGGTGCGCACCGACAGCGACAAGGTTAAGACCGCCCGCCGCGACGTGCTGGAGTTCCTGCTCATCAACCACCCGCTGGACTGCCCCATCTGCGACCAGGCGGGGGAATGCGGCCTGCAGGACTACTACATGGATTACAGCCGCGCCAAGAGCCGCTTCGCGGCCGAGGACAAGGTCCGCCGCCAGAAGCGCCGCGTACTGGGCCCGCACCTGGTGCTCGACAACGAGCGCTGCATCCTCTGCACCCGCTGCGTGCGCTTCTGTTCCGAGGTGACCAAAACCTCCGAGTTGGACGTCATGGAGCGCGCCGATCATTCCTATATAGATCTGAAAGAAGGCAGGTCCCTGGACAACAACTATACCCTCAACATCGCCGACATCTGCCCCGTCGGCGCCTGGACCTCGCGGGATTTCCGCTTCAAGTCTCGCGTCTGGTTCCTTAAGAAGGCGCCGGTCGCCTGCCTGGGCTGCGCCACCGGCTGCCTGGCGGAAGCCCACCACAACGAGAACGTCATTTACCGCCTGTTGCCGCGCCCCAACGCCGAGACCAATACCTGGCTGTGCGACCGCGGCCGCATGACCTACAAGGCCGTGCAGGCCGGCGACCGCCTGGCCAAGGGCGTTATAAAGAACGGCCTGATAGACCTGGAGCCCGCCCTGCGCGAGGCCGCCACGCGCATAGACGAGGCCAAGGCCGCCGTCGGCGTGCTGGGCTCGCCCTGGCTGTCCGTGGAGGACAACGCCGCGCTGGCCCTGCTGGCGGCCGGGATGAAGACCGCGAACTTCTGCTTCGATTTCAAGTTCGAGACCGGCATCGCCGACGGGATCCTGGTCAACAAGGACCCCTCGCCCAACGCCGCCGGCGCGGCCAGGGTGAAAGCCGTCCGCGGCGGCCTGGAGCTGCAGGCTTTCGCCGCCAAGGTGGCCTCAGGCGAGATCAAGACCGTGCTGGCCGAGGCGCGGGCCGCCGGGCTCATCAAGGACGCCCTTAAAACTTCCGGCGCCAGGCTCATCACCTTCGCCACCAACAAAGGGGATATCCCGGCCGGCGCCTACGCCACCCTGCCCTACGCCTCCTATTTCGAGACGGCGGGAACCTTCGTCAATTACCAGGGCTTCGAGCGCAGGCTCGAGCCCGTAGTGGCGGCGCCGGAAGGCGTGAAGCCATTCTGGGCGGTGGTCAATAAACTGGGCGCCTACAGCGGCGTATTGCTGCGCCTCGATTCTGCGGACGACGCCATGAGGGGGCTGGAGAAGAAATGACGCCCTTCCTGTACGCTCATCAGGACCTCCTCCTTTTCGCCGGCGTCGGCCTGGCCAAGGTGATAGTCTTCATGGGCGGCGTGATGACCTTCGCCGCGCTGCTGACCCTGGCCGAGCGCAAGGTCAGCGCGCTGATGCAGGACCGCGTAGGCCCTAACCGCGCCTCGGTGTTCGGCTTCGCGTTCAACGGCCTGTTCCACCCCATCGCCGACGCCCTCAAGATGATCTTCAAGGAAGACTTCGTGCCGGCCAAGGCGGAAAAGTTCCTCTTCACGCTAGCCCCGTTCTTCGCGATAGCGCCGGTGATAGCGCTGTTCGCCTTCATCCCTTTCGGCGACTACGTGACCGTGCTGGGCTACCGCGTGGACCTGCAGATAGCCGACCTGCCGAGCGCGCTCTTCTTCATCCTGGCCCTCTCGGGCCTGGCCATCTACGGCACCTTCCTGGCCGGCTGGTCAGCCAAGAACAATTTCGCGCTGCTGGGCGCCATGCGCGGCGCGGCGCAGATGATCTCCTACGAGGTCGCCCTCGGCCTGACCCTCGTAGGCCTCCTGATGATCTACGGCACGGCCGGCCTGCAGGAGATGGTGCGCGCCCAGGGCGCGCTGCTGCTGGGCTTCATCCCGGCCTGGGGCGTGGTGCTGCAGCCGTTCGCCTGCGTCCTCTTCCTGATAGCAGCTATCGCCGAGAACAAGCGCACGCCTTTCGACCTGGTGGAGGGCGAATCCGAGATCATCGGCTATTTCATGGAATACAGTTCCATGCGTTTCGCCGGCTTCATGTTCGCCGAATTCCTGGAAATGATAGTGATAGCCATGCTGCTCACCACGCTATTCTTCGGCGGCTGGCAGGTGCCGTATCTTTACGAGGCCGGCTTCACGCTGCCCGGCGGCAGGGCCATACCGCTTGACCATTACATCGTCTCGGCGCTCCAGGTGGGCTCGTTCACGGTAAAGGTCGTTTTCTTCTCCTGGTTCATGCTGATAGTGCGCTGGACACTGCCGCGCTTCCGCTTCGACCAGCTGATGGCGCTGTGCTGGAAAGGCCTGCTGCCGCTGGCGCTGCTCAATATCCTGGCCACCGGCGCCGCGCTGCTGTTTTTGGGAAAACTATGATAAGCGTGAAGAAGGTAAATAACAGGCCGCTGAACTTCCTGGAAAGGATCTACCTCCCCGAGATAGTCCGCGGCATCGCCGTCACCGCGCGGCATTTCTTCACCAACCTCCTGCGCCCCGGGAACATACTGACGGTGCGGTACCCGGAGCAGACCATCCCGCTGCCCGGGGCCGCCAACCAGCGCACCCGCCACCGCCTCAAGCTCCGCGCCGACGGCTCGCCCAAGTGCGTGGCCTGCTTCATGTGCCAGACCGCCTGCCCGGCCTACTGCATACACATCGAGGCGGCCGAGTACGCAGAAAATTCCGTGGAGAAATACCCCGCCGTTTTCGACATCGACCTCTCGCGCTGCGTGGTATGCGGCATGTGCGTGGAGGCCTGCCCCGAGGACGCCATAGCGATGGATACCAAGGAGATCCCCGGCGGCGCGCTGACGCGTCGGGACATGCTGCTGACCAAGGAAGACCTGCTGCGGAACCTCCCCGGCGAGCCCTCCCTGCTGGGCGCCTCCAACCGCCTGGCCAACGAATACCTGGAGGGCAAGAAATGATAGCCGCCGCCGTCTACGCCTTAGGCGCCCTGGCCGCGCTGGCCACGCTGCTGATGCTGTTCCAGCGCAACCCGGTGAAGGCCGCCATGCTGATGCTGACCGCGCTGCTGGCCACCGCCGGCATTTACCTGGCGCTCAGCGCGCAGCTGCTGGCCGCGCTGCAGATCATCCTCTACGCCGGCGCCATCATGACGCTTTTCATCGTCGCGCTCACGGTGCTGCCGCAGGCCTGGCGCGACCACCCGGCCCGCGCGCCCTTCATAAAAGTGCTGGGCCTGGCCGCCGCGGCCGTGATCCTCACCGAGCTGGTGCAGGCCGCCGCCGCGCTTAAGACAGCCGTCCGGCCAACCGGCTTCTCCGAAACCGGCGCGCTGGCCCTGGCGCAGCAGCTGTTCGGCCGCTTCGCTTTCCAGTTCGAGCTGCTCTCGCTGGTGATACTCGCCTCCATCGTCGGGGCCGTGGCCCTGGCGGCCAAGAGGAGGGACGCGTGAGCGCTTACAACCTGGCGGCCCTGAGCTTCCTGCTCTTCGCGCTGGCCGCGGCCGGCTTCCTGACCTGCGGCTCCCTGGTGCGCATGCTGATGTTCCTGGAGCTGATGCTCAACGCGGCCAACCTGGCGCTGGTGGCCCTGAACCCGCAGCCCGCCTCGCAGGCCTACGCCGTGATGCTGTTCGCCATAGCCGCCGCCGAGGCCGGCGTGGGCCTGGCCATCCTGATCACCCTGGCGGCCAATTTCAAGACGCTGCAGGCCGAGAACATAAAGGAGCTGAAGGGCTGATGGAAGGCAACTACTACCCGCTCCTGAAATGGATCCTGGCCGCCCCGCTGGCCGGCTTCCTGCTCAACGGCTTCTTCGGGAAGAAATTCCTCGGAGAGAAGGCCGGGGGGATAGCCGGCTCGCTGGCCATCCTGGTCTCCTTTATCTTCGCGGCGCTGTCCTTCTCCGACCTGCTCAACCTGCCGCCCGAGAACCGGCTGCTGCGCGACACGCTGTTCAACTGGATCTCGGCCGGCACCTTCACCGTGGACGCCGCCTTCCGGTTCGACCCGCTGTCGGCGGTGATGGCGCTGATAGTCACCGGCGTCAGCTTCCTGATCCACGTCTATTCTACGGGCTACATGAAAGGCGACGCCGGCTACAACCGCTACTTCGCCTACCTCAACCTCTTCGTGTTCTTCATGCTGACGCTGGTGCTGGCCGACAACCCGCTGGTGATGTTCGTCGGGTGGGAAGGCGTGGGCCTGTGCTCGTACCTGCTCATCGGCTTCTGGTACGAGGACCCCGAAAAGGCCACGGCCGGCAAGAAGGCCTTCATCACCAACCGCGTCGGAGACGCGGGATTCCTCCTCGGCCTGATGCTGCTGTCGGGCATCTTGGCCGCCAACAACGTCATCGGCATGGACTTCGAGACGCTCAAGGCCTCCGCCAGCCTGCTGAGCGGCTACAGTTTCTTCGGAGTGGGCGCCGCCACCCTGATCTGCCTGCTGCTGTTCTTCGGGGCCACCGGCAAGTCGGCCCAGTTCCCGCTGTACGTCTGGTTGCCCGACGCCATGGCCGGCCCCACGCCGGTCTCCGCCCTGATCCACGCCGCCACCATGGTCACGGCCGGCGTCTACATGCTCGCGCGCCTGAGCTTCCTCTACGAGCTGGCCCCGAGGGCGCTAGAGGTGGTGCTCCTCGTCGGCTGCTTCACCGCTTTCTTCGCGGCCGTCATCGGCCTGGTGCAGAAAGACATCAAGAAGGTGCTGGCCTATTCCACCGTCAGCCAGCTCGGCTACATGTTCATGGCCGCCGGCGCCGGAGCCTACGCGGCCTCGGTGTTCCACCTGGCCACGCACGCCTTCTTCAAAGCCCTGTTGTTCCTGGGCGCCGGCTCGGTGATACACGGCATGAGCGGCGAGCAGGACCTGTCCAAGATGGGGGGGCTGAAGAAGGAAATGCCAGTCACCTTCCTGCTGGTGGCCGCCGGCTGGCTCGCCATCGCCGGCGTGCCGGGGCTGTCCGGCTTCTACTCCAAGGACCTCATACTCGAGAAAGTTTTCGAGCACGGCGGCGGGTTCGTCTGGGGCGTCGGCGTGCTGACCGCCGGCCTGACCGCCTTCTACACCACGCGCCTCTTCGTGCTGGCCTTCCTGCGCAGCAAGCGGGGCCACGGCCACGCGCACGAGTCCCCGCTCTCCATGACGCTGCCCATGGCCGCCCTCGCGCTGCTGGCAGTCGGCGGGGGCTTCTTCCTTAAAGAGCGCCTGTTCGTCTTCCTGGACCCTTCCTTCGTGCCGGTCCACGGCCATACGCCGCAAGCGCTGCGCCTGATGATGGTCTCCGTCGCGGCCGGCGTCTCGGGCATAGTGACCGCCTTCTTCCTTACCTTGCCGGGGCCGGCGGCCGCTATGAAGGCCGCCCTGCCGCGCGCTCACGCCCTGGCCTTCAACAAATTTTACGTCGACGAGCTCTACGCCCTGCTCCTCCTCAAGCCGCTGCGCTACGCCGCGGACAAGGTGCTCTACGCGCTGGTGGACGCGGGCCTGATAGACGGCCTGCTGGTCAACGGCGCAGCCAAGGCCTCCTACAGCGCCGGCAAGGCCCTGGCACGGGCCCAGAACGGCCGGCTGGATATTTACGCGCTGATCTTCGCCCTGGGCGTGGCCGCCATGCTGCTCTGGATCATTTAAATGGAACTGCTCACCAACCCGCTTTCACTCACCGTGCTCCTGCCCGCCCTGGCGGGCCTGGGCATCTTCGCCATCCCGCGCGGTAACGCCGCCGCGCTGAAGGGCTACGCCCTGGCCGCCTCCCTGGTAATTTTCGCGCTCTCGCTGCGCCTCTGGGCGGGCTTCAACCCGGACCTGGCGGCCATGCAGTTCGCGCTGGACAAGCCCTGGCTGCCGTCCTTCGGCATCAGCTACTCGGTAGGTCTCGACGGCATCAGCCTGCTCATGGTCCTGCTTACCACCTTCCTGATGCCGGTCTCGGTGCTGGCCTCGTTCAATTACATCAAGGAGAGCCCTCGCGCCTACTACGCAGCCCTGCTGTTCCTGGAGGCGGGCATGGTGGGCGTGTTCGCCGCGGCCGACCTGTTCGTCTTCTTCCTGTTCTGGGAGGCCATGCTGATACCGATGTACTTCCTCATCGGCGTCTGGGGCGGCCCGCGCCGCGTCTACGCGGCCCTCAAGTTCTTCATCTACACCATGGCCGGCTCGGTGCTGATGTTCGCGGCCATCCTGTGGGTGGCCGCCGCGCACCATACCGCGACCGGCGCGTGGACCTTCAATATCCCGGCCCTCTACGCGGGCGCCCTGACGGTGCAGGCCCAGTTCTGGCTGTTCGCCGCCTTCGCGCTGGCCTTCGCGGTGAAGGTGCCGCTGTTCCCGTTCCATACCTGGCTGCCCGACGCGCACGTCGAGGCCCCGACGGCGGGCTCCGTGCTCCTGGCCGGCGTGCTGCTGAAGATGGGCGTATACGGCTACCTGCGCCTGGCGGTGCCCATGTTCCCGCAGGCCGCGCAGACCTTCGCCCCGTGGCTCGCGGGCCTCGGCGTGGTCGGCGTGATCTACGGCTCGCTCGTGGCCTGGAGCCAGCGCGACATGAAGAAGATGGTGGCCTACTCGTCGGTGGCCCACCTCGGCACGGTGATGCTTGGCGTGATGGCCTTCGAGCCCGCCGCCGTGGCCGGCGCGGTGCTGCAGATGGTCAACCACGGCCTGTCCACCGGCGCGCTGTTCCTCCTGGTCGGCGTGCTCTACGAGCGGCGCCACACGCGGCTGATAGAGGATTACGGCGGGCTCGCCAAGGTGATGCCCGGTTTCGCCGCGGTGTTCATGATAGTGACGCTTTCTTCCGTCGGCCTGCCCGGCCTCAACGGCTTTATCGGCGAGGTACTGGTGCTGTTCGGCTCTTTCCGCGTGTACCCGTGGCTGGCCGGCGCGGCCGTGGCCGGCGTGATACTTTCCGCCGTGTACATGCTCGGCATGTACCAGCAGGTGGTGTTCGGCCCGCTGCGCCACACCGAGAACAAGATCCTCAGGGACCTGGACCTGCGCGAGTGGCTGTACCTGCTGCCGCTGCTGGTCTTCATAGTGCTCATAGGCGTTCGGCCCAATCCTTTTCTCCGGCCGGTGCTGCCCGCCGTTAACGCCTACATTACCCTGTCCGGGGCCCGGCCGGCCCCGCCGTCGCCTGCAGTGAACATCGCCGTCGGCGGGGAGGAGCGGAAATGACTTTCGATCCCGTAGCTTACGCCTCCGCCGCCCTGGCCGGCCCGCTGCTGCTGGTGCTGGCCGCCTTCTGCTGCCTGCTGCTGCCGCTGTTCTTCAAAGGGCTGCGCGGCGTGCAGGGCATGATCTCCCTTGGCGCAGTGCTCGTGGCGCTGGCCTTCTTCCGCCACGCGCCGCCGGCGCAGTTGGCCCTCTTCAGCGGCGCGCTGCAGGTGTCGCCGCTCTCGGCCTACCTGTGGGCCTTCGCCATGGGCGTTCTCGCGCTCTTCATCGCGCTCTCGCTGGCCAGGCCGCCCGCGCCCGAGGGCAGCGAAGGGGAATACTATTTCCTGGCCTTCATGGCGGTTATCGGCCTCTTGGTAATGATGGCGGCCGGGGACCTGTTCACGGCCTTTATCGCCCTGGAACTGCTGAGCCTGCCGGTCTACGCGCTGGCGGGCATCCGCCGCAGCAAGCCCGGCATAGAGGCGGCCTACAAGTATTTCATGCTGGGCGCCTTCGGCTCGGGCATGACGGTGATGGGCATAGCGGTGCTGAACGCCCTTTACCCGTCGCTGGATTTTGTCTCTTTAAAGGCCGCCGCGCCGGCCGATCCCCTTGCCCTGGCTGGTTTCCTGCTGGTGATGTCCGGCTTCGCTTTCAAGACGGCGCTGGTGCCCTTCCACATGTGGGTGCCCGACGCCTACGAGGGCGCGCCGACGCAGGTTTCAGCCTTCATGGGCGCGGCGGTCAAGGCCGGCGGCGTGGTGCTGCTGTGGCGGGTGTTCAGCCTCTTCGACGGCGGGCCGGTACGGGAGATCTTCTGGTGGCTGACCGTCATTACCGCAGTGTTCGCCAACCTGGCGGCGCTGGGCCAGAGCGGCCTCAAGCGCCTGCTGGCCTATTCCAGCGTAGCCCACGCGGGCTACATCGCGGTGGCTTTCTTCGGCGGTACTCGCGGCTGGGAAGCCGTCCTTTACTACCTGCCGGTTTACGCCATGGCCACTATAGGCGCCTTCGGCGTTACCCTGATACTTGAAAAAGACGAGAAGGGCCCCAAGATAGAAGACCTGGCCGGACTCGGCAGGACCAGGCCCTGGCTCGCGGCCGCCATGGCCGCCTTCATGTTCTCGCTGGCCGGCGTGCCGCCGCTGGCGGGCTTCTTCGCCAAGTTCTACGCCTTCTCCGGAGCGGTGGCGGGGGGCTACACCAGCCTGGTCGTCATAGCCGTTATCATGAGCGCCGTCTCCGTCTTCTACTACCTGCGCGTGACCGTGATCATGTACATGAAGCCCGCGCCTGCCGAGGCCGCGGCCGAGCCCCGCCCCACCGGCCTGGCAGAGGCGGTAGTCTTTCTGATGGCCGCAGGCGTCCTCGCCGCCGGCCTGCTCTCCCGCCCGCTACTCGCCCTTGCTGCCGAAGCCGCCCGCTGGTTCTGAACCAGCGGAACCTAACAAATACGGATCCTATTCCCCGGCCGCTGACGGCCGGGACCTTCCCGCCGGCAGCGAGCCCGCGGGGCCGGATGAGGAACCGCGAGGTTCCGCAGGCGGAAAGAAGTTCATCAAAAAGGGAAACAGCCGCTATGGATAGCGGCAGTATTACTGTAATATTTCCGAAGCAGTGGGGACGTGCCTATGAGAGAAAACCACCTTTGGCTCATAATCGGGGTCTTAACGGCTTTAACGCTGGGGCAGGCCTGCTACATCTACCAGGGGCAGGCGGCGGCCGGCGAGAATTCCGGGCCGCCGGCGCTGCAGCCGGAGATCCACCATAGGCTGCACGCCGAAAAAGCCCACGACGCGCAGTGGGAGGAGTTCGAGAAATGGCGCGCGAAGGTGAGGGAGCAGGTCGGGCGCGGCGCCCCCCTGCTCGAGAGGGACTTCGACGTCTTCTTCAACGACCGCTTCTTTTCCGGGAAGCTGAGCCCGTTCGCCGAGATGGAGCGGATCCGCCGGGACCTGTCCGGCGGCTTCGGCCTGTCCGAGCGGCTCCTCTTCGACGGGTATTGGGACAAGTGGTTCGAGCAGAGGATGCGGCTCGGCGAATTCAAGACCGACGTGCTCAGAACGGATAAGGACGTGACCATCAGCCTGACCATTCCCGGGCTTTCAGAGGAAACCCTTAACATAGACGTGACGGACGAGAGGATAAGGATAGTTTTCAGCGCGCGAGAATCTTCGGAGGAGAAGCTGATAGGCGGCGCCGTGAAAAAAGAAACCTACAGGAGTTTCGTCAAGATCCTGCCGCTGCCGGTGGACTCCGCACCTGGCACCGGCAAGGTCAAGGTGGAGGGGGAGAAAGTAAAGATAAAGTTCGATCGCAGGAAGCCCGACGCCGCCCCGAAAGGCAGCTGACGCGGCAGGAGGACACGGCTATGAAGACCTGTTCAGAAAAATTCGGCCTGCTCCTGGCCCATTTTTTCCTGGGCGAAAGGGAGGCGCTTACAGTCTCAGGGGCCGCCAGGCTAAGCGGCCTGCGGCCCCGCGAGGCGCGAGTGCTGCTGGAAATACTGGCGCAGGAGGGGCTGCTCTGCGCGGGCGGTCAGGGGGAACGCACCTTCCTGGCCGACACGTGGTCGTCCCGCTACAGGTGCTGCCTTAAGGCCTATCGCCGGCAGGTGCGCACAAGTTGAGCTCTGGCACGGAAACACGGGAGGGAAAAATGCTGAGGGATCTGAACGACTGAAGGCTTCGCGATACACGCCGCGGACGGAACGCTCGGCACGTGGAAGACCATATCGCAGACTAAAGCTACGGGATCAAGAAACCGTAGCAAATTAAAAGACCGCCTCTTTAGGCGGTCTTTTAGCTTAGATTATGTATCTATTCGTACAATTAATTGTATTTATAAACGCACACCTCACCGGCGGCATCATTCGGCGGACATCCTAGAGGAAGCCGTTCTCCTTAAGGAATTCTCTGGTTATGCCGGTGGATCTGGCGGCGACGTACTTGCCGAGGATGTCGTATTCGATATTGAGCAGGGAGCCGGGTTTAAGGTTCTTCAGGGCGGTATTGGCCCAAGTGTGGGGGATGACGGCGGCCTTGAAAGAGGCCGGTGACAGGCCGTAGACGGTCAGGCTAATGCCATCCAGCGCCACCGAGCCTTTTTCCACCATGACCGAACCCTCTGTCCGCTCGACCGTTACGATACGGCTGTTGCCTTCATCCCTGACGGCCAGCAGCCGGACGGCGGCGTCGATATGGCCCGTCACGAAGTGGCCGCCCAGCCTGGCGCCCACGGCCAGCGCGCGCTCCAAATTCACCATACTGCCTGTCCTCAGGCCGCCCAAGGTGGTGCGGGAGAAGCTTTCAGGGCTGACGGCGAAGGCGGCCACTCCGGGCTTATGGGAAACCACGGTAAGGCAGGCGCCGTTGACGGCCACGCTCTCGCCCGCGGCCAGCGCCCAGTCCCCGGGCACGGAGACTTCAAGCTTCCCCGGGGAAACCGAGTTAATTTTCTCCACCGCCTCTATGATCCCCGTAAACATCAGTCGAACCTCAGGTCCAGCATCAGATCGGGGCCAGCTTTGGTCACCGAAACCAGGCGGGGCCGCAGGCCCAGCTCCTTGCGCGCCGCGTTGAGCTCATCGGGCCAGACCATGGAATTCTTGGAATCGGTGCCGCCTATGAGCATCGGCGCCACGAAGCAGATGAACCTGTCGGCCAGGCCCTCGCTGACGAAAGAGCCTGCCACCCGGCCGCCGCCCTCCACCAGCACGTGCGCTATTCCCAGCTTGCCCAGCTCCTTCAGCAGCGCCTGCAGCGAAACCCGGCCGTTCTCCGACGGCAGAACCATTATCCTGGCGTTGTGGGGGAATTTCTTCATGGCCGTGACCGAAGCCTTGCGGGTGGTGGCTATCAGCACGCGCTCGTTCTGGAAGATCTGCGCCTTGCGCGGCACGCGGAAAGAAGAATCCAGCGCCACTATCCACGGCTGGCGCAGCACTTTCACGCCGCGCACGTTAAGCCTCGGGTCGTCGGCCAGCAGGGTGCCTATGCCCGCCAGCACCGCGTCGGCCTCGGCGCGCAGTTTATGCGCCTCCAGCCGCGACTCGGGGCTGGAGATCCAGCGCGAACGCCCGGCCGCGTCCGCGATGCGCCCGTCGAGGCTCTGCGCTATTTTCACCGTAACGTACGGCAGGCCGGTACGCATGAACTTATTAAAAGCGGGGTTCAGCGCTTCGCAGTCGCGGCCCAGCACGCCCGCTTTCACCTTGATGCCCGCCCGGCGCAGTATGGCCGCGCCGCGTCCGCTGTGCGCGGGGTTAACGTCTTTGGCGCCGTAATAAACTTCCTTAACTCCGGATCTTATAAGCAGTTCGGTGCAGGGCGGCGTCTTGCCGTAGGTGGAGCAGGGCTCGAGGGTCACGTAGACAGCCGCGCCGGCGGGGCTGGTCTTGCAGGACCGCACGGCGTTCACCTCGGCGTGCGGGCCGCCGTAGCGCAGGTGGGCCCCTTCGCCTATTACCTTGCCGCCCTTAACCAGCACGGCGCCTACCATCGGGTTAGGATGTGCGGCGTAGCGCCCGCGCCGGGCCAGTTCGATGGCGCGGGCCATGTAGCCCTCGTGCCGGTCCATTACAAGTGCTTGAACAGGTTCGCCATCTCTATGGCGCTCACGGCGGCCTCCGCGCCCTTGTTGCCGTGCTTGACTCCGGCGCGCTCTATGGCCTGCTCCAGGTTGTCGGCGGTGATGATGCCGAAGGCCACCGGCACCTTGTGCTTCATCGAGACCGAGGCGATGCCCTTGGCGGTCTCCTGCGCGACGAAGTCGAAGTGGGGGGTGTCGCCTTTAATGACCGCGCCCAGGCAGATGATGGCGTCGTAGGGCCCGGAGGCGAGTTTCTCGCAGACCACCGGTATCTCGTAGGCGCCGGGGGTTTTCACGACGGTGATATCCTTCTCTTCGGCGCCGTGGCGCTTCAGCGAATCCACCGCCCCTTCGAGCAGGCGCCCGGTGATGAAATCGTTGAACCGGGAAACTATGATCGCGAACTTCAGCTTGTCGGCCTTGAAGCCGCCTTCTATGGTTTTCATTTTATTCTCCTTAACCTTCCAGCCCGGGTCTGACGCCGAGCAGATGTCCCATCTTGTCTTTCTTGGTCTTCAGATAGCGCGCGTTGTGCCGGTTTGGATGTATGACCAGAGGCACACGCCCGGCGATCTTCAGGCCGTAGCCTGAGAGGCCGGCCAGCTTCTTGGGGTTATTGGTGATCAGGCGCAGGCGGTGCAGGCCCAGATCGCAGAGTATCTGCGCGCCTATGCCGTAATCGCGCAGGTCGGCGGGGAAGCCCAGCGCCTCGTTGGCGGTAACCGTGTCGTAGCCCTTGTCCTGCAGGCTGTAGGCCTTGATCTTGTTGCCCAGGCCAATGCCGCGGCCCTCCTGCCGCATGTAAAGTATGGCGCCACCGCCTTCCTTGGCTATCAGGCGCATCGCGGCGTGCAGCTGCGGGCCGCAATCGCAGCGCCGGGAGGCGAATACGTCGCCGGTGAGGCACTCGGAATGCACGCGCACCAGCGCCGGGTCGCCGATCTTGCCATAGGTAAGCGCGGCGTGTTCCAGGCCGGTCAGCAGTTCCTTATAGACCGTGATGGTGAAAGTGCCGAACTCGGTGGGGAGGGTGGAAGAGGACATTTTCTCTACCAGCGATTCTTTGCGGCGGCGGTAGGCTATCAGGTCCGCTATTGTGGCCATCTTCAGCTTGTGGCGGGCGGCGAAGCGGGCCAGCTGCGGCAGCCGGGCCATGGTGCCGTCGGGGTTCATGATCTCGCAGATGACGCCGGCGCCCGTGAGGCCCGCCAGGCGCACCAGGTCGGTGCAGGCCTCGGTGTGGCCGGCGCGCGCCAGCACGCCGCCGGTCCTGGCCTTGAGCGGGAAAATATGGCCGGGCCGGGTCAGGTCGCCGGGAAGGGAGGCGGGGTTGGCGAGGATCTTTATCGTGCGCGCGCGGTCGGCGGCGGAGATGCCGGTGGTGACGCCCTTGGCGGCGTCGACGGAGATCAGCCAGTTGGTCTTGAACGGGTCTTTGTTCTCGCGCTCCATCTGGAACAGGTCCAGCGCGGCGGCGCGGTCGGCGGTGAGCGGGGCGCAGATCAGGCCGCGGCCGTGCCTGGCCATGAAGTTTATCTTTTCGGGAGTAGCGAAGCGGCCCGCCATCAGCAGGTCACCCTCGTTCTCGCGGCCCTCGTCGTCGGTGATCACCACCATGCGGCCCCGCTTGACGTCCGCTATGATATCTTCGATGGGGGAGAAAAGTTTTTTTGCCATAAAAAAGCCCCGAAGCTGTCTTCAGGGCTTTAACGCAAGGCGAACGGCAAGCCGTCCTCATGCGTAGGTTCTTCTTTCATCCGGACTACACCGTCGGCCCCGGAATCACACCGGATCTGCTCGTGAGAGCTTGCGGGCTTTACCGCCGGTGGGGAATTTCGCCCCGCCCTGAAGAACTACAGGGATATTATACAACTTTAGTTAAAACAGTTATCAAGGCCTTTGGAGCCGGCCAGGGCCCACTGGCCGACGGCCGTGCCGGTAGAAACGCAGAGGTCGTTGATGCTCGAGTTGAAAACGACCGCTCCGACAGACGGAGGCGACGCCGCCTGCAGGGCGGCGGTGTCCAGGGAACGGGGCATCCAGAAGCCTTCAGCCGTGAAGGTGGACTTGTTTACCCCGGAGCCGAACTGCGCCGTGCCGTTAACGTCCAGCGTAGCCGCCGGGAGAGCCGCGCCTATGCCCACTCGCCCGTCGTTACGGACCAGCAGCGCGCCGCTCTTTACATTGAGCACGTCTTCAGTGCCGGCCAGGCCGCCGCCGAGTACCGTCAGGGAGGAATTGAACAGGGCATAGCCGGCCACGTTCAGTTTAGCCGCGGGGGAGCCGGTGCCGACGCCGGTATAGCCGGTCTGCGTGCTGACATAGAGCGCCGCGCCGGCGCGGTCGCCGCCCACCAGCAGGCTGGACCCGACGTGAAAGCGCTCTTTGGGCGTACCGGTGCTGATCCCGACCCAGCCGCCGGTACCGGTCGAGATAAACACTACCGGCGGGCTGTTCTCAACTCCTACGGCCATGTTCGTCAGCACCCTGAAGAACTCAGGCGGCGCATAGGCGGCGACCTGGGGCACGCCTATTATGAAGCCGCCGCCGTACTTGATGCGGAAAACTCCGGAACCGCCAGTCAGGTTTCCGGAGACGGATCTGTACACCATGTCCTTGGTGACATTGTCCACGCCCAGCGCCGCGATTGCCCCGACGAAGGGATCGGACCAGCTGATAAGGGAATCGCCGCCGAAGTTCGGGTAGAACTGAAGCTCCACGTTCTCGCTGGTCTTCTGGTCCAGCCTCACCGGCCCGCGCACGTGCAGCGCGGCCAGCGGGTCGAACGGATCGTTTAAGCTGTCGGTGCCTACGGAGAGCTTGGAGGTAGCGTAGATGGTGGTGGAGAAAACCACTCCGTCGTAAGTGCCGCCGCCGAGGGCGGTCACGGAAGCGACCACGATGGTCTGGGGGATGGCCGAGGCCGACAGGCCGGTCAGCCCGGCGCCGTTGCCGAAGAAGCCGCCCTGCGCGGTTATGGATGAGACCGCGCTTATCCCGCCTTCTACGGTCAGTGCGTGCGTCGGAGCCAGCGTCCGGATGCCCACCCTGTCGGTGGTCGTACTGACGAAGAAGATGGGATTCGTCGCCGCGGTGCTGACCAGGACGTTGCCTACCACATGAAAGCGCTCCGCAGGGTCGCTTGTTCCTATGCCGAAGCGCCAGTAGGCGAAATCGTCCGAAGTAATGCGGAACACTTCCTGCCCGCCGGCCTCGGAGCTGGTGCCCATCGCCCTGTAGACGAAGTCGCGCTCCCTGCCGAACGCCGTGGGGTACCCCAGGGCGCCCTGGGCCGGCCCGTTGGCCGAGAGGAGGGTGTTTTTCCAGCTCAGGTAGCTGCTCCCGGCGAAACTCTGGAAATCCAGGTGCGCAAGACCGTTCGGGTTGGAGATCTTCATCCACTCGTTCACTTCCAGCGGCGCGTCGGGGTTATTGACCTGCACTCCCACGCGGCCGCCGGTAGTTACGGCAAGACTATAGTTGTTGACCGACACCGCCGTAGCCACGGTGAGCGCGTAATAATGCGCGCCGTTGTCGGCGATGGTAACGCTGGAGCCGGCCAGCCGGAGGTTGCCTGTCATGGTGTCGCCGGCTTTCAGCAGGCGGCTGCTGTCAGTGCCCTGCACGGCCGTCAGCAGCGAGCCGTTACCCACGAAGTAAGGGGCGTCCACTATTCCGGCGCGCACCTTGATGCCGCTGGCCGTGTCCACGCTGTAGCCGGCGCCCATGGTATCCCACGACCAGAAAGTGCCGCTGGCCGCCGTCACGTTATAGAACTGCCCGAGACCGGCGACCTTCGCGTTATCGGCGAAAAGCCCTCCCTGGGCCGTGATGCTGGAGGTGGCCAGAATACCGCCCGTCACGGAGAGCCGGACCGGGTAGGTGTACCCGCCCACGGCTACACTGCCGCCGAAGACGGAAAAGGTGGAGCCGGTGACCGAGAAAGCGTCCCCGGTGACGGTCAGGGTAGAGTTCAGCAGCGTGAGCTGGCCGGTCATGGTGTCCCCGGCCTTCAACACCTTGGAGCTGTCCTGCGTGGTGAGGTTGTAAAGCCCGCTGCCGTCGCCGTAATAAGTCGCGCCGGGAGACAGGTAGACGTGGGAACTTATCATGAGGCCGCCGCGCACCGAAGCTGGAGCGGAAGAGATCTCCACGCCGGGCCCCAGGCGCAATTTGGGGATGGTCGCGCCCAAGGGGGAAGTGACGGTGAAGCTGGAGTTGCCCATGGTCAGCTGGCCGGTCATGGTGTCGCCGCCCTTGCGCACGATGTTGCCGAGAGTGGAACCGTCGCCGTAGAATGAGCCGCCGTAAACCTGGCCGTCCGCGTTGACCCGGAACAGCTGCGCCTGGGCGGCGGGGGTAGGGCCGGTGGAGATCAGCAGCAGGTCGCCCGCGCCGGGGGCCGAGGAAATATGCAGGCGCGCGAGCGGGTTGGTGATGCCGCCGCCGATATTGGTATTGCCCTCATTGATGGTATACAGGTTGAGGCCGAGCACGTCCCACATGGTCAGGGCGGCCGCCTTCACCTGCACGGAGCCGTCGGGGAACTTAAAGCCGCAGGTGTAGTCGGGCGCCGTGGCGCAGCTGGGCCAGTTTCCGGTGCTTTCCACCACGCCGGCGACCGCCAGCTTCTGGCCGGGCGAAATGCTGCCGACGGAGATGCCGCCCTGCACGAACAGGTTGGTGGAGATCGTGATGGCCCCATAGGTGGTGTTCGGCAGCGCCGCGATGATGTCGGCGCTGAAGACGGTGGTGGCGGCGGAGGCCGTGGAGGCGTAGAGGGAGTTGAAGGCGTAGGGCGAGGCCTGCAGCTTGACGCGGGGGGTCATGGGCTCGTAGGCGCCGGAGCAGTCGTTGTCCGAGTCCACCTGCACCTCGAGCCAGAGCGCGGTATAGTCCATGAAGAGCCCGCCGGGTATGCCGCCGGGGGTCGAGGACCCTATCTCAACGTCGTAGCGGCCCTTGCTTACGCGCAGGTTGCAGCGGTTCTCGGTGAAAAGAGGGGCGCCGCCGGTGGCCGCGCCGTAGATGAGGAACTTGAGGTCCTGCGGGGCGTCCACGGCCTCGTTGGTGACTTTACTGAGCAGGAAACCCTGGTAGTTAATGGTGGGGGCGATGACCGCCTGCGCGCGCCCGGCGAAGAGGGGAAAGAGCGCCAGCGAGGCGAGCAGCGCCGCGCGGCCGCAGGTGAACAGGGTTCTTGCTGAAGTCATAGTTCCTCCGCTACTTTATCACTACGACGGTGCCGTTATAGACGGTGCCGTCAGCTTCGAGCTGGTAGATATACACGCCGCCGGGCACCGTCTGCCCTCCGGCCTTGGCGTCCCAGGCCAGCGAATTCGAGACCGGCCCGGTCTTCATCGCGGCCACCTGGGCGCCGCGCAGGTCGTAGATGCGCCCTTTGACCTGCTTGTCCTGCGGGTTATCGAAAATAAAAACCATCGTATCATTTTTGCCGTCGCCATTAGGGGTTATCAGGCGGTTCAGCAGCCCGGCCTTGTCGGCGGCGAAGCTGCCGCTGCGCTCGGTGGTGCGCAGCTGGTAGCGGCCCAGCAGGCTGGTCTCGAGCTGCACGCTGCGCTCCGCCTCGTTGACCTTGCCGAAAAGCTGCAGCCAGCGGGAGCCGTTATTATAGAACATGCTCAGCGCCTTGCCGTCCGTGGCGACGGAGGGGGTAATGGTGCCGCCGGCCTTGGCGTAAAAGAGCTTGAGCGTGCCGCTCTTGGCCAGTTTGAAGGCGCTGTCCGCCTGGATACCGCCGCGGAAGGCGGAGAATTCCACGGACTTCATTACGCGCCCGCCCAGGTCCTCGGCGTGGGAGGAGATCTCGATGGTATAGGAGTCCATCGGGTCTCCGGAGGCCGAGTAAAAGGACCCGCCGGCCTCGGCCGGCACTTCCAGCATGCTCTGGTTGTCCGGCGCCAGGAAATACAGGCCGCCCGGGGTGCTGCCGCGCCCGTAGGAGGGAATGGATTCGCCCGCCTGGTTCACGGACCGCGCGTGATAGTAATAGACGTCGCTCGCGCCGATGATGTCCGTCCAGCTGAGCGTACTGGAAGAAGTCTCGCCGATGAATTCCCAGTCGGCGGCCGCGGGGGCCGTAGCGCGGTAGAGCGCGTATTTCTTTATTTCGTAGGGATAGGCCGGGCTGAACCGGTCGTTGAAGGGGATGCGGTTCTGGAAGCCCGCCGGCGGGATCCAGGTCATCGTCACGGAATTGCCGGCGCGGGTGATCTGGAAGTTCATCGGGGCGAGCGGCACCAGCGCGAAGGAGGCCACCTGGTTGGAAAGCTCGGAACGGATGGCGTGGGCGTTCACGGCCTCGACGGCGAAATAATAGGTGGTCCCGGCGTTGAACCCTTCGAGCAGCCGTGTCTCCGTCCCGCCCGCCTCCAACGGGGTCCAGGCCGAAACGTACGGGGAAGCCGTCCTGAACTGTTCGTCGGTGGTGATGTACCCGGAGGTAGTGTAGCGCAGGACATAGTCGTCGGCAGCTCCGTACTGCCGCCGGGCGTCGGCGTAGGGGGCGGTCCAGGTGATGCGGAGGCCGGAGCTGGAAACGATGACCACGGCGAGGTCGGAGACCGGGGCCGGGGCGGGAAAAAAGGACAGCTTGCCGCTGCGCTGCGAGAAGGAGGGCGCCTCCTGCGTCGAGACCGAGACTTCCTGCACGTTGCCGTCGCCCTCGAAGTTGGCCGAGACCATGGAGGCGGAGCCGAAGCCGTAAGTCCCGGAAAGGTCCGCGAAGCCGGGTGAAGACAGCCCGGCGGCAAAGAGGGAGCCCGCCCACAACAGGAGGGCGGCCGGCAAGAGGGAAATGGTCAGCCTGGCGTTCACGAATTAAATTATAGCGGGCCCGTGCGACTAAAATATTACAAAGAGGTTGCGTTCGTCCGCCGTAAAATCCATAAATCCGCAACAAAACAGTCACAATTGAAAACTAGAATTATCATGTATGAAAGCCTTAAGGTATTTCGCCGCGCTCGCGGCGGCGGCCCTGCTAGCGCCCGCCGCGGCTTTTTGCGCCGCGTCGGCCCTGGGCCAGTCCCTCGCCCTCAACAGGCTCGTCACGCCCAACGGGGACGGCTTCAACGATACCTTCGTCTTCCGCTGCCACAACCCGCGTGATTCCGGCATCGACGCCAAGATCTTCGACGTGGCCGGCAGGGAAATAGCGGTAATGCGCGTAAAGCGCATCGGCACTACGGATTTTTATTACGACTACGAATGGAACCCCAACGCAGCCGGGAAAGCGGAAGGCGGGGTCTACATCTACCAGGTCAGGGTGGAAACCAAGGTCTATAAGGGAACTGTAATAGTAATAAGGTAGCGCGGACTATGAACACCGCTAAGAACCAGAAACTGCTGCCGGCAGCCCTCGCGCTCTGCGCGTGGCTGGCCGCGCCCGCCTGCGCCGCCTTCGAGGACCTCGGCTTCGGAGCGCGCGCGCCGGGCATGGGCGACGCTTTCACCGGCGTGGCCGACGACATCTCCGCGGTCTACTACAACCCGGCCGGCCTCTCAAGCATCGAGCGCACCAAAGTGCTCGCCTCCCACTCTCTTTTCTACACCGGGCTGAGCGACGGCTCCAACCTCGGACTCAGCGTGGCCGCCCTGGCCGTACCGATAGGGAGCGGCCGCAACGGCACCCTGGGCCTGGCCTGGCAGCAGTTCTCGCTCTCCGGCGTCTATTTCGAAAAGACAGGGCAGGTAAGCTGGGGGTACAAGTTCGACAAGGCTTCCAAATACAGCGACCTGGCGGTAGGCGGCTCGCTGAAATACCTGAGCCACGGCTTCACCCGCCTGGACGAGACTTATAACGCGGTGGAGGCAAACCTGGGCCAGAACGGCGCCACCGACCCGGTGCTGGCCGGGGCCAACACGCGCTCCGCGCTGGACGCCGACGTGGGCGCGCTCTACCGCCTGACCCGCCGCTGGACGCTGGGCGCCGCGCTGCTCAACGCCATGCAGGCCAACGTTTCCTTCACCGACTCGGGCAAGGACCGGGTCCCCATGAAGACGCGGCTGGGGGCCTCGTACAAGAGCCTCTGGCTGCTGCTCTCGGCCGACGCGCGCTTCCAGAAAGCGCCCGACGGCAGCCTGGACAAGCAGGTGGTGGTGGCGGCGGAAAAGATCTTCCCGAGCCTGGACAAGGGCGACATCGGAGTGCGCGGCTCGCTGGGCGCCGGCGACCGCGAATTCAAGCAGGCCACGCTGGGCCTCTCCTACAAGATCCAGCGCATACAGCTGGACTACGGCTTCGCGCTGCCGCTCGGCACCGTGAAGGAGACCGCGGGCAACCACAAGGTGGCGCTCTCTTATCACTTCGGCGCGCCAACCCAGACAGAGCTGGCCGAGACCGAACTGCTGGACCAGTTCAAGCGCCTGCGGGAGGCGCAGAACTACAAGAGCCCGCGCGACACCGCCAGCCTCAACGACCCGCGCCTCGCCGAGGTGAAGGAACAGGTGCGCAAAGAGAATTACTACGCGGCCAACAAGCTGCTGCTGGAGAAAGCAAACGAGCTGCTGCCGGATTCTTCGGTGGTCAACATGACGCGTCGCCTCTCGGCGGTGGCCGCCTTCTTCCCGTCGCTGGCCGTAGAGAACCGGCAGAAGGCCCGCTGGGAAGAGCTGCTCTCCGCCGGCGCGCGCGACCTGATAGCAGGCAACGACCTCCGCGCGATGAAGGAGCTGACCTACGCGCAGAGCCTTAACCAGCAGGACTCCGCCCTCTCCAATTTCCTCGACCGCGCGAGCGAGCTGACCCGCGTGGCGCCAGACAGGGTACCGTCGGATTTCAGCCGCGGCTGGGCGGAATTCAAGCTGGCGGAATCCGACGATTTCTACGCCAAGAAGCGCTACAACGAGGCGCTGCGCAAGCTCGAAGAGCTGCTGGAGATAGAGCCCAACCACCTGATGGCGCTCAAGAAGAGCGGCTCCTGCAACTATATGCTGGGCAACTTCGCCCGCGCCGCCGGCGCCTGGGAGCGCGCACTGCGCTACGAGCCGGACAATGCGGAGAAGGTCAAGCTGGGCAAGATGTCTGACGAGGCCAAGACCAAGAGCGCCGGCGCAACCTGGGAACCCGGCGGCCCTCAGCCAGGCGCGCCCGAGCCGGAAGCGGAGGCCGCCAGCGGCAAGAGCGCCGACGCCCGCGAGATAGAGAAGATCTACCAGACCGGCGCTGATCACTACGCTAAGGGGGAATACGGCAAGGCGGCCGACGCCTTCCGCAGGATCCTGACGCTGGATCCGCAGAATACGCAGGCCAAGAAGGCCCTGGAGCGCATTATACGGCTGTCGCGGTGACGCGGCCATGAAACTCTTCCACAAACTCAGCGCGGCTCTGATGGCCGCCGCCCTGGCGGCGGCGCTGCTGCTTTCCGCCATCTTCTTCAGCTTCCAGAACCGCACTGTCAGGCAGGCCCAGGAGGCCCGCCTTCAGGCGTTGGAGCAGTCCGTCGCGGCGATGATAGGAGAAGCGGAGCTGGCCGGCGACCCGCTGATGGCGGTGGACTATCTGTCCGGAGTCTGCTCGTCAAAACCGGAAATAGATTTTTGCGACGTAGACATAGGGCGCGGGGCGCGGCCGGTCCATACTACCCGCAAGAAAGCGCCGCACAAGAGCGACTCCCTGATCACGAAAGAGATAAGGGGTAAAAAGTTCGCGGCCCGCATTAATTTCTCATCCCAGGCGCTAGAGCTGGAGCGCCGCGTAGCGCTGGCGGGCGTCTGGCGCGACCTGGCAGCCGCCTTCCTGGTCTCTATGGTCGCGGCGGCCCTTATCGGCCTGCTGCTGGCCCGCCGGCTGACGCGCCGGCTGCGGCGGCTCGCAGCCGAGGCCGCCGAGGTAGGCGAAGGAAAGTTCGGCGTGAAGACCGACGCTTCGGGCTCCGACGAGGTGGCCGAGCTGGCCGGCGCGCTCAACACCATGTCCGACCGGTTGCTTGAGCTGGACGCGATGAAGAAGAATTTCACGGCCTCCGTCACCCACGAACTGCGCTCCCCGCTAGGCGTGATAGAAACCTACGCCGCCATGCTGCTCAAAGAAAAAGAACATTTCCGGGCAGAGGACCTGGAGGTTTTTGCGCGCATAAAGGAGAACGCCGGCCGCCTGGCCAATTTCGTCACCGCGATGCTGGACCTTGCAAAGCTGGAGCGCGGCAAGATGGAGCTGCGCGCGGCGCGCGAAGACCCGCTGGCCCTCGCGCGCGACGCGGCCGACTTCCTGCGCCCGAAGGCGGAGGAGAAAGGCGTGACGCTCGTAGTGGAGGCGGCCGGGACCGGCGCGGCCCTGCTGGACCGCGAGCTCCTGACCCACGCGCTCACCAACCTGCTCTCCAACGCCATTAAATTCACGCCGGAAGGGGGCAAAGTGACGGTGCGCGCCCTGCTGTCCGGCGGCAAGTTCCGCGTCGAGGTGCAGGACACCGGCCCCGGCCTCAAGGACTGCGAGGGAGACAAACTCTTCGCGCCCTTCGCCCAGGGATCGGCCGCCCCCGGCCACGGCGGCACCGGCCTCGGCCTCGCCCTCGTCAAATCCATCGCCGAGCTCCACCAAGGCACCGCCGGCTGCGCCCCCGTCCCCGCAGGGGGAGCCCTGTTCTGGATAGAAATACCAGTTGCATGAGTTCTAGCGGCCTACAGTGAGGACAGGAACGAGATTAGTAGCTCGTATTCGGCGGCCTACCGCAGGGGCAGGACCGCAAAACACGTTCGCGCACACCGTGCGCTCACTCGACACTCGGCCTCGGCGCTACGCAAGCCTCGGCCTCGCGACGGTTTTACTTGTCCTACCCCTGCGGTCTCCGCCGACTTCTAACTGTTACAGCGAAGAAAGAAACAAACGGAGGGGTGGCAGGGGTGCTGCCCCCCGAACCCTTTGCGGAAGGGGGGGCCCCGCACTGCGGATTTGAATCTGTAAGCGCTGTTCAACAGGCGGAAATCATTCGGAGAAGCAGAGACGAAGCGACTGTTGATACTAAATCCACAGTGTGGGGGGAAACCGACGCAAGGGTTTCCATCTTCCAGGGTTCGGGGGGTAGTACCCCTGCCAGGCCCCCGACTGGGCTTCTCGCGGTTCTCAGGAAGGCGGGTTTAACTTCGCCGTAATAACTTTGTAACCTGCTTAATATAGAATTAAAGAGAACTATGAACCCGATTTCACGCCTTTTCGCCATTTCCGCTCTTTGCTTCGCCGTCAGCGCGGGCGCGCAGGAACAGCCCGCGCCCTCGCCCAGCGCGCAGGCGGCCGAGCTCTCGTCGCGCATGCAGGCCGACGTCTCCGCCCTGCTCGAGCAGCTGGTGGGCCGCGGCCGCTCCCAGGCCTTCGTCTCCGTAGAGGGGGAAATAGTCCTCAAGAGCAAGAGCGAATCGGGCCCCACGCCCGAAGAGAACCTCACCCTGCCCGGCTACAATTCAGTCAACATCCTCGAAAAGACCGGCGAGTTCATAAAGCAGCAGCGCGAGGAAAGCCAGAAAACCACCGAATTCCGCGTCAAGAAACTCACCGTCTCGCTCGTCTTCGACAGGTCCATCCCCGACACCCGCGCCAACGCCATCAAACTGCTGATCTCCCAGGTGCTGCGCGTCAACGAGGCCCGCGGCGACACCATCATCAGCGACAAGTCCGAGATGATGCCGTGGTGGAAGAGCGCCCTGGAAGCACCCGAGATACGCCCCGTGCTCGTGGCCGCCGCCTTCGGCGCCCTCGCCCTCGCCGTGCTGTTCGTGCTCGGCTATATTCTCGCCTCCAAGCTGCTGTCAGGCTTCGTGGACTACGCCCGCATCAACGCGCCCTCGCCCGCCGGTCCCGCCGGCGCTGGCCCCGGCGCCGCGCCGGCCGGCCTGGAAGGCCCCGGGGGGGAGATGGGCGAGATCATTGACGTCGAGGCGCGCGCCGCCGGGAGCGGCGGCATGCTGACCGCCGGCTCCGCTTTCGAATTCATGGAGAAGCTGCCGCCCGCCGAGAGCGCCGAGCTCCTGGCCGACCTCCCCGACGAGGACGCGGCCATCATCATCGCCAACCTCGCCGACCGCAGGCCGCACATCTCCTCCAAGATCCTGCTAGCCCTCCCGCCGGTAAAGAAACAGTCGGTCTCGGCGCACCTGCTGGGCCTTAAGCAGGCCGAGCCCGAGCGCGTCTACGAGATAGAGAACGACCTGCGCCTCAAGCTCGAGAAAAGCCTGAAGGGCGCCGAAAAGCTGGGCCGCCTCCTGTCCCTGGTGGACGAGGGCGCCCGCAGCGAGATCATGGACAACCTCGCGCGCGCCAACCCCAAGGGCTCCGAGGAGCTGCGCCGCAAGATGGTCACCTTCGACGACCTGTGCCGCCTCGACGACAAGAACCTGCGCCCGCTGGTAGTCTCCATGCCCTACGCGGAATGGGCCGCCGCGCTCTACGGCGCCGGGGAGACCCCCGCCGGCAACGTGCTGCGCCTGCTGCCCGAGGACGTGCGCCTGGTGGTCAAGGACATGCTGGCCACCCGCCCCGAAGAGGAAAAGATCATCGGCGCCAGGGCCAAGATAATTTCCGCGGCCATCGAGCTCAGCGCCAAGGGCCGCATCATCATCAAGGAGGGCATGTGAGCCGCCCTTCCGACGCCTTCAATTCCGAAATGGATTACCTCTGGCGCGCCGTGGGCGACGCCCAGGACGCCTCGGCCCGCTCCGAGAAAGAGCGCGCCGAAGCCCGCCACGCCCTGGAGCAGGCGGCCTCGAAAGCGGGCCACCTGGAGCGGCAGCTGGCCGAAAGCCGGACCCGCGAGCGCCAGCTCAAAGCGGAGACGGAGCACCTGAAAGAAGCGGCCAGGAAGGACGAAGACACCCTCTCCCGCGCCGCCGGCAAGGCGAGAGCCGCCTCGGAGCTGCAGACGCAGCTGCGCAGGAAAGAGAACGAGAGCACCCTGCTCGACGCCGAGCTGCAGGGCCTGAGGGCCGAGACCGCCAGCCTCCGCGAGGCCCTGGCCGCCCGCGAAGCCGCCATAGAAACTTTCAAGCAGCAGATAGCCGGGATCACCTCGCTGCCGGAGATAGCGCGCACCCTGAAAGAAGACTCCCGCGCCTCCGGCAAGCAGAGATCCGTCTACGAATACCTCCTCGGCAGCCTGGAAACCGGCCGCCGCGAGGCAAAGCAGGCGGCCGACGAACTGGCCGCGACCGCGGAGCGGGAAAACCAGGCGCGCGCGGCGCTCGCCGTCTCCGAGAACGAGCTTTCCGGCCTCCGGGCCGAGCTGGTCATCAAGCGCCAGGGGCTGGCCTCGCTTGAGGCGGCCCTGGCCGAGTCGAGCGCGAAAGAGAACCTCTCCGCCGAAGAGCGGGCGGCCCTCCGGGCGCGCGCGGCCGCACTGGGCGCGGCCCTGGAAGAGAAGGAGCGCTCGCTGGGCGCCGCGCTGAAAGACTGCGCCGCGCTGCGCAGCGCTCTGGACGCCTCCAAGCTGGAGGCGCAGCGCCTGCGCCAGGCCGCCGACGAGCACGCCCAGAGCGCGCAGGAGCAGCGCAACAATTTCACCGGGGCGGTAGCCCAGGTTTTCGACCTGCAGAAGCGGGCCTCGGAGTTTAAGAGCGCCCTGGCGGACGCCCAGGAGCGGGCCGGCGCCCTCGCGGTCGAACTGAAGCAGCGCGACGCCGACATTGAGAAGGTCAACGGCCTGCTGCGCGAAGCCAAACTGGCCGGGGGACAGGAAAAGGAGATTTCCAGGCGCGCGGCGCTGAAGATCAAAGCGCTCGAGAACGACCTGGAAGGGCTGAAGACCAGGCTCGCCGCCTCCGACGACTACTCCGCCCGGCTGCTAAAAGCCCTGGAGGCGCGCGACCAGCAGATAGCCGCGCTGCACAACGATCTCAAGCGCATCCCCGAAGTGGAACTGGAGAACGAGGACCTGCGCCGCAAGAACATCAAGTTCAGCGGCCTGCTGCTGCGCGAGCAGGCCGACTTCACCGCCAAGATGCTGGCGTCGCTGGAAAAGACGGCGCGCGACCTGAAGGCCTTCAACCTGCGCATCCCCGCCGCCGAGCGCAAGGCGCTGGAGCCGGGCCTCAAGAACCTGCTGGGCTCGGTGAACCTGCTCAAGGGCTGGCAGGAATACCTGGACCCGGAAACCCCGGAGCTGGAGGAGACCGACCTGGCCGGCTTCGTACGGGGAGAGACCGAGAAGTGGGAGCGCGCCTTCAAGCAGCGCAAGATCTCCGTTACCTCGGCCATCCTGAACCCGCGCCTGCGCGCACGCGTCTCCGTCGAGCGGCTGAAAATGCTGTTCTACCAGCTGGTGAAGAACTCCTACGAGCGCCTGCAGCAGGGCGGCAGCCTGCGCGTGACGCTGAAGGGCTCGGAGGACGGGCGGGAGGCCGTGCTCGCCTTCGAGGATACCGGCCCCGGCTTCGCCCGCGAGGCGCTGGACAAGCTTTTCGCCCCTTTCAACACCACGGATAAAGGCAAAGCCGGCATCGGCCTCGCCGTAGCCCGCCGCATAGCCGAGAAACACGGCGGCACGCTGACCGTAGCCAACAAGGCGGAGAGAGGAGCGGTGGTGGAAGTGAGGCTGCCGCTGGGAAACGCGGCGCCGTGAGCGAATTTACAGTTTGAAGATGTAGCCCAACCCGAACACAGTCCGTATCTTGGAGCCGAAGCGGCCCAGCTTCGAGCGCAAGGCCTCTATGCGCTTGTCCACGGCGCGCGTCCCGGCTTCCGTCCCCAGCTTCCAGACCTGCTCCAGCAGCACGGTCCGGGCGACCACGCGCCCAGGATTGCGCAGGAAATAGAGCAGCAAGTCGAACTCCAGGGCCGTCAGGCGCACCTTGACGCCGCCTACCGCGGCGCTGCGCGCCTCCGGCGAGACCGTCAGGGCCCCGTAGGAGTACTCGGACGGCTTTGCGGGCGGCGGCGCTCCCGCCGCGGCGCGGGCGAGCAAATTCTGCACGCGGGCCCGGAACAGCGCGGGCTCGGGGGGAAAGGAGAAATACTCGTCGGCCCCGTTCTCGAGGGAGAGGGCGGCGGCCGCCGGGGAGTAGGGCCCCGGGCCCGTCAGCACCAGGAGCAGCCCCGCCGTGGCCTTGTCGCCGCGCAGCACGGCCGTCAGGTCACGGCCGGACATGTCCGGCAGGGACGCCTCTATAACCGCCAGGCGCTCGCCGGCCGGGGACTTCAGGAAGGCCGCGGCCGAGGGATAAGTTTTAAGGCGGAAGCCGTGCAGGGCCTCCGCCAGGAAGGCGGCAAGGGCCGGAGAGCCCACGCAGGCCGCGGCCGGTTTTTTCATGCGGGGCGGACCGCGGCCTTGATGCGCCGCGACAGCTCGTCGGGATCGAAGGGCTTGAGCACGTAGCCGGCGGCCCCGAGCTTGAGGCCCTCGGAGACCATGTCAAGCTCCGAGCGGACGGTGAAGAAGATGATGGGGACCTTGGCCAGCGCCGGCACCTTGCGCAGGCGCCGGGCGGCCTCGAAGCCGCTGATATCCGGCAGGCCCACGTCGAGCAGGATCAGGTCCGGCGGGTCTTCCTCGGCCAGTTTCAGGCCCGGCAGCGCGGCCGGCGCCGTAACCACCGAGCAGCCGGCCTTGCCGGCTATGCGGGCGGCGATGCGGAGGTAATCCGGCTCGTCGTCCACCACGAGCACTCGGGGACGGGGGGTCATTTATTGGGCAGCAGGGCGAGGACTTTCTTCTCCAGGTAGGACAACTCCACGGTCTTGCTCATGAACTCGCGGCAATTGGCTTCCTGGCGGAACAGCTCGCTCATGTTCTTGTCGAAAAAAGAGCCGGTAATGACGAGGACGGGGATGGAGCGGGTCTCGTCCTCCACCTGCAGGTTGCGGATGACCTCGATGCCGCCGATGTCCGGCATCATCACGTCGCAGAGGATGATGTCCGGGCGGATCAGCTTGGCCTTGGCCAGGCCCTCGCGCCCGTTCTCCGCGATATCGACGGCGAAGCCGAGGTCGGTAAAGTAGTCGCAGACCATGGTGCGGAACTCGACATTGTCGTCTATGATCAGCATCTGGTTCTTTTTAGGTTCCATAAGGATTTAGTATATGTCAATTCGCCCGCGTTTTCAAGAGGGGGACGGGATGGGCGGCGGGGGGGCGGCCATGGTCTTGGACACGGTGAAGATGAACTTGCTGCCCTTGCCCACCTCGGACTCGACCCAGATCTTACCCTTGTGCAGCTCTACGGTCATCTGGCACATCGCCAGGCCCAGGCCGAAGCCCTGGCTCTTGTGCTCCTCCATCTGGGAGTACTTCTCGAAGATCTCCTTGCGCTTGGCCTCGGGAATGCCGGGGCCGGTGTCCTCCACGGCGAAGAACACCTGCTGCGCGTCGTCCCAGGCCGACAGCGTGATGCTGCCGCCGCCCGGGGTGAACTTCAGCGAGTTGCCCATCAGGTTGGTGATGACGCGCTCCAGCAGGATCGGGTCCGCCGTGAACTGGAGCTTGGCCGCGGGCGCGGAGACCGAGAGCTTGATGTTCTTGGGCCCGGCCACCGGCTCGTGGTTGTCCTTAACGCGCGTGATCAGGGCCTCGGCGTCGATAGTGTCGAGCTGCAGCGACATCGTGCCGCGTTCCAGCTTGGTCACGTTCAGGATGTCGTCTATCATGCCGCGCAGGCGGCGCGAAGAATAAAGCATGCTGGCCAGGTACTTGTCGGTAGCCGGCGACGGGCCGATCTTCTTCATCAGCAGCTCGGTGTAGCCCTGCAGCGTGGAGAGCGGGGCGCGCATGTCGTGCGTGATCATGTGGAAGAAGTCTTCCTTGGCCTTCTCTATCTCCTTCTCGCTGGTGATGTCGCGGATGATGATGACGCGGCCGGGGCGCTTCAGCGTGGCGAGCAGGAACTGGTTGGAGATGATGCGGAAGCTCTTGGTGACGGGATTGCCGCCCTCGTTGGAGAGCGGCGCGTCCACTTCCTGCTTCAGGTATTTTTCCTTCACCGCCAGCATGTCGGTGAGCGCCTTGAAGAAGGCCTCGTTCTTCACCGAGCGGGGCACGCCCACCTCGGGGGAGATCTTGGGGATGCCCAGCAGGCGCAGGGCGGTATTGTTGGAGTAGATCATCGAGCCGCGGTCGTCTATCAGCAGCACGCCGTCGGAAATGGTGTCTATCAGCGCCTGGGCCTTGCCCTTCTCCTCCACGATCTGGTTCAGCTGGAAGGCGCGGTAGGCCTGCAGCTCGAGCATCAGCCGGTTCAGGATGCCGACCAGGACCTTTATCTCCGGCCAGCCCTCCGACGCTATCACCTGGTCGAGGTGCTGGGTCTTCAGGAACTGCTTGACCCCGTTGACCATGTTGTTCACGGGGCGGATGATGCGGGCCGAGACCATGAACACCACCACCATGGTTATCACGAAAATTATGACGGCGAGGAAGGAGAAGACCGCTATGGACTTGCGCTGCTTGCCGTAGAGCTCGTCCTCGGACTGCACCGACACGGCCGCCCAGTCAAGCTTGTCGATGGCGGCGTAAGCGCCGGAGTAATCCTCTCCCGAGAAGGCGAACTTGGCCAGCGTGCCGGTGCGGGCGCCGCCGCGGAAAACTTTCTTCAGGTCGGCGGGCGTGTAATCCAGGCCCTTCATGTCCTGGCAGGGCAGCGGCCGGCCCTGTCCGTCGGAGATGAAGACGCGGCCGCTGCGGCCGGCCTGCTGGGAATTGATCTTGCCCAGCAGCTTGTCCATCGAGAAATGAAAGAGCACCACGCGGCCGTCCACCAGCGGGTAGGCGAGGGGGAAATAGGCCTGGCCTTTCAGACAGACCACCTCCCCGGTGGAGACCACCCCGGACTCGCTCGCGCGGGTGGTGAGCGCGACCGCGTAGGAGGCCAGGGACTTCTTCTCCTTTACTTTCTCGCTCTGCAGGAAGAACAGCTCCTTGCCGTTCTTGTCCAGCACGCTGAGGGACATGATGTCGGAATTGATGCGGGCGGCCTGCTGTATCACCTGGGCTTCGTCCACCTTGCGGCCCCGCAGCGGGTTCTCCAGCTCGTAGAGGAAGGCCAGGTTGCGGTTGGTGTTGAGGAACCACTCGTCCACGTTGACGGCGGAGAGGCGGGAGAGCCCCTTGTGCAGCTCGAAGTAGCTGCCCACCGAGGAATTGTACTGGTAGACGTTCCAGCCGACGGCCAGCACCAGCGGCAGCACCGCTATGCCCAGCAGGATCAGCAGGAACCTCGTGGTCAGTTTCATGGCGTCAGATCTCGTGGCGGACTATGTTTATCTCTATGCGCCGGTTCTTCGAGCGCCCCTCGGGGCTCTCGTTGGACTGCACTGGCTTGAACTCGCCGTAGCCCACCGCGGAAAGCTTCTCGGGGGCGACGCCTTCCTTGACGAAGAACTGCAGCACCGTGAAGGCGCGCGCGCTGGACAGCTCCCAGTTGGAGCGGAAGCGCGTACCGCGGCCCAGCGGCCTGTTGTCGGTGTGGCCCTCTATCTGTATGGGGTTCGGCAGGTCCTTGAAGACCGCCGTCAGGCGGCGCAAATGGGGATAGGAGGACTCCTTCAGCACGTCGCTGCCGGGGGCGAAGAGGATCGGGTCAGAGAAGTTGATGCTGATCTTGTTGGCGGAGATCTCCACCTGGGCTATCTGCTGGATGCCGTGCTTGGAGAACAGCGTGCTGGCCACCTGCGTATCCCGCCCGAAGGTCTCCTCTATGGCCTTCTGGGAGAACTGAGAGGTGATGCTCTTGGAGCTGTAGAAAGCGAACAGGATCATGAAGAAGATCATGAGGTAGCTCATCATGTCGCCGTAGGTGATGGCCCACAGCGCGCCCCGGTTGAGCTCGTTCTCCAGTTCGTCCTCGCGTTCGTAGAAGCGCATAGATCCTTATTTGGCCTTCGCGCCGGCGGAGTCCGTGGGCTGGTAGCCGCGCAGGTGCATCTCTATCAAATGGGGCGTCTTGCCCGACATGATGTCTATCACGCCCTCGAGGATGAGCTGCAGCACCAGCGTCTCCTCCATGGCGCGCAGGCGGATCTTGTTGGCCACCGGCACGCAGAACATATTGGAGAAGCCGATGCCGAACAGGGCCGACGTGATGGCCACGGCCATCGAGCGGCCTATCGCCGTGGGGTCTGAGATATTGCTAAGCGTCTGGATGATGCCGAACAGCGTGCCGATCAGGCCGAACATCGGGCTCAGCACGCCGGCGGTGCGGTACAGGTTGGAATCCTCCTGCACGTCGAGACGGCGGCGGCGGATCTCCTCTTCCAGGATGGCCCGGGTCTCGCGGGACTCTGCGCTGATCATGGCCACGGAGACCGCGCGCTTGAGGAAGCCGCCGGCGAAGGAGGGGTCGGTGCTGGTCAGCGCCATGATGCCGCCCTGCTTCTGCGCCGTCTCGGCCATGCCGACCAGCGTGCGCACGGCCTCCTCCACGGAGGGGATCTTGGGCGAGGCGAAAGTGTCGGCCAGGGCCCGCAGGCCGGCCAGGAAGCGCTTGTAGGAGGTGTTGATGAAGATGGCCGCCAGCGTGCCGCCCAGCACTATTATCATGCCGTGCGCGTTGAACAGCTTGTCGCCTACTCCGGAGGAGACGGCGCCCCAGGCCACAACAGCGGCGCCGAGGAGGAAACCGATCAGTGTCATTATGTCCATAGTTAAATTCTCCCGAAAAGACCGCCGCGCGGAAAGCGTATGCCGCGGTCTAATTATTCTACCGCGGGCATGTTACCGAATTTTTACATATATATAATATAAAATTGCGCGCCCATTTTAGATTTTGATACCATTTATACAGGAACGCCCGGATAACGGCATAGGGGCGCGATTTTTGCAGCAGGAGCAACACATGGACTACTTACTGACCGAACAGCAGGCGATGATACGGGACCTGGCGCGCAAAATAGCCCAGGAGAAGATCAAGCCCGTGGCGGCGCAGTACGACGAAAGCGAAGAGTTCGCCTGGCCGATCATGAAGATCCTGGGCGAGAGCGACCTGTTCGGCATCTACCTGCCAGAGGCCTACGGCGGCCTGGGCGGGGGCATCTTCGACATGTGCCTCGTCACCGAGGAGCTGTCCCGCGCCTGCGGCGGCATAGCCCTGGGGTTCGCGGGCTCCGCGCTGGGCGCGCTGCCCATAGCCCTGCACGGCTCCGACGAGCAGAAAAAGAAATACCTGCCCGACATAGCCGCCGGCCGGCGCCTGGCCGCCTTCTGCCTCACCGAGGCCGAGGCCGGCTCCGACGCCGCCTCCATCAAGACCACCGCCCGCAAGGAAGGCGACAAGTACATCCTCAACGGCGTCAAGCAGTGGATCACCAACGCCGGCGAGGCCGAGATCTACACCGTCATCGCCCTGACCGACAAGACCAAGGGCATCCGCGGCGCCAGCGCCTTCATCGTGGAGAAGGGCACCAAGGGCATGGAGTTCGGCAAGAAAGAGAAGAAGATGGGCATCCGCGCCAGCGCCACCCGCGAAGTCATCTTCACCGACTGCGAAGTGCCGGCCGCAAACCTGATCTCCCGCGAAGGCATGGGCTTCATCGTCGCCCTCAAGACCCTCGACACCTCCCGCCCCGGAGTGGCCGCGCAGGCCGTGGGCATAGCGCAGGGCGCGCTCGACTGCGCGCTGGACTATTCCCGCACCCGCGTGCAGTTCGGCCAACCCATCTCATCCTTCCAGGCCGTGCAGCATATGCTCGCCGACATGGGCACCCAGATCGAGGCCGCCCGCGCCCTCACCTACTCCGTCGCCAAACTGGTGGACTCCGGCGCCAAGTCCGTCTCCAAGGAATCCGCCATGGCCAAGCTCTTCGCCAGCGACGTCGCCATGAAAGTGGCCGTCGACGCCGTGCAGATCATGGGCGGCTACGGCTACATGCGCGACTACCCGGTGGAAAAATACATGCGCGACGCCAAGATAACCCAGATCTACGAAGGCACCAACCAGATCCAGCGCAACGTCATCGCCGCGAATATGATAAAGGAGACGCTGAAGAAGTAACGCGTTCAGGGCGGGCCCGGCGAAAGCAGGGGCCCGTCAGGCCCGGGCTCTCGCAACACCGTGCTCGACCCTCGTCACTCGGCCCTCGCGCTATGCAAGCTCGGGCCTCCGTGACGGCCTTCCGAACCCCTGCTTTCGCCGTACCCGCAGTTGCGCGACACCCCTTCAGCTAAAGGGGAAAGAGAAGAAAGAAATGAATATCATCGTCTGCATCAAACAGGTACCTAACACCACCGACGTCAGGATAGACCCCGTAACCAATACGCTTATCCGCGACGGCGTGGAGAGCGTCATCAACCCTTTCGACGCCTACGCCATCGAAGAAGCGGTGAGATTGAAAGAGCGCTGCGGCGGCAAAGTCACAGCCCTCACCATGGGCCCGCCCCAGGCCGAGAACGCCCTCAAAGAGGCCATAGGCCTCGGCTGCGACGAAGGCGTCCTCGTCAGCGACCGCAAGTTCGCCGGCTCCGACACCTGGGCCACCTCCTACACCCTCGCCTGCGCCATCGAGAAACTCGAAGCCTACGACGTCATCCTCTGCGGCAAGCAGGCCTCCGACGGCGACACCGCCCAGGTGGGCCCCGGCATCTCCACCCACCTCGACATCCCGCAGGTCACCTACGTCAAGAAGATCGCCGAGATCAACGACAAGACCGCGAAAGTGGAGCGCATGACCGAAGAAGGCTATGACGTCGTGGAAATCCCGCTGCCCTGCCTTTTCACCGTCGTCAAAGAGATCAACACCCCGCGCATGCCCTCCCTCAAAGGCATGATGCGCGCCAAGTCCGCCAAGATAGCAAAGTGGACCGCCGCGGACCTGGACGCCGACCCCGCCGCCCTCGGCCTCGACGGCTCGCCCACCCGCGTAGTCAAGATCTTCACCCCCGAAGCCCGCAAAGGCGGAGAGATGATCTCCGGCACCTGCGACGAGGTCGCCAAAGAGCTCGTCGAGCTGCTCAAAGGGGAGGTGGTCTGATGGCCTCCATTAAAGTACACCTCGAGAAATGCACCGGCTGCACCCTCTGCGTTAAAGCCTGCGCCTTCGGCGCCATACACATGAGCGAGCGCAAGGCCGTAATAGACATGGCCAAGTGCACCCTGTGCGGCGCCTGCGTGGCCGCCTGCAAATTCTCCGCTATCGAGTTGGAGAAATCCGGCGGCCCCAAGAAGGACCTTTCCGCCTACAAGGACGTCTGGGTCTTCTGCGAGCAGAAGAAAGGCGTCATACAGTCCATTTCCTATGAACTGCTCGGCGAGGGCCGCAAACTGGCCGACAAGCTGGGCGTAAAGCTTTGCGCCGTGCTGCTGGGCCACGGCCTGGAAGACGCGGCGCACAAGCTGGGCGAGCGCGGCGCCGACAAAGTCTACCTGGCGGACCATCCCGCCCTGAAAGCCTACCAGGACGACCCCTATACCACCGTCCTCGTGAACCTCGTCGAGGAATACAAGCCCGAAGTGCTGCTCTGCGGCGCCACTACCATCGGCCGCAGCCTCATCTCCCGCGTGGCCATCAAGACCGAGGCCGGCCTCACCGCCGACTGCACCGGCCTCGACGTAGACCTCAAAGAGCGCCTGCTGCTCCAGACCCGCCCCGCCTTCGGCGGCAACATCATGGCCACCATCATAGCGCCCAACCACCGGCCGCAGATGGCCACCGTGCGCCACAAGGTCATGCAGGAGGCCGCCGTCCAGCCCGGGCGCGCCGCCGAGATAATCAGCAAGGCCTACCCGGAGGAAACCTTTGCCTCCCGCACGAAACTGCTCGACGTCATAGAGGAGCTGACCAACACCGTCAATATTTCCGAGGCCGATATCATAGTGGCCGGCGGCCGCGGCATGGGCGGCAAAGAGAATTTCTCCCTGCTCGAGGAGCTGGCCAAGACCCTGGGCGGCGCCGTCGGCGCGAGCCGCAGCGCCGTCGACGCCGACTGGATACCGTACTCGCACCAGGTAGGCCAGACCGGCAAAACCGTAGTGCCCAAGCTCTACTTCGCCTGCGGCATCTCCGGGCAGATCCAGCACCTCATCGGCATGCAGTCGTCTAAGATCATCGTGGCTATCAACAGGGACCCGGACGCGCCCATCTTCAAGGTGGCCACGTACGGCATCGTAGGGGACGCGACAGAGATCGTCCCCGCTTTGACCAGGGAATTCAAGCGCGCGCTGAACAAATAAGCGCGCCGGGGGGAGCGTTATGAACATTCAAGCGTCGGTTCTGGCTTTACTATTGGCTCCGGCTGCGCTCTCGGCGCAGCCCGGAGAGCCCGTCTCAGAAATTGTCTCCTGGAGCATCGATGCCACCACGGTATCAGCCACGCTCACCCTCCCGGCCGCGCCGGGCCCCCACCCCGCCGTAGTCCTTGTCGCCGGCAGCGGCCCCACGGACCGCGATTGGAACTCCCGCCTGCTGCCCGGCAAGAACGGTTCCGCCAGCCTGCTCGCGCAGGGCCTGGCCCGGGCCGGTTTCGCGGTGCTGCGCTACGACAAGCGCTTCCTGGGCCCCTACGCCGCCGGCAACATGGTTGCGCTGGGCGGGAAATTATCCTTTCAGACCCACCAGGACGAGGTCGCTTCCGCCGCCGATTTCCTGCGGAGGCGGGCGGACATAGCCCCGGGCAGGCTCTTCGCCCTTACCAACAGCGAGGGCGCGCTGCACGCGCTGAACGCCCAGCTCGGCGGCCAGGCAAAGTTCGCGGGCCTGGTCCTTACCGCGCCACCCGGAAGGACCGGAAAAGTCCTGATGCGCTGGCAGATCGAAAAGCAGGTCAAACCGCTGCCCGAGGGCGCAGCCATCATGGCCGCCTACGACAAACTTATCGCCAAATTCCAGGCCGGCCTGCCCTTCGCGGCGGACCCGGTCGTACCGGCCCCCATCAACAACCTAGTCGCCAGCCTCTACGCCGGGCTTCCGTTCAGCCGTGAGCTGCTCCTGGCGTCAGCCCCGGCGCTCTTCGCCAGTGCCGACAGGCCCAGGCTGGTGCTGATAGGCAAAAAGGACATCCAGGTAGACGTGCGGCTGGACGGAAAACTGTTCGAGGATATACAGGGAGAAGAAGTCACTGTCGCCTATCCCGAAAACGCCAACCATGTTTTAAAATACGAGCCCAGGCCGGCCGCGGAGCTTCTGCCGGCTTTCGTGCAGCAGAATTATAACGCGGCGGACCGGGAACTGGACCCGGAAACTCTGAAAGCAATTATCACCTGGCTGAAGCCGCTGGCTTTCGCCAAGGAGCAGAAAGGAACTGGAGAACTAAAATGACCAACGGCCTGCCCCCTCTTAAAGAGCTGAAGGAATGGAAAGCCCTCGAGGCCCATTACGAGAAGCTGCGCGGAACGCATCTGCGCGACCTGTTCGCCGCCGACGCCAAGCGCGGCGAAAAACTGGCCCTCGAGGCCGCGGGGATATATTTCGACTACTCGAAGCACCGCGTCACCGCGGAGACGATAAACCGCCTCTGCGACCTCGCCGAAGCCGCCGGCCTGCGCGAGAAGATAGAGGACATGTTCACCGGCGAGAAGATAAACCTCACAGAGGGCCGGGCCGTCCTGCACACAGCCCTGCGCGCCCCGAAGAACGCCACCGTTGTGGTTGACGGGGAGAACGTCATACCGCATGTCCACGCCGTGCTGGAGAAGATGGAGGAGTTCGCCGAGAAAGTGCGCGGCGGCCATTGGAAAGGCCATACCGGCAAAACAATAAAGAACATCGTCAACATCGGCATAGGCGGCTCCGATCTCGGCCCCGTAATGGCCTACGAGGCCCTGAAGCACTATTCGCAGCGCGGCCTGGTGTTCCGCTTCGTCTCCAACGTAGACGGCGCGGACTTCGCCGAGGCCGTGCTGGACCTGGACCCGGCCGAGACCCTCTTCATAGTGGCCTCCAAGACCTTCACCACGCAGGAGACCATGACCAACGCCGAGACCGCCCGCGACTGGGCGCTCAGGGCGCTCAAGGACAAGGCCGCCATCGCGAAGCATTTCGTGGCGGTCTCCACCAACGCCGCCAAGGTCTCCGCCTTCGGCATAGATACCGACAACATGTTCGGCTTCTGGGACTGGGTGGGGGGGCGCTACTCCATGTTCTCGGCCATAGGCCTCTCGACGATGATCGCCATCGGCCCGAAGTATTTCCGCGAGATGCTCGCCGGCGCTCACGAAATGGACGAGCATTACCGCAACGCCGCCTTCGAGGAGAACATCCCGGCGCTGATGGGCCTGCTCGGCCTATGGTACAACAACTTCTTCGGCGCGCAGACCATAGCGGTGCTGCCGTACGAGCAGTACCTCAAGCGCTTCCCGGCCTATCTGCAGCAGATGACCATGGAGAGCAACGGCAAGCGCGTGACCGTCGATGGGCGCGCGGCGGATTACCAGACCAGCCAGGTCTACTGGGGCGAGCCCGGCACCAATGGCCAGCACTCGTTCTACCAGCTCATACACCAGGGCACCAAACTCATAGCGTGCGACTTCATAGCCTTCTCGAAGACGCACCATAAACTCGGCCGCCACCACGACCTGCTCATGGCCAACGTCTTCGCGCAGGCCGAGGCGCTCGCCTTCGGCAAGACCGCGGAAGAACTTAAAACCGAGGGCGTTAAGGACTGGCTCATCCCGCACAAGACCTTCGAGGGCAACCGCCCGTCCACCACCATGCTGCTCGACGAACTGACGCCGGCGGCGCTGGGCCGGCTGGTCGCCCTCTATGAGCACTCCGTCTTCACCCAGGGCATGATCTGGCAGATAGACCCCTTCGACCAGTGGGGCGTAGAGCTGGGCAAGGTCCTGGCCGGGCGCATAGCCCCCGAGCTGGAGAGCGCCGCCGAGCCGGAGCTGAAACATGACTCCTCCACCAACGCCCTGATCCGCCGCTACAGGGCCTCGGCCGGCAGATGAAATACCTGCGCAGCCTGCTGCGTATAACCGGGCTGCTGGCGGCCATTCTCGGCATCCTGGCCGGTTCGGCCGCCCTTTTCGTCTTCCTCAAGGTCCAGCCCAGCCGACTCCAGCTCCTGATGTGGTCAGGGGCGCTGGCCGCGCGGTACAATCAGGCGTATCACACGACGGTATCCCCGGCTGAGGCCGCCGAGGATACACAGCAGTTCTTCACCATGCTGGAGCGCGTGCATCCCGAACCTGCCGGCAATATCGGCCACGCCGCTTACGCCGCGTTGAAAGAGACCGCCCTGAAAGAAGCGGCGCTGCTCCCGGTAAAAGACGGAGAAGTGCGGGTCAGGGACCTTGCCTACCTGCTGTACAAGGCCGCGGCCGGGTTAAAGGACGGGCACACCGGGATCCAGCTACAGCACACTCCTTCCGACGACCACGAAAAGAAGATCTATCCGCCGGTGTCGCTGAACTGCGTCAACGGCGGCCTCTTCATCGGCTCGCATAAATACAACCTGAACGGCAGACGGCTCACAGCGGTAAATTCGGTACCCGTCCGCGAATTCCTCAGGCCGATACTGGAAAGGCAGTCGGCCGAAACGGCTGGCTACGCCTGCCTGCGCTTTACGATGAACGAAGCGTTCTGGTGGGATATCTCCGGCCTGCTCTCCGGCCAGGACCAGCTGACGCTTACCACCGAGGGTCAGGACGGCAAGAGCGAGAACACAAGGCTGCCGCTGCTCACTCACGCGGAATTCAGGCTCCTGGGCAAAACCGCTTCGGCCAGAGGCTCGGCAGGAGCGGCGGCGCTGACGCTCTATCCTGAGGAAAAGACCGCGTGGTTCTATTATCCCAGCTTCCAGTATTCCGACTCAGAGAAGAAGCGCATCTCGGCGGCCTTCGCGGCTATCCGGAAGGCCGGCGTAGAGGAACTGGTCATCGATATCGCCGACAACGGCGGAGGGGACACCAGGATCGGGGATTTCATCCTCACCCACCTGACCGACAAGCCGTTCATCAGCTTCAGCAGGGTGCGCTGGAAGATCTCAAAGGAAGGCTTGCGTATCCTCCGCTTCCTGGCCCTGGACACCAGCAAGGTAAAATCCCGCGTCGGGGAAATAATTGAGTCGGAAAACAAAGAGTATGCCCACCCGCGCCCGGCCGATTTTTTCAGCGGTAAGGCCTACCTGCTGGTCTCCGGCGCCACTTTCTCGTCGGCCACCGACTTCGCCACGGTCTTCCGCGACTACGGCCTCGGCAAGATAATCGGCTGGGAGACCGGCGGCGTCCCGGTCTGCTTCGGGGAAGCTATCCCGCTGTCCCTGCCGCACAGCAGGATACCGTTCTCCGTCTCCGACAAGCAGTTCTTCGGCCCCAAACCGCGCCCCGCCGACAACCTGCGCGGCGTGCTCCCAGATCTGCCGGTATCGCAGGTCCTCCTGAAGAGGCATCGCGGCGACCTCCGGCGCGCCGTTCTGCGGGGGCTGCTGGGCAAGCGCTCCATGGACGCCGTAGCCATAAAATGACTCCGAACTTCACCTCCGACACCGCGCGCAAACTGGCCGCCGCGAGGGACCTCCTGGCCGTGCTGGCTTTCTGCGCCGCCGTCTTCTACGGCGGGCGCGCCTTCATTAATTCGCCCTGGCTCCAGAAGGAGCGCGTGACGCAGCGGGAAGCCGCGGCCGACATAGAGAGCTTCTTCCGGCAGCTGCGCGAAACGCGCCCGGCCCCGGCGCCGGGCGAGACGGCCCCGGACCTCGGTGATCTGAAGGCCGAGGCCCTAGCCCAAGCCGACGCACGCCTGGATGAATTCCGCCGCGTCAGCGTGCGCGACCTCGCCTTCATCCTCTACCGCAGCGCGGCGGCTTTCGGCGATTCCGCAACGCGCCTGACCTGGCAGCTGCCTCGCAAGTATAAAGACCCGGCGCTGAAGCTGCCGCCGTTCACGGCCGCCTACCTGGACGATAGATTCATCCTCGACCGCGCCGCCGATCCGGCGCTCGCCGGCGCGGAACTGCTGGAGGTCAACGGCGTCCGGCTGCAGGAGTTCCTGCGCCCGGCCCTCGAGCGCGTCTCCGCCGAAACCCCGCGCCTGCGCGCCTGGCTCTTCTGCCGGGACCAGCTCTTCTGGTGGGAGTTCGCGAACCTTATAGCGCAGGATAAGCCCCTGGAAGTGAAGGTCCGGACCGAGGGAGGAAAGGTACTGCGGAAAAAGCTGGCCCCGGTCACAGCGGGGGAATTCCGACGCCTCTCGGCCCGGCACACTACGCTGACAAAAATGATCTACGCGCAGAGCCGCCTGGCCCTGCTGAAGGTCCCGGACCTGGCCCCTTCCCGCTCTTCGCGGCGCGCCTACGACGAGTTCTTCCTGGAGCTGAAAGACAAAAATGTGGAGACGCTGGCGCTCGACCTGCGCGAAGCCGCTTCCGGCGACGCGGCCGGGGCGGACTACCTGCTGGGCTTCTTCGGCGGCTGGCTCAAAGGCCCGATGGAGAAATTCTCCGGCAAGACCTTCCTTCTCACAGGGCCGGGCACCGGTCCGGCGGCGGCGCAGTTCGCGGCCCGCTTCCGGGATCTGAAGGCCGGGGAGATCCTCGGCGAAGAGACCGGCGGCACCCCCGGCTATTTCGGCGATCCGGAGACTTTTACCCTCCCGGCCAGCGGCCTGAAGTATTCGGTGGCCTCGCGCCGGTATCCGCACCCGGCCGCCATCCCCGGCGGCGTGCGCCCCGACATCGCTCTTGCCGCGGCCAGCCTGCGCCCCTTCGGGGACATAAAAACCCTTTTACTGAAACTGAAGGCCGGCCCGGTCAAATAACGAAGCCCGGGCTGCCCCGGGCTTCTGCCGCGTCGCAGCCCTCAGCGCGCCGCCACCAGCACCGGCTGCGCGGCGTAATTCAGCGTGACAAAATCCCGCGGCCCGTCCGCGCCGAAGAACAGCGAGACGCCGCTCTCCTCTCCGTCGTAGAGGAGGTTGGAAGGCCCTGCGCTCGCGCCGAAGCTGCCCCCGGCCGCGAAGAAATCCGCCTGCGTCACCGCCTTGCTAAGCCCGCTCTCCAGCTCCTCCAGCCCGTCGGCCTCCATGAACTTTATCAGCTTATGGTCGGTGTTCTGGTTATTGTAGCGGAACCCGGCGCCGCCTTCGTTAAGAGTAGTATCCACGTGCCAGACCACGAAGCCGCCGCCGCTGCCCAGCCTTGAGTCATTGCCGGTGCCAGAGCGCCGCTCTACGATGAAGACTTCCTCGGTGCGCCCGGGCTTGCCCGCCGGGATGACCGCCACACAGTCGCCTCCCGCGCCGGCCGCCTGCAGGTCGAACTCGCCATCGAGGGTGACTACCCGGGGCCGCACCCAGCCCAGCAGGACCTTGCTGAAGCAGTTATGGTCGTAGCGGTTAGCGTCCATCATATCGAAGTAGCCCAGCCCGCCGTCGGGCCCCACGCCGGGCTCGTAGTCGTAATAGTCCGGCAGCCCCAGGGCGTGCCCGGTCTCGTGCAGCAGTATGCGCACCGAATATTCATCCCCGGGCTCCTGCTGGTTGCTCAGCACCGGCTGCCAGGAATACCTGCCCGGGCGCACCCCGCCGGCGCTGAAGTCCGCGTCGGAGAACCACGTGGCGCAGCCCCACCAGAAAGTGGCCCACTCGCCGGTGGGCCCGGTCCAGATAACCGCCAGGTAATCTATGACGCCGTCTCCGTTGCTGTCGTACTGGGAGAAGTCGTGATCCGGGTGGGCCAGCAGGGCCTTCTTTATGACCGCGTCCCGCCCTTCGCGGGTCTGGGGGATCTCAGAGCGCAGCCCGGCCCGGTACCAGCCCAGCACTTCGCCGCGGATCTCCAGCTGCCCGCGAGAGGAGCGCCGGTAATAGGCGGTCAGGCTCTCGTAGGGGAAGTCGCCGCCGGTCCCGAAGATCAGGTCGCTCAGGTGCGCAGGGGTATCTCCGGCACGGGCGGGGTAGTCGTCGAAATCAACCAGCAGCACCAGCATCTTGGGACTGCCCTTGGCGGGTAAGCCGCGACCGGCGGCGGCGGCGCGGACGCCCCTGGAGGGCCTCACGGCCCGATAGAAGTTGGACACCAGGGCCGGATCTGCCGCCTGGCTGCCTATGCCGAGCCCGGCGGCGGCCCCGCGCGAACCGGACCGCGGGATAACATAGCCGGGAGGGGGCGGCTCAAGGGCGGCGGCTCCCTGGGCCAGGAAGAGAGCAGGCAGAACTGCCGATCTCAATAGTTTAGAGGCTTCGCTCAGGAAAGTGGTTTGGTTCATGCCCCATACGGAGCAACTTTTATGCCAAGGCCCGAAAATCCTGGTTTTCGATTGGGAATCGCTTGAAATTATGCGGGGGAGCTGTCAGGACAAGGTTTAGAATTCTCATTTGAAAAGAACCGCTTTTCAAATGAAAATATGGCTTCAGAGCGCGGGAAGGCGCCGCAGTTCGTCTATACCCTCCGCGCGGGTCACAAGGGCGCGCCCGGCACCGGCGAACAGGTCTTTAAGGCGGGTATTATCGAAATCCAGGCTGCAGTTAGCCGCGTACAGGGCGTAGAGCGAAGGGTCCATGAAGGGACGGTCGAGGTTGAGCAGGTTGGAAACGGCCGTTATACCTGTCCCGAGCGCCCGGCCCGCCGCGAAGGGCAGCGTTACGCTTTTAAAGCTCCGCTCCGGCAGGTAGACCGAGGCCAGCAGCCGGTAGAACTCGTCCGCGCTGGTGCGCTCGCTGTCTATGACGTTCACCGCCAGCCCCGCGGCGGCCGCGGCCTCTGCGCCCAGCAGCACAGCGGCGGCCACGTTGCGCACGTGGGCCAGCGGCCAGCGGTTGGCTCCGCGCCAGCGCCCGAAATGGATGATCCAGGGCGTCAGCTTGAGGAAGTCCAGGATGCGGGGGGCGAAGGTCTTATCGCCGTGCCCCCAGACTGCGGCGGGGCGGATGATGCAGTATTTTTCCGGCGGCAGTTCCTCGCGCAGCAGGCGCTCAGCCGCTATCTTGAACTCCGGGTAAGGATTGCCGAGGTTGTCCTGCAGCGGCAGGGCGTCCTCGGCCTCGCCGGAGAAATCCCGCAGGCCGTAAACGTCGGTGGAGGATACGAAGACCACCCTCCCTACGGCGCCCGCCCGCACCAGGCCGGCCAGGTGCCGGACCGGCTCGAGGTTGGCGCGGCGGAACTCTTCCCTGCGGCCCACGTCGGAGGCGCGCCCGGCGCAATGGGCGGCCGCGTCGAAACCGCCGGCCGCCCGCGCCGCGTCGCCGAGTGAGGCGCCGTCGGACGCGTCGCCCCGCAGCACGGTCAGCGCGCCGGGGCCCGGCTCGAATTTAGCCATCGGCGTCCTGTGCTCCAGGGCGAACACATGCCACCCGCGCGCGGCGAATTCCCGCGCGCAGTACCCGCCGATAAAGCCGGCGGCCCCGGTGACCAGGACTTTTTTCATTTTATCACGCCGTGCTTGCGGCCGAGCTCGGCGAAGAGGGCGAGTATGCGGGCGATGTCTTCCGGCGTCAGCGTGCTCATAACGCACAGCCGCAGCCGGCATTCCTTGCGGCGCACCGCCGGGTAGGTGACGATGTTGGTGTAGACCCCGCGCTCGCGCAGGTCGTTGCAAAGGGCCACCAGCCTGAGCTCGTCCCCGACGATAACCGGGATGACGGCGGAGCCGCTGCTGCCGGTGTCGAAGCCCAGCGCCTGCAGACCCGACCGCAGCGCGTCTATGTTGCGCCACAGCTGAGCGCGGCCGGCCTTGTCTTCGGTGAACAGCCGGAAGACCTCGAGCAGGCCCGCGGCTACCGGGGCCGGCAGGCTGGTGGAGAAGAAATAGGTGCGGGCGTAGAAGCGCAGGTACTGCACTACGGCGGCCGAGCCTGCGCAGTAGCCGCCCAGCCCGCCGGGGGATTTGCTGAGAACGCCCGCTGAGAGATCGATCTTGCCGGCTACGCCGCACTGCTCGGCGGTGCCGCGGCCGGTCGGGCCCACGATGCCCAGGCCGTGCGCGTCATCCACCATCACGCGGGCCCCGTAGCGCGCCGCGAGCGCGACTATCTCGCCCAGCGGGGCCAGGTCGCCGGCCATGGAGAAGACGCCGTCAGTTATGATCAGGCGGCCCTTTTTCGCCTCCGGCAGGGCTCGCAGGGTCTTCTCCAGGTGGCGCATGTTGTTGTGCAGGTAGACCTTGATGTCCGCGCCTGACAGCCGGCACCCGTCGAAGATGGAGGCGTGGTTGGCGGCGTCGTTTATAACCACGTCGCCCGGTCCGCACAGCGCGGAGATGATGCCGACGTTGGCGGAATAGCCGCAGGGGAACAGGATGGCGTCCTCCGCCCCGTAAAACTCGGCGATAGCGCGCTCCAGGCGCTTGTGCAGGTCGGTCGTTCCGGCGTAGAGGGAAACGGCGCCGGTGCCGTAGCCGTACTTGTCGCAGGCGGCCTTGCTGGCGGCCACTACTTCGGGATGGGTGGTCAGGCCGAGGTAGGAATTGGAGCCCAGCATCAGGGCCTCGTGGCGGCGGCCGTCGGCTTCCAGCAGCTCGGGCTGCCTGGAAGAGGCGCCCAGCAGCTGTACGCCGAGGGCGCTGCCGTAGCTCTGCGCGTAGCTGTGCCCCTTGAAATAGGCGTCCAGCTCGCCGGCCTTGTCGAAAAGGTCAGCCTGGCCTCCGCCGCCTATAAAATCCTCGAAGACTTTCTGTCCATTATTTTCGGTTGTCATAAGTTAAGCCCCGCAGCGGCACCTGAGCGGTTCGCCGCTGTCGCAGTATATGGTGCAGAGGTTGCACTGGCTGCAAGTGGAAGCAGTGGAAACGCCATTCATGAACTTGAGCGGCAGGTCCGGCTCGCGCACCAGCGGCCGGCACAGGCTGACCGCCGCCAGGCCGTGTTCGGCAACGGCGGCCTCCATGGCCGCCGACGAGCGCAGGCCTCCGACGGAGATAATGGGCATCGCCGCGGCCCTGGCTATACCGGCGGCTGCCGCCAGGTTGTAATTTTCCTCGTAGGGGATGAGGCGGGCGAGGTGCCGCTTCAGGCAGAAGAATTTCCAGAGCGCGAGCGCCGGGCGGGGCAGGCGGTTGAAGAGGGGGTTCACGCGCAGCGCGGTCTCCACCGGCCAGGCCCCGCGCATGATATTGAGCGCGTACTCCATGGTGCCGTAGCTGATCTCGCAGGCCTCGACGCCCAGGCCTTCCAGCTCTTTGACCGTGCGCGCCGTGCCGTCCACGCGGACGCCGGGCGTATTGTCGTCGGCGGCGCTCAGCTTGACCAGCACCGGGAACTCCGTGCCGCAGGCGGCTTTTACGGCGCGTACGGTCTCGCGCAGCAACAGGGACCGCTCGCCCCAGCGGTCCGTCCTGTTGTTGGTCCACGGGGACAGGAACTGGTGGAGCAGGTAGCCGTGCGCCGCGTGCAGCTGCACGCCGTCGAACCCCGCCCGGCGGGCGCGCACGGCGGCCGCCGCGAACTCGCCGATCACGCGCAGGATGCCGGCTTCGTCGAGCGGGGAAACCGCCTGGCGGAAATAGCTGCACTTGCGGCCGGACGCGCCAACGACGGGCAGTCCCGTAACCTCGCGGCGCGTCTGGCGCCCGGCGTGCGCGAGCTGCATGAAGAGCTTGATGTCCGGCGCGGCGGCTTTGGCGCGGGCAACTATATCGGCCCAGGGCCGGACCTTATCTTCGGCGTCGATACCGCACTGGCCCGGCTGCATGGCCCGCCCCTCCCGGGAGATGAACGCGAAGCCGGTGACGATGGCGCCGCAGCCTCCCTCGGCCAGGCGGGCGTAAAGCTCGCCCAGCGCTGGCCGCGGGAGGCCGTCGGCGTCGCCCAGCCCCTCGTAGGTGGCGGCCCGGAGCACCCTGTTGCGGAGGGTTATGTGCTTCAGCCGCAGCGGGGAAAAGAGTTGGCTCATGCCGGGCTCCCGAACAGCCGCTTTGAGACGGCGGCTGTTTCGCGGATATAGCTTTCCAGGGAGCCGGCGCTCCTCGGGCACGGCGGGGGAGCTTTCATTTGCGCCAGGGCCCCGCCGGAGGCCGCGAAGTAAATTCCGGGCTTGCGGCCGGCGGCGGCCCACCCTACCAGAGTTGCGCCGGCGCGTCGGACCTTCCCGGCCGCCGCCGCGCCCAGGCCGGCCGGCAGGGCGAACAGCAGTTCGTATTCGCCTGCGCCGCCCAGCAGGAAAGCCCCTGGGTGCAGGCCCGCCCGCGCGGCGGCGCTCTCTACCCCCGGCGCGAACGGCACTGCGGACAGGTCTATTTCGAACCGGAAGCGCGGGTTGCGCCGCAGCAGCAGCCACATGGCGTCGGCCAGGCCGCCGCTGGTGTCTACGCAGGCGGCGGCCCGGCCGCGCAGCGCGCGGGACTCTGGCAGCCGCAGCTCGAAGCGCGGCGTGGGCAGTCCCCGCAGGGCAGCCAGGTTGGCGTCGCCCAGGCGCCCGGTGACCCAGAGCGTATAGTCTCCCGGCGGCAGGTCGTGACCGATGGGCCGGCGCGGGGCGGGGCCCATGGCGAAGCCGGTATAGCGCCAGGTTTCAGCGCGCCCCAGGTCTCCGCCGCAAAGAGAGCACCCCGCGGCCGCCAGGGCTTTGCGCAGGCCTGCGGAGAGCCCTTTGGCGAAGCCTTCCCCGCCGCGCTCCGGCAGCACCAGCGCCTGCATGAACAATTCGGGCTCGGCGCCGCAGGCCAGCAGATCGCTGAGCGTCGCCACGGCCAGGTTCCAGCCGAGCGCCTCCGGTGCGCCGGAGAAATGGTCTTCCTCCGGCGAGAATTCGTCCATCGTAAGGCACCAGCGCCGGCCCCCTATGTTCAGCACTTCGGCGTCAGAGCCGAAGAGGGCATTGGACTGCCGCGGGCTCCTGGGGAACCGCGCGGCCAGCCTGGTTATCAGGTCGTATTCGTTCATGGGCGGGCGCCTATGAGCCGGTAAGCCCGGGGGAGGACCGCTATCTCGGCCGGCAGCAGCCCGCGCGGATCGCCGTCGAACTCAACTTCGCAGGGCGCGGCTGAGCGAACCTCTATCCTGGAGCAGAACCGCAGAAAAACGGAAGGGTCGGCCGCCACCGCGCCGGAGTAGAAGCCCGGCACCAGGCGCAGCAGGCCCAGGCGGGTCCGGCCGTGCACGGCCAGCGCGCAGAGCCGCCCGTCGTCGGGGCGCAGGTCGAGCGCCAGCTTCAGGCCTGACGCTATCTGCGGGTTCTTGGCCACGGTCAGGTTATCCACGGCCCGCAAAGGATAAGCCTGCCCGTCGAGGACGAGCGTAAGGTCAGGCGCGCTCTTGCCGGCCAGCGCCCGCAGCACGGCCAGCCCGGTGCCCCCGGCGTCGCCCAGCCAGCGGCGGTAGGTATTGGCCCGGCGCGCCACGGCGGCCCCGAGCCCGATATTGCTGCTGCAGCCGAAATGCGCGGTAAGCCCGGCGCCGTCGTAACCGCGGTAAGTTATGCGCGCGGCGTCGCGGGGCGCGGACGCGCCTTCGAGCAGGGCCCGCAGGGCGCCCTCCGGTTCCGTTGGAACGCCGTTGAAGCGGCAGAAGTCGGGACTGGTCCCGGTGTAGAGCACCCCCAGCTCCGGGTCGGGCCTGCCGGCCTGCAGCAGCCCGTCCAGCGCGCCGTTGATGGTGCCGTCCCCGCCTACGGCCACCGGCGTTTCGTCGGGCGCAGCTTCGCGGGCCAGCCGCACGGCGTCACAGGGAGCCGCCGTAACGGCGCACCGGAAGCGGACGCCGGCGGAGGTCAGGCGCTCCTGCAGCCAGGGCCACAGGGCGCGCCCCCTGCCGGAGCGCGACCCGGGATTCATGATCAGCAATAATTTCATCGCTTGTAGATGCCCAGTTTCTTATACAGCGGCGTCGGGCGGCCGCGGGTCCAGCCCTCTACCAGGGCCTTGGTGACCGGCCACGGCAGCGGGGTCCGCTCCAGCTTCTGCTCGCGGAACAGCCGCTCTATCTCCCCGGACTGGGTGCAGCAGAGCCAGTCGGAGCAGGGCTCCGGGAAATAGGCGCGCATGCGCTGCATGATGACCCGCAGCGGTTCCTCGCGCAGGTTGCCGAAGGAAAGGTTAAGGAACTCGCAGGGCTGTACCTCGCCGTAGGCGTTGAGGTAGAAGCGGTCCACGCCGCCGGCGGTGCAGCCCAGGCGGGTTTCCTGCTCCTCCAGCACCTGGGAGACCAGGCAGGGATAGCCGCCGGGGCTGGAATTATACCGCCGGTGCAGGGCGCGCACCTGCTCTATCACGGCGGGGTCCTGCTGCATGTTCTCTTTGCGGCCCAGCCAGTTGCCGGCCGGCTTGGGGTGGATGAGCTGCACGAAATCCGCGCCGAGCTCACGTGCCAGGTCCATCAGCCGCTCCAGCCCGCCGGCCCGGAGTTCGCCCTCGGAGAGCACGCTGTTGACCGCCACAGCGACGCCGGCGGCGCGGAAAAAGCGCGCGGCGCCGCAGGCCGTCTCGAAAGAGCCGGGCACGCCGGTAAGGGCGTCGTGCGCGGCGGGGGAGGGGGAATGTACGGAGATCATGACGCCGAACAGGCGGGCGGCCTTCAGCTCCCGCAGGCCCTCCGGAGTCAGGCCCGCGCCGGTGGTGTTGATCCACAGCTCGGAGCGGTCGTCTATGGCGCGCAGCAGGTTCAGGAGGCGCGGCAGGCGCAGCAGCGGCTCGCCGCCCTCGATATCGAACATCGCCACGCCGAGGTCCTGCATGCCGCGGGCCGCGCCCAGCAGCAGGTCCTCGGGCAGGTCTTCGCCGCCGTCGCGGTGCTGGTAGCAGTGCGAGCACTTGTACGAGCAGGCCTTGGTCATGGAGAAGACCACCGTCAGCGGCATCGGCGGGGAGACCAGGAGCTTCGATTCGAGCGCGCAGAAGAAGGCGCGCGAGGGCCAGGCGGGCAGGTAGAGGTCTATCTTCCAGCCGCCAGGCGTGAGCACGGGCTTGTTGTCGCGGAAGACCAGCAGCAGGCGCAGCGCGCGGACGAGGAATCGCGCGTAGGCGGGAAGCGACCAGCCGAAGCGGCCGGGCCGCAGGGCGTAGCGCGCGGCCGCGTGCAGCGCTATGCGCAGGTAGAGCAGGGCCTGGCCCGCCCCGGTGAGAAAGCGGCCGTCAGGACCTGGCATCTTTATAAAGGTCGAAGAGGAACCCGACGAAGACATAGCTGGCGGCGAAGAGGTAGAGCGCCAGGGTCCCGTTGAAGATGGCTATCAGCGTGACCTGGCCCGCCACGCAGGCCCTGATGTTGGTGACAAGGCTGAAATAGGTGCGCCGGCCCTGCGGATGCATATAGTAGAGCACCGCCGTCCAGAACTGCAGGAACACCGTCATCACGCCGCAGAAGACGAAGTTCTGCGCGTAGAGGATGTCGCCGCTGGGGATCCAGCCGGTCCAGACGAACAGCAGGAAGAGGATGGTGGGCAGGAAGGCGCCCAGCACGCCGGCCACGCGCGCCGTGCGCAGGCCGTGCCGGACGATGAAGGTGTTCTTGCCGGCGGCCTTGTCGCCGGTATAGTCCTTAAAATAGGTGAAGTAGGTCATCAGGCCGTTCATCACCGTGACGAGAATGAAGACGCTGACGCGGTTGGTGGTGAACGCGGGGGAAGGCACCGGGCCCGCCGCGAGGAAGCCGTAGATGGTGCACATCGCTATCGACAGGCCGAAGATCAGGTTGCCGGTCAGCGACCAGGCCTTCGCGTACTCATAAAGGACGTTGAGCAGTACGCCGAGCAGGATGGGAATGACCGACCAGGGGTTCAGGAACCAGGACAGCACCACCACGCCCGCCATCAGCACGGCGGAAAGGCGCACGGCGAGGGCGGCATTCAGTTCGCCCGTCACCATGGGCCGGTTGGGCGCGTTGATGCGGTCCTCGGGCAGGCCCAGGTAGTCGTTGATGATCTGGTTGATGCCCCAGCTCAGGAAGAGGATGGCCAGGATGCCGATGTTCCGGACGCTCAACTCCGGGGTGGCGGAGATGTAGGAGTAGAACGAGACCCCTATCCACCCGGCGATGCCGGTGACGAAGGCGTAGTAGAGCCGCATGGAGCTGATATACGCCAGCGCGAAGGCCGCGGGCCCGGTTCTTTTTGTCGCGCTCTTTGTTCCGCTCACGGTAATCCCCTTTAAAAATAAATTATATCAAGAAAGCGGCGGGCGGGCCGCGGAATAAAAAAGCCCGGGCTGCCCCGGGCTTTTTCGGCGCCGCCGCGGCTTACGGCAGCTTGACTATGCCGCTGGCCTGGCGGACCTCTACGTCCTTGATGGCGCGCTTGATCATGGTCTCGGCGCTCTTGCGGAGTTCGGCCTCCGTCAGTATCTTGCGGGCCAGGCCCTGCTCTATGGCCTTCAGGCCCACGGCCACGGCCTCGTCGATATAGACCTCCGGCTCGTCCATGTGCGGCAGCAGGTAGTCCTCGCTCATCTTGCCCTTCTTTACCACGTAGCCCGCCAGCGCCTCGGCGGCGGCGACGCACATCTCGTCGGTGATGGTCTTGGCCTGCACGTCGAGCGCGCCGCGGAAGATGCCGGGGAACCCGAGGGAGTTGTTGACCTGGTTGGGGAAGTCGGAGCGGCCGGTGCCCACCACTTTAGCGCCGGCTTCCTTGGCGTCCCAGGGCCACATCTCCGGGATGGGGTTGGCGGTCAGGAAGCAGATGGCGTCCTTGGCCATGGTGGCCACCCACTCTTTCTTAATGATGTCGGGGCCGGGGGTGGAGGCGGCGCTCAGGACGTCCGCGCCCTTCAGCGCGTCCGGCAGCTTGCCCACGATCTGCGCGCCGTTGGTGACCTGGCACATATGCCATTTCTCGCGGTGGTCCTTCAGGTCGGTGCGGCCCTTGTGCAGCGTACCCTTGGAGTCGACGTAAACGAGGTTCTCCGGCTTGGCGCCGTAATGCATGTAGAGGGTGCCGATGCGGATATTGGCCGCGCCAGCGCCGAACAGGACGATCTTGACGTCCTTAATGCTCTTCTTGACGATCTTGAGGGCGTTAATGAGGCCGGCCAGGCAGACCGTCGCCGTGCCCTGCTGGTCGTCGTGCCAGACGGGAATGGTCATGGTGCGGCGCAGCTCGTCGAGGATGTCGAAGCACTTGGGCTGGGCTATGTCCTCCAGGTTGATGCCGCCGAAGGAGGGGGCGAGCAGCTGCACGGTGCGGATGATCTCCTTAGGGTCCTTGGTGGCCAGACAGATGGGGAAGGCGTCCACGCCGCCGAGATACTTGAAGATGAGGCCCTTGCCCTCCATCACGGGGAGGCCGGCCTCGGGGCCGATGTCGCCCAGTCCCAGCACGCGGGTGCCGTCCGAGACCACGGCCACCATGTTGCCCTTATTGGTATGCTCGTAGACCTTCTCGGGGTGTGCCTGTATATCCTTGCAGACTGAGGCCACGCCGGGGGTGTACCAGATGGCAAAATCGTTGATGTCGCGGATGCAGCATTTGGGGGAAACTTCCACTTTTCCTTTATAGAAAGGGTGCAGCTGCATCGCGTCTTCGGCGGGCTTATTGGCCTTCTTCAGCAGTTCTTCCTTGGAAACTTTCACATTGGACATTTTTAACCCCTTTACCCGCGGAAATTGCGCGATTACATTGAGAATTGTAGTAAACAAAATTTGTCTTTACAACAACTTTTTGATATACTTTTCGTGTTCACCCGAAGGCCCTTGGCCCCCGGTGAAGAAACCAGCCCGCCAACGATTTTGGCACCGTAGCTCAGGGGTTAGAGCGGGCGTTTCATAAGCGCTAGGTCGGAGGTTCGAGACCTCCCGGTGCCACAGATTTTCAACGCAGCCCTGTCCCGCAGACACAGTGCACAGCGGGACGGGGTTTTGTTTAAACGGGGGGAAGAATGACAGACACATACCTGACCAAAGACGGCTTTGAGAAGCTGCAGGCCGAGCTTTTGGAACTCAAGAAACAGAAAAACGACCTTTCCGTGGAGATCAACGACGCCCGGGAGCAGGGCGACCTGAAAGAGAACGCCGGCTACATCTACGGCAAACAGAAACAGAGCCAGCTCATGGCCCGCATCAACGAGATGGAGCTGCGCCTGCGCTCGGCCAAGATCGTGGACAACATGGCCGTCAACAAGGACCAGGTCAGCCTGGGCGCCACCGTGACCATGCGCGACGAGAACACCAAGGCCACGCTGGTCTACACCCTGTCCAGCGCCGACGAGGCCGACCCGGCCGAAGGGCGCATCTCGGTCAGTTCGCCGCTGGCCCAGGGGCTGCTCGGCTCTACTGTCGGCGCCTCGGTAAAGGTGCGCCTGCCCAGCGGCGAGAAGCACCTGGCCATCCTAAAGGTGGAGTACAAGTGAATTTTGTTATAATTTTTGAAAGTCCTTCGCGAATTTTGCGCGGCTAGGAGACAGCTATGGCATTCTGGGGAAACAAGCAGGAGGGGGAAAGCCCGCAGCCCGGCCAGCAGGCGCCGGTGCAGACCACCGGCACGCTGGAAGAAGGCTATAACGAGATAGTAAAGTCCAAGGGCCGAGCGCCAGGCATAGACCTCGCCATCAAGCTCAGCGACCTCATCCTCGAGCACGCCGTCGAGGAGCGCGCCAGCGACGTGCACATCGAGTCCCAGGGCGCGAACCTCCGCGTCCGCTTCCGCGTGGACGGCATCCTGCAGGACATGCTGAGCTCGCCGAAGAACTCCGACATCCCGCTGACCCAGCGCATCCGCGTGCTCGCCGGCTTCGATCCCGAACCCCCTACCTCTTTCCGCAACGAGGAAGGCCGCTTCCAGAAGATGCTGGCCGGCCGCGCCATCCAGGTGCGCGTTTCCTCCTTTCCGACCGTCAACGGCGAGAAGCTGGTGCTGCGCGTGCTGGACCGGCAGCAGCTGGGCCTGGACCTCGACCAGGTGGGCCTGGACCAGGACGCGCTGACGCTGATCAAGAAGCTCATCCGCAACCCGTACGGCATCTTCTTCATCACCGGCTCCACCGGCTCCGGCAAGACCACCTCGCTTTACGCGATACTCAAGAACATCAACACCCCGATGATCAACATCATCACGCTCGAGGACCCGGTGGAATACCGCCTCGAGGGCATCAACCAGGCCCAGATCAACGCCAAGACCGGCTTCACCTGGTCAGAGGGCCTGCGCACCATCCTGCGCCAGGACCCGGACGTCATCATGGTGGGCGAGATCCGCGACTTCGACACCGCCGAGATCAGCCTGCGCGCGGCCCTGACCGGCCACCTGCTGTTCACCACCATCCACACCATCAACTCCGCCAGCATTATCGAGCGCCTCTTCGAGATGGGCGTGCCGCCCTTCCTTATCGGCTCTTCGATGCTGGGCGCCATGAGCCAGCGCCTGGTGCGCAAGGTCTGCCCCAAGTGCTCTCAGAACGCGGCACCCCCGTCGGAGCCGGTAGTCAACGAATTCGTAAAGAACATGGACCCCGACGAAGGCAAGATCGTCAAGGAGCTCATCCTCAAGCCCGGCGCCACTTACAAGGTGGAGAAGGGCTGCCCGGAGTGCCGCAATACCGGCTACATGGGCCGCGTCGGCATCTTCGAACTGATGCTGATGAACGAGGAGATCCGCAAGCACATCCTCGACCACGCCCCGACCGACGTCATAAAGCGCGCCGCGATCAGGAGCGGCAAGATGCGCACGCTCCTGATGGACGGCATCCTTAAGGCCCGCGCCGGCACTACGACGCTGGCCGAGATCATCCGCGTCACCGCGACCATGGTGTAAGCCCGCGGCGCGGAACTGGCCCGGCCGGCCGGCATGGCGGCCGGGCCGTTTCTTTCGAGATGAAAACCATAATCATAAAATTCGGCGGGAGCTCGCTGGCCGACCCGGGCAAGATACGCCGGGCGGCTGGCATGGTGGCGGCCGCGCGCCGCCGCGGCTTTTCCCCGGTCGCGGTGGTCTCGGCCCCGGCCGACGCCACCGACGACCTGCTGGCGCTCGCGGCGCAGGCGGGCGGGCAGCGCCTTTCCCCGCGCGAGACGGACGCGCTGCTGGCCTCCGGCGAGCAGATCAGCGCCGCGCTGCTGGCGCTCGCCCTGCAGGCCGAGGGGCGCAAGGCCGTCTCACTGACGGGCGCCCAGGCGGGCATCCGTACCGACGATAGATTTTCAGCCGCGGCCGTCAGGGCCGTGGACGCGCGCCGCCTCAGGCGGGAGCTCGCCGCCGGCCGAATACCGGTGGTGGCCGGCTTCCAGGGTAGCACGGGCGGCGGGGACGTGACCACGCTGGGCCGCGGCGGTTCGGATTTCACCGCTGTGGCGCTGGCCCGCGCGCTCGGTGCCGCGCTCTGCGAGTTCCGCACAGACGTGAAAGGCATTTATACAGCCCACCCGGCCATAGTGCCGGAAGCCCGGCCCATAAAGGCCCTGACCTACGCCGAAGTCGTGGCGCTGTCCGCCCTGGGCACCGAGGTGCGCCAGCTGGGCGCCATCGCTTACGCGGCAAAGCATTCCATCCCGCTGCACCTGCGCTCCTCGTTCCACGACGAGCCCGGCACGCTGATCAACGCCGGGGGCGGCAGGCCGGGCGTTTCCTGCCTCTCTCTGCGAAAGGCGCCGGACGGCGCCCTGGTGTCTGCCGTGGGCCGGGAGCTCTCCCGGGCGCACGCCGCCAGGGGGCTCGCTGCCGCGGGTCCCTGCGCCGCGCTGCTGCGCTCTGCCGCCGGGGCGTTCACGCTGCGCGTGCCCGCCGAAAGGGGGGAAGCGGCCCTTAAAGCGCTGCACGCCGCTTTTTTCGGCGCTTCAGGGCCGTTGACTTGAACTGTATTAATCTATAGAATTAACCAATGGCTATCATAATACGCGCCGTCTTCGTAATTTTCTGGCTGGTCGCGACGGGCTTCATAGGCTTCCTGGCCTATATCGTCACGCAGACCGAAGCCAACCCGCAGGCGCTCTGGGCCTGGCTGGTCATGTGCGCGTTCTCCTTCGTCTCGGCCACCTTCCTCGCCTATAACATCGTCTTCGGCCACCACGACAGGGCCGACATGCCCCATCACCACAATCATCTCGCCAAAGGCTGACGGCCATGTCTTTCGACCTGGCCATACTCGGCGGCAAAACCGTTATCGGCGGCAAAGCCGCCGTTAAGGACATTTTTGTGAGCGGGGGCCGCATAGCCGCGGTACGCCCGGCCGCCAAAACACCTCCGCGCGCCGTCCGCTCCATCGACGCGCGGGGCCTGCTGGTCCTGCCCGGAGTGATAGACGCGCACGCCCACTTCCGGCTGAAGCTGGGGCCCGGCAGGTACACCGCCGACGATTTTACCTCCGGCTCCGCCGCCGCCGTCTGCGGCGGTACCACCACCTTCATCGATTATACCGGCCAGGGCCCGGGCGAAGACCCTCTAAAAGGGCTCAAGGACCGCGTAAAAGAGGCCGAGGGGCGCTGCTACGCGGACTTCTCTTTCCACTGCATGCTGACCGGCTGGGACCGGCTGAAAGATCCGGCAGGCCGCATGAGGGCAGCGGTAAGGGCCGGGGCTCCGACTTTCAAGATGTTCACCGCCTACGGCGCCCGCGGCCTGCTGGCGGCCGACGCCTCCCTGACCGCGGCCCTGGAGGCCGCCGGCCGCCTGGGCGCGCTTGTGTGCGTGCACGCCGAGAACGGGCCCGTCATAGACTTCCTGACCGGCATCTTCGCCCCGTCGAAGGGCATACAGGCCCTGCCGCTGTCCCGCCCGCCGTTCACCGAGACTGAGGCCGTAGGCAGGGTGGCGGGCCTGGCCGCCGCCTCCGGCGCGCCGGTCTATTTCGTGCACCTCTCCGCCTCCGGCTCGGCGGCATTGGTCGCCGCCGCCAGGGCGGCGGGCCTGAAAGTCATGGGGGAAACCTGCCCGCAGTACCTGGCGCTCGACGAAAGCTGCTTCAGGGTCAAAGACGGGCATCTGTACTCCTGCTGCCCGCCCATCAGGACCAAAGAGGATAACGCGGCGCTGTGGCGCGCCCTCAGGCAAGGCCGCCTGCAGGTGCTTGCCACCGACAACTGCACCTTCACCCGTGAACAGAAAGCCGCCTGGGGCGGCGACATCAGGAAGTTGCCCATGGGCCTGCCCGGGGCGCAGACACTGCTGGCCACGGCCTACACCTACGGCGTCAAAGCCGGCAAAATATCTTTAGCTAAAATGATACAGGTCCTGTGTGAAAATCCAGCGCGGATAATGGGCCTGTCCTCGAAAGGTTTTATAAAGCCCGGCCTCGACGCCGACTTCGCGATAATCGACCCCTCCGCCCCAGTCAAAGCCGATTGGCGCAAAATGCAGCACAACACCGATTTCTCCCCGTGGCAGGGCCGGAAGCTCTACGGCTTCCCGAAGTATACGGTCCTGCGCGGAGCGGTAGTCGCCGAGTCCGGCGAACTAACCGCCCCGAAAACCTTCGGCGGCCGCTTCCAGCGCCGCTCAAAACCAGAAATAATTTAATATTTCTCCAAGCGCCGCGGGGGCATGCCGCTGAGCGACTTTGGGGAGGGGGGCCCCGCCCATAAATTCCCAAGGGCGGGGGGAACCGCGCAACGGTTCCCTTCTGCCAGGAGCGAGGCGGCATGCCCCCGCGGCGTAGATCAGTGTTTAGAGAAGTACCGACGGGCGACGGAGATGTCGTCCTGTATGTGGCTGATCAGGGATTCCTTCGAGGCGAACTTGCGCTCCGGGCGGATGTGCTTCAGGAAAGAGACTTCAACCTTTTTTCCGTAGATCATGCGGGAGAAATCCAGCAAATGCGCTTCCAGTATCATCTTGCCGCCCAGCGTATTCACCGTCGGGCGGCGCCCGACGCTGAGCACGGCGTTGAAGACCTCGCGGCCCACCTTCACCCGCGCCGCGAAAATGCCAGGCGGCAGGATCTTGGCCGGGTGCGCGCCGATGTTCGCCGTGGGGTAGCCGAGCTTGCGCCCCAGCCCCGCGCCCTTGATGACCGGGCCGGCGACGGAGTAGGTCCAGCCCAGGCAGGCGTTGGCCTCTTCCACGCGCCCCTCGCGCAGGTGCGCGCGGATAAGGCTCGACGAGATCCTGTGGCCGCCGCGCCGGGAGAACGGCACGGCCTTGAAAGCTATGCCGGCCAGCTGGCTCGCTGCCTTCAGGAAATCCAGGTGCCCCTCGCGGCCCTTGCCGACGGCGAAGTCGGGGCCCACGCAGAGGCCGCCCGCCGCCAGGCGGCCCAGCACCACGCCGGAAAAGAAAGCGGCGGCCGGCATGGAAGAGAGCGCATGGTCGAAGGCCAGCGGCTCCACCGCGCCGGGGCGCAGGCTTTGCAGCAGGGCCTCCCGCTCTTCTGGCAGCGTTATCAGGCAGTTCTCGGTCTCGCCGGAAAAAAAGAATTTCGGGGGGAAGGGGAAATAGACCACGCGGCTGTCGAGGCCCAGGCGCAGCGCCTCGCGCACTGCGGCGCGCACTATCCGGCGGTGCCCGAGGTGCACGCCGTCGAAACTGCCGATAGCCACGAAATTAAGCACCAACCCCTCCGGGCGGCGGTTTCAGCCGCGCGGCCGCCTGCTCGCGCGTCATCGCGGCCAGGGCGTCGGCGGTGACGGCTTCGGTCACTCCGTAGGGACCTATGGAAACCCGGCGCAGGGACGCCAGGTGGGCGCGCGAGCCGAGCAGCAGGCCAAGCTCCCGGGCCAGCGAGCGGACATAAGTGCCGCCGGAGCATTCCAGCTCGAAGCGCAGTTCGGCGCCCGCGGCCTCCCAGGAAATCCACTTCACCTCAACCTCGCGCCTGACTTCCGGCATGGCCGCGCCGCTGCGGGCGCTTTCGTACATGGGCCGGCCCTTCAGCCGCACCGCGGAATAGGGGGGGACCTGCTGAGTGATCCTGCCGTTCAGGGCCGCGACGGCCCGGCCGACGGAAGCGGCGTCCAGGGCGGGGAGCGGGGCCTCGGCGACGGTCTTGCCCTCGGCGTCCCACGTATCGGTCTCCGCGCCGAAACGGACGGTCCCGGAATAGATCTTAGGAGAGCCCTGCAGGGCCTGCTGCGCCTTGGTGGCCGCACCGGCCAGCAGGATCAGCAGGCCGGTAGCCATGGGGTCCAGAGTGCCGGTATGGCCGATGCGCCGGAGGCCCAGCTTGGCGCGCAGGAGGTCCACGGCGTCGTGGGAAGTGATGCCTTTCGGTTTGTCGAAGAGGAAGAGGCCCGAGGGCTGCGGGCCGGGCGCGTTCATCAGGCCAGCAGGCGCGAGAGCGCGGCGAACACTTTGGCGCGGGCCACGTCGAGAGTGGCCTTCATGCGGCAGCCGGAGGCGTTGCGGTGCCCGCCGCCGCCGAATGACTTGGCGACCAGGCTGACGTCCAGGTGGCCGCGGGAGCGGAAAGTGACGCTGATGCGCTCGCTCTCCTCGCGGAACATCACCGCGGCCTTCACGCCGGGGGGCATCATGCCGTAGTTGATGACGTTCTCGCTGTGCTCGGAGCGCGCGTCGAAATCCTTGAAATCCTTGACCTTGAGGGTCAGCACGGCCAGTTTGCCGCCGTACTTGAGCTCCAGGCTTTCCAGGGCCCGGCCCAGGATCTTCAGCGATTCGCAGGCCTTGGTGGCGTAGAGCAGGTCGTTGATGCGGGAGAATTTGAAGCCGGTCTCGAGCAGGCGGGAGGCGATCTCCAGCGTGCGCGGGCTGGTGGCCGGGAAATGGAAGCGGCCGGTATCTGTCACCATGCCGGTATAGAGGCAGGTGGCCTCCCGGCGGGTGACCTTGACGGTCATGTTATGGAACAGGCGGTAGACTATCTCGGCGGTGGAGGAGGAGTGCGGCTCGACGATGTTGATGTCGCCGTAGAACTCCGAGGTCTTGTGGTGGTCGATATTGACCACCTTGCCGGCGCGCTTGAGCACCGGTTCCAGCGCGCCGCCGCGCGACGGCACGGAGCATTCGAGCAGGATGGCCGCGTCGAACTTTCCCTTAGGCAGGCGGGAGCGGACGCTGCGGGCCTGCGGCAGGAAGCGCAGGTTCTCGGGGATCGGGTCCTGGGAGAACAGCGTCACCTTCTTGCCCATGCGCTTGAGGACGGACGCTATCGCCAGCATCGAGCCGATAGTGTCCCCGTCCGGGTTCAAATGCCCGGCGAGGAAAAAGGTCTCCGAACTTACGATCAGCTCCTCGAGGCGCTTGAACTCAGTCTCGAGGTCCAGGGTTCTCATCGGTTTTGTCATGTTCCGAGCGTATTTTCTTGAAGATGTTTTCCAGCTGCGAGGCCTTCTCCGGCGTCTCGTCGAACTTGAAGACTATCTCCGGGACGTTCTTAAGGCACAGGCGCTTGAAGAGCGCCGTGCGGATATCGCGGGCGTTGGCGAGCAGGATCCGCTCCTTGCGCTGCCTGTCCTCCGCGGAACCCAGCACCGAATAGAAGACGGAAAGGACCTTCCCGTCCTTGGTGAGGGAGGCCCCGGTGAGCGTGAGGATGCCGTTGGCGTTTATGCCGTGGACGTTCCTCAGCTGCACCGTGATCTCCTGGAGGAAGAGCTCCTTCAGCCTGTCGTTGCGTTTTGAGCCCACCGGGTTAAGCGCCCGGCGCCGCTAGGCGCCGAATACGCTCCTCCTTGGTTATGGCTTCCACCATGTCTTCAGGGCGGTAGTCCTTGAAGCCGTCTATCAGGATGCCGCACTCCATGTCCTTGGCGGTTATCTCCCTGACGTCTTCTTTGAAGTGCTTGAGGCCGGAGATCTTGCCGGTGCCTACGATCTCCTTGCCGCGGAGGACCCTGATCTGCTGGTTGCGGACCAGTTTACCCTCGAGCAGGCGCGAGCCGGCGATCTTGCCCGAGCTCAGGTCGAAGATCTGCAGGATCTTCGCGCGGCCCGTCACCAGTTCCACGATCTCCGGGGCCAGCAGGCCGCTCATGGCGGCGCGCACGTCCTCGAGCAGGTCGTAGATGATGCTGTATTCGCGGATCTCCACGTCGGCGGCCTTGGCGGCTTCCCGCACCTTGCTGTCGGCGTCCACGTGGAAGCCCAGGATGACGGCCGATGAGGCCTTCGCGAGCAGCACGTCGGACTCGGTGATGTTGCCGATGCCGGTGTGCAGCATCTGGATGGCCACTTCGCTCGTGCTCATGCGCTCGAGCGAGTCCTTGATGGCCTGCTGGGAGCCGAACACGTCGGTCTTCAGCACCACGTTGAGGTTCTTGAGCTGGTGCTGGTCCACCTGGGACTTCAGCGACAGCAGCGTCACGTGCCGCTGGTGGCTCATGGCCTCCTCGCGGCGGTTCAGCTTGCGCTTATCGGCCACATGGCGGGCTTCCTTCTCGTTCTCGGCCACCTTCAGCACGTCGCCGGCGGTGGGGACTTCGCCGCTGATGCCGAGCACTTCGGCCGGCTGGCTGGGCTTGAGCTCCTCGAGCCGGTTGCCCTTGTCGTCGAGCATGGCGCGCACCTTGCCGTGCGCGGCGCCGACGGTGAACGGGTCGCCGAGCCTGATGGTGCCGGTGACGTTGATGATAGTGGCCACGATGCCCTTCTTCGGGTCCAGGCGGGACTCGATGACGATGCCCTGGCCGGGCCGGTCCGGGTTGGCCTTCAGTTCCATGAGTTCGGCCTGGATACTGATAATCTCGAGCAGCTTGTCGAGGTTCAGGCGCTTTTTGGCGGAGACTTCCACCATCGGCGTCTTGCCGCCCCATTCTTCCGGGTTCAGACCGTGGTTGGCGAGCTGCTGTTTGATCTGCTGGGTGTTGGCCGTCGGCAGGTCGATCTTGTTGATCGCCACTATCAGCGGCGCGTCGGCGGCCTTGGCGTGGTTGATGGCCTCCAGGGTCTGGGGCATCACGCCGTCGACCGCGGAAACGACCAGCACGACGATGTCGGTGATCTTCACGCCGTGGGCGCGCATGGCGGTGAACGCCTCGTGGCCGGGGGTGTCGAGCACGGTGATATTGCCGCGCGGGGTCTTCACCATGTAGGCGCCGATGTGCTGCGTGATCTGGCCGGCCTCGGTGTCGACGACGTTGGACTCGCGCAGGGCGTCGAGCAGCGTGGTTTTACCGTGGTCGACGTGGCCCATGATGGTGATGATGGGGGAGCGGTGCTTGAGGTTCTCGGGCTTCTCGGCCTCGATCTCCTCCTGGAGCTCGTCCTCGCCGTACATCGGGACCATCTCCAGCTCGAAGCCGTAGTCGGCGGCGATCAGCTGGGCGGCGTCCTCTTCGACGCGCTGGTTGATGGTGGCGAAGACGCCCATGCCCATCAGCTTCTTGATGAGGTCGGTGGTCTTGACGCCCAGCTTCTCGGCCAGCTCACGCACGATGACGGTGGTGGAGACCTTCAGCTTGGGCAGCGCGCCCTGCTCGCCGGGAGTGCCGGCGGGCGCGGCCGCGGGGGCCTGCTTGGCGGCGGGGGCCGCGGGTTTCTGAAGCGGCTTGGGTCCCGGCCGGGGGGGCATGGCGCGGTTAGGGCCGTAGGACGGGCGCACCGGGGTCTGCGGCTTGGGCAGCACGGGGCCCGGGCGCTGCGGCGGAGCGGACGGCTTTATGAGCGGCGGGATGACGAGGCGCTGCGGCGGCCTGGGGGCCGCGGGCGGGGGGGAGCCGGCCGGCCGGATCACCGGCGACAGGCCGCTGGGGCGCAGGCCGGAGATAGAGGGTCTGGGAAGGCCCGGCACCGGCGGCTTGGCCGCGGGCGCGCCCGGAGTGGGCGGCACGGCGGGCTTGGCCGGGGCGGCCGGGGCCGGCGCCGCGGCCGCGGGTGCGGGTGCGGGAGCGGGCTTAGGCGGCTCGACGGGCTTGGGCTCTTCCTTGGCCCCGGTGGGTCCGGCGGCGATGGTGCCCTCGGCCGTGGAATGGGAGAACATGAAGCGCTTGAGGTCGGGCTTCTTGGGCAGTTCCGGCTCCGGCGCGGGCTCTTCGGCCTTGGTCTTCTTGGCTTTAGGCGCGGCCTTGGCCGTCTTTTCGGCCGCGGCGTCGCCTTCCTCTTTTTTCTTGGAGGCGGCTTTCTTGGCCGTTGCCTTCTTTTCGGCCTCGGCTGCGGTGTCGGCGGCGGGGGCGGCGTCGCCCTCGGCTTTCTTCTTCGGGGCGGCCTTCTTCTTGGGCGCAGCTTTCGCTTCGTCCTCAGGTTTCGCCGCCGAGTCGTTCTTCTCTAAATCTTCATTTTCCTTCTTCTTGGCTGTCATTTTTCACCTCTTCAGTCTCGGGGGCCGCTGCCTCGGCGGGCTGCATGCCGTAATTGGGGTTCTCTTCGATGAATTTCTTGGCGCCGGCCAGGATCTTCTGGGCGGTCTTCTCGCCGATGCCCTCGAGGGAGCAGAGCTCTTCCTCGGTGAGGCCGGACACCGTGCGGATGTCCAGGACGTTCATCGTGATAAGGGTCTCGGCCACCTTGGCGCCGATGCCTTCGATCTTGAGGAGGTCCTGCATGGCCGTGTCCACGGTCTTCTTGTTCTCCTCGTTGCGCTGGCCCTCGGACTTCACCTCTATCTCCCAGCCGGTCAGGCGGCTGGCGAGGCGGATGTTCTGGCCCTCGCGGCCGATGGCCATGGCGAGCTGGTCGTCGGGAACTATGACCTGGGCGCGCTTGCCTTCCTTGTCGAGCACCTTCACGGAGCTGACGGTGGCGGGGGAGAAGGACTTGGCGATCATGGTCAGGGTGTCTTCGATGTAGGGGATCAGGTCGATCTTCTCGTTGGCAAGCTCGCTCATGATGACGCGGATGCGGGAGCCGCGGATGCCGACGCAGGCGCCGACGGGGTCCACCTTGGGGGAGTTGCTGCGCACGAGCACCTTGGCGCGGAAGCCGGG